>ERZ772967.12-NODE-12-length-211761-cov-4.274957_pt1 | contig 211761 bp, 236 predicted proteins | sample MGYA00511677_ERZ772967 | MGnify/ENA primary metagenome ERZ772967 (study PRJEB29015, sample SAMEA2737931) | human oral metagenome | biome: human oral; feature: human-associated habitat; material: dental | place: China | collected 2146 ...
ATGAGGAGAAGGTCTTGCATCAGATGCAGACGAAAAAAGCGTAGGGGGCAGGCGGCATGCGTTATCGAGCGGTGGTTTTCGATTTAGATGGGACGTTGGTGGATTCCCTTGCCGATTTGGCGGCCAGCGGCAATGCGCTTTTGGCGACCTACGGAAAACCACCGCATTCGGTGGATGCGTATCGCTATTTTGTCGGCAACGGTTCGCGCATCTTAATCGAGCGGCTTCTGCCCGGGGAGAAAGAAGATGTCTTGGACGAGGCGTTGGCGCGATATAAAGAGATCTATGGACGCACCCTGCTGCGTCAGACGAAGCCGTATCCGGGGATTTTATCCCTTTTGACCTCACTTCAAGAGCGGAAGATCCCCATGGCGGTTTGTACGAATAAACATCCGTCGGCGGCCGAGACGGTGATAGGGACGCTGTTTCCTTCGAATATTTTTACCGCCTATGTTGGAGATCGATCGGGGGTGCCGCGAAAACCGGATCCAGCGAATCTTTTTTATGTGTTGGAAAAATTGGGCGTATCGCCTAAAGAGACTGCTTATTTGGGCGATACTTCCGTGGATATGCAGACAGCAGTTCGGGCCGGCGCTTTGCCCGTCGGCGTATTGTGGGGCTTTCGGGACAAAGCGGAGCTTTTGGCAAGCGGGGCGCAGGTGTTGCTGGCGCACCCGGCAGAGCTCTTGGCAAAAGTGGATTTTGTGTAAACGATCAGGACCCGACGTTTAAAGAAGCGTCGGGTATTTTTATCGGCGCGAAGAAGGGGAACGAGGGAAGACAATCGTGGGACGAGAAGCACCTGTTTACGGGGACGAGATATATGAAATAGAGGTCGAACGCCTCGGCAATAACGCCGAAGGCGTCGGTCGAATTGACGGCTTTACCGTCTTTGTTCCGGGAGCGCTGCCGGGAGAACGGGTGCGGCTCAAAATCGGCGTTGTGAAGAAGAGATATGCCATTGGCGCAGTGGTAAAACGTTTGACGGACAGTCCTGACCGCGTCGTGCCGCGCTGTCCCATTTATGAAATGTGCGGTGGCTGCCAGCTTCAGCACCTTTCCTATTCAGCACAGCTGGCGGTCAAACGCCGGCAAGTCATTGACGCAATCGAGCGGATCGGCGGCCTGAAAGATATTCCTGTACATCCCGTTAAGGAGATGGAAAACCCTTGGAATTACCGAAATAAAATGCAGTTTCCCGTAGGATTGGCAGGAGGGAACATCGCCATTGGCTGCTATGCCGGCGGCAGTCACGTCATCATAGACACGGAAGACTGCTGTATTCAGCGGTCAGGGAATAACGATCTGGCAAACGCTATGCGGGAAGCTGTAAAGAAATTTGGGATCCCGGTGTACCATGAAGACCGGCATACCGGCGTACTGCGGCACATCATGGGGCGGGTAGGGAAAAACGGCGAGATCATGGCCGTTCTTGTCACTGCCGTGCCGGAACTGCGGCGAAGTAAAGAGATCGTTCACTTTTTGCGGCAAAAATTGCCGCACCTTGTCAGTGTGCAGCAAAATATCCAGACCTATCGCAACAATGTCGTCTTGGGGCGGGAGACCAGACTTCTGTGGGGAAAACCTACGATTCAGGACAGTATCGGGCGGCTGCATTTTCATATTTCGCCGCGCTCCTTCTTTCAGGTCAATACCGCCCAAGCGGAAGTCCTCTATCGACAGGCGTTAGACTACGCCGCGCTCACGGGACGGGAAACCGTTCTTGACGTTTACTGCGGTACCGGCACCATCACGTCATTTTTGGCACAGCGGGCGCGTCGAGCCATCGGCATCGAGATCGTGGCTCCAGCCATCCGCGACGCCCAGAAGAACGCCCGCGACAACCACGTGAAAAACGCTGAATTTCTCGTCGGTGACGCCACCGACGTCATGCCCCGGCTTTACCGGGACGGCATTCGCCCCGACGTCGTAGTCGTCGATCCCCCACGCGCCGGATGCACGCCCCCTGTCCTCCACTCCATCATCGCCATGCACCCTCAACGCATCGTCTACGTCTCCTGCAATCCAGCTTCTCTAGGGCGAGATTTGGCAATTTTAGACAGACTTGGCTATCAGACAATAGAAGCCCAGCCGGTAGACATGTTCCCCATGACTTCCCACGTTGAGACGGTAGTATGGATGTCAAGGAAAGACACATAGGAGAGCAGAAAACCCTTGATTTCAGGCATTTTTCGGCTTTCGACAGCTTCAAGAGAGGTTGGCTGGGCGGTCGCTCTGCGGTAACTTATCAAAGCGAGTCTATGACAAAACTGTGGTAAGGTCGGGTTGCCGGATTAGATGCCAAGGGTTGAGTGAATGGATTAGATAATGCGTAGGTTGAGTGTCGGAGATAGATGCCAAGGCACGGAAGGACTGAAAATAAAGGCTTTCGGGCGAGAAACTTGCTTTTACAGTCATGAATAATACGAGCAAACCACCAAATAAACAAGGCTCAAATCCAATTTGAAAAGACAACGAGAGCAAGCCGCACCTGTGGGTAAATCCCAAGGGCGACTTGCTCTTTTATTCTGTGATATCGGTACGGATGCCGGATTTGAACCTGACCGTGAAATGGTCGCGAAAGACGGTAATTTGGTCGATGAGCTTTTTGACCAGAGTCTCATCGACCTCTGTGATGTCGGTTTGCTGCCGGGCGATGAAGTCCTGTAGCTCCTTGATGCGGTTCAGGGCTTCTTTTCGGTGGTAGCTGTCGACCTCGGACTTTTCCTTCTGGTCGCGGAGCCGGAAAATCTCATCAGCGATGGCGTCGTAGTCCTGTTTGTTGTTTGCCTTCTGGATGAGCTCTTTTTGCAGTTCCTCAAGCCTTGTCTGAATGCCGTCCGGCGAGAGGGTGTCAGCGCCCACCACGGCCTTTACGATGTTCTGCTGTAAGGTTTTCAGGAAAATTTCCCGCTTTGTGAGAATCTGATTGATGGACTTAACCGTGACCTCCTGCAGCAGGAGCTCGTTTACCGTCCGATTGGTGCAGTTCATTTCTGCGGCGGTGGGCTCCAAGCGGCTGATGCAGCGCCAGACGATGGATTTACAGCCGTGGTTGTTCCAATGCACACGCCGGTAAAGCTCACCGCAGTCTCCGCAGAAAACCATCTGTGCAAAGCAGTGATTGCAGGAAAAGCTGTGCTTCTTGCCTGTTGGGCTGACATGAACTATCCGGCGGCGGACAAGCTCTGCCTGTACCTGCATGAAGAGCTTCTTTGGAATGATCGCTTCGTGATCGCCTTCGACGTAGTATTGAGGAACGGTGCCGTTGTTCTTGATCCGCTTCTTTGTCAGGAAGTCTGTGGTATAGGTCTTTTGCAGGAGCGCGTCACCCATGTACTTCTCATTGCGGAGGATCTTGTTGATGGTGCTGGTGTGCCATTTTGTCTTGCCAGCGCCAGTAAGAATTCCGTCAGCCATAAGTCCATCGGCAATCTTATCCATGCTGGAGCCTTCGAGGTATTCCCTGTATATGCGCTTGATGGTTTCAGCCTGTTCCGGGTCGACGATAAGGTGACCGTTCTCATCCTTGGTATATCCGAGGAAACGGTTGTGATTGACCTGCACCTTTCCCTGCTGGTAGCGGTATTGCAGCCCCATCTTCACATTTTGGCTGAGTGATTGGCTTTCTTGCTGGGCGAGGCCGGCCATGATTGTGATCAACACCTCCGTCTTACCACCAATTTTGATACAATCTAACGATGCACCCCCCTGCCTATCGTTAAGCGAGTATGCGCCGCAAATCCTAATAAATCAAGGCTTCTCGGCATAGAGAAAGGGGGTGCAAATGCACCTCTTCGGTCGAGATTTTGCACACCCATGACGGCAAAATTGGACATAGAAATCTAAAAATTGGTCATGGAAACTTGGCGATCAGACAAACGCTACGAGGAGTTAGACATCTGTTGAAGGTAGGAACGACCCCAAGCTATATGTATCGTTCTCTTCGGAATGTAAAATAAATCGATGCAAACGTTCTATTTGGGACTCCGTTCTGTTAAATTTTGAGGTAGCAACAAAAATTTATTGGAAAAGGCTCGGCAGAAAAACAGGTCTTTGCTTAAAACCGAATACTAAGTAAGTGGTTTTCGGCGCGCTGATATCATCTCATGGTTTTTTTGAGAAATTTTCCCTGTCCTGCCATATTTGCCCCCTCTTCTAAAGTGGCTATAGCATAACATTTTTAAGGCATCGTGTGAAAGTAAGGGTTTTATAATTTTCGGTTGACAACATAGTTTGTATGCAGTTTATAATAAAATTACGAATTAAGCGTAATTATCAAAGGCGCTTTATTCTAAATTTGAGAATGTACAAAGAGGAGTGATACAATGTTCGGGAAAAAAGAGAAAAGCATGATGATGGCAATGTTAATGTTAGGGTGTTCTCCGTCGGTTTTTGCCAAAGAAAACATTGATATTCCAGAGTTTTCTTTGGATGAGATTGTAGTATCGGCTACCCGCAGCGAAAAGAAAATCATAGATACAGCTGCCAGCATCAGCGTTATCACAGAGAAGGATTTAGAAGATCTGCACATTCATAACTTAGACGAGGCCTTTGTGAGAGTTCCCGGTGTTTATGTCGGGCGTTTAAGCGGTATAGGGTCTACTACATCTCAAACTGTCATGAGAGGTGTTAATGCGGCAAATTCTGTAGCCGTGTTAGTGAATGGGGTACAGGTCAATGACTCCTATAACGGCTCAGTGACATGGTCTGCGATTCCCGTAGATATGGTGAAACGCATTGAAGTTCTGCGTGGGCCGGCTTCTGTTCTTTACGGTGGGAATGCCATGGCCGGTGTAATCAACATTATTACTAAAGATATTGCTCGAACGACTGGCAGTGTCAGGGTATCCTATGGTTCTAACAGGACACAGCATCACAGCCTGTATATGGCAGGGAAACTTAATGATAGGTTGGATATGCGTGTCAATTATGAGAAGAAGAAGACCGGAGGCTATATTACGGATCCTGTCTTATCCAGCACGAAAGTAGCAGGGACAGAGATAACAACCACTAACACGGGAAAAACAAGATGGATCATTGGCAATAAAGGAAAACGGCAATGGGACGAGGATAACATCGGAGTTGGTCTGAAGTATCGTTTTGATGCAGACAAATCCCTGACGTTTGATTTTTTCAAAAATATGTATGAATACTCCTATTCCAGACCTACAAGCTATATTGGAGCAGATATTATCAGCAAGGCTGGAACCTATTTCAGCACGCCGGGCGAAAAGGCATCCAATAAATATGGATTAGTGTATGAAGATATTAAAAATGGCTGGAATATTGTGGCAAGCTATACAGACCAATACAAACAGCATGATACCAGTGTGTCTAAAGCAACTGACTCGGTAAAACCAAATACCCGCATGACCTTTGATTTACAAAAGACACAGAAACTTACAGAAAAAGACAATGCTGTTTTTGGCTTGAACTACAGAAAAGATAAAATGGATGTTACGGTTTTCAAGCTTGCTGACAAGTTTAACAGTGACAGTAAGAATGGTATTGATTCTACGGCAAACGGTATGAATAAATCCTGGGCGGCTTTCTTTATGAATGAACATAAATTTAATGACAAATGGACAGTCACTTCAGGCTTACGATATGACAGATGGACAACGAAGGGCAGTATCCTGTTACCCAAGAAAACACGGTATATCCACTATGAGGAGTCATCTTATGGTAATTGGAGTCCCAGCCTGAGTGTCATGTATAGACCTGATGACAGCAGCAGTTTATATTTGTCATGGGGAAAGGCATTTGAAGCTCCTTCTCTGTATAGAATGTACTCTTCCAGCTATAGTTCAGGCGTGTATAATATCGCAAATCCGAATTTGGAGCCTCAAAAATCCGAGACTTATGAAATTGGATATAAAAAGGATTTCAATAATAAAACTGCAATCGCTGTTTCCGTTTATCAGACAAAGTATCAAGGGCTCCTCTACAAAAATTCTATCGGCATTGTGGATGGAATGCCTGCTACTTGTTATGAAAATGCTGGAGAAGCCAAGGTGAAAGGATTTGAAATTGAACTGAGCCATAAATTGGACAAGCATTGGGCTGGGTTCGTAAATTATACCTACCAAAATCCGTTGATTAAAAAAGCTTTAACGGCTGCAGAAGAAAACAAGCTTGTTACAGCAATTCCCAAAAAAGTTCTGCGTGCTGGAATAACTTACAATAATGGAAAGTGGAGTGGCATGCTGACAGGGGAATATGTCAGCAAACGATTCAGTTCTACCAGTAACGCAGACATTGTCAATGGCGTATACGGTTCCTACGATCCGTTTTTTACCGTAAATCTGAATGTAGGCTACGCGCTTAACGATCATTGTACTTTGACTGCAGCGGTCAATAATTTGTTGAACAGAGATTATTTTAACTATTATTATCAGCCGGGAAGAACCTACACTCTCGAATTGAGTTATAAATTTTGATAGGGGCTGTAGTGTTTTGCCGTTGACTGGAGGGTCCGATGGCTTATATATTGTATATCTCAAATAAAGAGGCGGTAAATCCTTTTTATGAAGATGCCTGGTATCAGCTGGCAAATGAACTTAATATAGGGAAAGATCTGTTCAGATTCCTGCTGTTGAAAGGAACTGCCGACAGTATTCCGACGGAACTGATAAAAAGCGATTGTAAAGCCGTTATAATCAATTGGATGGGGCAGAATGATGACAAGCGGCTCCTTGGAGTATTTGACCTGGCAAAGGTCAAGCAAATCCCCGTCATGAGTTGTTATACTTTTGCCTGCCTGCCCGCTGGTTATCTGATAGATGACGCTGTAAAAAGTAGAATTGCGGATTATTTGCGCAGCAATGGTGCTGCCAACACAAAAAATTTGTTTTTATTTGTGTTAGCTGAATTTTTGCATCTGAATTTGGTTTATACAGCTCCTAAAGAATTGCCGTGGGCAGGTATTTATTTGCCGGGGGAGGATGTTCTTGCCAAGGGAGAGTATTATGAAAAGCACTATGATCCTGCAAAACCCACGGTAGTGGTTCATTTTCCCCGAGAACACTGGGTGTGGGGGCAGCTTGCTTATGTAGATATGCTGGTGGATGAACTCAGAAAACTGGGATGTAATGCACTGCCGATTTTTTCTCATTGGAACAGAAATAAAGAACAGGGGATTCCCGCTTTTGAGGAAAATTTTAACACTTTCGCAAAGTTGGGCGGCAAGGTTATCCCTTCCGCTCTTATTAACTGTCTGTGGTTTTCATTAACGGTAGGAAGGGATATTGATGACAGGGAACTGTTGAAGAATATTAACATTCCGATTATTCAGGGCGAAATCCTGTTGCAGGACATAAACGAATGGCAAAATTCAAGATGGGGTCTGGAAGATAACGAAATCCAGGCCAATATTGTTATGCCTGAATTTGATGGTGTAATACATGGTGTACCTATTGCAGGACGCCAAAGAATCAATTCCATGATCAGGCTGGTCCCTATAAAACATAATATTACCCTGTTGGCGCTGAAAGCCTTTAACTGGGCGCGGCTTAAGCAAAAAAAGAATACAGAAAAACATGTGGCGTTGATTTTTCATAACTATCCCGCAGGTAATGCTACGATAGGAACAGCGATGGCATTAGATTCGCTGAGAAGTGGAGAAATCATATTACAGGCATTAAAGGAAAAGGGCTACGAGACGGGGGAACTGCCGCAGAGCAAGGGGTGGCTTGCAGAAAGAATACTCTCAAGCTTCACAAATGAGATTAGTTTTTTCAAAAAAAACAGTGAAATAGCAGGAGATTATCCAATCTATAAGTATGCGAAATGGTACGATAATCTTTTAGCAAAAAATAAAAACCATATTACGGATAGTTGGGGGGAAGCACCGGGAAAAGAGTTTATCGCTGACACAGGCGAAAGCTTTAAGATTGCAGGTTTTATTCAGGGAAATATTTTTGTTTCTGTCCAGCCTCCCAGGATCGCGCATGGTTGTCTGGTAAAAAGTTTTCATAATGGAGATATTCCTCCCACACATTATTATCTTGCTTACTATCGTTGGCTGGCGGAGGTGTTTAAGGCTGATGCCGTGATTCATCTCGGAACTCACGGTACACTGGAATGGCTTCCGGGCAAAAGTACCGGCTTAAGCAATGACAGTTACCCGTATCTGGCTATCGATGCTCTGCCTAATTTATATCCCTATCTGATCTCAATTACATGTGAAGGCCTGCAGGCAAAAAGAAGAGGGGCGGCCGTACTAATAGACCATCTTCCCGCGCCCTGTGAAGAATCAGGTTTATATGGCAACATGCTGGAAGTAAACAGCTTAGTAGATCAGTATCTGGAAGCTTATCCGTTGGGAAGTCCTATGCTTTCTAAGCTGGAGTCGGTCATTACATCAAAATTGGAATCGCCGGCATGCGACTGGTTTGACGGTTTGAAACCAGAAAAAACATTTTATCAGCAGATGGAAGACCTGCACCTGTTCTTAGAGAAAATTTCTGCCGGTCAGTGCCGGACCGGGCTTCATGTTTTGGGAGAAATCCCGGCCGGGAAAGACTTGGAGGCCTTATTACAAAGCGTTAATCAGGGCAATGACGAACTTAATGAGGGTATTATCGAAAAGCTTGTACAAACGCCAAGGGAAATAACCAATATACTTGCCGGGTTATCCGGGAATTATATTGAAAGTGGTTTATCTGGCGCACCAACGACAGGAATGTTGGATTGTCTGCCTTCCGGGAAAAATTTTTATGGCGTGGATCCGCGGTTGCTTCCATCACCGGCGGCATGGTTAATGGGCAAAGACTTGGCAGAACAGGTGATACAGCTTTATATTCAGGAAGAAAGCAAATATCCCGAGCGCATAGCCATGATTCTGTGGTCAGGGACGAACATGAGGACAAAAGGCTGCGATATTGCTCAGGCCATGGCATTGATTGGCATTGAGCCGGTATGGAGTCCTAATGGCCGGATAAACGGAATGAAGGTTATACCGCTGGATGAGCTGCGCAGACCGAGAATTGATGTGGTATGCCGTATTAGCGGGATGTATAGGGATTCTCTTTATCCTACGGTAGAATATCTTGATGCGTGCATAAAAAAAGCAATGGCTTTAGAAGAAGACGTTGAGAGCAATTATTTAAGAAAACATCTGGCGCAAGATGCTAAGGAGTTTGCCGGAGAAGAGATAAGCGCTCTCAGCAGCAGGATTTTTGGAAGTGCGCCCGGAACTTATGGAGCCGGGGTGAATTTGACGATAGAGGGACGCTGCTGGCAGAGCATTGATGATTTAAGGGATGTATTTGTCAGCTGGGGAAGCTATGCTTATGGCAAGCAGCAACGGGGGCAGTTTTTACCGGATATTTTTTCGAGTCAGTTAAGCAAAGTAGATGTGACAGTGAAGAATGAAGATCATTACGAAGTTACTATGCTGGAGTCCGATGATTATAATGCCTTTCACGGAGGGTTGATCGCTGCTGTGCGCAGTTTATCAGGAAAGGCGCCAAAATCTTACTGCGGAAATTTATCTGACAGGAAAAAAATAAAAGTCCAAACGCTTTCCGAGGAGATGCAACAGTTATATTTATCACAGGTGTTGAATCCGAAATTTATCAATGGTATGAAGAAGCATGGCTATAAAGGTGCTGCAGATCTATGTAATATCGTCAGTCACAGCTTTGCGTGGGACGCTACAAGTAATGTGATAGAAAATTGGATGTATAATGAATTGGTTGAGCGGTACATCAGGGATTTAGCCATGAACAAGTGGCTGCGAAAAGTGAATCCCTGGGCTCTTCAGAAAATGTGTTCAACGCTTTTGGAAGCTAAACACAGACAATTATGGGCAGCCTCGCAGGAAGTGGAAAATTTTTTGGTAAAGGAGTATTTAGACATAGAAGGAGAATTGGAGGAATTCAGTGATGCGTGACAAATTTGAGCATTGTTCTTTTTCGATTCTGTGCCTTTTATTGGTCTTCGTTGCTGTTCTGAGTGCCGGCTGTCATCACCGTTCAAATCAAACCGAAACGAAACAATCCTATAGTGTGGTTGACAGTACTGGATATAGGACTGTCTTTGCCAAAAAACCTAAACGTGTTCTGGGTTACAATCTAACTTACAATACCATGATTCTGGGGATCGTGCCGCCTGATTATCTGGTTGCCAAAAGCTATCTGGATAAGGATGAGAAAATATCTTACATAGCAGAAGCTACTAAAAATATACAAACCGAATACAGGCTTTTCAAAAACTTAAGCATTGAAGGAATATTGAAAATGGCGCCGGAAGTAATTTTTTTGCCGGATACCATCGACAAAAAAATGGTAGAAACATTGCGATCTATGGGAATAGCAGTAATCATATGCAAGGGCCCGAACACGATTCAAGATACCCGTGACAGTATTTTATTGATTGCAAAAGCCTTGGGAGAAGAAGATGCCGGAAAACGGGTGCTCCGGGAAATGGATAAGCAGCTGGCAGAAGTTTCTGATAGAATTAAAATACCGAAAAACAAACAGCCGGTTGCTATGCTGGTATCGCGTATGCGGCAATATGGCGGAATTGGCTGTATGTATGATGATTTATGCAAATATGCCGGTGTACGCAATGCGATAAGTATGATGGGCATTAAGTATGGGGAGACAGTGACGAAAGAGGCTGTGGTTGCTTCTGATCCTGATCTCTTTTTTGTATCTTCCGGCAGGGACTATGAAGAAAAGATTGATGTGGAATTCCGCAAAGAGTTCATGGAAGATCCGGCGTTTGAAAATTTGAAAGGGCTGAACAGAGTCATAAACATACCTGACAGATATATTTATTCCAACTCGCAGAACTGCGTCTATGCCATAAAGGGGATCCATAATTTTGTTTATGGTCCGGTTTTTGATTTACGTGGTGAAGCATTGATTAAAGGCTATTAAGGATTTGAAAGAGGGATAGGCAAATGAAAAGGAAATTGAGAAATACTTTTAAATCCGGGGACATCGCCAGATTAGCTAATATTTCCAAACAGACGCTGAGTTATTATGAAAGAGAAGGACTGCTAAAACCGGCTTTAAGGGATGACAATAATCATTATGCTTACTATTCTTTGACAGAACACCATAAACTGGAGATGGTGGTGTGTTTGAGAAATCTGGGGTTTTCTATCAAAGAAATTAAAAGCTTCATGGAATATCGCAATGAGAATATACTAATCGATATGCTTCAGATGCAACAGAAAAGAGTTCTGGAAGAGCAGCAGGAACTGGCAGAAAAACAGCGCAAGATTCAGAATATACTTAGGAAGACATTGTTTATTAAGAATATTATTCTGGGTCGGGTATCACTGGAACAGCTGCCGGAATATAATCTATACGTCTCTGAAAGGTTGTCGGACGTAGATGGGGATAAGAACAATCTGATTATTCGGTTAAATTTTTTCAAGCAGATCTTTTCATACAATCAGAGCGACTTTAATTTTGGCTGGTTTTTAACCGCTGAAAGTATTAAGAACCTTAGATTTAGTCCGGTTAGCAGGTTTTTTGCCATCGATACCGGCCATAACGAGGAGACCGGATTCAAAAAACTCATCAATTACAAGGTGCCAAGTCAGTTTTATGTGTCTCTATATGGAAAAGGGAACTATCACAATTGCTGTCAAAGCTGGACCGAACCGTGTTTAGCATTTATTCAACATAATCATTTAAAGATTTCTGGGGATGTTTTGGTTGTGTTTATTAAAGATTATTGGATGACGAATGATAAAAACGAGTATATATTCAAACTTTCCATCCCCGTTAAATAAAGTTAGATAGTGTTAGGTTAAGTCTTTAGCGCCCATATTCCTATCCCCTCATCCTCGTCCCATCCCGAAACACCACCGTCATCCCCTTATCCACGCCCACCGTCACATAGTCCATCATCGCGCCCCAGAGCCGCTCATCGAACTCTGCCACAGGCTCCCTCTGCGCCTCAAGCGTCCTGATGAATCCCGCCAGCCTCTCTCCCTTGGCTGACCGCTGGGCGATGGTCTCCGTCACATCGTCGAACCGTGCCTTGTCCTTCTCGTACCGTTCCACCAAGCCGTTGTAGCGTTTCTGGTACTCCCCTTGGTCTTGGGCAATCCTCGCGTTCTCGGCGATGCAGTTCTGCGTCATCTCCACCAATACCGCCAGTTCCTGCTGCAGCCTCCCCTTCTCCTCCGTTAGTGCTGTCGTGTCGCAGAGGGTCTGCTGGATGAGGGTGGCGTTGGCGATAATCTCCTCCCGCTCCGTCACCAACTTGTTGAAAGCCGTAACAAAAGTCCTCTTGATTTCCTCCTCCGTCACATGGGGCGTTTTGCACTTCTGCCCGTCATACTTGCTGTTGCAACGGTAGATGACCCTGCGGTACTTATCTGTGGGGTGCCAAACCTTAGCTCCGAAATAGCCGCCGCACGCACCGCACCGAATTTTCCCCGAGAAAATACTCATGCCGCTGTATCTCCCGCCTTCCCGTGTGTGTCGCTCCATCTCCCGCTGTACCATCTCGAAGGTGGCAGGGTCGATGATGGCAGGATGGCTCTGTTCTACGAAGTAGCTCGGCACTTGCCCACAGTTCTTGACGGCTTTCTTGGTGAGGAAATCCGGCGTGAAGGTCTTCTGGATTCTCGCACAGCCTGTGTATTTCTCATTGGCGAGAACGCCCTTAATGGTCTTAGCGTTCCATTTCTCTTTGCCCGTAACCGTCAAGATGCCACGCCGAGTCAGTTCCTTGGCGATGGCGCAGGATGTCAGCCCCTCGATGAATAGTCCAAAGATGAGCCGCACGATCTTGGCCTGCTCCTCGTTGATGGCAAGATTGCCGTCCTCGCCCTTGTCATAGCCGAGAAAACGCGAGTAGCCCACGGAGAACTTGCCGTCGGCGAACTTTTTTCTCAGTCCCCATGTGACGTTCTCAGAGATGGAACGGGATTCCTCCTGCGATAGGCTTGATAAAATAGTCAAGAGGATTTCGCCGTGCGCCTGAAATGGGCAGAAATGTTCAGATCGTCTCTTTCTCAAACCACACGTCCACGCCGATGGATTTCAAATGGCGCACCATTTCCAAAAGGTCAACCACGTTTCTGGCGAACCTTGAAATGCTTTTGCATAGCACGATGTCGATTTTCCCGGCGTTGCAATCCTCCAACATTCGCTTGAATTCCGTCCGGCGGCTTATGCTTCCGCCGGAGATGCCGCTGTCGGCGTACACTCCGGCAAATTCCCATTCGGGATTCTTCTGGATGAGGTCGCTAAAGTAGCTGATTTGCGCCGAAAGCGAATGGTTCAGCCTGTCCGAATCCACGGAAACACAGGCATAAGCCGCCACTCGTTTCTTGGGCTGAAGCGTTGCCACCGCTGGCTCTATGCGTGTTATCTTCATTTTGTATCACCCTTACCATATATCCCTCCACTGGGGCAGGAAGTCAACGTCTGTCCGGCGTATACCGAGCCGATCATCGGTTTATATTTTCGAGGAAAATCTGCTCCATTTGAGCATATTCCTCCTTCGATATAATCCCTTCGGAAAGCATGCGGCGCACCATGCTCATCGTGGTCTGGTACATTTTCTCGCGATGAAACTCTTCCTTTGTTATGGGCAATCACCCCCGACAGGTAAGGATGACCTGCTCTTGCGTCCGCCGAACTGTTCGGCTATGTAACATTGCGGACGCAGGCATAGACCGCCGTCGTCTGCATGGCCGTAAATTCGTTGACCTTGGCTCCGGCGGAGGATTTGCCGAACACGAACGGCCAGCCGCTGAAGTGATAGAAATTCTGGGGTTTGTCCCGCGAGCGGAACAGCCAACGGAAAAGGTTCATAAAAAATCACTCCTCACAGGGTTGTATACATAGAATAAATATAGAATAAATATAGTATAATGACGGTAACTTCTCCCCCAGGACTCTGGCATCTTCGGATGCCATGCACACTTGGGGGCGTTTTGTTATAAAGGAGAAATTGCTATGACAGAAAAACCGTTTAAGACGATTGATGAGCAAATTGCCATCTTACAGTCACGAGGATTGAAGATCGACAATCTGGAAGAAGCAAAAGCGTTCTTGACAGCGCATAATTACTATAGAGTGAGCGGCTATTCCTTGACACTTCGTCAAAATGATCAGTTCTACCCAACGGCAACGATGCAAAATTTGATAGATATTTATCGCTTTGATCACGCATTGCGACACACATTGCTTTTGCTCCTTGAAACGATAGAAGTAAAGCTGAAATCCATCTATGCCCACGAATTTGCAAGGCAATATGGTGCGACATCTTATCAAGACGAAACGCTCTTTACCGATGTGGCTCGCCATAAAGATATTCTGACGAAGTCAGAAAAGCAGCGACTCACAAGCCTACGGCACGAAGCCTATTTAAAGCATTTCGAGGACATAGGAGAACTCGTTCCCATTTGGGCATATGTTGATTTTGCAGTTGCATATTATAATATAGGTAGGAACATGGCCTTTGACATGTTTCCGCGAGCGTACAAGGGTAAAAATTGGCGTGTTTTATGGAAAAAACACGCCTTGACCAATTCCCGCGAACGAACGCAAATCTGGCTACACACTCGACATCAAGATGAAGCAATCGTTCCATGTTGAGACGGTAAGCCTGATCATGCCGAAAATACAGTGATTTAGGTAAGCAGAAAAGCATAGTTTACCCGTGGTTTTCTTTTGCGGATTACGGTTTTTCGTCCAATGGATTGTTTTTCCATCCAAAATCTTATATAATTGGACGAGAAGGATGATGGACGAAAGGAATTCTTATGAGATCGTTTGACTATCGCCGACTTGCAGATCAAGCTTGGGATACAGATATAGTAAACCTGGTCGCAAAGATACACGAGCGTAAAGGGAGACAGGATTTATTCATCCGGCAGAAGCCTATAGAGTTGAATCGTCTGGTTGAGTTGGCGAAGATACAGAGTACGGAAGCTTCCAATAAAATCGAAGGCATTGTTACAACAAGCACTCGTATAAAGCAGCTTTTTGCAGAAAAAACAACGCCCAGGAATCGCGATGAAGATGAAATAATGGGGTATCGGGATGTACTGAATATCATTCATGAGAGTAACGCGTATATTCCGATCCGTCCTGCTTACATCCTTCAGCTTCATCGGGAGCTTTTGAAGAGAGCAGGATTGTCATACGGTGGACATTTTAAACATGTTCAGAATTATATCAATGAAACAAAGACCGATGGAACTGTAGTTACCAGATTTATGCCGATTGCTTCTTATGAAACATCGGATGCTGTGGAAAGCCTTTGCAACACCTATGAGCAGGCTGTCGCCAATGAGAAGATAGATGCATTGATTCTGATACCAACATTTATCTGTGATTTCCTTTGTATTCATCCGTTTAATGACGGTAATGGAAGAATGAGCCGACTGCTCACATTGCTTCTTTTGTATAAGAACGGATATCGTGTAGGGAAATATATCAGTATTGAAAAGCAGATAGAGCAAACTAAGGAGTGCTATTACGATACGCTCAAAGAAGCTGATGCCGGATGGCATGAAGAGAAAAACGATCCGACGCCATTCATTAGATATATGTTGCAGGCCATTCTGGCCTGTTATATAGAATTTGAAGAGCGGGTTGGGTTGATGGACGAAAGCGGCGATAACAGCACGGCATATGATATTGTGAAAAAATATACCGAAGAAAAAATCGGCAGATTCACAGGAGCAGATGTTGTGGCTCATTGTCCGAGCATAGGAAGGTCTTCGGCCTTGGCGGCATTAAAAAAACTTACCGAGGAAGGCTATATCATCAGAAAGGGGGTTGGCAGAAGCACGTTTTACGTTCGTGCTGACAGCAAGAGAAATCGTCCAAAATTTTCTTAATTGGCTGAAAATTATCATTGCTGGACGAAAAGAGAAGGTGGGGCAATTTCCAACAGCCACATTTTCGTAGACTGTTCCTTCACAAAAAAGATGCTGTTCGTCGTCTGCGGTGCAGACCTTCTACGTTGAGACGACGGCATATTGTAGAGCTGTAGATGGAACTGAAGGAAAGATTCTGTTTGGTTAAAGAAGGGGTATACATTTCCCATAATAGCCATTTTATGTTATAATGAAAAAAGTATTAAATTTTTCTCTGGAAAAGGTGACAATTTCTTAAACCCGGATGACAAGGAGGGAAAGGATTGGCCGCAGCGATCGTACAGCAATTAGGGATCATCGGCTATCCTGTGGGGCACTCGCTGTCGCCGGCCATGCAGCAGGCGGCAATAGAGGCTGCGGGGTTGCCGTACCGTTATACGGCCATGGAAGTATTGCCGGAGAAATTGGCGGCAACGGTGTCGGAACTGCGAAACTCTTCCTTTCGGGGCTTTAATGTCACCATTCCCCACAAGACGGCCGTCATGCCTCTTTTGGATGAGATTCATGAGGATGCCCGAAGGATCGGGGCCGTGAATACGGTGGTACAGGAAGAGGGACGGCTCATCGGCTACAATACGGATGTGGCAGGTTTTTTGGAAGGTCTGCGTGGCGTCGGAAGAACTTTTGCCGGGAAAAACGCCGTTCTCTTGGGGGCGGGTGGCGCAGCCCGCGCGCTTCTTTGGGCGCTGGTGAAAGAAAGGGTGGAAAAGATCCTGCTGGGAGTTCGTAACGTGGAGAAAACGCGGGAACTCCTTCGGGATTTTTCTTTTGCCGGAAACGTGATGGCGGTTTCGTGGACGGCGGCGCTCTTTCGGGAGCGGCTGGCCGAGGCGGATTTGGTGATCAATGCCACGCCTTTGGGGATGGCCCCACATACGGAGGTGATGCCGCCGGTGGATTGGCACGCGCTCAAGGCACACGCTTTCCTTTACGACATCATCTATACGCCGACGAAGACTCGTTTTTTGCGGGAGGGCGAGGCCAACGGCCATGAGACGTTGAACGGCATCCCTATGTTGATTGGGCAGGGCGCAGCCGCTTTTCGTCTCTGGACGGGGCAAGAGGCGGATCGAGAGGCCATGGGACGGGCGTTGTCGGCGTCTTTGCCATGAGGAAGCGGAGGGACAGACAGCAATGATCTCTCTTCAGCCAGATACGCAAAACCATTTGCAAAAATTGGTGGCTCAGAGCCTCTTAGGCGCTCGGCAAAGCGGCAATATCAGCCGCGAAGCGCCAAATGTCTCCGCCGCTCCCATCGTGACCTTGGTGGATCATGTTATCCAGACGGCGTTGGCGCTCGGGGCCAGTGATATCCATATCGAGCCGATAGCGGATCATGTTCGGATACGGTTACGGATCGACGGGGTCTTGTCTGAGATGCCGCCCCCTTTGCCGATGGAGTTGAAGGATGTTTTGCTGGCTCGCATCAAGGTGATGGCACATTTAGATACGACGATCCACAACCTGCCGCAGGATGGGCGGATTACCTATCGGTATCAGGATACGGCCGTGGATGTTCGCGTGTCCACGATGCCGGTCATGGAGGGGGAGAAGATCGTTCTGCGCCTTTTGGGCGGCGGCTTGCGTCTGCGGAGAACGGAGGAGTTAGATCTTTCCCCGGAAAATTTGTCGCTCTTTCAGCGTTGGTGCCATGCGCCTTACGGGCTTATCCTGCACGTCGGCCCCGTCAATTCCGGCAAGACGACGTCTCTTTACGCGGCCCTTCATTTGTTGAATGTACCGGAGAAAAATATCGTTACCATTGAAGATCCCGTGGAATATTATTTGCCGGGGGTCAATCAGGTACAGGTGAACACCAAGGCGGGGCTCACTTTTGCCACCGGGCTTCGTTCCCTTTTACGCCAAGATCCGGACATCTGCATGGTGGGGGAGATCCGGGATGAGGAAACGGCGGAGATCGCCGTCAGGGCAGCGTTGACGGGACGCCTTCTGTTTACCACGCTGCACACGGGACGGGCGGCCGGGGCGGTTTTTCGCCTCTTGGATATGGGGATTAAGCCGTATTTCTTAGGAGCAGCGCTCTTGGGGATTTGTGCCCAGCGCTTGGTGCGGCGGCTGTGTCCGGCCTGTCGCGAGGAATATGAGATTGTGCCCAAGTCGCGGGAAGCCGTTTTCTTGGGGGAAGAGTATCGTCCGGGGCAGACGGCTTTTCGGGCGCGAGGCTGTGAGAAATGTCGCGGGACCGGCTATCAGGGGCGGCTGGCCATTCATGAATTGCTGCCCTTTTCGGAGACCATTCAGGCGGCGGTGACTGCGGGAGAAAAGCTGCGTGTCATAGAAGAGACGGCTATTCGAGAAGGCATGGTGTCTCTTCACCGGGATGGGATTCAAAAGGCTTTGGCGGGGCAGACGACATTGGAAGAGATCAAGCGGGGGCTTTACGGCGATGGAGGATAGGGAGAGATGGCAGGGCCTCATAGAAAACGCGATGGCCTTGCGGGCGTCGGATATTCACTTGTCGGTGGGGGCCCCGGCTTTTTTTCGCCTTGACGGCCGTTTGCGCCGTAGGGCAGAAGAAACGATCACGGCAGAGTTTATCGCGCCGCTTTTGGAAACAATGTTTTCCGATGAGCAGCGGGCGGCGTTTCACCGCAACGGTGAGATTGATTTGGCGTGGCATTGGGGGCAGCAACGATTTCGTGTCCATGTATTTCGGCAGATCGGCGGGCTGGCCATGACGCTGCGGCTGATTCCTACGGCGATACCGTCTTTGGATGATTTGGGCAGTCCGGCAGTTTTTCGGGAGTTGGTAAAGTGCCGCCATGGGTTGATTTTGGTCACCGGGCGGACGGGCGCGGGCAAAACGACGACATTAGCGGCTTTTTTAGGAGAAGTTAATCGGCGCAGTGCCAAACATATCATCACATTGGAAGATCCCATTGAATATGTACACCCTTCGGATAAGAGCCTAATCAGTCAGCGGGAGTTGGGAACGCATTTTGCTTCCTTTGCCGCTGCGCTGAGAAATTCTCTGCGCGACGATCCCGATATCCTTTTGGTGGGAGAATTACGGGACGCCGATACCATCGCTACGGCGCTGAACGCGGCGGAGACGGGCCATTTGGTCTTGGCGAGCCTGCACACCCAGTCGGCGGTGGATACGGTGCTGCGGTTGGAGAGCTTCTTTCCCGCCGAACAGCAGGGGCAGGTTCGCGCTCAGTTGGCCATTGTTCTCTGTGCTGTCGTCACACAGCAGCTTTTGCCCGCGGCGGATGGGGGTCGGGTGGCGGCCTCGGAGGTGCTGACGGCTTCTCCGGCGGTGCGCAATCTCATTCGACAGGGAAAGGCGCAGCAGCTTCCGACTCATATCATGGCGGGCGGTGTACTGGGGATGCAAACCATGAACCGATCCATTGAGATGCTCCGCGCCGCAGGCAAGATCACCTCGGAGGTGGCCGATGGATATTTGGCATAGTGGAAAGTTTAGGCAGGGGAGAAGGCGGATTGGCAGCTTACTCATATAAAGCTTATGACGGTCAGGGCCATTCCGCTTCCGGCGTCATACAGGCAGCGTCGCAGCGGCAGGCGGCGGAATTGGTCGCCGGGCAGGGCCTTTATGTCGTGGAGATGAAGCGATCTGTTTCGCTGCCGCTTCCTCTACATTGGCTTCGACGGCAGTTTCACCGCCAATATGTGATGATGTTCTGCCGTCAGTGCGCGGTGATGGTGAAGGCGGGCCTTCCCATCAGCGAATGTCTACAGGTATTGGCCCGGGAAGAACGGAACGGTTTTTATCAGGGGATGGTGGAAAATTTATCGCGGCGGGTGCAGGAGGGGCAGTCCTTTTCCGCTTCTCTGGGCAAGTATCCGTCGGTATTCCCACTGTTAGTGGTTCGCCTCATTCATGTGGGGGAGGTAAGCGGCAATTTAGATGCGGTGCTGGAAGAATTAGCTGGTTACTTGGAAGCCGCGTATAAAGCCCGGGAAAAACTCGTCACCCTCATGATCTATCCGATGATTCTCCTGACGGTTACTCTTTTGGTGCTGCTCTTTTTGCTGCAATTCATTCTGCCGACCTTCGCCGCGCTGTTCTTGTCTCTCCATGCAGAGCTTCCTCTCCCCACTCGGCTGCTCCTTGGGCTGCAGGCATTTTTACACGACTATGGGTATGGACTTCTTTTAGGGATGGGGGTTTTGGCGTTAGGGGCAGGGAGTATTTATAGAAATCAGCGCTATCGTTGGCAGATCGACGGTTGGCTGCTGCGGATTCCCCTCCTCGGAAAACTCTTGGTATACAGTGAATTACTGCGGTTTTCCCGCACGTTAGCTCTTTTATTATCCAGCGGGATCCGCATGGATCAAGCGCTTTTGATCCTTCATGAAACGACGGGGAACGCTTATTTACAGCAGCTCTTTCTGCGCCTGCGCAGCGATATCCAAAAGGGCGGAACGTTAGCCGCTTCTTTAGGGCAAAGAGAAATTTTCCCGGCGGTGATGATGAATTTGCTGGCTACTGGGGAACTGACCGGCGAATTGGAGATGATTTTGGAAAAAATGGCGGATTTTTGCCGGGGAGAGGCGGACACGCTGTCGGAACGGCTGCGGGCCTTGCTGGAGCCGGCGATGATCCTTTTCATGGGTTGCCTCGTGGGCTTCGTCATTTTTGCCGTGGCCATGCCGGTCCTAGATGCAATGACGGCTTACACAGGATTTTGATTTTCGAAGGGAGCGTTTTACGGGATGGGGTGTACAAAAAACGATCAGCGCGGATTTACATTATTGGAAATTCTCATCGTGATGGCAATCGTCGGTGTTTTGGCTACGATCGCCATCCCGCGCTTCAATAATTCTCTCGTGTTGGCCAATACGGCGAAGGTGCAGTCCGATCTACGGGTATTAAATTCCGCCATCCTTTTATATCAGTCGGAAAAGGGCAGTTATCCTGCCAATCTTACGACGGATCTGCGGGAGTATGTGGTGGATATAGACAATCTGCATCCGCCGAAGGGAGAATGTCTGCTGCGCAATGGGAATAAGGAAAATATTACGGCAACTGCCTATACCATTGCTTCGGATCACACTCAGGCCCTTTGCCAAGGGCATGCTATTACTGAATTTGGCCATACTTGAGTTGTGGAGGCATGGGGAATGCGGCTCACTTGGCAACTCATCGCCCGGCAGCAAAAGGCTTTCCTGCCCCTCTGGCTGCTCTGGAGTGTTCTCCTTTATCAACGGGGGGCTTTTTCTCCGTGGACGCTGCGGGGCGTTCTCTTAGGTGTTTTTTTACTGCTCATCGCCCTCATCGACGGGCGCTATGGCTATATTTTTGATCGTCTGCTGCTGGCGATGGCGGCGATGGGGCTGGGCTGCGAGGTGCTCCTATCGCCATGGCCGGGGACGGAGATGTTGCTCGGCGTGTTTTTGGGGAGTGGGATACTGCTTTTGTTGCGATGGATCTCAAGGGGCGGCGTGGGAGCCGGGGACGTAAAGTTTATGGCGGCCTTGGGCTGTTGGTTCTCTTGGGAGGAGATTCTCTTGACTCTCCTCTTCGCTTTTTGGATCGGCGGTTTCGCGGCGTTATGGTTCTTGGGCGTACGGCACAAAAACTTAAGGGATACGCTGCCCTTCGGTCCTTTCTTAGCGGGAAGTGCGCTGCTTGTCTTTTGGGCTGGAGACGCGATCATGGCGTGGTATAGGAGCTTTTTATGAGAGAACACGGTTTCGGCCTTTTGGAGGTCGTCCTCACTGTGGGGATCCTGGGAACGCTGGCGGCCCTCGCCGTTCCGTTCTTTGCCCGGTGGGGAAGCCTGTGGCAGTTGGAATATGAGGCGGCTCGCTTGGCGTCAGAGGTCCGCTATTATCGGGAAGTCACCGGAACGTTTCAGCCTCAGCATCGAGAATTTTTGTCGGTGCCGAAGGAGAGTACGCCGATATTCGGCTTTGAGAGGCGTGAGTATTATCTGCGGCGCGGCACTAAGATATCCCGTCGTCACATGTTGGCCGATGGGATTGTTCTTTCCGCCAGCCGTCCCCAATTAACCTTTTCTTCGAGCGGCGAAGCGAACCCGATTTCCTTTTGTTTGCAGCGCGGGACGACCAAGCGATATGTCATTGTTGATATTGCCGGACGGGTGCGGGTGTCGCGTTTCCCCCCAGAGTGAGGCGGAGCATGAAAAAACAGGAAGCAGGATTTTTTCTCTTGGAGACGCTAATTTTGGGAATGATCGTCACGGCCCTCGCCCTCGTCTGCTATTCTTACCTTTTTTTGAATCGGCAGCGCTTGTATTGCGAGGGAGCTGTCACGGCCTCGTTCTTGGCGCAAAAGCAGATTGCGCTGATCGAGGCTCGCCCGGCGGCGTGGCTGCGAAGTGTCGGTGAAGTGCCGTGGTTGGAGGATGGCGCGAGTCCTGTGGAGCGCAACCATCGGCAGTTTTATCTCACGTCCCGGATTACGGACAGTCCTTACGGATCGAGACTGCGATCCGTTGAAGTGACCGTAGCCTGGGAAGAACAAGGGAAAAGGCTGGAACAGAGTTATAGAAAGCTGGTGCGCTGCGATGATTAGGCACTGGCGGCGAGGATTGACCGGCGAACATGGTTATGGGTTGTTAGAGCTTATGGCTGCATTGCCCTTGGCTTCCCTTCTTTTGGTTTCGTTAGGGGTTCTCTTCTTTATGGGCGTCAAAACCTATGTCTATATGATCAGCGACTGGGAACTGGCCCGGCAGGTGCAGTTTTCCATGGAGCATATTCGCCATGACCTTCTTTATGCCGTGACAGTGAAGGAGGAAGCGGGCGAATTGAAAATTTACTGCCGGGACGCTGCGGGGCCGGCCAAGTGGGTGGAATATCACCTGTCGTCGGAGGCAAGGCCGCGCCTCATGCGCAATGAACAGCCGGTGACTGGGGGCAGCAGCTTGGGGGATATCCTCATCACAGAGTTTAGTTACCGAAAAGAAGGAGCTCGCACCGTTCTTTTTCACATCATGGCACGCAATCAACTGACCTCTCATACCTATGGGCTGGACTCTGCCGTAACTTTGCCGCGTCAAGGAGAGAAGCCGTGAGGAGGGCAGGGCAGGAGCGCGGATTTATTTCTTTCGTGGGGCTGCTGATTTTGAGCGTTGTTTCTTTTTTCGGCGTGGCAGCGTTCACGATCAACGAGAAGGAATTTGAAACGACGCGACGCTTTTTAAATGCCGTGCCGTTACAGATGGAAGCACAAAATGGGATCTTGGCCGTGGCTGATTTCATTGATAGAGATCCGGCGGCGTGGGACAAAATTCAAAGGGCGTCAGGAGAAGCGGTGGAGATACTCCAACTGCAAAATTCGACGGAAAAAATCGCCTGCACCGTATATGCCAAACAGAAGGCCGATCACATCCTCCTGCTCGCCGTCAGCGAGAAAAGCGACGGGCGAAGCCGGGCTGTGGCGCATCTTGTCAAGCGGAATGGCCATTTTATCATTGAACACTGGGAGCATTGAATGATGAGAAAAAGGGGGAAAGGACGTTCTGATCGCGGGACCGGCGTATACGCTGTGGGAGGAGAAGTATACGTTACAGAGATTGAGGACGGAGATGAGGGCTGCCGAATCCGTTGGGCGATACGAAAGACATATTTGAATCCGGTCGATCCGGCGCCGGTACTGATGCAGCTGGCAGAAAGCGTTCGCTCTGTTTGTCAGACGTATGGCCTGACGCAGTATACGGTGGGTGTCACCTATGCAAAGGAAGAATGCTTCTGGTATGTGAAGTCTTTCCCCGTGCTGCCGGCAAAAGAGCTTTCAGCAGCGGTGCAGTGGGATTTGGCGCTTAACTGTCCTTATCCTGATGGTAGATTCTGGGCCGGATACTGCCCGGAGCCCGACGGAACCGTAAAGATTGCGGCCGTGGACGAGGAACACGGCCCGGAAATGGCAGCACGGTTTGAGGCTTTGGATATGAAACTTTCCGCGCTGACACTGCTCCCGGAGGAGATTCCCTTCACTTTGGGGAAAGATAAGGTCGTTTTGCGTGGCGAAGGATTTCTTCTCTTGCCGTCGGCGGCGGAAAGTCTTTGGAATGAGGGACAGATCGCTTCTCTTTACGCGGCTCTTAGCGCTTTACGCCTAATGCCGGATGCGGTGCATTTCCTGCCGGAACATAGGCGAACTTCCCATTGGGACTGGCAGAAAATAGGAAAAGGCGTGCTGAGCTTTTGGCTGGCGGCGGTTCTTTTTCTCTATTTGCTGAACGGCTGGCGCATTCAGCGGATAGAGGAGCGTTTAGCGGAAGTTAACCTCATATGGGAGACTAAGGGAGCGGAATGGGCGCAGATGGAAAAATGGCAGGCGCTGCAAGAGGAAAATGCGCAGCGGGACAGTGTGTTGGCACGGCTGTCGGGGGAGAGGACCTCATGGAGTTATATTTTTTATACTTTGGGGGTTTTGAACGTTCCCGATGTATATCTTACCTCCATGGAAATGAAAGAGGATCAGGCCTTATACTGCCAGGGAGTTGCCATAAGCTATGAAAACCTGGTGGAGTTTTTGGACCTTTTGGAGGGAAATCGGGTGTTTTTCCGGGAGAGCCCGCGGTTAGAGCGTTTTGAAAAAGGAGAGCTCCAGGGCATTACTTTTTCACTTCGCTTGAAATTTTAGAAGGGGAGGATGCGCGTGCTGTCCCATATTGGCCGAGATAAGGCCGCCGCGTCCTTGGTCGTTTTTTTAGTGGTACTGACGGCTTTGACCGTTCTTTTTTATCAGACGGTGTATGTAGAGCAGCAGACAGATTTAGAGGAGAAGCGTCGGACACTGTTTTTACGGCAGCAGGATTTGGCGCGGTTGGAAACGTTTTCGCAGCGGCACGGCAATGATAGTGCTGCAGAAGAAGCACTAAAGAAACACACGGAATGGAGCCGTCGTCTCTTGCCAGATGAATTGAGAACCGGCGATTTCCTCAGCGATCTTCAAGGCTATATGCTGCGGTCTAAGGTGAAGGTCATTGGGCTTACTCCCGGCATTTCGGAACAGAAAGAAGGATTTTGCCGACAGCGGATTGAGATGACGGTGGAAGGAGATTATTTTCAGTTGTTAGATTTTATTCGCCTTTTGGAACAGCAGGACCGTTTTGTGATCGTGGAAAATATTTCAGGGCAGGTGCAAGAGTCGGGAATATTGCGAGGACATATTGTCCTCTACATTTTTGCTCGAAACATAGAGAAAGACGGAGCAGGAAAATAGCCGAAGCTTGTGGAATGTTTATTTTCATTGGCAGGATATAGCTTCTGACGCGATGCGCGTGGGGGAAGGGAGGAAGATCGGGCGGCGGTCCGATCGTTGGTATGACGGCTTTTCGTTTTTTTACGGCGGGAGAATCGCATGGTACCTGCCTCATCGCCATGATCGAAGGCCTTCCGGCGGGCCTTCAGGTTCGCCGGGAAAATATTGATCGGGATTTGTCGCGGCGACAGCGGGGATATGGCCGCGGTGAACGTATGACGATTGAGACGGATCACGTCGAGGTTCTGTCGGGGCTGCGCTTTGGGGAGACCATCGGCAGTCCTATCACTTTGCGGATTGAGAATAAGGATTGGGTCAATTGGCAGGAAAAAATGGCCTCTTTCGGAGAGCCGGCGGGGGAGCCGGTGACTGCGGCTCGCCCTGGGCACGCGGATTATCCGGGCATACAGAAATATAATCGGCAGGATATCCGCGATATCTTAGAGCGTTCCAGCGCGCGGGAAACAGCGGCGCGTGTGGCTGCCGGAGCGGTCGCGAAAGAATTTTTGGCCGCCTGTGGCGTAGAAGTTCTTTCGCGGGTTACCGACATCGGCGGGATCAAGGCAGCGCCGGATCAGTGGCCAGTATCGGAAGAGACGGCGTCTTCAGCGCTTAATTGTTTTGATCTCCAGGCGCAGGACGCGATGAAAGAACGCATTCGGGAGGCTAAAGAAACAGGCGATACCTTGGGAGGAATCTTCGAAGTGTGCATTCGAGGCGTGCCTGTGGGGTTGGGTAGCCATATCCAGTGGGATCGCCGCCTCGATGCCCGCTTAGCGTCGGCCCTTATGTCCATTCAAGCGGTCAAGGGCGTGGAAGTGGGGGAAGGCTTTCGCTATGCGGCGCTCCCCGGCAGTTTAGCCCACGATGAGATGTATGTGGACGAAACAAAACATGTCTATCGCCGAACGAACCACGCAGGGGGCATTGAGGGCGGGATGAGCAACGGCGAGGAAATTCTTCTGCGAGCAGTGATGAAGCCTATTCCCACCTTAATGAAGCCCCTGCATACTGTGGATATCGCAACGGGGGAAGAAGTATCGGCGGCTAGGGAACGCAGCGACGTTTGTGCGGTTCCCGCAGCATCCGTGGTAGGGGAAGCGATGGCGGCCCTTGTCCTCGCTGGGGAAGTGCGGGAGAAATTTGGCGGTGATTCCATGGAGGAAGTGTTGACTGCCCTCTACGTTTATCAAGAACGTTTGACCGGGATGTGAAGGTGAATGACCAATGTTGTCTTGATCGGTTTTATGGGCACGGGAAAGAGCAGCACGGGGAAAATGCTGGCGGGACGTTTAGGCTGCGCTTTTCTTGATCTGGATCACCATATTGAAAAACAAATAGGGAAGACGGTAGCCGAGATCTTTGCCGACCAGGGGGAAGAGTATTTCCGCCGGCTGGAAAGAAAGGCTGTGCGGGAGCTCACGGTGCGCAAAAATATCGTTATCGCTACTGGCGGCGGTACGGTGAAGGACGAAGAGAACCGTCGCATATTACAGAATTGGGGCGTTACGATCTGCCTGACAGCAAACGCGGAGGTTATTTTTGCGCGCACACGCCGTCGGGGAGAGCGCCCGGTTTTAGACAACTTGGAACGAGGAGATCGGCGTCAAGCCATTGAAACGCTTTTGCGGAGCCGCGAAGCTATGTACGCCCAGGCAGATTATTTTATCGATACCAGCGATCTTTCTCCGCTGCAAGTGGTGGAAGATATCACTCGTTATTTACGAAGAGGAGGCAATCGCCGTGGATAAACTGCACGTGAATCTGTTGTACCATGGATATGACATTTTTATCGGCGCCCCTCTTTCTGAGATGTTGACGCCTTTTTTGCTGGCGGCGGAGTATTCAAAAGCGCTGATCATTTCCGATACGAATGTGGAAAAACTGTATTTGTCCACATTAAAAAATATTCTGGAAAAAGTTGATCTGACGGCAGAGAATTACTGTATTGCGGCAGGGGAGGCAGCAAAATCTCTAACCGAAGCGGAGAAGATATATACCCGTGCCATCGAAGCCGGATTGGATCGTCGCTCGGTCATTTTCGCGCTGGGGGGCGGAGTCGTAGGAGATTTAGCTGGTTTTATCGCCGCTACCTACATGCGGGGCGTACCCTTTCTGCAAGTGCCCACCAGTCTTTTGGCTCAGGTGGATTCCAGTGTCGGGGGAAAAGTGGCGGTCAATCACCCCTTGGGGAAAAATCTTATCGGCGCCTTTTATCAACCCGAGGGCGTTTTTATGGATCTGGCCTTTTTGGATTCTCTCCCTCGGCGAGAACTTTGCACCGGCTTGGGGGAGATCGTAAAGTACGGGGTTATCTATGACGAAGCGTTTTTCCGCTATCTGGAAGAACAGGCTGATCACGTGCTTCATTATGATCGGAGGATACTGAAACATCTCGTGCTGCGCTCCTGCGAGATCAAAGTGACGGTCGTCAGCCAGGACGAAAAGGAGGCGGGGTTGCGTCGAATATTGAACTTTGGCCATACCTTGGGACATGCCATCGAAAAAGAAACGGGCTACACCCGCTACAACCACGGGGAAGCCATCGCCATCGGCATGATGGGTGCGGCCTTCATCAGTGCGGCCCTCGGACTGACGAAGCAAGAGGAAGTCGATCGATTGGCGGCACTCTTGATGCGGCTGTCTTTGCCGGTTATGGCCGAAGGGTGTGACGCCGATAAAATTTATGAGGCCATTTTTCATGATAAAAAAACCGTCGACGGGCATGTAACATGGATATTGATGGAGGGGATCGGCCATGTCACGGTTTTGACTGATGTGCCGGAGAATGTGGTCCGAGACGCAATCGGGCGTATCGTACGCGTCGCATAAAATTGGATGAGAGAGGTATCATGCGAATTTTACTCGTCAATGACGATGGCATTACATCCCCTGGGCTTAGCGCGTTGGTGCAGGCGCTGTCATCCTATCATTCCGTGGTGGTGACGGCACCGGCAGCGGAGCAAAGCGGAAAATCCCATGCTGTCACGGTGCGTCAGCGCATCGAGATCGAACGTTATCAGGGCTTTTTCCCGGCGGTGGAGGCGGCGTGGAAAATTCATGGAACCCCCGCTGACTGCGTAAAAATTTATTTAGAAGCCATGATTTCCGAAGAGGGAAGACCGGATCTCGTCATTTCCGGAATCAATGAAGGGGCGAATCTTGGTACTGACGTGATTTATTCGGGGACCGTGGGGGCGGCCATGGAAGGCTATATGCATCAGATCCCTGCCTTGGCGGTTTCCTTGGATATTCATTCGGAACTTTCCTATGGACGCGTTGCGCGCTGTCTGCTGCATCAGATTCCGTTCTTTGCCCATGTGCATCCGTCACCGTATCTGCTCAATATCAATTTCCCCGTCCGGCTCCGGGATGACAAACCTATCTTTGCTTATACCGCCTTAGGGCAACGGGATTATCTCAACGCTTTCCAGCGCATCGAAAAGGACGATCAGATCTTCTATTATATGGAAGGGGAAATATACGACGGACCGAATAACGAAATGACGGATATCTATGCCGTTGATGCCGGCTATATCGCGGTGACGCCTCTCCAGACCGATTTGACGGATACAGGGGCTCTCGCCCGGTTTACTAAATAAGAGGAAAGAATGCGGCCGTTGCCAAAGGTCGGTGATCGTGTTATAATATGACTTAGTTAAGTACAATGTACCTTTTTGCACGTGGGGATGTAATGGTCTCGACGGGGGCAGGTGGTGCATAGGTAGCGAGCCGGGGGGTCACCATCCCGTCAGTAAGGTGAAACTTTTATTAAACATAAAAGCTAACGAAGACTACGCTTTGGCGGCTTGACGCCAACCTCTGCCGGTTTGTGCCTGTGCGGACAGGACAGAGGCCAGTCACAGGATACCTGAAGGTCGTTTCTCGTAGGCCGGAAAGGGAATTTTTTCGGGATCGGATCATGGAAGCCTGCTCATAGGCGTCTCTGGTCTTAAAACAAGTATGAGCTTCGCTCGAAGAAGCCTGTGAAACAATGCTTTCGGACAGGAGTTCGATTCTCCTCATCTCCACCAAAATCTGTGAGAATGCCAGGAAGGCCTTCTCTTTTAAACCGCGATATTTTATCGCGGTTTTCTAATTTTCCTCTTGCAAAAGTATCTGATATCGGATACAATCAAAGCGGGAGATAAATGTTTTGTATGTATAAGGAGATTGATATTATGTCTATCAATGGATTGGGCTATTTAAATCAGATTAACCGTACCCACAGTGCCATGCAGGGCAGCTTGGGAAAAATAAGTTCCGGCTCGCGATTTCCTTCCGCGTCTTACGGGCCTTCCGATTACGCGATTTCGGTGCGCATGAACTCAAATACTCGGGCAACCCAGCAATCGCTTCAGAATACGCAGACGGCAAATTCCATGCTGTCGACGGCGGCTGGCGGGGTTAATTCTACGGTGAACGCGCTCTCTTCTCTGCGAGATCAGCTCATCAAAGCGGCCAATGGGACAAATACGGATTCAGATCGGGCTACGATTTCCAAGACCGTTGACCAGACGATTGCGACGATTAATGAGAATTCCAACATTCAATATAATGGGATGAGTCTTTTGGATGGTTCTCATCCTTTTATTGCGGTGGCAGACTCTCATGGCTATCGTAACGTGGCGCTGGGAAATATGTCGGCTCAAGGACTTGGTTTAGCGGACAACGACGGTAAGTCTACGTTGGATCTCTCGACGAATCAGGGGATTGCCTCTGCTCTTGATACGGTGGATTCGGCGCTCAATAAGGCGCTGGACCAGGCGACAGATATTGGAGCAGCACAGCAGAATCTGAATTTTGCCGCGAATAATTATTCTACGCAGATCCTTTCGTCAACGGATGCCGAGTCCACGAATAGTGATACGGACATTGCTGCTGAGATCACCAGATTAAGATCGCATGAAACATTGAATCAGTTGTCCATGATGGCGCAGAAGATGTTTATGAACCAGCAGGGCATGGCTTTGAATCTTTTGAAGTGAACGAATTTTTAAAACGGGGCTGTTGCCATGGGCGACGGCCCCGTTTTGTGATATAATTTACGATATATCGAACGCCGAGAAAGTGTGGACGAAGGGAAAGGCGCATCATGGGGCAACGATTCAGTTTGTCGAAGGTGTGGTCAGGTGATCTTTGCTTGTCAGCTTTGACACGATGACGACAATATAGAGTAGAGAAATGAGACGGAGAGAGGAAGATTTTTTTACATGGCTTTGTTGCATATAGAAACAGCCGGGGCACCGGTGCTGAAAGAAAAATGCCGACCCGTGGAGCATGTGGACGGGAAGCTGCGGAAACTTTTGGATGATATGTTGGAAACGATGTATGAGGCGAACGGGATCGGCCTTGCGGCACCACAGATCGGGCAATCCATTCGCATGGTGGTCATTGATATCGGTAAAGGCCCCTTGGAGCTCATCAATCCGGTGATCACTGCCCGTTCGGGGAGCGAAGTGGATTCCGAGGGGTGTTTGAGCGTGCCGAATATTTTTGGCGATGTGGAGCGGGCGGCGCAAGTGACGGTGGAGTATACGAATCGCTTTAATAAAAAGCGCAAGCTGCATGCGGAAAAATTGTTGGCCCGCTGCATCCAGCATGAACTGGATCATCTGGACGGTATTCTGTTCATTGATATTGCTCAGAGTCTGCGGCAGGAAAAGGATGGCTGATTTGGCAAGATTGCGTACCGTATTTATGGGAACCCCTTTATTCGCGGTTCCTTGTCTGAAAAAGCTGCACGCGGTCAGCGATGTGGCTGCGGTAGTTACGCAGCCGGATAGACCGCGTGGCCGCGGACAAAGGATGACCCCGTCGCCGGTGAAGGCGTATGCCATCGAGCAAGGGCTGCCGGTCTTTCAGCCGGTGAAAGTCAGAGAGACTGCGTTTCTTGAAACTTTGAGAAAAATACAGCCGGATCTTATTGTCGTGGTGGCGTTCGGGCAGATTTTACCGCCGGCGATCCTTGCCCTCCCTAAACAAGGGTGTATCAATGTTCATGCGTCCCTTTTGCCGCGTTATCGTGGGGCGGCTCCCATGCAGCGGTGTTTGATGGCGGGGGAGAAAACGACGGGAGTCACTACCATGTTCATGGATGCTGGGCTGGATACCGGCGATATGCTGCAAAAGACGGAGATTCCCATTGGCCCTGATATGACGTTAGCCGAGCTTCATGACACGCTGATGGTGCGGGGGGCGGATCTTCTGGGAACGACTTTGGAAGCGCTGATGGTGGGGACTTTGCGGCGAGAAACGCAGGACGACGCCATGGCGAATTATGCCCCGATGATCACGAAAGAGACGGGACGCATCGATTGGACAAAGTCAGCGGTTGAAATTCATAATCTGGTGCGGGCCTTGGATTCGTGGCCGGGCGCCTACACCTTTCTTGCGGGGAAATCCTATAAAATTTGGCGAACGCACCTGGCGGACGGGACGGCACATACTGCCCCCGGCGCGTTTGAGCCGTTTACGGGGCGGCGGCTTTTCGTGGGAACGGGCGAAGGTCGCTTGGAGATTGTGGAGATTCAGGCACCGGGGAAAAAACGGATGAAAGCGACGGATTATCTTCGTGGGCATGTGTTGTCATCAGGGAGCTGTTTTCAAAGCGAACTGCCATGAGGAGTTTTTATGGTTGAGATCTTGGAATTTGAGCGGCCGCGCAAGCGGCTGTTCCTGGCCCTTCTCGCGCTGAGCTTATGCGTTGTGGCGGGGATCGTCTATGCTGTGTGGCACGTCAGTTATCTGGGACTGTCGGAGATCAGCCGCTATTTACCCCTTATCTTAGGAGGCCTTTTAGCGGCGGTCTTCCTGTTCACTGGATTAGGGCTGGTGGGTATCGTGGGGGCCATTTTAGGCGTTCCCTATCTATCGGTTTTTCAGCGCAAGACTTACGCGCTCATTAATCTTTTATTTCCCATCGCCATTATGTTGGGGAAGGTTTTTGGCTTTAACCGGCGAAAAATCGAGCGTTCCTTCATCGCGGTGAGCAATCAGATCATTCATCAGCAGCACCTCGAGGTGCCGGCGGATCGTTTGCTGGTGGTGACTCCGCATTGTCTGCAATTGGCCAGCTGTCCGCATAAGATCACACGAGATCCCATGGGAAATTGTCAGCGGTGCGGCCGCTGCGATATCGGGGCTTTAGTGGCGTTGGCGGAAGAGATGGGGTTTCATTTCTTTGTGGTGACGGGAGGAACGCTGGCTCGACAGACAGTAAAGAAAATTCGGCCTCAGGCTGTTTTGGCCATTGCCTGTGAACGGGATCTGACCAGCGGGATACAGGATGTTTATCCGCTTCCTGCCGTGGGCGTTCTCAATCTTCGCCCCAATGGTCCTTGCTACAATACCCATGTGGACATTGCGGCGGTGCGGAGGGAAATTGAGGCTATACTGCTGGACGAGGAGAAGGATTAATGGACAGCGCGAGAGAAGCGGCCCTCAAGGGCTTGATGGCGGTACATCAGGATGGAGCTTACGCTAACGTCGCTATGGCGCAAATCTTACGCCGAGAGAAACTGAGCGACGCGGACCGGCGCTTAGCTACGGAACTGGTTTACGGCGTTGTAAAGGCCGGTGACACCATGGATTGGATGGTGTCACGTTATGTGACCCGGCCTTTAGAGAAGATTTCGCCAGTGATTTTAGAAATTTTACGGCTGGGCTTTTACCAGCTTTTTTTTCTGGACAAAATACCGGCAGCGGCCGCTTGCAACGAGGCGGTAAACTTGGCGAAAAAATATGGACACCGAGGGACGGCGGGCTTTGTCAACGCTGTTCTGCGCACCGCGATTCGCGAACCGGAACGGGTGAAATTCCCGGAAGGGAAGGGCCAGGAAACAAAGCATCTCGCTTTAGCGGCGCAGCATCCCGAATGGCTGGTGCGGCAGTGGGTAAAGACGTTTGGCTGGGAGGAGACGCGGGCCCTCTGCGCGTTTAACAACGAACCGGCGGTGTTGTCACTGCGGACGAATACGCTGAAAATACAGCGGGAAGATCTGCTGGAAAGGCTTCGGACCGCTCACGCGGAGGCGGAACCGTCCCTCTGGGCACCCGAGGGGATCCTTTGCCATGCCCATGGGGCCATGGATGATATGGCAGCTTTGCGTGAAGGATTTTTTCAGGTGCAGGATGAGAGTTCCATGCAAGTGGCTCATGTCGTAGCGCCTTTACCGGGGGAATTTATTATCGATGCCTGCAGTGCGCCGGGGGGAAAGGCCACGCATTTAGCAGCGCTCATGAAAAATCAAGGTCGTATCGTAGCGGCGGATATCTATCCGGCCAAACTGGCGCGAGTCAAGGAGAACGCGGCGCGATTGGGCATCAATATTATCGAAACGCTATGCTGTGACGCACGGGAGATCGGCGTCCGTTATGCCGGGCAAGCAGATCGGCTTCTCTTGGACGTTCCCTGCTCTGGGCTGGGCGTTCTCCGTCGCCGGGCCGATGCCCGATGGCGCAGAACACAGCAGGAGATGGCGCCCCTTCCAGCGCTGCAGCAGGCTATTTTATCCGGTGCTGTACCGGCGGTCAAGACAGGGGGGATCCTTGTGTACAGCACCTGTACGATCCGGGTACAGGAAAACGAGGCTGTGGTAATGGCTTTTTTGGATGAACATCCTGAGTTTTCGTTAGAAATGACGGGGCATTTTTTGCCGTTACAAAAACGAGAGGAAGCGATGGTGCAATTTTATCCCCAGCGGGATAAGATCGACGGGTTCTTTATAGCGCGGCTGCGAAAGACGGGTTGAGGGATGGAAAATTTATTTGGGAAAACGGCGGAGGAAGTAGGCAGAAAGTTAGCATTCGAGAATGTTCCCGCCTATCGGGCCCGCCAGATCACCTCCTGGATGTATCAAAAAGGGGCCAGAACTTTCGAGGAGATGACGGAACTGCCGCGCAGCCTGCGGGGGACTTTGTCGGACACTTTTGTCATAGATCGCGGGCGTATGCTGGAGAAGTGGGATTCGGCGGACGGCATGACCACGAAATATCTGTTAGGATTTTCTGACGGCGTCGCGGTGGAGACCGTTTTGATGCGGCAATCCTATGGCAATAGTATCTGCATTTCCACGCAGGCCGGGTGCGCGATGGGCTGCGCTTTTTGTGCGTCCACGCTCCACGGTTCGCTTCGTAATCTGACACGCAGTGAACTGCTGGATGAAGTCCTTTTCCTTGAAGAGAAGCTGCGGGCGGAAGGAACAAAGGTGGACACCATCGTTCTTATGGGGGCGGGGGAACCATTGATGAATTATGAGCATGTGCTTTCTTTTTTGCGGCTGCTTCATGAACCGTATTGTCTCGGTCTCAGCTATCGTCATATGACACTGTCCACATCGGGGATCGTGCCCGGCATCAAGCAGCTGATGACGGAAGGGATGCCGCTGACGCTCTCCATCTCTCTCCATGCGCCCAATGATGAGATTCGGACGCGTCTCATGCCCATTAATCACCGTTATCCTGTCCGTGAGGTGATCGCTGCCGGGCGGGCTTATGGCGAGCGGACGAAGCGCCGGGTTACCTACGAGTACATCCTGATCGCTGGAGTCAACGATGGGGCGGAAGAGGCAAGGGAACTCAGCCGTCTCTTGCACGGGCAACTGGCCGGGGTGAACCTGATCCCTCTGAATCCTGTTCGGGAGCGAGATTGGGCGCGTCCTGACGAAGCAAAGATTACCAAGTTTGCCCGTATTCTTATCGACCGTCACATTGCCGTTACGGTAAGAAAGGAAATGGGAACTGATATTCAAGCGGCTTGCGGGCAGCTTCGTAACCAATATATGGAAAAGAATGCGGCAAAACTTTGACGAAGAAGGCTTTGCGCCGTATAATACTTTTGAAGATATCTGGTCAGGGGACTTTCTTGGTGTTGAGGAGAGAAAATAGGCATGGGGCTTGCGGGATGGGAAGATTTTTTCGAGAAGAATATCGAAGGCTTTTTCCACCGCCGGTTTGGCAGTGCGTTGGAACCGGTTGAAGTGGAAAAGGCAATAGAACGGGTGCTTTGGGATCGCCGCAAAAAAAGTCCCCGGGGCGATTTCGTGCCGAATGCGTTTGCGCTGCGGCTCAATCCCGAAGATTATCGCCGGCTTTCGTCGAGACGCTTTTTGGAAGATCTTCATGTGTACGTCGAAAAGCTGTTGATTTTAACCGATGCCTACATGGATGAGAGGCTGCACATTCGCTTGACAGAAGATGAAGCGCTGCGGTTGGGCCGGTGTAAAATCACTTCCTGCTTTGAGTCGGAAGATGCCGTTTTATCAGACGACAAGGCAGCGGGAGGGACTTTAGTTTTGGCGCGAACTTCCTTTGATATGTCGCTCAACCTGCCACCCAAGCGGGAATTGGCGTCATTGACAGTGGTGGAAGGGCCGGATAAACAGGCCACACTTTCCTTTGGGGAACATACAATATACATCGGCCGCCGGGATAAAAACGAATTCAGTCTTACGGATGTTAACGTTTCCCGTCTCCACGCCGGTATTGAATATCGCCGGCATCGTCATGTCCTGCGCGACGCAGGCAGTTTGAACGGTACGCTGGTCAACGGCATACCTGTCGTGGAGAGTGTTTTGCAGGATGGTGATGAGATTCGCATGGGAAGTACACAGCTGCTTTATGAGGTACTTTAAGAACGCGCGAGGAGTCATGGCAACAGGAGCTGAGAACAGGCACATTTGTGATCATAAACCCAAACTACAGATGGGCAGCATCATTTTGCTGTTTGTGAGGTGACGAGGATGACCAAGGTGTATCAGGCGTCAGATATTGGCAAAGTTCGCGAGAATAACGAGGACAGTCTGGCGATTTTCCCTCCCGAGATCTATATGGTGGCCGACGGCATGGGCGGGCGCGCGGGAGGAGAAGTGGCCAGCGGTTTGGCGGTGAAAACCATACAGGCCCAGACAACCAAGCTCCCGCTCCACGAAGCGGAGCTTCGACAGGCGGTGATGGCGGCGAATGAGGCGATCTTAGCGATGGCACGGTCGCATCAGGAATATGATGGCATGGGAACTACCGTCACTTTGCTTCACCTTGAAGCGGCCATGGCGTATTGGGCGCATGTGGGAGATAGCCGCCTTTATCTTTTTCGGGCGGGAGCACTGCAGCAGATCACGCGGGATCATTCACTGGTGGCGGATTTAGTGGCGAAGGGTTCTATTACCCGCGAAGAAGCACGCTTCCATCCGCAGCGGAACATGATTACCCGTGCGGTAGGGACAGAGCAGGATTTAAGTGTGGACACGGGCGTTTTTCCTCTTTGTGATGGAGATACCCTGATTTTGTGCAGTGATGGGTTGACCTCGGCCGTGACAGATGAAGAGATACGGCAAGTTTTGACAGAAAATCGCCGCGATGATAAAGCTGCGGCTTTAGTGGAACGGGCTCTGGCTTTAGACAGCCAGGACAACATCAGCGTCGTTGTCGTCTGCTATGGGGCTTGATTTTCCACAGCGGCGAGAGGGCACAATTACGTCAGGAGGGGACATGATGGAACCCGATGTTTTAGGGCAACGTTATGAGATCATAGAACACGTTGGCAGCGGCGGCATGGCCGACGTCTATAAGGCACACGATAGGATCTTGGATCGTATTGTGGCCGTGAAGATTCTCCATGCGCAGTTAGCCAGTGATGAAGAGTTCCTGCGGCGCTTTCAGCAGGAGGCGCAGGGAGCGGCCCGCCTTTCCCATCCGAATATCGTCAGTATCTATGATGTGGGGGAAGACAAAAACCGTCATTACATCATCATGGAATACATTGCGGGCGAGACGCTGAAGACCCTCATTCAGCGCGAAGGGCCGCTTTCTGTGGATCTGTCCCTGCGGATTGCTCGGGAGATTGCCTGTGCTTTGGCGCACGCCCACGCGAATCATCTGGTACATTGCGATATTAAGCCGCATAATATCCTTGTGACTTCGGATGGCCGGGTGAAAGTCGCTGACTTTGGAATCGCCCGAGCGATCACTTCGACAACCATGACCTATGATGGCAATGTGGTGGGATCTGTCCATTACTTTTCTCCCGAACAGGCCAAAGGGACGAAGATCACGCCAAAATCTGACGTTTATTCCTTAGGGATCGTTCTTTATGAGATGCTTACCGGCCGTCTGCCTTTTCATGGGGAAACTACGGTCAGCGTAGCATTGAAGCATCTTCAGGAGGAACCTTTGGCGCTTCGGCAGATCGATGGTCATATTCCCCCGATCGTTGAGGCCATTGTTCTTAAAGCGTTGACGAAAGATCCTGAGGAGCGCCCAGACAGCTTTGAACTGATTGAGGATATCGTGCAGGCGGAGCGCATGTTGGGCTTTGGCGGCACGATCGCTATTCCGGTTCCCGAACAGGAAATGACCCGGCGCCTGGAGTCGGTGGAGGCGGATGACTATGAGACGGAGAATGGGGAAGAGGCAGGGGAACCCCTTCCGATCTATAAAACGAAAAAGTTTATCTTGGGGATTATTTTCGTCCTATTTGCGGGTTTTGCGGTGGGGGCATTCCTTTCTTTCGGCAAATTTTGGAGTGCGACCGAAGTGGAAGTTCCCGATGTGGTGGGCCGACAGATGGCATTGGCGACCCAGCTTTTAGAAGCGAGGAAACTTAGGGTCAACGTGGCGGAGATTTATGATGAGAAAACACCGCCGGGGCAGGTGGTATCTCAATCGCCGGAGGCCGGAAGCAGCGTCAAGGAAGAACGTGTGGTCACCATCTACGTCAGCCGCGGTGGCGAAGAGTTGACGATGCCGGATTTAAAAGGGCTATCCCGGCGGGCGGCGGAGGACAAACTGGGGAAGATGGGATTGAAAGTGGGCAGTGTGTACGAGAAGGAGGCGGAGTCCGATACTGGTACGATCTTAGAGCAGGAACCAGCTCCCGGAGCTAAGATCGCCAAGGGTTCCAGTGTTGATTTGACTATCAGTAAGGGAAAACAGATCAAGACAGTCCGGGTTCCCGACTATACCGGCGGAACCGTGGAAGCAGCACGCACCGGCCTTGCGTCCATCCGCTTGAAGGTAGGTTCTGTTACCCGGCAGGCCAGTAAGCAGGCGCCTGGAACTATCATCAGCCAGACGCCGGTGGGTGGCACATCAATGGAAGAAGGGGCGGAGGTTGATTTTGTAGTGGCCGCGAAAGGATCGACCGGCGGGAAAAATGAGGGGAAATCCGACGGTAATTCACCACCCAGCCGCAGTGGCAGCGGCGGAAAAAGTGATAAATAGAATTGAGGAAGGAGCGTGATTCTATGATCAAGATAGCCCCCTCCATTCTGTCAGCTGATTTTTCGTGTCTGGGAGAAGAGATTCGGCGAGCTGAAGCAGCCGGGGCCGATTATATTCATATCGACGTAATGGATGGTCGATTCGTTCCTAATCTTACCTTGGGTGCACCGGTGATTAAGTGGCTGCGTCCCCATGCGCAAAGAGTTTTTGACGTCCACCTGATGATTGAACGCCCCGGGGAAGCGGTCGAAGCCTTTGCCGACGCGGGTGCGGACATTATCACTTTCCATGTGGAAGCGACGCCGCATCCCCATCGGGTTATTCAGATTATTAAAGCCTGCGGTTGCCGCGCGGGTATCGCTTTGAATCCGGGAACTCCGGCTGTGATGGTGGAAGCGCTTTTGTGCGATGTGGACATGATTTTGCTCATGACGGTGAACCCGGGGTTTGGCGGACAGAAATTTATTCCCGCCATGATAGAGAAGATTCAGCGGCTTCGTCGGATGATTGAGGAATGCGGCGGGCCCATTGATTTGGAAGTAGATGGCGGTATCAACGAAGAGACGGCGGCGGATGTCATAGCGGCTGGAGCTAACGTGCTGGTGGCCGGTTCCGCTGTTTATGGCAGTCCAGACATGGCACAGACGATAGAAGCGCTGCGGGGAAGGGGAGACCTTCATGGATAAAGCCGTGGTGCTCCTTTCCGGCGGACTGGATTCCACGGTGTGTATGGCTGTGGCGAAAAGTCGAGGAATGACGCTTTTCCCCATCAGCTTTGACTACCATCAGCGTCATAAGATCGAGCTGATGAGCGCTAAGAAGGTAGCGAAGTTTTATGGTGTTCGCCGCCATCTCATTGTGAAAACGAACATGGACGCTATCGGCGGCTCGGCGCTGACGGATTCAGCCATAGACGTTCCCGCGGGGATCGTGGAGCGGGCAACGGTTCCGGTGACCTATGTTCCCGCTCGCAACCTCATTTTTTTGAGCTACGCCTTATCCTATGCCGAAGTGATAGAGGCGCGGTCCGTGTTCATTGGGGTTAACGCAGTGGACTATTCGGGGTATCCGGATTGCCGCCCCGAATTCATCAGTCGTTTTCAGTCGCTGGCGGATTTTTCTACGAAAGCGGCAGCGGTGGATGGGAAATCCATTACGATTGAAGCTCCTTTGCAGATGCTCTCCAAAAAGGAAATCGTTCTCTTGGGAAGCCGCCTGCAAGCACCACTTGCCCTTACCCATAGCTGCTATCGAGGTGGGGAAAAAGCCTGCGGCGTCTGTGACAGTTGCCAGCTTCGCCTGAAAGGCTTCCAAGAAGCAGGGATTCCTGATCCCATTTCCTACGAAAGGCGGGCATGAGATCATGGAAGATATACAGAGCAGCACGGATCAACGGGGCATTGCGATCCAGAAGGTGGGGATTAACGAGGTACACCTGCCTTTGCTGATTAAAATGAAAGACGGCGGCTTTCAGCAGGTTTTGGCGTGCATTCGCTTCACCGTGTCCCTGCCGGAGCATTATAAGGGGACGCACATGAGCCGCTTTTTGGAGATCCTTTATCCATGGAGTCGAAAACCCGTGGCGGAACACGAAATGGAAGTCATTTTGGAAGAGGCCATGTCGCATTTGGCGGCTCCTTCAGCGGACTTAGCGATTCGGTTTAAGTATTTTATTGACCGGGAAGCGCCGGTTACCCGACAGTATTCCTGCCTTGATTTGGATTGTTGCTTTTCGGGAACGAAAAAGCGCGGAGACCCCATGGCCTTTATCCTGCGGGTAGAAGTCCCTGTTACGTCGCTTTGTCCGTGCAGCAAAGCTATCGCGGCCTACGGTGCCCATAATCAGCGCAGCCTGATTCGAGCGAGGGTTCGATTTGCGGTGGATCAGGACTGCATCTATATTGAAGATTTGGCGGAACTTCTGGAAGCGCAGGGATCCTGTCCGGTGTATCCGCTCTTAAAGCGTGAGGATGAGAAATACGTCACCGAGCGAGCCTACGAGAATCCGAAATTCGTAGAAGACATCCTGCGTGATTCAGTCTTGGCCCTCCGGCGTCTGCCGGGACTGCAATGGTTCGCGTTGGAATGTGAGAATTTTGAGTCGATACACAATCATAATGCTTTCGCTAGCCATGAAGAGTTTGTGGAATTGTAAAGTGTGCGGATAAGGCGGCCTGATAATGAAGCGACTGATCGTAAATGCCGATGATTTTGGCCTGCATAGCGGAGTCAATCATGGTATTATAGAGGGGTACCGACAGGGCTGCCTGCGGAGTACTTCCTTCATGGCGGGGGGAAGCGCGGCGGAGGAAGCGGCGGTTTTGGCGCGGGAGAATCCCGGTTTGGGTGTAGGGATACATCTGACCTTAGTGGCGGAACGTCCAGTTTTGTCTCCGGACAAGATCCCCAGCTTAATAGGGGCTGACGGCCGTCTTTGGCCGAATCATATGATTTTTATTAAAAAGTTTCTGGCCGGGAAAATTGTTCTCTCGGAAGTGAGCGCTGAGTGCGAAGCACAGATTCTTCGGGCTAAGGCATTGGGCTTATCTCTCTCTCATATTGACAGTCATCAACATCTTCACGTTCTGCCCCAGATCATTGCCGTTGTTCTTTCCTTGGCGAGCAAGTATGGCTTAAGAAAAATGCGTTTGCCGGGAGAAGATTATTTCTTTACCGGCGGATATGCAGCACCGTTTTCCCGGCATCTGGCCAAGGCCGGGTTGACTTTTTGCGCCCGCTGGGCCCGACCTAAAATCCAGGCAGCAGGGATTCTGACGCCCGCACATTTTTTTGGAATGCTGGCCGGCGGTCACATGCTGCCGGCGCATTTTCTCGCCATTTTGCAGGCGCTTCCGGAAGGAACGTCAGAGATCATGGTGCATCCGGGGCAGGACGATAAGGTACTAGACGCGATTTATCATTGGCACTACCATTGGCGTGAAGAATTAACCGCCATTACGTCCCCGGCCGTTCTGCTGTATATCAAAGAGCATCACATCGAGTTGATTTCGTACAAGGAGTTAACGGATGAGCAGATTCTATAAGCGGCTTATATGCCTGGTGATGCTGGTATTCGTCATATCCGGCGCGGTGATTTATTTCACGGTAGATATTCATACGCTTACGAATTTAACCCTGTTTCAGCCGTGGTCCCTGGCTATGGCCATGGGGTTCGTCGCCCTTGGCTTATTTTTAGATGGCAGCCGTCTCATGCATTTGGTGCATATTTCTAAAGAAGATATCACGCTTTCGCAAGCGGTTCAGGTGGTTTTCGGCAATTACTTCTTGGCTCTCCTGACACCCGGAGCTACCGGCGGCGCGGTGGCGCAGCTGATGTTTTTGCGAAAGGCCGGCGTTCCCACGGGGAAGGCGACGGTTCTCGTCTTCGTGCGGACCATTGTTTCCATCTTATTTCTACTGTTTTGTCTGCCTTTCATTTTCTGGCATGACGCGCATATTCTGCCGGGGGTATCTAATGCTCGTTTGGGCGTGATCTCCTTTACGGTATTTCTTCTCTTTGCTGCCTTAGGCGCCGCGATTCGGGCGAATCTCCTGAATCATCTGGCCGTTCGGATTGCGCGGAAGCTGGCCTTGCCTCGCCGTCGGACTTTTCTCAATATCTATCGGGATACACGGAACGCCATTCGACTTTTAGGCTCATCTCCTAAAGCCATGTTGCTGGTTTTCGCCGAATCAGGCTTGTCTCTCATCGCGATTTACGCGGTGGTCCCGTGTCTCTTTTTGGGGTTGGGCGTTCAGGGAACGGACTGGTATACGGTTATGGGCCGCATGATTTTTTTAAACATGCTGCTCTATTTCACGCCAACGCCGGGGGGCTCGGGGATCGCCGAAGGAGGATTCGTTCTCCTTTTTAGTGAGATGGTGCCGGCGGGTACGGTGGGTATCATTGCGGTGTGCTGGCGTCTCATCGCGGAATATATCCCTTTTGTCATTGGCCTTTATTATACCGTTAAAGTATTTGGCGCCGCTTTTTTGGACAGGAAAACGATAGAACCATAGAGCGGATTGCCGCGGAAAATTTATCGGATGGTTGGCATTCGTGATGGGGCGTGATAGAATAATATTGTGTTTTTTAGACGAAGAGGCGCGGAGACACCATGGAGAAAATAAGGGCCTGGTTTGCGTTCGCTGAGCGGCAGACCGATTTTCGTACGGAAATTGTCGCAGGGATGACAACGTTTTTCTCAATGCTTTACATTGTCATCGTGATTCCTATGATGTTCAGTCGCGGTGGCATGGAGTTCGGCGGCGTCTATGTGGCGACCATCTTCGCGACAATGATGGCGACGCTGACGATGGGAATCGCGGCGAATTACCCCATTGCCGTCGCGCCCGGTGTCGGGGTTAACGCGTATCTTGCCTATGTCGTAGTCGTCGCGGGAGGCATGCCGTGGCAGGAAGCGATGGGGGCGGTACTCGTCGCCTCGGGAGTATTGATGATTTTTTCTCTGTCGTCTCTCGGGGAGATGCTGCTTCGAGCGATCCCCCTTTCCTTAAAAGCGGCAGTAACCGTTGGACTTGGGCTCTTCATGGCAATGCTCGGACTGGAAAACGGCCGTTTGGTGGTCGCCTCGCCGATTACAGGGGTGACATTGGGAGATTTGTCTGATCCTTTGGCAGCGCTCACCTTGCTGGGCCTTTTTCTCACTCTGCTGCTCATGATGATGGGAGTGCGTGGTGCTGTTTTTATCGGCATGTTTCTGACGGCTGCCGTATCGTGTGCTGTTGGCGTCATGGAGGTACCTGCCGCGCCTTTTTCACTGCCATGGGGCATGGAGAAGACATTAGGGCAATTTGCCTTTGGTGATCTGGGCTCGTTGGGAATGACAGCCTTTACGTTGTTTCTGGTAACACTTTTGGATACGACAGGGACGGTGTTAGGTGTAGGGCGGCAGGCGAGACTTATGACGAGCAAGACGTTTCCGCGCCTTAAAAATGCTCTTTGGGCAGGCTCTGTCGGCGGTTTAGTAGGGGCGTTGGCCGGGACAGGACCGACCACTGCTCTGGCAGAATCGGGAACCGGCGTCGCCAGGGGGGGGAGGACAGGATTCACCGCTGTGGTGACAGCCATTCTCTTTGGCGTTTTGCTTTTTTGTGCGCCGTTATCGAGAATGATGGCTGAGGTTCCGGCGATTACGGCTCCTGCCTTGATCTTGTCCGGCGCCTTCCTGATGGAAAGCGTGACGGATATTGACTGGAAAGACTATACGGAAGCTTTTCCGGCTTTTTTCACGCTGCTTTTGATGCCGCTGTCGTTTAGTATCGCGACTGGCATAGGTGTTGGTTTCGTACTGTATGTTTTTTTGAAAGCGGTGGCAGGTAAAGGGCAGCGGGTGCATCCGTTGCTATATGCACTGTCGATTTTATTTGTGATACAATTGGTCTTACGAATGCCTTGAAGCTAAGGAGGAATGACAGGGTGAGGTTTGGCAGGAAATTTGTGATTGCGACGCTGGCTTTTGGGGCGCTTTTTCCAGCGGTAATGGGAGAAACGAGACATGTGTATGATGCGGCGGGAGAAACGAAAGTGAGTCTGCGCCGGGATGGGGCGGAAAACGAGGCGAAGGATAAGAGGGGGATTCGAGAGAGAATTCAAGCCATCCTTCAGGCGCCGGCGGAGAAGCCAACGGCAGTTCTGTCCACCTCTGTAGTGCCGGTGGATCTTACCAATGAGGCCATATTGGGACAAGCGATGGCGACTCCGCAGCAATGTGTACAGTATCTGCTGCGGGTGAATCCTACACCGGCGCTTTCGGTTTCGCCTCAGGAGCTTGTTTCCTATTATTATGAAGAAGGGGCACGAGAAGGTATTCGACCGGATGTGGCCTTTGCCCAGGCACTGAAAGAGACCGGTTATTTTCGCTATGGCGGCACGGTAACTCCAGATCAGAATAATTACTGCGGGTTGGGAACCACTAGCAGTCTGGTGAAAGGGATGTATTTTCCCTCGGCCCGACTGGGCGTTCGCGCGCATATTCAGCACCTTTTAGCTTACGCTTCGACTCGACGCCCGGTCGAACCAGTAGTGGATCCCCGCTACGCTTTGGTGCGATCTATTTACGGCAGCAAGACGCTGGATACGTGGCGGGATTTGAACGGCCGTTGGGCAGTGCCTGGGTACACTTACGGACAGAGCATCATGGAGTTGTTTTCGCACATTGTAAAAGAATCGTAAGGGTTCCTTCCGAGCCGGAGGGGAGAGGTCGTTATGTGGGATGGGCTGCTGGGGGAAAAAGAGAATACTTTACCGCTTCGCGACTCGACAAAACGCTTTCGGGAAATGGTGGAAGTGCTTCGCCGCCGCCACCTCCTTCAGGGCATAACACCGGTGAAGATACGACAGATTTTGGAAGACCTGGGGCCTACCTTTGTTAAGTTGGGGCAGATCATGAGTATGCGGCCTGATTTTCTGCCGCAGGAATATTGTGACGAGTTGACGAAGCTGCAAACCGGCGCGAAACCACTGGCCTTCTCCCTTATTCGTGACATCATTGAGAAAGAGTACGGCTGCCGCTGGAGTCAAATCTTTCGCTCCATTGATGAAGCTGCTTTAGGGTCAGCCTCCATCGCCCAAGTGCATCAGGCTGTTTTGACCAATGGAGAACGGGTCGTTGTCAAGGTACAGCGCCCCGGGATCTATGAAGTCATGGCGAAGGATATCGTCCTCCTGAAACGAGCAGCCGCGCTTTTGAAAGTCGTCAGCAACACCAGCGATGTAATCGATTTTAGTATGATTTTAGACGAGATGTGGACTATCGCTAAGCAGGAAATGGACTTTCTCATGGAGGCCAGCCACATCGATGAATTTCGTCACCTGAATGCTGATGCGCCCTACGTGGAATGCCCGGCTGTATATCATAAACTGACGACGTCACGGATCTTAGTGATGGAATATATTGACGGCATTCGCTTCGACGATGTTGCAGCCTTGGAGGCGCAAGGGTTCGATATGGATCACTTGGGGCATCGTCTGGGAGAGAATTATGTCAAACAGATTGTGGAGGACGGCTATTTTCATGCGGATCCCCATCCGGGTAATATCTGGATACGAGGCGGCAAGATCGTCTGGCTGGATCTGGGCATGATGGGACGGCTTTCGAGCCGGGATCGTTCGGCGCTGCGCAAAGCGGTTTTTGCGCTGGCTAACCATGATACGCTGGAAATGAAAGCGGCCGTACTCTCTTTGGGGCTGCCCCGGGGACGTATTGATCACACCCGTCTCTACGAAGATATTGCCGTCCTCATGGAGCAGTATCGTGATCTGGATTTTGGAACGCTGCAAATGGGCCTTTTGACGCGGCAGATCATGAATGTGCTTCGGGTACACCACATCGGCATCGGTCCCGGCCTCAGCATGTTCGCCCGTGGCGTTCTTACCATTGAAGGGGTTATGCGCCTTTGCTGTCCCCGGATCAGCTTTGTCGAAATATTTGCCCACAGCTTGGAGCTGAATTTCCGTAAACACTTCAACTGGCAGGCGGAACTTGACAAATTTAAGCGGGAAGGGTATGTCCTCCTGAAAAAGACCATGCGACTTCCCGAACAGATCTCTGATATTCTGCGGATGACCATGAGCGGGCAGACGAAGGTCAATTTGGATCTCACCGGAAGTGAGGAACCGCTGCGGCGCATCGATCAGATGATGAATAAACTGATCATCGGCATGATCAGCTCGGCGCTTCTCTTAGGGTCGAGCATTATCTGCACAACACAGATGTCGCCGCGCCTCATGGAAATACCGCTCTTAGGTGTATTCGGTTATTTGGCAGCGTTGATTCTATGCGGACGCCTACTGTGGGATATTATTCGCAGCCATTGAGGAGGAGACGGTATGCGCGGGATTCGAGGAGCTATTACGATAAAGAATAATGTAGAGTCGGAAATCATCTCGGCGGTGCGATGGATGGTGACGGAAATGTGTCGTCATAACGGAGTTAAACCGGACGATATCGGGGCTTGCATTTTGAGCGCCACCGAGGACGTGACGGCCTGCTTTCCGGCGGCGGGGGTGCGCCAAATCCCGGGGTTTGATTTAGTGCCCCTCTTCGACGCGCGACAGATGGCGGTGGAGGGAGGTCTGCCGCTCTGTATTCGGGCATTGCTCCTGGTGGATACGGACAAGACCTTACGGGAGATACGCCATGTTTACTTAGGGGAAGCTTCGCTTTTACGGACCGATTTGGCCCAGTTACCGGGAGAAGCCTCCCTCACTGATGGATGATCGCGGCCTTCTTGTTGCATTGCTGATTACTGTTTTTTAGGAAAGGAATATTATAAATGAAAAAATATATCGTGACAGACAAGGCACCAAAAGCCATCGGCCCATATTCTCAGGCGGTGGAGGCGGGAGGTTTTCTCTTCGTTTCCGGGCAGATTCCCTTGGAACCGTCTACCGGAGAAATGGCGCAAGGCGGGATCGAATTCCAAACGGCACAGGTTCTGGACAATTTACAGGCGATTTTAACCGCGGCCGGATCTTCGCTGGCTGATGTCGTAAAGACGACGGTCTATCTTAAAGACATGGCGGATTTTGCCCGGGTCAATGAAGTTTACGCCCGCTATTTTCCCCAAGAATGCCCGGCACGGGTTTGCGTAGAGGTAAGCAATCTGCCGAAGGGGGCGTTGGTGGAGATTGACGTGATCGCCGTGCGTTAAATTTGTTTGATACTTTGCGGCGGTGCGATAAAAATGCAATTCATGAAAGTTCCGAAGGAGCGATGGATTGATGAGTATGAGTGAGATGGCGAGCGTAAATGCAATTCGAATTTTAGCAGCGGATGCCATTCAGAAGGCGAATTCCGGCCACCCCGGTTTGCCTTTAGGAAGCGCCCCCGTGGCGTATACGCTTTGGGCGAGGCACTTAAAGCACGATCCGAAAGCGCCTCAGTGGGTGGATCGTGACCGCTTCATTCTATCGGGCGGGCATGGATCTATGCTGCTCTACGCGCTGCTGCATCTATTCGGCTATGGTCTGACAGTGGAGGATTTGAGAAATTTCCGCCAGGACGGATCCCTGACGCCGGGACACCCCGAATATGGTCATACCGTAGGTGTGGAAGCCACAACCGGGCCGTTAGGCGCCGGAATGGGCATGGCGGTGGGGATGGCTATGGCGGAAGCTCATTTGGCAGCGGTGTTTAATCAACCCGGGTATCCGGTGGTGGACCATTACACCTTTGTCTTGGGGGGCGATGGCTGTCTGATGGAGGGAATTTCCTCAGAAGCGTTCTCTCTGGCCGGTACTCTCGGTTTATCAAAGCTTATCGTTCTCTATGACAGCAACGGGATATCCATCGAAGGTGGTACGGAGTTAGCGTTTACCGAAAATGTAGAAGCACGGATGGCGGCTTTCGGGTTTCAGACCTTGATGGTAGAGGACGGCAATGATTTGGCGGCCATCGATGCAGCCATTGACGCCGCGAAAGAGGATACGACGCGGCCGTCTTTCATTACCGTTAAAACCCAGATCGGGTACGGATGTCCGGCTAAACAAGGGAAAGCCAGCGCTCACGGGGAGCCCTTAGGCGAGGAAAACGTCAGGGCGCTGCGGGAAACCCTCGGTTGGAGGAGTGAGGAACCCTTTGCCGTGCCGGGAGAAGTTTATCGTCATTATGAGAAATTGGCGGGGCGTGGGATGGAGGATCACGCGGCGTGGCAGAAAATGTTTGCCGAATATCAGAAACAATTTCCGGAAATGAAGAAACTCTGGGACACTTACCATGCCGAACCCGATGCGGCGGCGCTTTTGAACGACGACGAGTTCTGGAGTTATGAGGATAAGCCACAGGCCACGCGCAGCCTCTCGGGAATCATGCTCAATCGCTTGAAGGATAGAGTGCCGCAGCTTTTTGGCGGCAGCGCGGATTTAGCGCCTTCCAATAAGACAGCGATGAAGGGCGCGGGGGATTTCAGTCGGAAAAATTACGGCGGACGCAACCTCCATTTCGGCGTTCGCGAACTGGCCATGGGGGCCATGGTTAACGGTATCGCCCTGCACGGTGGCCTTCGCCCTTATGCGGGTACCTTCTTTGTTTTCAGCGATTACATGAAGCCGATGATACGATTGGCGGCTCTGATGAAGCTTCCGGTGACCTACGTTTTCACCCATGACAGCATCGGCGTAGGAGAAGATGGTCCGACCCATGAGCCCGTTGAGCAGTTGGCTATGCTCCGGGCGACGCCGAATCTTCACGTCTTTCGCCCGGCGGATGCCACAGAAACAGCAGTGGGCTGGTATTTAGCCATGTCCAGTAAAACTACACCCACTGCCCTCGTTCTTAGCCGTCAAAATCTGCCGCAGCTTTCCGGGAGCAGCCGGGAAGCCTTGAAGGGCGGTTACGTGGTTTCCTCTTCGGTCAAGAAACTGCCGGATGGCATCCTTTTGGCCAGCGGTTCGGAGGTTTCTTTAGCCATCGAGGCACAGACACTTCTTCGGGCGGACGGCATCGATGTACGAGTTGTCAGTATGCCTTCTATGGACCTTTTTGAAAATCAGAACGATACGTATAAGGAAGAGATTTTGCCTCATAACGTGCGGGCTCGGGTGGCGGTAGAAGCGGCGGCCGGTTTCGGTTGGGAACGTTATGTAGGATTGGATGGCGCCGTGGTGGCAATGACGGGTTTTGGGGCGTCAGCCCCGGGAGAACAACTTTTTAAAAAGTTTGGCTTCACCGGGGACAAGGTGGCCGAAGCTATGAAGAAAATTTTACGCGATTGAATCTTGGCGTTGCCGTGCCGTTTTGCTTTGACAGAAAGCGAGGCCTCATGTGGGGGCTCGCTTTTTTTCTGCCAGTTTGCTTTCGGAGAGGGGCGCATATCATTCTTTGTTAAGATTTTCGTCAGTAGGGACATGAGAGAACCCTGATTTTTATATAAATTTTTTAGGATACGCCCGGCAACGTGTATATAGAAAAGATTGATAAATAAGTGTTGACAATCATTTTTACGGATGATAATATAGGGAAGTGCCTCTTTAGGGGGATAGGTATGTCTTGGTGGGAGTGACAGACATGACACTGGAAACTTTGAAAAAGGAACCCCATGTGACGGGCCTTAAGCAGGTAAGCAAGGCGGTCAGTAAAGGGGATGCCCAGTGCGTGTTCCTCGCGGTGGATGCTGATGAGCGCGTGCGTTTGCCCTTGCAGGTACTCTGCGATGAAAAGCGCGTTCCGGTCGTCAATACGGCGACGATGGCGGATTTGGGGCGGGCCTGCTCGATTGAAGTGGGGGCGGCGGCCGCGGCGATCCTGAAAGGATGACTTACCGTTAAAAACTTGTTTACGCTGATGCGGCAACGGGTTTTAATAAATCATGAATCTTCAATATGAAGGAAGGAGGTGCAGGTATGCCTACGATAAATCAGTTGGTTCGTAAGAGCAGACAGACTATGCAGGAGAAATCCACATCACCGGCACTGAAAGACTGCCCGCAGAAGCGCGGGGTGTGCACGAGAGTTTACACTACGACACCGAAGAAGCCGAATTCGGCCCTTCGCAAGGTCGCGCGTGTTCGTTTGACGAATAGCATTGAGGTGACGGCTTACATCCCTGGTATTGGGCATAATCTTCAGGAGCATAGTGTGGTTTTGATTCGCGGCGGCCGCGTGAAAGATCTTCCGGGCGTTCGCTATCACATCATTCGCGGTTCGCTGGATACGGCGGGGGTTCAAGATAGGAATCAGGGCCGGTCGAAATACGGTGCGAAACGCGCGAAGAAAAAATAACACGCTTGGAAGATGGCAAGCAAGGAGGGATTTTTGAATGCCAAGAAAAGGTGCCGTGCCGAAGCGCGATGTGCTGCCGGATCCGGTATATCATGATAAGATCGTCACCAAGTTTATTAATAAAGTGATGCTTTCGGGCAAAAAGGGTGTCGCGGAACGCGTCGTTTATGATGCGTTCGAGACCATTCGTTCTAAGACGGGGAAAGACCCATTAGAAGTTTTCCAGACGGCTCTCAGGAACGTCATGCCGGTGTTGGAAGTTCGCGCTCGTCGGGTGGGCGGTGCGAATTATCAGGTACCGGTGGAAGTCCGGCCTGACCGTCGGATGACGCTGGGCATCCGCTGGCTGGTAAGCTACGCGCGGCTGCGCGGAGAAAAGACCATGGACGAACGGCTTTCGGCCGAACTCATGGACGCTGCCAACAACACGGGGGCAGCGGTGAAGAAAAAAGAAGATACGCATAAGATGGCGGAAGCGAACAAGGCGTTTGCCCATTATCGCTGGTAATCATTGAACGGTATCTGAAACAATTAAGGAGAGATAAATAGTGGGCAGAGAGTTTTCGCTGGAAAAAACTCGCAATATTGGTATCATGGCACACATCGATGCCGGCAAAACAACGACCACTGAGCGTATCCTCTTCTACACGGGTGTAAACCATAAGATTGGTGAAGTGCATGATGGTGCGGCAACGATGGATTGGATGGACCAGGAACAGGAGCGCGGTATTACGATCACGTCTGCCGCGACGACGTGCTACTGGAAGGATCATCGCATCAACATCATCGACACGCCAGGTCACGTGGACTTTACGGTTGAGGTAGAACGCTCTTTGCGTGTGCTTGACGGCGCGATTGCGGTTCTGACCGCCCGGGGAGGTGTTGAGCCGCAGACGGAAACGGTGTGGCGTCAGGCAGAAAAGTACGGTGTTCCGCGCATGGCGTACGTCAATAAGATGGATTCTACAGGAGCGGATTTTTTCAATGTCATGCAGATGATGCAGGAACGTCTGAATGCCAATCCCGTTGCCATTCAGCTTCCCATTGGCGTGGAAGATACGTTCCGCGGCGTTGTCGATCTCGTGAAGATGGATGCCATTATATACGAAGATGATTTGGGCAAAGTGAGCGACGAAGTCGCCATTCCAGATGATCTTAAGGAACAGGCAGAAGAGTATCATGACAAGCTTCTTGAGGCGTTGGCAGAAACCGATGACGGGCTGATGGAAAAGTATTTAGGCGGCGAAGAGCTGACGGAAGACGAAATCAGGGCTGCTCTTCGCAAAGCGACCATCGCCTGCCAGATTTGTCCGGTGACGTGCGGCTCCTCTTTTAAGAATAAAGGAGTTCAGCCGATGTTGGATGCGGTGGTGGCGTATATGCCGGCTCCGACTGACATCCCGGACATCAAGGGGGTAAACCCCGAGACCGGTGAAGAAGAATCCCGGCCTTCGAGTGATGACGCTCCCTTTGCGGCATTGGCTTTCAAGATCATGGCTGATCCCTTTGTAGGGAAATTAGCGTTTTTCCGCGTATATTCCGGCACGTTGGACGCCGGTTCTTACGTGTTTAATTCAACGAAGAACCGCAAGGGACGGCTGGGCCGTATCTTGCAGATGCACGCGAATCACCGAGCTGAGATAACCAAGGTTTATAGCGGCGATATCGCGGCGGCGGTGGGCCTGAAGGACACGACGACGGGTGATACACTCTGCGACGAGGATCATCCCATCATCCTTGAGTCTATGGTCTTCCCGGATCCAGTTATTTCAGTAGCGGTGGAGCCCAAGACAAAGGACGATCAGGAGAAGATGGGCATTGCTTTGCAGCGTTTGGCGGAAGAGGATCCTACCTTCCGGGTGCATACGGATCCGGAAACGGGACAGACGATCATCTCCGGTATGGGCGAGTTGCATTTGGAGATCATCGTTGATCGTATGCTGCGGGAGTTCAAAGTGGATTGTACGGTAGGGAACCCGCAAGTCGCGTACCGTGAAACTATTCGCAAATCGGTCAAAGCGGAAGGAAAGTTCGTTCGTCAGTCCGGTGGTCATGGGCAGTATGGTCACTGCTGGCTGGAGCTGGTTCCCCAAGAACCGGGACAAGGCTTCAGTTTCGAGAACAAAGTGGTGGGCGGTGCGATTCCAAAGGAATTCATCAATCCCATCGAGGCCGGCGTCAAGGAATCCATGGAGAACGGCGTCATCGCCGGGTACCCGATGGTGGACATCAAGGCTATTGTTTATGACGGCTCTTTCCACGAGGTTGACTCTTCAGAAATGGCGTTTAAGATTGCCGGATCTATGGCGTTTCGCAATGGCGCGGAAAAAGCCAACCCGGTTCTTCTGGAGCCGTATGTTAAGGTAGAGGTCATCGTCCCTGAGGAATATATGGGCGATGTCATCGGGGATCTTAATTCCCGCCGGGGCCGCATCGAGGGGATGGAGCCGCGCAACGGGGCGCAGGTCATCAACGCGATGGTGCCGTTGGCGGAAATGTTTGGCTACGCGACGGATCTTCGCTCTAAGACACAGGGACGCGGGAACTATTCGATGGAGGTTTCCTTCTACGATGAGGTTCCTAAGAATATAGCCGATGCAATAGTGGCAAAGAATAAAGGCGAATAAGGGAGGAAATTAAAATGGCGAAACAGAAGTTTGAGAGAACGAAACCTCATGTGAACATTGGCACCATCGGTCATGTCGATCACGGCAAGACGACTTTGACGGCGGCCATCACGAAGGTACTGTCCCAAAAGGGCGGCGCGGATTTCATGGATTACAATATGATTGATAAGGCGCCGGAAGAACGCGAGCGCGGTATCACGATCAATACGTCCCACGTTGAGTATGAGACGGAAAAGCGTCATTACGCTCATGTTGACTGCCCGGGTCACGCTGACTATGTGAAAAATATGATCACCGGCGCGGCGCAGATGGATGGCGCGATCTTGGTCGTCAGTGCCGCGGACGGCCCCATGCCCCAGACCCGTGAGCACATTCTGCTGGCGCGCCAGGTGGGTGTTCCGGCCATCGTTGTTTTCTTGAACAAGGTGGATATGGTGGACGATCCTGAACTCTTAGAATTGGTGGAGATGGAAGTTCGCGAACTCCTTACCCAGTATGAGTTCCCTGGGGATGATATCCCTGTGATTGCCGGTTCGGCTCTTAAAGCGTTGGAAGGCGACGCAGAGTACGAGAAGAAGATCATTGAGCTGATGGACGCTGTGGACGAGTATGTTCCGACGCCGACCCGCGATACGGATAAGCCGTTCCTGATGCCGGTGGAAGACGTCATGACCATTACTGGCCGTGGTACGGTCGCTACAGGACGTGTGGAGCGTGGTTCGCTGAATCAGGGAGATACGGTGGAGATCGTGGGGATCAAAGACACGAAGTCCACGGTCGTCACGGGCATTGAGATGTTCCGCAAGACACTGGATTCCGCCGTGGCCGGCGACAACATCGGCGCGCTCCTCCGTGGTATCGAACGTACCGAGATCGAGCGTGGTCAGGTTTTGGCGAAACCGGGATCTATCCATCCCCATACAAAGTTCAAGGCGCAGGTCTACGTCCTGACGAAGGAGGAAGGCGGCCGCCACACCCCGTTCTTCTCTAATTACCGGCCTCAATTCTATTTCCGTACCACCGATGTGACGGGTGTCGTTCATCTGCCGGAAGGGACGGAAATGGTCATGCCGGGCGATAACATTGAGATGGACGTGGAGCTCATCACCCCCATCGCGATTGAAAAGGGGTTGCGCTTCGCTATCCGCGAAGGCGGTCACACCGTCGGTGCGGGACGTGTTACGGAGATTACGGAAGGCTGATAAGAGTTTCATAGGTTGATGATAAGGGCGGCGCCTGCGCCGCCCTTATATAAAGACTTTAACCAGTCATGTCATGCGATGAAGCGGCAGATTGCTCGCGGCCGTGAGGGAACTGGCGCTGAGAACTGTCTGGGTCATGAACCCGGGCGATAAGGAGGAAAATATCTTGTCTAAGAAGCAGAAAATCAGAATTCGTTTGAAAGCTTACGATCATGAGGCATTGGATCAGAGCGCAATCAAGATCGTCGATACGGCGAAACGGACGGGCGCGATGGTTTCGGGGCCGATTCCTCTCCCGACGGAAAAGAACGTTTACACGATCCTTCGTTCTCCCCATGTGAATAAGGATTCGCGGGAACAGTTTGAAATGAGAACCCATAAACGTCTTATCGATATTCTCGAACCTTCCAACAAGACCGTTGATGCCCTCATGCATCTCGATCTGCCGGCAGGTGTGGACATCGAAATGAAACTGTAAGGAGGTGGAATAATGTCGAAAGCAATTTTAGGCCGAAAACTTGGCATGACACAGATTTTCACCGAGGAAGGCAAGGTGGTTCCCGTTACAGTCGTCGAGTCCGGCAAGAACGTCGTCATTCAGAATAAGACAGTGGAGACGGACGGCTACAACGCGGTACAGCTTGGTTTTGGCGAGGTTAAGGAATATAAGGTCACGAAACCGTTGAAGGGACGCTTTGAGAAGGTAGGTATTCAACCGGTTAAATTCATCCGGGAGATGCGTCTGGCGGCTCCTTCTGAATATAAAGTGGGTGACATCATCGGCGTTGATGTCTTTGCGGCAGGAGAATTGGTGGATGTTACCGGGACTTCTAAGGGCAAAGGCTTTGCCGGTACGGTCAAGCGGCATCATTTCGCCCGTGGCCCTATGGGACATGGTTCTAAATCCCACCGCGAACCCGGTTCTACCGGCGCTATGATCAGCGGCCACGGCGGACGTGTCCTGAAGGGGAAAAAACTGCCTGGTCAGATGGGCCACGAGCGGGTCACGGTTCAGTGCCTTACTGTAGTCAAGGTGGATACGGATCGCAACCTGATTCTCATTAAAGGTGCGATTCCCGGTCCGAAGAAAGGCTTCATCGTCATCAAAAATACGGTTAAACCGAAGAAAAAATAACGGAAGGAGGATTTGCGAAATTATGCCTAAAGTAGCAGTTTACGATATCGAAAACCAGCAGGTCGGCGATATCGAATTAAATGATAACATTTTCGGCGTGGAAGTGAACGGTCCCCTCCTTCACCAGGCGGTTGTCATGCAGATGGCTTCACGGCGGCTGGGAACCCATTCCACGAAAACACGGGCCATGGTGCGCGGCGGCGGTCGTAAGCCGTGGCGGCAGAAGGGCACCGGACACGCACGCAGCGGTTCAAACACTTCACCGGTGTGGGTCGGCGGCGGCGTCGTTTTCGGTCCGCATCCCCGTTCCTACGCGTTTAGTATGCCGCGCAAACAGCGCCGCCTGGCTCTCAAGTGCGCACTGTCGGATAAAGTACAGAGCGGAAATTGCTTCGTTTTGGAGCGCCTGGATTTCCAGGCGCCAAAGACGAAAGACATGGTGAAAATGCTGGATGCCTTTAAGGTCGAGAAGAAGGCTCTGATCGTCACCGCGGAGGAAGCGGAAAACGTAGAGCGTTCTTCGCGGAATATTCCGGGGGTCAAAGCCATCCATACGATGGGGCTTAACGTCGTCGATATTCTCCATCATGATAAACTCTTTATCACCAAGGACGCGATTTCTCGGATCGAGGAGGTGCTGGCATGATGGAAGCGCGTGATATCCTGATTCGCCCTCTGGTTACGGAACGATCCACCGCTTTAATGGAAGAGGGCAAATATGTCTTTGAAGTGGCGAAAGCAGCGAATAAGATCCAGATAGCCGATGCGGTGGCGGAAATCTTCAAAGTGAAAGTCCTTTCGGTCAATACTGCCAATGTGACAGGGAAAGTGAAGCGCGTGGGCCGCAATATCGGCCGGCGGCGCAGTTATAAAAAAGCGATTGTCACCCTCGCGCCGGGGGAAACGATCCAGTTCTTTGAAGGTTAATATTTCGGTAAAGGAGGTAAAATAAGTGGCAATTAAGAGTTTCAAACCCTATTCGGCCGGCAGACGCTCTATGACCGTGGCGTCGTTCGACGAGATAACAACGGACAAGCCGGAAAAATCGTTGGTAGCACCGCTTAAACAACATGGCGGCCGCAACCAGCAAGGCCGTTTGACTGTTCGTCATCAGGGCGGCGGTCATAAGCGCCGGTATCGTATTATTGACTTTAAACGCAACAAAGACGGCATCCCGGCTCGGGTCGCGACCATTGAGTACGATCCGAACCGCAGCGCCCGCATCGCGCTTTTGAATTATGCGGACGGTGAGAAGCGCTACATCATCGCGCCGAATGGCATTAAGGTCGGCGATATGGTGATCTCCGGCCCCGACGCGGATATCAAGCCGGGCAACGCGCTTCCCATCGTAAACATTCCTTTGGGCACCATGATTCATAATATTGAACTCAAGATCGGCAAAGGCGGGCAGCTCGTCCGTTCCGCGGGCACCAGCGCTCAGCTCATGGCCAAGGAAGGAAGCTACGCACTGCTCCGCATGCCGTCCGGTGAGCTGCGTAAGGTTCACATCAACTGCCGGGCGACCATCGGCGAAGTCGGCAACTTAGAGCACGAAAATATCACCATCGGGAAAGCGGGACGTTCCCGATGGATGGGTATCCGTCCTTCTACCCGCGGCGTCGCAATGAACCCGAACGACCATCCCCACGGCGGCGGTGAAGGCCGCAGCCCTGTCGGACGTAAACATCCGGTCACGAAGTGGGGTAAATGCGCGATGGGAGCTAAGACCCGTCGTAAAAAACCGTCGGATCAATTCATCGTCAAGAGACGTAAGTGATAGAAAGGGCAGCAGGACGGTAAAGACGCGTCCTGCCGGGAAGGAGGATACATTTTGTCAAGATCGGTAAAGAAAGGTCCCTTCGTACAGGAGAGCTTGATGAAGAAAATCAACGCCCTGAACGAGGCCAATGAGAAAAAGGTCGTCAAGACGTGGTCGCGCAGCTCGACGATTCTCCCCGAATTCGTCACTCATACAGTAGCGGTTCATGACGGCCGCAAGCATGTGCCGGTATACATCACGGAAGACATGGTCGGGCATAAATTAGGTGAGTTTGCCCCGACTCGTACCTTTAAGGGCCATTCAGGGTCCGAGAAGAGGACGGAGCTTAAATAATTGCGAAAGGAGAATCCTTAAATGGAAGCCAAAGCTGTTGCTAAATACATTCGCATTGCTCCGCGTAAAGTACGGGTCGTCATGAATCTGATTCGTGGCAAGAGCATCGCTGAAGCCTTTGCGATATTAAAGTTTACGCCGAAAGCCGGCGCTGACGTCATAGAAAAAGTATTAAAATCCGCGGTGGCCAATGCGGAAAATAATTTTGATATGAATGTTGATAAACTGTACGTTTCTTCTGCTTACGTCGATCAGGGACCGACGCTGAAACGAATTCATCCGCGTTCGCGGGGTCAGGCGTTCAGCATTTTCAAGCGGACGTCGCACGTTACGGTTGTCGTTTCAGAAAAATAAGAAGGAGGGGAACGTATTGGGTCAGAAAGTAAATCCGCACGGTATGCGCCTTGGCATCGTTAAGACTTGGGATGCTAAATGGTATGCTGATAAAGATTACGCAGAAAATCTGCATGAAGATATCAAGATTCGTGATTATCTGATGGACAGCCTGCAGACGGCGGGTATTTCCCGCGTGGAAACGGAACGTTCCAAGAATCGTCTGCGTCTTACCATCCACACGGCGAAACCGGGCATGGTAATTGGCCGGGGCGGCTCGGGTATAGAGCAGATCAAAACGGGGCTTAAAGGTTACACGGACAAGCGCGTAGATATCGATATTGCCGAAGTGAAGTCGCCGGATTTAGACGCCAAATTGGTAGCAGAGAATGTGGCCGGGCAGTTGGAGCGCCGTATCGCATTTCGTCGGGCCATGAAGTCCTGCGTGGGACGCACCATGCGCATGGGCGCGAAAGGCGTCAAGATCATGGTCAGCGGCCGATTGGGGGGCGCAGAGATCGCCCGTACTGAGTCTTATCGGGAAGGCAGTATCCCTCTGCACACCCTGCGGGCGGACATTGATTACGGAACGGCGGAAGCCGCGACGACGTATGGGCGGATCGGCGTTAAGGTTTGGATATTCAAAGGGGAAATCCTTCCTGAAAAGAAGCAGGCTGCTTCGGCGGTCCGGGTGGAAGGGAGCGAAGCCTGATGTTATTACCAAAGAGAGTCAAATATCGTAAGCAATTTCGCGGACGGATGAAGGGACAGGCCCATCGCGGCAATACCGTGTCCCATGGCCAGTTTGGACTCGTTGCTTTGGAGCCGGCGTGGATTACGAATCGCCAGATTGAGGCAGCGCGTATCGCCATGACGCGTTATATCAAGCGCGGCGGGCAGGTTTGGATCAAAATCTTCCCGGATAAGCCAGTGACGGCGAAACCCGCTGAGACCCGCATGGGCAGCGGCAAGGGATCGCCGGAATACTGGGTGGCTGTCGTCAAACCGGGCCGTGTTCTCTTTGAAATGGACGGGATCTCGGAAGAGGTGGCAAAAGAGGCCATGCGTTTGGCCGGTCACAAGCTCCCTATCAAGACGAAATTCGTGAAGCGTGACGACCAGCAGAAAGAGGGCGGTGACGCAAATGAAAGTTAATGAAATACGGGATATGAGCGCCGGTGAACTTGACCAGAAGGTCGCTTCCCTGAAGGAAGAACTGTTCAATCTAAGATTCCAGCACGCCACCGGTCAGCTTGAGAACCCGATGCGCATCCGGGAAGTCAAAAAGACCATCGCTCGCATTAAAACAGTGCAGCGTGAGCAGGAACTGAATGCTTGAGAACACCGTAGTTTCTCAAGTTAAGATATGCCGAGGAAGGAGGCTCCCTGATGAGCGATAGAAATGATCGCAAGACGCGTGTGGGAAGAGTCGTCAGCGATAAGATGGAGAAGACCGTAGTGGTCGCCGTGGAAGATATCGAACAGCACAAACTCTATAAGAAAGCGGTCAAAAAGACTGTGAAGTTCAAGGCGCATGACGAAGAGAACGATGCCCATACCGGTGATACCGTTCAGATCATGGAAACGCGCCCGCTTTCCAAAGATAAGAGATGGCGGGTTGTGAAAGTGATTGCGAGAGCGAAATAATTGCCTTCAGATACCATAAGAAAACGAAGAAGGAGGTAAGATAATGATTCAACAGCAAACCATGTTGAATGTTGGTGACAATACCGGCGCGAAGGAAATCATGTGCATTCGCGTCATGGGCGGATCCTATCGCAAATACGCCAATATCGGCGATATTATCGTGGCCGCCGTGAAGTCAGCAGCGCCCGGCGGTATGGTCAAGAAAGGCGAGGTCGTGAAAGCGGTCGTCGTCCGCAGTGTGAAGGGTCTGCGCCGGGCAGACGGTTCTTATATTCGGTTCGATGAAAACGCGGCCGTTATCATTAAAGACGACAATACGCCTCGGGGTACGCGTATCTTTGGCCCGGTGGCCCGCGAGCTTCGGGATAAGGATTTCATGAAGATCGTCTCTTTAGCCCCGGAAGTACTTTAAGAGTGAGGAGGTGCTATTTTGTCACTGAACAATCATTTGCATGTTAAAAAGGGCGATACAGTCGTCGTCCTCTCCGGCAAAGATAAAGGGCAGAAGGGCAAGGTCATTCTGTCGATGCCCAAAAAATCCAAGGTCGTGGTGGAGGGCATTAATAAAGTCAAGCGGCACACGAAGCCGAACCAGAAGGCGCCCCAGGGCGGCATCATTACTAAAGAAGCGCCGCTGGCGGCTTGCAAGGTCATGGTGGTCTGCCCCGCTTGTCAAAAGGCGACGCGCACGATGAAAAAGCTGGTCAACGGGAGATATGTCCGCGCCTGCAAAAAGTGCGGCGAATTAGTAGACGAAGCGAAATAACACGGAAAGGAGGAGCATAGGTGGATAGATTACAGGAAAAGTACGCGAAGGAAGTCGCTCCCGAGCTTACAAAGAAGTTTGGCTACAAGAATGTCATGCAGCTTCCTAAACTGGAAAAGGTCATCATCAACATGGGCGTAGGTGAGGCCGTCGGCAACCCGAAGGCATTGGATGCCGCGGTCAGCGATTTGACCCTTATCGCCGGGCAAAAGCCCATCGTCACCCGGGCGAAAAAGTCCATCGCTACTTGGAAGATCCGGCAGGGAATGCCGATCGGTGCGAAAGTAACACTGCGCGGGACGCGGATGTATCAGTTCCTTGATAAGTTTATGAACGTCGCTTTGCCGCGGGTCCGCGATTTCCATGGCGTCAGCGCTAAGGCCTTTGATGGTCGCGGGAATTACTCGGTGGGCCTGAAAGAGCAGCTGATTTTTCCGGAAATCGATTACGATAAAATCGATAAAGTTCGGGGCATGAATGTAGTCATCGTTACGACGGCAAAAACCGACGAAGAGGCCAGAGCGCTTCTCTCTCTCTTGGGTATGCCGTTTAACGCTTAACCAAAGGAAAGAGGAGGTACTGACTGTGGCCAAGAAGGCTATGATTGAAAAATGGAGCCGTGAACCCAAATATAAGGTCCGCAAGTATAATCGCTGCAAGATCTGCGGTCGTCCGCATGGTTATATGAGAAAGTTTGATATGTGCCGTATCTGCTTTAGAGAGCAAAGTTATAAGGGTGCCATTCCCGGCGTTACGAAGGCCAGTTGGTGACCCGCTGAGGTTAGAAAGAAAGGAGGATATCGATTTATGGTAATGACTGATCCTATTGCTGATATGTTGACTCGTTTGCGCAACGCAAACTCCGTTTTGCATGATAAAGTTGAGATCCCCGGTTCCAAGATCAAGAGAGCCATTGCGGCGGTCTTGAAGGAGGAAGGGTTTATTCGAGATTATACCTTCACGGAAGACAACAAGCAGGGTATGCTGGTGCTGACTTTGAAATACGGGCCGGAACGCGAAAAGGTGATCTCCGGGATCAAACGTATTTCCAAGCCCGGTCTTCGCATGTACGCGAAGAGTGCGGAGCTCCCCCGGGTTCTCGGCGGCCTGGGTGTCGCGATCATTTCCACGTCCAAGGGAATCATGAGTGATAAGAAGGCCCGTAAGGCCGGGTTGGGCGGCGAAATTTTAGCTTACGTCTGGTAATATGAAAGGAACTGGGAGGTTTACAGATGTCAAGAATTGGTAGAGCGCCGATTACGATTCCGTCCGGCGTAACCGTTACGTTGGCGCGTGATAATAAAGTCACAGTCAAAGGCCCGAAAGGCGAGCTTTCCCGGCTTTGCCATCCGGACATGAAAGTGACTGTTCAGGATAATGTGATCACGGTGGAACGCCCTTCGGAAGATAAATTGCATAAGTCGCTGCACGGCCTTACCCGGACGCTTATCAATAATATGATCGTCGGCGTGACCGAGGGCTTTACGAAAAGCCTCGAAATCAACGGTGTCGGCTATCGTGCCGTAAAACAGGGCAAGAACTTAAATCTTTCCCTAGGCTTTTCTCATCCGGTGGTGGTAGAGCCGCCGAAGGGGATTGAATTAGACGCGCCGGCGGCGAATAAGATCGTGATTTCCGGGGCCGATAAGGAAATGGTCGGCGGCATGGCAGCGAAAATTCGTTCGCTACGCGGGCCGGAACCCTATAAGGGCAAGGGGATAAAATACGAAGGCGAGCATATCCGCCGCAAGGTCGGTAAAGCTGGCGCCAAAGGAAAGAAATAAATACTTTGACAGAAAGGAGGGATTCGCGTGCTTCGTAAAGAGGATAAAAATAAGGCGCGCCAAAAACGTCATCTACGGGTGCGCAGCCATATTTCTGGAACGGCGGAATGCCCGCGCCTCAATGTGTTCCGCAGTCTCGGCAACATTTACGCGCAGGTTATCGATGATACGCACGGCGTAACGCTGGTGGCGGCGAGTTCCCAAGATAAAGATTTTTCCGCTTACGGTGGTAATATTGCCGCAGCGAAGGCGGTCGGTGCCGCCGTAGCCAAGAAGGCTTTGGAAAAAGGAATTCAGACGGTGGTCTTCGACCGCGGCGGTTATATCTACCATGGCCGGGTTGCGGCTCTGGCTGAGGCGGCCCGTGAAGCCGGCCTGAAATTCTAAACTTGCAAAGGAGGTAAATGAATGGCTAGAATGGACAACGAAACTCCCGAGTATCAGGAGAAAGTCGTATATATAAATCGCGTGGCCAAAGTTGTTAAAGGCGGACGTCGGTTCTCGTTCAGCGCTCTCGTCGTCGTCGGCAACCAGAAGGGCAAGGTCGGCGTCGGTCTGGGAAAAGCCAGCGAGGTTCCGGAAGCGATCCGTAAGGGTATTGAAGATGCCAAGAAACACCTCATTGAAGTGGCATTGCGGGAACATACGATTCCTCACGAAATCATCGGCGTTTTCGGTGCTGGCCGGGTGCTCTTAAAGCCCGCCGCCAAAGGTACCGGTGTTATCGCCGGCGGACCGGCCCGTGCGGTTCTGGAGCTGGCCGGCATCCGGGATATCCTCACGAAATCTCTGGGGTCTTCCAACCCCAACAATATGGTTCGCGCCACCCTTACCGGTTTGAGTCAGCTGAAGAAAGCCGAGCGAGTAGCGGAGCTTCGCGGCAAGACAGTTCAGGAAATTTTGGGTTAAGGAGGGTTTTTCAATGGCTAAATTGAAAGTCACTCTGACCCGGAGCTTGATCGGTCGGCCGGACACACAGCGGAAAACCGTGAAGGCTTTAGGGCTGAGAAAATTAAATTCATGCTCCGTGTTGCCGGATCATCCGACCATCCGCGGTCAGATCCATAAAGTGGAGCATTTGGTAACGGTAGAAGAGATCGCAGATTGAGTTGAAGGGGGTGCATTTGATGAAACTACATGAATTGTCTCCGGCGCCCGGCGCACGAAAGAGCCGTACCCGCAAGGGACGTGGTATCGGCAGCGGTCTCGGGAAAACCGCCGGACGCGGATCGAAGGGGCAGAATGCCCGCTCGGGCGGCGGCGTCCGCACCGGATTTGAAGGCGGACAGATGCCGCTTTATCGTCGGCTACCGAAGCGCGGCTTCAAAAATGTCTTCGCTGATATTTTTGCTGAGGTCAATGTTTCGTGTCTGAATCGCTTCGAGGACGGAGCTACGGTGGATCCCGTGTCCCTCATTGAGATGGGGATCCTGAAAAACGTTCGGGACGGCGTTCGCATCTTAGGGAACGGCGAGCTCACAAAAAAGCTGACGGTGAGAGCTAATGGCTTTACGAAAACGGCAGAAGAAAAGATCACGGCGGCAGGCGGAAAAGTCGAGGTGATCTGAGGTGCTTTCAGCCCTTGCGAACATCTATAGGATTCCCGAACTTCGGCAGAAGATCATCTTTACGCTGATCATGTTTGCCATTTTTCGGATGGGGACGCACATCCCCGTTCCGGGCGTGAATCCGGCCGTGATTGAACAACTTTTTCAAAGCGGTAATCTTTTCGGTTTGCTGGACTTGTTCTCAGGCGGCGCGTTGAGTAAATTCTCCATCTTCGCAATGAGCATTACCCCTTATATCAATGCTTCCATCATCATTCAGCTGCTCACCGTGGTGATACCGACGTTGGAGCAATGGTCTAAGGAAGGGCAGGAAGGACACAAGAAAACTACTCAGGTCACACGTTATTTGACGGTCGCGTTGGCATTTCTGCAGGCTGTTGGCATGTCCATCGGTCTCAAGGATGCGATACTTAATCCGGGGATCGGTTCGATTCTCATCATCGCAATCACCTTAACAGCGGGGACGGTATTCCTCATGTGGGTCGGCGAGCAGATCACGTCACAAGGCGTGGGGAACGGAATTTCTCTCATCATTTTTGCCGGTATCGTCGCCGCTTTGCCCAAAAATTTAGGGCGCATCTATCAATACCTGCAGGCGGGCACTATCAATGGTTTTAATGCCGTCCTGTTCGGGTTGATTGCGGTAGGTATGGTGGTCTTTGTCATCCTGATCCATCAGGCCCACCGCCGGATTCCCATTTCTTATGCTAAACGAGTCGTCGGCCAGAGAACATATGGCGGACACTCCAGCCACATTCCCCTGAAAGTCAATCAGGCAGGGGTCATTCCCATCATCTTTGCGTCATCCGTGCTAATGTTTCCAGTAACTATTGCCCAGTTTGTTGATATTCCCTGGGTAAAGACAGTCGCCGGTTATTTTGCGTGGGGTACACCGCTACAAACGAGCCTGTATGCGCTCCTCATTATCTTCTTCACGTACTTTTATACCGCGGTTACTGTAAAGATACCGGATATGGCAGAGAATCTGAAAAAATACGGTGGTTTCATACCGGGTATTCGCCCCGGTAAGCCGACGGAAGATTATTTGGATCATGTCCTGACCCGAATCACGCTGGCTGGCGCGTTTTTCTTAGCGTTCATCGCCATCTTGCCGAACATGGTGGCCGGCGCCACTCATATCGAAGGTGTGTACTTCGGTGGTACCGCACTTCTCATCGTCGTGGGAGTCGCTCTCGACACCATGAAGCAGATTGAGTCGATGGTCGTCATGCGCCATTACCAAGGGTTCATGAAGTAGGAGGATGAAATGTATATCCTGTTGATGGGGCCGCCTGGTGCCGGCAAAGGTACGCAGGCAGCCAATCTGGTAGAAAAGTACGGCCTTCCGCACATCTCTACCGGGGACATGTTCCGGGCAGCGGTGAAGGAAGGAACCGCTCTGGGCAAAGAGGCGAAAGCCTGCATGGACGCCGGAAAACTCGTCCCCGATGAAGTTACCATCGGAATCGTACAGGAACGTCTGGCCAAGCCCGATTGCGCCAAAGGATTCATCCTGGACGGCTTCCCGCGGACTGTTGCGCAGGCCGATGCGCTGAAGGGGATCTTAAAAGAGCTCGGCTTCTCCCTGACCCGTGTCGTCGACATCAGTGTTCCCAACGAAGCGTTGGTGGAACGGGTGGTGGGGCGTCGAATCTGCAAGACCTGCGGTGCGACCTATCACATCAAATTCCATCCGGCAAAACAGGATGGCGTTTGCGATACCTGCGGCGGGGAAACATACCAGCGGGCCGACGACAGAGAGGAAACGATCAAAGAGCGTCTTTCGGTTTACGACGCCCAGACAAAGCCGCTCATCGACTACTATCAAAAGGCAGGCCTTTACAGCCGTATTGACGGCAGCCAGTCGATGGAAAAAGTCTTTGCGGATGTCGAGGCCGCCCTACAAACGTGAGGTCAGAATGTATGATTGAAACCGCCGATCGATAGAAAAGCCGCCAAAGGGCGGCGGATCAACTGTAAGGAGTAGAACTGATGTCCAAGCAAGATGTTATTGAAGTGGAAGGCAAGGTACTTGAGGCATTGCCCAATGCGATGTTTCAGGTCGAATTGGAAAACGGCCATGTCGTATTAGCGCATGTATCAGGTAAGATCCGCATGAATTTCATTCGCATCCTGCCTGGCGATAAGGTCACGATTGAGCTTACCCCGTACGACTTAACCCGTGGCCGTATAACCTATCGTTTCAAATAGCGCGTGAAGCGTTGGTGCAGTGTACGGCTGACAAGGGCTCGTACCGAAAAGGAAAAGGAGGAAGCGCAGAGATGAAAGTCAAACCTTCAGTTAAGCCGATTTGTGAAAAATGCAAAGTCATTAAACGCAAGGGCCGGGTCATGGTCATTTGCGAGAATCCGAAACATAAACAGAGACAGGGTTAAGAAAAGGAGGTGCTTTATTTATGGCACGTATTGCCGGTGTCGATTTGCCACGTGATAAACGAATTGAAATTGCCTTGACATACATCTTCGGGATTGGCCTCTCCACATCTCAGAAGCTTCTGACCGCGGCCGGGATCAATCCCGATACCCGTACCCGCGATCTCACAGAAGACGAGGTCATAAAGCTTCGTGACCTCATCGATAAGAACGTCGTTGTCGAGGGTGATCTTCGCCGCGAAGTATCGCTCAATATTAAACGACTGGTGGAAATCGGCTGTTACCGGGGCCGCCGCCATCGTATGGGATTGCCGGTTCGCGGGCAGAATACGAAAAACAACGCGCGGACGCGTAAGGGCCCGAAAAAGACTATCGCCGGAAAGAAAAAAGACTAAGGGAGGGATAAAAGTTGGCAGTTAAGAAAACCGTTCGTACCAAGAAAAGAGATCGTAAAAACGTCGAATACGGCGTGGCACACATCAGCTCTACCTTCAATAACACCATCGTGACCCTGACCGACAAAAACGGCAACGCCCTCTCCTGGGCCAGCGCCGGCGGGCTTGGCTTTCGGGGATCGCGCAAATCGACCCCTTTCGCTGCGCAGATGGCGGCGGAAACGGCGGCTCGGGCCGCCATGGAACATGGCTTAAAGCAGGTCGAAGTCTTCGTCAAGGGGCCGGGCGCCGGACGCGAAGCCGCTATCCGTTCCCTTCAGGCCACAGGCCTTGAGGTCAACATGATCAAAGATGTCACGCCGATTCCGCATAACGGGTGCCGCCCGCCGAAGCGGAGAAGGGTTTAATGGAGGTGCAGAAATAGATGGCTATTGACAGAGTAGCAAGTCTTAAAAGATGCCGGGCCCTCGGCATTGAACCGGCGGTGGTCGGGCTCAGCAAAAAATCTAAGCGGCAGCCGAAGCGTACCAATCGTAAGGTCAGCGAGTACGGTATTCAGCTTAAAGAAAAGCAGAAAGCCAAATTCATTTACGGCATTTTAGAAAAGCAGTTTCGGGGCTACTATGAGAAAGCCAAGAAAATGCAGGGGATTACCGGTGAGAATCTTCTCGGCCTTTTAGAGCGGCGTATGGATAATGTTGTCTTTCGCCTCGGCCTGGCGACGACTCGGCGTCAGGCCCGGCAGGTCGTTCGCCATGGTCACGTCACCGTCAACGGTAAGCGCGTCGATATCCCTTCCGCCCTTGTCTACGAAGGAGATGTGGTGGCGGTAGCGGAAAAAAGCCGTGCCAACGCTTTCTTTAAGGCACTGGCAGAATCGAACGCCTCCCTTGGAGCGCCGGCTTGGCTGACTGTGGATAAAGAACATCTTTCCGGTACGGTAACACGCTTCCCGAACCGTGACGAGATTGATGTGCCCGTGAATGAACAGGCCATCGTCGAACTCTACTCCAAATAATCTCTTTGTGTTGTTTCTGATGAGTATCAACTGCATGGAATTATTGAGGAGGGTTATTCCAGATGGTCGAAATCGAAAAACCGAAAATCGAGATAGTTGAAATCAGTGAGGATAACCGTTACGGGAAATTCGTCTGCGAGCCGTTAGAGCGCGGCTACGGGACGACTTTGGGGAACAGTCTGCGCCGTATTCTCCTGTCCTCTTTGCCGGGTGCGGCAATTACCTCCATCCGAATCGACGGCGTTCTTCATGAATTCTCGACGATCCCTGGGGTTCGGGACGACGTGACAAACATCATCCTGAATCTGAAATCCCTTTGTTTCAAGATGCTTTCGGACGAACCAAAGGTACTCCGGATCGACGTGGAGGGAGAACGGGAAGTGACGGCGGCGGACATCATCCCCGATGCCGATATTGAGATCCTAAATCCCGAACTTCATATCGCGACCTTAAACAAGGAAGGCTCCCTGCACATGGAAATGACCGTGGAGCGTGGGCGCGGTTACGTTTCCGCGGACAAGAACAAAAAGCCAGATCATGTGATCGGGATCATTCCCATTGATTCAATCTTTTCTCCCGTTTTGCGGGTCAATTATACGGTCTCAGATACCCGGGTGGGCAATGCCACAGACTATGACAAATTGGTCTTGGAAATTTGGACGGACGGTTCTATCCGCCCTGAGGAAGCGGTCAGCAAAGCGGCCAGCATCCTGATCTCCCATCTGAAATTATTCCAGAATATGGCGGGGCTGACGGAAGAAGAAGAGATGGAAGACGGTGCTTTCACCGAAGCCGAGGAAAACGACACGGCCAAGGTCATGGAAATGACCATCGAGGACTTAGATCTCTCCGTTCGTTCCTATAATTGCCTAAAGCGGGCCAATATCAACACGGTGGCAAACTTGACGGCAAAGACGGAAGAAGAGATGATGAAGGTCAGGAACTTAGGGAGAAAATCCCTTGAGGAAGTCAAAAAGAAGCTGCAGGAATTAGAACTGTCGCTTCGCAAGGAAGAAGAATGAGGAAAGAGGGAAATACATGGCCTACAGAAAATTAGGGCGTGATTCAAGCGCTCGTAAAGCTTTGTTTCGCAGTATTTTGACTTCCTTCTTCGCGAACGGGCGCATTGAGACGACAGAGGCTAAAGCCAAAGAGATCAGCGGCTTGGCCGATCAGCTCATCACTCTGGCGAAACGCGGCGACCTGGCCGCGCGCCGTCAGGCGATTGCGCGCTTAGTGGATGAAGGAGTGGTACGGAAACTGTTCGGCGAAATCGCTGCCAAATACACCGACCGGCAGGGGGGCTACACCCGTATTCTGAAGCTCGGACCCCGCCGCGGCGACGCCGCGCCGATGGTTCTCCTTGAGTTAGTGTAAACATCACGGCGATAAAAAACACCCTCCGCGAAAAGCGGAGGGTGTTTTTTATCTTTTCTTCGGTAACTTGCACGGCAGTGAGGAAGCCGGCTTGCCTTTGGCAAAATTTTTGTTCCTTGTTTATTCTCTTCGAGAGAGTTATGACTGGTTGGCCACCACTTCGCTGTTGTCCAAAGCGTAATTTAAGAGGAGACCGATCAGTTCGTTTCGCGTGTGTCCAGTCTGATCAGAGAGATTCGTGATTCGATCCAGTGTATCTTCGGTGATCCGAATGGAAAATATTTTATACCCGTCCGCGCCGCGCGGACGTTTTTTTTTGATTTGCAGCTTCGAACTCATCTATACCACCTCTATATTTATTCTACACTATCCACTGAGGAATAAATATGTTATAAAAATGTTTGTTTTAGCTATTAAATAACCCTTAAGAAATTTTGTTAAAATACGATAAATATGATATAACATAAGTATGTTAAAATTTACGCAAGCGAAGAGGAGGAAAGACAGAAGATCATGGGGTAAAGGAGGGACAGGTTTTGACGGAAACAGACGTGAGAAATCTCCGGCCGAAAGGGGATGTGGCACTGACGGATCCAGAAGGGACGTCTGGGCAGCAGCCGGTCTTTATCAGCGTGGACGGCAAGCGGGGCGTGCGCTTTTCGCGCAATGCGGAAGAATGCTTTCATCGCTGCGGGAAAAATCTCACGATGCAGGATATGCGGAATCTGGTCGAAATCATCGACCGATTGCGCCGGAAGGATCGAAAAGAAGCACTGATTTATTTTCGGGATAACTTGGCCATGGTGGTCAGCGTCCAGAATCGGACGGTGGTCACCGCCATTGGGGAGGACAGTATCCCGGGCCGTTTTTTCACTGATATCGACTGCGTGGCCATTCTCTGAGCCGCGCCTTGTAAAGGAGAAGTGTTCTATCATGATGCGTTCTTTGTTTTCCGGCGTATCCGGGTTAAAAAATCACCAGACGCGTATGGACGTCATCGGCAACAATATTTCTAACGTCAACACCACTGGCTTTAAGTCCAGCCGGGTGAACTTCGCTGACATGATCAGTCAGACGCTGACGGGGGCGTCGCGTCCCATTGACGGGCAGATCGGCGGTACGAATCCGAAGCAGATCGGGCTGGGTTCTGCTGTCGCCGGTATCGATCTCTTGTTTACCAACGGCAGTGTGCAATCTACAGGGAAGAATACCGATCTGTGCCTTTCCGGTGACGGCCTTTTTGCCGTGTCTCCAGATGGTGATGGAAAGCAGAAATATTATACTCGCAACGGCGCGTTTTCTTTTGATGCCGATGGCAATTACGTACAGCCGGGCAATGGGATGCACGTTTTGGGCTATATGGCGGGAAACGGGGTATTGTCGAACTCTGTAACACCTATTCAAATTAAGGATACACAGAAAACGCTGACAGGCGTATCCACCGCAAACGCTACCTATGTTGATAATCTGAATGCAGATACCAAGGGGACGGCGATTGGTGGAATTTTAGTTAAATATGCCGATGGGACGACGGCCACCGTTTCGAATTATCAGCCGCAAAAAGCGACGACTACATTATTGACATTATCCTCAGGCGAAACGGTAGAATTGGATGAAACTGCGGGTTATTCTTTTTCCAATGGTGCCTCTGTCAATGGCAAGGCGTTGTATACCAAAAAAATCGATTCGGTGACGGCAACTGCGGCTGGAGCGGTCACATTGGAATTATCCACCGGCGGTTCAGTACACAGCATAAACGGCGGTTCTACCTACACGCCGCCCGCCTTAAACAATGGGACGTATAAGTATGGCGATACCTATACCTTAAAGGGAACAATCAATGCGGTGACTACGACGGGCGCTGCACCGGGGCATACAAAACTCACGGTCACGTTGACGGATGGAAATACCGTGACGTTTGAGGTGCCCCTCCCGACGGGCACACCTTATACCAATGGAGAGCAGGTTTCTTTTGATTTCAAGATATCAAAAATAACGGCAGCGGCGGGGGCAAAGGTAAATTTAGCAAATGCGAATGGGAAGTCAGTGACCACGACAGCGCCGCTTACCGTCGCCAACGATACACAGACTTATACCAGAATAGGAACGACAGGTGATGGAACAGTGGTGTCGACCACGCCATTGGATGCTGCCGGTTATACGCTAAATAACAAACGGGTGGAGTCCGTCACCCTGCAAGGCAAAGATGGCTCTACCCTTTCAGGATTGATTGGTGCAGATTATGCCGTGAACGATAATTTCTATCCTTCCTTGGTTTCGACTGTTACGGTCTACGGCAGTCAAGGGCGTAAGTACGATGTCCCGGTTCTTCTGACGAAAACAAAGGCCAATACATGGAAGATGAGTTTACAGAGCGGCGGGGACCGTGTCACTGTGAAAGAGAAGGATGGCAGTACAACGACGATTCAGTTGGAGGATCAAAAAGATCTGATTTTTGATTCCATGGGGAAATATGTTCAAGGGGGCGCTACGTTACGGCTTTCTCCTACCAGTGGCGATGCGACACCTCAGCTCGTTACGCTGAATCTCTCTGGCCTCACGCAATATGCTGGTTCTAACACGGTTTCCACAAAGAGCGACGGGTACGCGGCCGGTACGTTGGACAGCGTTTCTTTTGATACCTCAGGCGTCTTGACCGGCACATATTCCAACGGCGTCAAGCAGACAATAGCGCAAGTGGCTGTCGCTAAGTTTGCCAACACTTCGGGGCTTACGAAATTGGGAGACAGCTTGTATGAGGAATCTAATAACTCCGGCGAAGCAGTGATCAAGAAGGCGACGGATGCCGCCGGCTGTAAGATTACACCCTCCGCCATTGAGATGTCGAACGTGGATGTGGCGAACGAGTTCACGGATATGATCATCACCCAGCGCGGGTTCCAGGCTAATTCTAAGACCATCACCGTGTCCGATGAGATGTTGGAGACGTTGATTCAGATGAAGCGGTAAGAGAAGCGCAACGAAAAAACAGGAGCCAATCCCTTGGCGGGGGGACGGCTCCTGCTTTTTTTGTCTTCATTTTGGGGATTGGCAGGGATTTCCGTTGCTTTCGCGAATAGTATCCGATAGAGCAGACAGAGGACAGGATGAGGTGACGAGTGTGGAGTCTTTGGAGAAAATGGCAGTTTTGATCGACGCGGATAATACGCAGCTCAGTAAGCTGGAACCCCTTTTGCAGGAGGTGTCCACCCACGGGCGCATTGTGACGAAGCGGGCCTATGGAAACTGGCGCAAGGAGGGGCTGAAGAACTGGGAGGCGGAATTAAAGCGGCTGGCCATTAAGGCAGAGCAGCAGTTTGATTATACCGTGGGGAAGAACGCCACGGATATCGCGTTGGTCATCGACGCGGTGACGCTTCTCCACCGCAATCTTTACGACGCCTTTGTGTTGGTGTCCAGCGACAGCGACTATACGCCCTTGGCCATCCACTTGCGGGAGTCGGGGGTCTACGTCATGGGCGTGGGGAAGAAGACGACGCCGGAGGCGTTCCGCAATAGCTGCGATACTTTTATCATTTTAGAAAATGTGGGGGTGGAGAAGGACGACGATCCCCCCGCCGCCGATGAAGTGCCGGAAAAGCCGGCAGAACGGACGGCAGACGAGGGAACGGCTTCTGACGTCAAGGTGATTCACCGTCTCCTTCGCATCGCGTCGGAGCAGTATGCCGACGACGGCGGCTTTACCCAGCTGGGGGTGGCGGGACAGTATATCAAGCGGGTTAAGCCGGATTTCGACGTTCGCAGCTACGGGTTTAAAAAGTTGGCACAGTTTGTGGAGGCGTTTCCCAAACGCTATAAGATTAAGAAAAAGTCTACCATCATTTACTATAAGTGTAATTAAGGGCGGTGGAGTTGAATATTTCCCGATTCTGTTGGCTGAACGAAACAGAAAGCGCTATAATAAAAACAGGAATAGCGGAAAAAAAGGAAAGTCCTGCCAGTCGGCGGAGGAAAGGGTGGTAAATATGGATAAGCAAGCGATTAAGGAGAGGGTCCAGGCTGTGGTGGCGTCACCGAGCTGCTGCCCGAAACTTAAGGCAGTGGGCACGGAATGGCTGGCGGCTTTCGGTACGGAGCGGGAGAAGGCCGCGTCACAGAAGCTCATTGCCGAGCTTCAGGCGGATGTGCTGGAGGTCGATCAGGTATTGGCGTTCTTTGCATCGCCGGAAGGGCAGAAGCTTTTCGGCGCCGAGAAAGCGGCGGAAATGGCGCAGCACATGAGGGAAGTGAAGGCGGCGGGAGGGAAATACTGCGACTGCCCGGCCTGTGCGCCGGGGCGGGAGATCCTCGACCATAAGGATAGTCTGCTGTGAGATTGGAGGCAGAAGATGGCGGAATTTCGCGTGACCCGCGAGGAGAATGAAGACGGCGGGGTGTATCGAGCGTGGGACGCGGCGGGGACGCTGGCCGGGTATATGACGTGGCGGCAGATCACTCCCGAAGAGCGCAGCCTTGACCATACGAAGGTAGAGGAGGCTTTCGGCGGACAGGGCGTCGGCCTGCGGCTTTTAGCCGAGGCGATGGCCGACGCGCGGGCGGAACATTTGCGACTGCGTCCGGTCTGTTCTTTCGTTGCCCATTATTTTGATAAACATGCCGCGGAAGTGGCAGATCTTCGAGGAGCGATACGGTGAACGCTGCCTTCAGACGAAGGCGGATGTGGGCCGCGATCGGGAAAGCCCGTTCCCTATGGGGGACGGGCTTTTCGTCAGGCGGGGCCTGTGAGCGATTGTTTTCTGCTTGACAGGAGAGAAAACAGGGGGTATCGTAGGGATAATCTTGAAAAGGCTCCAGGAACATTCGGCCGGAGCGAGAGACAGAGGAGGGGACAGGCGATGGCGCAGCATGGCAGACATCGTAATATCAGCATGGTGATGGATCTCTACGAGCTGACGATGGCGAACGGTTATTTCTTACAGCAGGATACGCAGCCTAAGGTAGCGTTCGACGTTTTCTTCCGCAAGAATCCGGAGGGAGGCGGGTTTTCCATTTTCGCCGGGCTGGAACAGGTTTTGACCTATTTGGAAGATATGCACTTTGAGCCGGAGGATATCGCCTATCTGCGAGATTTGGGCCTCTTCGACGAAGGATTTCTCTCGTATTTGGCGAATTTCCGCTTCACGGGGGACGTGTACGCATTCCCCGAGGGAACGGTGATGTATCCTCGAGAGCCGATTCTGACGGTGGTGGCAGATCTCATTGAGGCGCAGCTCATTGAGACGGAGGTGTTGGCGCAGATCAATCACCAGTCGCTTATCGCCACGAAGGCGCGGCGCATTGTGCGGGCGGCAGCGGGACAGGCGGTGGCTGATTTCGGGGCACGGCGGGCGCACAATAACGACGCAGCAGTCTACGGTGCGCGGGCTGCCTACATCGGAGGAGTTTCCGGGACGGCGACGGTGGCCGCCGGGCAGTATTTTGATATTCCGGTGAGTGGGACGATGGCGCACAGTTGGGTCATGTACTATAAAGATGAGCTGGAGGCATTTCGTCGGTTTGCCGCCATTTATCCGGATAATTGTATCCTTTTGGCGGATACTTATGATGTTTTAAAATCCGGGCTTCCCAACGCCATCCAGGTTTTTCGGGAGATGCGGGACAGGGAGATTCATTCGAAAAATTATGGTATCCGCATTGACAGCGGCGACTTGGCCTACTTGACGAAGACAGCCCGCTGTCGCCTTGATCAGGCAGGATTTGCCGATGCGAAGATCGTCATTTCCAACAGCCTCGACGAATATACGATCACGTCGATCTTGAGTCAGGGCGGCAAAGTGGATGCTTTCGGAGTCGGCGAACGAATGATCACGTCGAAGACGGATCCGATCTTCGGCGCGGTCTATAAGATGTGCGCCGTGGAAGAGGATGGGATCATGGAGCCGCGGATTAAGGTTTCCGAGGTCATCGAAAAGGTGACGGATCCGGGACTCAAGGAAGTCTATCGCATTTATGACGCCAGTGGCCGGGCCGTGGCCGAGCTTATTGCCAAGAAGGGGGAGAGCATCGATCTGGATCATCCGGATGAGTTCATTGATACGGATCGGCCGTGGAAGGTGCGCCATTTCGAAAACTGTACGGCGCGAAAGCTCCAGCGCTTGGTCATGAAGGACGGACGGCGAATAGAAGCGCCGACGACGGTGAAGGAGATTGCCGCCTTTGTCAGAAAACAGCTCGCCACCGAGATCTGGGAGGAAGAGCAGCGCTTTGAGAATCCGCATAAACATTTTAGGGACATGACCCCGGCCTACTATCAGATGAAGATGCAGATGCTCAGCTGCGAAATTTGACGAGAGCCCCTGAAAAGTGAGGTGCGCGCCGCCTCTTTGGAGAAAGAGAAACGCCCGGGAAAAATCGGTGATTCGGCAGGATTTTATAGAGGAAGAGAGAATTTATACAAAAGAGTTTTCTTTTAATCTATACGATTTTGAGGAGGAAGCTTCATGAGCGAGCAAAAGAATACGGTGGCCATCGTCTGCGGCGGAGGTCCGGCGCCGGGCATCAATGCCGTCATCGCGGCGGTGACGGTGGAATCGAACCGCCGGGGTTGGGATGTTCTGGGGATGTACGACGGTTTTTCTCATTTGGCGAAACGGGAAAAAGTTTTTGTCCGCCTGACCTACGATGAGGTGGCCCGCATTCACGTGACAGGGGGCTGCATCCTGAAGATGGCGCGTTATAATCCCACGAAGAAGGCGGAAGACTTACAGGCTGTGGTGGAGACGCTGCTGGAATTGGGCGTCACCCATCTTGTCACCATCGGCGGCGACGATACGGCGCACAGCGCGGCGGCGGTGGCCCAGTACGCGAAAGAGCACGGCCGGTCGATCCGTGTCGTTCATGTGCCGAAGACCATTGACAACGATCTGCCTCTTCCCGAGGGCGTTCCCACCTTTGGCTTTGAGACGGCGCGGCAGTTCGGCGCGGTGGAGGTGCAGAATCTGGTGGAAGACGCCCGCACCATGATGAATCGTTGGTATCTTGTCATCGCTATGGGGCGGACTGCCGGACACTTGGCGCTGGGAATCGGCCGTTCCTCTGGGGCGGTGCTGACGATCATTCCCGAAGAATTCCATAAGCCGAAGATCGCCTTGCAGGAAGTGGTGGACATCATCGTCGGTTCGGTGATGAAGCGCTATCGCATGGGCCGTACCTTTGGTGTGGCCGTTATTGCCGAGGGCGTGCTGGAAAAAATTGATCAGGCGGACTTGGAGAAGATGGGTTCCATTGAGCTGGATGAACACGGGCACGTTCGTTATTCGGAGCTTGATTTCGGCAAAATTCTGCGACAGGCGCTGGCGGTGGAGCTGGCGAAATTAGGGCATAAGCCGAATCTCATCGACAAAGAGATCGGTTACGAACTTCGCTGCGCGACGCCCATCGCTTTTGACGTTGATTACGCGCGCTCCTTGGGCTATGAAGCGGTTCGCTTCCTGCACCGGGGCAAGACGGGGGCACTCATCTCCATTCAGAACGAATTGGCGGTGCCGCTTTACTTTGAAGATATCCGCGATTCGGAGACCGGAGCGACGAAGGTGCGCCGGGTGGATGTGGACTCGGCCCATTACCGTATCGCCCGGGGATTCATGATTCGCTTGGAGAAAAGCGATCTGGAAGACGCGGCTCTGGCAAAGGATTATCACCTGACGCCCGAGGCGTTTCAGGCGCGGTATGGGTACCTGTTCGCAGGAGAAGATTAAAACCTATAAAATTAGTATAAAATAGGCGTCCTCCTCTTGACAGGAGAAGGGATATCCTTTATGATGATAACAAAGCTGAATAAAGACTCATCCAGAGCAGCGGAGGGACTGGCCCGATGAAGCTGCGGCAACCATTGACGAAGTCAAACGGTGCCAATTCCGATAGGCGGATGCCTAAAAGATGAGAGCGGAAAATCAAGGCTCTCGTCAAACGAGAGCTTTTTCTTTTCGGGGAGAGGGAGTTTTTATTTAGCAGAAGCGCGACTTTCTAAACTTAAGGAGGTAAATCATGAGCAAGAAACGGGTACTTTTTACGTCGGAATCCGTGACCGAAGGCCATCCCGATAAGCTGGCCGATCAGATCTCCGACAGCGTTTTGGATGCCATCATGGCCCAGGATCCCGAAGGGCGTGTTGCCTGCGAAACGCTGGTGACCACGGGGCAGGTGCATGTGGTGGGGGAGATCTCCACGAAGTGCTATATCGATATCCCCCGCATCATTCGGGACACGGTGGCTAAAATCGGCTACACGAAGGCGGAGTATGGCTTTGACGCTAATACCTGCGGCATTTTGGTTTCTATCGACGAGCAGTCGGCGGATATCGCGCTGGGGGTGGATAAGGCGCTGGAGGCCAAGGAAGGGGACATGGATCCCATTGACGCTATCGGGGCCGGGGATCAGGGCATGATGTTTGGCTATGCAACGAATGAAACGCCGGAATATATGCCGCTGCCCATTGCGTTGGCCCACAAGCTGACGCGCCGTTTGGCGGAGGTCAGAAAGAGCGGTGAACTGAAATGGCTGCGCCCCGACGGCAAGTCTCAGGTGACGGTGGTCTATGAGGACGGCAAGCCGGTGGCGGTGGATACGGTGGTCATCTCGACACAACATGCGCCGGAAGTCTCCCAGAAAGAGATCCGTGACGCTATCATCGAGAAGGTCATCAAAACGGTGATTCCGGCAGGACTTTTGACGGCGGATACGAAATATTTCATCAATCCCACGGGAAATTTCGTCATCGGCGGCCCTCAGGGAGACTCGGGCCTCACGGGGCGCAAGATCATCGTGGATACTTACGGCGGTATGGCGCGACACGGCGGCGGTGCGTTCTCAGGCAAGGATCCCACGAAGGTGGATCGTTCCGCCGCTTACGCCGCTCGCTACGCAGCGAAAAATATTGTCGCAGCGGGACTGGCAGATCGCTGCGAGATCCAGTTGGCCTATGCCATCGGCGTGGCCCGGCCTGTTTCCATTTTTGTTAAAACTTTCGGCACGGGCAAAATCGCGGAAGAGAAAATTGCCGAACTGGTCGGGAAGCATTTTGATCTCCGCCCGGCGGGCATTATCAAGAGCCTTAATTTGCGCCGCCCCATCTATGCTCAAACGGCAGCTTACGGACACTTCGGCCGCACCGATCTCGATCTGCCTTGGGAGCACACGGATAAGGCAGAATTATTGAGAAAAGAGGCCGGCCTTTAAGCGCGGCTGCGGCATATAGGAGGAGACTGACCCTAAACACGCTTTGGGGCCGGTCTTTTTTTATGACGAGAGGGCTTCAAGCCTGGATGTGAGGGCATTTTCTCCCCGGGAAGAGGCGGAAATTCTGTAAAAAAAGCATTGACATACCTTCGGCGGTAATATATCATTGGAAAGCGGCGCAAAAACGTTCGCGATATTTTCTGCACGGCGATAGTAGTAGGAGGCAAGTTTTCAGGATGCGTACGACGGATAATTTAAGGAATGTAGCCATCATCGCCCATGTCGACCACGGCAAGACGACGCTGGTGGACGCGATGTTAAAGCAGAGCCATGTATTTCGTGCCAATGAACAAGTGGCGGAACGGGTGATGGATTCCGGAGACATCGAACGGGAGCGGGGGATCACGATCCTGTCGAAGAATACCGCCATCATGTATAAGGACATCAAGATCAATATTGTGGACACGCCGGGGCACGCGGATTTCGGCGGGGAAGTGGAACGGGTGTTGAACATGGTGGACGGCGTCCTTCTCTTAGTCGATGCTTTTGAAGGGCCGATGCCTCAGACGAAGTATGTCCTGCGGAAAGCGTTGGAGCAAAAGCTCAAACCCATTGTGGTCATCAATAAGATTGACCGTCCCGATCAGCGAGTAGACGACGTGTACGACGAAGTCTTGGAACTCTTTATGGATTTAGGTGCGGATGACGATCAGCTGGATTTCCCGGTGGTATACTGCGCCGCCCGGGACGGTATCGCAAAGCTGGATATGGCAGACGACAGTAAAGATTTAGAGCCTTTGATGGACATGCTCATCAAGGAAATTCCCGCCCCCAAAGGCGATGCAGAAGGTCCGCTCCAGATGATGGTGACGACCCTGGAGGCGGATGAATACGTGGGGAAGGTGGCCATCGGGCGCATCATGCGCGGTACGGCCCGCCCAAATCAGAGCGTCGTGCTTTTGGCCGGCGATGAAGAAGTCAAGGCGAAGATCGGCAAGGTTTTAGTCTATGAAGGGCTGAAAAAAGTGGAGACGGTTTCGGCCGGGCTCGGTGAGATCGTGGCCCTGACGGGCCTTGGCGATGTGCATATTGGGCAGACGGTGGCGGATGCCGTAAATCCGGAAGCGCTCCCCACCATCAATATCGATGAGCCGACGCTTTCCATGACCTTTGGCGTAAATACCAGCCCCTTCGCCGGACGCGAGGGACAGTTTGTAACATCCCGGCACCTGAGAGACCGTCTCTATAAGGAAGTGGAGACGAATGTAGCTCTCCGGGTCGAAGAGACGGATGCCGCCGATGTCTTCAAGGTTTCAGGGCGCGGGGAATTGCATCTTTCCATTTTGATTGAGACCATGCGCCGGGAAGGCTATGAAATGCAGGTGGGGAAACCCGAAGTCATTTATAAGACCATCAACGGGCAGCGGTGCGAACCGATGGAAAACCTTACGGTGGAAGTTCCCCAGGAGTATATGGGGACGGTGATGGAGCTTTTAGGCAAACGCAAGGCGGAGCTGTCCAATATGACAGAAGGCAACGGATATATGCGTTTGGAATTTATCGTTCCGGCCCGCGGGCTCATCGGCTTTCGCTCGGAGCTTTTGACCAGCACGAAAGGAAATGGGATCATGAGCCATGTATTTCATGGCTACGCGCCCTATAAGGGAGACATGGAGGCGCGGGAGCATGGTTCTTTAGTGGCTTTTGAAGAAGGAGAGACGACGGGCTACGGGATCTATACCCTGCAGGATCGGGGAACTATGTTTATTTCGCCTAATCAAGCCGTGTACGAGGGCATGATCGTGGGGGAAAATTCGCGGGAGTTAGACATTGACATCAACCCTTGCAAGCAAAAGCATGTGTCCAACATGCGTACTTCATCTTCGGACGAGGCCATCCGCTTGACACCGCCGCGCATTCTAAGTTTGGAGCAGGCTTTGGAATACATCAATGAGGAAGAATTGGTGGAAGTGACGCCGCAAAGCATCCGCCTCCGCAAGGCGGTACTGGATCATTCGGCGCGGGGCCGGGCTCGCAAGAACGCCATCAAGGCCAAAGCGTAGTTCTTTATGGATGTAGGCCTTTTGGCTTAATTTACGATAAATCCGCAAAATTTTTTTCGGCTTTGCAGGAATTTTTCATTCTATCGCGAAGCATACTTATGCTATCCAAAGATTTATTTCTTTGATGGAGAATACTTTCGCTTCGGGAGGCGACAGCGATGAATATGTTGGAAAAACTCAAAAATTTACTCATGCCGGAAATTATTGAAGAAGAAGAGATTGAGGAGCAGGAAGCCGTGGCGATGGAAGAAACACGCCAAGTGGTGAATGGAACTCCGCTCGTTTCGCCTTTCGATCGGCCTAAACCGGCTATGGCTTCGACTCGGCCGCAGCTTTCTGTCCGCGCGAATCAGGTGGAGGAATTGGCGGTGGATATTTACGTTCCTACGGCTTTTGCGCAAGTGGCGGGCATTGCCGACGATTTGATCGCCAAGAAGGCTGCGATCGTGAATTATGAGCGGGTGGAAGGGAACGAACAGCGTCGTATCTGCGATTTCATCAACGGTGTATGTTACATCTTGGACGGAGAAGCGCGCCGGATATCGGACGGCATGGTACTGTACGTTCCGACGGGCGTCAACGTCGTGTCGGCGCGGACGGCTGCCGCTAAAAAATAAGCAGGGTTCATTTCAGCAAAGCGATGGGGCGACCGGTCGCTTTGCTTTCTTTATGCCCTTTTTCGGGCACGGGAAAGGAGCGGATTTTTTGCTGCGGGATGAGGAGATATTGGAGAGCGTTTTGTCTGAATTTGAAAAATTGGCGGCGATTCCCCGGCCTTCGGGGGAGGAGAGAGCTGTCAGCGACTATTTGCACGGTACATTTTCCCGGCTGGGCTGTACGGTAGTGCAGGACGATGTGTACAATGTGATCGCTGAGTTGGCGGCGACACCGGGCTATGAGCGGGTGCCGCGGACGATTTTGCAGGGACACATGGATATGGTGTGCGTGGCCGACGAAGGTGTGGTCTATGATCCTCGGCGCGATCCCATCCGGTTGGTGAGAACGGAGAAGTATCTCGCGGCCGACGGAACGAGTCTGGGGGCTGATGACGGCATCGGGGTGGCGGAGATCCTGCACCTCGTTCAGCACGCGCCGGAGCCTCATGGGCCGCTGCGCGCGATCATCACCGTAGACGAGGAAACCGGCATGACCGGGGCGCGCCGTTTGGACGCAAAATATTTGGCGGATGCGGCCTTTTGCCTGAATTGTGATTCCGAAGAAGACGATCTTTTAACTGTGGGGAGCGCCGGCGGTTTAGATATGGAATACCGCCGCTTACTTCATTGGCGTCCGGCAGGGAACGGTTCGGCGTGGAAACTCACGGTGGGCGGGCTCAAGGGCGGTCATTCCGGAGAGCGGATTGGGGACGGGCGGGGCAACGCCATTCAAATTTTGGCGCAGATACTTTTTTCCATGGGACAAGAGGGTATTCCGGTGGCTGCTGCCTCCCTGGAAGGCGGGACGGCGCGCAATGCGATTCCGGCAACGGCGGCGGCGATTTTTGTTTCCAACGTTGAGGAAGAAAAGATTCGGCAGGTCATGGCAGGGCAAGAACAGCGTTTTTTGTCCGCATACAGCAGCGTTGATCCGAAGATCACCTTGCAGTTAGTACCGGTGGCGAAGCCGGAGCAGGTGATGGCGGCGGAAGATGCGGCAGCGCTGATGGAGCTGATTCTCGTCCTCCACAGCGGCGTTTATGCCATGTCCCCGCATTTGCCGGGACTGGTGGAAACTTCGGCAAACCTGGGCCTTTTGCGGACGGAAGAAGATGAAGCGTGGTTCACCTACTATCCTCGTTCCAGTGTCGATGAAAAACTGCGCTGGTTTCAGAACACGGGACGCTTTTTCGGGGAGAAGTTCGGCTGTTCGGTGCGGATCGGAGAGCCGATGCCTGCTTGGCAGGAGCGCCCCGACAGTCCACTGGCAGAATTGGCGGCTCGGGTCTTTCAGGAGCAGCGGGGACAAAAAATGCGCGTTGCGGCCATCCATGCGGGCTTAGAAGCCAGCTTTTTGGTAAAAAAGAATCCTGCCATCGACGTCGTTTCCGTCGGTGTCACCACGCTTGATATTCATAGTCCCCGGGAAAGGCTCCTGCTCTCCACCGTAGCCCCGCAGATTCGTCTCCTATCCGAGATTTTGCGCCGCATCGCCATTGGTGATTTTTGAGGACCATACCGATAAAAAAAGAAGCCCTTTAGGGCTTCTTTTTTTATCCTTTACTGCCGATGGTCAGCTCGTTTACGATAGGACAACGCTTTCCTATGCGCCGTACAATGATGGCGGCGGCGACGGAGAAGGCTGCCACTGCGCCATAAAAGAGAAGTGCCAGAGGGGCAGTCATGACGAGCTGGGCACGGGTAATGAAAAGGCTGATATAGGTGATGATGACCGGGTGGACGAGATAAGCGAAATAGGAATGGCGTCCGAGAAGAGAAAATAGGGGATTCAGCCAGTGAGGATAGCGCTGGAGAGTGAATTCCGTGAAAAAGAAAAGTGACGCGCCCAACGTATAGAGAATCCCGGCTGGGCAGAGCTGATGGGCCATATTGATGGCTCCGATAGGGGGGTAATGATCCACATAAAGAAGCCAGTAATAATATCCCGTCAGACTGGCCAGCGAAGCGACAAAGAAAAGAACAATCCAGGGCCGTCTCCTTATCATGAAGCGTCGAAAAGCCTCAAAGCGCAGGCCCAGCCAACCGCCTAAGACAAAAATGAAGATGTAGTGAACGACCCAGTAATTGAGCCGGTTCACGAGGAGCACCTGTATATAAGGATTGGCGATGGCGTAAGGCTGAAGGAGAAAGCTGGACCAATAATCAAAAGCGATCTGGAAAAGCAATAAAAAAAACAATCCGCGGCGAGTCATCCGCCGTACCAGCCAGATCCAGACAGGCATGAAGAGATAGAACCAGAGAAGAATGACGAGAAAGTAGAGCTGATAACTGGCGAATCCGAAGAACAGGTATTTAAGGATAGCCCGGAGATTCAGCAGCATGGGGTCGCGAAAGAGCAGAGTGTAGTGGAGAATATAAAAAGCCGACCAGACGAGATAAGGGATAAGGACGGCGCGCAGGCGCCGCCGCAAAAAATTTCGATAAGAAAAAGGGACGCCGGGATAGAGATGATAAAAAAGCCCGAAAGCCGAGATGAAAAAGAAGATCGGCACGGAAAACCGGGTTACGATCTCAAACAGCGCCACCAGGTGAATGTTTGGCGTCGGATTCGCCAAATACTGAGAGCCGATGTGGATACCGATGACCCCGAGCATCGAGATGCCACGTATATATTCGATGGCGTCGAGGTGCGGCTTGTCCATGGAAGACGCGATCCTCTCAGTCGGCAAGGCGGAATTCTACCCGGACGTCAGCCGTCAGTGTCAACGTGCCGCCCTCAATGGGGGTCGCGTCTGATGCGACAGCACTGGCCATCAGACGTTCCATGGGATAGGGGGGCATGATAGCGGTATTTTCCGATACGTTTACGACGCCGATGATGGATTTTCCCATGGCGTGGGCGATGATGTCCGCTTTTTCCCGCGCGTCTTTTACTGCGGCCGTCAGGGCTTCCCGCCGCAGGGAACGGGGATCACGGATAGAAAAATCGAGGGAATTTACGTTGTTGGCACCGTTTGTGAGTGCCGTGTCGATGATCTGCCCGATCTTCGTGATGTCTTGGATGCGGACGAGGATCGTATTATTGACCGTGTAGCCGGTGATGGTACCCCGTTGGGCATCTTCGTAGCTGTATTCCGGACTGAAATTGTAATTTTGTGTCTGGATATCACGGGCCGCTATTCCTAAATCGGCCAATGCGTCACAAATACGTTGACTGGCGGAAGCGTTCGTTTCCTGTGCTTCCCGCGCTACCACAGAATGGGTCGTTACCCCCAGGGAGATCATTGCCTGATCCGCAGCACCCTGTACGCTGCCCCTTCCGCTGACAGAGAGCGAGGCACCGGTTGACGCGGTGTCCGCTGCTTCTGTGGTGGGGTTCGGCACCACAACGATCGCCATCAAGACAACAAGTACCCCTAAGAAAAAAATTCGTTTCATCCTGTCTTCATCCTTTCTCTGTACCACAGATAAAAATCCTTTGTCTATCATAGCCGCTTCCCTTGGCTTTGTAAAGAATGTCGAAAGAATAAAATCTACGTTTAAGAAAGTACTGATAAAGATCGCGGTCCGCTTTTGTCCGCGTCGTTTACTGGAAAACATGCCTTGACAATCACTCTTTGCCGATAGTATACTATCTTTCGTTAACATATTTTCTGCTTTGCCGAAGTGGCGGAATTGGCAGACGCACTTGACTCAAAATCAAGCGGTCACAACCGTGCCGGTTCGAGTCCGGCCTTCGGCACCAAGTAAACTCAAGGGCTTTCGGGATTTTACTCGGAAGCTCTTTTTGTGTATTTTTTATTTTGACATCAATTTTGACATCATGGATGTCAGCGCCCATATTTTTCTTCGCACTTGACCACTTTTTCAGTGATTCCTTTCTGCATCTGCTCCGTATTGTGGATGTATCGGTCCAGTGTAAAAGAGGCGGAGGCGTGACCGAGGCGTACCTGAATCTTCTTCGCGCTGATTTCCTGCTCGGCGAGGAGTGTCGCGTGGGTATGCCGGAAGGAATGGAAACGTAAATCTTGCGGTAGATTCAGTCGTTTTTTGAGATCAGAGAAGGCATGCGTCACTGTGTCCAGCCGCATGGGTTTCTTATCATCTTTGAGGGAGCGGAAGATGTAGTCGTCCTTCGTAAGAGGGATGCCCTGCCGCAGGAGAGTCTTCACGAGTTTCTTTTTCCACGCGAGGAGGTTCTGCACGGCGGCCGGTGACATCGTAACTGTGCGGGCGCTATACGCCGTCTTGGTCGCGCCTTCATACTCCCCTGTTGCCCGTTTTCGTGCCTTGGAGACATGGACGAGCGCCGCCTTTTCGTCGAAGTCCGACCAGCGGAGCGCGACGATCTCACCCCGGCGCAGCCCCGTGTCCCAAGCAAATTTGAAAAGGTGTTCCACCTGTGAGCCGCGGATCGCGTCAAGGAGTACGTGATAAATCTCCGGCGTGACAATGCCCGCAGCCGTCGCTTTGTGTTTCGGCTTGCGGATGTATTCCATCGGGTTGTTTTCGATCAACCGCTCGAACTTCGCCGCTTTGAAGATGGAATGGAGCAACGTATAAACCGCCTGACGTGTCCGGTCACCTTCTATTTTACTGAGGATATGCTTCAAGAGGGCCGGCTTTACATCGGCAATCTTCATGTTTTCGGGGATGTTCGGCAGGATATGGCGGGCGAGAAAGCCCTGATAAGTGACGAGCGTTGAAGCCTCTAACTTGTCCACGTCTCGCTTCATGGTGAGAAACTCATCGGCGAAGCGGTGGAACGTCTCGACCAAGAGAAAGTCCGAGATGTTCGCGTTGAGAATCCGTCGGCGCTCCGTCTCAAGTTCCTGAAGCGTGTACCCGTAGAAATAGCGCCGCGTCTTTTCGCCCGTGATTGGGTTCTCAAGCATGATGCTGGATTGGTAGCGCCCGTCTTTTCGTTTTGTTGGCATAATAAAACACCTCCAAAGTGTTTGCAGATGTGACAAACAACCCGGAAGTGTGATATACTTTGCTTGCTACGGCGAGTATATCCTTCGGGATTGCTTGCTTCGCCGCTCATCGTGTTGGCGCACGGTGGGCGGTTTTTTGATTTGATTATGAAGATTTTTTAGCTAAAAAATCTTCATCCCGCAGTGCATGTGCTACTATTTCCTTGATGCCTTCGATAACGGATAAGGTGCTTTCTTTGATACATGAATAGGCGTTTGGGTTAATGCCATTAGCAATCCCCCTATCCCCGTGGGCTACACAATGACGGTATCTCAATAGTTGATTGATGGGATCTTTATATTGATCAGCGATAGAAATATCAAAACCCAAACGAAAAAGAATTTTCTTTAGCACAGTAGGGGTTAAATTTGAGCCGGTATCGACCACAGTGTCTGGAATTTCTGCAATCGCTTTCAAGAAATCGTTAAATGCACAAACGAAGTCATGGCGTCTTGAAAACCGATGTAGCTTAGTATCATCGGGCAGAGTTCGCTTAAAAATCTTGCATTTTCTATCAAGATCGTCATAAGCTGTGAATTCGTTGTTCATGCTGGCTGCGATAAGCGGCGGTTTTAAAGTGGATCTTATACATTGCTGATCGTTGATAGTTGTTATATAGTATGTAAATGCAAATTTGCAAAAGCCTTCAAAATGGGAATATAACATGACAATCAATGATTTACGATATATTTGTTTCATTTCTTCCTCGTCTATATTGGCTTCAAGATTTTGTAGAAAGATCAGCTCTGCGTATCTCCATCTATATTCTTCCTCGAGTTCGGCAGATATTTTCTCATAGTCCATTGCAAAAGTCACAAATCCTTTTCTCTACAAAGTAAATTCTTCGCTTTAATGGCTTCGCATAGTTTTTTCCACCGCCGGTTGTCATATTTATAAACTCTGGGTCTTTCTTTACGGCTGTTAATATGTCCTTCAAAAGGGAAAGTCCTTCCTTCGGAAGACGCTTTAATTTATCTAAGTGAGATGCTATGCATAGTGTCATCGCTTCGTAGTGATATATGGCAAATTTAGATGACAAGCCCTTCTTGGTTGGAGTTGCAGGAGAAAATGCTTCATCCCCTAAGGTTTTACTTAAAATATCAAAAGTGCTTTGAAAAATAGCGCGTTCGTTCTGGTAGTCGAAATTATCAGGACCGGTTGAAAAATATTCCATACACTCTGTTAAATAGGAACCTACATCATGAACGTATCTCTCTTGCAGATTTTTTATAGCAAAGAAGCGCAAAACAAGTTCTTGGTCGTACTTTTGCTCAATTTTCTCCTTGCTTACCATAGAAATACATTTCTTAAAAGAAGTATGCTGACTACATTCTATCAAGAAGTTGTTGAATTCGGGGGAGAGCAAACGGATCGTGCAGTTCCGAACTTCCTGATCGCTCAATTTAGAACCACCAGTATTTAATCGTTTAAACATGTGGTATCTAAGACGAGCATCGCTTTCCTTCCGAAGTACTTCAACACGTATAAAATTACGTTTTAGACGTATTTGTAAAGTAGTAGGTAGATCCTTATATTCCAGACCATTTAGGCTATCGCATATATCGCAACTATCAAGTCTTAAAAAGCGTGGCGTTTCACTATCCTCATCCTCTCCTTGATAGTCTGGATGTTCGCCGCGAAAATGTATATAGGAAGATACACGCTGGAGGCCGTCGATCAATTCATATGTCCCTTCTTCTTCTTCAATAACAAAAATGGGAGGTATCGGCATTTCTAACAACAAAGATTCAATAAAACGAGATTGCTGCGATTCACTCCATCGAAACAGGCGTTGGTATTCGGGGTTGATGATTAGCTCCCCATCTTTGTACATATCCAGCAACTCATTGAAAGATAAATCCAAACTTTTTGTTCGTACGGTTTTGATTTTATCTTCAATTTCACTAATTAAATCTATGTTTTTCGACATGATTAATCATCCTCTTTCTTGAAAATAAGAACGGATTCTTGAGTAGGTGACTTTCTCCTGTATTCCTTGGAGCCTTTATTTACATTAGATAACGTTATTTTGGTATTAAAGTCATAACGATTTTCTAAGCTCCAACAAAACGAATGGGCCATTTCGTTTATGATATTGGGAAGGTCTAAATATAGGTCTTTGTAATAAGATGATTGAACTACAAGGGTGCAGGTTCCCTTTGTTTTCAGGACCCTATTCAGCTCAATGAGTGAATTATAGAATGCGTGGAAGTACTGCAAAAACGTTCGCAAATAGTATCTTTTGGAGGCCTTTGAGGCATGCGTTGCCACACTATATAGAAATTCCTCGCATATGGCGCCCCAGCATGGATCACAGCGTATATCCTTCATTTTTTGTATCTTGTTTGTCCCAATCATCCGATACCTTAGGTCGTTAAAGTCCATATTGTCTGGTTTTAAGAGGGCTAATTCCGGCAATGTTGCAACCACATAATCTATTCGGGTACAGTATGGTGGTGACGTGATTATATTATCAATAGATGCTGCAGCGAGCTGTAGATTTCTGGAATCACCAAATTTGATGATGGGAGCAACCTGTGAAGATGGGATTTGCTCTTTGAAGTATGCAGCCATCAACATTGTTTCCTGAAGAAAAATAGTATAGATTTTCTTTCTATTGATTTGAATACGTGATTCCGGAGAGGAAGCTTTCTTGATCCATGTTGGGTTTGACGATCGAAAGGTGGTCAAAAGGCTTTTTATTGTCCTGAATAAAATCACCCGAAAAAAGTCTTGTAGTGATGAACCGTTGATATCACGCGCGTGTCGCGCTGTATGTTTTAGGAGATAAAACTCGAGTTTCCGAATATAGTAAATAGATCTATCTTGAAGCCAGTAGCTTAAAGGGTCTCCTATGATGGGTATGCATCTTCTGGAGCCAGAACATTCTTCCACAATATCGTAGGCTAAATTGATAAGGAAATCATAGGTAATATTTGATAAAGCTTTTGAGTTAGCAACTATCACCATTACGGGGTTGATGTCGTAACCATAAGCATGAATTCCTTTTTGCATTGCAACTTGGGTGGTGGTACCGCTACCGTTCCATGGGTCTAAAATGGTTTGGTCGGGCGTTATCTCTAATAAATCAATTACATCAGAAACAAACCCCTGCGCATACCCAGCATAGTACGGGTACCAGTCTGCTTTCCCATATATATTATCTCGCAGCTTTGGATTGGTTACGGTCAAGGTGGACATCCCTCTCTATTGTATCTGGTATCTTTTCCCATAAATATCCCGTTTCAGCCCCACAACCCCAGCCGGCACGTCGATGGAGTGGGCGATTTGATAGAGGGCGCAGCCCGGGTATTCGCGGAGCAGGTCGTCGGGGAGGAGAAGTTCGACGGTTTTGTAAGATCCTATGGGCGGTTTTTTCCTTTTATCTAAGGCCGCCAACCTTCTGAGAGAAAACGCCGGACGTAGTATTCTTCAAGGTTGTATCTGTACGACATCAGACATTCGGCAAATCTATCCGCCTCTTTCTCGATGCGCGTAGTAGAGTATGATGCATTGCGCATCGAGAAGGCGGTTACTTTCCGTGGCATACGATATGCCCGAGTTCGTGACAAAGGACAGCCGCCCGCTGCCACTCGAGGAGGTTTTCGTTGATGGCGATTGTCCTGCGCCGCAGCGTCCGCTTCCAGAAGCCGTTGACCGTTGGCGGGAGAACGACGAAATAGACGATGCAGTTTAGCTCTTTTGCGAGGCGGTATGGGTCTGATGTGTCGTATCGCTTTACGAGATTCTTGACACGGAGAGGGATGTTCATCGGCTTCACCTCTTTTGCAGTGGTGATTATCAACGAAAAAGGGCTTGTACCAAATCATGGTACAAGCCCTTTCTGCTTTAGGTGTGGAACAAGCCACTGTGTCCTAATTTTAGGTGCGACGAATCGCGTGTTTGTACCATTATGTTACCTTGGCGGTGAATTTTTGTCAAGTGCTTTTGAAATAGAGCCGCTGCAGCCCTTGCCCGACCGCAGTTAAATTCGCTTCGGATAAGCGCAGATTGTAAAGAATATCATACGAATCTGTTGGGTCAGAAACCCGCATTTTGCTGATGGTTCGGATTTGATTCAGGACGACAATGCTACCATGTTTAAGTGTTTGTAGCTTCTTCATGGTTTTATCAAGCACCACGATCTTTTGCTTTAATTCCTGAAGCCGCTTTTGATACAGATCGTCGTGCTTCGTGGTTGTTTGTGAGAACAGTTTGATTTCGCTGGGGATCGATGTGCGAAGCGCCGTGTATTTTCCTTGAATCTTATGATATAGCTCCTCGCCGATATATAACTCTGTTGGGCGTAAGGCGTTCAGATTTTTTGAGGGTTTTACAGATGTTAGCGGAAGGATTACGAGATTTGGATTCTTTCGATTGCTGTCACCTAATACGATGGCATAGTGAAGCCCGCCCATTTCTGCGCCAAGATTGAAACCAAGATTCACATTGACGATGTTCCCACGGTGAAATTCTGGATAGAAGTTCGGACTGAATGCGGCTTCGTTCTTGAGGTAGTTCTTGTAGTCCCTCAGCCAATAATAGAGCAGGGCGCTCTTTTTATAGGTGTCGGGATTGGAGATCATGCCTTGAAATAAAACATCGTATTCGTGCAATAAGGCAGCTATGCGGCGCTCCAGTTCTTCGCGGTTGGTGGATTCCTTTAAGTCCATGACGGTCTGTCCTTTCTGCGCGTATTTCATTCAATCCTTCTTACGTTTGTTCTTCTCTTTGACATCCCAGAAGATGAGTTCGAGCGCCTTCTTTACCTTTTCTTTGTCCTCTCCGTCGAGTACTACGCCGTTATAGGTGAGGTTGTCATCATCGAGAACCGCTTCAAGCTGGCGGCGGGTGCGTGCATCTATCTTTTGCCCCGTGGGGGAGAAGGTGGGGAGGTCGTCGGGGCCGGGGGTAGGGGCTTGTGTGCTATTTGAAAACTTTTCCATTAACGCACTTCGTGGGACGTTGAAATACTCGCAAAGCCTGTCCACTTTGTCCATTCGGGGCAGTTTTCGCCCTCTGACCCAATCATTGACAGTTACAGGGCTAACCTTCATATATTCCGCTAAATCCTTTTGCGTTGTTTGTTTCTGAGCTAATAGACGTTTGAGGTTACGCTGAAACACCTCTTTTAGTATATCGTGTTCTGGCATGGTGCTAACCTCCTTCTATTGGGTATTATAAATCTTAAAGCAGATTTTCACAATACCGTATCAAAAATAAATTCGCTTAAAGTATTGGCTTTAACTTTAAACGAATTTATAATATGGGTAAATCGATAGAAAGTGAGGCTGTGATTTATCATGAAGATTAGTCTTAAAGCTGCGCGGGTAAATGCGGGCTTTACTCAATCCGATGTAGCCCGGCATTTGAAGAAGAACAAGCAAACTATTGTAAATTGGGAAACTGGGAAAACCCCTGTTGATATGGGGAATTTCGCAGCTTTATGCAGCTTGTATAAGATTAGCGGCGATTTCATTTTTTTGCCTAAGAAATTAGCTTAAAGCGAATATATGGCGTATGAAAACAACCAACATGCAAGACGGCGTGAGAGGGGGTGTCCACATGGCAAAGGAAAAGCCCCCGGGGGCGGGGGCGAGGGGTGAGTGTCAACCAATCTATCTGGCGGTCAATATTCAATTCCCTGAACAGGTGAGTTTTTACCGGGATATTCGTGCATTGCTCCTGTGTTTTTTCAGGATGCTTGGCGAGGCGCTAAAAATAGTCTGGTTATGCTACTCTCCATATCTGGAGAAACTTCATATTCGACGTAAGCGATAACCCGGATGGGCTGTTTCTTAAGAGATTCTATGAAGTAGTTGGCTTCTGCATAGTGCTTTTTATCAATTTTGAATGAGTATCTTCCTTGGGGAACGGTTGTTCCGTCCAGCACTTCAAACGAACCGCTACAAGTCTCTGCAGAATATGACCAAACGATGCCAACAATTTGTAATGGGATGTCGGAGGTTATCCGTTTCCCTTTGAATAATTGCGATGTTTTGTGATCAAGATAAATCGGCTCGCTTATGTTATTGAAAGAGGCGATTTTAAGAGCCCCATCTGCGCCGTAGTGAAGTGTCTGAGAAAGGCGGCGTAGGGGAGCACGCATCCCTTGCGCGATGGACATGGTGTCCTTGGAAACCTCGAACGTGTTTGCTCCTTCTCGGTATATACATGTCGCATATGGAGAATTTATGATTTGAACTTTGGGCGTATCATTTTTTCCGAGAATTTTACTGAAAAATTCTTTTAGAAAACGGAACCCCGCCAATGCGCCTTCAAGGATTAACTTCGGGTCGATTGTTTGCCCGATGATAAGGGACTGCTGAACAGCGATGATAGCGAGGCCTGCATCAAAGATGATGGATCCCCGTTTGATGTCATAAGCAACCACGTTGAAGTTGCTCCGATCTGCGGCACTAATTCTTGTGCGTCCTGTGTAATGACAATAGGAACGATCAAATAAGGCTTGGATGTTGATAAGAGTTGTTCCAAGCATATGGAGATTAACACTTTTTATCAGTGCATCTCCTGTTAAGGATATGGTTAGGCGATTGGACTCATTCATAAAAACACCTCCGTGTTTTATTGGTGGCTCTGAGGAGGGAAACAGATGGAGGGAAAAATATCGTCGCATCGAGGAGAACGCGACAAGCTGACACTCCGCATGGCGGGCGATCTGAACCAGAAAACAAAGGATAAGGCGGACTATCTCGGCATCAGTCAGAACGCCTTTCTGCTTGTTCTCATCGAATTAGGGCTTCGGTGTTATGAGGTTAGTCCTCATCTGTTGAAAGAGGAATAGCGCCGTGTTCTCTTTCGTATTTGGCGATGTGTTGGTTGACAAGCATTTCAAGTTCTTTGTTGACTGTCCGAAAGTTGCTTTCCGCGATGTAGCGGAGCTTTTCAAGGGTCGAGGTTTCGACACGGAATGTGAATTTCGGCAACTGTGACGGCATAATGACACCCCCTTAGCCGTAATATACCACAAAAAAATATTATCGGGCATATTGGCGGCAAGGTGACGGCGTGGTATATTACGAACAGGAGGTGACGGCATAGTGACGAAAAAGAAACTAACCGTGCGGTTGACATCGGAGATGGAGCGAAGGCTTCGGACAGTAAGCCAAGGCGCAGGAATGACGAAAAACGCAGCAATCGTACAGGCGATTTTGGAGTATGTGAGGCGGTACGAGCGGCACCGCGATCCGGGGGCGTGAGAGGAGGTGAGGGTGTGGACGAAGATAAGTTCTATAGGCTCTACCGGGAAATGCAAGTCATTCTCTTAGTGCAGGCAGGCGCTCTTTTGCTCATTTCAATAAGCCTGCTAAGCTGATGATCGTGCTGACGATTGAAACGGCAAGGATGAGACGATTCATCAGTTTGGTTTCCTCATAGCGACGGTCGTTTTCTTTTTCCTTTGCTTCGAGGTACCGCTTTAACCCGGTTGGATCAGAAATGTCCTTTTGAACCCACTGGGCAAGCTCCTCCTTCGTGAGGCCAAACGTCTCTTTTATATCAGGCGCATCGCGGCGCAACTCATCAAATATATCTTTCATAGTATCAGATCCTTTCGCGGTGATTATACCACAATTCTGCTGAGAACGATTTAAGCAGAAGGGCAAGACGGCGTGAGAGGGGGTGAGGACGTGGAATCTGAGAAAATCCATCGGCTCGAAAATGCAAGCATAACAAAAGCCCTGCGCGTTACATTCGTGCAGGGCGAGGGGACGCAGGAGAACCCGTTCCGGCTGATGTGGCGTTTTTATCTGCCGGATGGTTGGTATATCGGCGAGATTTCGGCAGAAGGTCAGGGGGCTATGAAGTCAGAGGCATCGTCAGCGACGTGTTCTGCGACGATGAGATGACACAGCGCCAACATGAACCTCTTCATCTCGGGGACATTGTAGTCGGGGTGTTTTTGAACCAGGTGTGTCTGGTCGTTTCCAATCCATGAAATTGCTTTTGCTAAGTTTTGTATCTTTTCAAAAGGGATTCGACCAATGGAGCGCCCGAGAGATTCGTTCAATATATCTTCTTCATCATCAGAAGATTGTTGGATGAGGTACTGCTTTACCAGTATTTCAAGGGCTTTTCGATATGCCATCCCGCATATTTTATCCAATCCACTGATCTCAGCGATAGATGCCTGCTCGTAGATTTGATAAAAGTCCGGGTAGTATTATTTTATCTCAGATGGAATTTGGAGTGGCGGGGCTTGAAACTGTGGGCTTGAAATTCTTTCAGAATACAAATCACCCATGTGGCTCCGTTGGATTGCATGAAGTGATAAAAACAGGTGCTTGCATACGGGGCAGGCAACGATGAACCCAAATTCATTCCCTTCGGCAGCCTTTGTTTTTGCAAGCGGAATTGGAGCGATTCCCTTATCACACCACGGGCATATATCAGGCAGGTCAAATTGACATTCGGCATCGTCAAACCTTAATTTTTCTATCATGTTGGACAGCTCCTTTCGCACCAATTATACCACGGCGGGGATGGAGCAACAACGAGAGGGGGTGAATGAGGATGGAAAAAGAGCTAATCCCCATCTGGGAAAAAGCCGCGCTTACCGCCGAAGAGACGGCGGCGTATATGGGAGTCAACAGGGAATTGATCCGCGCCTTAGCACATGCCGCGAAACACGGGATGAGCGATTTTCCGGCCTTCTGGGTTGGGAAGTCAATCAAGGTGGCTCGCCCGCCACTGCTTTCATGGATCGCTGATGTTGCGGTATCACACAAAGACTTAAAACAGGCAGCGGCGATGGTCGAGAACGCCAAGCAGATGGGTGAGGCGCGCGGGCGCGGGCGTCCGCGCCGAAGAAGAGTTTGGACTGTGGAGGAGGTGAATTAAATGACGGATAAGGAACAGCGCATTGAGATTTTCTGCGATGCAGACGCACGAGCAGCAATGGAGCCGGAAGAGTTGGCAAATTGTCCAACGGTAGAAGAAGCTGAGGAGTTGATGAGAGGAGCTGAAGAACTATGAGATTGCCATACTTCACCGAATGGGGCTGGACTGTGCTTGCCGTTGCCGCCGCATTTATGGGGATGATCATGCTATGGATGCTGGAATGAAAAAAAGCGCTGAGAGCGGTAGCAGCCACTCCCAGCGCACAAGAAAAACCTATCACCGTGATTGTATCACGAACGAAAGGGGGAAATCAAGATGAAGCTGCTCAGATTGACATATGAGAACTTCAAGGCGCAGACGCAGAACATTGTGCTGAACGAGGCCGACGTTGATATCTTCGGCGCGAACGGCGCGGGGAAGACAACCGCATTCGACGCCTTCACCTGGCTGCTCTTTGGTAAAGACAGCAAGGGGCGCGAGCTGTCCGACGACATCAAGACGCGCTCGGAGACGGACAACGGAAAAGATCACAGTGTCGAGGCGGTGATTCTGCTCGATGGCGGTGCGCATGTGAAGCTCAAGCGCGTGTTTCATGAGAAGTGGACGAAGAAGCGCGGCAGTGCGACGGAAACCTTTTCTGGGCATGACACGGATTTCTTTATCGACGACGTACCAACGAAGAAGCGTGAGTATACGGAACGCATCAATGACATCATGGACGAGGCGCACTTCAAACTATTGACCGATCCGCTTTATTTCAAGAATCAACTCAGTTGGCAGGAGCGCCGAAAGATTCTTCTCGAAATCTGCGGAGACGTGCCAGATGAGACGGTCATCGCCGCGAAGGAAGAACTGGCCGCCTTGCCGGAGATGCTGGGTGGCAAGGCCATCGATGATTACCGCAAGATGATCCAAGCGTCGCGGGCGAAAACGAATGACGAGCTGAAGAAGATCCCCGTCCGCATCGACGAGGTACAGCGCGGTCTGCCCGACGTCGAAGGTATCGTCGAAGAGCCGCTTCGCATGGAGATTAAGGATTTACAGAAGCAGAAGGAAAGCGTAGACAGAAAGATCGCCGCGCTTCATGCGGGAGGTACAATCGCCGAAAAGAAGCGCGTCATCGCCGAGCTGGAAACGAAGCAGATCGCTGTCAAGAACCGCTACGACCGAGAGATCAACAAGGTGGCGCTGGAAAAGCAGAAGAAGCGCGGCGAGCTGGAAACGGATATCCAGCGGGCGGAAAGCAGTGTTTCCATTTTGAATGGGCGCATGGAAGCCCTGCAAGCCGACATCGAGGCGAAGGGCGAAGCGATTCGGAAGACGCGCGAAGAGTGGCACGCGGAAAACAACAAGACATTTTCCGCCGAAATCGCCGACGTTTGCCCGACCTGCGGACAAAAGATTCCGCATGAGAAAGTCGAGGAAGCTCGCGAAAAGGCGAAAGCAGACTTCAGCCGCAAGAAATCCGAAACTCTCGCGGTGATCACCGCGAGAGGCAAAACCCTTGTCGATAAGCTCCAAGCATCCGGCGAGGAGCTTGAGCGGCTGCAAGGAAGTGCAGAGGCCGCAGAGGAGAAAATCCGCTTGGCGAAGGCCGACATAGCCGCTCTTACGTCACCGGAAGACATGATCGCCGACTACACGCAGGATGAGGAATATCTTGCGGCGGAGCGGGAAAAGGAGCGGCTGCTCGCCGAGATGGAACAGCTTGCTAAAGGCGTGGAGAGCGAATCTCATAATCAAGCGGTCACAAACCGTGCCGGTTCGAGTCCGGCCTTCGGCACCAAATATCATGGTTCGACAGGGACGTCTGTCGGGCCTTTTCTTATGGGAAAATTTCGGTTGATTCATGCGGTTTACGGGATATGCGGGCCCTTTTTCCCGGTATTTTTCATGTTTCCGTGCCATGATTAAACAATGTATGAGAATATGCGCGTGATGGCGGGAGATGAGGGCAGGCATGAGGCGGCATTGGCGAATTCTGTGTTTCCTGATGATGCTCAGTTTGACACTTGTATCCTTGGTGGGATGCGGCATACCGATGGAGAAGTCGGCGGTGGCCTCCCATCTTACGGTAAAGATGTTGGATGTAGGGCAGGGGGACGCCATCCTCATCCGCACGCCGGACGAAACGATTCTCATCGACACAGGGGATACCGACGAAGCAGCGAAGTTAAAAGCCGCTCTCGATAAAGAAGGCGTTAAGACCATCGATAAGTTAATCATCACCCATCCCCATCGTGATCATTTGGGCGGCTCGGCCATGGTGTTTCAAAATTACGCTGTTAAGGCCGTATACGATAATGGGCAGCCGACTACGCCTAAATTTTATCGTGACTATTTGAAGACGATCAAAGTGAAAAATATCCCGTATAAAACCTTGCGGGACGGCGATCGATTGGATTTTGGCGGCGGCGTTTCTTTTACGATCCTCTCTCCCACCGAGGAGATGGTGCAAGAAGGGGGCCGTGAGGCGGACGGCAAGATCAATCTGAATCTTAACTCGCTGGTGGGGCGGCTCGCTTATGGCAATTTTGCCATGATGTTCACCGGCGACGCGGAGAAACCGACGGAACAGGCGCTGTTGAAGCGCCATCCCGCGGGCGATTTGCGGTGTCAGGTTTTAAAAGCCGGACACCATGGCAGTAAGACATCTTCGGGTCTGGCATTTTTAAAGGCGGTGCAGCCGGAAGTGGCATTGATTTCCTGCGGGGCAGGCAATTCATATCGTCATCCGCATGCCTCGGTGCGTCGAAGCTATGAGAAACAGCGTATAGATTTTTATCGTACGGATGTAAATGGGACGATCACCGTGGAATCCGACGGTCAGACGTATCGCGTGACGCCGGAGCGGGGCGTGAAGAACAGCAATAAGGGGAATTGATATGGCGGGTACAAAATCGACGGCCATTACCGTAAAGGCGGTTATTGACCGTTACGAAGGAGATAAAACGGTGCTTTTGGTGGGGCCGGAGGAGCGTCCGGTCGTCTTTCCTACCGCTTATCTGCCTCCTTCTTTGGATGAGGGGGCCTATCTTCGCATAGATATTGCTTTCGATCAGGAGACGACAGCCCGGGCGGAAAAAGAGGCGTCCGATCTTTTGCGAGAGTTACAGGAGAAGAACCGATGAAAAAATGGCGTTTTCTTTATCTGGCGCTTTGCTGCTTTTTCCTTTTGCCGACGCTGGGCATGGCCGCCCCCGTGCAGCGCGTGGTGTCCTTTCAATCACAGGTAATGGAAGAGGATGGGCAGACATTTCTGCGCTGTGAGATTGGCTTGTCTCAGGCTCCGGCCGATTACTCTGTGAAAGAGGGCGGCGTTCTGCGGCCTAAGAGGCTGCTGATCGATTTCCACAACACCGATTTGGGCGATTTCCCGCGGGAGTATCCGTTGGGCGATACCTATGCACGGCGGGCAGCGTTTTATGAAGCGGGGGATCATGCCCGTGTCGATGTGGCGATGGTCGCACCGGCGGAGGAAGCGAATTACCGTGTATCTACGCTGCCGCCGGATAAGCAGAATAAACTGCCCTGGCGATTGGTGATTGATATTTACAATGAGGAAGAGCAGGGAGCGTCGGCACAAATTGACGGCGTCAGGGGACACACCATTGTCATCGACCCGGGACATGGCGGTTCGGATACCGGTGCGGTAGGAGTAGACGGCCTTCGGGAAAAAGACGTCACACTTCTGGTGGCACAGCGGGTGCAGGAACTTCTGAGGAGCTCGGGCGCTAACGTGGTGATGACCCGGGAGGATGATCGGGACGTTTACGGTCCGAACGCCACGGATGCGCAGGAATTACAGGCTCGGGTAGATGTGGGCGAAGCCGCGGCCAAGGCGGAAGTTTTCCTTTCCATTCACTGCAACGCGTTTGCGAAGCCGGCGGCGAATGGGACGGAGACGTTTTACTATCCTAAGACCTGGCAGGATATGGCGCTGGCACAGGCTCTGCAGGACGGGATGATCGATCACGGCGGGCGGCGCAATCGCGGTATCAAAGAGGCACGATTCTATGTGCTTCATAATTCTTCTCTGCCCGCCGCTTTGGTGGAGCTGGCATTTATTACAAATCCCACGGAAAAGAACCTTTTGGCGGATGAAAATTTCCAGCAGGAAATGGCGTTGGGGATATGCGAGGGGCTGGCTAATTATTTCGCGGCCCTGCGGTGATCATTTTGGGAGAGGACAGGCGATGGTAAAATGCGGAAATATACCTTACTTCTGATGGCGCTGCTGACAGCGCTGACACTTCTGATGGCGGGGTGCGACAAAGAAAATACGGCGGCAACGACGAATCCTTCAGCGGGGGAACAGAATTCCCCCAAACAGGGGATGTCAAAGCCGGAAGTGGATAAACCGGCCACGGTGGAGGTTAAACTCTATTATCCCGATGAGGAAGGGGAAAAGGTGGTTCCGGTCAAAGCAGAGGTGGCGGCGAAGGATAAATATAAGGCTGTGGTTGAGGCCTTGATCAAGGGGACTGACACCCCTCATCTGACCGGTATATTCCCTAAGGGGACTAAGGTGAATCGGGTGACGGTGCAAAACGGGATGGCTACGGTTGATTTCAGTCCCGAACTTGTCGAACGTTTCGTTGGCGGGTCTACCGGCGAGGAAATGCTGGTGGGCTCTTTGGTGAATACTTTAACGGAGTTCCCTGAAATCACGTCTGTACAAATCATCGTGAACGGCAAGGCGATTGAAACGATTTCCGGTCATCTTGATATCAGTGCCCCTTTCGCTCGGCAAGTCGATTTACTGAAATAATAAAAACCGCTCAGCCGTGTGGCTGGGCGGTTTCGTTTAGGGAGGAAACATAAGCTATGGCGACGCAGATGCAGGCGGCACGCGCCGGAAAGATTACCGAGGCGATGAAAGAGGTGGCCGCGCAGGAACGGCAGTCCCCAGAGACGATTCGCGAGCGCGTGGCCAAGGGGACCGTGGCAATATGCGCCAATCCGAATCATACAGGCGTGAAGCCGGCCGGCGTGGGCGAGGGACTTCGGGTGAAAGTCAATGCCAATATCGGTACATCCAGCGATTTTCCCGATCTGGCACCGGAACTGGAAAAATTGAAGGAGGCGGTGCGCTGCGGGGTGGACGCGGTGATGGATCTTTCCACCGGGGATAATATCGGCGTGTCGCGGCGGGCGATTATCGACCAATCGCCGGTGATGGTGGGAACCGTTCCCATCTATGAAGCTACGGTGACGGCCATGAAAGAACGAGGCGCCGTTGTCGATATGAAGGCTGAAGATCTGCTCCGGGCCATTGAGGAACAGGCGAAAGACGGTGCGGATTTTATGACCCTGCACTGCGGACTCACCCGCGAAGCCATCGCTCGGCTGCATCGCCAGGGGCGCGTCATGGACGTGGTGAGTCGGGGCGGTTCCTTCATTACCGGGTGGATGCTTCATAATGAAAAAGAAAATCCGCTTTATGAAAACTATGACACCATTTTGGATATTTGCGAGAAGTACGATGTGACCATCAGTTTGGGAGACGGTCTGCGGCCCGGCTGCTTGGCTGACGCTACGGATCGGGCACAGATCGCTGAGCTGATGACCTTGGGCGAATTGGTAGACCGGGCATGGGCGCGCGGCGTGCAGGTGATGGTGGAAGGGCCGGGACACGTTCCTTTCGATCAGATCGCTGCCAATATGAAATTAGAAAAGCAGCTTTGTCACGGCGCGCCTTTTTACGTTTTGGGGCCGCTGGTGACGGATATCGCCCCGGGGTATGATCATATCACCTCGGCCATCGGCGGTACAATGGCGGCTGTCCATGGGGCGGATTTCCTCTGCTACGTTACACCGGCGGAGCATTTAGCGCTGCCGACGCTGCAGGATGTTCATGACGGTGTCATCGCGTCACGCATCGCTGCCCACGCTGCGGACATTGTCAAGGGAGTGCCAGGGGCGGCGGAGTGGGACTTATCCATGGCGCGGGCTAGGAAAGCGCTGGATTGGGAGGCGCAGATGGACCTGGCCATTGATCCGGAAACGGCTCGTGCAAAACGGGCCTGGCGTGAGGCGGCGGATACGGATGCCTGCTCCATGTGCGGCAACTATTGCGCCGTCAAGATCGTCAATCAGTATATGGAGCAGGCGAAATGAAGCTGCCTGTGTTTCGGTATATAAAGGGAAACACCTAGCGGGACAGCTAAAGTAGTAAGGGACCCTTCCTTTTGGAGTAGGCAATTAGCTGGGCTATGAAAATAGGGACGGACAATATCATCAGTGCGAAGCATGTAAAGGAGGCAGATCATGGTGGCGGCGACCACGCGAATTTTGGTGCCGGTGGACGGCTCGGTGAGCAGCAGTCGGGCAACGGAAAAAGCTGTATTCCTGGCGGAGAAATGTGGGGCAGCTCTCGATTTTCTCTTTGTGGGCGAAGAACTCAGTCAGGCACTTACTTCAGAAGCCATTTTTGCTGAAATCTTCAAGAATATCCCGGCACCGCTTACGGCGAAAAAACATTTAGCATCCGGAAATGTTCCCCAGGCCATCCTGGACACGGCCAAAACTTGCGGCGCTGATCTCATCGTCATGGGCAGCCGGGGCCTCGGGATTTTTCGCGGGGCGTTTCTCGGCAGCGTCAGTCAAAAAGTCATGGAAGATTCCTCCATCCCGGTTTTGATTGTGAAGTGATCAAGGTTTACAAATTCACATTGATTTCAAATTGTTCTTGCCAAAGCGTACATTTTATAGTATAGTAACGCACATAGGAGTAAATGCCGTGAAGAGGAATAGTAGCGTCCGGGGAATGCGAAGAGAGCCGCTGGCAGGTGGAAAGCGGACAGGAGACGGACGGGAACTCGCCTTGGAGCAGCTTGCTGAACGTGCCGTCGGGCGCGTAGGCGGAGCCGGGAACTGGCCGTTAAAACAGGAGGGCGTAGCAGCGCCCGTAACGAGCGCGCGTCGATGATGCGAAACAGAGTGGTACCGCGAGGCATAGCCTTCGTCTCTTAGGGGGACGGAGGCTTTTTTCTTTTATCAAATTCAAATTTTCGGGAGGGATCATCATGGAAGCGCATACAAAATACCAGAAGGGATACTATCTGCCGCCAGTTTGCGACCTGAGTTGGGCAAAAAAGGAGTACCCGGATCACGCTCCTACATGGTGCAGCGTCGATCTACGGGATGGCAATCAGTCCCTCATCATCCCCATGAGCTTGGAAGAAAAGATCGAATTTTATAAAATGTTGGTAAAAATTGGTTTCAAGGAGATCGAAGTGGGCTTTCCCGCCGCTTCCGATACAGAATACGAATTTTTGCGGCGTTTGGTGGAGGATGACTTGATCCCTGACGATGTTACAGTGCAAGTCTTGACACAGGCTCGTCCCCACATCATTCAAAAGACGTTTGAGGCTCTCGCGGGGGTTAAAAACGCTATTGTCCACGTCTACAATTCTACTTCCGTTGCCCAGCGCGAACAGGTCTTTCGCATGACGAAGGAGGAGATCCGCCAGATCGCTGTGGAAGGGGCGAAACTCCTGAAAGAACTTACGGAAGCGGCCGGGGCGGGGTACCGTTTTGAGGATTCACCGGAAAGTTTTACCGGCACGGAGCCGGAATACGCGCTGGAGGTCTGTAACGCGGTACTGGATGTCTGGCGCCCTACGGCGGAGCGAAAGGCTATCATCAATATCCCCGTGACGGTGGAAATGTCTATGCCGCATGTCTATGCGATGCAGGTGGCCTACATTTCCCAGAATCTGAACTATCGGGACAACGTTGTTCTGTCTCTTCATCCCCACAATGACCGCGGCTGCGGTGTAGCCGATTCGGAGATGGGGCTCTTGGCCGGGGCGGATCGCATTGAGGGAACCCTCTTTGGCAATGGAGAACGAACCGGCAACGCGGATATCGTTACCATCGCTATGAACATGTTTTCCCTAGGAGTGGATCCTCGCCTTGATTTTACGCAGATGCCGGGCCTGGTGGATCTCTACGAGCGCGTCACCCGGATGCGCGTCCCCGATCGTCAGCCCTATGCGGGCAACCTCGTCTTCGCTGCTTTTTCCGGCTCCCATCAGGACGCCATCGCCAAGGGGATGAAATGGCGGGAAGAAAAGGATCCCAGCCGTTGGACGGTGCCCTATCTCCCCATCGATCCCCAGGACGTCGGGAGAGAATACGAGGCTGATGTCATTCGTATCAACAGCCAGTCCGGCAAGGGCGGCGTAGGATTCATCATGGAACAGAAATACGGCATTGCCATGCCGAAGAACATGCGCGAGGATTTCGGTTACTTTATCAAGGGCGTTTCCGATCATCAGCATAAGGAACTTCTTCCCGATGAGATTTATCGGATTTTTAAAGAGCAGTATGTCAATGTGGACGCACCGTATAAATTGGTGGACTTCCTTTTAAAGCAGGAGGCTGACGGTCTTCGTGTCGGGGAAGTGACCATGCTGGTGGACGGGCGGGAAGCGACCTACGCGGCGCGGGGCAATGGCCGCCTCGACGCCATCAGCAATGCCTTACAGGAAAATCTTCCCGTCACTTACACCGATCTTACGTACAATGAACATGCCTTAGAGATCGGGCAGGCGTCCCGGGCCATGGCTTACATAGGCATCACCGCGCCGGATGGCCGTACGGTCTGGGGTGCGGGGATGGATACGGATATCATCACCGCTTCGGTGATGGCACTGGTCAGTGCCATCAATCGTATGACAACGAAACAATACACGAATCTCTTGTAGGTGGGAAAATTTTCCGTGCCCGGCGATCTTCCAAGAAAAAGAGTTGACGTGTTCTTTTAGATATGATAACATGACTACTTGTAAAACAAAGTCAGGAGCCACCCGCTTCTGCACCTTGCGGCGCACAGCCGGACGGGTTTGATAGGGAAGTTTTTAAAGGGTGGCTTTAGGCCACCCTTTTTTGTTGTTACTTATCTATAGACGGAGGTGTTTTCCAATTAGTAAAGAAAGTTTGAGAATCAATGAGGAGATCCACATTCGAGAGGTTCGTGTGACCAGCGCTACTGGCGAACAGCTGGGCATCATGGCAACGCGGGATGCGTTGCTCCTGGCGGAGGAACAGCACCTCGATCTTGTGGAGGTGGCGCCGAAGGCCAAACCGCCGGTATGCCGCATCATGGATTTCGGAAAATACAGATATGAACAGCAGAAACGGGATAAAGAAGCAAAAAAGAAGCAGAAGATCATCACGCTCAAAGAAGTGAAGCTTCGCCCCCATATTGAGCAGCATGATTTTGATGTCAAGTTGAAGAACGCGCTACGATTCCTTGAAGAAGGCAATAAAGTCAAGGTGACCATCATGTTTCGGGGACGGGAAATGTCCCATCAGGAGCTGGGGCGGGACGTTCTGCACCGGGTCGCTGAGCGGCTTAAAGAGCTGGTGATTATTGAGCGCGATCCGAAACTGGAAGGAAAGAACATGATCATGATTTTAGCCCCGAAAGCGCCTGCTAAGGCCTCTAAGGGAAAGACCAAAGGAGGAGAAGAGTAATGCCGAAGATGAAAACCCGCCGGGCGGCGGCGAAGCGCTTCCAGGTGACTGGAACCGGCGAATTTAAACGCAGTAAAGCCTATAAGAGACATATTTTGGAAAAGAAGTCTCAGAAGAGAAAGCGTAATATGCGCAAAGCGGCCTTGATCACGGCGGCGGATCATAAGCGCGTCAGCCGTATGCTGCCTTACGCCTGATCATAATTTTGCATCGATGAGGAGGAACGAAACATGCCAAGAGTAAAAAGCGGCGTGACTGCACATAGACGTCATAAAAAAATCCTGAAATTAGCGAAGGGCTATCGCGGCGCACGGAGCAAACAGTTCAAGAAAGCCAACGAGTTGGTGATGAAAGCGCTCTACTACGCCCGTCGCGATCGTCGAGCGAAGAAAGGGGATTTCCGCCGTTTGTGGATTGCCCGGATCAATGCGGCCGCTCGTCTCAACGGGATGACTTATAGCCGCCTGATCAACGGCCTGACGAAAGCGGGCGTTGAGGTGAACCGCAAAATGTTGGCGGATATGGCCATCAGCGATGCCGGCGCTTTTTCCCAGCTCGTCGCGGTGGCGAAGGAGAACCAGTAAAAAAGATTTACCATATCACAGGAAACGATCAAACCGTGGAGGCTTGTTTCATAGGCTTTGGCCCGGCTCTTGTCCGGCGCTGCGTGGGCCAATGATTCAGCGCCGCGGTTTATTGTTTTTGAGGGAACATGATCGGTTGCATAGAACAGGGAGAGAGGGGGGATTGGCATGGAACGAATTGAGAGCGGAACGAACGGGAAAATCAAGCTGGCTGCCAGTCTGCACCAGCGAAAATATCGGGAGAAAGAAGGACGCTTTGTGGTGGAGGGGCTACGCTTTGCGGAGATGGCTGCTGCTTCAGATTGGATACCTACGATGGCCTTTGTGACGGCGGAAGCGGCGAAAAAGCCCCGGGGGGAGCGCGTCTTGGCGCAACTCTTCGCCCGGGGCTGTCCGGTCTATGAAGTTTCTGCAGCTCTCTATCAAAAGGCAGCGGCCACGGTGACGCCGCAGGGATTATTGGTAGTGATGGAGTGCCGCCGGAAGATGCTGGAAGACTTGACGACGGGTGCCCCCGCGCTCTGGGTGGTATTGGACGGCGTGCAGGATCCCGGCAACGCGGGGACCATCCTGCGAACGGCGGACGCCGCCGGGGCAACGGCGTTCATCACCCTCGACGAAACCACCGATCTCTTTTCCGATAAGGCACTTCGTGCCAGTATGGGTTCTCTTTTTCATCTGCCGGTGGTGACGAATGTTTCACGTGGAACATTTATTCGCTTTGCCGAAGAGCAGGGGGTAAAACTTTTCGCCGCCGCCTTAACGTCGACGGCTTGTCTTCATTTTTCCACGGATTATCGTGATCCAGTCGCCCTTGTTCTGGGCCAAGAGGGAAGCGGCGTTTCGACGGAAATCTTAGAGGCGGCGGAGCCCCTCTACATCCCCATGGTCGGACAGGCCGAATCCCTCAACGTATCCGCTGCGGCGGCTGTCCTTCTCTATGAAGCTCTGCGTCAACGCCGTTACAGCCGCGCCGAGACGTAGCATAAGGTCTTTTTTCAGCGTTTGTTTATCAGTGCTTCTGTAACAGCCGCGCCTTTAAGGCGCGGTATTTTTTTGTATAGTAAGGGCCATTCTGGGCCTCCCGGTGATCGAATCCATAGGCGCGGCGGCTGACAGCCAAAACGGGGGGGGCTTGGATGCGCTTAGCCACGGCAAGACCAGTGAAGAGGGTCCACCAGCGTTCTAAGTCGGCAATGAAGTCAGCCGGCGTAAGGAAATACTGTTTGACGAGGCCTGGGGCGCAGCCGATCTCTTTCTCTAAGGTACCCGCTGCGTACCATGTCAGAATATCTTCCGGGGTGGCTTTTTGCCAGCGCTCCACGAAAGCGCGGAAGAGGTAATCGTGATAAGGGTAGTGCAGCGGGTCGCCTTGACCGCGATCGACATTTTGCTTGGCAGACAGTTCTGCGCTGGGGGGGAGAGCGATGATTTCCGGGGGAATGACTTCCCATTGGTAGATACAGTCGTTTAGGTAGCGGGCTAAATCGTAAATCTGGTATTTCCAGAGGTCGGCGAGGGGCGCGAAGAACCCGGCCTGATCGCCGTACAGGGTGGAATAGCCCACGGTGGTTTCCGTTTTGTTGGCATTGCAGGTAAAAACGCCGTCGAAAGCCGCTGCTGCCGCGGCCAGTAGACGGGAAGAACGATCCCGGGCTTGGATGTTTTCCGCCATGAAGGCGGATACGGCGAGGGTTTCGCTTTTCCCCGCGGCGAGGTTCTTGATAGGCGTGGTTTCGATTTGACGGATGGTGAGTTCTACGGATGCCTGAATGGGGAGGACGGCGTAGCGGCAGCCTAAATTTTTTGCCAGTCGTGCCGCTAAATCTTTGGTGGCGGCGGAATTAAAGCGGCTGGGCAGATTGAGGAGCAGGACATTTTCCGGACCGAGGACATGGACGCAGAGGGCAGCAGCCACAGCGGAATCGATTCCCCCCGAGAGACCGATGACTACGCGCTTCAGTGATAGGGCATCCATAAAATGGCGGAGGCCGTAGGAGAGCGCTTGAAAAAGGCTCTCCGTTTCTGCCGGGGCAGCAGAGGAAAGCACGGGCCGCTCTGCAAGAATTTCCGGGGAGATGGTGAGCAGCGCTTCCTGATAGGCGGGGGCGGCGGCGCGGATCTGCCCCTGGCGGTCGTAGACGGTGCTGCTGCCGTCAAAGGTATAGACGGTTTTGCCGTTATTTTGGACGCCCACGTGATTTACATAGAAGATTGGCACGTGAAAAGCGGCGGCTTCCCGGCCGAAAAGGCGGTGGCGTTTCTCATTTTTTCCTAAGGTATAGGGAGAGGAAGAGAGGTTGACGACGAAGTTCAAAGGCGCCTGGTTTTCTAAGATACGGAGGGGCGATAAGTTGTAGTCTTCGCTCCAGCCGTCCTCACAGAGCAGCGCTCCGATGGTGTAAGCTTTTCCCTGCAGGTAAAGGGTCAGCGGCGATAAGAGGTCCGCCGGCTTTTTTCCCATTTCCTGCGCCAATTCCGGCAGACTGAAAAAATATCGGCTGTCGTCAAATTCCCGATAATTCGGCAACAGGGTCTTGATGAAAAAGGGATAGGGGAGGTTTGCCGGAGGGACGAGAGAGCCGTTCTGGGCGGCAAAGAGAGCGTTATATTTGCGCACGCGGCCGTCGCGATTTTTCTTTGCCGGATCGAGAGCCACATTGCCGAATAGAACAGCGATGTCTTTTGCCGCGTCGATGATCTCTCGGCCGCAGGCCTCACATTCGGCTAAAAAGGAGGGCTGTTCCCATGTGTCCCCTAAGAGATAGCCAGGAATCGCCATCTCGGGAAAGAGAATGAGATCAGCGCCTTCCTCTCGGGCCTGATGGATGTATCGACGGATGGTATCGGTGTTTTTATCGGGGTGACCGGGGAGCACGGGAATCTGTGCCAAAGCGATCTTGATCATGGGCGTCTCCTTTTTCAGGGAAGCACTGATAAAATGAAGCCTGTCAGATTGGTGCAGAATGTATCAGTGTTTCTTCAGGCGGTTCAAATCGGTGTGCGGCTATGCTATAATTGTAGCATACTTTTTTGACGAAGGGGAAAGAGAGTTTCGGGGGAAGGCGGATTATGACCATGGAATATGTGAGCACGCGAGGCAACGAGCAAAAATTGACAGGGGCAGCGGCGATCCTCGCCGGCATGGCGGAAGACGGCGGCCTCTTTGTCCCGACGGAGATACCGAAAGTGGCACCGGATTTTCCGGCGTCGCTGGTGGATTTAGAATACCCGCAGCGCGCCGCGCGGATCTTGGGGCTGTTTTTTGACGATTACGAGCCGGAAGAACTGCGGGGATGCTTAGAGCGAGCCTATCGCAGCGGAAAGTTTGACGATCCGGCGGTGGCTCCCACGCGTTGGGTGGGAGATATGGGGATGCTGGAACTCTGGCACGGGCCCACCAGTGCCTTTAAGGACATGGCTCTTCAGCTTTTGCCTCAACTTTTGTCCACCGCCCTTCGAAAGACGGGAGAAAAGAGCGAAGTTTTAATTTTGGCGGCGACCTCGGGAGATACGGGAAAGGCGGCGCTGGCGGGGTTCTGCGATGTCCCCCAGACGAAGATCATGGTGTTCTATCCTTCCGGAGGCGTCAGCCGTATGCAATGGCTGCAGATGGTCACGCAGGAAGGGCAGAATGTGGCGGTCATGGCCGTCGAGGGGAATTTTGACGATGCCCAGCGCGGCGTCAAGGAAATCTTTGGCGATGGAGCACTGCGGGAAAAGTTCGCGGCCTCCGGCGTAAAGCTGTCCTCGGCCAATTCCATCAACTGGGGACGATTGGCGCCTCAAATCGTCTATTATTTTAGCGCCTATGCCGATCTTTTACGCATGGGGACGATCAAGAGCGGCGATGCGGTAAATTTCACGGTTCCCACGGGGAATTTCGGCAACATTTTAGCCGGATTCTACGCGCGGCAGATGGGGCTTCCTATTGGACGGCTGGTCTGCGCCTCCAATCAGAACAACGTGCTGACGGATTTTCTGCTCACCGGGTATTACGATAGGAATCGTGAGTTCTTCAAAACCATTACCCCTTCTATGGATATCCTGATTTCCAGCAATTTGGAGCGGCTGCTCTACCATCTGACCGGCGATACCGCCATGGTGCGCCATTGGATGAAGAACTTGGCGGAGGAGGGCCGCTATGACTGCGGAGTCAGCATGATCCAGCGGATGCAGAACTATTTTTGGGCGGATTGGGCGGACGACGAGAAGACGCAAGCGGCGATCCGGGAAGTTTACGACGCGCATCATTACGTCATGGATCCCCATACGGCGGTAGCATGGGCCGTTGCTCATGCCTATCAGCGGCGCACCGACGATCAGCGTCCCATGGTGGTGGTATCTACGGCCAGCCCCTACAAATTTAACGACAGTGTATTGAGCGCCTTAGGGATAGAGACAGAAGGGCGGGACTGCTTCGCGCTGCTCAAAGAATTGGCGGCGAGGAACGAAGCGCCGGTTCCCTCGGGATTAGCGGCGCTTCAAGGAGCGGCGGTACTTCATGAGGGGGTATGCCGTCGGGAGGAAATGGCCGAAGAAGTACGGCGGTTCGCGGCGAGAAAGTGAGGGTGTCACTCGGTTTTTCGCCTGTATGTAAATAAAGAACGGAGTCTGCTGACCGTGAGCGGACTCCGTTCTTTTTATCCAAAACAATGATGTCAGAAAGTAAATTGGGCGGAAAGCGTCAAAGTCCTGGGATTTCCTAAAATCACGGTATCGACGCCGGACTTTGGAATCCAATAGTCTTTACCCAAAACATTGTAGCATGTCAAGTTAAACTGTACGGGAATTTTATTCCAGGTAGTTTTATATTTTACGCCTACATCTAAGGTGGTGTAGGGCGATATATCCAGTTGATTCGTGATATCTGCATCCCAGATGATTGCGGCGCCGTTGTACAGGATGCGGCCAAACAACGTGTAGCGATCATCCGCTTCGTATTCCAGCGCTAAAATGCCGTTCCAGCGCGAGGCGCCGCTGATGCGCTGATTTTCAAGGATGGGCTTCGTTGTCTTATGATGTTTTGCGTCCAAATACATCATGCCGCCCATGAGATTCCATTTCGGCGCCAGTTTCCCGTTAAAGGCGACCTCTACGCCTTTGTATTCATCTTCGCCCGCTTGACGCTGGTAAAGATTGGCTCCTTCCGTCACCTCGATATTGCCGGCTTTTTTAATATCGAATAGACTCAAAGAGGTTAATAAATCTCGATTCAGATATTTCACGCCAATTTCATTCTGCTTTGTTTTGGCGGCCGGTAAAATTTCGCCGACGTTTTTATATTTATTACTGACGACCGTTTCCATATTAAAACTTTCCGAATGGCTGGCATAGAAAGATAATTGATCTGTTGGGCTGTATACGATCCCGTAGGTAGGACTCCCTGCCTGGCTGTGCGCCGCTTTGGTTATAGCTCCGGTTTTGTTATAGGTGTTGGTGCGGGAATGATTGTAAAAGTATCCTAACAAAATATTTAGTTTTTTGTATTCGATGTTATCATTGAGCGACCACGACCATTTTCGCGAGGTAGAACCCAGAGATCCCCAGCGTACCTTGTCCGCGTGATAATTTGTATAGGGGCCAAAGGGCACGCCGCTGTATAAATTGCCATTCGGGGTGGAAAACAGCTGATTCGCTTGATCGGTGCTGTCCAGATTGCGATAGGTATTGTACCAGGACTTATCAATCGCAGCTACTAACGTATGCTTTACAGAACCGGTATGTTCCACGCCTTGGACGCCGATCTGTCCGTAATAGGAAGTGATCGGGAAGTTCTGCACCCAATTTGCGGCTTGAAAGTCCCCGTTCTTATTGATGACAAAATATTTGCTGCTTTTTGAATTTACGTTATTAAATAAATCGTATCGATTATAACCGGCGTTCAAGAATACCTTCCAGTTTTTCGTAAATTTCTGTTCGTGATTCAGCGTGATGGCCCAATCGTCATATTCAAATACTTGACCATGAAAACTCAGATTTTTGGCCGCATCAGGGGCTCGGAGAACGGCAGAGGCAGTTTTAAAATCTGGCCCGCGAAAGCCGAACCAGCGCTGGCCGTTCTTCTGCTTAGAATAAAAATATCCCATGAATAAATTCGTATAGCTGTTGGCCGTTTTATGATCAAAATTTAACGTAATGTCGCGATTCGTTAAGCGTTCATCCTCAATAGCCGTTTCTCCGTTCACATTCTGCGCGTTAATGCGCAGCCCCCACTCGTTGTTTTTTCCGAAACGGCGGCTCACATCGATCAGCTGCCCGAATGAGCTGTGACCGGAAAAGATGGTGGTTACTTTCGCGTAATTGCCGTTGGCCCGTTTGCTTACAATATTTACTAACCCGCCCGCCGATTCGTTGGCGGCGGTACCCGTGATTCCTTTATTGGGACCGGAAGCAACTTCAAGGCGCTCCGCAAAATTAATCGGCGTATTCGCTTGCTTAAACATATCGGGAATTCCGTTTAAGTACATTTGATATCCGTTCAAATTTTGTCCGCGGATGGAAAAGTCGTTATACATCGTACAGCCGCTCGTTTTTACTGACGGCATATTGACGGCGACACTGTTAATCGGCTGACTGGGATCGCCGTAATCCTGAATCGCCTTTTCGGTAAAGCTAAATTGGGTGAAGGGCGTCTTCAGAATGCTCGTTTCGCCCAGAAAGCCCAACCGTGCTCCCTGAGAGATATATCCACCGGGGAGATCCTCCGATGTTTGTCCGACGGAAATGGAATCCCAACGGTTTCCCCATACCAATACATCCTGCAAGACATACGAATACGCGATGTCGTTTTCTTCCGCCGTCTTTGGCGGGGAAGAGGCGGCTGCCGCGTAAGCGGCAGCGTTTCCAAAATATAATCCTGTGAGGACCATGACGGTCAGTATAGTACGTTTGGGGAATCGTTGTTTCTGAGGAAGAAAAATTTTTGGCCGCGCCTCGTTATTCTTCAACATGAAAGATCATCCTTTCCTACGGATTAATAAAAATGAAATAAATCGGTGAACAGATTTTATCCAAGCCCAACGGAATCAGGAGGATGAGAAATGATTTCCAAAGCGCATTGGACAGTTCTTAGGAATACTTTATTATAACATGAAAATATTGTATTGGTAAATATTTTGGTGAAATATACAATTCTATTTCATAAACTTTGAGATCCTTATCGTGAGAGCGCGGCACTTATAGGTTTGACAAACCGTTGTTATACAAGAAGAAAAGAAAGCAGACATCGCTTAGGAGGTTCTCATCCTGAAGGATATTAGAGGAAAGATATGGTACATGTGTCAAAGCTGTTGCCAATGAAATAACAGATAGTGGGCTGTCTTTTTGTCTGTATGCACCTGTGTATCGTAACTCTACAAACGGCTATGTTTATAAATATTCAGCGCCTTGTATAAATCCATCCCGCGTGATATAATGCTTCTGTATTACGGTAGCAGTATGGTTCGGTGGTTTTTGCGAGGTGATGGGTATGGGATATTTCAACCGTTTTTTGCTGTTCCTTTACGCGCTGGCTGTTGCGCTGGCTTCACTGGGATTGGCGGCACTTTGTCTGCATCTCTTGCCCCAGGCAGTGATCGAGAATGAAATGGCGTTCCTCTTGTCCCGGTGGGAAACGCTGGCCGGGGCGGCGGTGGCTTTTTTGTGGAGCGTTCACCTCATGGGGTGCAGTCTTGTTTCAGAAAAAAAGCCCAGAGAGGAAGAGGCTGTCGTTCTTCATGGCGCGGGCGGCGAAGTGCGAGTTTCGGTGGCCGCGGTACGGGACATGGTGGAAAAAAGCGTCCTGGAAATTGCCGGAGTTTCGAAAGCACAGGCCAATGTCAGCGCCCGCCGGAGCGGTGAGAATTCTACGGTGTACATTTCCCTGGGGGTGGCTGTGGAGGAGAAAGAAAACGTCGCGTCGCTGTCCGATCTCATTCGCACCGAAATACGGCAGCGGGTGACCGACACGTTAGGCATCAAAGAATTTGTACTGGATGTAGCGGTCACGGAGATTCGGGCGGCGGAGAAGATGCAAAAACGGGTCAACTGAGAAATGGTGGCGGCACGATGAAAGATGATATCAAGCGGCTGATTGAATGGTTATGGGAGAAGCACCGCGGTTGCTTTATGGGCGCTATTTTCGGAGCGTTTGTGGGCATTGCCATACTTCTTTTTGGTTTCTTTGCCACGATGTTTGTTCTTTTCTGTACTGTCGTCGGCGTCTGGCTGGGACGGAAGGTGGACAGCGGCGATGATGATTGGCTGGAGCGTCTTCGTGACTGGAAAATGGCCGATTATCGCCGTTGGAAATAGAACATTGGAAATAGAACAAATGGGAATGGAAGGGTAGAATGAGTCGAAGACGCGCACGGGAAGCGGCCATGCAGGCGTTGTTTCAGTTGGATATGAATGTCCCGGCGACGCAGGAGGAGGGTGCGGCGGAGACAGCTCTTCAGGCGGCCTGGCAGGATGGCACAGAAAAAGCGGGCCGCTATAATGTTTCCGAATTGGACGAAAGCTTTGCCCGGGCGCTGGTCTTGGGAACATGGGAAAAGATTGCGGAAATAGACAGCGCCATTGCCGATCTGTCAAAAGGTTGGAAGTTGTCGCGGATGCCGGGGATCGACCGTAGTATCCTGCGCATGGCTGTCTATGAATTGCGCTTTATGCCAAAAGCGCGGCCGGGCATCGTGATCAATGAGGCCGTTGAGCTGGCCAAACGGTTCGGTACCGATGAATCCGGTCGATTCATCAACGGTATTCTCGGCGCGATGGTCGGGAACAAATGAGAGCGGCACGCCAGGCGATGGGTCTGGCTTTTTTCTTATCATGCGGTCAGGAGGTGTCCTATGGTTCACGGCGTCAGCGACGTTACCCGCTTCATCAAGAATATGTTCGACCACGAGGCTCTCCTGCAAAACATCATGGTACGGGGCGAAATTTCCAATTTCAAATTATATGCTTCGGGACATGGTTACTTTGTCTTGAAAGATGATAAAGCGACTCTTCGGTGCGTGCTGTTTCGCCGCTGGGCGGAGCAGCTTCCTTTCTTGCCGGAAAACGGCATGCAGATCATCGCGGCAGGAAATATCTCTGTGTATGAGCGCGACGGTGTGTATCAGCTCTATGTAGAACGGGTGATTCCCGATGGGGCCGGGGCATTGGCGGCGGCTTACGAGCAGTTAAAGGCGCGGCTTTCGGGGGAAGGGCTTTTTGACGCGGAACGAAAGAAACCGCTGCCACCTTTCCCGAAAACGATCGGCGTCGTGACATCCCCTTCGGGGGCGGTACTGCGGGATATTTTCCGTGTGGCCAAACGACGTTGGCCCCGAGTGCGGCTGGTACTTTATCCGGCTGCCGTACAGGGGGAAGAAGCGGCCGCGCAAGTGGCGGCAGGGATTTTGTTCTTTAATGAAATGTACCCGGTTGACGTTCTCATCGTGGGGCGGGGCGGCGGTTCGGCGGAAGATCTTTGGGCCTTTAATGAAGAAATCGTCGTTCGGGCCGTTGCGACATCGCGTATCCCAGTGATTTCGGCGGTAGGTCACGAAACGGACTACACGTTGGCCGATTTTGCAGCGGATGTCCGGGCAGCGACCCCTTCTCAGGCGGCAGAATTAGCCGTTCCCGACCGGGAAGAGCTGCGCCGTCACGTTGCCGGTTTGCAGGCGCGCGTAGAAAATGTCCGGGATGGTTGGATGAAGGCAAAACGGGCACGGCTGGCGGCGCTCACGCGGCAATCGTTTTTTCGCGAACCGCAGCGTTTTTTGCGGTTTTTCCGACAGCGCTTGGATACGGTGGAAGAGCGTTTTCAGCGGCTGACGGAGAAGTGGCATACCGCAAAGCGCCAGCGATTGACTTCGGCGATAGAAAAGATGGAGCTTTTAAGCCCGGTGCGGGTGCTTCGGCGCGGCTATGGGATCATTTCTACTCCTGATGGAGATGTGATCCGCAGTATTCGGCAGGTACGGCCGGAAGAAAATGTGGAGGTCATGTTGGCGGACGGTCGTTTCAAGGCTCGCGTGACGGAATTTCGGAAGGGAGAGATGGCGTGATGGCAAAGAAAGAACCTTCCTTTGAGGTATCGCTGGCAGAGTTGGAAGAGATTGTAGCCCGCATGGAAGAAGGGGAGCCGAAACTGGCGGAACTGATGGAAGGCTACAGCCGCGGCATCCTTCTGGCGCAGAAGTGCGCTCAGGCTTTGGAGCGGGCAGAAAAAACGATGGACCTTATGGTGCGGAAAAATGCCGCGGGCGGCGTGGAAGAGATGGAACTGAAAATAGAGGGAGACTGAGCCCATCATGTTGCAGGCAGAGTGGAAGAAGAAACAGGAACAAGTTGAAGCAGCGCTGGCAGGGGAGCTTCGCCCCGGCGATGTCTTGGATAAAACCTTGGCATCGTCCATGGAATACAGCCTCATGGCCGGGGGAAAACGTCTACGCCCCATTCTCTTGATGGCGGCGGCGGAGGCCGTGGGAGGACGGGGAGAAGAATATCTGACATCCGCCTGCGCCATAGAGATGATACACACGTATTCCCTCATTCATGACGATCTGCCGGCGATGGATAATGACGATTATCGTCGCGGGAAACTGACGAATCATAAGGTTTACGGGGCGGGCATGGCGACTTTGGCCGGCGACGCTCTCCTGACCCTTGCCTTTGAGGTTTTGCTGCGCCAGCACGGTGTGTCCGACGCTGTGAAGCTGACTGTTTTGCGCGAAGTAAGCGAAGCGGCAGGAGCAAAGGGGATGGTAGGCGGGCAGGCCATGGATTTGGGAGCGGAAGGGCAGCAGGTGAACATCATTACTTTGCGCCGCATGCACATGGGAAAGACGGGAGCGCTTTTTCGGGCGGCAGTGCGGGCCGGAGCTATTTTAGCCGGCGGAGACGCTGCGGAACTGGTGTCTTTGACCCGCTACGCCGAGTCTTTTGGTCTGGCGTTTCAGATCACCGACGACATTCTTGATGTGACAGGGGCCACCGAAGACATTGGAAAACCAGCGGGAAGCGATGAACGCAATCACAAGACGACTTACGTGACCTTGGCCACTCTGCCGGGCGCGGAAAAGATGGCCCGGGACGCGGTGGCGACGGCGGTGGAAGCTTTGACTCCTTTGGGGGACAGGGCAGATTTCCTGCGGGCTTTGGCGGAATTTTTGCTGTCGCGAAAACAGTGAGCGGATGGAGTGTTATGACGAAACTTTTGGAAACCATTGATGAACCGCAGTGTCTCGGTGAGCTTTCGCTGCCTGAATTAGAGCAGTTGGCGGCGGAACTGCGGACGTACATCATCCAAACGGTGGCACAGACCGGCGGACATTTGGCCCCCAGCCTGGGGACAGTGGAGCTGACACTGGCGCTTTACAGCGTCTTTAAGCTGCCGCGAGATAAAGTGATCTGGGACGTGGGGCATCAGGCGTACGCCCATAAGATCCTGACGGGGCGGCGGGAAGCCTTTACGGCCTTACGCCGCTATGGCGGCATCACCGGTTTTCCCTGTCGGACGGAATCCCCCTACGACGCTTTTGGGGTGGGCCATGCCAGTACGTCGATTTCGGCGGCCTTGGGCATGGCGATTGCGCGGGATTTGGATGATCGGGGCGAACACGTCATCGCCGTCATCGGGGACGGGGCCATGACCGGCGGTGAAGCCTTTGAGGCACTTAATCATGCCGGCCAGTTAGGCAAGCGTCTCATCGTCATTCTCAACGATAACGGCATGAGCATTGATACTAACGTGGGAGCGATGTCGGAATATCTTTCCCGCCTTCGGGTAATGCCCCAGTACAACAAGGCCAAAAAGGATCTGGAAGGGTTTTTCCGCAGCATCCCTCACATCGGGGATACGGTGCTGAAGACGGCGGAGTACATCAAGGACGGCGTGAAGTCGGTGTTGGTACCGGGAGGCATCTTCGCGGAGATGGGCTTTACCTACGTCGGCCCTTTGGATGGACATAATCTTCGGCTTCTGCGGGAAGTATTTAGCGAGATACGGATGATGGACGGTCCTGTCTTGGTGCATGTGCATACAAAAAAAGGGCGGGGATATCTTCCTGCGGAAATTGAGCCAGATAAATTCCACGGGGTCGGGACTTTTGATGTCATAAGCGGCCAGGTCAAAAAGGACGAAGGTGCACCGCCCACTTACACGGAGGTTTTCGGGCAGACTTTGGTTAAATTGGCTGCCGAGAATCCAAATATCACGGCGATTACCGCTGCCATGCCGGGGGGAACGGGGCTGAAAGTTTTTGCCGAGAAGTTTCCAAACCGGTATTTTGACGTGGGGATCGCCGAGGAACATGCGGTCACGCTGGCGGCGGGGATGGCAGCGGCAGGAAAAAGACCGGTGGCGGCCATCTATTCTACCTTTGCACAGCGCGCTTATGATCAGCTGCTTCACGATGTCTGTCTGCAAAATCTGCCGGTGACTCTGTGCTTGGACCGGGCAGGCTTAGTGGGGGATGATGGCCCGACCCATCACGGCGTTTTTGATCTTTCTTATCTGCGGATGATGCCCAATATGACTGTCATGGCGCCGAAAGATGAGAATGAACTGCGGCGTATGCTCATCACGGCCCTTTCCCTTGACGGCCCAGCAGCCCTTCGGTATCCTCGAGGTACGGCGGCGGGGGTTCCCCTGACGGACGATGTGCAGCCGCTTCCCCTCGGAAAGGGTGAAATCCTTCGCGAGGGCGGTGATGTATGCTTTTTGGCCGTGGGCAGTATGACGGCGAATGCTTTGCAGGCGGCGGAACTTTTAGCCGCCGATGGCATTGCGGCCGAGGTTGTTAATATGCGTTTCGTTAAACCTTTGGACAGGGAACTTCTCTTAGAGGCCGCCGGCCACGTGAAACTCCTGGTGACCGTGGAAGAAAACGTTTTAGCGGGTGGTTTCGGTTCAGCGGTATTGGAATGTCTGGCAGATGCCGGACGCACCGTTCCTCTGGTGCGCCTTGGGATTCCCGATCGTTTCGTTCCCCAAGGGGGTCGATCCCTGCTATGGGAGGAATGTGGCCTGCTGCCGTATCAAATGGCCGCCCGGGTCCGGGAGAGATTAGGGATGACGCATGGTTAAGGAACGGCTCGACGTCTTATTGACTGTGCGCCGCTTGGCGGAGAGCCGGGAAAGAGCCAAGACCACCATCATGGCCGGACTGGTTTTGGTGGATGGGCAGAAGGTGGATAAAGCGGGGACAATGGTGAAGACAGACGCGGACATCCGTCTTTTAGGCGATGCCCTCCCGTATGTGAGCCGGGGCGGATGGAAACTGGCCAAGGCGCTCGATACCTTCGGTATCTCCCTGACAGGGCGGATCATGGCGGACATCGGTGCTTCCACGGGGGGATTTACGGACTGTGCTTTGCAAAACGGAGCGGCTAAGGTATATGCCATTGATGTGGGCTATGGCCAGTTGGCATGGAAGCTGCGCACTGATGACCGGGTGGTCAACATGGAACGGGTCAACATCCGCCATGTAAAGCCGGAGGATATCGGAGAGGTGTTGGATTTTGCCTCCATCGACGTGGCTTTCATCTCGCTGACGAAGGTGCTGGAGCCGGTTAAGGCGCTTTTACACGGACACGGTGAGATCGTTGCCTTGATTAAGCCGCAGTTTGAGGCAGGACGGGAACATGTGGGGAAAAAAGGTGTGGTGCGATCGGCGGCCGTTCACACCTCTGTGATACGGCAGATCGTCGCCTTTGCCCGTTCTCAGCCCCTTGTTCCGCAGGGGCTGACCTACTCGCCGGTAAAAGGTCCGGAGGGGAACATCGAATACCTGCTTTATCTGACAGTTGATCGAGAGCGGGAAGATACACTAACGGAAGCGCTGATGGAACAGACGGTGGCTGAAGCCCATCACGCCCTGGATCGTCCGGAGAACTGACACCTTCCCGGCAATCACTTTTTAGTCTATGGAGTTAGCTGCCAAAGGAGAGACGGCAATGTTGATGATCGCGGTATTTCCCAATATTGACAAAGAAAATGCTCCCATGGTGCTGCGGCGCATCGTAAATTTTTACCAGGGGAAGGACGTCAAACTGCTGATGCCTATGGACAGCGCCAAATTTTTTGACTATGAGGCGTACGGGGTGGAGGATATCGAAAACCATCCCATTGACATGGCGCTCAGCATCGGGGGAGACGGGACGCTGCTGGGAATCTGCCGCCGTCTTTACGAGCGGGACATTCCCGTCTGCGGGATCAATATCGGCACCTTTGGTTTTTTGGCGGATATTGAACTGCCGGAGATTGAGAGCAAATTGGAAAAGATCATCAAGGGGCAGTATTATTTTGAAGAACGGATGCTGGTGTCTGGCTTTGTCAAGAGCGGTGAAGACGACGAACGATTTTTGGGACACGCCATCAACGACGTGGTGGTCACAAAGGGCGGCGTGGCGCGGATGCTACATTTGGGATTGAGCGTGGATGGCTGCCGGGTCATGGACTACAAGGCGGACGGCCTTATCGTTTCCACGGCCACGGGCTCCACGGCCTATTCCCTGTCGGCCGGGGGGCCCCTCATTAATCCGAAAGTCAAAGTGCTGCTTTTGACGCCGATCTGCCCTCATACCTTTAATGCACGGCCCATGGTCATCGATGAGAACGACGAGGTGCGCATCCATATCGCGGCCCTTCATCAGGATATCATCGTTACCTTTGACGGGCAGGAGAGCTTCCGCCTCCTGCCGGGGGATGAGGTCATCGTGCGCAAGGCCCCGCTTCCCGCGAAAATTGTAAAATTCGACGATAAGAATTACTATCAGACCATTCGGACAAAGCTCTTATATAACGCTTGACTTTAAGCGGAGAGAGGCGGTGCAGGCGATGAAGAAAACGGATCGCCAGGCGTTGATCCGAGAGATCATAAAGCGCCATATCGTGGCGACACAGGAAGAACTTGGCCAGAGGCTGCGCCAGCAGGGAATTCAGGTGACGCAGGCAACGGTGTCCCGGGATATCAAGGAGCTCCTGTTGGTGAAGATTCCCCTTGGTGAAGGCCGTTCCCGTTATGCATTTCCGGTGGAAAGCAAAGAGGGATTTTCTCGGGAGCGTATGGGGCGCATGTTCCGGGACGCAGTGGTCGATGTCGATGACAGTGAGAACCTGATCGTCATCAAGACCCTCCCGGGAACTGCCAACGCGGTAGCCTCGACCATCGATGGAGCGAAGTGGCCGGAAATCATCGGCACTATTGCGGGGGACGATACCATTTTAGCGGTGGTCAAGCCAAGAGATGCCGTCCGAGAGATCAGGGAAAAGCTGAAAGCGATGATCGACTGAGGTGGAACTATGCTAAAGACGTTGACAGTCTGGAATTTTGCCCTCTTAGAACAGGTGGAGATTGAGTTCGACGCAGGGCTGAATATCCTGACGGGGGAAACCGGCGCGGGAAAATCAATCCTCATCGACGCTTTAGGCGCTGTGTTGGGTCACCGCCTTTCCGGCGATGTTATTCGCACCGGGTGCGAATGGTCCCGGGTGGAAGCGATCTTCGACATTGCCGGGGAGGAGAAACTTCATGCGTTTTTGCGGGAACAGGCCATTGCGGATGAGGATGATGCCCTGATTGTCACCCGGCAGCTCACCGTGAAGGGAAAGAACGTCATCTTAGTGAACGGCTGTCACGTTACGTTGGCAGTACTGCGCAAAATCGGTGAATACTTGGCGGACATCCACGGCCAGAACGAGAATTTAGCGCTCTTAAAGGCGGAAAACCAATTCCACCTTTTAGACGGAAGTCGTCCGGAAAGTACCCGGTTGGCAGCGGCTTACGGAGCCGCTTTTACGGCGTGGCAGGAAGCCGCTGTCGCACTTTCGGCTAAAGAAGAGCAGGCACGGGACATCGCTGATCGTTTGGATATGCTGCGTTGGCAGGTACAGGAAATTGAGAGCGCCCAACTGACAGAGAAGGAAGACGAGGGGCTGGAGGCGGAGATCAAGCGTCTTTCCAACGCGGAGCGGATCACGGAAAGTATCGAGGAAGCCCGGGTGCTCCTGGACGGAGACGACAATCAGGACGGCGTCTTAGGTGCGTTGGCCCGGGTGCGGGCAGCACTGGAAACTGTGGCCCGCTATGACGACGACGCGTCTTCCTCCCTGCCCATGCTGGAAGATGCTGTCTGCCAACTGCAGGAAGTTGCCCATACCGTCCGAGGATATCGGGACGGATTGGAATTTGATCCGGCACGGCTGGATGCGCTGCAAAGCCGTCTGGACACCATTGACAAGCTGTGTCGAAAATACGGGGGCAGTCTGACCGCTGTGATGGCTCATCAGGAAAAGATCACGGCAGAATTAGCGGATATGGAAAATTACGACAGTGACATCGCTCTGCTGCGAACGGCGGAAGCGGAGGCCCAAAGGAGGGCGAAAGCCGCAGCGGCGGCTTTGAGTCAAAGCCGCCAGGAGGCCGCGGCTGAGCTTTCGGCGCGGATCAGCGAACGCTTGGCTTCGTTGGGGATGCCGGATGCTCGGCTGACGCTGAAAGTCTCTCCCGCAGAAATGACAGCCCGGGGAGCTGATGCATTGGACATCCTCTTTTTGGCCAACGTGGGGGAAGAGGAAAAGCCGCTGGCCAAGATCGCGTCGGGGGGAGAACTGTCACGTATCGCACTGGCCATTAAGAGTGTAGCGGCCGCGGGAGATTCCTCCGTGGGCAGCATGGTCTTCGACGAAATCGATACGGGTATCGGAGGCAAGACCGCCCAAATGGTGGCGGAATGCATCGCCGCCGTGGCGAGCCGCAAACAAGTGCTGTGCATCACCCACCTGCCCCAGATCGCCTGCATGGCGGACGGTCATTTTTATTTGAGCAAGGCGTCCGAAAAGGGCAAGACGACGACGAATGTCCGGCGTCTTACAGCGGCGGAACAGGTGAAGGAAATCGCGCGGATGGCTTCGGGGATGGACGTGAGTGCGGCTTCTTTAGACAACGCGCGGGAGATGATCCGCTTTGCGGCGGCAAAGAAAAAGGAACTGCGAAGCGGCAAGAAGCGGCTTTAAGAAGGTCGGGGAGAAAATTAGCAAATCATTACGGCTGCTTTTCATAAAGGGAGGAGACAATACGGGATGGACGAAGATTTGATCGAGCAGCGCATCGCGAGTGAGGATATTTATCAGGGGTATCTTCTCCATGTGAAACGCGATCGGGTGAGGCTCCCCAATGGCCGTGAGGCGGCGCGGGAGTGGGTGAAGCACCCCGGAGCGGCGGCAGTGATTCCGCTTTTGCCCGACGGTCGGATCGTCTTAGTGCGGCAGTACCGCTATCCGGTGCAGGCGGTCACGCTGGAAATTCCGGCGGGGAAGTTGGATGTGCCGGGAGAAGACCCCTTGGGCTGTGCCAAGCGGGAGCTCCAGGAAGAGACTGGCTACGAGGCCGGGCGGTATGAGAAACTTTTGACGTTAGCGACAACGGTGGGATTTTCTGACGAATGGATTCATATTTACTTGGCTACGGAACTGTCGCCGGGGAAGCAGTCGCCGGATGAGGATGAGTTTCTTCATGTGATGACCATGCCGCTGTCCGAAGCGGTGCAGGAAATCACAGACGGCCGTATCGTGGATGCAAAGACGGTGGCGGCGGTTTTGTTATTGGCGCATCGGCAGAGCGCCAGCGGAGGAGGGAGATAATGTTTGGTTTTGACCTGATGGAGATAGTGGCTGGGCTCCCCGGATTGATCATCGCTATGGCGCTTCACGAATACGCGCACGCCCGCGTCGCGGTGGCGATGGGGGATTTTACCCCGAAGCTCACCGGCCGGCTCACGCTGAACCCCTTAGCACACCTGGATCCCATTGGCCTCTTAATGCTCTTGGTGGCGCGCTTCGGCTGGGCTAAACCGGTGATGGTAAACCCCAGCAATTTCCGCAACCGCCGTTGGGGTGAAGTTTTTGTGGCGTTGGCGGGGCCGGGGGCCAATTTCGCTGTGGCCTTTGCGGCGATGGCCGTGCTCATTTTCTTGACGCAGGTCATGGATCTGTCGCTTTCCATGGGCGTCCGTTCCGTTCTGTGGTTGATTCTCGTGTACAATGTGAATTTTGGCATTTTCAATCTGATTCCCTTGCCGCCTTTGGACGGTTCGCGGGTTCTCATGGCTTTTCTGTCGCCGGAGCAGCAGTATAAGTTGGCGGGGTTGGAGCGATACAGTTTTCTCATCCTTATTGTGCTGTTGGTGACGCCGGTTTTAGGCGCGATTCTCATTCCCCTGTCTCAGTTCATTATTCGCCTCTACGCGGCGATATGGGGCGTCGTATTCGGTGTGTTCTTTTAATTTTTTGAGGGTTGCCGGTGGAAGATTATAAGATTCGATTAGACGCGTTTGAAGGTCCCATGGATCTTCTCATGCATCTGATTGAGAAAAATAAGATCGACGTTTACGATATCCCCATGGCGGTATTGACGGGACAATACATGGCATATCTGCGAAGGCTGCGGCAGTTTGACATCGAGGTGGCCAGCGAATTTTTGGTCATGGCGGCGACGCTCCTGCTCATTAAATCCCGGCTGATGCTCCCCAAACCGCCGCAAGAAGAGGAAGAAGTGGAGGAAGATCCCCGGCAGGAATTGGTGGCGCGTATTTTAGCTTATCAGCAATATAAAAAGGTGAGCGTTGTCCTCGATGAATGGGCGGAACGGCAGAGCCGTCATGTGGCGCGCCCACCCATGGCTCTCCCCGTGCGGCGGCTGCCGCCGGAAAATCTTCCGGTAGAAGCGCTGTGGAACGCTTTTCAGAGCCTCATGGCCCGACGGCGGGAGCTGGCGATTCCCGAAGTCATTGTGGCACACGAAACGTATCGGGTGGAAGAGCAGATGGCGAAGATTATGGATCGGCTGGCGGAGCAGGGCGGGACGCTACCTTTTGCGGCGGTCTTCCCGGAGAGGACGCGCGCCGGGCTGATTGCCGGGTTCCTGGCGCTGTTGGAACTTATCCGCCGCAAGTATATTTTCGCGGAACAAAGCACCCTGTTTTCCTCCATTGTTCTTCGGGTGCGGCCTTTAAATTCGGCATGGGAAGAGGAAGCGGGGGCGGAAGATGGGACTGATGTTTTTGTCTGATATGCTGGGGCCGTTGGAAGCCGTACTTTTTGCCAGCGGGGAACCAATTTCCGAAAAGCAATTGGCGGAAATTTTAAAAGTGGATCGGGAGAACGTGGCGGAGCTTTTGACATTGGAAAAGGAGCGTCTGGACGAACGTCGGAGCGGTATCGAACTTCAGGAAACGGTTGGCGGGTGGCAGCTTGTTACCCGGGCGGAATATTTTTCTTACCTCGAAACATTATCCCAGACCATGGATCGGCGGCTTTCTCATCCGGCGATGGAAACCTTGGCCATCATTGCGTTTCGTCAGCCGGTGACCAAACAGGAGATCGAGGGGATTCGCGGCGTCCACGCGGAGAAGGTCTTGTCGCTTTTAATAGAGCGTGATTTGATTCAAGAGGTGGGGCGCAAGGCGGTCATCGGCCGCCCCATTCTGTACGGAACGACCGATACTTTCCTGCGCTGTTTCGGACTGCGGGATTTGAAAGAGCTTCCGGCTTTGCCGGAAGTGGCGCCGGAGGAAGGTGAGGCGATAAACCGCCGGGAAATGCCGGAGGAGGAACCGGCGCCTTGATTGCCGTCAGTAATCAAGGGAAGATTTTCCCCATAGGCGGAAAGGGGGCGGAGATTTTTGCTGAACATCCAAATGGATATGGAAACGCTCATCCTTTACATTTTTGCGGCTGTTTTATCGACGATCGCGCTGGTAATGCTTTACCTGGAAGCGCGGAAAAACCGCCTGCCAAAGGAAGAAAAGAAACCACCTGCCGACGGGCAGGGAAAGAAGCCCTGAGTGGGGCGGGTGACGGGGGAGAACAGGCGTGTTAGAATTATTGGCTCCGGCAGGCAGCCGGGAGGCTTTCACGGCGGCCATCGAGAACGGGGCCAATGCCGTCTATTTAGCCGGGCAACAATTTGGCGCCCGCGCCTATGCGCCGAATTTTGACGAAGGGGCGCTGCGAGAGGCGATACGTTTCGCTCACCTGCGGGATGTGGCAGTGCATGTCACGGTGAATACCATCGTGGCGGATGAAGAATTGGAGGCCTTGGCGGCGTATCTGCGGTTTCTCTATGAAGCCGGAGCTGATGCCATTTTAGTGCAGGACTTGGGGGCGGCGCGTTTAGCGCAGCAAGTGGTTCCGGATATGCCGCTTCATGCCAGTACCCAGATGACCGTTCACAGTTTGGCCGGGGTACAGGCCTTGGAGCGCTTGGGTTTTTCCCGGGTGGTTCTCGCCCGGGAACTTTCACTCCAGGAGATTCGCCATATCTGCCGCCACAGCCGGGCGGAGATCGAAGTATTTGCTCACGGCGCCCTCTGTATCTGCTATTCTGGACAATGTCTGATGAGCAGTCTCATCGGCGGACGGTCAGGCAATCGGGGCCGGTGCGCGCAGCCTTGCCGTTTGCCCTATACGTTGGTGGACGAGACGGGGCGAGATATGCTGGGGCAGAAGGCGGGGCAATTTCTGCTTTCGCCCCGGGATCTCAATACGGTGGAACTTTTGCCCGCCCTGATTGAGGCGGGAGTCACTTCGCTGAAAATTGAGGGGCGGATGAAGCGGCCCGAGTACGTGGCCGTTGTGACCAAGGTCTATCGGCGGGCGATTGACGGGGCGATGGGAGAGAAGGCTCCCCACGCTCCGGTGGAGGAAGATCACCGGGCACTGGCGCAGATCTTTAATCGGGATTTTACCACCGCATATTTGATGAAGCCGCCGGGGCGGGCCATGATGAGCGATCGCAAGCCGAATAATCGAGGGCTTTTGGTAGGGCGAGTGGTTGACTATGATAAAGAAAAGCGATGGGTTACGGTAAAACTTTCGGAGGAGATCCATCTCGGCGATGAGATCGACTTCTGGATCAAAGTAGGCGGTCGTACAGCCGTTACCGTAACGAAGATACAGGACAAGAAGGGGCGTTCCCTGACAATGGGGCGAAAAGGGGAGACGGTTTGTCTGCCTTTGGATAAGCCGGTGGGGGCGCATGATCGCCTGTTTCGGATCTACGATGCGGCGCTGATGCAGGCGGCCCGGCAGTCTTTCCAAGCCGGCGCGCCAGTACGTCGGTTTCCGATTGGTGTACACCTTCGGGTCGCCATTGGGGAACCGGTGGCATTGGTGATGACGACGGCGGAGGGCGGTCGGGTGACGGCGATTTCGGATTTTGTCGCCGTGGCGGCGGAAACTCGAGCGTTGACCTATGAGACGGCGCATAAGCAGATGGCGCGTTTAGGGGCGACCGTTTACGAATTGTCATCGTTTACCGCTGACATCGCCCCCGGCGTCATGGTGCCGGTGAGCGTCCTGAACGATCTGCGCCGCCGGGGGACGGATCTTTTAGATACGGCTCGGCTCAAACGGTATGGGCGGCCCGCTCTTTCTCCGGGGACATTGGTGGCAAAAAGCCGGTCAGGGCGTCCTTCGGCAACGGAAACGAAGCTGATGGTCAGCGTCGCTTCTGTGGAGATGGTACAGTGTGCCTTGGATGCCGGTGCGGACGGGATCCTTTTCGGGGGCGATGTTTGGCATCATCAAATTCTGCCGCCGGAAGATTATCATCGGGCCTGGGAGATGGTACGGACCCGGGGGAAAATTATTCGCTTCAATACGCCCCGCGTCTTGCGGGAGGCATGGCTGCCGTGGTTTCAATCGCTTTTGGAAGCGTTTCGGGATTTCCCGCCGGAAGGGATCAACGTTCATAATCTCGGTACCTTAGCCTTGGTCCGGGAATATACGGACATCCCCATCCAAAGCGATTTTTCCCTCATCGTTTACAATCGGTCGGCGGCGGCGGAATTAAAAGATTTAGGCGTCGAGCGGATCACGTTGTCGCCGGAATTGAACTTTCACCAAATCGAAGTATTGGCAAAAAACAGCCCGCTTCCCTTGGAAGCCATCGCCGGCGGGTATTTGGAACTCATGATTTCCGCTTACTGTGCCATGGGAAGCTTCTTGGGCGGCGTGGAGGCAACCTCCTGTTCGGCGCCCTGCCAGGGGAAACGCTATTTCCTAAAAGATCGCAAGAACGCCTTGTTCCCCCTGGTGACGGACGGTTTCTGCCAAATGCACGTTTTAAATTCCCGACCCTTGAGCATGCTGCCCCATGTACAGCGCTTTGCGGCGATGGGGATTGATCGTATTCGCATTGAAGGTCGTTACTATGGGAGGAGGCAATTAGCGGCCATCGTACAGCGCTATGGTGAGTTCCTGCGGGGCGGGCCGCTGACGGCGGAAGAGGAAAAACGATGTCAGATCGCCGAGGGCAAAGATTTTACGCGCGGACATTATTTCCGCGGCGTTTTATGAGAGATGTACGAGAGACAGGTTATGGATAAAGATTTACAGCGCGTTTTGGAATACGATAAAATTCGCCTTCTTCTGCGGGAAGAAGCCGGCTCTTCTTTGGGACGAGAGTTAACGGAGAAGATCTTTCCTTCGGCGGATCGGGAGGAGATCGAGGGCTGGCTGACGGAAACGGCGGAAGCGGCAGAAGTTCTCTCCGTGGCGGCGCTGCCCTTAGGAGGCTTTCACGATATCCGTCCTTTGCTGACAAAAGCGCAAAAAGGGGCGCTCTTAGAATCGGAAGACCTTTGGGCGGTTTTGGAGACCCTTTACGCCATGCGGCAGGTCAAGCGATTCTTCAAAGAACTGTCCACGGAATCCTTCATTCTCAAAGAGTGGGCACGTCGTATTGAGATACATGGGCAGTTGGAGCGCAATCTGGAGAACACCTTTGACGAACACGGCCTGCTCCGAGATGATGCTACCCCTGAACTTTTTCGCATCCGACGAAGTATACGGTCAGCGCAGCGCCGCATTAAGGCGTTTTTGAACGATGTCCTCCACGATCCAGCGTATACAAAGGTCTTTCAGGATCCCATCATCACTGTGCGGGACAATCGTTATGTGATTCCCGTCAAGCAGGAATACCGGCAGGCTTTCCCCGGCATCATTCACGATCAGTCGGCGACGGGGGCGACACTCTTCATCGAGCCGATGACAGTGGTAGAGCTGAATAACGAGGCGAAGAAATTGGCCTTGGCGGAGCAGCAGGAAGTGGCGCGGATATTGCGCGCTTTGTCAGCGCAGATCGCGGCCTCGGCCGAAGTGTTGCTGGTAAATTCTGATATCCTGGCCCGTTTTGATTTCACCTTTGCCAAGGCAAAGCTGGCTCGCCGTATGCGCGCCGTTCGCCCGCTGTTGAATACGGAAGGGCACACGGTCCTGAAAAGTGCGCGGCACCCGCTCTTGCCGCCGGATCGGGTAGTTCCCATCGATATTTTTTTGGGTGCGCCCCATCGAATGCTGTTGGTCACAGGGCCGAATACCGGTGGCAAGACCGTCAGTATGAAGACCTTGGGTTTACTGGCGCTCATGGCACAGTCGGGCTGCTTCATTCCAGCGACCTTCGGGTCGGAGTTAGCTGTCTACCAGCATATTTATGCCGATATCGGCGACGAGCAGAGCATTGAGCAGAGTCTCAGCACCTTTTCCGCCCACATGAAGCATATCGTGGACATTTTGGCGGAGGTGGAGGAAAACGATCTCCTACTCATGGATGAGATTGGTGCGGGGACTGACCCGGAGGAGGGGGCCGCGCTGGCCATGGCCATATTGGAGCGCTTGCGGCAGATCAATGTCAGCGTGATGGCGACCACCCATTATTCGGCGCTGAAAACCTTTGCCTACACCCAAGAAGGCATCGAAAACGCCAGTGTGGAATTTGACACGGATACCCTGCGCCCCACGTATCGACTGCTCATCGGTATTCCGGGGGCCAGCAACGCGTTTGCCATCAGTACCCGGCTGGGGCTTTCAAAATCACTGGTGATGCGGGGGCAGGAACTCATGGAGGCCGATCACGCCAAATTTGAACAGGTGGTCAACGCGCTGGAAAAGGAAAAGCGCCTCTATGAAGAACGCAGTGCTGACATCGCGGAACGCCAGCGGCGCGCTGCCCGGCTGGAAGAAAAATGGGAGAAGATGCGTCAGGAACTTTTGCAGCAAAAGGCCGAGATTCTGCGAAAAGCCCGCAGCGAAAGCACAGCTATGATCCGTCGCGCGCGGCGGGAAGCAGAAGAAACCATTCGGGCACTCAAGGAACAGTTCAACGATCAGGGGGTAAAAAAGCGGCAGCAGGTGATGCAAGAAGTTCGCAGCCGTCTTGCGATCGCCGCGGAAAACGTGAGGCCGGACTTCCCTTCGCCTGCCGCTTATGAGGAGAAGGTAAATTTGGCGACGCTGCGGGTAGGAGATACCGTCTATGTTCCGTCGCTGGATCAAAAGGGAACGGTAGCGGGGATTCGAGGGAAGGAATTGGATGTTCTCCTGGGCAGCCTGAAGACTACCTTAAAGAGCGATGCCTGCCGATTTGTGGGCGTAGGGCACGCGTTGCCGGAAGACACGGCGCCTCGGCAAAACAGCGCGGCGGTATTTCTTGGCAAGACGGCGTCGGCGGGACGGGAAATTGATATCCGAGGGATGATGGTGGACGAAGGCGAGCAGATGGTAGGGAAATTTCTGGATGACGCTTCCTTGGCGGGGTTGAAGCAGGTACTGATCATCCACGGTAAGGGGACTGGGGCGCTTCGCAAGGGCATACATGACTACTTAAAGCGTCACCAAAGCGTCCGCAGTTTTCGTTTTGCCGATATGAGTGACGGCGGCACCGGGGCTACGCTGGTGGAGCTCCGCTGAGAGCAGATACCGATGGGGGGGAGAGGGCGAGGAGAAAATACCCCTGCACGAATCGGTAAGATGTGATAGAATGGGAGTAAGTTTGTTATGAGGAGGATTTCCATGGAGAAACGTGCTGCCGGGACAAAGCGGCCGACCGCTGGTCGAGCAAAGAAACCCCGGAAAAAATCCAGTGGTTTCGGGCGGATCTTATTGGGCTTTACGATTGTTGTGATCGTCATGCTGACGGGCATCGGTTGTGGCTTTTTGACGGCCAGCATGAACACGAAACCCAATTTAGTGGATGATCTCCAACCCGCATCCTCGTCCCAGATCTATGATGTGAACGGCAATGAGATCGCCAACATTCACGCTACGGAAAATCGGGTTCCCGTTAAATTGGCTCAAATTCCGAAGGATTTGCAGAACGCTTTTGTAGCGGTGGAGGACGCGCGCTTCTATGAACACGCGGGCATTGATCCTCGGGGGATTTTGCGGGCTTTATGGGCGAATATTTCCGGCGGCAGCGTGGCGGAGGGCGGTTCTACCATCACCCAGCAGTTGGCAAAGAACGCTTATCTCACCCAGGAGCGGACGCTGCGCCGCAAGGTGCAGGAAATGTTTTTGGCCTTGCAGTTGGAACGGGAATACACAAAGCAGGAAATTTTGGAGTTTTATTTAAATCAGATCTATTTCGGGCAGGGGGCCTACGGGGTGCAGGCGGCGGCACGCACGTATTTCGGCAAGGATGTCAGTGAGCTGAACTTGAACGAATGCGCCATGCTGGCGGGAATTCCGAAAAGCCCGAACTATTATTCCCCGTTTAATAACTTAGCGGCGGCACAGGCGAGAAAGGCCGTCGTGCTGGAGCAAATGAGCAAGTACCATTACATTGATGAAAGTACGGCCCGAGAGCTGAAGAAGGCCGAGTTGAAATTGGTACAGCCAAAGCCGCTGGGTGGAGTCACCGTCGCTTCTTATTTCATTGATTACGTTACCCAGACGCTCATCGAACGCTACGGCGCGGATGCGGTTTATAAAGAAGGTCTCAAGATTTACACCACTCTTGATATGGATATGCAGCGGGCGGCGGAAGCGGCCATGCGGGATCTGCCCCTTTACGATCAGAAAGTAAACGGCATTGAGCAGCCACAAGGGGCGCTGGTGGCCATCGATCCCCATACAGGACAGATCAAAGCCATGGTCGGCGGCCGCGGAACGGATCAGTTCAATCGGGCCACCATGGCGGAACGACAGCCCGGTTCTGCCTTTAAGCCCTTCGTCTTTGTCGCGGCGTTGGAAAATAAATTTTCTCCGGCAACGGTTATTGAAGACAGTCCGGTAAAGATTGGGGACTGGGAACCGGAAAACTATAATCGGACCTTTAACGGCAGAGTGACACTGCGCACCGTGGCGGAGCATTCGCTGAATGTACCGACGGTGAAGATCGCACAGAAATTGGGGATGGACAAGCCGATTTATTACGCGCAGGAGATGGGGATATCAACCTTTGTCCTGGATGGTCCGCAAAACGATCGGAATTTGGCCACTGCGTTGGGCGGTATGACGAGAGGGGTAACGCCGCTGGAGCTGACCAGTGCCTACGGAACGTTTGCCAATCAAGGGGTTCATGTGGAGCCGGTGGCGATCCTCAAGGTACTGGATCGAAACGGCAAGGTTTTAGAACAGGCCAAGCCCCAACAGAGGAGTGTCATCAGCGAGACCAGTGCGGCGGAGCTGACAGATATGCTCCAAGGGGTCATCTCTCGTGGCACGGGGACCGGCGCAAATATCGGCCGTCCGGCAGCAGGCAAGACAGGTACGACCAGCGATTATCTTGATGCTTGGTTCGTGGGCTATACGCCAGATTTAGTGGCCGGCGTCTGGGTTGGCTGCGACGATAATACCGATTTAGGCGGCATGACGGGCGGTAATCTGCCCGCGACGATCTGGCATGATTTCATGATTGCGGCGGTGGCAGAGATGCCGGTTCACGCCTTCGAAGGTGTGAGCGAAAGCCGAGGCGATACGGTACCGGAGCTGCGTGAGGAGAATAAGTCTCGGACATCGACGATGGATACACGGGGCAAGGGGAATAAATCGTCTTCCTCAAGTACTCGTCCTAACAGTAACGAAGGAAAAACCGGCAATACGGGAAGGCCGAATTCGGCCGGAAACGCCAGTGAGGAAGAAAGTAGAGAAAAATCCGAAAATATTGGGACACCGGAACCGACGGAGAGCGGCGGCCGGCAACCGGCCTCGACTTCCGCTGGCTCGTCCGCGACACCGGCCGCACCGGCGCCGAGCATGAACGACAGTATGGGGAAAGGGAGAAATTAAAAGAGAGCGGGATAAGGGAGCGAGATGAGTTGACGGGAAACGTCTATGATACGCTGAAGGAGCGCGGGTTTATCGCGCAATGCACCAATGAAGAGGAGCTGCGCCGCCTTTTGGCGACGGAAGCGGTGACTTTTTATATCGGTTTTGACCCCACGGCGGACAGCCTGCATGCCGGCCATTTCATCGCTTTGATGGGCATGGCCCACATGCAGCGAGCAGGACATCGCCCTATCTGCCTCGTGGGAGGGGGAACCGGCACGGTAGGCGATCCTTCGGGGCGTACCGATATGCGGCAGATGATGACGGATGAACGAATCGCGCATAATTGTGAGTGCTTCAAAAGACAGATGGAGCGGTTCGTTGATTTTACCGAAGGACGGGCACTTTTGGTCAATAACGGCGACTGGCTGCGTCAGTTGAACTATATCGCCCTTCTGCGGGAAGTGGGGACGCATTTCTCCGTCAACCGCATGTTGGCGGCAGAGTGCTATAAGCAGCGCTGGGAGCAGGGCTTGACCTTTTTGGAATTTAACTACATGGTCATGCAGGCTTATGATTTTTTGGAGCTGCGGCGTCGTTACGGCTGTCGTCTGCAAATGGGCGGCGACGATCAGTGGTCGAATATCATTGCCGGGGTGGAGCTCAATCGGCGTCTCGAAAATCAATCGGTCTACGGTCTCACCTTTAATCTCCTGACGAAAAGCGATGGTAAAAAAATGGGAAAGACGGCCAGCGGTGCCCTTTGGCTCGATCCGGAAAAAACGCCGCCTTACGATTTTTATCAGTACTGGCGGAACGTGGACGACAGCGACGTGGAGAAATGCCTATCGCTCCTCACCTTTTTACCCATGGAAGAAGTGCGGCGCTTGGGGGCACTCAAGGATGCAGCCATCAACGAGGCTAAGAAGGTTTTGGCCTATGAGGTGACGAAGTTAGTCCATGGCGGCGGAGAAGCGAATAAGGCCCGGGCGGCTGCGGAAGCTCTCTTCGACGGGAAAGGCAGTACCGAAAATATGCCGACGGTGGAAGTTCATCCGTCGGACGGGCAAAAATTGTTAGACATCCTGGTGGAGAACGGCATTTTCGCATCTAAAGGAGAAGGCCGCCGCCTTGTTCAGCAAAACGGTCTTTCCCTTAACAGCAAGAAAATCAGCGACCCAGACTATCTTTTAACTTCAGGGGATTTCCTGGATGGTGCGGCGCTGATCAAAAAGGGCAAGAAAAAATATTATCGGCTGGTCTTAACGTCAGGCTGAGTCATTGGGTGAAGAAATAGTGTAAAAAGAGCGGCTGCGCCTGCCTTGAGGCGTCAGCCGCTCTTTTTGTTTTTGCTTATAGGGAGAGGCAGCGCTCTTTCAGCATCGCTATGGATTTCTCAAAATTGCTGGGAAAGAGACGGATATCGTAACCGATGAGAAGCGGAGAGGTGGGAAAGCGGGGGAGCGCTTTCACCGCTAATTTTTCGTCAAGATGATAGAAGAAGAGATTGTAGCTGTCCTGACTTTTAGGGAAGCGATCCCGTATGAAGCCCACCGTTGTCTGGAGAAGGGAGGCGAAGGTTTCAATTTTATCGGGCGGTGCGATGATGTTGAATTCGCCGAAACCGACGCGGGGATGCGTGGCGGCGTTTAGGAGGACCCCATTACGCTCCACGACGGGAATTCCCTGAAAGCTGTCGCGATCAAGGAGAAGCCTGGGGTTGATATGGCGGAAGCCGACGATCTGCATGTGGGGATGGCGCATGGTGCCGCCGGAGAGATGGCCGTGATTTTTGAAAAAAATGACGGCGGTATATTTCCCACTGTTCTCCAACAGCCGCCATTGGCGAAGGCTGAAGCGCAAGAGCCGGGCCAAATGACCGGGGGGATAATCAGGGGTGTCGATGTCGCAGGTTGCTGCCTCAACCAAAACAAACTGATCGGCGTCGTCGAGCACGTTGTATTTATTGCGCAGAAAGATGAATTCTTCTTCCCGGGCGATAATGTCAGTAAGCGTTTCGGGATGGCAAAAAGGGCAGCCGTTTTCGCGATGAATGATATTTTCTGGCTTTTGATGCCCTAAGGCCATGTCAAAACGAACGATATTGATTTCCATACGGTTTCCCTCGTTTGACATAAAATATAACTGCGTTTCCGCATAACTATCATAACATAAGACTTCAAGGGACGTCTATGGGATACAGCGGGCGTGTAAATTGACTTTGCGGGTGGTATTTACTATAATACGTTAGTGTTGAATGACTTATGAAAACCGTTCGGGTGGGGGTAATGTATTTGAAGTATATGACAGGCAATGAGCTGAGGGAGGCTTATTTGCGTTTTTTTGCGGAGAAAAAAGGCCACTTGCGGCTGCCGAGTTTTTCGTTGATTCCACAGGATGATCCGACACTACTCTTGATCGGCGCGGGGATGGCTCCTTTGAAGCCTTTTTTTACTGGGAAGATGAAGCCGCCGCGTCCTCGGGTGACTACCAGTCAGCGCTGTGTGCGTACCGGCGATATTGAGAATGTAGGACGCACGGCGCGCCATCAGACATATTTTGAAATGCTTGGCAATTTTTCTTTCGGCGACTATTTCAAGGAAGAAGCCATTCCCTGGGCGTGGGAGTTTCTGACTGAGGTAGTGGAGCTGCCGAAAGAAAAGCTTTGGGTGACCATTTATCCGAAGGACGAAGAGGCGGCAGCCATCTGGAAGCGGCAGCCGGGCTTTTTGCCGGATCATATTGTCAAATTGGAGGATAATTTCTGGGAGATCGGCCCCGGCCCCTGCGGACCGGATTCGGAGATCTACATTGATCTCGGCGAAGAGCGGGGATGCGGACAGCCAACCTGTGCGGTGGGCTGTGACTGTGATCGTTATCTGGAGATATGGAACTTGGTGTTTACCCAGTTTGATCGTACCGAGGACGGCGAGTATAAACCGTTAGCGCACAAGAATATTGATACGGGCTGCGGCTTGGAACGATTGGCTTCGGTGGTGCAAGGGAAGGAAACAAACTTTGAAACGGATCTCCTGTTTCCCATCATCACGTACGCGGCGCAGCTTTCTGGGATAGGCTATGGCGATGATCCGGAGAAGGATGTTTCCCTGAAAGTTATTGCTGATCACGCCCGGAGCATGGCTGTCATGATCATGGACGGCATCTTGCCGTCGAATGAGGGACGCGGCTATGTCTTGCGCCGTATTCTGCGTCGGGCAGTGCGTCATGGACGGCTTTTGGGACTTAGGGAGAATTTCCTCACCGGCGCGGTGGACGCGGTGGTGGACATCTATCGTGACGCATCGGATTTTTCGGCGCTGGTGGAAAAGCAGGATTATATCAAAAAGGTTGTTGCCTTGGAGGAGGAACGCTTTCACGCTACACTGGCCCAAGGCTGCGACATGCTCAATGAACACATTGCGGCACTTCAGGCCGCGGGGCAAAAAGAGCTGTCCGGCGGCGATGTCTTTAAGCTCTACGATACCTTCGGATTCCCCTGGGAGCTGACGGAAGAGATCCTGCACGAACATGGTCTGACATTGGATCAGCCGGGGTTTGAGACAGCCATGCAGGTACAGCGCGATCGAGCCAGGGCGGCACGTCAGGCAAACCAGCGGGTCGCTGTACCTGATCTGCGGGATTTGGATATCGGTGCTCTGCGGCAGGATTTTGCGGCCACGGAAGGAAAGGTGGTGGCGATCTGGAAGGACGGGCAGCTCGTCGAAACGCTTAATGACGGAGAAGAAGCGGGGATCATTCTTGACGTGACACCATTTTACGCCGAAGGCGGCGGGCAAGTGGGCGACGCTGGCTTCTTTTTCGGTGAATTAGGCCGCCTTCGGGTGACGAATGCGAAAAAGCTGCCCGATGGAACGATCTATCATATCGCTTACATGGAAGGAGGACGTTTACAGGTAGGGGAGAAGGTTCGCGTAGAAGTGGATGCTGCCAAAAAACTGGCTTCGGCGCGTAACCATACGGCTACGCATCTATTGCAGGCGGCTTTGAAGCGGGTCGTTGGCGATCAGGTCAATCAGGCCGGTTCTTTAGTTACCCCTGAGCGCCTGCGTTTTGACTTCTCAAATTTTGAGCCGGTTTCTCCCCAGCAGCTTTCCGATGTGGAAGATTTAGTTAACAGTGTCATCCTCCGGGGGCAGGACGTGGACATTCGGCAGATGAAGCAGGAGGAAGCGCGAAAATTGGGGGCGATGGCTCTCTTTGGCGAGAAGTACGGTGATATTGTCCGGGTGGTTACGGTACCGGGGTTCAGCATGGAATTTTGCGGCGGGTCACATGTTTCTAACGTGGGACAGATCGGCATGTTTAAGATCGTGAGTGAAACTGGCGTGGCGGCGGGCGTTCGCCGGATTGAGGCCATTACCGGCGGCGCAGCGCTCGCTTGGACGAAAAAGCGCTTGGCTGCGCTGGATGAAGCGGCAGAGATGCTCAAGTGTCAGACGGAAGACGTGACGGCGCGGATAGCGGCGGTTCTCGAGGAAGATAAGGACATGCGCCAGAAGTTAGACACCGTGCGCAAGGTGCAGGAGAAAGCGGATGCGCAGAAGCTCCTCATGGCGATGCAGCAGTATGGTGACGTGCAGGCCGTCGTGGGCAAGGCGAATGTGGCCACGATGGATGAACTGCGGGAGATGGCGGATATGACCTGCGCCAAGTTGGACAACGGTGTGGTCATCTTGGGCGCGCTCTTAGATGGTAAGGTTAGCTTCGTGGTGAAGGCGGATAAGAACGCAGTGGCAAAAGGAATCCACGCGGGTAAAATTATTAAGGAAATGGCACCTATCGTCGGAGGAGGCGGCGGCGGCCGCCCGGAAATGGCCCAAGCGGGCGGGAAATTGATAGAGAATATTCCACAGGCGCTGGACAAGGCGCGGGACGTCATCAAACGGCAGTTGGCGTAACGACCGCAAGGACGTGTGACCTGTTGGCAATACTTTCCTATACGGTATGGGGCAGGCAGTGAGGTGGGCGTTTGGAAATCGATATCAGTCAAAAAGCCGGGCGTTTTATGAAGTACGGCTTTCTCAGCTTGCTGGCTGCCGCCTTTTTAGGGGCGGGGGCGGTATGGTGTTATCAGCAGGGACGTGGGGTGCTAGTCGTGACGGAAGCAGAAGTGGCCGGGCAGGTGGTACACGTTCGGACGAAGGCGTCGGGAAAGCTCACCGAGCTTTTGGTGACAGACGGTGCTACCGTCAAAGCGGGCGATATCATCGCTCGGATCGCAGTGCGGGTATCCCCGGAACAAATTCGGCAGTTGGAGCAAAACGTAACCCTCACCCAGCGTAATCTCAGCGAACTACGGGCGGGGGTTACCGTCACCCAGCCGGTCTATGATGGCGGTGCGTCAACTGCGGCGGTGACACAGGCTGCTGAACGCTTGGCGCGGATGGAAAATCTCTATGCCCTCGGGGCGGTGAGTGCCCGGGAACGGGACGAAGCCGCCGCCGATTATGAAGCAGCACAGGCCATGGCCCGGGGCAGTGTATCCTATCAAACGGTTACCCGTGCTGCCAGCCCCGAAGCCATTCGCGAAGCGGAGCGGCAGGTTCAGCAGGCGGAGTCGGCTTTAGCGTCGGCGCGGCAGGAATCAGCAGCCACGGAAGTGGCGGCCCCGGTGAGCGGAACAGTTTATTTGACGGAAGCCGCACCGGAAAGTGAGGTCAAGGCGGGGGAAATCATCGCCAATATCGGTGATGATGCGAATCTCTGGATTGCGGCGTATGTGCCGCCGGAGCGGCGAGAAGACGTGCGGTTGGGAGCGTATGCTGCCTATCGGGTTGAAGGCCGCGATCTTTCCGGCAGTGTAGTAGATATTGAAGAGCCGATGGAAGAACGCGAGGCGGCACCCCAAAATACGGAAGGGTTTCAGCCGGATAATCCCCACGAAGGAAAGCTCATCGTCCGCATCTCCCTGCCGCCGCAGCGCGACTTCCTCCTTCGCCCCGGCAGTCGCGCCGCCGTTCGCATTTCCTTGCGCTGAACCGCGGTTCCATATCGCATATTTGGCACCGTCCTCAAAGTTTTTGAGGACGGTTTTTGGTTTGCGTTGATAGCTTGGCTGTGCTATAATGAAAAGGTAATTTCACAGAGTAAAGGAATAAAGCGAAAGACCAAATAAAAATTTTTCTAAAAATGTTTCACGTGGAACATTTGTTTTAAAAATTTTTCTTGAGTATGAGGAGGCGCTATTTCAGAGCGCGAAAATTTGTGGCCGGGTGATGAAAAATTATCGGCGGGCTGTTTTTCGGAAAGGGGTTAGGGGCAAGATGGTGAATCCTAAATTGCGGGACGGGCTGGCGGATCAGCTTTGTGAAGCGGTGCTTGTTCTCCGGGATCGGGAGGAGTGCTATCAGTTTTTTGAAGACGTCTGCACCATTGGAGAAATGAAAGCCATGGCGCAGCGCCTTGAGGTAGCACGCATGTTGGCGGCGGGGTACACCTACGATGAGATCGTGGCGCGTACCCATGCCAGTACGGCCACCATCAGCCGGGTGAAGCGCTGCCTTGATTACGGCGCGGACGGCTATAAAGTCGTCCTGGAACGATTGCCCAAAGAGGCTGCCGAACAACTGAAAGCGTCAGATGGAGCGCGCCATGGCCGGTGATATTCTTTGGGAAATTCCTTACGGCACGCGAGATTTTCTGCCGCAGGAAGCGGCGGAGAAGCGAGCTGTGGAGACGGCGTTGACAGCGCTCTTTACGTCTTGGGGTTATGACGGCATCGAAACGCCGGTGACGGAGTTTCTTTCGACGCTGACCCTTGGCAACGGGCAGCGTATTGAGCCCCGTATGTTCAAATTTTTTGACCGTAGCAATCGGACGGTGGCGCTGCGCCATGAGATGACGACCCCCATCGCCCGGGTCGTGGCCAGTCGGATGAAGGAAGCGCCGCCCCCGCTGAAGATTTCCTACGTCGGTCGTGTGTACCGTTATGAGGAGACGCAGCGAGGTCGCCGGTGCGAGTTTACCCAGGCGGGAGTGGAATTGATGGGCAGCGGCGCCCCGGCGGCCGATACCGAAGTGTTGGCGTTAGCGGTGGAAAGCCTGCGGCAAGTCGGATTAACTGACTTTCGGATATCCTTGGGACAGGCCGCCTTTATTCACGGTCTCATGCGCGCCTTCGCGTTGACGGAGGAAGAAGAGCAGCGTGCCAAGGATTTTTTGGAGAAACGGGATTTGGTGGGCTGGCGAACGTTCTTAGAAGAGATGGCGCTGCCTCGCGAAGAGAAGAAGATTTTAGAAAAACTGCCGCTTCTCCACGGCGGGCGGGAGATATTGGACGAGGCTCGAACAATGGCCGCCAATGAGGAGAGTTTGCACGCCATCGAGGATCTGGCGACTATTTATCAACTCTTGGAAGCCTATCAGGCGGCGGAACCGGTGCAGTTTGATTTGGGCGTCATCCGCGATCTCGATTATTATACCGGCATGGTGTTTGAAGCCTATGCGCCGGGACTTGGGTTTCCACTGTGCGGCGGAGGGCGTTACGACCGCATGTTGGCGGATTTCGGCGCTGACTGCCCGGCTACCGGGTTTGCGCTGGGAGTGGAGCGGCTCCTTTTGGCCATTGAGCAAGCGGGTTTGCCGCGCTCTGCCTTGAAGAAAGAGGTTTACGTCGCTTATGCTCCCGGCCGAGAGGCAGCGGCCATTCAGGCGGCGCAGGAAGAACGTCGGGCGGGTCGAGTGACGGAGCTTTCTCCCGTACCGCAAAACGAACCGGCGGCGAAGGAAAGCCAGCGAAGCAAAGGCTACGCGGCGCTTCTCTATATCAAGTGAAAATGCAGCGGGTACGGCAGTTCTTCCAAGCGATCTTCGCCCATTTCGATGAGGCGGATCGCCGATACGTCGCCTGGTGGCTGCCGGAAGCAGAGTTGCAGCAGCTTTTTTACGGGATGGCACTGCCCGATCAGGTTCATGCCCTCCGAACAGCATATACGGCGGAAAAGCTGCTGGAAGAGGTGGCGGTTGAAGAAAAAAAGTGCGTGGCGCGGCGTCTGCTGCTCCGCTGCGCGCTTCTCCATGATGTGGGACGCGCCCGGGGTACCTTGGGGACGTTGGGGAAGACGGCGGTGGTGCTGCTGCACCATTTTTTCCCCCGGTGGGCAAAAACGCGGGGGGAAGTCCCGAGGGGCGGTAAACTGTCGGCGATGCTTTACGTGTATTTCCACCATCCTCAGATCGGCGCGGCGTGGCTTCAGCAATTCGGGTACGAGGCGGAAGCGGCGATCGTGGCGCGGCACCATGAACCGCCAGCCCCGGGGGACTCGGCGGAACTTGATCTCCTGCGCCAGGCCGATGCGCTGAATTAGCGGCGCTGGTTAAGCATGGTAAAGGGGTTGGAGATGACAGACGTTTGTGCGTGATGAGAGGAAGGAGTGCCAGGGGATGGAGAGACAGGCGGCAGAATATTTGACGGTAGCCCTGCCTAAGGGAAAGCTCTTTGCGCCCTCAGCGGCGTTGTTGGCAGAGGCGGGGCTTTCTGCCGAGGGGTTGGAGGAAACATCCCGCAAGCTCGTCATTACGAATGAAGCCGATAAAGTGAAGTTTATCATTGCCAAGACCGCTGACGTTCCCACCTATGTGGAATATGGCGCAGCGGACATCGGTATCATCGGCAAGGATGTGCTGGCAGAGGCGGAGCAGGATGTGTATGAGCTGTTAGATTTGGGCTTCGGCCGCTGCCATTTGATGATGGCGGTGCTGCGCCATCAAAAGCGTCCGCGCCTTTCCGATTACGTCCATACGCGGGTGGCGACGAAGTTCCCCCGCTTGGCGGAAGAATTTTTCACCCGGCAGGGGATGCAGATGGAATACATCAAGCTCAACGGCTCCATTGAGTTAGGCCCTATCGTTGGGCTTTCGGAGAGCATTGTGGATATTGTGGAAACGGGGACGACTCTGCGGGAGAATGATTTGGAAGAGATTGCTTCAATCATGCCTGTTACAGCTCGTCTCATTGCGAACCGAGTGAGCTTTCGGCTGAAATTTGATCGTATTTATCCGTTGGTGGAAGCGATGCGGACGATCTTGGAGAAAGGATACAAAAAACTATGAGAATTGTGGATGTGAAAGACTCGGGGGAAAAAGAGATTCGGCGGCTTCTCCAAAAGGCGGCCTTCGACGAAGTGGAACTTAGTCCGGCCATGCGGGAGGGGAATCGAAAGCTCTTTGGTGCCGACCTCACCGCCAGTCAAGTGGCGGCGCGCATCGTTGAGGATGTGCGGCGGGAGGGCGACGCAGCGGTCATGAAGTACACGAAGCTCCTCGACCATGCCGAATTTACGCCGGAAGAATTTCTCGTGAGCGAGGAAGAGTTCGCCGCGGCGGAAAAAGCGGCAGATCCCAAGGTGGTGAAATCGCTGCAAAAGGCCATCACCAATGTCCGCCGCTATCACGAGGAGCAAAAGCCCCGTTCGTGGCTGACGAATCGGGAGAAGGGTTCCCTTTTAGGCCAGATGGTGATGCCGCTGGAGCGCGTGGGAATCTACGTGCCGGGGGGAACGGCGGCCTACCCTTCGTCGGTGGTCATGAATGCGGTTCCCGCCGCCGTGGCCGGGGTGGGAGAGATCGTCATGATGTGCCCCCCCCGGGAGGGAAAGCTGAATCCTTACGTTCTCATCGCGGCGCGAGCGATCGGCGTCCGGCGCGTCTACAAGATCGGCGGGGCACAGGCCATCGCAGCGTTGGCCTTCGGTACGGAGACTATCCCCCGCGTCGATAAGATCACCGGGCCGGGTAATCTCTTTGTCACCTTGGCGAAAAAGGCGGTCTACGGCCATGTGGACATCGATATGCTGGCCGGCCCCAGCGAGATACTCATCGTAGCCGACGAAACGGCGGATCCCGTTTATGCGGCGGCGGATATGCTCAGTCAGGCGGAACATGATCCCTTGGCCTCCAGTATCCTTATCACCACCAGCGCCCCCTTGGCGGCAGCGGTGGCGGCGGAGGTGGAAGAACAGCTACAACCCCTGCCCCGTAAGGCGATTGCCGGTGCGTCCATAGAAAAGAACGGACTCATCGTGGTGGCGGAAGACATGACGCAGGCCATCGACTTTGCCAACGCGTCTGCCCCGGAGCATTTGGAGCTTCTGACGGCGAATCCCTTTGCGCTGCTTCCCTCCATTCGCCATGCCGGAGCAGTTTTTTTAGGAGCGTATTCGCCGGAACCGTTAGGAGACTACTTCGCCGGGCCGGATCATATTTTGCCCACGGGGGGGACAGCACGGTTTTATTCGGTGTTAAACGTCGAAACCTTTATGAAGCGAACTAGCTTTATTTCCTATACCCAGCCCGCTCTCACCGACGTAGCCGAGGATATCATCCGGCTGGCGAGGACGGAAGGATTAGAAGCGCACGCCAAGGCCATTCGATTGAGGGGAGGGAGAAAGTGATGCTGCATTTTCGTGACGGGCTGAGGGATATGCCCTCCTATGACTTGACGGAACGGGATTGGAAGATCAAAGTCAACGCCAACGAATCGCCTTTCAATCTCCCCCCCTTAGTAGAAGAACGGGTCATGGCCCGGCTCTCGGGAGTGGCGTTTCATCGTTACCCCACGGAGGAAGGCGAGGCACTGCGGGAAGCCATCGGTCGAAACTGTGGGCTAAACAGAGAAAATGTCTGGCTGGGCAACGGCTCCAGTGAGATCATCGAGAAGCTGTTTTACGCCTTCGGAGGGGCGGGGCATACCATCGTCTATCCCGAGCCATCCTTTTCCATGTATAAGATTTATCTTCGGGCGGCGGGGGCGGAAGGAGTGTCGGTGGAACTTTTCGAGGATTATCGGCTGGACGTGAAATCCTTTATCCGCAAGGTCAATGATAGCCGCGCCGCCCTCGCTGTTCTCTGCAATCCCAATAACCCTACGGGTGGTTATCTTTCCCTATCGGAAGTGGAAGAGATTGCCCGGGGAGTGTCCTGCGCCTTCCTCATAGACGAAGCGTACATTGAGTTTGCCGGGCCTTCCGCCAGTCAGCTTCTTTCCCGATATCCGCACCTCATGGTGGCGCGTACCTTTTCTAAGGCTTACGGACTCGCGGCCGGCCGGGTGGGATATCTCTTGGCGGCGAAAGAGGTGGTGGACATGGTGCAGAAGGCGTACATGCCCTACCACTTGAACGTGTTGTCCACTGTTACGGCGGACATTGTCTTTCAAATGCGTCAGGAATATGAGCCGCGCCTTCACATGGTTATGGCGGAGCGGCAGCGGATGTTCGACCGCCTGAGTGAGATCGAAGGGCTTACGGTATTTCCATCGGCAACAAATTTTCTCCTGCTGCGCACGGAAAAGGCGGCGTCACTGGAAGCAGCGCTGGCGGCGGCGGGCATCGGCGTACGCAGCTTCGGCGGTGCAGCGCGGTTAAAAAACTGTCTGAGGGTTTCACTGGGAACACGGGAAGAAAATGACACGGTGTGGCAAGCAATCCAAGCTTTTATGACGAGAGGGGAATAAAGATGCGACAGGGAAATGTGCAGCGAAAGACCACCGAAACGGATATCCGAATTGCCCTCAATTTGGATGGCAGCGGGAAAAGCGCCGTGGATACGGGCATCGGCTTTTTCGATCACATGTTGACGCTCTTTGCCCGTCACGGTTCCTTTGATCTGACGGCGACCTGCCACGGCGATTTGGCGGTGGACGCCCATCATTCTGTGGAAGATGTGGGGATCGCGCTGGGGAAAGCGGTGTGGGAGGCTTTGGGAGATAAAGCAGGCATCGTCCGCTATGCTTCCTTTTATGTGCCGATGGACGAGGCACTGGCCTTCGTCGCTGTGGACATCAGCGGCCGCCCTTTTTTAGTCTACGACGGCGGACGCATGGCACCGCAGATCGGGGGATATGACACAGAACTGACGGAAGAGTTCCTGCGCGCATTTGCCTTTAACGCCGGGATCACCCTCCATGTCAAGGTCCTCTACGGGAAAAATTCCCATCATAAAGTGGAAGCGGTATTCAAAGCGTTGGGACATGCCTTGTATGAAGCAGTGAAGGTGAGAGAGGACATCACCGGCGTCCTCTCCACGAAGGGGATACTGTGAATGCCGCCGGAAAGGTGGCTGTCGTCGATTATGGCGTAGGGAACCTGTTCAGCGTGGAGAAGGCCCTGCGGGCAGCGGGGGCGGAAGCGGTGGTCACAGCAGATGCGGCGGAGATTGAAGACGCGGTAAAGATCGTGCTGCCCGGCGTAGGCGCTTTCGGAGACTGTATGAAAAATCTGACGGCCAGCGGTCTCATCCCCGCTATCGAGAAGAAAGTACAGAGCGGGACTCCTCTCTTGGGGATCTGCGTGGGAATGCAGATTCTTTTTTCAGGGAGTGAAGAGTCTCCCCGCGTGGCCGGACTGGGCTGGCTCTCCGGGACGGTGCAGAAAATTAACGCGCCGGGGCTGAAAGTGCCGCATATCGGGTGGAATTCTCTCGCCGTCGCCGCGCCGCGATCCTCTCCCAATCTCTTCGCTGGGCTTACGGCGTCCCCTTACGTCTACTTCGTCCACAGCTACGCGGCGGTTCCTGAAGATTCCGCTGTGATCACGGCGACGGTGATGTACAGGACGCGGCTCACGGCAGCGGTCCAGCGGGGGAACGTCATGGCGACTCAATTCCATCCGGAGAAATCGGGAGACGTGGGTTTACAGATATTGCGCAATTTTGTGCGGAGTTGAGCAGTGAGGAGGCAGAAAGATGATTATTTTTCCGGCAATTGACTTGCGTGGCGGGAAATGTGTGCGGCTTTTCAAAGGAGATTTTTCCCGGGAAACAATTTTTTCCGATAATCCTTCGGCAGTGGCCGTGAAATGGGAAGAGATGGGCGCTCAATATCTTCATGTCGTGGATTTGGACGGGGCGCTTCAGGGAGAAACAAAGAACCGCGAAGCTATTCGTTCTATCTTGGGGGCGGTGCACATTCCTATGGAGTTGGGCGGTGGGCTGCGTTCCCTGGAAAGCATTGAAAGGGCGCTGACAGGAGGCATTCAGCGGGTAATTTTAGGTTCGGCGGCGGTGGAGAATCCGTCATTGGTGCAGGAAGCCTGCCATCGCTTTGGAGACCGAATCGTCGTCGCCATCGACGCCCGGGATGGTATCGTGGCAACCCAGGGGTGGGAAAGCTCGGGGAATGTTTCTGCCCTTGACTTTGCCAAGCAAATGGCGGACTATGGCGTGAAAACCGTTATTTACACGGATATTTCCCGGGACGGAACCCTTTCCGGACTGAATTTGGAAGGCGCCATCGAGCTGTCTAAGGTCAGCGGTTTACGCGTCGTGGCTTCTGGCGGTGTTCGTTCCTTGGAGGATATACGCGCCGTTAAAGCGCACGAGACGGACGGTATCGAAGGGGTCATCGTCGGGCAGGCGATATACAGCGGCCGTCTTGATCTGAAAAAGGCGCTGCGTATTGCCGCTGAGGGGTGAGAGATGCATACGAAGCGGATCATTCCCTGCCTTGATGTGAAAGGCGGCCGGGTGGTGAAGGGAATGAATTTCACGGATCTTCATGATGCGGGAGATCCGGTGGAATTGGCAGCGCGTTATGACGAAGAGCAGGCGGATGAAATTGTCTTTTTAGATATCACAGCCTCCAGCGAAAAGCGCGATACGATGGTGCAGGTGGCGAAATCCTGCGCGTCCAAGGTATTTATCCCCTTTACGGTGGGGGGCGGTATTCGCTCGGTGGAGGATATGCGCCGCTTGTTACAGGCCGGTGCGGACAAGATATCCCTTAATACGGCGGCCGTGAAAGACCCGACGCTCATCCGGCAGGGAGCGGAGAAATTTGGCCGTCAGTGCGTGGTGCTGGCAGTGGATGCGCGACGTCGAGGCGGCGGGTGGGAGGTATACATCAACGGCGGTAAGACGCCGACGGGGATCGATTGCCTGACATGGATACAGGAAGCGGTATCTTTAGGCGCGGGAGAAATCCTCCTGACCAGTATGGATGCTGACGGCACGAAGGACGGCTACGATATCGAGCTTACCCGCTGCGTCTCGAAAAGTGTCCCTGTGCCGGTCATCGCCTCCGGCGGCGCGGGCCGTTTGGAGCATTTCTACGACGTCTTGACCCGAGGCGAAGCCGATGCCGTATTGGCCGCTTCTGTCTTTCATTACGGAACGTTCACGGTGCGACAGGTCAAAATGTATTTGAAGTCGCGTGGAGTGGAGGTAAGAATTTAATGGATATTTCAATGGTACGATTTGACGATAAAGGGCTGGTTCCGGCCATTGTGCAGGAAGAAAACGGCGAAGTACTGATGCTGGCTTACATGAACAAAGAATCGCTGGAAAAAACCCTCGCAACCGGTTACACTTGGTTTTTCAGCCGTCATCATCAGCGTCTTTGGCAAAAAGGCGAAACCTCGGGGAACGTGCAGAAGGTGAAGGAAATCTCTTACGACTGCGACGGCGATACGCTTTTGGTGCGGGTTCACCAGACCGGCGTCGCCTGTCACACCGGATCTTATTCCTGCTTTAGCGGCCGTCGTATCGGGGAGAACGGGAAGAGCGTGGCGATCCTTGAAAAGCAGCCGGACACCTCTCTGACGGCGGTGCTCAATGACCTTTACGCCGTCATTCGGGATCGGCAGCTTCACCCAGTGGAGGGTTCCTACACGAACTATCTTTTCGCTCACGGGCAGGATAAGATCCTGAAAAAGATTGGCGAGGAGGCGGCGGAAACCATCATTGCCTCCAAAAATATGAAACGAGAGGAAATTCTTTACGAGATGGGCGATCTGTGGTACCATTGCTTAGTATTGCTGGCGTTCCATGATCTTTTGCCGGATGCGCTCTTTCAGGAACTTATGGAGCGCCGTAAGGGCGGACCGTATCATCAATTTACCGGGAAGACTGGAGAAAGGCCGGAGATGTAAACCATGGACAGATACAGCGAATGGATCGAAAGTTTTTTACACGACACCGCTTGGAAAAAAGAGACGCCAATCGAGGGAAAAGCGACCGAAACACCGCCTCCCATGGAGAAGCCCTACTCGCCGGATGCTGAAATTATCAGGTTGACGGAACCGGGACTCTTGGACGACGTACCGGTGAATTTCCTGGAGATTGTAGAGCTTAGAGCCTCGGTGCGGCGATACCGTGATGAGCCTTTGACCATGAAAGAGCTGTCTTTCCTCCTCTGGTGCACCCAGGGAGTAAAAATGGAAACGCCCCAGGGAACGACCTTGCGCAACGTCCCCTCGGCAGGGGCGCGCCACGCGCTGGAAACGTATCTGCTCATTCAGCGGGTGGAAGGGTTGACGCCGGGCCTCTATCGTTTTTTGGCTTTAGAACACGCCCTCCTGCCTATCGAAACAGGAGAAGAGGCACTGGAAAAATTCTTCCCCTGCTTTATAGGGCCGGGCATGATCCAGGGCAGCGCCGTGACGTTTCTCTGGGTGGCGGACTTCAGGCGCATGACGTTTCGCTATGGCCGCCACTCGGCGCGCTTTATCTTTCTTGATGCCGGACACGTCTGCCAGAATCTCTATTTGGCGGCGCAGACGGCGGGTATCGGCGTTTGCGCTGTGGGCGCGTTCTATGACGATGACTTAAACGCAGCCCTGCATTTCAATGGTTATGACGATTTCGTCGTTTACAGCGCAACGGTAGGAAAACCGCTGCGCTAACGGGCGGCCTCTTTTCATATGAAGAAAGCCGGATGGACAAATGCCATCCGGCTTTCCTATGCTGTCGGCCTGATTTGCGGCCTCGAATGCTTCGTGTTATGATGAAGCATAGTTATCAAGGCAGGAGGGATTTGGTTGGCGTGGCGGGGAAACCTGTATTTACTTTTGGCAGCGTTCATTTGGGGGACGACGTTCACGGCGCAGACGGTGGGAATGGAACGTTTGGGGCCCTTTACTTATATGGCAGCGAGGTTTTTCCTCGGTGGGGTGGCGTTGGCTCTTGTTTGGCAGCTTCGGCGGGATAAGCGGCGCCAGGAAAAGCGGGCCGGTATCTATTTTCCTGGCTGGCGTTCCGGTGCTGTCGCCGGGCTCATCATGTTTGCCGGTGCATCTTTGCAACAGGTGGGGATGCAGTACACGACGGTGGGGAAAGCGTCGTTTCTTACTTGTCTCTATCTGATCTTTGTGCCGCTGGCCGGGGTGTTTTTGCGGCACAGACTTCATGTTGAGCATGGCGCAGGCGTTCTTTTGGCGGTGGCAGGCCTGTATTTTCTCTGTTTGCAGGATTCGCTGACCTTGGCTTATGGAGATGCTATCGTACTTTTGGGGGCGGTAGGTTGGACACTTCATATTCTTTTCATTGATCACTTTGCGCCCCATGTGGATATTATTGAGATGTCACTGACGCAGGTGCTGATGACCTTCGCGCTTTCTCTTGGTGTGGCTCTCTGGCGGGAGGCTTGGGTCTGGAACGACATTTTCGGCGCTTGGGTGTCCGTCGTATATGCCGGGGTGTTGTCCACGGGTCTGGCCTTTACCCTTCAAATCGTGGGCCAGAAATATGCTGCGCCCGCTTCTGCTGCCATTTTGATGAGTTTGGAAGCGGTGTTTGGTGCCTTGGGAGGATGGGTGATTTTAGGGGAAACTCTTTCCTCCCGGGAAATTTTGGGCTGCGTGCTGATGATTGCCGGGATGCTGGTCATCCAAGTATACGGTCTCGTTTTTCGCCGCCGTACAGCGGTCTAACCTTTGATAAGGTGAGAGCTTCGCGAGATGCTTATCGATATTGGGATGATCACAACGCAGCGGTTCCCTTCATATCGTGGCCGGTGAAGAGCGGCGGTGCTTTTACGAAATTCCTGTGGGCAATTTTTCCCCATCCAAGGGAAAAATCTTTCCAATTTTTGCCTGTCGGGATATAATAACAGGCAGGAGGAGATTCCTATGGAAACGGATACGTCATTCACCAGCGCGGTGGTCCGCATTAAGGTCGTCGGCGTAGGCGGCGGCGGGAACAGTGTCGTCGCTCGATTGGCGCAGGATCGGATGCCCGGGGTGGAGCTGATCGCTGTGAATACGGACGCGAAGCAGTTAGGAGTATTGCAGGCGGCCGGGGTTTCTACGCTTCAGATCGGCGAGAGACTTACGAAGGGGCGCGGCTCCGGCGGCGATTCGAAGCTGGGACAGGAGGCAGCCCTTGCGGATGAAAACCGGCTGCGGTCTGCTCTGCGTGATGCGGATCTGGTCTTCGTCACGGCTAGTATGGGTGGCGGCGTGGGCACAGGCGCGGCCCCGGTGGTGGCTCGATGCCTTCGGGAACTCAATATCTTGTCTATTGGCGTGGTGACGGCACCCTTCTCCTTTGAGGGCAAGCGAAAAATGCGGGTGGCCCTCGAAGGGATTCTCCAGCTTCAATCTCTCATGGATGGCCTGATTGTCATTCATAACGATAACCTGATGAAAATTTTAGAAGATCGGAAAATGCCCATGGTCAAGGCATTTAAGGCAGCAGATGAAGTGCTGCGGCAGGCCATTCGCTGTATTTCCGAGGTGATATTGACCACCGGGGTCATCAATGTTGATTTCGCTGACGTGCGGTCGATTTTTCGGCAAAGTCACAGCAGCGATGCGATTTTGGGAATTGGAACCAGCGGACAGGGGCGAGTCATTGAGGCGGTGCAGAAAGCCATCACCAGTCCTCTCATCGAGCGGCCCTTGGACGGCGCCCGGGGCATCATTCTGAATATCAGCGGTGACGAATCCTTGAGCCTTTATGAGGTGACGGAAGCAACGGAATTTGTCGATGAACATACACACCCCGACGTGAACATCATCCTGGGAACCGTCATTGAGAAAGGGATGGGGGATGAAGTGCGGGCGACGCTGGTAGCCACGGATTTTGTGGACAGCGTGGTGTCGGCGTTGCCGCCGCTCCCCAATCGTGATCTGGGGCGGGCCGTGGCAAACGCTTCGCCCAATATCACGGAGTCGGAGGAACGAAAGGCGCCAGCCGTGTCTGGGAATTTTTCGTCGGACGCGGCTTCCCAGGCTGGGAAAATCCTGCCTCTGCCGAGGTGGGAAGAACTTTCCGTGCCGGATTTTATGGGAAAGAAGAAAACCTTACCCTCTTGGCCCTTGGATCGGTAAAATGTAAGCTGAAACATCCCGCCGCTTCGTACGGATTTTCTCTTTTCACCGGGAAAGGAGAAAATCGGCGATGGCCGGCGGGATTTCCTGTGACGATGCTAGGCGAAGATAGGTAATCAACGAGCAGAGAATAAAGGATGAAGACGAGAGGAGGCGAGTGCGTTGGCCTATGTGGCGCTTTATCGACAATGGCGGCCGAAAAGTTTTTCGGATTTAGTGGGGCAGGAACATGTGAGCCAAACGTTGGCACAGGCCATTGAAACTGGTCGAGTGGGGCATGCCTACCTTTTTTCCGGCCCTCGGGGGACCGGGAAAACCAGTACGGCGAAGATCTTGGCTAAAGCCTTAAACTGTGAAGCGGGACCAACGCCGGAGCCTTGCGGGGTCTGTGAAAGCTGTCGACGGGTGAATGAAGGAACATCACTGGACGTATTTGAAATCGATGCGGCTTCCAATCGGGGCATCGACGAGATACGGGAATTGCGGGAAACGATACAATTTGCGCCGGTGAACGGTCGATACAAGGTATACATTATCGACGAAGTCCACATGCTGACGGCGGAGGCGTTCAATGCGCTTTTAAAGACGCTGGAGGAACCGCCGGCGCAGGTTGTGTTTATTTTAGCCACCACGGAAATACACAAGGTGCCGGCTACCATTCAATCCCGCTGCCAGCGTTACGATTTTAAGTGGATCGCGGCGGAAGTGATTGCGGCTCGATTGCGCTATGTGGCGGATCAATCCGATATCGCGGCGGAGGACGCGGCGCTGTCCCTCATTGCCCAAGGAGCAGCGGGCGGCCTGCGAGACGCTTTGTCTACACTGGATCAATGTGCAGCGTTGGCAGAGTCGGTCGTTACGGAACAATTAGTGCGAGACATCCTTGGACTGGTGGGGCGGGAACATATTGAAAAGAGTTTGCGGGCCATTGCGGCAGGCGATGCGCCGGCGGCTCTCTCCGTGGTGGCGGAGGTGGTGGAAAGGGGACGCGATCTCAGGCAGTTGACGGCGGAATTGATCCGGGAATTGCGGGCAGCGATGGTTTATCAGGCGGCGGGGGAGGCCGCTGGACGTGAGATGACGTCCACTTCTTCTGAAATGTTAGCGGAGGAAGCGGCTCTTTTTTCTCCTGAAGCTTTCGCGCCCATGATTGGGCGCTTGAACGAGGTACTGGGGGAATTGCGCTGGACTACCGAACCACGCATTGCGGTGGAAACGGCGTTTCTCTCCCTTTGCCGCCCTGCGGCTGCGGGGTTGGAAAAGGCGGCAGCAGAGACGGGGCCAGTCGGCGGGACAGCGGACGAAGCGCGGCTGGCTCATTTGGAAAAACAGGTGGCGGTGCTCACGGCTCAGTTGGCGGCCCGCTCGGCGGCGGTTTCTTCGCCGCCGGGAGCACTGGCGAAGCGTCCGTTGGCTGGGGGAAGGACGGTAGCGGCAAAGCCGACACCGTTGGCTGCGTCGTCATCCCGCCTTGCGGTTACGCCGGAAGGGCAGGCTCTTTGGCAAAAATTGACGGAGAGCTTTCAGGGCGACGTGAAATACAAACCATTGCATAGCTGCCTATCCGGTGGCAAATTCGGCGGCATGGGCGACGGTGTCTTTCAGGTCCTCTTCTCCAGTCCATTCCTGCGGACGCGCCTGGAGCGCGATGATTATCGTCAGGCCATAGAGGCGCGGTTGGCGGAACTTTCCGGGCAGTCATGGCGATTTATCACGGCGGCAGGAGAGAAGAAACTTCCGGACCCGCCGCCCCCGCCACCACGGCGAAAGGATACCGGCGTGAAAGTAGATATGGCTTCTTTGCCACCGGAAGGCCGTCGTTCCTTGGAAAAAGCGGTAGAGATGTTCGGGGATCATTTCGTGCCGATAGAAGAGGCGGAACGACAGCGGGCGGAAGCTGTTGCGACAGCGGAGAAGAAAACCCTTTCTGGCGCGGCGCGGCGCGGCGTGAAAATCATTCCGCGGCAAACAGACAGAATGACGTATCAGTCTCAGCAGAAGATATAGATTTTCCGCCTCTGGATGATGTGCCACTGCCGGAAGATGATGATGCGCCCTTGCCGGAGGACTGAACAGATGACATTTTTGAGGCGGCGGACATGGACCAATGTATTGGAGACAGGAGGCAAAAAAATGCTCTTACGATGGCTATCGAATGATTCCAAGTATACATTGCTTTGTGTGGCGCTTTCCGTCCCCCCTCTTCTCATGAGCCTCTTTGGTTGGGGCGCGTTTCTTCCTGTTGATCCAGCGTGGGCCGCGATTCTTCTCTGTGGTGTTCCCATTCTTTTTGGTGCGGGACGGGGTTTGATTTTCGATCATGACATCAAGGCAGATGTGTTGGTTTCTCTGGCCCTTCTGGCTTCGCTGGCTGTGGGAGAATATTTCGCGGCGGGAGAAGTGGCCTTTATCATGCAGTTAGGTACTCTCTTGGAGGACTATACGGCGGCTCGGGCCAACGCGGGTCTGGAAAAACTGGTGGACATGACACCGCGAACGGCACGGGTCACGCGAGAGGGAAAAGAGGTTATTGTTTCCGCAGAAACGGTGACGGTGGGCGAAGTTTTGACGGTATTGGCAGGAGAAACGATTCCGCTGGACGGTACCATCCTGTCGGGGCGTACGACCGTTGATACCTCGGTGATGACAGGGGAGAGCCTTCCAGTGGAGAAGGGGCCGGGAGACGCGGTGATGAGCGGTACGGTGAACCAATACGGGACCTTTACCATGCGGGCGGACAAAATCTGTGAGGACAGCGCTTTGCAGCGCATGATCCGGCTGGCTAAGGAGGCGGAGGCAGAGAAAGCCCCCATCGTTCGTCTGGCAGATCGGTGGGCCACTTGGCTGGTGGTCATTGCCCTGGGATGCGCTGTTTTGACGTGGCTGGGGACAGGGATATTCTTGCGGGCAGTGACGGTGTTGGTGGTTTTTTGTCCGTGTGCATTCATTTTAGCTACACCTACGGCAGTGATGGCCGGGCTGGCCAATGCGGCTCGACATGGCATCTTAGTACGATCAGGGGAGGCCTTGGAGCGCCTCGCGCAAGTGGAATGGGCCGCTTTCGATAAGACGGGGACTTTGACCGAGGGAGAACCGAAAGTCGTCGCGGTCGTCTCTTTATCGTCGGTTTTTAATGAAGCGGCGGTAGAGAGGTGGGCGGCCATCGCTGAAAGACGTTCTGAGCATCCCTTGGGCCGCGCGATAGCGGCGGCCTTTTTGGCTGACGAGACGGCTGTGGAGAATTTCGAACTTTTTGCCGGACGCGGTGTGCGGGCCGTGGCCCAAGGCCATACAATATGGGTTGGGACGTTTAATTTCTTAGCAGAGCAGGGAATTTCGGCTGCTATGGTGGAGGAGGCGGCACTGCCTTATCAAGCACAAGGAGCGACGGTGGTTGGGGTCGCGGTGGACGACGTTCTCTGTGGGATCATTGCCTTGGCGGACACGATACGTCCTGCTGCGCCGCAGGTTTTGACGAAACTTAAGACAGCCGGAATTACACCTTTGCTCCTCACTGGGGACAGCGAAGCACCGGCTCGAGCTATCGCGGCACAGGCGGGTATTGATGAGGTGCGATACAGTCTTTTGCCCGAGGATAAGCAGGCGGTTGTTCGTGCGTTTACGGAACAGGGAAAGCGCCTCGCCATGATCGGCGACGGGGTGAACGACGCCTTGGCTCTAAAAAGCGCCTATGCAGGCATTGCCATGGGCGGGATCGGCAGTGACATTGCCGTGGAATCAGCGGATGCGGTGTTGGTTGAGGATGACATTCGGCGCCTGCCTTACCTTTTTGCCTTGATGAAAAAAGTCATAGGGAACGTGCGGCAGAATATCATTTTATCGCTGCTCATTAATTTTTCGGCCGTTCTTCTGTCCGCTTTTGGTCTGTTGAATCCGGTCACCGGAGCGCTGGTTCATAACGGCGGTTCCGTCTTAGTAGTGGTCAATGCGGCCCGTCTCTTGCGGGAAAGGGACGAAAATTGACAGGACGTTTCGCTTTTTGGTGAAAAATGTGGTACTATATGGACACTGAGCAAGGGCGACCAAAGGGAAGCGGGAGCGTAGTGAATACGTACCTGCCCTTTTAACAAAGCTAAACGAAGTGTAACCTGTGTTTGGTACAATATGGATACTTAGTGCGCAGCCTGGCGAGATGGGCTGCCGCGCTTCAACGAAGGGAGAATCAGCGATATGTACGGAGGAATGGGCGGCATGGGGAACATGGCCGGCATGATGAAAAAGGTGCAGAAGCTGCAATCGCAGATGAAACTGATGCAGGAGGAACTGAAAAAACGCACCGTAGAAGTTACGGCCGGTGGTGGTGCGGTCAAGGTTGTTGCTAACGGCGATAAGGAAATTCAGTCCCTTGTGATCGATAAAGCGGCGGTGGATCCGGAAGATGTCGAGATGCTCCAGGATCTTGTCATGGCGGCGGTCAATGAATCCCTTAAGAAAGTAGATGAGATGATGACGACAGAAATGGGGAAACTTACCAGTGGGCTGGGGCTGCCGCCGGGCATGATCTGACATGCAGTACATTGCTCCTTTGTCTAAGCTTATTGAACATTTTCGTGCGCTGCCCGGTATCGGAACTAAGACGGCCGTTCGGCTTGCCTATCATGTCTTGGATATGGATACCCGCCAGGCTAAGGCGCTGGCAGAAGCCATCATGGAGGCCAAGGAGAAGATCGGATTTTGCAATACCTGCTTTAATCTCAGCGATACGAATCCTTGTGCAATATGTGCGGCCCAACAGCGCGATCATACGACGATCTGCGTCGTGGAACAGCCGCAGGATGTCGCGGCGATGGAGCGGATGCATGATTATAAAGGCGTCTATCATGTCCTGCACGGGGCATTGTCACCTCTGGAAGGCATTGGGCCGGAGAATCTTCGCATTCGGGAACTTCTGAACCGCTTGTCGGATGAAGCGGTGCAGGAGATCATTATGGCTACGAATCCCAACGTGGAAGGCGAGGCTACCGCTATGTATCTGGCTCGTCTGTTGAAGCCTTTGGGCGTCAAAGTGACGCGCATCGCGCACGGGTTGCCGGTGGGGGGCGATCTTGAGTATGCGGATGAGGTCACGTTGGCGAAAGCCATGGAGAATCGTGTTGAACTTTAACCTGGGAGGTGCAAAGTTATGGTGGAATCTACGCTTGTTATTGCTTTTGCCGTAGGCCTTTTGACTCTGTGTGTTATCGGTAAGCTCATCAAGCTGCCCATTCAACTTCTTTTGAAATTTGTTTCGAATAGCGTTTGCGGGGCGATTATGCTGTTCGTTGTAAATCTTTTCGGAATGGATATTCATATTACGATTCTCAAGGCTCTTTTCGCAGGAATTTTTGGCATACCCGGTGTACTGATCATCATCATTTGGGATAAGATTTTAACCAGATGACAGGCAGATAAAAAACCGTTGGCCGCACGGCCAACGGTTTTTTATCGAGATTTTTACCGAAACGATTATCCGGCGAAATGTTCGAAGTACACCACAAGGGCGAAGAGAATCAAGGAAATGAAAATAAAAAAGAAAATGGCCCGATTCAGCCACTTTAGCTGTACTGCTGTCAGTCGCTTGGCTCGGCGCTGGGCGTACATCATAATCAGCGCCACTAAAAGTGTGCTGTACATGCCGCGGTTAAGATTACTTAATAACTCCCAGCCGGAGGTCAGCAGAAAAAGTGTCATACAGATGACGACGATGAGGACGATGTTTTCCCAGGGTTTGTGGGTTTGGGGCTGGGGGGCGTCGGCGCGGGCAAGTTCTTCTTCTAATTCTTGGGCGGAGTGAATGTTTTTTCGTACGCGCTTCGTTTGTTTAGCCATGGAATAAATCACCAATCCTTCGTAATTTTAGCGGTCTCAGCGGGAATGCGGTGGACACATCTATTTCTCATATACGCTTATTTATTTGTATACGCTTTGAGCTGAGTGAATAATATTTTTATTATATCATAGGCATCGGCAAAAAACTACCGAAAGAGAAAACTTATACCGCGCAGGTGTGACAAGTAAGCGTTATTTTCCCCCTGGTTCTTCCAATTCGGAAAACGAATATATTTTTGGAAGTGTAAAGTTTTGGGAGAAAGAATTGCAGGATTACAAAATGCTTGGTACAATAAGAAAAGTGTAGATACGTGGATCGGAGCCAACGACATCTTGCGCACGGGAGGTATCGTCATGATTCGGGAACAGCGGAACCGGGATAAACTCGCCGCCTATTACGAGAAATTTATAAAAACGGGAGCAATTGACCCGAATGTTCATCCGTGGGTGGCGGATTCCTGGAGAAAAAGCCGGTCGCTCAAGGTGCCGATGGATCGGATGCGTGTGGAACACCGGCTGACAGCAGAAAATTTTACCCAGCGAAAGGAAAAACATCGAATGGCCATGGAGTATTTGGAATCCATGGCGGACGGTATACGGGAATTTTTCCAGAAGTACGATCTTTGCCTCCTTCTTTTAGATACGGATTGTGTGGTGCTGAAAAGCTACGCGCTGCCATATTTCCAGATGACGGCGGGAGAGATCGAGGGCGTGTTTGTGGGGTTGGAGGAGGTTGGCACTTCCAGTATCAGTATTGCGCGGGAACATGAGGCTCCTTTCTGGCTTTTCGGCCCAGAAATGTGGGTGGCAGATTGCCATGGCGGCGATGCCTGCTCTACACCGGTATATATGGGCGAAGAGTTGAGCTATATGATAACGTTAGTGTCGGTGACGCAGACAGATATCCCGCAAGATGCGGTCATTTCTCTTTTGCTGACATTGCGTAAGTCGTTGGAATCCTATTTGTTGCACATGCAGAGGATTAAGGCGCAAGAGGCGATCTTGGACGCGACGCCTTTCGCTGTCTATCATGTGATGTCGGGAGGAGAAGTGGCCTACGCCAATCGTCTGGGGCTCACCCGTTTGGCAGGGATCGGAGTGACGGAAAGTGACGCGCAGGCGACGAATTTAAACGATGTGGTGCTTAATTACCGGCATACGCCGATTTATAATGGCTTTCGGGGCATCCCTTGTCATAACAAAGAAGTCACCTGGATTACCCGGGCAAAGACTTATGAGGATATTACTACGGTGGTACCTTTAGAGCGGGATGCGGAGCAGACGGTGTCGAGTGTGGTGGTGGTTTCCATGCCGATTGAAGATTTGCGGACTTTAGTGGCACATGCTTCCGGCTATACGTCGAAGTACAGCCTTAATTCCATGGTAGGCGGAGGCGCAGCTTTTTCTGCCATGCAGGAACGAGCGGCCCGCATGGCAAAAAATAAACGCCATCTCCTGCTCCAAGGAGAGGCGGGGTCGGGGAAGCAGCGCCTCGCTCATGGAATTCATCAAGCCAGCCAACGGGCGGCGGGGCCGCTTATTACCCTTCATTGCGGTGACGCGACGCCGGATTTCATGGAACAGGAGATCTTTGGTGTGGCTTTGAATGGCGAAGACAGCCATCCCGGACGCTTGGAGCTGGCGTCCGGGGGGACGCTGTTCTTAGATGAAGTGGAGAAAATGCCGAAACTGATCGCCGCTAAGCTGGCCGAGGCTTTGAAGCGAGGATATTCCTGCCGTTTAGGGGAGACGGTGGAGCGCCCGGTGGACGTTCGCATCATCGCTGCCTGTGATAGTGATTTGCGGCGTCTGGCGGAACGGGGCCTCGTCGATCGAGGACTTTACGAGATCGTTTCCAAAAGTATTATTCGCGTCCCTCCCCTGCGGAGCCGACGGGATGACATTCCCCAGTTGGTTGAACATATCCTTGATGAGCTGGCGACCCAACATCAGATGCCACTCAAAAAGGCCGCCCCGGAGACGATTCAGATCCTCCACGATTATGACTGGCCGGGCAATATCAAGCAGCTGCAAAGTGTTTTGGAGTATGCCTTTTTTAATACGAAAGGCAGTGTGATTCGCCCGGAAAATATCAACTTGATGGGAGATATCAAGCCCGACGGCAAGTGGAAAGAAGACCGGGACGTCTTCGTCCAGGCGTGGAAAGCGGCGGGCGGCAACATCAGCCGTCTGGCAAATCTTCTGAATGTGAGCCGCGTGACGCTGTATCGTTATTTGAAAAAATTCGGGTTGGAAAAGGCTTGAGAATTAAGTAAGGAGCGTTCATTTTGCGTTTGCGAAGGAAGCCGTGGATCGATACGGCTATCCATGATTTTGATTCTTTTGTATACCCCAAAGATCGGCCAGCGGGAGAAGAGGAACGTGGCCGATGGCACGAAATCTTCGGGCGAGAAGCGCTCCTCTATGTGGAGCTGGGGACCGGCAAAGGGGATTTTATCAGTCAGATGGCTGACCGGGAGCGAGAAAAAGATTTTATCGGCATTGAACTGCAGCAGGATGTTCTCTACCAAGCAGCGCTGAAAGTGGCCGCGGCGAAACTTTCTAATGTTCGTCTCTTGGTTTTTCCGATTGACGAATTGGAAAAAATCTTTGCACCGGGCGAAGTGGCGGGGTTTTATATCAATTTCTGCGATCCATGGCCCAAGAATCGACACACCAAGCGACGGCTTACAGAGCGGGCTTTTTTGGCGCGCTATCAGCGGCTTTTACCGCCGGGCGGGCGCCTCTTTTTTAAGACAGACAATCGGCCGCTTTTCGAATTTTCGTTGAGAGAGTTTTCTGCCACGGGGTTTACCGTGACCGATGTGTCTTACGATCTTCACGCGGAAGGACGACTGGACAATATTGAGACGGAATATGAAGCGAAATTCAGCGCTTTAGGAGAGAAAATCCATCGCTGCGAGGTGATTTTTCCATGAATGGAGACGCGCAGCCGCAGGGAACGAGCGATGGGAGAAAGTTTTGGATGAATGACTGCGAAGCGGTGTTGGGCATCGTGGCTGTCCTTCTCATCATCGGGTCCATTAATGTATTCAGTTCCAGCTTTGTACTGGCAGAAACAAATTTCGGCACGCCCTATTTCTTTCTTCGAAAGCACGGGCTGAATTTAGTGGCGGGGATTTTTTTCCTTTGGCTGGGGATAGGGATCAATTATCATCGTTGGCGAACATTTATGCCGCTCATTTTTTTCGGAGTCCTCGCTACGTTGGTTTTGGTCTTATTCGTCGGCACTACGGTCAATGGCGCGCAACGCTGGCTGTCGGTAGCCGGTTTTCAGATCCAGCCGGCAGAATTCGCGAAGGTTGTGGCGGTACTTATCGAAGCGGCCTGTATCGCTTCACGGGTTAATATGGGCCGGCCGAGCCTGCTTTTGACGCCGCAGCTTTTTTTACTGGGCATCATGGCGCTTCTCATTGAGAGGGAGCCGGACGGCGCGACAGCGGCTATTGTAGTAGGTGTGCCCTGTGTAATGATGCTTTTTTCCAATATGAAAAAGAAAGATAAGCTCTGCATGATAGGGCTTGGAGGGCTTTTATTGGTTTTGATCTGTTTCGTACAGCCTTACCGGGTGCTTCGTGTACTGGCCATGCTTGATCCATGGGCAGATGCGCAGGGCGCCGGATATCAAGTGGTGCAGTCCATGCAGGCTATCGGTTCAGGCGGGTTAACGGGAATGGGGTTGGGGGTAGGCATCAGTAAATATCATTATCTGCCGGAAGCGCATACAGATTTTGCTTTTGCTGTTCTCTGCCAGGAAGCGGGTTTTTTGGGAGCTGTCTTTGTATTTTTGCTGTTTGCCTCGTTTGCTTATTACGGAATTCGCATCGCGCAGAAAGCCAAGGATCCTTTAGGGCAGAACGTGGCTTTTGGATTGACGATCCTTATCGTTGGGCAGGCCGTGGGAAATCTGTTCATGGTAGGTGGGTGGGGACCGGTCATCGGTGTGCCGCTGCCCTTTATCAGTTACGGCGGGTCTTCCTTGGCCGTCAGCCTGTGGGCGGTAGGGATTTTACTGAACATCGGCTGGAAGAGCGTACCGCCCAAAATGGTAGTAACTTCAGCCCCCCTACCCGAGTCTACGCCTTTAGAGAAGCCCCGGATTCGGCGGATTAAATAATAAAATACGGCCAAACAGGCCGACAGGGGATATCAAAAGAACGGAGCAGAATTTTATGATTGTGTACGCGGTAGATACCGGCGGAGAATACATTACGGTGGCGGAAAGTCAGCGGCGCCATCCCGTGGGGCAGCGCAGTCTTTATGTCAATCTGACGAACCGCTGTCCTTGTGCCTGCACTTTTTGTTTACGTCCGCTCAAGCACATGGCAGAAGAAAGCACCCTTTGGTTGAAACATGAACCGACCGTTGAAGAAGTGAAGGCGGAACTGGCGGTGGTTCCTTGGCCGCTGATTCATGAAGTGGTGTTTTGCGGCTTCGGAGAGCCGACCATGCGTCTTCAGGATTTAGTAACGTTACTGCGTTGGGTGAAAGAGGAACATCCGGAGGTCAACACGCGGGTCAATACCAACGGGCTTTCCGATCTTGTATACGAAAGAGACACGGCCCCCGATTTCAGCGGGGGAATATTAGATACTATCTCCATCAGTTTGAACGCTTCCAACGCAGAACGATATCTGGCGCTTACTTGCAGTCGGTTTGGCATCGGTTCTTACGAGGCGATGCTGACCTTCGCCCAACATTGTAAGGCCTATGTGCCCCAAGTGATCATGACAGTGGTGGATCAGGTCGAGGATACCGAAGAGATCGCGGCTTGCCGAGCGATATGTGAAGCGCGGGGCCTGACTCTTCGGGTACGTGCGTATGAGGCGAGTTAAGGGGGAAGACAAAGGCATTGGCTCGGTTGCTTATACTGCCTGAGGAGGTTTATCGCACCCAAAGTTTAGACGCATAAGTAAGAGCGGCTCACACGCGCATGAGCCGCTCTCCTAATTGTGGAACCATTATTCATTTTTCTACGCAGCCCTCTCGAGCGAGCCGCGCATCCATTCTGGCCAGCTAAGCCATTACCGGCAGTTCCGTTCTGCCGTCTTCGCTTCCCGACGATCGGGAGTCTCGCGAAGGAACCGGGTTCCTTTTTGGCATCCATCTTCTTGGCTGCCTGCTGACGAAATGCCATAACCGAAACGTGGCTGCTGCCGTGCCTTTTTTGCCTGCGGTACGGGTATCGTCACCGTTGCCGCCCGACACTTTTTTCATCACTGCACCGCTCAGTCAGTTCGTCAGGGTCGTGGCCTCTAACTGTTCTTCGATAGGTGCCACCTCCTTTTACTGTGATCATTATAGCATGGAAAGCAGAAAATAGCAAGATATGAAATTTTTTTCTTTTGTTATGTTGCGGTATATAAAAGTGAATAAAAGTGAGGGTCAGCGGGAAAAATATAATATACCCTTTGTGGGTTGCCAAGGGGAAAACCTTGACAGGAGAACCCCTTTTCGCTATAATAACTTTTGTGCCAGGGGAGGCAATCCCGATGGAGATAGAGAGCCGGTGAGAAACATGATGGAAATGCGTCTTTATCATTCGGCGCTGTTTGATCTCTACGGCGCATTATTGACGGAGAAGCAGCGGCATTGTCTGACGATGTATCTTTTTGAAGATTTGTCTTTGTCGGAGATCGGTGATGCGTTAGGCATTTCACGACAAGCGGCCTATGACACGATACGACGGGGCGAGGCGGTTTTAGCGGAATATGAGGCGCGATTGGGGCTCTGGCAGCATCAACGGGAAGAGCAGGCTGCGCTGGCGGAGATATACGACGCGCTGAAAAATCTTGCGGTGAAGGATGAGGCGGGACGGGACGCGATCTTGTGCCGACTGTCGCCCTTTACGGCCCGAGGATGGGAGGTGGAACCATGATATTCGAAGGATTATCCGAGCGCTTGCAGGCGACGTTTAAAAAACTGCGGGGACACGGAAAACTGACGGAGAAAGAGGTAAACGAAGCCATGCGCGACGTGCGGATGGCCCTTTTGGAAGCGGACGTAAATTTTAAAGTCGTTAAGGACTTTATCAACAAAGTTAAAGAACGGGCCGTGGGACAGAATATCTTGGATACCCTGACCCCAGCCCAGGCCGTCATTAAGATTGTCGATGAGGAATTGACGGCCCTGATGGGGGGGACACAAAGCCGCCTCAATATCTCTCCGACTCCACCTACCGTCATCATGATGGTGGGGCTGCAAGGGGCAGGAAAGACCACCACAGCGGGGAAATTAGCTCTCAGCTTGAAAAAACAAGGGAAGCGTCCTCTTTTGGTAGCGGATGATATCTATCGGCCGGCGGCCGTGAAACAGCTGCAAGTTCTGGGCGAGCAGCTTGACGTGCCAGTTTTTTCCATGGAATCGGGGACGGATGCGGTGACGATCGCTGGGGCTGCCGTTCCATATGCCAATGCGCACGCGGCTGACGTCATTATTATTGACACGGCTGGTCGCCTCCATGTCAATGAGGAGCTCATGCAAGAGCTAAAAGCCATTAAAGGGGAAGTACGCCCTCATGAAATCCTTTTAGTGGTAGATGCCATGACCGGACAGGATGCGGTTAATGTCGCGGCTTCTTTCAATGAAGACCTGGGCCTTGACGGGGTCGTGCTCACCAAGATGGATGGCGACGCCCGTGGCGGGGCGGCCCTTTCCGTCAAAGCGGTGACCGGCTGTCCCATCAAATTCGTGGGAATGGGGGAAAAATTGGAGGCTTTGGAGCCTTTCCATCCTGACCGTATGGCTTCGCGCATCTTGGGTATGGGCGATGTCCTTTCTCTCATCGAGAAGGCGCAGACTGTCTACGATCTTGAAGAAGCTAAGAAGATGGAGAAGAAGTTTCGCAAGGACGAATTTACCTTAGATGACTTTTTGAGCCAACTCCAACAGGTGCGGAAGATGGGGTCCTTCGAGCAGATTTTAGGGATGCTGCCGGGGATGGGAAATATCAAAAAGCAGTTGGAGGGTGTGAACGTTGACCTCAACGGCAAAGAGATCAAGCATGTAGAGGCCATCATTCGATCTATGACACCCAAAGAACGCGCCGACGTCAACCTTCTCAACGGCAGCCGTCGCAAGCGCATCGCCATGGGGAGCGGCACTCGGGTGCAGGAAGTCAATAAAGTCCTCAAACAGTTTGCCGAAATGCGGAAAATGATGAAAAAAATGACGAAGCTGCAAAATGGTCCTATGGGGTTGGGGCGATTCAAGTTGCCCTTTTTGCATTAACATATGTGGCTACAGGATTTTTAGATTTTTTAAGGAGGTGATTTTTATGGCAGTAAAGATTCGTTTAAATCGGATGGGAGCTAAAAAGCATCCTTTCTATCGTATTGTGGTGGCGGATTCCCGCTTCCCGCGCGATGGCCGTTTCATCGAAATTTTAGGCAATTATGATTCCACAAAGGAACCGGCTGTCGTCAGTATTGATGAAGCGAAGGTTCTCGACTGGATGCAGAAGGGGGCACAGCCGACGGATACCGTCCGTTCGCTCCTCAAGAAGCAGGGAATCATGGCGAAATTCGACGCCCAGAAACACGGGAAGAAGTGAGAAAGAGGATATCCGTATGAAAGAGATTGTCGAGATCATAGCCAAATCCTTAGTGGATCATCCGGAGCAGGTTATCGTGGAGGAATCCGGCGATGATCGGGGCATTGTTTTTCAGTTGCACGTTGCTCCGGACGATATGGGGAAGGTCATTGGCCGGCAGGGCCGCATTGCGAAAGCGTTGCGAACTGTCGTCAAAGCGGCTGCTACCCGGGAAAACAAAAAAGTCACGGTAGAGATTGTGTAGGGGGACGCACGCGATGATGGCGTTTCCTTACGGAAGCGGCAGACGCCTTCCTCGCGGGGAAGGCTTGCCGCTGTTTTCTTTCGTGGAATGAAATAGTGAAAGGTGAAGGAGATATCCATGGACAGTATTACGATCAAGGCGCCGGTCACCATCAAAGCAAAACTGACGGATACATTAAGAAAGCGTATTGTGGATGAACTGACGCAGAATATTGAGCAGGTGGGATTGGAGCTGCAGCAGCTCGATATTGAAGAGAAAAAAGTGATTGCCGAGCAGGCGCAAAATGATTTACAGAGGCTTCAGGCCATTCGCCAGTATTTCGGGATGGAGCGGCAAAAGCGCATTGACTTTAAGGCACAGGCGGAACAGAAGTTGGCGGACGCGAAAAAATTAGCCACCGGGGCAGAGATTATCCAAGGCACCATGGAACGTCAGGTGGAGGTCAAGATCGGCGATAACTTCCGCGAGATCATGAATGTCGAGGTTCTCATTGAAGATGACAAAGTCATTGCCATCCGAAGCTAAACGGCGGGTTATCATCGGGAAGGCCGGAGCACCTCATGGCCTTTGGGGCGAGGTGCGGGTCTTCCCGATGACGGATTTTCCCGAACGGTTCCGCGGCATGAAGCAGGTCTATGTGGGCGAAGAACGCCTGACCATCGTAGGGGTGCGCTACCAAAACGATACGATCTTACTCCGCTTTGCCGGGTACGATTCTCGGGAAATGGCTTCGGCTCTGACCGGACGACTTTTAACTGTCGATCGAGCCGAGGCGGTTCCCCTGCGAGAAGGAGAATATTATACCTTTGATATCATCGGTTTGCGGGTGGAAGATGAGGAAGGACATCTCTTAGGAGAGATCACGGACGTGCTTCAGACGGGAAGTAATGACGTTTATGTAGTAGAAGTACCCGGACAAGCGAAGCAACTCTTAGTTCCGGCTCTAAAATCCGTAGTGCGGCAGATTTCGTTGGGAGAAGGAAAAATGGTGGTGCACCTTATGGAAGAGATGACATAAATGCGAATTGACATTGTATCTTTATTTCCTGCTATGTTTGCCGGCCCCTTTGGGGAAAGCATCACGAAACGCGCGGTAGAACGGGGACTTCTTGACATTAAGATAACGAATCTGCGGGATTTTACTTTTGATAAACACAAGCAGGTGGACGATTCTCCCTTTGGCGGCGGCAGCGGCATGGTGCTGAAGCCGGAGCCGATGTTTCGTGCCCTGCGCCATATCGAGGCGACGGCTGCTTATCAAAAGCGCCGGGTACTTCTCATGAGTCCTTCCGGTCGCACTTTTACCCAGCAAAAAGCGAAGGAATTGGCTGCCTACGATCAGCTGATCTTTCTCTGCGGTCATTACGAGGGCTTTGACGCCCGCATTGAGGATTATTTGGCCGATGAAGCCATCTCCATCGGTGACTATGTTCTTACCGGGGGGGAGCTCCCGGCTATGGTCATCATCGATACTGTATCGCGCATGCTCCCCGGTGTCTTAGGCTCAGAGGAATCTGCGCCCACAGATTCCTTTTATGACGGCCTTTTAGGCTATCCTCAGTATACGCGCCCTCGTGACTACGCAGGATTAGTTGCCCCCGACGTACTCCTCTCTGGGGATCATGTCCGGATCGCACTTTGGCGGCGGCAGGAATCCCTGCGGCGAACGAAGGAAATGCGGCCTGATCTTTTGAACAAAGCGGTACTTTCTGAAAGTGATCGACGCTTTTTAGCCTCGCTGGAAGAAAAAGAAAAAAGGTAATTGTTATGGATGACGTTTTAGGAGATGCGGCCCGAATGGAAATTCATTCGCGACAGACAAAGACGGGAGAAACTGACAAGGACGATGGTATTGCCGGAATTTCGATTTATTCCGTGGAGTTATATAGGCAGACAAGAATCGCAACTTCCGGTGGACAGGCGCCTTTGACTTATTGTATAATATGGCTCATTCCATAAAAATGATAAATGGCCAACCGGTGTCTTTCAGGGAAAAAAGAACGGCCTGATGGACAAGGAAGTACAGGGGGATATGGACATGGGACGGATTGTGAAAAAATTTGGCGGAAGCTCGGTAGGTAGTACCAAAAAGATTTTGCAGGTAGCGAAGCGAATATTGGCGGAGAAACAGCCGGAGGATCAAATTGTAATGGTCGTTTCCGCCATGGGGGATACCACTGATGAATTGATCGCTTTGGCTAAGGAGCTGACCCCTGCACCTTATCAATATCCTCGGGAGATGGATATGTTGCTCTCCACCGGAGAGCAGGTATCTATCGCACTTCTCACCATGGCCTTCCGCACCTTGGGGCATCCAGCGATTTCTCTGACCGGGGCTTTGGCCGGCATGAAGACGAACTCGGTGCATACGAAGGGAAAAATTCTTGACATTGAGCCCCAGCGGGTCTTAGATGAATTGGAGAAGGGGAATATCGTTGTGGTAGCTGGCTTTCAGGGGGCCGATGCGTTGGGGGATCCCGTTACCTTAGGGAGAGGCGGCTCTGATACCTCGGCGGTAGCGTTGGCCGGTGCCTTGAAAGCAGATAGTTGTGAGATCTTCACCGACGTGGACGGCATCTATTCGGCGGATCCCCGTGTGGCACCGGACGCTCGGCGGATGCAGGAAATCACTTACGATGAAATGCTGGAAATGGCTCGCTTGGGAGCCGGAGTCATGCAGCTTCGTTCCGTGGAGATGGGGAAAAGGTTCCACATTCCCATCCACGTCCGTTCGACATTCACCACTCAATCGGGAACGATGATCAGGGAGGCGTATACGATGGAAGAAAAAGAATTTGTGATCCGCGGCGTGGCGCATGACGATAAGGTGGCAAAGATTGCCGTGCTGGGTGTTCCAAATCATCCCGGTATCGCCCACTCGATTTTCTCGGCGTTGGCGCAGGCGCATGTCGACGTGGATATGATCGTCCAGAGTATTCGCAACATCGAAAAAAATGTCACGGATATGGTCTTTACCATTGCCAGTGACGATCTTGTCGTGGCCAAGCCCATCGTGGATCAAGTAGCAAATGATTTAAATGCCATTGCCGTCTTGATAGAGGAGGACGTGGCTAAAGTCTCTATTGTCGGGGCGGGGATGCTGGGAAGTCCCGGGATCGCCTCTCGCATGTTCGGGGCGTTGGCCGAAGCCGGTGTCAACATTGATGTCATCAGTACCTCGGAGATCAGTGTTTCTTGTCTCATCAAGGCCGATAAGATCAAGACTGCCGTCAATGCTATCCATGCCGAATTCTTTCCATCGAAGCCGACTGCGTAAGCAAAAGAGATAGTTTCTGCGAAGAACAATAAAACTGCATAGAAATTAAAACGCAGCTGCAAACCTCATCAGGCTTTGCAGCTATTTTTTATGCGTTGCCTAATAGATAAAAATAGAATGAATAAAATTGATAGTTGTTTGTTGACTCGCCTAATATTAGTTTGTTATTATAAAAATAATAATCATATAGGCGGTATCACTTATATACACGATGAACGGGTCAATACGGTCAAGCATGCCACGGACGGCTGGCGAGTCATCGGTACGCCGAAATGGAATGCGGTTCTGGCGGCGGAGTATTTGCCGGAACCGGATACGGCTCTTATCGGGCGGCTAAGGTTTACTGACAGTCAGTTAGTCAATGATAGAGGCGTGACGAGTCCGAGTTTTACCATCTTTGCTCTGGGGATTCGGCATAAGACGACAATCAATGCGGTTCCGGTGACACTGAGCGCTATGTGTTATAATGTGTTTGATAAAAATTATTTTACGATTGATGATTTAGGCGAACCGCGGACGTTCATGGTGTCGGCGCAGTTTGACCTGTGAGAAAATGGGAGATGTTATCATACTGCGATTCTGTACTCTCCTTGACAGCGGAGGCGGAGGCGCCTATAATAAATCCATAAAGCGATGAGGGAGACATGATTTCGGGAAACTTCTTCGATAGAGACGGAGGCCATGGGCTGCAAGCATCCGGAAGAAAGCCTTGAGATTACCGCTTCGGAGTTGCCGCTACGCGTGTGCGGAAGGCGGCCGGTGTCAGCCGTTAAGGACAAGAGTGGGCCGTTTCGGCGGCAAACAGGGTGGAACCGCGGAGAAAAGAGCTTCGTCCCTATAGGGGGACGAGGCTTTATTTTTTCCCGAAATAGGGAAATGGGGATTCCTTTTTAGCGGTGAGAATTTATTACACTACAGAAAACCAATAAAAGGCAGGAGGTTTTTTTATGGTAAAGATCACGATGAAAGACGGCAGCATTCGGGAAGTGGCAGAGGGAACGACGCTCTTGGATTTTGTTAAAGACGTGAGCAACAGCTTAGCAAAGAAAGTTTTAGCGGCAAAGTTAGATGGTAAGACCGTGGGGCTGATAACGCCGTTAACGAGGGACGCCAAGGTGGAATTCTTGACTTTTGAGGACGCGGGGGGGCGGCTGGCCTTAAGGCACACAGCGGCGCATATCATGGCACAGGCCCTCCAGCATCTCTACGCTGATCAGCACATTCAATTTGCCATCGGTCCAGCCATCGAAAACGGTTTTTATTATGATATTGATATGGACCGTAAGCTCACCGACGAGGATTTGAAAGACGTCGAAAAAGAAATGGAACGCATCATCAAGCAGAATTTACCCTTGGTTCGTAAGGAAATCAGCCGGGCGGAGGCGCTGCGCTTCTTTTCGGAAAAAGCGCAGAATTATAAGGTAGAGCTGATCAACGGGCTGCCGGAAAATGCTGTCATTTCTCTTTATGAGCAGGGAGATTTCACGGATCTTTGTGCTGGGCCTCACGTCCTGTCTACGGGGAAGGTAAAGGCCGTGAAGCTTCAAAGTATTGCAGGAGCTTACTGGCGGGGCGATGAACATAACAAAATGCTCCAGCGCATTTATGGTACCGCGTTCGAGAAAAAAGAAGATCTTCAGGCATATCTTTATATGCTGGAAGAGGCGGCGAAACGCGACCACCGCAAGCTGGGCAAAGAGTTGGATATCTTCAGCCTTCATGAGGAAGGCCCGGGTTTTCCCTTCTTTCACCCCAACGGCATGGTCATTAGAAACGAACTCATCCAATATTGGCGAGATGTTCACCGCCGCTATGCGTATCAGGAAATTCGTACCCCCATCATTATGAATCGTCGCCTTTGGGAGCAGTCAGGACATTGGGACCACTATAAGGAAAATATGTACTTCACGCAGATCGATGGAGAAGACTATGCGGTGAAGCCTATGAATTGTCCAGGCGGTATTCTCGTCTACAAATCCCAGCCCCACAGTTACAGGGAGTTGCCGCTGCGCCTTGGTGAGCTGGGACTGGTGCACCGCCATGAGCTTTCGGGTGCCCTTCATGGACTCTTTCGGGTGCGAAACTTTACCCAAGACGATGCCCATATTTTCATGACCCTCGATCAGGTAGAGGGGGAGATTCAGAAGGTTATCGATCTGTTTGACGAGGTGTATAAGACCTTCGGGCTCTCTTATCGGGCGGAACTTTCCACGCGCCCCGAGGACTCCATGGGGGAGGAGGAAATCTGGGAAAAAGCAACGGCGGCTTTGCGAAATGCCCTCCAACATCGCGGGCTGGATTATATCGTCAACGAAGGCGACGGTGCGTTTTACGGACCGAAGATTGACTTCCATTTGAAGGATTCCATTGGTCGGACGTGGCAGTGCGGTACCATTCAGCTGGATATGCTCATGCCGGAGAAGTTTGACATCCATTATATCGGTGAAGACGGGCAGCGTCATCGTCCGGTCATGATCCACCGGGTCGTCTACGGCAGCATTGAGCGCTTCATCGGCATTCTTATTGAGAATTATGCAGGGGCGTTCCCAGTCTGGTTGGCTCCGGTACAGGCCCGCATCCTTCCTATTACCGATAACCATCATGACTATGCGCATGAACTGCGGCAAAAACTTTTTGATTTAGGTTTTCGGGTAGAAGTGGATGACCGTAACGAAAAGATGGGCTATAAGGTGCGGGAAGCGCAGGTCAAAAAGATTCCCTATGCTTTGGTTGTGGGAGATCAGGAGATGACCGATGGCACGGTAAACCTTCGAAAATACGGTGAAAAAGATAGCCAAACCATGCAATTCGCCGAGTTTATTGCCCTTTTGACAGATAAGGTTAAGACAAAAGCGGAAAAATATTAATTCGATTCTTACGGTTACTTTCGGGCGAAGGAGAGCAGAGGATGGCGGAGCGGCGTTTCCTTATTGTGACGGCGTCCATTGGTTCCGGGCATAGTAAGGCGGCGGAGGCGGTGGAAGAAGAGCTGAAAAAGGTGTATCCAAAGGCTTTTATCCGTATCGTAGATTTTTCTGCGTGGGACGTTTCTCCGGCGACGGCTTTCATGAAGGCCAGTTATCTTTTCATGTTGCACTTTATCCCGAATCTTTACAACCTGATGTATTGTTTTACTGGAGGCAAGGCGGGAGGTCTTTCCGTGCAAAGCCTGATTTCGGCATCTACGGCTCGGGATATACGTGCGCTGGTACGGAAATATCAGCCAGATGTGGTAATTTGTACGCATCCTTTTCCGGCGGGGGCCGCATCGTGGCGGAAAGCACGTCATCCGCATGAATTCCTCTTCGCTACAGTGATTACGGATTACTCCGTGCATCAGATGTGGATTTATCCTAATGTGGACCGTTATTTTGTGGCCCGAGAGGCGATGAAGACGGACCTGGCGGCAGCGGGGCTTCCGACGGGGCATATTTATGTTACGGGGATCCCGATCACGGAAGCCTTCACGCAGCCGGTCGATCGGACGGCGACCTTTAGACGACTGAATTTATCGCCGGATTTTCCCGTGGTTCTTTTGATGGGCGGCGGGTTGGGCCTGGGCGGAGTTGAAGCGGCTTTGGCAGAATTAGAACAATTTGCCGGAAGCATTCAAATCTTGGTGGTAGCTGGGAGAAATGAGAAATTAAGACGACGGGTGGAGGCGTTAGCTCGTCGATCGCGTCATGAGATTCGCGCTTGGGGGTATTCCTCGGAGATACGGGCGCTGATGGCGGCGGCATCCTTTCTTATTACCAAGCCGGGAGCGTTGACCATCAGTGAGGCTTTGGCGGCGGAGTTGCCTCTGGTGCTGCATGATCCAATCCCCGGACCCGAGGCTCAAAATGCGGCTTATATGGCTCGGTGTGGGGTGGCCGTTTGGGTAAGTGAGCCGAAAAAGCTGGGCGAGGTGTTGCAGCAGCTTTTAACGGAACCTGAAAGGCTCCAAAATATGCGGGAGCGAGCGAGGGCAATGAAACGCCCCAATGCAGCCCATAGCATTGGGGCCGTCTTGATCGACGCATTGGAACAACGTTCAGACGAAGAGGCATGACAGACTGGCAGTCTTGGCGGAGAGGCGTTGTGCCATGAGGACAGGAAACTTAAAGATATGAGGAAGGTTTTTACTGTCTTAAGACGAATATGTTTAGCATAGCTATTAGAATACTATCGAGCGAAAAAGCAGAGATTGACCAAAAAACTCACGGGTGAGAGTTATGGCGTTGAAAAAATTGCAGGAAAAAACCAATGGCGAATACGGTTGCCCGGTGTGTGGGCGGATCATGCACCGGGTTAGTGGCGGCGCGGTACAGGTAGTGAACGGGCAGGCGGATTTAGAGAGCCATAAACCTCGGTATGAATGCAGTTCCTGCGGGGTGTTTTACCGTGAGGTGTTAACTTCGGGGTATTACGATACATTTCCGCTTCGAAAGGACCAGTCTCCCCTTCCAGAAGACGGAACGTTGTCCCCAAAGGCAAAACCGGCGCTTCCCACTGCGCCGGTACCGCTCCAGCCGGGGCAGAACGGAACACGCTTTTGTCCCCGGTGCCATCTTCCCCTGCGGGTCGTAGAGGGGAGGGACTTAGAAGTGTTTGATGGTAAAGTGGATATGGAAAATACAAAGCCTAAATATGAGTGCGATTCCTGCGGGGTATTTTATCGTGAAGTTTTGACATCCGGCTATTATCTGCCTTATCCCCAACAAGAGGAAGATCGGGCGAAGACTCGTTCGGCGGCTATGCCCACGTCGTTTCCCGTGGCTTTGCCAGAAAAGAACGAGGTTTTGGCCACGCGGGATCTGCAGCCGGTGCAGTTAAAGCGGGATACCGAAGGACATTGCGCCTGTCCGCGCTGTAACGCTGATATGGAATACATCGAGGGCGGCGCGGTACGATTGGTAAACGGTAAACCGTACATGGACGATGTGTGGGATCATTTCGTCTGCAAGAATTGCGATTCGGTTTTTCGTCGGATTGTGGGAACGGATTATTTCCAGTGGTCAGAAAAATAAGTAGGTCAATGGGGATAATTTTTTATCAGGGCTTGCATAGAAGCCAATTTCTTAGTATTATGGAGAAAAGCATGAGTGGATAGAGCTCTGATTTTAGGTGTTGTTTCGCAGCTGCCATCTGATGAAAGAAAGGGGGACGTATATGGGACGTGATCGAAGCAGACGCCAGTTTAACTGGTTCCTGCTTTTGCTGCTCGTCATCGGCGGTTGGTTTTCCTATACGTTTGTTACCCAGCAAATTCATCTGAATACGGTGGCGAAGGACTATGAAGCGACACAGATACGTTTGGAAGAGGCACGAATGCGGAACGAGGCATTGAAGAAAGAACGGGCCGATCTGAGTGATGCCGCCTATATCGAAAAAGTGGCTCGAGAAACGCTGGGCATGACCCGACAGGGAGAAGTGCCTTATATTTCGGCTCGGCAGTGACGGGAAGTTCTTGACACTGCGAACACGGCGAGGGTATAATGAGTCCGTGTTTTAAGCATGATTTAATTTAAGGAGGAAAGGTTATTTTGTCCATTGAAGTTGACGACGTGGTGGAAGGTAAAGTTACCGGCATCACGAAGTTTGGCGCTTTCATTGAGCTGCCTGACGGTAAGGTAGGCCTCGTACATATCTCGGAGGTCGCGGATGTCTATGTGAACGATGTCAAGGATTTCCTCAAGGAAGGCCAGATGGTTAAGGTGAAGGTGCTGACAGTGGACGATCGGGGAAAGATCGGCCTTTCCATTAAACGCTTGCAGCCAAAGCCCGAGATGCCCGCCAATCGGATGGGGGCACCGGGGGGAACTTTTCCGCGGCCACCCCGGCGTGCCATGAATGATTTTCACCGTTCCGCTGGGCGATTCAATAGTGGGCCGGTTTCCTTTGAAGACAAATTATCTAAATTTCTGAAGGATAGCGATGAGCGATTGACGGATCTCAGGAAGAAGACGGATTCGAAACGCGGTGGGCGCGGCGCCAGACGTTCGAACTGATTTGGGATGAGAAAGCACTCTTTTCAGGGTGCTTTTTCTGCTTATGGAGCCGATGATGGAAGATCTTTTGACTCGTGTAGCGGCTTTTGTCAGCCGTCATGCACTGTGGCGGCAGGGAGGACGCGTTTTAGTGGCCTGTTCGGGGGGGCCGGATTCTTTAGCTCTCCTGTCCCTGGTGTCAGCCTTAAAAAAAACACAAAACTTAGAAGTCTGGGCGGCGCATTTTGACCATGGCATACGGGGAGAAGAAGGACGGGCGGATGCGGCTTTTGTGGCAGATTTTGCGGCGGCACACGCTATTCCCTGCCGTATGACTCGGGAAGATGTGCCAGCATATGCGGCTAGGCATGGTTTGTCCGTAGAGATGGCGGCTCGAGAACGGCGATATCGTTTTTTGCGGCGCACGGCGGTGGAGATGGGGCCGGGAACCGTTATAGCCACCGGACATCAAGCGGAAGATCAGGCAGAGACGGTATTGATGCGCATCCTACGCGGGACGGGGCTACACGGACTTTCGGCCATACGGCCGCGGAGAGGCAATGTTGTGCGCCCGCTCTTAAGTGTATCGCGCGCAGATATCGAGGCATATTGTTTGCAAGAGGGTCTTTCGCCTCGGCAAGACGCTACCAATGCGGAGATGGATGCTGTGCGAAACCGCCTGCGTTTAGAGCTTATGCCTTTGTTACGGGATCGATATAATCCGGAAATTACGATGGCGCTCTGCCGGTTGGCGGATATCGCGCGCGACGAGGGGGATTTTTTGCGAAGGAGTGTCGAGGCCATTTGGCAGAAAGTGGCACAGCCTATTCCTGAAGGTTGGGCTCTTGCAAGATCAGCTTTTAGCCAGCAGCCCGTTGCTTTGCAGGAGGGAGTTCTTCGCTGTTTGGCAGAGGTTTTGGGGGAACGGATGCGATTTCGATTCGTCCATTATGAAGCGCTCAAGGATTTGCTGATCAAGGGACGTACGGGTGTGAAGATTGATTTGCCAGGACGTTGGCGAGGCGAAATAGTCTATGACGTCTTACACGTACGTAGAGAAAAGGTGCCTTCTCGGCAATGGGAACCGCAGTGTTTATCCGTACCGGGAGAAGTTTCTTTGCCGGTAATAGGGTTGTATGCAGAAGCGACACCTGTGGAAACGCTGCCGCTGAATTTGGGGCCGAATGTTATTGCCGTGGACGCCGACGAATTGCCTTTACCGTGGGAAATTCGGCCGCGGCGAGAAGGTGATTGGCTGAAAGTGGAGCAGGGAACAAAAAAGTTGAAAAAACTTCTGATCGACGCGAAAATTCCACGGGAGACACGCGCCAGTCTCCCTATATTTACAGCAAACGGGCAGATTTTTTGGGTGGGTGGTTTGAGACAGGCCGCGTGGGGACGGGTAACGCCGGAGACGAAAAGGATCGTTCGCTTGACCCTACGCCAGACATTGAAAGACGTATATGAAGATGAACGGTGTGTAAAGCAGAAGCAGCGGGAGGAGATACCATGATGATGAATGATTTGGAAAGAGTGGTATTTACGCCGGAGGAGTTGGCGAAAAAAACGCGGGCGTTAGGGGAGCATATCTCTCAAGAATATGAAGGGAAGGATCTTTTGGTTGTAGGAATCCTGAAAGGCGCCTCGATGTTCACTATGGATTTGGTGCGCTGCATTACGATTCCGTTGGAACTTGATTTCATCGCCGTATCCAGCTACGGATCGAGTGCTTCGTCCAGTGGAGAAGTCAAAATTCTGAAGGATACCACCATTGATATTCAGGGGAAGAACGTGATCCTCTGCGAGGATATCATTGATTCCGGCACCACCATGGCCAAGTTGCTGCCACTTCTTAGAGAGCGCCGACCAGCCAGCCTGCGGCTCTGTGCCCTTTTATCGAAACCTTCTCGCCGCATCGTGCCAGTGGATATTGATTATTGCGGTTGGGAAGTTCCGGATGAGTTTATCGTGGGCTATGGACTGGATTATGCGGAAAAATATCGTAATCTTCCCTGTATCGGCGTCTTGAAGCGGGAAATTTATGCTTGATTGTCTAAATCCGCTTTTGATGATATAATGACTTCCTATAAAGCGTTTAGCTGGGCTGCTTAAGGAGGAACACCTTTTTGATGAATAAATTTATTCGCAATGTCGGATTTTATTTACTGATCATTTTTATTGCCATCACCATCATCGATTATTTTTCGGTGCGCGGGACGACACGGCAGGATATGGGATACACCGCCTTTTTGCAGCAGGTGGATAAGGGAGAAGTGGCGCGGGTCACGGTGATGAATAACACCATCGACGGCGTTTTGAAGGATGGGACGGAGTTCACCGTAGTGACGCCGAATGTTCCCAATATTGATACGACGCTGCTCCCCAAGCTGCAAGAAAAAAATGTGGAAATCAAGGCAAAGAACCCACCTGAGCCGCCGTGGTGGACGCAGATGATCTCATCGCTCTTGCCGATTTTGATTTTGGTAGGGGTCTGGTTTTTTATCATGCAGCAGACGCAGGGTGGCGGGGGACGGGTTATGTCCTTTGGCAAAAGCCGGGCTCGCGTGAGCAGTGCGGATAAAGTAAAGGTCAATTTCAGTGATGTGGCGGGGGCGGACGAGGCAAAACAGGAATTAGAGGAAGTCGTTGAGTTCTTAAAGCAACCGAAGAAATTTAACGATCTCGGGGCGCGTATTCCGAAAGGGGTGCTTCTCTTCGGCCCGCCGGGTACAGGTAAGACGCTTTTGGCCCGGGCTGTAGCCGGAGAGGCGGGGGTTCCTTTCTTTTCGATCAGTGGCTCTGATTTCGTGGAAATGTTTGTCGGCGTGGGGGCGTCGAGAGTGCGTGATCTCTTTGAACAGGCGAAGAAAAGCGCTCCCTGCATCGTGTTTATTGATGAGATTGACGCGGTGGGGCGTCAGCGCGGCGCCGGGGTCGGCGGCGGCCACGACGAGCGGGAGCAGACGTTGAATCAGCTCCTGGTGGAGATGGACGGTTTTGCTGCCAATGAAGGGATCATCATTATCGCCGCCACCAATCGCCCTGATATTTTAGATCCGGCCCTTCTGCGTCCGGGGCGTTTCGACCGACAGATCGTGGTGGATAAGCCCGATGTGCGGGGGCGTTTGGCCATTCTCAAGGTACATACGAAGGGGAAACCGGTGGATAAAGATGCGGATTTGGACATTTTAGCCCGCCGGACACCGGGCTTTACCGGGGCTGATCTTAGTAATCTGGTGAACGAGGCGGCGTTGCTTTCGGCGCGGCAAAATAAGAAGACCATCACGATGGCCGCTTTAGAGGAATCTATCGAGCGCGTTATGGCCGGTCCAGAAAGAAAATCTCGTATCATGAGCGACAAGGAAAAGCGGCTTACGGCCTATCATGAGGGCGGACATACGTTGGTGGGAATGCTTTTGCCCAACGCCGATCCGGTACATAAAGTCACTATCATCCCACGGGGGCGGGCGGGGGGCTATACGCTCATGCTGCCTAAGGAAGATCGCTCTTATGAGACCCGCAGTGAATTGATGGACCAACTAAAAACACTTTTAGCGGGCCGTGTGGCGGAAGAGGTCGTCCTAAAGGAGATCAGTACCGGGGCGCAGAGCGATATCCAGCGGGCTTCCCGAGTTGTCCGCAGCATGATTACCCAGTATGGCATGAGCGAGGTCTTAGGGCCGATTTCCTTCGGAGAAGGCGAGGGACATCAGGTGTTTTTAGGGCGGGATTTCAATCAGCAGCGCAATTATTCGGAAGAAGTGGCCTGTGAAATTGATAAAGAAGTCCGTAAATACATCGAAGAAGCCTATGAAGAATGCCGTAAGATCATCACGGAGCACATTGATAAACTTCATCTTATCGCCGCGGCGCTCATCGAGAGAGAGACACTGGATGCGTCGCAGTTGGAGGAACTGATGACGAAAGGCGTGATCACGGAGCGGGGGGATAAGTCGGAAGAGCCGGGAAATAATGAGCCGCCACCCTTGATGCCGATTCCGTTAGAGCCGGTGAACCCGGTGGCACCAGAACTGGAAGCGGAGCGAGAATCGGAGCCGGAAGGAACACCGGTGGCCGCGCCGGAACCGAAATTTAATATTACGCATCACTCGTGAAGGTAGAGAGCGGTGGATGAAGAAGGGGCTGCCGATCGGCAGCCCTTTCTTCACCTCTTTGTGGAGTTTAGATTTCAAAATGATGCAGGCGAAAAGCGTTGATGAGGATGGCCAAAAGTCCGGGGAGAGAAGTGGCCATAGCCAGGAGAGGTGTAAAGAGTGGCCCGCCAAAGCTGTAAAGAAGGCCGGTAGCGGCGGGCATGGCCAGTAAAGTGCCGGCAAAGGCCCAGATATAGTTCTGGCGAACGGCGAGCATCGTTCGGCGGCTGAGAGACAGAAAGCGGGGTAAAACCGTAAAATTTTTTGAAGCGAAGAAAAGGACAGTGGCTTTCGGTGATATCGAAGGTGCGTCTGCTGTCAGTGTCACCGATAGATCGGCTTGTTGGGCCGCGTTATCCTCTATCACTTGATCGAAGAAGGCGACGGTCAGACCTCGGGCTTGCAGGAGTTGTAACTCCTTCGATTTTTCAGCTGTTGGAATATCGGCGCGTACTTCAGGAATCGTCAGCTCGCGGGCGAAGGTTTTAGCGGTGCGAGGACTGTCACCAGTCAGGAGAACGACGTGAATCCCCATGGTTTTCAGGTTGTTTAGCATAACGGGTATTTCCGGGCGCACTTCGTCTTCAAAGGCGATGAGACCTTTGGTGCTGCGCCCACTGCTGATAAAGAGAACGGTCTTTCCCCGTTCTTCTAATTGATCGGCTTTGGTGAGGAGGTCGGCACTGATGTAGATGTGTTCTTCTTCCAACCAGTGCCGTTTCCCTACCCGCACGGCCGTTCCGTTGATGAGTGTTTCGACACCAACTCCCGGAATTTCGTTCGCAGCGGCCAATCTTTGCAGGCGAGCGCGTATCTGGATGGCCCGGTTAGTAATGGCTTTGGCCAGAGGATGATACGATTCCGCTTCCGCGGAGGCTGCGAGACCGATCAAAGTGTCGTCGGTTAGACCTTCTCCCATAATGTCAGTGATATGTGGGGTGCCTAAGGTGAGAAAGCCGGTTTTGCCGATGACGACGGCGTTGATATCGGCGGCCGTTTCCAAGACGGTTGCCTCTCGTATGGGGAGGCCGCTTTGACGAGCTTTCTTCATGGCTGTGCTCATGCTGATAGCTTCCACGAGCCCGATGGAAATCGGACAAGCGGCGATGAGGATCGTAAAAAAGACCGTAGCGCCCACGGAAAAGGAATCTAAACCTGTCCAGAGCAGTCCTAAAGCGACGGCCAGGAGAATTGCAAGGAGTGTGATATGTCCGGGGACAGTGGCGTTTTTGGGCACAGAGGAAAAGGGCGATGGATCAGGGAGAAGCGCGCCCATTTTTGTCAGCGCTTCGAGGTCATCTCGCTGCACGCGGCAAAGGACATATTCGCCCACGGTTGCCAAAATGAGCGTGAGGCTCAAGGGGAGAAAATAGGTGGACGGGCCGCCGCTTCCTATTAAATCCGGGTCGGTCAGGAACAAGGCGATCGTGCTGTAACCGAAAGCGGCTATTGTGCTGATGGCGATTAGGCTGGTCGTGTCAGGAACGCCGTGTATTATGCGGCCTAAACCACGAAGATACCAAGGCAGATGGAGCAATATCAGGAGCAGGGCCGTCCCGGCGCTGGCGTATCCTCCCAGACGAGTCAAAAACGCTGGAGGGAGCATGGGGAACATTTCCTGATAAGGAAGTTCTGAGGCAATGATCGGGAATAGAATGTTACCAGTGAGGAGCAGCGTCAAACAAAACGAGAGAAAGAGACGAAGCAGGGCGATCTTAGTTTGACGACGGAGGCGGGAGAGAGCTGGCGTCACAGGTTTTCTTTCCTCAGCCGGATCTTTTTGTCCGATGTCTGGGTCGGTGGTGATTTTAGCGCGGGGCGTATCTTCCTTTGTCATCGGTGTGGCAGTGGACATGGTATCAGCCTCCTTAGGGGCATAAAACCAGGTGATACATTTATTTTCCATTATGCACCGCCGCCCATCGAGTTGTCAAACTCTGTGCCTCGAATTGACTGGCCAGGAATATTGGTAACGGAAAAATTGTTTATTTGCGACAATATCATGTATAATAAATAACATAGTCATAGAGAAGTACAGCGTATGAGAAATGGCACCGCTGCTATTTCATTTTCTGGTGAACGCCAGTGTAAAATATCTAAAAGAAGGTACGGCTTCTTATTTCCTTATTATTTCGAGGCGCACACATCTTATACAGCTTACGTTCAACGATGCACTATGAGAGATATGTGGCAAGGGGAGGGAAGCAGGTGGATTTTGACTGCTGGACTGGATTGCTGATTGAGGGAAAACCCTATACGATCGTCGAAAAGATCCGTTACAGGGAAAAGGCGTCGGATGTGCGATGGACGGAGTATGGCCTCATCACGGGGACGGAAGAAAAAGGCTGGTGGCTGAGCGTCATGGACGGCGGTCTCTCCTGCACCTTGTCGCGCACGGTGCCGCAGGGGACGGCGCCGAAGCAGTATCGGCTGCGCGATCAGGGAAAGGAACTTGTGGTAGGCGTCTGGGGCGTGAGTGACGCCTCGGTGGGGGACGAAGCGTCGTATCGTGAATACGAAAGTGAGGACGGGAAATATACGTTCTTCCTTGAAAATTGGGCGGAAAAGCGCATCGGCGCGTCCGGCTGGCATGTCGATCCCGCGCAGATCCGTCTCGACCCGACGGCGGCCGCGGCGGTTCGGGCGAACTCCTTGAAATGGGAGGGGCGTAAGCGTTTCCTGTCAAATTGCTGTTGGGTTTACGCGGCGCCCTTTCTCTACGTCTGCGTGCTGTTCTTGCTTTGTGGGGATTTCGCGGACAGTTTTTGCTGGCACGATGTCCGGCGCTTTCTCCATGTTCCCTATCGCATGGTGGAGCGGCTTTCTGACGCGCCGTATTACACGCCCCTCAAAGATGCGGAAAACACGCAGGGCGACCATTTTTATGAATCCACCCTCGATCCCGGCGCGTCAGCCATGGATATCATTGAAGGCATTGATGGGTGGACGCAGGAGGTTCGCCAAGATTTAGCGGCCACCGACCAGGCGATCGTCATCAAGACGAAAGACGAAGCCTGCCGCGTATCAACAACAACAGACGGGAATACGCTCATTTGGGTTGGTTCCATCGGTGCTCTGCCTATTACGGAAGATGCGGCTTGGCTTCATCAAGATGAAACCTTGGATCGCTACGCTCGTCTTATACGCTTGGCTTCGACGGAGGGACGTCTAACGGTCATTCAGGATCAAAACAGGAGGTAATGTTTGTATGTACGATATGTCCGCTCTCATGAGTACGGTGTTTTATGCCTGCTTTGGCATCGTGTTGATGATCGCCGCCAGCCGGATCATTGATTTTTTTATTCCCGGCGATTTCGAGGTGGAGATCAAGAGGGGCAATCGTGCCGTCGCTTGGCTTTGCGCCGGTTCTTTTATCGGCGTGGGGGAAATCCTGCGGGCGGTCATCCTTTCGCCCTATGGGGAAGCGGCGGACGTCGGCTTTTTGACGGGGGTGACGTCGAGTCTTCTTTACGCCGCCCTTGGGATCTTCTTCTTTATTTTCGGCTTTTTTGTCGTCAATCTGTGGTGCCGTCAATATTCTCTGCCCGAGGAGATCCGAAAGGGGAACACGGCGGCAGGGATCATGGTGTTCGGTATTTTTGTCGGGCTGTCCCTCGTCATCAGCGGCGCGGTGCATTGAGATAAAAGGGGGCAGAGTATGGAGAACTTAGGGCGAAAAGCCGCCTATTTGGCGGCCGCGTTCGCTTCGATCGCCGCTGTCACCGCCGGTTATTCCCATTGGGGAGATATTTCCTTTGAACTTTGTGCCGCCGTTGTGCCTTCATGGAATCAAGGGGAACAGCGCCTTTCGGATGCGCAGGGGCGGCGGTTCACGCTTCTTAATCACGGGGACGGGAAGGAAACGGCGCTCTACGACGACGATACGGCGGTCACGTTTCATCGGGATAACGAGGGCAATCTCATCTGGGAATACGGCACGGCCAGCTTGCTGTCTTCCGTTGCCGCGAGTTACTTCGCCTTTCACGGATTTGCGCCGCCGAAAGGACACATGGAGCCGATGACGATGACGTATCGGCTCGACACCCCCTTGACGCCGCGCCAAGAGGAGGAAGAACCACAGCGCGCCTTGGGAAGCCACGGTGGGGGAAGAGGCGGCTTTGGTTCGACCATCAATCGAAACTATAAGGACGAGAAGAGCAAAAAGGCGCGTTTGGTGGGGCGAAAAGCGGGGTTTGGGCAAGCCGGGGTTCGCTCGGCCGGGTCGTAAGGAGCCGATGAGATGAGAAGAAAGACGTCTTACCTCGATGCGCTGGATCCTGCGATTTTTCCCTTCATTCAGTACGAAGATTATGCGGATCGCTATCCGACGCTTTCGATGCAGGGATTTCCGGCATCCTTTTACGAGGAACTGCGCTTTGCCTCCGCGCGGCTCTTTCAGATCTTCGTCAAGGCGGCGCTAGTATTTCAAGAGGCGCCGGATGATTTTGCCCGGGATATGGATATGCCCGAGGCTTTGCTTCCCTATATGCACACGCCCAATCCGTTTGGCCTGCCGACGTGGCTGTCCCGTTTTGATTTCGTGATGGACGAAGGGGGGCGTATCCGCATGGTGGAGATCAATGCGGACACGCCCTGCTTTCTGATTGAGAGTTATTACGCCAACGGGGTCGCGGCGGACTGGTTCGGCCGCCGCGATCCCAATGTGGGGGCGATGGAGGAATTGCGCCGCTTTTTGCGGACGGTGCACGACGGTCTCTGTGCACCGGTCATTGACCTTGGGACGCGGGATTTTTGCCCTCGACCGTTCGTCTTCAGTTGTTTCGATGATTGCCTGGAAGATTTGGCGACGACGCGGTTTCTGGCGCGTCTGATGGCGGAGAGCTGTCCCCAGGGGGATATTCGGTTCCTGTCGTTTTACGATATGGAAATTGACGCGGCGGGGATCCCGTTCGCAGATGGCGCACATGCCGCCGCGCTCTATCGGCTGCACCCCTTGGAAATTCTCATCGACGAGCGAACGGTCGACGGCGAACCATTGGGGCAGATGTTTTTGGATCTCTATCAGGAAGGACGTTTTGCGCTCTTTAATCCGCCGGAAGCCGTGATCCTGCAAAATAAATCCTTCATGGCGTTAGTGTACGCCCTCTACCGCACGAACCGATTTTTGACAGCGGAGGAACGGGAGATCGTGGGGCGGTATTTGGCGCCGTCGTATTTTGAATCCGATTACGAGGCACTATCGGATGGAGCGTACGTCTACAAGGAAATTTGGGGGCGCGAAGGCCGTAATGTTTGCGTTTTGCGAAAGCGCGGGGCGGAGCATGAGATGGTGATCGAAAAATTGGTGGATCGTTACGACGACATCGTTTGCCGGGAAAGCGAAAGGGCCATGTATCAGCGTTTTATTCGTCAGAAACGGTTTCGCCATCGGGTGGATTCGGGCGAAAAAGACGGCTTCCTGACCTTTTCCTGTTTCATGCTCTTCGGGCAGCCTTCCGCCCTCGGCTGCCGCTTTTCACCCGAGGCGATCGCGGGGACGGAAGCGTATTTTCTGCCCTTGGTGGTGGGCGAGGGGTAGGAATGGACGGCGACGATATATTTACTTATGGAACAAAACTTGATAAAATCCTATGTGAGTTGCGGGCAAAATAGAATGGGTGTGATTCTGCTTGGTGACCGTGGAGGCCAATGCGAAAATCAATTTGACACTGGATATTTTGGGGCAGCGGGAGGACGGCTACCATGAGGTGGCGATGGTCATGCAGTCCGTGGGGCTTTTTGATACGCTGCGGATGGAATTAGTTTCCAATGGCATTGCGCTGCATCTCAATACCACCGCGCTTCCCGCTGACGAGAGAAATTTGGCGTGGCGAGCGGCACGCCGCTTTTTAAATGTCCATGGGATACGAAGCGGGGTTCGGATTGAGATCGAAAAACGCATCCCCATCGCAGCAGGATTGGCTGGTGGTTCAGCTGATGCCGCTGCCGTGTTGCGCGGATTGAACGAACTTTTTGCGACGCAAATGACAGCGGCGGAACTGATCCGCTTGGGGGCGGAAATTGGCTCTGATGTACCGTTTTGTCTGCGGGGGGGGACGGTATTGGCCACAGGCCGGGGAGAGATACTTACGCCGCTCTCTTGTGGTCTTCATGCGTGGGTCGTTTTGGCGAGACCGCCCATCGAGGTATCTACGGCGTGGGCTTATAGTACTTTTGATCAGTTACACGGGTTAGAAACTTCTTGGACATCAGCTATGGTGGAAACAATCAAGAAGGGCGATCTGAAGGAGATCGCAGCGCGGTTGGGGAACGCCTTGGAAGCCGTGACACTGAAAGCACATCCTGTCATTGGCGACTATAAACATATCCTAAAAGAAAACGGCGCTCTGGCCAGCTTGATGTCTGGCAGCGGCCCGACGGTGTATGCACTGACTCGTGATAAAGTGATGGCTGAGCGGGCGGCGGCGGCACTGTCGTCTGTCCATCCGGAGGCGGTGGTATTCGTTGTGCCGACAACGGGACCAAAAGAAAATGGATAAGAAGAACTGAGCATAAGCGAGGGAAATGTATGGAGAAAAAATTAGCCCCCATTCGACTGGACAGCTATCAGCCGCTCCGGGATGTGGTCTGTGAAACACTGCGCGATGCCGTGCGCAACGGGATACTAAAGCCTGGGGAACGGCTGATGGAAATACAGTTGGCGGAGGAATTGGGTGTCAGCCGCACACCGGTTCGAGAGGCGATCCGCCGACTGGAATTGGAAGGGTACGTCATTATGATGCCTCGACGAGGTACGTATGTAGCAAATCTTTCCATTCGCGATATCAACGAAGTTTTTGAAATACGCACTTCACTGGAGTCCCTTTCCAGTGGTTTGGCGGCGGAACGCATCACCGATGAGGAGTTGGAGCGATTGCAGCGCCTCTTAGTGCAGATTGGCGCTTACATCGAGAGCGGCGACATGGGGAAGATTGTAGAAACGGATACGGAATTTCACGATCTTCTCTATCAGGCTAGTCGAAACCGGCGACTGGTGGGTATCATTTCAAACTTGAGAGAGCAGCTCACACGCTTTCGCACCACATCTATGTCCTTTCCCGGCCGGCTCAAGGCGACGCTGGAAGAACACCGCCTGATCGTTGAGGCCATCGCGCAGGGAGACGTGAAAGCGGCGCGAAAAGCGGCGGAACATCACATGGAAAAATCCGAACAGACGCTTTTGGCCAGCATGGAAGCCATGGAGAAACGGGCAGAGGGCGACGGGGCAGTATAATCTTCGATTTTGGAGGCAAAAGAATGTCAGATTTAGTTACCGTCATATTAGCGGCCGGGAAGGGGACTCGGATGAAATCGGTTCTTCCTAAAGTGCTTCACCAGGTGGGAGGAAAACCTATGGTGCAGCACGTCTTGGATGCGGCCCGGGAAGCCGGGGCGCGCCGCAATATCGTGGTGGTAGGCTTCGGGGCCGAGTTTGTGCGATCCGCCATTCGAGGTGCGGCAGAGATCGTCGTGCAGGAGGAACAGCTAGGTACGGGTCATGCGGTGCGTATGGCGGAACCGCTTCTTCGGGATGAACGCGGAACTGTCATGGTACTGTGCGGCGATACGCCGCTTTTAACGGGGGCACTCCTCACGCGGCTCTACCAGGCGCATAAAGAGGCCGCCGCTAAGGCCACGGTGCTTACGGCTATTATGCCGGACGCTACGGGATACGGGCGGGTCATTCGTTCGGCTGCGGGTACCGTGGAGAAAATTGTCGAGGAAAAGGATGCTACAGAAGCGGAGCGGCAGGGGAAGGAAGTAAATTCCGGTATCTACTGTTTTGAGGCACAGGATCTTTTCTCTGCCTTAGCGGAGGTGGGGTGTGATAACGCCCAGGGGGAGTATTATCTGCCGGATGTCCTCGCCATTTTGCGACAGCGGGGAGAAAAAATCTGGGCCTTGGCGGCGGAAAATTACGAAGAGACGATAGGGGTCAATTCCCGCATCCAGTTAGCGAGTGCGGAAAAGATCCTGCGCCATCGCAAGAATTTAGCCCTTATGGAGAGCGGCGTGACCTTGATGGATCCGGACACTACCTTTATCGACACAGACGTTTCGGTGGGGAAGGATACGGTGATTTATCCATTTACCTGGATTGAAGGGGCATCTTCGGTGGGAGAAGGGTGCGTTTTGGGACCGTCCAGTCGTTTTTCGGACACGAAGATAGGGCATGAGGTGACAGCTCAATTCGTCTATGCTCATGAGTGTGAGATTGGTGACGGCACAATAGTTGGCCCTTATGTCCATCTGCGGCCTCAGACGAAATTGGCCGCGCAGGTACGGGTGGGGAATTTTGTTGAGGTTAAAAATTCTTCCATCGGTGAGGGAGCTAAACTTCCTCATCTGCAATATATTGGCGACTGTGATATGGGGTCGGGGGTTAATATGGGATGCGGGACCATTACCGTGAATTACGATGGCAAGGCGAAATACCGCACTATCATTGGCAACGATGCTTTCATAGGCTGCAACTCCAATCTCGTTGCGCCAGTGACGGTGGGAGACGGTGCTTACGTAGCGGCTGGCTCTACCATCACCAAGGACGTGCCGTCGAAAAATTTGGCGGTGGCTCGGGCGAGACAGAAGAATATCCCTGACTGGCCGGATAAGCGGCAATGAGGAGAATCTCAAAATAAGACTGGCAGAAAAAGTTCGTTCGTTTTATAATGGAGAGGGCGAGGCATTTTACACAGTATGGGAAAGCGCCGTCGTCTGTCGGTATTTTCCGGCGAAGAATGGCTATGGAGGGGTTTAGAAAAATGGCAGACATGAAAGATCTTTGCATCTTGTCGGGCAGTGCTAACCCAAAATTGGCGTCAGATATTGCCAATCACATTGGGGTGCGGCTTTGCGACGCGCTGGTGAGCCGTTTTAATAACGGCGAAACCCAGATTCTGATTGGAGAAAGTGTTCGGGGCCGCGACATTTTTATCATTCAACCAACTTCCCAGCCGGTCAACGATAATTTGATGGAACTTCTGATTATGGTGGACGCTTGTCGTCGAGCCTCGGCTAACAGTATTACGGCGGTGGTTCCCTATTATGCCTATGCGCGGCAGGATCGAAAAACGCGAGGACGGGAACCTATTTCTGCCAAATTGGTGGCCAATCTTATGGAAACGGCTGGTGTTGACCGAGTGGTGACCGTGGATCTCCACGCCGGTCAAATTCAGGGATTTTTCGATATTCCCGTAGATCACCTGGCGGCTTCTCCGATTTTAGCGGAATATTTCGTGGAAAATCCTTTAACTGATCCCATTGTGGTGTCGCCTGATTTGGGCGGTGTCACTCGAGCCAGAACATTGGCGGATCATTTGGGAACAGCCATTGCTATTATTGAAAAACGTCGCCCAGAGCCGGGAAAAGCTGAAGTCATGAATATCATCGGTCATATTAAAGACAAAGACTGTATTATGATCGACGATATCGTAGACACCGCCGGTTCTCTTTGCGAAGGTGCGAAGGCTCTACAGCGCATGGGGGCTCGCTCGGTTTATGCATGTTGTTCCCATGCCATTTTGAGCGATCCGGCGGTGCGGCGGATCAACGAATCGAATATCGAAAAATTGATTATTACCGACACCGTTCCGTTGCCGCCGGAAAAAGAATCGAAAAAGATTGTTGTCCGTTCTTTGGCGGATACGATCGGTGACGTCATTATTCGTATCCAGTCGCACCGTTCGGTGAGCCAGCTTTTCAAATAAGGATGCGTTCTTTTGCCGCCGCTTTTCGTCGGCGGCATTTTATTTTCTGCGTGGGAAGAGAGTGTCTGAGGGAAAGGGGCAAGTATGGGATCTAAGAAAATATTGGCGGCGGCAGTGACGGCGCTCTTTTTCTTTAGCCTGTCTGCCTCTGTGTCCGAGGCGCGCCTTCACGGGGCGGCAGCTCATACAGAACGACGAGAAGAGAAAGAGAAATCAAATCTTCCGCCCTATGTGGATTTTGGCGGAGGCTATTCGGTGTATGATCCGATGAAAGACCGGCCCCCGGACGAAGGACTAAATGTTGTAGAGACGAATTTCTTTTTTTTCGGACCCCTGCTGGTTCGTCCGTGGACAGACGCCATTGTTCTTCATCACGTAGGGGTTCCAGACGGTGATGTTTCTTCGTCACGCATTCATCAGGCGCATATCGGTAACGGATGGCAAGGGATCGGTTATCACTATGTCATTCGACAGGACGGTACCATCGAGCGGGGACGTCCGTTGGCTACCATTGGTGCCCATGCCTATCGAGGCAATTACCATACCGTGGGGATCAATCTTTCGGGTAATTTTGATGAGGAAATACCGACGGGAGAACAGATTGATTCACTCATTCATCTGCTGACCTTTCTGTGTCGTCACTATCACCTGACACCAAATGAATATACGATTGTCGGGCATCGGGACGTCAATTATGACACCGCTTGCCCCGGATACAACCTTTATGTCCTTTTGCCGGAGATACGTCAGGCAGTAGCAGATGAATTGCAAGGTAGTGCGGCCGGAGAAGAAGCTGCGTATACTGAAGTGAAGATATTGGGTGAACCAGAGCTTCGTGAGGAACAATTCGTCCGCTACATTCATCGGAAAAATTCAAACCCGCAGCTTAACTGCACAGTGGAAGAATTAGTCCACTACTATTATGAGGAGGGAGAAAGTGAAGGAGTACGTGCCGATCTCGCCCTCTGTCAGGCCATTAAGGAAACCGGGTGTTTCGCTTTCGGCGGCGATGTGCAGCCATCTCAGAACAATTACTGTGGTCTCGGAGCTACAGGGCGAGGGGTGCGAGGTCAATTCTTTGCTACGCCTCGGCGCGGGGTAAGAGCGCACATTCAGCACTTGATGGCTTATGCTACGACGCGATTGCCACAACAGCCGATTTTAGATGAACGCTATGAGGTACTGCGGGAAAAATATCCGCAATATTACGGGAAGGTAGATACCTGGGTAGGCCTTAATGGAAAATGGGCGGTGCCAGGGCGTCGGTACGGACAGGATATTTTGCGGATATTTGAAGAAGTCAAAACGGATTGAAGTAAGGGACATCGAAGAATCTCATAAATTGGCTGGCGATACGTACGGAATATTGGTATAATAAACCACTAAGCGACCCAGTGCGTAAACGCGAAAATGACGCTCAATGGCCGGATGTTCATGACGTCAGATTTTCATGGGTGTTTAGCGGCAGATTCAATCATATTTTTTATAAGGACGGGATATATCCATGGCAGAAACAGCTTGGGCAGTTTTTCCGCCGGTACTAACCATCGTGTTGGCGCTGGTGACAAAAGAAGTGTATATGTCGCTTCTGATTGGTATTTTTTCGGGGGCACTTTTCTACACAGAAGGAAACATCCTTGCCGCGATCTTGACCATGTTTGCGGTCATGGAAGAAAAAGTAGGAAAGAATGTCAATATTTTGGTGTTCTTAGTCATTTTAGGAATTTTAGTAGCGGCCATCGCTCGTTCTGGGGCGACAGATGCCTACGGGGAATGGGCCAGCCGCCGGATTAACGGGAAGCGCAGTGCCCTCCTTTTGACGGCTCTTTTGGGTATCGTTATTTTTATTGATGACTATTTTAACTGCCTTACCGTCGGGACAGTGATGCGGCCGATTACAGATAAGTTCAAAGTGGCGCGGGCTAAAGTAGCTTATATTATAGATGCTACAGCGGCCCCGGTCTGTATTATGGCGCCTGTGTCCAGCTGGGCGGCGGCAGTAGGGTCATCGCTGCCAGAAGGGAGCGGCCTTGATGGTTTTGGTCTCTTTTTGCAGACGATCCCTATCAATCTTTATGCGATTTTGACCATGTGCTTTATGCTTTTCCTTGTTTGGACGGGGCGAGATTTTGCTGCTATGGGACAAGCGGTGCGAAAAAATAGCGAGAACTTCATTGTGGCGGAGGAATATGCCGATACGGAGTCAGAATATACGGCGCAGCACGGCAAGGGCACTATCCTCGATTTACTGTTGCCTATTTTTGTCCTTATCGTCGCCTGTATTTTCGGCATGCTTTATACTGGTGGCCTTTATGAAGGAAAATCCGTAACGGAGGCTTTCGCCGACTGTGATTCGTCTAAATCGCTGGTTTTAGGTTCCTTTATCGCTTTTGTATTTTTAGCCCTTCTCTATCTTCCGCGGAAGATCGTTTCTTTTCCCGCTTTTTGCGAGTGTTTCGGCCTTGGTTTCAAAGCAATGGTTCCAGCTATTTTCATCCTTTGTTTGGCGTGGACTATGTCGGGGATTGTCAGTGACAAATATTTGAATTTGGGTGGTTACGTGGGGCATTTGGTCAATGCCAACGCTTCCCTAGGCCTTTTTCTGCCGGGCATCTTCTTCCTGGTAGCGTCTTTCTTGGCCTTTGCTACGGGAACTTCCTGGGGTACTTTCGGGATTTTAATTCCCATTGCTGTGGCGGTTATTGGGGTGGAAAATTATCAAGGGCTTGTCCTTTCGGTGGCGGCCGTTCTCTCTGGAGCGGTAGCCGGAGACCATGCTTCACCTATCTCGGATACCACTATTCTCGCATCAGCGGGGGCCCAATGCCACCATATCGATCATGTGAGTACTCAGCTCCCTTACGTCCTACTCATTATTACCTGTAGTTTTGTCGGCTACCTTGTGGACGGCTTTACACAAAACGGTTATGCCGGTTTAGCGGTCGGCTTCCTCCTTTTAGGTGGTGCTTGTGCTTTTATTCACGCGAAGGTTCCCCCGGTGGATGTGGATGAAACTTAAAGCGTATCAGAATAAAAAATATCCCAGATCATGTCGCATTATCAGCGTTTAGCCTGTTTTCTGGTTTGGTTCCGGTAGGTATAAATTTCATCATATCCCCTCGTCCTCGCTATCTTCTGGGCCTTGATTCTGTCGAAAATCAAGGCTCAGTTGTTGTTTACTTGCGTTTATTAATATTTCTTGGTATAATATTTCTGCGCTAATACTTTAATGGGGGAAAGCGGAGTGCATCTGCGATTTGTGAAAGCCAGTCCGTGCAGCAATACGACGGTGTTCATATTAGATAAGGTGCCACGAGCGGCGTATGCAACGGTGGCCGGTTTAATAATGGATACGGAGTATCTGGCGGCGGAACAGGTTGGTTTTTTGTCATCTCTGCAGAATGGAGAGGTGCTTTTTCACTTGGAGATGTCTGGCGGAGAATTTTGCGGCAACGCGATGCTGGCCCTTGGGGCATGGGTGGTAAAAGAGGGACTGGCAGCGCCAGGGCAGGAATTTTTTCTTACCTGTTCCGGAACGGAAAAGCCTCTTCCGTATGCGGTAGAAAGGATAGCGGCGGGATGTTTTGACGTTCGTGGGAAAATGCCGGAGGCTTTGACAATGCGCCCTGTTGCCATGGAGGCGGCGGGGCAGAGGTTTTCCGGTACATTGGTGACTTTTCCCGGGATTGGTCATTTCTGCTTTGAAACGACGGCATTTCCGGATCAAGTGCAGTACGATGCACTTTTGACAGCGGTGGCGAAGATAAGCGGAGCAGATGCCTATGGAGTTATCCCCTATTGGCGACAGGCGACGGATACCTGGCAGATTCGTCCTTATATCGGCGTGGCGGCAACTGGCAGTCGAGTATATGAAAAATCCTGTGGTTCAGGAAGTTTAGCCTTGGCCTTAACATTGTTGGAGAAAGAGGAGCGCGGACGCTTGCGCATCTTGCAGCCGGGAGGCATGATTATGGCTGATCCAAAGGAACCGTCAATTTCGACAACGGTATGTTTTCCCTGTGAGGGAGGCCTGTGGCTTCCTGACGGGGTGATATAGTAGTGTTAAAAGATGGAGGGATTGGACGATGAAAAAATTTTTAACAATTTGTATGATGTTGATGCTGACGATGGGAATTTTAACAGGCTGCGGTAGTGGACCCCAGACAGCGACGGAAAAGAAGGAAACCGAGAAAAAGATTGTTTTAGGATTGGACGATAATTTCCCTCCCATGGGCTTTGTGGATGAAAACAATAAAATTGTGGGCTTTGATATTGATTTAGCTACGGAAGCGGCGAAAAGAATGGGGGGCGAAGTGGAATTTAAGCCCATTGATTGGGCTAGCAAAGAGGCGGAATTGAAGAGTGGGCGAGTGGATATGCTATGGAACGGGCTTGATATCACACCCAAACGGAAAGAAAATATTCTTTTCAGCGATCCCTACATGAATAACCGGTTTATCATTTTCCGGGCGGCGGGACAGAATCAGGAGATCAAGGATGAGGCATCACTGGCCGGTAAAATTGTTGCCACGCAGAGCGGCGGGGGGACGATTGAGGAATATTTAGACGCGAAGCCGGAGCTCACGGGAAGTTTTAAGGAATTTAAAAAATATCAGGATTATTTGGCGGCCTTTATGGATTTGGAAAACGGTCGTATTGATGCCGTGGTTTGCGACGAAATTATCGGGCGCTATTATATGAGCAAACACCCGAATAAATTGGAAGCAGTGGATGTCACGGTGGGACCGTCGGCCCAGTTCGGCGTTGGCTTCCGCAAGGACGATCAAGCACTGCGGGATAAGGTGCAAAAGGCATTGGATGAGATGCGCCAGGATGGGACGATGGCTAAGATTTCTCAGAAATGGTTCGCCGCCGATATCACAAAAATAGCGAAATAAAGACAAGAGAAAATATCCCAGCCGAATCGGCTGGGATATTTTTACGGGTCAATGCGGATGTCCTTTTATTTTTCACCGGCTTTTGATACAATAAACAACATAGACAGAATGAGGAGCAACCGAGATGGATTTTATTGAGGAGCTCAATCGAGCCGGGACGGCGTGTCTCATGGCGGAGAGCGAAGTAGCGATGCAACGAATGATGGGTGGTTTAGGACGGCGGATGCGTGCGGCGATTGAGGCACATGAAACGGCGTTACGGGAAATGTTTTCGGTGCTTCGTGCCAGCGGGTTTACCATCGCGCAGCTGGAATCTTTGCGAGACGATGCAGGCGATTCACCCCTGGCTTATGGCGTGATAGAAATATTGAAAAAGGAATATGGAAAGTTTTGATTTTAAGGAAGCGGAGAGGGAAGAGAGCATGGCGGAACAGATTGTAGTATACAATACGATGACGCGGCGCAAGGAGGTATTTCAGCCGCAGGAGCGGGGAAAGGTCAGTATATACGTCTGCGGTGTGACGCCTTATAACGAACCTCATATTGGTAACGCACGTCCTTTCGTGACGTGGGACACTATTCGACGTTTTTTTAAGCGCATCGGCTATGAGGTGTATTATGTTCAAAATTTCACAGATGTGGATGACAAGATCATCCGGGCAGCCCATGAGCAGAATGTATCATGGAAAGAGATTGCCGATCGCTATATTGCAGCGTATTTCCAGGCGCTGGATGCTTTGAATGTGCGCCGGGCTAACGTATATCCACGCGTTTCGGAGACGATTCCTGAAATCATTGCCATGGTTCAGGGGCTTATTGAGCACGATTACGCGTATGCGCTGGAAGGGGATGTCTACTACAGCGTGGAGAAGTTTGCCGGATATGGCAAGCTAAGCGGCCGCACGTTGGAGGATATGCTGGCCGGAGCCAGAGTAGAAGTGGACGAGCGTAAACGTAACCCCATGGATTTTGCGCTTTGGAAAGCGGCTAAACCGGGGGAACCGTCGTGGGACAGTCCGTGGGGGAAGGGACGACCGGGTTGGCACATCGAATGTTCCACCATGTCGCTGAAATTTTTAGGAGAACATTTTGATTTCCACGGCGGAGGCAGTGATCTCATCTTTCCTCACCACGAGAATGAGATTGCCCAGTCCCAGGCGTATTGCGGTGATCCCCATAGCTTTGCTCGCTATTGGGTCCATAACGGGTTTATTACGATCCACGCGGAGAAGATGAGCAAGTCGCGGGGGAATTTCTTTACGGTAGCGGATATTCTGAAAAAATATCCGGGGGAAGTGGTGCGGTTTTTTATCCTCCAAACCCATTATCGAAGTCCTTTGGATTTCAGCGACGATCGTTTGCAAGACGCCCAGGCAGGCTTCGCTCGACTGGAGACGGCAAAAGAGAACGCCATAGTGCTGATAGAACGCGAAGGGACATCAGATACGGCGAAAGGATTGGCGGCCGCGGCCTGGGCAGCACAGTCTGCCTTTTACGAGGCGATGGGGGACGATTTTAACACGGCTCTTGCCATCAGTTATCTTTTTGCCGTGGCAAAGGATATCAATGTGTACTATAATGACGTGATCAATCGGGGTGTTGCCTTCGACGCGGAGAATTTCTCTACCGTCCGGCAAGTCTTCGATGATATGGCGGACATCATCGGCATTCTGGAAGCACCGGCAGAGCGAGATATGAAAGAAGACGCGGCTGTTGCAGCTTTGATCGAGGAACGGCTGGCGGCTCGAAAGGCGAAAAATTGGGTGCGAGCTGATGAGATTCGCGATGAATTGAAGGCGAAGGGAATTCTGTTAGAAGATTCGGCGGCGGGAACCCGGTGGAAGCGGGTATGAAATTTTTGGATCGGCAAAAGCGCGTGGCTATGATGTTTGAGGAGGATGAAAGGGGGAGAATACGGCAGCGTTATGACGGTGTGGATGTAAAGACGCTGAACCCCTTAGTGGCTGCTTACGTCGGCGACGCTTATTTCCATCTCTTTGTGCGAGGACGGCTTCTGTCGTATGAGCAAAGCAAGGTGCAGGCCCTGAATCAATGCAGTGCGCAGATTGTATCAGCCGTCTGGCAGGCCCAAGCCTATCGAGCGATCAAGTCAGTTTTGACCGCTGAGGAACAGAGTGTTTTTCGCCGGGGGCGCAACGCCCCCAGCCATGCACCGCGGGTGGCCAGTGTGCAGGAGTATCACATCAGCACCGGATTTGAAGCACTCTTGGGGACGCTTTATCTTACGGGAAAGTTTGACCGCTTGCAAGATGTGGCAGAAGCGGCATTTCAGGCGATTGTTCGCCAAATGATGACAGATCGCCAAAGACCGAAATGAGGAGCATGCGAACATGGAAATTCAACTGATTGCAAAGACACCAAATTATTTAAAAACCTGTTGGGTTGCAGCAAGAACTTGCTATAGTTCCGATTCGCCTCTGGAGCTGTGGAAGGAAAATAAGACCGAAACAGAAATGTTGCGTCTTTTGGATCGCATTATGATTAGTAAGCACCTTAGTGTCATTGAGCATAGCAGTATGACCTTTGCGGTGAAAAATGTTTCTCGAACGCTTTTGGCCCAATATTCACGTCACCGGATTGGCGTGTCACTGAGTGTCCAGAGCCAGCGTTACGTTTCTGAGCAGTCGGCGAAGCTGCCGGATGGATTGTTTGGTAACGTGGTTCCTCTAACGATTCAGGAAACGCCTGGGGCGTATGATCGTTATATCGAATCAATGAAAGATTCTCAGAAAGCCTACGACGATCTACTTCATTTGGGGGTTACGAAACAGGATGCAAGATTCGTGCTTCCCGGGGGTATTTGTACCAATTTTGTTACGACGCTTAATTTGCGATCTTTCATGGACATCTATGATAAGCGTGTGACGACCCCTGGGGCACAGTGGGAAATCCGGGAAATGATGATCCGGATGCGGGATCTTTTAGTGGCGGAAGAGCCGTGGTTGGAGAAATATATCGTGAAGCCGGAGTCATAAGGCGGCTGGGTACGGAAGGGAAGACAGATGTTTTGTTTTCTTGCGGTTTGTGAAAAAATGGGTCATAGGCTCCGGGGACGATGGAGAAGATGATGAAGGAATTGCATGGGCGGTGCAGCAAAAAAAAATCGAAATTAGAACAACAAAACCGCGAAATGCCGAGAACGGAGTGGTTGAGGAAAACTGACGCGGATAAGGAAATAAAACCTCTCCCGAGGGATGTAATGGTGGGCTGCAACGCAGTGCACGAGGCACTGAAGAGTGGCCGTGGTATCCATAAGCTGCTTTTGGCGAAAGGGCGCCATGGAGAATCTTTTCAGGCGCTTTGGGAAGAAGCGAAGGGGCGGGGTATTCGGATCGAGACTGTGCCGCGGCAACGGATTGAGGCGTTAGCGGCGGGGTATCGCCATCAAGGGGTGTTGGCTTACGTCGTTCCCGTGCCTTATGTGGATTTAGAAGATATTTTGATAGCCGCGTCGGCTAAAGATACGCCGCCTTTACTTCTTCTCTTAGATGGGATTGAAGATCCTCATAACTTAGGGGCGTTGCTGCGCACTGCCGATGCCGTAGGCGTGGATGGTGTGCTGATTCCTCAGCGACGAAGCTGCCCTCTGTCCGCTGCTGTGGCGAAAACTTCAGTAGGTGCGGTGGAGTATGTGCCAGTGGCGCAAGTGGGCAATGTGGTTCAGACTATCCAACGTTTGAAAGAAGCGGGCGTTTGGGTGGCGGGAGCAGACATGGAAGGGCGGCAGGTACACTATGAAGCGGATTTCACCGGCCCATTAGCCCTCGTTATCGGCAGTGAGGGGAAAGGGCTTTCCCGTCTAACAAAAGAAAACTGTGATTTTTTAGTGCGATTGCCCATGTGGGGTCATATCCAGTCTCTGAATGCCTCCGTAGCGGGAGCGGTGCTTTTGTATGAGGTGCTGCGCCAGCGTCAGCAGAAAGCAAAAGCGTGACAAGTCGGGTGGCCATGATGTTGTGGCCAGAGAAAGCGATAAGGCCTATAGCTACGCATCGTACGTGGCGGAGAGGCGGTTTTTATGAAACGGCGGCGGGAATGTTTTCTAATCGACGGCTATAATGTCATTCATGCCTGGCCCGAGCTTTCCCGGTTGGCAGCGATCGAACTGGCACAAGCGAGGGATCAGCTTGTCCACCTCCTGACAGAGTATGGGGCCTTTGAACAGTATGATGTAACGATCGTGTTTGATGCGCTCTTTACCATTGACGAAGCTCATGAGGAATGCCATACAGCAAATGTCGTTGTCGTTTATACGGCGGCAGGGGAAACGGCGGATAGTCGGATTGAGCGCTTGACTTACGAGTTGGTGCGAGATGGTCGCGAAGTGCATGTGGTGACTTCCGATGGGGCGGAGCAGAGTGTTATTTTAGGAGCGGGCGCTTATCGATTGCCGGCTATGGAACTTTGGCGGCGTATCCAAAAATTTCGGGAGAAGCTAAAGAAAGAATACTTGCCCTCTGCGCGGCAACGCGTGGAGAGAAATGAGATATTGACTCGCATAGATAAAGGCGTAGCGGCCCAGCTTGACAAACTGCGGCGACGAGAGAAATGAAAGAAACGCTTTATTTTGGTGGGAATCCTTGACGTATCTGGCCTCGTAATGTATAATGAGCCCATAGCGCAGCGGTAAGGCATGTTCAAATGTTCTTATGAGGCTGGGAGGATGATGGGATTGGATGCGGACGTAAAGACGGAAGCGCGGGACACTGCCGGAGGCGAGTTCGATGGCCTGACCGATGAAGAAGTTGTTTTTGCCGTTAAGGAAGGCGAAGATAGGGCTGCGCAGGATTATCTGATCAATAAGTATCGCAATTTCGTGCGAGCTAAGGCTCGGTCCTATTTTTTGATCGGAGCTGATCGGGAGGATATTATCCAAGAAGGTATGATCGGCCTCTATAAGGCCATCCGTGACTTTCGTAACGATAAGCTGTCCTCCTTTCGGGCCTTTGCCGAACTTTGCGTGACTCGGCAGATCATTACCGCCATCAAGACGGCGACCCGGCAGAAGCATATTCCGCTCAATTCCTATATTTCTCTCAATAAGCCTATTTATGACGAGGATTCTGATAGAACGCTCCTTGATGTGCTCTCGGGAGCACGGATATCCGATCCGGAAGAATTGGTCATCAGCCGGGAAGAGTTTGTGGATATCGAGGAAAAGATGGAAGAAATCTTAAGCGATCTGGAATGGAAGGTTCTCATGTCTTATCTGGACGGAAAATCCTATCAGGAGATTGCGGCAGAGCTTCGGCGTCATGTGAAATCAATTGATAATGCATTGCAGCGGGTCAAGCGAAAGTTAGAAAAATATATGGAAAATCGTGGAAATGATATTGATCTCGGCACAATTTACCGAGGGTTGACTTCGATTAATCGGCGACGGCATGATATGGAAAATGCATAAGTAATGATGGGGGCCGAGGGAGGCTCCCTTTTTTACGATTGATGGGGTTATGTTTTACAAAATAAAAGACTTGCAATCCATAATATAGCGATGTATACTGTTATTCATAGTCATTTTTAATAACGAAGGCCATTTGTTTCTTTATGACAACCTTTGAACGGAGAAGGAGAGAATGCGCTATGAAGGCGAAGATAAAAATGACGCTTTCTCTGACAATAGGATAGCATTTGTGGCGGTTATCAGGCGTTTGTGCCTGGTAGCCGCTGTTTCGTATTATCCTTTATGTCTTTTGTATACAGATGAAGATTTTCCGAAAGGAGTTCGGAACTTATGGGAGAATATGGCGGATTAGGTGTTTTTTTCATTGTGGCATTGATCTTTCCGGTGGCGGCGTTGATTCCGGCCTTTTTACTACAGCCGCGTCAACCGGGAGGAGAGAAACGGATACCTTATGAGTGTGGAGTGGATACGGAAGGAAAGACCTATGTGCAGTATCGGGTGGGGTACTTTCTCTACGCCTTGATTTTTATCGTATTCGACATTGAAGCCATTTTTCTGTATCCGTGGGCGGTGCGCTTCGGGGCGTTGGGACTGTTCGCCTTGTTAGAGATGTTCCTATTTCTTGGGATATTGGCGCTCGGTCTTTGGTATGCGTGGAAGAAAGGGGCTCTGGCATGGAAATAAAGGATTTGGTGCCGCCGATCCTGAAGGATAACGTGGTGGTGACGACGGTGGATGCGTTGTTCAAGTGGGCGCACGGAAATTCGATATGGCCCCTTTCTTCCGGTTTGGCCTGCTGTGCTATTGAGATGATGAGTACGGCAGCGGCCCGGTTTGATTTGTCCCGGTTCGGATATGAAGTTTTTCGGCCGTGTCCGCGTCAGGCGGATCTTCTTATTGTAGCGGGGACCCTGACTTGGAAGATGACGCCGCCGCTCATTCGCCTTTATGAGCAGATGCCAGAGCCCAAATATGTTATTGCTATGGGAAGCTGCGCCATTGCGGGTGGGCCCTTTGCCGATTCCTATTCGGTGGTGCCAGGCATCGAGGAGGTGCTGCCGGTGGATGTGTACATTCCCGGCTGTCCGCCTCGGCCGGAAGCCTTGATTGACGGTATGTTGAAGCTCAAGGAAAAGATCATGCACCCGGAGCGGGTGGCGCTAACGGATCCGGTGCGCAGGGAGCAGGTGGCGGAGGGATGAAAAAGTATATTGATAAGGCGCGGCTACAAGCCCTCAAAGAGAGGTTTCTCACCATTGAATACGATGAGGAAATGGAACAGCCAGCGATTTACGTCTCGGCAGAAGGGTTGACGGAACTGCTGATGTTTTTGAAAGAGGATGCGGCGTTTTTGTTCAATCGGCTCGAGAGCGTCACTTCCGTGGATTACAAGACATATTTTGAGATGGTATACCATCTCTTTTCGTGGAGCGATCATAACGATTGGTTGACGGTCAAGGTGAAGCTTGATCATGACGCGCCCTCTGTTCCTTCTGTGACTGGGGTATTTCCTGGCGTTGAGTTTGAAGAACGAGAGGTCTATGACCTCATGGGCATTTCTTTTATCGGCCATCCGGATCTGCGGCGCATCCTGTTAGCGGATGATTTCAGCGGTCATCCCCTGCGAAAGGACTACAAGGCGGTCGCCCCGCCCCATGTGCCGCGCATTCGGCGGGAAGGGGGACGCAATTATGCCACGTACTGAGACGTATATCCTGAACATGGGGCCGCAGCACCCTTCGACCCACGGCGTTCTTCGGGTGGAGTTGGAGTTGGACGGGGAAAGCATCGTCCGCGTGCAGCCGATCATGGGGTATCTGCACCGCGGCATTGAGAAACTCTTGGAGTCGCGGACGTATACGCAAGGCGTTCCCTTTACGGATCGGCTGGATTATGTGTCGTCCATGAACAACAATTTAGGGTACTGTCGGGCGGTCGAGGAATTAGCCGGAATCGAGGTGCCGGCGCGCGGGGAATACCTGCGCGTCATCATGGCCGAACTGAACCGTATGGCCAGCCATTTGGTGTTCATCGGTTCTCTTGCCATCGACTTGGGCGCAAGTACCGGGATGCTTTATACCTTTCGCGACAGAGAGGATATTTTAGATCTCTTTGATCTCGTCTGTGGCGCTCGCATGACCTTCCACTACATTCGAATCGGTGGTGTCCATCATGACATTCCATCGGAATTTATTCCCAAATGTCGGGTTTTTTTGGATAAAGTGCCGCAGTTTATGAAGGAATATGAAGACATTCTCGTTGGTAATGAAATCTTTCAGCGCCGTTTGATGGGAACTTCCCGTCTCACGGCGGAAGAAGCGTTGGCGCATAATATGACAGGGCCAAATCTTCGAGCGGCAGGCGTTCCCTTTGATTTACGGAAGGTGGACGGCTATGGCGCTTATCCGAAGTTTGATTTTGATGTGCCTACGGGGCAAAACGGGGACAACTGGGATCGCTTTTTAGTGCGATATCAGGAGATAGCCGAAAGTGCTAAAATTGTCCGGCAGGCTTTAGAAGGATTGCCTGAAGGGCCGGTGATGGCGCAGTTGCCGAAACTCCTCCGCCCGCCCAAGGGGGAAGTGTACAGCCGGACAGAGGGGACGCGCGGGGAATTGGGCTTTTACATGGTCAGCGATGGGACGCCAAAGCCTTATCGCGTCCATATCCGGCGTCCCTCCTTCATCAACATGCAGGCGCTCAACGATATGTGCCGTGGCTATCTCATCGGCGATTCCGTGGCCGCCTTCGCCGCCATCGATCCGCTGATGGGCGAAGTGGACTGCTGAGGAGGGGAGAGATGCCTGTGATGATGCAGGAAGGCTTGGTAATGACCGTGGCCGGATGGCTTCGGAATCTTTTGCTGCTGCTCCTTGGCAGTGAGGTCCTGACGGATATTATCATGCAATTTGTAGGGATTGGCGCTGTGATCGGGGTCATCCTGACGGCGGCCATCGTCTTCACCTACGCCGAACGAAAGGTCTGCGCGCTCATTCAGGTGCGCTTGGGGCCAAATCGCGTGGGCGGACGCTTTGGGCTCTTGCAGCCCATCGCCGACATGCTGAAACTGATGAGTAAGGAGGATATTATCCCCTTGGGCTGCGATCGGGTGGTCTGGGCGCTGTCCCCTATGCTGCTCTTTGTGCCGTCGGCACTTGCTTACGCGTTTTTCCCGTTTGATAACGGGGCGATCTTCGCCGATGTCAATGTGGGGATTTTCCTTCTGATCGCGATTTCTTCCCAGTCGGTGCTGCCCTTCTTGATGGGCGGCTACGCCTCCAACAGCAAGTACGCCTACATTGGCGGAATGCGAACCGTGGCGCAAATGCTCTCCTATGAAGCGCCCATGGTCTTTTCGCTTTTAGGCATCGTGATGATCTCCGGCTCCTTGAAAATGAGTGACATTGTGGCTGCGCAGGGGGAACATGTCTGGTTCATCCTCCTTCAGCCCATCGCCTTCGTCATCTTTTTGATCACGGCGACGGCGGAAACGAACCGCACGCCCTTTGATTTGGTGGAGGACGAATCGGAGATCGTGGCCGGCCCCTTCGCCGAGTATAGCGGAATGCGTTGGGCGCTGTTCTTTTTGGCGGAGTACGCGAATCTTTTAGCCGTATCTATCTTGGCGACCACCTTTTTCCTTGGCGGCTGGCAAGGGCCGTTTTTGCCGGGCGTCCTTTGGTTTGGGATCAAGGTGCTGGTCATGGTGTTCGTGTTCATGTGGTTTCGATGGACTTTTCCCCGCACCCGCATCGATCAGATGTTGGCGTTCAGTTGGAAGGTTCTTCTGCCGTTGGCCATTCTTAACATGATGTTCACCGGCATTGGTGTTTACCTCTATCGATGGCTGTGAGGAGGCGGAAGGAAAAGAATGTTTGGTAAAGGTCTAATCACGGGCCTTGGGGTAACGCTGAAGCATTTTTTCGGCAAGAAATCGACCTTCTGTTATCCCGAGGAAAAATTGCCGATGACCGAGCATTTTCGCGGTGGTCATTTGGTTTTGGCGTATAAGAAATGTATTGCCTGTACACTTTGCGCCCAAGCTTGTCCCAACCAGGCGCTGAAGCTGAAGGTAGTGGCGGACGCCAACAAGAAGCGCCATCTGTCGGAGTATATTTATCTCATGGGGCGGTGTCTTTATTGTGATCTTTGTGTGGAGAGCTGTCCCACCAAGGCACTTTCCTGGGATAAGGACTACGCTATTTCGACGTGGCATAAGGCGGATATGACCCATGAGGTAATGACCGATGAGGATCGCGCTTACTTGGCACATGTCATGGCGGAGGCGGCTGCAAATCCCAAACCCTCTGCGCCGCCTAAACCGCCTACGAAACCGGTGGCTTCTCCCCCACCTCAGGCGGTGGGAAAAGCATTGCAGGGCGAGGCGGAAAAACCATCAGCGGCTGTGGTAAAGGGCTCGGAATCAAGAGGAGAGACGGCGGAGGAAAAAGATGTGGAGCAAAAACCGTCGGTAGTGGTAACACCGTCCTCCACCAGGGAAACCGCTGCCGAAGCGGGGAAGGAGGCGACATCTCATGTATGAACTATTCGCACCAATCCATGGCCTCATTCAAAAAGGGCTGGAGTTAGCCCTTGATTTTGATGTGCCCAGTCTCATCGCGACTGGGGTGTTCTATGCGTTGGGGACGGTGGCACTCTTGGGGGCGATGGGGGTCGTGTTCTTCCGCAATGTTGTCCACAGCGCCTTGTCATTGACGGCCTCATTTATCGGTATCGGCTGTCTGTACATTTTCCTCTCGGCGGATTTCATGGGCGCGGTACAGTTTTTAGTGTATGGCGGCGCGGTGACCATTCTCATCGTCATGGCGATCATGCTGACCCGACGGGATGACATGGCGCACTCTAACCCTTCCGCCGGGCTTTTGACTCAAGCTGGCGCTTTGGTGGTGGCCGTTTTTTTCGCTCTCCTCATGGCGGGGGTGACGTTCCTCTCACCGTTCATTTCAGAGCCGACGGATTTAGGCAATACGGTGCCAGGTCTGGCCGATCTCATGCTGACGAAATTCATTCTTCCCTTTGAAGCGGCGGCGGTACTTTTGCTCGTTGCCATGATTGGAGCCATCATCTTGGCGAAAGGGGTGGATGAATCGTGACATTTTATGATATTTTGGACTTTTTTCTTCATGTCGGGTTGCCTCATTGTCTGCTTCTCTCGGGGACACTTTTCGCCATTGGTCTTTTTGGTCTCTTAACCCGCCGGGGGATTGTTCCGGTGCTCATGTGTGTGGAACTGATGCTTAATGCGGTAAATATCAATTTTATTGCGTTCAATCACTTTCTGCCGATGCGCGACCTCTCCGGCCAGCTCATGGCGGTATTTTCTGTTGCAGTGGCGGCGGCTGAAGTGGCTGTCGGGATGGCGTTGGCTTTCCGCGTCTACCACGATCGTCATACGGTCAACGTGGATGAACTTGATCGTCTGAAAGGATAGGAGGATACGGATGTTTCCTGAGTTTGCCTTGACGCATGCATGGCTGATCCCGTTGCTTCCCGCCGTGGCCTTTTTGATCATCGGGGGATTCACTCGACAGAATAAGAATACATCGGCTATGATCGCCATCACGTTGAGTTCTCTGAGTTTTCTTTTGGCGGTCGGCGTCCTTTGGGCGGTGATCCGCGGCCCCATCGTGATGGCGGATCCATTTGTCATGAAGACGTTGTGGGCGAATATCGGCCACATCGAACTGGCCATGGGCGTCTTAGTGGATCCTCTGACGGCGATGATGCTGATGGTGGTCACCACGGTTTCCCTTTTGGTACAAATCTATTCGGTGGGATACATGGCGCATGATCCAGCAGCGGGTCGCTTCTTCGCCTTTCTCTCCCTTTTCGCCGCGTCCATGCTGGGGTTAGTCATTTCCGTCAATTTTCTGCAAATGTACGTCTTTTGGGAGTTGGTGGGGCTGTGTTCCTATCTTCTCATTGGTTTTTACTATTACAAGGATTCGGCGCGGGAGGCGGCGAAAAAAGCCTTTATTACCACTCGGATCGGCGATTTCGGGATGCTCTTGGGCATTTTGCTCCTTCAGATCACCGTGGGGTCGTTAGATTTCGTGGAGTTGCGAACATTGATCCCCGCCTACGTTTGGATTTCGGGGACAAGCGTCCTGACGGTGATCGGGTTATTGCTCTTCATCGGGCCCATCGGAAAATCGGGGCAATTCCCCCTCCACGTCTGGCTTCCGGACGCCATGGAGGGACCGACGCCCGTGTCGGCGCTCATCCACGCGGCAACCATGGTGGTGGCCGGTGTTTATTTAGTGGGTCGCGCCTATTTCATTTTCAGCGAACTTCCCTTCGTGATGGAGGTCATTGCTTGGATCGGAGGATTTACGGCTCTTTTTGCGGCTACCATCGCCATCACCCAGCGCCCCTTCAAGCGGATTTTAGCTTACTCTACTATCAGCCAGCTTGGTTACATGATGTTGGCGCTCGGCGTAGGTTCCTTGACGGCCTCAATGTTTCACCTGATGACCCATGCTTTCTTCAAGGCGCTTCTCTTTCTCTGTGCCGGAGCGGTAATTGAAGCCATGCACGAGGAAGCGGATATCTTCAAGATGGGGGGATTGAAGGAGCGGATGCCGGTGACCTTTCGCTGCATGACTATCGGTGTTTTAGCTATCGCCGGGGTGCCGCCTTTAGCTGGATTTTTCTCTAAGGATGCCATTTTAGCAGCGGCGGCCGAAGTCAGTACACCCCTCTACATCGTTGCGGTTCTTACGGCGTTTATGACGGCCTTTTACATGGCACGGCTGCTCTTTGTGGCCTTTTTCGGTGAGGTTCACCCTGGTTGCCCTGCGCAGGAAACCAATGCCTACATGAAGTGGCCGCTCATTGTGCTGGCTGTGCTTTCCGTGGTCAGTGGTCTCTGGGGACACGTTTACGGCTTTGAGGAATGGGTTCGATTCGGCCCTGTGGCAAAGGAAGAGATCGATTGGATGATTGCGGGGACCTCGACGGTTTTGACTATCGTCGCCTTTACGTTGGCGTATCAAATCTATGTCGCCAAACGATTTTCCGCCTATGAAATCAGTCAGCGGCTGGGTATTTTCTACAACCTCAGCTATCACAAATACTACATCGACGAAGGTTATGCGCTGTTTCGGGAAATAGTGGTCGATAAAGTGGGGGCGATTCTTTACTGGATCGATCTTCACTTCGTGGACGGGATTGTCAATGGGCTGGCGCACTTCGTTGGTGGGATGAGTGAACTCTTGTCACAGATACAGAACGGACAGATGCAGCGCTACGTGGCGGTATTTTACATCGGTGTCTTAGTGTTGGCGGTCTATGGTCTCTTTTACGCCTGCATGGTGCTGTCGATGACAGGAGGTGCGTTTTAATGGGCTTTCCCGTATTGTCGACGGTTCTTTTGGCACCGCTCTTAGCGGCGCTCGTCCTCTGCTTTTTGCCGCGAGACGCCCGGGCCACTATACGTACAACGGCGGCAGCGGCCATGGTTTTAGCGCTTGCGCTGACGCTGTATGCGTATGTTTCCTATGACACGGCTACGGGGGGAATGCAGTTTACGGAAGAGATTCCCTGGATAGCGGATTTAGGCGTCACCTACGCTTTGGGTATCGACGGCCTTTCCTTACCCATGCTGCTTTTGACGGATGTCATCGGCTTGGCGTCCGTGTTCAGCTCATGGCGTATCGAAAAGCGGACAAAAGAGTTTTTCATTCTATTGCTGGTCTTGATCGCCGGGGTGACGGGGACGTTCATTGCCCGCGACCTCTTCATTTTCCTTCTCTGCTATGAAGTGGTGGTCATTCCCATTTACATCATGGTTCTCATCTGGGGATCGACGAAACGGGTGGGCAAAGAGTATGCTGGCATGAAGCTGACCATTTTCCTCTTAATGGGGTCGGCCTTTATGTTAGTCGGAGTGGTAGCGATCTATCTCACTGCCTTCCCGGCGGGGGAGCGCACCTTTGATATGGCCGCTCTCACCATGGCCAGCCAGATGGGCAGTTTCAGCGAGGAATTTCAAATCTTCGCTTTTCTCCTTCTCCTGTTGGGGTTTGGATCGCTACTTTCCATGTTCCCCTTCCATAGCTGGTCGCCGGACGGCTACGCTGGCGCGCCTACCGCTGTTTCCATGATCCATGCGGGGGTGCTAAAGAAGATCGGCGGTTACGGTCTCATTCGATTAGGGTTAATCGTGCTTCCTTTTGGGGCAAAATTTTGGGCACCCCTTATCGCCGGACTGGCCATGGTCAACGTTCTCTATGCCGCCTATATCGCCCTCGTGCAAAAGGATTTGAAGTACATCATCGGCTACTCTTCCGTCTCTCATATGGGATATGTCCTCTTAGGATTCGCGGCGCTCAACGTGATGAGCGTTACCGGTGCTGTTGCCAACATGGTGGCGCACGGCATCATGGCTGCCTTGTTTTTCTCCCAGATCGGCTACATCTACGAACGGACGCACTTGCGAAGCATCCCGGAGTTAGCGGGTCTCGCCCATCATCTGCCGCGCCTTACGGTGGGGTTCATGTTAGCGGGCTTGGCTTCGGTGGGCTTACCGGGGCTCATTGAGTTTGTGCCGGAATTTACCATTTTTGTGGGGACGATGCCGGTTTATCCCGTGTGTGCAGTCTTAGCCATCGCAGGGATCATATTTACGGCGCTTTATATTCTGCGGATGTTGGCGAAAGTGCTGTTTGGCCCGCGGACGGAGCGATTTGCTGACGTGCCGGACGAGCGGGGGATCGATCTTCTGCCGCTCGTGATTTTAGGATTATTTTTGGTGGGCTGGGGAATATTCCCTGAGCTTTTGATGGGAGTTATCCGATCTGGGGTGACGCCTTTGGCTCCGCTTTTAGATGAATTGGCACTAGCACCGACGCTGTGGGGAGGTGGGCTGTGATGAATTTTGAGGCCGTCAGTACGGAGATAGAGATTCTTGTCCTCATGCTGGGGACGCTCCTCATGGATCTTTTGCTGCCGAAAACAGCTTCCCGACGCAGTGTGGGCTACGTCACGGCGACGGGGTTGGTGGTGATCTTAGCCGCGGCTATCAGCCGATACCATGTGGGGGACAGCTCCACTTTCTTTGCCGGGCTGTTTATCGCGGACAATTACGCGCTGTTCTTTAAGCAGATGTTCCTCTTGGCCATCCTCTTTGCGGTGCTGTTCTCTTTTGATTATGTGGAAAAGTGTCTGCAATATCGCGGAGAATTTTACACGCTGCTCCTCTCCGCCCTCGTGGGCATGTGCGTCCTTTCCTCGGCGAATGATTTTTTGACGGCCTTCGTGGGGCTTGAACTTATGACCATTTCCTTCTACATCATGGTGGGGATGCGCATGGATTCGGCGGCTTCCAGTGAAGCGGCGGTGAAATATCTTGTGGTAGGAGCCGGATCCACGGCTGTCCTCCTCTATGGCATCAGCCTCGTCTACGGCGCGGGGGGCAGTTTGCTCTTTGTGGAAATCTGTCGGAATATTCATCTCTTTTACGCGGCGGGATTGGTGGGTGCCGTTTTGGTGATGATCGGATTGTTTTTTAAACTTTCCGTCATCCCTTTCCACATGTGGGCGCCGGACGTCTATCAGGGCGCGCCAACGCCGGTGACAGCACTCTTGGCCATGGCGTCTAAGGCGGCGGGGATTGCCGTCTTCATGCGGGTACTCTATACAGCGTTTCTCTTCCTTGGCCAATATTGGCTGCCGCTGCTCTCGTTTTTCGCGGCGCTCTGTATGATCGGCGGCAATCTCATGGCCATTCGCCAAACCGATATCAAGCGCATGTTGGCTTACTCTTCCATAGCCCAAGCCGGGTACATGATAGCCGGGATGGCGGCGGCGGATTACGCGGGCATGAAAGCGGTCATGTTCTACGCCATGCTTTACGTCTTTGCCAATGTCGGTGCCTTTGCTGTCCTCACGGTGGTGGATGCGGAGCGAGGGGGAACGACCCATCGACATATTACTGGCTTGGCGCAGTCATCGCCTCTCTTGGCAGCGGTCATGACGGTATCACTTCTTTCCATGGCGGGAATCCCACCCACGGCGGGTTTTGCCGGAAAGATATATATTTTTACGGCAGCGGTGGATCAGGGGTATCTCTGGCTGGCCTTTATCGGCTTCGTCATGTCCATGATTTCTGTCTATTACTACCTGTTGGTGGCCAAGGCGATGTACCGTGACTTAGCGCCGGAGGAAGAAAGCGGTGCTACGCCTCTCCATGTTCCCGCCTTTCTTCGCCTGACGGTTCTCGTTTCCGTCGCGGCAACGCTAAGCATCGGGATCTGCCCCGAGTTTTTGGCGAATATAACCAACGTGGTTGCCCAGACCTTTATGCGGTAGTGTGTGGGGCAGTGGTACGGTATTCTTAGGAAAATCTCTCGGCCATCGTGTCGGGGGATTTTTTAATTCGTGTTTTTATGCCGATATAGCAAAGGCGGGCGGCAGGAAATGAGGAATGAAACGCATAAATTAGCAGGAAAAGCATTTGGGGATAGTTGTTATGAAGAGATTTTTTCATTATACGATTCCATCCATTCTTGCCATGTGGCTGTTTGCTCTCTATACTATGGCGGATGGCTATTTTGTGGCCAATTACGTGGACGAGATGGCCTTCAGTGCCGTCAACATTTCGTTGCCGATTATCACCAGTTTTTTTGCCTTGGGAATGCTGCTCAGTACCGGCACTCAGAGTAAAGCGGGCTTTTATCTGGGGCGGGGCGATGTAACGGCGGCGCGGGAGATTTTCACTACGGGTCTTTGCGCGCTATTTTTGTTCGGCTTTTTTTATACGGCGATGCTTTGGCTTTTTTTAGATGATGTCGTTCACCTTTTGGGGGCAGGATCACTGACCTTTGGGATGGTTAAAGAATATTTGCACATTCTTCTGCCTTTTGGCGTGTTTTTTATGACGACGTATCAAATGGAAACCTTAGCGAAAGTAGATGGGTTTCCGCGGTTTGCGGCATTTTCCGTTTTTTTAGCAGGCCTGACCAATCTCGGGTTGGATTACTTATTTATTGTGCACTTTTCTATGGGGCTTTGGGGAGCTGGATTGGCAACCGGCGTGGCGCAGGTTGTTAGCACAGCGTTGTTACTGATACATTTTCTCCGGCGACGGGGTAAATTGCACTTTGTCAGGAAAATGCGTTTCACTCGGTTGCAAAGTTTGGCATCCATTGGCTTGGGAGATGCGATTTCGGAAATTGCCATTGGCTATACGGTGTTTTTGTTCAATACAACACTGTTACGCTGGTTAGGGCAGGATGGCGTCATCGTATATACGGTAATTTCTTACCTCTCCGTGTTTGTCCAAGTGACTATGACTGGTGTCGCTCAAGGGGTCGCGCCTTTATTCAGCATCGAGTATGGACGACGGAATTTCCTTCGTATTCACCGCCTTCTTTGGGGAACCCTCGCTTTCGTTACGTTGTTGGGGCTTAGCTTTACCGTTGGGGCAGGCTGCTTTGCTGCGCCACTGGTGGATATATTCCTGGCGGAAGGATCGCGGCTGCAAGGTGTGGCGGCCGATGGCCTCATAAAGTTTTCTCTATCGTATCTTTTTACAGGGTATAATGTCTTTTTGGTGACCTTTTTTGCTAGCCTGGGAAAGGGCAGAATCGCCGCCGGTATTTCTTTCTTACGGACGCCGGTGGTGGTCACCGGGGTGATGTTGATTTATGAAAAATGTTTCGGCGGTGATAAGATTTGGTATGTGTTAGCCATTGCAGAAGGTTTGACAACATTCGTAGGGGGCATTGGCTTAAAGTGGATTATGAAGAAGGAATTATCGGTGGGAAATCATGGTTGACTTCCCGAATAAAGACGCGGAATATAAATGAAGTCTTCTCAAAGTTTGGTAAAAGTCAGAAGAGAAAGTGTTTGATGACAGCATGTAAAAATTTTCCTTTTTAATGTTTATCCCAGCCTTTTCCTATTTCGACATTGGGACGGATATGATATACTTAAACGGATCGCTTGTTTTAGGCTGGGACAGCGATAGAAAAACAGCGATTCCGGCACACATGAATGTTTTTATCCTGCATGAATGGCTTAGTTGCCACCAGCAGGGAAATCGGGTACTTTTAGGAAGGGGTTTGGGACAGAAATGTGGAGCTTGTTTGGTGGATTTTCTCGTGATATGGGCATTGATTTAGGGACAGCGAATACTTTGGTTCACGTTAAAGGGCGGGGTATTGTGCTGCGTGAGCCATCTGTAGTGGCAATAAAGAGCGATAACGGCGAAGTTTTGGCGGTGGGCGAGGAAGCAAAGCGTATGATCGGTCGTACACCGGGAAATATTGTAGCGATTCGCCCGATGAAGGACGGTGTGATCGCGGATTTTGATGTGACGCAGGCGATGCTGAAGTATTTTATTCGCAAGGCGATGAATTCTCGGTCTTTCGTGCGCCCAAGGGTTGTCGTCGGCGTACCTTCCGGGGTCACGGAAGTGGAGAAACGGGCCGTGATTGATGCGGCACAACAAGCCGGTGCCAGAGAAGCGTACCTCATTGAGGAACCAATGGCCGCTGCCATTGGTGCGGGGTTGCCGGTTGAGGAAGCGACGGGTAGTATGGTCGTTGATATCGGCGGTGGGACAACGGAAATTGCCATTATTTCCCTAGGGGGTATCGTCACCAGCCGATCGATTCGCATCGGTGGAGATGAGATGGATTCCGCTATTGTGCAATATGTCAAGCGGATGTATAACTTGATGATCGGGGAACGGACAGCGGAGGAGATCAAGATCTCCATTGGTTCTGCCATCGTAACAGAGACAACGAATCGTGCGATGGATATTCGGGGACGGGATCTTGTCAGCGGTCTCCCGAAAACACTTAATATCAAAGCCAGTGAGATACGGGATGCCTTGCATGAACCGGTATATAAGATTATTGACGCGGTGAAGGGAACGCTGGAAAAGACACCACCGGAATTAGCTGCGGACGTGATGGATCATGGGATCATGATGACAGGCGGCGGGGCACTTCTGACCAATCTTGATAAGCTGCTCAGTAAGGAAACGGGTATGCCGGTCTTGGTGTCGGAAGATGCACTGTCCTGTGTGGGGGAAGGAACCGGAAAATCTTTAGAAAATATTGATCTTTTGAAAAGAGTTGTCATGACGACGAAGAAGCTGAGATAAATGAGTAAGATAAAACGTGAGCCGGAATCCGGGCGTAAAGTTTGGATTTTGGCCTTCGTGGCGATCAGTGTCTTTTGTATCGTATTCTTTTCTGCCCGGGGACGTTTTGCGACACCTTGGGCGAGCGGGGCGGTCATCACAGCCTTAGCGCCGTTTCAGCGGGCGTTGACTTGGGCGAGTTCTCAAATCAACGGTGGTTTGACGCGTTTTGGGGAAATTATGACCGTTCACGAACAGAATCAGAAACTGCGCCGCGAGGTAGAGGAGTTGCGGGCACAAAACGTCAAAGCGGAGGAATTTTCGGCAGAAAATGTGCGGCTGCGGGAGCTTTTGGGGTATAAGAATTCAGCGACGCAGTTCGATTTGGTGATGGCTCGGGTCATCGGTCGAGAAGCATCGACGTGGACCCGGATGCTTACCATCGATCGGGGTACGCAGCATGGAATACAAAAAAATATGGCGGTCGTGACGGCGCGGGGGTTGGTGGGTGTCGTGACGGATGCGGGGGTTATCTCTTCGAAAGTGGAGCTGATCCTTGATCCTCGTATCTCCGTTGGCGCATTGGTACAGCGCTCTCGGGTGGCCGGTATCGTGGAAGGAAACCCGGAAAATACCATACAGCCACGCTTGGTGCATATTCCCCGTAATGAAGATATCGCGGAGGGAGATGTAATCGTCACATCGGGATTTGGCGGTATTTATCCCAAGGGGATCATGATTGGCACGATTCGGTCAGTTCAAAATGATTCTACGGGTCTGCTCCATTTGGCAGTGGTCGAAACGGCTGTAGATTTTCAACGATTAGAAGATGTAGCGGTCATTGTCGCTTCACGTGAAGCTCCCCCTGAACCTCTTACGCCACCATCACAAACGCCGGGAACGGAAACCGATCCTCGAGAAAAACAAGCGGTTGGGGAAGCGACGACGATGGCGATGGAAACGGCGCTTCGTCAGGCGGGAGAGGAATTTAAGAATGCGCCACCGGTGGCGGTTTCCTCACCACCATCCATCTCGTCACAGGTCTTTGCGGCCGACTCATCTCCGTCGGCGATGACTGAGGCGGCTGCCACCACGCGGACTTCGCAGGAGCGGCGCCCGCCTTCAACCTCAGGGCCTGTTTTGAGGAGGCCGTGATGAAGAAATTAATCGTAGGACTGGCCTTTATGATCTTTCTCTACGTAGGGCAGTCTTCTCTTCTTCCACTCATTGCTTTTCGTGGCGTCAGCGCGGATCTCTTGCTTTTAATGGTAGTTTCTGTTGCTTTTTTGCATGGCGCGAAAGTGGGAACACTGGTTGGATTCATAGCCGGACTTTTACAAGATTTGGCGACGGGAACTTTTTTCGGCGTCGATATTTTCGCTAAAATGGTCATTGGTTACGGGTGCGGCTATTTCTCCCGGCGTATTTTCAAAGAGCAAATGATGTTGCCCTTGATGGCGGTCGTGGCGGCGACAGGTTTCCAGTACGTGATATGGCTGATTTTTTCGTGGCTCTTAGGATATTCAGTTAATCTCTGGGAACATTGGCGTCATCTGTTGCTCCCCATGCTGGTGCATAACGTAGTTTTCGCTTTGCCGGTGCATATGGGCGTTTCCAAACTTTCGGCATGGATGCAAGAAAAGAAATAGTAAGGGTACGGCTTGCCGGTACCTTGCTTCTCCTATAGGGGCGATTTTCGTGGTAGTGAATGATTTTGAAACGCGATTAAAGGTCATCGGGTTCCTTGTGGTTTTGATCGTTGCCGTCTTGATCGGGCGCGTCGGCTACATGCAGATCTACGAAGGGGAATACTATGCGCGTCGGGCGGAAGGCAACCGTATCCGCCTGATTCCCACGATGGCACCGCGGGGGACATTTTTTGATCGGAACGGAGAGAATATTGTTACGAATCGCCCCGGCTTTACGGTTTCTCTTCTTCCCCTCACGGAACCTGTTGCCCCTGAGGTGGTGGAGCGGCTTTCGGCACTTCTCCATGTACCGCAGAAGGAGATTCAAGCGAAAATTAACGCCCACATCGGGTTTGAACCGATTCGCATCAAGACCGATATCGGCCCTGAAATCTTGACGATCATCGAGGAACAAAAAGCGCTTTTCCCCGGCGTTATCATCGAGATACAGGCCGTCCGGGATTACCTCTATCGAGAGCAAGCGGCGCATCTCTTGGGCTATGTGAGTGAGATCAGCGATGAGGAGTTGGAGGAAAAAAAGGACCAAGGGTATCGCACTGGCGATATCATCGGAAAATCTGGCCTTGAACGCATTTACG
>ERZ772967.13-NODE-13-length-198187-cov-27.624427_pt1 | contig 198187 bp, 174 predicted proteins | sample MGYA00511677_ERZ772967 | MGnify/ENA primary metagenome ERZ772967 (study PRJEB29015, sample SAMEA2737931) | human oral metagenome | biome: human oral; feature: human-associated habitat; material: dental | place: China | collected 2146 ...
ATAACGCCCAACCACATGCTGACCATACTTGCTGTCAATCCGCCACGCCTCGACTCCGTCGCGGTACATGCCCTGGGTCGCCTTGTTCGCCAACTCCAGCAACGCCGGCGGACGCCCATGCAACCCGGTGGTATTAGTGTCACGCACACCATTCTCAAAAGCCAAATCAGTAAACAAACCTCTCTTGGCCAGTGTCATATCGTCAACCAACGAAGCCGGAAGAACAAGTCGGTAGCGTTTGTCTTTGACGTCGTAAACGGCACCATCCCCCGACTCCACGCCTGAAGGGGTCGTCAGTTCCCGGGCGAGGTCGTCGGTGTATTCTTTGAGGATCTGCCCTGTCCACGAGCGCAGGCCGTAGTGGGCGGCCCCAAAGCACGGTTCGCCTTGCGCACCCAGACTCTGACCAGCGTCTGTACCGTTGATTCCGCCTGAGCGCAGACCCTCGGTATATCCTTGGAGGTAGCCGCGGATGGCGGTGAAGGTGCGCGGGTCGTGGACGGCGTCCTTGCTCGAGGTCGCCTCGTCCACAACGTGTCCGAGCTGTTCGCCGTGGTCGACATAGGCAGAGGCCCCGTGCGACAGGGCATACCGGGACCCGACAAGATAGCGGGCCACGTTCGGATCCTTGTTCCCGGGCACGTCGACCTCGCTGGCGAGGAACTCCCGGCTGACCTTGGGGTCCCCGTCCATCCCATACATCATATTCGCCACGGGATCACGCGAGCCCAGCCCCTCGAAAGTGGAGAGGTTTCCATATTTGTCTGATACCTGAAATACGCTGTCTTTGTAGCACGCGCGGTAGTCGGCTCCTTGTTCGCGGTCCCATTTGAGCAGGTCATGCATGACGGAGTCTTTGCCGTTGACAAACTCGTTGGAAAACGTCAGCTCCGGGTGGGCCTTGGCACCCAGGCCGAACATCTGCCCCAAATGGACATAGCCCCGCGTGTCCCTGTTGAAGTGAAACATCTCGGCCCCTCCCTTGGAGCCTTCGCGTCCGGCGGTTTTGATGGATTCGAGGTAATCTCTCCTCCACTGGGTCATTGACTCGGTTCCCGACTTGACCTTCATGGACACCCCGCCATTCTCCGACAGACTCTTCCACGTCTCCCAGGTGTCTTTCGCTTCCCCATCCAAACCCCGAGGCACCGAACCGGTCGCAACCATCGCCGACGCACCCAGCCCCCCGTAGAGCCGATGAAGATCCCCTGCTCTATCGCCAAGCTGATCAATCCGCGCCAAAGAAGGTCCGGACACAATCACCCCTCTTAGGACCCTTTGATCGATCTTCCGTCCGAGGTCGGCCATTCGCCGGGGGTTGATCTTCGCGGCAACGGCCGCGCAGAAGTAGGGGTCGGTCCCGAGACGGTCGAGGTAGCCCTTCTTCTTCATCTCCTCCAACGCCTTCTTCGTCGGGATCCCGTCCTCATCGACGTCGGATACAAGCTTAGAGAAGTCTTTGGCGTCGGCTTCAGCGTTGGCCGCCATCGTCTGGGCCCCGAGAATTCCTCCTCCTCCGAAAAGGGCCACGCCCAGATCGTTGCGGTCCGGACGCCGCCCGGCCCCAGCCCCTACCTTCCCGGCGGAGGGGGCAAGGTCGCCGAGAATCGATTCGATCTTCTTCGACAACGTCTCAGCCTCCGAGTCCAACTCCTCGATGCGCCGGTTGTACCGGCCCGCCAGCTCGAACTGCTTGTCCTCCAGACTCTTCCTCTCGGCATCGGTGGCTCCTTCGCCCAAAACGTCGATGACCTTGAAGGCCCGCATATGCCCGTCCCATTCCTCTTGCATCCCTTTGACGTCCGTGATGGTCTGCCTGTACAGGTACTTGTAGGAGTCAATGGCCTGGACCACCGCGTGAATCATCCCGCTGACCCGCCGGACCACGCCAGCCAGCTTTTCAACCTCCCGCTTCCATGCTTCGACCATCTCCCCGGTCATCGAATCCGGGTTGACGCTGCCGGCCATGATCTGCGATCGATGCAACGCCTCATTGACATGCGACAACTGCACCAGCGCGCTGTCAAAATCAACGTACTCCGGCAACGGAAGCGCCAGATCGCCTGAAACCATTGCATACGACATGACAAATCCTTCCATGACGCGGGCTCGCCGCGACGGCCAGCGCACCGAGCCTGACTAGTACTTGCGTGAATTGAATACTGTCCGTGAAGCAGCGCCGCGCCCTGCCAAGCCGATCTGGGCCCGACAACACGCATAGCGCCACTGTGCCAATAAGAACGCAACCGCTTCCGACGACCCAACAAGACAGCAGCCCTGTTAAGTCGGCCGAACACGACTGTCACCGTAAGTTTGACGGGACGGCAGCCCCTTCAAACCCAATGAAACGCCAGCTCCTGCGAGCTTGGCGATATGATCAACCTGCCGCCCCGGCAAAACGAAAGCCCTGCCCGGCCGGTTTGACGACGTGATGACCGCTTTATCCGCGGGTTCAGCGATCCCGACATCCATCCTACAACGTAAAACGCTCCGACGCAAGACCTCCGGAAGGCTGAGGTGAAGATGCTCAAGCTCACCTTTATTTAGGCTCACTACGACCATTGATCATAATATTTAATGTCTTTAATTCCACTTATACTACTGCAAGCTGCATTGTGTCCCACTTTCTAACACAGCGCGGCGTGGCGGCGTGGAGACCCTCCGCTTCACCAATCGTCAGTCTAAACAGAACTAAACGCGAGACGACGCCATTCAAAGGGGAAGGACCTGTTTGGGGAAGAGCTACACGCGGCGGAGACAGAAGGTCTCCGGGAAAGAAAGCGCCCTGATCGGGATGTCCCCGCCAAGAGGGAAAGGCAGGCCGGCTTCGATCTCGTCCCGTCCTCTTCGAGAGAGGGCCCTGGGAGGAGGGAGGCATCCGCTTCCGCCCTCGGACCGAACGGAGCAATCGGCGCTCACGGGCGCTAGGCTGGAGTCTTACGACAGCTCCGCAAGCCATCCGATTCTCGAAACAGAGGAGACTCGACATGACCGTCCACACACAAAAGACCTCTTTCATCAAAGTCATTTTGATAGCCTTTACAGCCTTCGTTCTATCCGCATGCCGCGTTGAAGGGACGCTCGAATTCAAAGCCGACGGCAGCACGAAGTTTATGATAGAACTTGAAGACACAACTGATGCAATGAAGAAAATCAATCAAACATGCAAGGGAATTGAACTATCTACTCGAGCTAAAGCTAAAATCATTAAAAATCCGAAATTTGAGGATCTAACCTCTCAACGTGGTCACATCACATGCAGAGTATCAACAAACGAACCTTTCGATAGCGATAAGGTAAAACTCACGACTGACGGTGACAAGTATATTTTCTTCATGCCAAAGATTACTAACGGTTATGACTGGAGCGATACTAAGACAAATATAGTGGTCAGTATGCCGGGAAAGGTTATAAAAACAACTAAAGGTAAGATCGACGGCAGTAAAGTCGTGCTCGACAGTCTTGATTTCTTCAACGACGGCATCAGAATTACAGCGGAAAAAGAAGGGGCATCAAATACTTCGGCTTCGAGCGGCGAGTCCACTAGACCGTCGAATGAGAAAACTGGGGCGGCATCGTCGCGCAACGAGGGCGGAGACGGTTTCCCGGCATGGGGCTGGGGCCTTGTCGGCGGCGGCATTCTAGCAGTCATTGCAGGAGCCTGGCTCATCCTCGGACGCAAACGACGCACAGCCCGGACCTCCGCCGGCACCAGCCAGACGCCTGTCGCCCCTTCGACTTTGCCGCAACAGGCACAGCCCCATGCCCCCGGCCCACAGGCAGCAAACCCAACCCCCTACCCACACAACGCCCAGACACCGCCGCCGTCAGGCTACGGACACAACACACCCCCGACCACCCCTCACGCACCCAACCCCACCCACACACAAAACGACCCCAGTGCCAGATTCCGCCCACGGTAAGTCAAGGCCAAAGTAAGGCTGCTGGAGAAGAAAAATCGGCGAGTGTGGTTTTCGTTTCTCGTGGATATGAGGCGTAGTAAGCCTTCACGCGATAAGCTGGGGGCAGCACGGTAGTTTTACAAGCCATCCGATTCTCGAAACAGAGGAGACTCGACATGACCGTCCACGCACAAAAGACTTCCCTCGTCAAAGTAATTTTGATAGTCTTTACGGCCTTCGTTCTATCCGCATGCCGCGTTGAAGGAACCATCGATTACCGACCTGGCGCCAAACCAGTCCTTTCGTTTGAAGTCGAAGACACTACGGGATCTATGACTAAAATTAATCAAACATGTGAAAACGTTAAAATCATGGTTCAAACAAACGCTCGATTCATCAAAAATCCGAAAGTAGAAGACCTTACCCCTCCAGGAGGTAACGTTAAATGCAAAATTACTTCCAATGAATCTCTTGGAGGAAATGCAGCCTTAAAAGAGAATTCAGATTCTTACTATATAGAACTTCCAAAAAGCAAACGAGGAGGTAACTTTAACGGTTTCCAGGTCAAAATAACAATCATCATGCCTGGAAAAGTCGCTAAAGCTAACATAGGGAAGATTGAAGGCAATAAGGTCATGATTGACGATCCCAACTTTTGGTTCAAAGGCATTTCGATTACAGCGGAAAAAGAAGGGGCATCAAACGCTTCAACTTCAAGTGGCGAGTCCACTAGACCGTCGAATGAGAAAACTGGGGCGGCATCGTCGCGCAACGAGGGCGGAGACGGTTTCCCGGCATGGGGCTGGGGCCTTGTCGGCGGCGGCATTCTAGCAGTCATTGCAGGAGCCTGGCTCATCCTCGGACGCAAACGACGCACAGCCCGGACCTCCGCCGGCACCAGCCAGACGCCTGTCGCCCCTTCGACTTTGCCGCAACAGGCACAGCCCCATGCCCCCGGCCCACAGGCAGCAAACCCAACCCCCTACCCACACAACGCCCAGACACCGCCGCCGTCAGGCTACGGACACAACACACCCCCGACCACCCCTCACGCACCCAACCCCACCCACACACAAAACGACCCCAGTGCCAGATTCCGCCCGCAGTGACACCTCTCGTGGCGCGTCGCGTCTTTTGATGATGAAGCGCGCCTGAAGCGCTGGTGACCTAAGAAACGCAAGAGGGTCAGTGTTTTCCGATCTCGTTGTATGAAGCGTTGAAAGGTTGTGGGGTGGAAGCCAGGTCTGGCTTCCACCCCACGCCTTTGCTCGACCGAGCTTAACCTTGATGCTTGTCTCTTTGGTCTTGGTTCTCCTGAGGCTCCTCACGTCGGCCGGCCTCCAGGAAGGTCACAGTGTTGTCCGTCTCATAAGGGGAAACCTGCGTTTCTTCAATCGGACCGTGGTCTTCGCGACGCTTGTCCTTGCGGCCCTTGCCGCGCCCGCCGGTCAATCCCGATATGGCGCGTGAGGTGGAAGCGGACCTGCCCTCTGCGGAGGTCCCTGGCCGTGTCATTCCCGGACGAGCCGCCGCGCTGCGCGAAGACGCGCCAGTCGTCGACGAGGTCGTACGCCCCATGGCGGAAGCGCGCCCCGCAGCCGAGGAGGAACGCCCGGCAGACGCACCGGCACCCCCGCGAACTCCGTTTGCGCCCTTGGCCGAAGAGGATCCTCCAGCGGAGCGTCCGGCCATCGCACGCCCAGAGACCCCAGTCCCACGGGCAGCTCCCGATCCAGCCCCACGAGCTGATGTCGCGCCGCTTCGAGCGCTGCCGGCCGTCCCCTGAGTCTTCGCGGACGACGTCGCGCGAGCCGCCGTCGTTGCACCCTTCAGGATCCCCGACCCGCGGCCGGAAGACGTCGGGGCGGCCGCACGGGCTGCCGTCGTCGTGCCTTTCAAGATGCTCGACCCCCGTGCCGGCGATGCGGACACGGGACGAGCGATGCCAGTGGCGCCGCCCCGGACACTGCCGGCCTTTCCCAGGCTCGTCGAGGACGTTGTTGCGCGGGCCGCGGTCGTCGCGCCTTTGACGATGCTCGTCGAGGGCGTCGTCGGAGTGCGCATAGTGGCGCCCGACCTCATTGAGGAAGCGCGCGGCGTCGGCGTCGATTGGGCCGTTCGAGCGGCGCGGGCGGCCTGATAGGCCTTGTATCCGGCCACCGCGGCGCCTCCTCCGCCGATGGCGGCGGCCGAGGCGAGCGGATTGTGCACCGCCGGAGAATGGAGAACCGATGGATGCGCTCCTCCTCCGGAGATCACGGATCCTGATGAGGAGGGCGTGTAATGGGAGCTTTGCAGCGACCAACTGTCTGCTCGTTGGCCGGGGACAATGGGAGAGACGGAAGAATGCCCAGTCGAACCGGCATAACTTCCGGCGGAGCCCACCGACGTGTCGTTTCCCGGGGTGTGCCAGTCTGTGGCCGACCTTGAAGGGCCGGTCTGCTGGTAGCCGCCGGAAGAACCGTCGCCGGAGGTGCCTCGCCGCCCGCGCCCATCTCCACCGTCCGAACCTCCTACGCCCGGCGTAGGCCTTTTCATTCCGTCGTTTATGCCCGGCTCCGCCGGTCCGTACGACTTCGTTTGTTTCTGAATGAATGGAAGCCCCGAAATCGCCGACTCAGTGCGCGAGTACAGCTCGCTGAGAACCTTATTAGCCCGCTTTTCAACCTCCGTATGAGCAGCCTCAAGCTGCTTTCTTGCTTGGGCTTGAAGCTCGGGACCCGCAGGAACTCCCCCAAGAGAAAGGTTTTCTATGGCATCCATCTGAGCGCTGAATTGGTTAACTTGACCAAGCTTTGCCTGGATCTCTGCACTTTCCTGTTTCGCTTGGATGCCGCCTTTCATGGCCTCCTCGCGAACCTCGATCAGCTTGCCGATCCCTTCGGAATGGTCCTTCAGATCGCGGGCAACGCTGCCAAGGTCGGCTTGGACCGACTCGGCCGTCGTTCCCTCCAAGCCAAGGTCAGCGGCAACCCTTTCGTTGATACCCGCGACCTCTTCGAGTTTGCCCTTGACTTCGCGCAGGTGGCTGTTCGCCTGCTCAATCGACGTCGTGTCCCACGACTCAATGCCGTGGAGCCTGTCAGCATTGGGAGTAGCCATTATTCACCGTCCTCCTTTAGCATTCCCGCTTGCTTTGCTGCGTTCATACCCGCTGCAAAGGCACGGGTGAGACTTTGCATGCCCTGGGGAGCATAGTAATTGAACTTCGAGTCCAAAGCGTCCAGTTGGGCCAAGTAGTTTTGACGCTCCTGGTCATTGATGTCTTGGAACGACGTGAGAGACTGCCGCAGATTCGCGATGATCGCGTGCTGCCTCTCCGACGTGGCCTTCAGCTCATCGTCGATGGCGACGAACGAGGAATACAGGGGCGTCTTGAAATGGTCGAGCTCGTCGACGCTTGACCAGTGTTCGCAGCCGTCGGGGCCCGCTTCTATCTGAACGCCCGATCTGAAGCTGGTTTGAGCCTCTTGGAACCTGTCGCCGCCCTCCGAGAGACTTGCTAGCTGTTGATTGAATTTGTCTGAGTCGAGTTTGAATATTGCCACTTGATCATCCCTCCCGAATCTTGTGCGTGTACGAGATCTAATGGTGGCAACACCAGGGAACCCTGATGTCTTTAGGATTATAGAATACCCCTACAATGCCGAATTCGCATCCATCTTCGTCACATTCGCGTGTCACCGCGGGTTGAAAACCTACCCGCGATTAGAGAATCGTGACGAAACCGACAGTTCGAAGCGAACCGGCCGTGATGTCCGCCGATCGGCTTGGGGCTGACTCTCCTATCCTATGAGATGTTTCTGCCCGCCGCTCGGGGACCGTTCCCCGAGCGGCGAAGTGACGCCGATTTCACGCAAAGTTCTACTCCACGAACCGCCCAGTCGAGAAGATCTGCGAGGCCGCTCACTCCAGAGGGGCTGGCGCGATTCCGAAAGGCTCCAGGCCGGCCTCACCGCCGTCGGGCGCGGTCAAAACCCAGATTCCTCCCGAATGAAGGGCCACCTCGTGCTCCCAGTGGCACGCATCGGAGCCGTCCTCTGTAACGACAGTCCATTCGTCGCCGAGCACCCGATTGGCCTGGTCTCCCGCCGTCAGCATCGGTTCAATGCAGAGCACCATGCCGGGCCTGAGCCTGGGCCCGCGCTCGCGAGAGCGAAAGTTCGGCACGTCCGGCGGCATGTGCATGGCCGAGCCGATTCCGTGGCCGACGTAATCGACGACAATGCCCGGCGGGTCGGGAAGGCTCACAACGAAATCGTCGATGGCCCGCCCGATGTCTCCCACGCGGCCGCCCGTTGCCATGGCCGCGATGCCGTGCCACATGGAGGCCTCGGCAACCTCGCACAGGCGCGTGCGCTCCGGGGCTTCTTTGCCCGGAACCACAACCGAGAAGGCCGCGTCGCCGTGCCAGCCGTCGAGGACGGCGCCGCAGTCGAACGACACCAAGTCCCCCACCTCGAGCACCCTCTCCCCCGGGATTCCGTGAACGATCTCCTCATTGACGGAGACGCAGATCTGGGCCGGATAGCCGTAGTATCCGTAGAAGTTCGACCGCGCGCCGTGGGCCTTCAGCACCTCGCAGGCGACCTCGTCCATCCGGCGCGTCGTCACACCCGCGCGGACCTCTTCGCGCAGCGCGGCATGGATCGCCGCCACGACCAAGCCCGCCTCGCGCATGCTGCGGATCTGGCCGTCCGTCTTGTACTCCAAGGAACGAGACGAACGGGGCATCAGGCACGCGAGCCGAGGAAGGAGTCGACGGCGCGCCCTATGCGCTCGGACACCTCGTCGACGTCGCCGATGCCGTCGACGCTCAGAAGGATCCTCCGCGCGCGGTACTCGGCGATAAGGGGCTCGGTGGTCTGATGGTAGAGGGCGATCCGATGTCGGATGACGTCCTCGGTGTCGTCCTTGCGGCCCTCCTCGGCGGCCCGCCCAAGGAGGCGGCGCACGACGACGTCGTCGGCTGCGGTGATCTCCAGGACGAAATCAAGCGCCGTCCCCAAGCCTCCGAGTATGTCGTCGAGGGCGTGGACCTGATGGAGGTTGCGCGGATAGCCGTCGAGGAGGAACCCGCGGGCCACGTCCTCCTCGCTCAGCCTGGCCGCGACCATGCGATCGGTGACGTCGTCGGGCACGAGCTCGCCGCGCGAAGTGTACGAGTCCGCCAAGCGGCCCAGTTCATCGCCCGCGCGGGTGTGGGACCTGAAGATCGCGCCCGTCGAGACGGCGGGGACCCCGAAGCGCTCCGTGAGGGCGCGCGCCTGCGTTCCCTTGCCCGAGCCCGGAGGGCCGACGAGGACGAAGCGTATGGACATTGGGACACTCCCTTGCGTTGCTTAGTTGCTTTCGTTGTTATCCCTTGCGAACTGCCGCTTTCCATTGGCGGCGCCCGCGGACGTCAGCCCGCGTGCGTCAGCGGAGGAAGCCTTCGTAATGGCGCTGCTGAAGCTGGGCGTTGATGTCCTTGACCGTCTGCAGGCCGACGCCGACGAGAATCATGATCGACGTTCCGCCGAACGTCCCCTGGAATATGCCCATCTCGGAGAACATAACGGACGGGATGAGGGCGACGACCGTCAGATAGATGGCGCCCACCCAGGTGATGCGCTTGGAAACGTAGCTGAGGTACTCCGCGGTGGGCCGGCCGGCGCGCACGCCCGGGATGAAGCCGCCGTAGCGCTTCATGTTGTCGGCGACCTCTTCGGTGTCGAAGGTGATCGACGTGTAGAAGAAGGTGAAGCCGAAGATGAGCAGGGCGTACAGGCCGTAGTACCAGACGCCTTGCCTGGTCAGGTTGGACTGGATGAATTGGACCCAGCGGGAGTTCTGATTGCCGAAGGAGGCGATCATCTGCGGGAGCATGAGCAGCGAGGAGGCGAAGATGACCGGGATGACGTTGGCCATGTTGATCTTGATGGGCAGGTATGTTGTGGAGCCGCCGATCATGCGCCGCCCGACGACGCGCTTGGCGTACTGGACGGGAATGCGCCGCTGGCATTGCTCGACGAAGACGACCACCACCGTGATGGCGAGGAAGACCGCGAGGACGACGATCGCTCCCTTCCACCCCGCGTTGGAGCGGACGACATTGACGAGCATTCCCGGGAAGTTGGCGCAGATGCCGGTGAAGATGAGGATCGACATGCCGTTGCCGACGCCGCGCTCCGTGATGAGCTCGGCAAGCCACATGATGAGTCCGGTTCCCGCGGTCATGGCGAGGATGGCCATGGTGATCTTGACGGGGTTCGCCCCCGGGATGGGCTGGTGCCTGCAGCCTTGGAAGAGCGTCGTGTTGGCCAAAGAGACGTACACCGCCGACTGGAGGACCCCGAGGCCGATCGTCAGATAGCGGGTGTACTCGGTGAGTTTGGCCGTTCCCGACTGCCCCTCTTTGTGAAGCTGCTCAAATCTTGGGATGACGACGCGCAGAAGCTGGATGATGATCGACGCCGTGATGTAGGGCATGATGCCGAGCGCGAAGACGGACAGCTGGAGCATCGCCCCGCCCGAAAACATGTTGAGGAGATTGAGGAAACTGCCCTCGCCCTTTTGAGCGGCGCACTGGCGCACGTTGCGTATCGAAACGAACGGCGCGGGAACGAAAGTGCCCAATCTGTAGACCACCATGATGGCGACCGTGAAGAGCAGCTTGCGGCGAAGGTCTGGGGTGCGGAACGCGGCCGCGAACGCCTTGAGCAAAATTCCTCCAGATTGCGGTAAAACCGCGGGTGTGTTGCGGACTGTGCCCGCGTCGATGAGTTCGGGAATGACCCGACCGCGGGGATGGCAGATGGCGGCCCCGCACCGCTCTCATTACTATACCCGGCGCCAGCCGATCGCGACTACATCCGAAGCGCGACCCGCCGCGAGGAATGCAACACGGGAATGCCCCCGCTAGGCGCGAGGGCATTCCCGTTGGCTCAGCGAGCGGCGATGCTTCCGCCGGCCGCTTCGATCTTTTCCTTTGCGGATTCCGACCAGGCGTCGACGCAAACGTCGAGCTTGACGGCTAGGTCGCCGGTCCCCAGGACCTTGACGAGGCGCCTGCCGCGAACCGCGCCCTTGGCGACGAGGTCCTCGACGGTCACCTTGCCGCCCTCGGGGAAAAGCTCGCTCAGCGCGCCGACGTTGACCACCTGGTACTCGACGCGGAAAGGATTCTTGAATCCGCGCAGCTTCGGAAGCCGCATGTGGATCGGCATTTGGCCGCCCTCAAAGCGAGCGGGAACCTGGTAGCGGGCCTTCGTTCCCTTGGTTCCGCGACCCGCGGTCTTGCCCTTCGAGCCCTCGCCGCGCCCCACACGGGTCTTGGCCTTGTTCGATCCCGGGGCGGGGCGAAGGTGGTGGATCTTCAGGACGCCCTCAGGGGCGGCGACCTTCTTCGATGCCTTCTTTGCGGCCATCAGTCGACCTCCTCCACTTTGACGAGATGGGCAACGGTGCGGATGGCGCCGAGGACCTCCGGGCGGTCCTCGCGAACCACGGACTGGCCGATGCGGCGCAGACCGAGCGTGCGAAGGGTGTCCTTCTGGTTCTGCCTCCCACCGATGGTGGACTTGATCTGTGTGATCTTCAACTGTGCCATCACGCACCAACTCCTGCGGCGGCGGCCTCGTTCTCAGCCTTGGCTGCCTCGGCCTCCTTGTCTGACCGCTCCTTGGCCTCCGCCTCGGCGCGGGCTCGCAACATCGACTCCGGGGCGACGCGCTCCAAGGGAAGGCCTCGGCGCGCAGCGACGGACTCGGGCTGCTCGAGGCCCTTGAGGGCCGCGACCGCCGCGTGGACGATGTTGATCGCGTTGGACGAGCCGAGCGACTTGCTCAGAACGTCGTGGATGCCTGCGCACTCCATGAGCGCGCGGACCGGGCCGCCCGCGATGACGCCCGTTCCGGGGGAAGCCGGGCGCAAAAGCACGATGCCTGCGGCGTCCTCGCCCTGGACCAGGTGCGGAATGGTCGAGCCGATCCGGGGGACCTTGAAGAAGTTCTTCTTGGCTTCCTCCGTACCCTTGGCGATGGCCGAGGGCACCTCCTTCGCTTTGCCGTAGCCCACGCCGACGACGCCGTTTCCGTCGCCGACGATGACGAGGGCCGTGAAGGACATCCGGCGTCCGCCCTTGACCGTCTTGGCCACGCGGTTGATCGTCACGACGCGCTCGATGTACGCGTTCTTCTCTTCGGACCGGCGATCCCGGCGCTCACCGCGACGCTCGCCGCGGCGCCCGCGGCGCTCGCCGTTGTTGTTCTCGTCGGGGTTAGCGCCCCGACCACGCTGCTGTGCAGCCATCAGTACACCTCTTTCGCCAGTCTCACAGGGTCAGCCCGGCGGCGCGGGCGCCTTCGGCCACAGCGGCGACGCGGCCGTGGTACTTGTTGCCTCCGCGGTCAAAGACCACGGAGCTGATTCCGGCTTCCAGGGCGCGCTTGGCGACGAGTTCGCCGACCTTGCGCGCTTTGTCCGCCTTCTTGCCGTCGTCGCTGCGCAGCTCGGCTTCGTAGGTCGAAGCTGCGGCCAGAGTGCGGCCGACGGAGTCGTCGACGACCTGAGCGAGCATGTGGCGATTCGACCGGCTGACCACGAGGCGCGGACGCGAGGGCGTGCCAACGACCTTCTTGCGGACGCGGAAGTGGCGGCGCTTGCGAGCGAGGAACTTCCCCTTGCCTTTGACGGTGACAGCCATCACTTACCAGCCTTTCCGGCCTTGCGGCGCACGTTCTCGTCGGCGTAGCGCACGCCCTTGCCCTTGTAAGGCTCGGGCTTGCGCAGCTTGCGAATGTTGGCCGCGACCTCGCCGACCTGCTGCTTGTTGATTCCGTTCACGGAGAACTTCGTCGGAGACTCGACCGCGAAGGTGATTCCCTCGGGCGCCGAAACGACGATCGTGTGCGAGTAGCCCAGGGAGAACTCGAGGTTCGACCCCTTGGCCGCCACGCGGTATCCGGTTCCGACGATCTCCATGGCCTTCGAGTATCCCTGCGTCACACCGACCACCATGTTGTCGATGAGCGTGCGGGTCAGGCCGTGGAGCGAGCGCGACTTGCGCTCGTCGTCGGGCCTTGTGACCGAAATCACGCCGTCGTCGAAGGAGACCGCGATGGGCTCGGCGACCGTGTGCTCGAGCGTGCCTTTCGGACCCTTGACCGTGACCTGTCGGCCGTCGATTGTCACCTCGACGCCGGACGGGACCTGGACGGGCCGTTTGCCAATGCGCGACATTCTTCCTCCCGTCACCAGACGTAGGCGAGGACTTCCCCGCCGACGCCCTTGTCCTTGGCCTCGCGGTCCGTCAACAGGCCGGAGGACGTCGAAAGAATAGCGACGCCGAGGCCACCGAGAACCTTGGGCAGATTGGTGGACTTCGCGTAAACGCGCAGGCCCGGCTTCGAAATGCGCCGAAGGCCGGCGAGCGCGCGCTCACGGTTCGATCCGTACTTCAGATTGAGGGTGAGCGTCTTGCCCACCTTCGCTTCCTCGACGCCGAATCCGGCGATGTAGCCTTCCCGCTCGAGGATCTCGGCGATATGCGCCTTGAGCTTCGAGTAAGGCATCGACACCGACTCGTGAAACGCCGAGTTGGCGTTGCGCAGACGCGTCAGCATGTCTGCGATTGGGTCAGTCATTGACATTGGGCGTGTGCCCTTCCCCGTCGCGGTTTCCCTTGCGGACCTGCGACGTAGTGCTTACCAGCTGGACTTCTTGATACCCGGGAGTTCGCCGCGCAGGGCGAGCTCGCGAAGGCAAACTCGGCACAGGCCGAACTTGCGGTACACGGCCTTCGGGCGGCCGCATCGGTTGCACCGGGTGTAGGCGCGAACGCCGAACTTCGGCTTCCGGGCTTGCTTTTGCTTGAGCGCAGTCTTCGCCATGCGTCAGGCCTCCTTAAAGGGAAAACCGAGAAGGCGCAGAAGAGAGCGGCCTTCGTCGTTGGTCTTGGCCGTCGTGACGACGGTGATGTCCATGCCGCGAACCCGGTCGATCTTGTCCATGTCGATCTCGTGGAACACGGTCTGTTCGGTCAGTCCGAAGGTGTAGTTGCCGTGGCCGTCGAACTGCTTGGGAGAAAGCCCCCGGAAGTCGCGAATGCGCGGAAGGGCGGTCGACAGCAGACGGTCGAGGAACTCCCACATGCGATCGCCGCGCAGAGTCACGAAGCAGCCAATCGCCTGGCCTTCGCGCAGCTTGAACTGCGCGATGGACTTCTTGGCCTTGGTGATCTGCGGCTTTTGACCGGTGATGATCGCCATGTCGGCGACAGCCCCCTCGAGGACCTTCGAATCGCGCGCCGCCTCGCCGACGCCCATGTTCACCACGATCTTTTCGAGCTTGGGAACTTGGTGCAGGTTGGAGTACTTGAACTCCGCGGTCAGGGACGGAACGATGTCTTTGAGGTACTTCGCCTTCAGGCGCGGTGCGTCGCTCACAGCTCAATCTCCTTACCGCCGCGGCGGCCGATGCGCTCGCGCATGATCTTCTTGCGTCCGTCGCGCTCGACCTCGACCTCGCGGTGGCCGACGCGAATGGGCTTCTTGTCGGGGCCGACGAGGGCGACCTTGGAGATGTGGATGGGCGCCTCGACGGTTTCGATGCCGCCCGCAGACCCTCCCCGCTGGTTCTGACTCGCCTTGACGTGCTTCTTGACGCGGTTGACTCCCTCGACGACAACGCGGTCCCCGAGGACCGACAGGACGACGCCCTGCTTGCCCCGGTCGCCCGGCTCGATCGGGTCCAGGCCGAGCTCGGCCCGGCGCGCATTGCGCTCTTCGATCTTCTTCGAGTTCGAGGTCCGCCCGGCGATCACCTGGACGAGATCGCCTTTCTTGATCTTGGCCATCAGATCACCTCCGGTGCCAACGAAACGATTCGCATGAACTTCTTTTCGCGCAGCTCGCGGCCGACGGGGCCGAAAATGCGCGTGCCGCGAGGCTCGCCGTCGTTCTTGAGCAGCACAGCCGCGTTCTCATCGAAGCGGATGTACGAGCCGTCCTGACGGCGGGTTTCTTTCCTCGCACGGACGACGACGGCCTTGACGACGTCGCCCTTCTTGACGTTTCCGCCAGGGATCGCATCCTTGACGGTGGCGACGATCGTGTCGCCAATTCCCGCGTAGCGCCGGCCTGAGCCACCGAGCACGCGAATGCAGAGGATTTCCTTCGCACCGGTGTTGTCGGCGACGCCGAGCCGCGTCTCCTGCTGGATCATGTGTTATTTCTCCTGTCGTCGCGCCGGTTCTCGCCGTGCGAGCCTTGCCGAACGGATGGGGTTTGGGTGGCCTCGGGGGTCACTTGGCCTTCTCGATGATCTCGACCACGCGGAAGTGCTTGGTCGCGCTCAACGGCCTCGTCTCCATGATGCGAACGAGGTCGCCCACGTGCACCTCGTTGTTCTCGTCGTGCGCCTTGACGCGCCTGGTGTGGGTGATGACCTTGCCGTACAGCGGGTGCTTCCGGCGGTCCTCAACCTCGACAATGACGGTTTTGTCCATCTTGTCGCTCACGACGTAGCCCCGCTGCACCTTGCGGTGGCCGCGGACCGGAGCTTCGCCCTTGTTCTGCTCGCTCACTTCTTACCTCACTTCTCAGCCGCTGGCGCGGTGCGGGTTCCGAGCTCGCGCTCACGCTTGACCGTGTAGATGCGAGCGATGTCGCGACGGACTTCCTTGAGCCGGCCGCTGTCTTCAAGGCGGTGGGTCACCGCGGAGAAGCGCAGATTGAACAGCTCTTCCTTCGCTTCCTTAAGCTTTTCGAGGAGCTCGGCGTCAGTCAGGGCATCGAGCTCTTCGGTTGTGATTCCCTTGGCCATCACTCCCCCTCCTCACGGGTGACAAAACGGGTCTTCATGGGCAGCTTGTGCATCGCGCGAAGCATCGCCTCGCGGGCAAGCTCTTCGGAGACGCCGTCCATTTCGAACATGATGCGGCCGGGCTTGACGTTGGCCACCCACGTTTCGACCGGGCCTTTGCCCGAGCCCATTCGCAGGCCGAGGGCCTTCTTGGTCAAGGGACGGTCCGGGAAGATGTTGATCCAGATCTTGCCGCCGCGCTTGACGTGGCGGGTCATCGCGATACGAGCCGCCTCGATCTGCCTGTTGGTCACGTAGGCGGGCTCGAGCGCCTGAATTCCGTACGAGCCGAAGGCCAGCCTCGTGCCGCCCTTCGACAGGCCGCTGCGGGTGGGACGGTGCTGCTTGCGCCACTTGGTGCGACGTGGAATCAGCATGATCAGGCCTCCGATCCTGTGGTCGTCGGCTCCGCTGCGGGAGCGGCGGCCGCCTGCTGCTGGCGGTTTCCGCGGCCCTGGCGTTCGCGGCGGGGGCCGCCGCGGCGGTCTCCGCGGCCGCGGCCGCGAGGCGATTCGGCGAGCGAGCGGTAGTACTCCGCGTCGGTGACGTCGCCGCGATAGATCCACACTTTCACGCCGATGCGGCCGAAGGTGGTGCGGGCCTCGTAGAAGCCGTAGTCGATGTTGGCGCGAAGCGTGTGCAGGGGCACGCGGCCTTCGCGGTAGAATTCCGAGCGCGACATCTCGGCGCCGCCGAGGCGGCCCGAACACTGGACGCGGATGCCCTTGGCGCCCGCGCGCTCGGCGGACTGGATGCCCTTGCGCATCGCGCGGCGGAAGGAGACTCGCGAGGCAAGCTGCTCGGCGATTCCCTGGGCGACGAGCTGCGCGTCGGCCTCCGGGTTCTTCACCTCGAGGATGTTGAGCTGAATGGCCTTGCCCGTCAGCTTCTCGAGGTCGGCGCGGAGGCGGTCCGCCTCTGCGCCGCGGCGTCCGATGACGATTCCGGGGCGTGCGGTGTGAATGTCCACGACGACGCGCTCGGCGCGGCGCTCGATGTTGACGCGCGAAATGCCGGCGCGGTCGAGGGTCTTCTCGATCATCCGCCGGATCTGGATGTCTTCGCGAACGAAGTCGGCGTAGCGCTGACCCGGCTTGTTCGAGTCAGCGAACCACTTCGAGCGGTGGTCGGTGGTTATTCCGAGTCGGAACCCGGTCGGGTTGACCTTCTGGCCCACTAGCGGGTCCTCCCCTTCTTCCGAGCGGCGACTTCGTCGCCGACAACGACGGTGATATGGCTGGTCCTTTTGAGGATCCGGTTGGCGCGCCCCTGTGCACGAGGCTGGATGCGCTTCATCGTGGGACCCTCGTCGGCGTAAATCGCCTGGATGTAGAGGTCCTCGGCGTCGAAACGCTCACCGGCCTGATCGGCCAGGTACTGAGCGTTGGCGATCGCCGACTCGACTAACTTTCGGACGGGTTCGGCCGCCCCCTGAGGTGCGAATCGCAGCACGTCGACGGCGTCCAGAGCGCGCCTGCCGCGGATGACGTTCACGACGCGGCGGGCCTTCTGGGGCGTGACGCGCACGAAACGTGCCTGCGCCTTGGCTTCCATGTTTCTGCCTTACTTTCTCTGCTCGTTGGCGGCGCCTCAGCGACGTCGGCCTTTACGGTCGTCCTTCTCGTGCCCGCGGAAGGTGCGGGTCGGGGCGAACTCGCCGAGCTTGTGGCCGACCATCGACTCGGTGACGAACACCGGGACGTGCTTGCGGCCGTCGTGCACGGCAAAGGTGTGACCTAGGAAGTCGGGGGTGATGACCGACCGACGGGACCAGGTCTTGATGACGTTCTTCGTGCCCTTCTCATTCTGCTCGTCGACCTTCTTCTGAAGGTGATCGTCGACGAAGGGGCCCTTCTTCAGACTGCGCGGCATTCAGCTCATCCTCTCTTAGCGCTTGTTGCCGGTCTTGCGACGGCGCACAATGAGCTTGTCGCTAGCCTTCTTTGGACGCCGGGTGCGGCCCTCGGGCTTGCCCCACGGACTGACTGGGTGGCGGCCGCCGGAGGTCTTGCCCTCGCCGCCGCCGTGCGGGTGGTCAACGGGGTTCATGACGACGCCGCGGACGGTCGGGCGGACGCCCTTCCAGCGCTTGCGGCCCGCCTTGCCCCAGTTGATGTTGGACTGCTCGGCGTTTCCGACCTCGCCGACGCATGCGCGGCAGCGAGAATCGACGTTGCGGATTTCGCCCGAGGGCATGCGCAGCTGCGCGTACTTGCCTTCGCGGGCGACCAGCTGGACCGAGGCCCCCGCGGAGCGGCCGATCTTGGCGCCGCCGAGGGGGCGAAGCTCCACGCAGTACACCGTGGTGCCGACGGGGATGTTCCGCAGCGGAAGGTTGTTGCCGGGCTTGATGTCCGCGTTCGGGCCGTTCTCGACGAAGTCGCCCTGGCGCAGGCTCTTCGGCGCGACGATGTAGCGCTTCTCGCCGTCGGCGTAGTGCAGAAGGGCGATGCGGGCCGTGCGGTTCGGGTCGTATTCGATGTGCGCGACCTTCGCGGGCACGCCGTCCTTGTCCCAACGCCTGAAGTCGATGACGCGGTACTGCCGCTTGTGGCCGCCGCCTTTGTGCCTGGTCGTGATGCGGCCGGTGTTGTTGCGGCCGCCGGTCTTGTGCAGCGGGCGCAGCAGCGACTTTTCCGGCTTCGACCGGGTGATCTCGGCGAAGTCGGCGACGCTCGCACCGCGACGGCCGGGGGTCGTCGGCTTGTACTTACGAATTCCCATGAGTTTCGATCCTCAATCTTTCCGGTCAGCCGACCACGTCGCCGTAAATGTCGATCGAGCCCTCGCGCAGCGAGATGATCGCGCGCTTGGTGTTCTTGCGACGGCCGACGCCGTTGCGGGTGCGGCGAGCCTTCCCCTGACGATTCTGGGTGTTCACAGAGGCGACCTTCACGTCGAAGACAGCCTCGACGGCCTGCTTGATCTCGGTCTTGGACGCACGAGGGTCGACGAAGAAGACGTACTTGCCTTCGTCCTCGAGCCGAGCCGACTTCTCCGACGCGACGGGCGCGAGAATGACATCGTGCGGACGCTTGTTCCAGAAGCTTGTCTCGGTCACTTCTCCTCCTTGCCGTTCTTCGAGACGTACTCGGTGAGAGCCGACTCGGTGAAGACGACGTCGTCTGCCACGAGGACGTCGTAACTGTTGAGCTGATCGACGAAGATGACCGACGCCTCGGGGGCGTTGCGCAGCGAAAGCCTCGTCAGATCGTCGCCGCGGGAAACCGCCACGAGCGCCGCGCGGTCGTCAATCACCTTGCGAAGCAGGCCGAGGGCGGCCTTGGTGGAGGGCTTTTCGCCCTCGAGGAAAGCCTCGACCACGTGAATGCGCCCGTTGCGCGCCCGGTCCGAGAGGGACTGGCGCAGCGCCGCGGCGATCATCTTCTTGGGGGTGCGCTGCGAGTAGTCGCGGGGCTTGGGGCCGTGGACGGTGCCGCCTCCCGTGAATTGCGGAGCGCGAATCGACCCCTGGCGCGCGCGGCCGGTGCCCTTCTGTTTGAACGGCTTCTTGCCTCCGCCGGAGACTTCGCCTCGTGTCTTCGTCGAATGCGTGCCTTGGCGGGCCGCGGCCAGCTGGGCGTTGACGACCTGGTGAATGAGGGGGATGTTGACTTCGACGTCGAAAAGCTCGGCGGGAAGCTCGAAGCTGCCCGTGACCTTGCCGGCGACGTCGTAGACGTCTGCTTTGAGGGACTGCGTCATGTTCAGGCTCCCTTCACGGCGGTGCGGACCACGACGGTTCCGCCTTTGTTTCCGGGGACGGCGCCGGCCAGAAGGATGATGCCCTTCTCGACGTCGACGGCGTGGACGGGAAGATTGAGGACTGTCACGCGGTCCTTGCCCATGCGGCCGGCCATGCGCAGGCCGCGGAAGACGCGCGAAGGCGTGGCGCAAGCGCCGATCGAGCCGGGCTTGCGGTGGTTGCGGTGGGAGCCGTGGGAGGCGGAAACGCCGGAGAACCCATGGCGCTTCATGACTCCTGCGAAGCCCTTGCCCTTGGACGTGCCGATGACGTCGACCTTCTGCCCGGCCTCGAACAGGTCGGCGGTGAGCTCCTGGCCGAGTTCGTACTCGGAGGCGTCGGAGGTGCGGATTTCGGCGAGCTTGCGGCGGGGGGCGACTCCGGCTTTGTCGAAGTGGCCCTGGAGCGGCTTCGTCACGTTCTTGGTCTTCAGCTCGCCGGAGGCAAGCTGAACGGCCGAATACCCGTCGGTTTCGGGGGTGCGGATCTGTGTCACAACATTCGTGCCGACGCGCACAACGGTGATGGGAACGACGCGCCCTGCTTCGTCCCACAGCTGGGTCATTCCCAGCTTGGTGCCGAGCAACGCCTTGACCGGCGCGCCGACAGCGGTTTGCTTGGAATTCATGATGCGTTACCTCAGAGCTTGATTTCCACGTTCACGTCCGCCGGAAGGTCGAGACGGCGAAGCGTGTCGATGGTCTTCAGGGTCGGATCGACGATGTCGATGAGCCGCTTGTGGGTGCGCATCTCGAAGTGCTCGCGGCTGTCCTTGTACTTGTGGGGCGAACGAATGACGCAGAAGACGTTCTTCTCGGTCGGGAGCGGCACGGGGCCAACAACCGTCGCGCCTGTGCGCGTCACTTCGTCGACAAGCTTTTTCGCCGCGTTGTCAATGACCTCGTGGTCGTATGACTTCAGGCGGATGCGGATCTTCTGTCCTGCCATGCCGTCGTAAACCTCTTTCTACCTCGGTGATCGCCGGTCCCCGCACCCGGGCGTGTCGCGTATGATCACCGCGATGATGAAGCCCTATGCAGATTACGACGAACCCTTGTCACACGCCGGGCGCCAATTCCCGACGAAGTTCATGGCCCGGGCAGCCCGGGCAACTTGTTCAGTATGCCAGCATTTCAGCCGCCGCCGCAAGCCGACCATTTCAATAGTGGCCTACGCTACAGAAAGGACCCTTAATGCCCCGTCGCCCCGACAGGCTTCATCATGCCCCGTGCGCCGTCGCCCCGACAGGCTCGGCATCCCAAGTTCGGCCGGCGCCCCTCGCTTCACACCTCGTCTCGCTTCACACCTCGTCGCGCCCGCTCTTGCCCGCCTTTTTGCGCAAAGGCGAGACAAGCAAAGCCTCAAGCAGAAAGGCGACGGCGGCCATGGCCACCGCATAGGCGAAGATCTCGGGCGTGTCGATGTTGTTTTGCGCCATTCGGACGGCCCCGCCCATGCCGGTTGCGGTCGCGAGCAGCTCGGCCATGACGCACACGCGAATCGACTGGCCGAGGGCGACGGTCGCGGCCGCCAAAACGGGCGGCGCAATCATCGGAATTTCGACGCGCCGCACGATCGCCCGCCTGGGCAGCCGGAAAACCCGGGCCATTTCCACCAAGTCCCTGTCGACGTCGCGCACCGCCTGCGCGCTCGCCGCAGCCAGCACCGGCGTCGTCACGATCCCGACGACGAAGACGACGACGAGGTCCCCCGCCGTCCCAAACCACACCATGCCCAATATGACGAAGACGATCGCGGGAGTGGACAGCAAAACGTAGAGGCTCGGCTGGAAGAACCATCCGACCCGTTTCCATTTTCCCATCGCGCATCCCCAGGCGACGCCGACGACGAGGGCCGCCGACAGGCCGGCGAGGGCGCGGACCAGCGTCAGCCGCAGCGCCTCCCAGAATTCGTCCGTCGCCAGTATCGCCCTGATCGCCGCCCACGTCTCGTCCGGGCCGGGCAGAACGTACTCCTCCTGAGTCGATGCGGCGTATGCCCAGACCGAGATGAGAACGGCAATTCCCAGGAGCGTCCAGAACGCGCGGCCGAGTGCGCGGAGCGTCCCCGCCCCGCGCACCCTCGCGCCGCCCGCAGCGGGGTTTGCGCCCTCCCCCGCCGCGGGGCTCACGCCATCTGCGACAGGATTCCCGCCATTCGCCGCGAGCCTTGCGTCATTCCGCATAAAACGCGTCATTCCGCATAGAACTTGTCATCCGGCAGTTTGCCGCCGTAGATCTTCGGATTGACCTCGCCGAGGCGCTTGAGGAAGTCCTCGTAGTCGGCCTTCGCCTCCTTCGCGGGCACGACGTCGAGTTGCAGGCGCGGAATCACCTGCTTGACCACGTCCACGGGAAGCTTGTAATGGTCGGCGATCGCCTGAAGCGTCGCGGGGTCTCCGGCGTTGGCCTTGTCGACGGAAGCCTTGACCTCCGCGCGGACGGCGGCGGGCAGCCCGGGCCGGGAGTCGACGAGTTTTCCCGGCATGACCAAGCCGGCCATGGGGAAACGGGCTTTCTTGCCGGTCACTTTCGCCCACTCTTCCTGGAGGTTGAAGACTCGCGCGGTCTCCTTGCCCTTTTCCTTGAGCTTGGCCTGCGCGAGCGTCGCCGCGTGCTCGGGAAGGACGGCGTAGTCGGCCTCCCCCGAGGCGAGCTTCTGCATCGCCTGCTGCCCGTCGGTCGCGTTGACCACTTCGATGTCCTTGCGGTCCAACCCGTTCTTTTTGAGCAGGTACGAGAAGACGAGATCGGGCATGTTGCCGGGCATTGCGATCGCGACCTTCTTGCCCTTGAGGGCCTTCCAATCGCCTTTCGGCGCGTCCGCGGGGCCGACGACGTAGAGCATCCCCCACACGACCGGCGAGACGAGCCTCACGTCCTGGCCCTTGTTGTACAGGTTTGCAGCGACGTAGGCGGGGGTCGCGGCGATCTGCACGTCGTTGTTGATGAGCGCCCCCTTCAGCTGGTCTGCGCTGTCCCAGTTCTTCACGCTGACGTTGTCGGAGTACTTGGACAGATTGCCTTCTTTGCCAAATCCGATCATCGGCGCTCCGAAGGCCATGGTGGTGGGCACGTAGGCCTGGATTTTAGACAGCTTGCCCGTGGCCGCCGCCGAGCCGGACGGCTTTCCGGAGGAGTCAGGAGACGAATCCGCCCCGCCGCACGCTGTCAGGGCGATGGCGGCCGCGGCTAGAAGCGCGGCTATTTTTCGCGTGAACATGATTGTCCTTTCGATTAGTGACGCCGGCGCGGCCGCGGGCGCCCCTCGCTTTGCGACGGCCTTCGCGCGGTCGAAGGCCGTTTCCGTTCGGCGATCGGAGATTGTCTCCGTCGGCCGATCGGCGACGCGACGGGGCGGCTGCGGCTCAGCCGGAAAGGCGCCAGCGGCCCGGCGGGCCGCTCAGGTGCAGGCGCAGCGCGGATACCTGTTCGAGCTCGTCGGGGTCGTGCGATACCCATACTGTGACGAGGTTCGAGTGCGCGACGATGTCCTGCAGGTCGTCGCGCAACGATTGTGCGAGTGGCTTGTCGAGAGCGGAGAAGGGCTCGTCTACAAGCAGGAGCCTCGGCTCCGTCGCCATGGCCCGGGCGATGGCGACGCGCTGCCTCATGCCTCCCGACATCTGCGGCGGACGCACGCCCGCCGCATCGGAGAGCCCGACGCGTTCGAGCCATTCCTCGGCGATGAAGAACCGCCCCGGCACGCGCCGGTCGAGAGTGAGCAGCACATTGTCCCGGGCCGAGAGCCAGGGCAGCAGCCGCGGCTCCTGGAAAACGAAGGCGAGCCTGCCGTCCGGACGTTGGATTCTGCCCGAGTACCCGCCGACGGCGCCGGCGATGACGCGCAGCAGGGTCGTTTTGCCGGCGCCCGAAGCTCCCGAGACGCCGAGGATTTCGCCGGGGCGCACGGTCAAGCTGAGATCGGCGACGAGGTGAAGCCGACGTCGGTGGATGTCCACGTGGGACAGAGCCAAGGCGCGGGAGGGCGGCGAGAGAGGCTCGGCGTCAGCCTTGGATCGTCTCGGCATCTCCAGGGCCTCTAGGGTTTGCGGGCGACGAAGCCGACGGCGTTGATGTTCTCCTTGTGGGCGCGGAACACGCCCCGCATGGCTTTGATTCGCTCTCTCGCGGCCTTGTTCCTGACGACGTTGAAGAAGAATCGCAGCGCCCCGAAGAACCCTTCGTCGGCCACGAGGCGCTTGGCCTCCAGCAGCATCATCGGATTGGCGTCGGTGTACTCGACTTGGAATCCCGCCTCTTCGAGCAGCCGCTTCCACCCGGCGGAGGTCAGAGGCCTCGCGCCGACCTTGATCGTCCGCGACAGCGCGCGCGAAACGTCGCGCACGACGTCTTCGGGGACGTCGTCCGGGCAGAAACCCAGTTCGTGGATGGCGTATCGGCCTTTGGGGGCGAGAATCCGGAAGGCTTCGCGCATGATGGCGAGCTTGTCCTCGTCCGACTGCATCGTGAGCATCGCCTCGCCGACGACGAGGTCGGCCGACCCGTCGGGCAGCCCCGTGTTTTTGGCGTCCGCCCGCTGCAATCGTGCTTGCCCGTGCTTCGAGACGGTCTCGAGCAGCTGCTGCGTGCCCTCTTTGTTCGGGTCGACGCCGACGTATTCCTTCGGACCCGCCGCCAGGAGGATTTCAGCCGTCCTTCCCACGCCGGGGCCGAATTCGACGATCCTGTCCTCCTTCGCCGGCCGCGCGGCCTTGAGGACCCTGCGCGTCAGCTCGATGCCGCCGGGGCGGAGCACGCGCTTGCCCATTTTCGCCAGAAGCCAATGGCCTTGGAGCCTCTTTTCCTCCGGGCCGGTGCGGCTTCCGCGGCGGGCCTCGTCGGCGCCGGAGCGGTTCCCGCGGGTCTCGTCGCCCTTCTTTTCCCCGTGTCCGCGGGCTTCGTGGGAGCCGGAATCGCTTTCGCGAGGCGCTTCGGAATCGGAACGGTCGGCGCGAATTTCGTCGGAGCCGGAATGTTCCTCGCGCGCCGCGTCAGCGTCGGCGCGCTTCTCAGTGGCCTCGTCGCTCACTTTTCCCCCTCTTCTGCGGACCGGTCCAGGGTTTCTTTCGCAGCGTAGGCGGTGTTTTCGACGTCGACGAGCGTGAGCGCCATGTAGCAGGGGTCGAGCGCCTCGAGCGCATGCCTGTCTCCGGGCGCCAAGTAGACGACGTCGCCTCCGGCCAAATCGTGCGTCACCTCGCCGACGCGGAAACGCATCTTGCCGCTCAGCATCTGGACGACGACGGCCCGAGGGGAAGCGTGCTCCGTGAGCACCTGGCCCGCGTCAAAACTGAAGACGACGTGGCGCAAGACGGCGTTGTTGACGACGACCCGCGAGGTGGTGGCCGCCTCCAGGATGGGCAGTTTGTCGAAGACACCCGTGAGAAAGGCCGATTCGGCGACAGGCGTTGTAGGCATCGTTGCTCCAATTGAGTTACGCAAGGTCGGTGTTACGTAAACAATCATACAGCCCCCTGAGGAGTGGCTCCACGCCTTCATATCGTGAATATCGCCACGGCTTGCGGGAACCGTTAACGCGAAACCTCAGCGGAACGCGCGAAGCCCCGGCGGAAGAAGCGGAGTCTCAGCCCCGGCGGAATGCACAAAACCCCGGCGGAAGAAGACGAAAGGCGGCGGCGAGTCAAACTTAGTCAAGTCAGGAGGCCAGGCATTCTTGGGCGGGGGTCACACGCGGTTCGAGCAACAAGTCGGATTCAGCTGGGCACGGAACAGCAGTCCGACGCGGCGGGCGTCGGCCGACAAACAAGCTAGATTCAGTCGGGGCATGGAACCTTGCGTCGCGCGGAGAAGAGTCATTCAGCGGCTCAGCACAAACTGGCGCTCACACGGAGCTTTGCGCCGCGCGGAGAAGAAGCCAAATGTCGTTTGATCGCGAGGTCAAATGGGGCATGGACATGGAACATGGAACTAGGCATCCCAGACGGAGGTCGAGAACAGCCCAGACAAGCATCGAAGGTAGTTCAGTTTCAAATCTTAATCTTAAACAATTCAGGTTAAAAACTAATCTAGTGCAGCGGTCGATTCAATGGCTGTGAGGAAGTTCGAGTCGGCAAGCCCAACGCGAGTCAAGGCTTCGCGGCCAAGACTCACGGCGGCACTGACTGTGGCAGGAGTCGACGAAGGCGCCCGCTGCGGGCCGTCAACCTGAGGCGCCTCTCTCGCGCGACGCAGGATTTGCGGCAATATGCCCGCTGCGAGACATCAACCTAAGGCGCCCATTGCGATGGACGTCGACGAAGACGCGGGCCGCATTGCGAGCGTCTGCTCGGCGTTGAGCCGCAGTTGCGATGGACGTCGACGAAGACGCGGGCCCCAATGGCTATGCCCAGGCAGCATCGGATCGGACGCACGACCATCATGAAAAGCACCTCATCGTGAAAAGTGCCTTCTGGCATGATCAGGGCCATTTTTCGGTCCTTATATAGCAGGAAGGTACTTTTCATTCGCGGGGCCCGGCGTCTAGGCACTTTTCATGGCCGTTTCAGCTCGGGCCCGGCCGGGAGGCACTTTCCATGGCCGGTGCGACGCCGAAGAAAGGCCGGTGCGACGCCGGATAGGGCCAGGGTGCCTTTGACGACGGATTGGACCTCGCACGTCGAGCTCAGACCGCCTTTTGCTATATCGCTGGCCTCGGAGTCGCGACCGAACCTCGCCAGTCGTGCGAGACGGGCCAGAAGGAAGAACGCGAGGAAGGCCCGCTGCTTGGAGCAGCGGGCCTTCCTGTCAGATCAAGCGATCAAGAGGCGATCTAAGTGGCTCGTCGCCGATGACCCGGCGACCTTGCGTCGCTCATGGCCCCGGCAACCGAAGACCGCCTAACGGTCCCGGCAATCGAGCGTCACTTGACGATCTTGGTGACTCGACCGGAGCCGACGGTGCGGCCGCCCTCGCGAATGGCGAAGCCGAGGCCCTCTTCCATGGCGATCGGCTGGATGAGCTCGACCGTCATCTCGGTGTTGTCGCCGGGCATGACCATCTCGGTGCCCTCGGGCAGCGTGATGACGCCGGTGACGTCCGTGGTGCGGAAGTAGAACTGCGGGCGGTAGTTCGAGAAGAACGGGTTGTGACGGCCGCCCTCTTCCTTCTTCAGGACGTAGACCTGAGCCTCGAACTGGGTGTGCGGGGTGATCGTGCCGGGCTTGGCGACGACCTGGCCGCGCTCGACTTCCTCGCGCTTGGTGCCGCGAAGGAGCAGGCCGCAGTTCTCGCCGGCGTCGGCGTGGTCCATCTGCTTGTGGAACATCTCGATGCCGGTGACGGTGGTCTTCTGGGTCGGACGGATGCCGAGGATCTCGACCTCTTCGTTGACGTTGAGCAGACCGCGCTCGACACGGCCGGTGACGACGGTTCCGCGGCCGGTGATCGTGAAGACGTCCTCGATCGGCATGAGGAACGGCTTGTCGAGATCGCGAACCGGATCCGGGAAGTAGTTGTCGACCTGGCTCATGAGCTCCTCGATGGAGCTGACCCACTCGGCGTCGCCGTCGAGGGCTTTGAGAGCGGAGACGCGGACGACGGGAATGTTGTCGCCGTCGTACTCCTGCGAGGAGAGGAGCTCGCGCACCTCCATCTCGACGAGCTCGAGGATCTCCTCGTCGTCGACCATGTCGGCTTTGTTGAGGGCGACGATGAGGTCGGGCACGCCGACCTGGCGGGCGAGCAGAACGTGCTCGCGGGTCTGCGCCATCGGGCCGTCGGTGGCGGCCACGACGAGGATGGCGCCGTCCATCTGGGCCGCGCCGGTGATCATGTTCTTGATGTAATCGGCGTGCCCGGGGGCGTCGACGTGAGCGTAGTGACGCTTGTCGGTCTGGTACTCAACGTGGGAGACGTTGATGGTAATGCCGCGCTGACGCTCCTCGGGAGCGTTGTCGACTTCGTCGAACGGAGTGAACTCGTTCAGCTCCGGGTACTTGTCAGCCAGAACCTTGGTGATGGCAGCGGTCAGCGTCGTCTTACCGTGGTCGACGTGACCGATCGTGCCGATGTTCATGTGCGGCTTGGACTTGTCGTACTTGGCCTTTGCCACTTGGGCCCTCCTGGGACTCTTGTTTGACTTTCAGCTTGTGAGTGAGATGCAGGAAGCATCAGACCCGGCTTAAGTTGATTTCTTACGGTTTCTGATTGTACAGGACCGCTGGGACGTCACTCGCCCCGGGTCTTTTTGATGATCTCGTCAGCGACGTTCTTGGGAACCTCGGCATAAGAGTCCATCTGCATCGTGTAGACCGCCCGCCCCTGGGTCTTGGAGCGGAGATCACCGACGTATCCGAACATCTCACTGAGCGGGACCAGGGCGCGAACGATCTTGACGCCGGTCGCGTCCTCCATGGACTTGATCATGCCGCGGCGGGAGTTGAGGTCGCCGAGGACATCGCCCATGTACTCCTCGGGAGTGCGGACCTCAACATCCATGACCGGTTCGAGGAGCACGGGGTTGGCGCGCTTCGCGCCCTCCTTGAGCACCATGTTGCCGGCGATCTTGAAGGCCATTTCCGACGAGTCGACTTCGTGGTAAGCGCCGTCTTCCAGCGTCGCCTTGACTCCCACCATGGGGTAGCCGGCGAGCACGCCGGACTGCATGGCCTCTTGAATGCCCGCGTCGACCGACGGGATGTATTCGCGGGGCACGCGTCCGCCGGTAACGGCGTTGGCGAACTCGTAGGTCGCTCCGTCCTCGGCGTCGACGAGGGGCTCGAACGTCACAAGAACGCGCGCGAACTGGCCGGAGCCGCCCGTCTGCTTCTTGTGCGTGTACTCGATCTTGTCGACCTTCCTGCGGATGGTCTCGCGGTAGGCGACCATCGGGGCGCCGACGTTCGCGTCGACCTTGAATTCGCGCTTCATCCGATCCACGAGGATGTCGAGGTGAAGCTCGCCCATTCCGCCGATGACGGTCTGGCCGGTCTCCTCGTCCTGGCGGACGGTGAAGGTGGGATCCTCTTCAGCCAGCTTCTGGATGGCTATCGAGAGCTTCTCCTGGTCGTTCTTCGACCTCGGTTCGATCGCCACGTGGATGACGGGATCCGGGAAGGTCATGGACTCCAGGACGATGGGCTTGTCGATCGCGCACAGGGTGTCGCCCGTCGTCGTCTCCTTGAGGCCGACGAAAGCGTAGATATGCCCGGCGTGCGCCACCTCGACGGGGTTCTCACGGTTGGAATGCATCTGGAACATCTTTCCGATGCGCTCCTTCTTGCCCTTCGTGGCGTTGAGCACCTGGACGCCCTGCTCCACCTTGCCGGAGTAGACGCGAATGTAGGTGAGTTTGCCGTAGAAGGGATGGACCGCGATCTTGAAGGCGAGGGCGGAGAAAGGCTCCTTCTCGCTCGCCTTGCGGGAATCGACCTCGTCCTCGTGCCCGGGGCGGAAGCCCGGAACGTCGGGGATGTCGAGGGGCGAGGGCAGGTAGTCCACAACGCCGTCGAGCATGGGCTGGACGCCCTTGTTCTTGTACGCGGAGCCGCAGAAGACCGGGTAGATCTCGCCGGCGATCGTGCGGATGCGCAAGCCCTTCTTGATTTCGTCGAGGGTGAGCTCGCCGCCTTCGAGGTATTTTTCCATGAGTTCCTCGTTGGCCTCGGCCGCGGCCTCGACCGCTTCGAGGTGGTACTCCTCCGCCTTGTCCAGAAGGTCGTCGGGGATGTCCTCCTCGACGACGAGGATGCCCTTGGTGGGCTGGCCCTTGTCGTCGGTGTCGGGGAAGCGGACGGCCTTCATCTTGAGGACGTCGACGACGCCGTCGAACTCATTCTCGACGCCGATCGGGAAGGTGGCGACGATCGGGGTGGCCTTGAGGCGATCCTTGATCGTCTGGACCGAGAAATCGAAATTCGCGCCCAGCTTGTCCATCTTGTTGACGAAGCAGATGCGCGGGACGTTGTACTTGTCGGCCTGGCGCCAGACGGTCTCCGACTGGGGCTCGACGCCCTCTTTGCCGTCAAAGACAGCGACGGCGCCGTCGAGCACGCGCAGGGAGCGCTCGACCTCGACCGTGAAATCGACGTGTCCGGGCGTGTCGATGATGTTGATCTGGGTGCCCTTCCAGAAGGCGGTGACGGCCGCGGACGTGATGGTGATGCCGCGCTCCTTCTCCTGTTCCATCCAGTCGGTGGTGGAGGCGCCGTCGTGCGTCTCGCCGATCTTGTAATTGATGCCCGTGTAGTAAAGGATTCGCTCAGTGACGGTGGTTTTGCCCGCGTCAATGTGCGCCATGATTCCAATGTTGCGGACCTTCCTGAGGTCCGTCAGCACATCTTGTGCCACGTTTTGGCTCTCTTCTATGTTAGAGGGATGTACGCTTCGCGCCGTTCCCGGCGCGTCGTTACCAGCGGTAGTGAGCGAAGGCCCTGTTGGACTCCGCCATTCGGTGAGTGTCTTCTCGACGCTTGACCGCGGCGCCCAGGCCGTTGGAGGCGTCGAGAATCTCGTTGAGGAGGCGCTCGGTCATGGTCTTCTCGCGGCGCTGACGGGCGTAGTCGACCAGCCAGCGCAGCGCGAGGGTGGTGGCGCGGCCGGACTTGACCTCGACGGGCACCTGGTAGGTGGCGCCGCCGACGCGGCGGGAGCGGACTTCGAGCGAAGGGCGGATGTTGTCCATCGCGCGTTTGAGGACGGCCAGAGGCTCCTGGCCAGACTTCTCGCCGACGGCCTCAAGGGCGCCGTACACGATGTGCTGGGCTGTGGACTTCTTGCCGTCAAGGAGCACCCGGTTGACGAGCTGAGTGACGAGCGTCGAGCCGTAGACGGGGTCGTTGGCCAGGGGGCGCTTGCGGGCGGGACCCTTACGAGGCATTACTTCTTCTCCTTCTTCGCGCCGTAGCGGCTGCGGGCCTGCTGACGGCTCTTGACTCCCTGGGTGTCGAGTGCGCCGCGGACGATCTTGTAGCGCACGCCCGGAAGGTCGCGGACTCGGCCGCCGCGGACAAGGACGATGGAGTGCTCCTGGAGGTTGTGCCCCTCGCCGGGAATGTAGGCCGTGACCTCGATGCCGGAAGACAGGCGGACACGGGCCACCTTGCGCAGAGCCGAATTCGGCTTCTTCGGCGTGGTGGTGAAAACGCGGGTGCAGACGCCGCGGCGCTGGGGGCTGCCCTTGAGCGCCGGGGTCTTCGACTTCCCGACCTTGCTGCGTCGGCCCTTGCGGACCAGCTGCTGAATTGTGGGCACTATGTTTCTCCTGAAAAAGTTCGTTTGATCGTAAGGTTTCGGCGGGGACGCCGAGCGCATTCCCAGAGCTGGGACGCATGTCAGTTGACCCACGTATGGTGGGCAACCTAAATAAGATTAGCGGCAAGCAAGTGACGGCGTCAAAGGAAATCGTTCGCTGACTCTGTGATTCCTGCGACGACGCCGTCGATTCTGCGAGCCGCGCGATCTGCTCGCAGAATCGACGCTCCCCGGCTTCGCACGCTCGCACGCTCCCACGGCGCCAAAGCGCCGTGTCGGCCGAAAGCCCGCGGGCGGCGTTCGAAGTTTCTCCGTCGATCCCGAGAGAGCGGGGCGGGAGGCCTTCGCCTCCCGCCCCGCTCCTGCCAAGATCAGAAAGCGGTGTACCCGCTGCTCAGATCGAAATCGGGGAAATCGTTGTATCCGAACCCGTCGTCGAAGGCCTCGAGGTCGCGGCGGCTGAATCCGTTGTTCTTCTCGAATTCGACGCGCGCCTCGGGCGTGGGCTCGACCCTGGCGGAGCGCAGCTGCTCCAAGCCGGTTCCGGCCGGAATGAGCTTGCCCAGGATGACGTTCTCTTTGAGGCCCGAAAGCGGGTCGCTCTTGGAATTGAGGGCCGCTTCGGTGAGCACCTTGGTCGTCTCCTGGAAGGAGGCGGCCGAGAGCCACGAATCGGTGGCCAGCGAGGCCTTCGTGATGCCCATGAGCTCGGGGCGCCCGGAGGCCGGCTTCCCGCCCTCGGACATGGCCGCGCGGTTTTCGTCCTCGAAGATCGAGACGTCCACGAGCTCGCCGGGAAGGAGCTTCGTGGTTCCGGCTTCGAGAATGGTCACGCGGCGAAGCATCTGGCGGACGATGACCTCGATGTGCTTGTCGTGGATCTCCACTCCCTGCGAGCGGTAGACGCTCTGCACCTCGCTCACGATGTGCTCCTGGGCCGCGCGCCGGCCCGAGATGCGCAGAACCTTCTTGGGGTCGACCGAGCCCTCGACGAGCTGCTGGCCGACGCTCGCGTGGCCGTCCTCGGGGACGAGGAGCTTGGCGCGTTTGGACACCTGGTAGACGAGGTCGTCGTCGCCGTCGTCGCGCACGATGATGAGGCGGCGGGTGCGCTCTCCGTCCTCGACCTTCAGACGCCCGGCGGACTCGGCGATCGGGGCCTCGCCCTTCGGCGTGCGGGCCTCGAAGAGCTCCTGGACTCGGGGAAGGCCCTGGGTGATGTCGTCCGCGGAAGCCGACCCTCCGGTGTGGAACGTGCGCATCGTCAGCTGCGTTCCGGGCTCGCCGATGGACTGGGCCGCCACGATTCCCACGGCCTCGCCGATGTCGACGAGCTTTCCGGTGGCCATCGAGCGCCCGTAGCACATGGCGCACGTGCCGATGCGCGATTCGCAGGTCAGGACCGAACGGACCGAGACGTCCGTGACGCCGGCCGCGATGAGCTTTTCGATCGCGACGTCGCCCAGATCGGTGCCCGCGGGGACGATGACGTTGCCCTCGGCGTCCGAGATGTCGCGGGCCAGGGTCCGCGCGTACACCGTAGTGTCGAGCTGCTCGTCGGGAACGAGGGCCCCTTCGGAGTCCGCGTGGGCGATGGCCTTCGACAGGCCGCGCCTCGTGCCGCAGTCGCGCTCGCGGACGATGACGTCCTGCGAGACGTCGACGAGGCGCCTCGTGAGGTACCCCGAATCCGCGGTTCGGAGCGCCGTGTCGGCCAGACCCTTGCGCGCGCCGTGCGTGGCGATGAAGTATTCGAGGACCGACAGTCCCTCGCGATAGTTCGACTTGATCGGACGCGGGATGATCGACCCCTTCGGATCGGCGACGAGCCCTCGCATGCCCGCGATCTGACGGACCTGCTCCCAGTTTCCGCGGGCGCCCGAGGAGACCATCCTGTTGACCGCGTTCATCTCGTCGAAGTTCGAGCGCATCTCCTTCGCGATGTGATCGGTGACGGCCGACCAGAGATCGACGAGGTCGCGGCGCCTGTCCTCGTCCTCGATGCGTCCCGTGAGGAACTGGTGCTCGATTCGCGAGGCGGCCTTCTCGGCCTCGTCGAGGATTTCGGCCTTGGTTCCGGGAACGACGACGTCGGACACGGCGATCGTCGCGCCCGAACGGCCGGCCCAGTAAAAGCCGGCGGCTTTGAGCGCGTCGAGCGAGGCGCCGACGGCAACCTTCTCGTAACGCTCGGCCAAGGCGTTGACGATGCGTCCGAGGACCTTCTTGTCCACGGCCTCGTTGACGTACGGGAAATCGACCGGGAGCGTCTCGTTGAAGACCGCCCGGCCCAGGCTCGTCTCCAGGGCAATGGGGTCGCCGGCCTGCCAGCTCTCGGGGGCGCTCCAGTCGGTCGGCGGAACGACGTCGCCCTCGAAGCGGATCTTGCACTTCGCGTTGAGGTGCAGCTCCCCGAGGTCGTAGGCCATCCGGGCCTCGGCCATGGAGGAGAAGGAGCGCCCCTCCCCCGGCAGGCCCTTGCGGATCGACGAGAGGTGGAACAGCCCGATGATCATGTCCTGGGAGGGCATTGTCACGGGCCGCCCGTCGGACGGCTTGAGGATGTTGTTCGAGGAGAGCATGAGGATGCGGGCCTCGGCCTGGGCCTCCACGGACAGCGGCAGATGGACGGCCATCTGGTCCCCGTCGAAGTCGGCGTTGAAGGCCGTGCAGACGAGAGGGTGCAGCCGGATGGCCTTGCCTTCGATGAGCTGCGGCTCAAAGGCCTGGATGCCGAGGCGGTGAAGGGTCGGCGCGCGGTTGAGCAGCACCGGGTGCTCCTTGATGACCTCTTCGAGCACGTCCCAGACCTCGGGGCGCTGCCGGTCGATGAGGCGCTTGGCCGCCTTGACGTTTTTGGCGATGTCAAGGTCGACGAGGCGCTTTTGGACGAACGGCTTGAACAGCTCCAAAGCCATGATCGTGGGCAGGCCGCACTGGTGCAGCTTGAGGTCCGGGCCGACGACGATGACCGAACGGCCCGAGTAGTCCACTCGCTTGCCCAGCAGGTTCTGGCGGAAACGGCCCTGCTTGCCCTTGAGCATGTCGGAAAGCGACTTGAGCGGGCGGTTGCCGGCGCCCTGGACGGGACGGCCGCGGCGGCCGTTGTCGAACAGCGCGTCGACGGCCTCCTGGAGCATGCGCTTCTCGTTGTTGACCATGATCTCGGGCGCGCCGAGGTCAAGCATGCGCTTGAGGCGGTTGTTGCGGTTGATCACGCGTCGGTAGAGGTCGTTGAGGTCCGAGGTTGCGAAGCGTCCGCCGTCGAGCTGGACCATCGGGCGCAGGTCCGGGGGGATGACCGGCAGGGCGTCGAGGACCATGGCCGTGGGCTTCGTGCCCGAGTGCAGGAAGGCGTTGACCACTTTGATGCGCTTGAGCGCGCGGGCCTTGCGCTGGGCCGTGCCGCTCTCGATGGCCTCGACGAGCAGGTCGCGCTCGCCTTCCAGGTCGAAGGTTTCGAGCCTGCGCTTGATGGCTTCGGCCCCGCGGAAGGCCTCGAAATAGTCGGAGTAACGGGACTCCATCTCGCGGTAGAGGTCCTCGTCGCCCTCGAGGTCGCCCACCTTGAGCTTGGAGAAACGCTCCCACACCGTGTCGAGGCGGAGGACGTCGGCCTCCGCGCGCTTGCGGATGCGCGTGAGGTCGGCTTCGGCGGCGCGCTTGATGCGAGACTTCGCCTCGGTCTTCTGACCCTCGTGCTCGGCCTCCAAAAGGTCGACTTCGAGCTTCCTCTGACGGCTTTCGAGGTCGACGGCGAGGGCCTTCTCGATCGCGGTGCGCTCGAGCTCGTACTCGGACTGCAGCGAGGGGAGGTCCTGGCGGCGAGCCTCCTCGTCCACCGAGGTCACCATGTAGGCGGCGAAGTAGATGACCTTCTCGAGGTCCTTGGGGGCGATGTCGAGAAGGTATCCCAAACGCGAGGGAACGCCCTTGAAATACCAGATGTGGGTGACGGGGGCCGCGAGTTCGATGTGGCCCATGCGCTCGCGGCGCACCTTGGAGCGCGTGACTTCCACGCCGCAGCGCTCGCACACGATCCCCTTGAATCGCGGGCGCTTGTACTTGCCGCAGGCGCACTCCCAATCGCGCGTGGGGCCGAAGATCCGCTCGCAGAAGAGCCCGTCGCGTTCGGGCTTGAGCGTGCGGTAGTTGATGGTCTCGGGCTTCTTCACCTCGCCGTGCGACCAGGTGCGGACGTCGTCCGAGGTCGCGAGCGAGATGTGGAGCTGGTCGAAACGATTGACGTCGAGCAAAATTCCTACTTCCTAATGAAGCACCAGTGTGTGGCGACGGGCTGACGGAAAGGGCCGGGCCGGCGCTTGGCCCGGCCTCCCCTTAGAAGTCAGCGCCAGACGTAAGGTCCTCCAGGCCGGTCGGCATCGCGACGGGCTCGAGGGGTTGGAATTGGTCCTCCTCCGTGTCCTGGAGGTTGATGGCCTGCCCCGCGGCGTCGAGGGCCTCGACGTTCAGGCACAGGGAGCGCATCTCCTGGATGAGGACCTTGAAGGACTCGGGAATGCCGGCTTCCGGCACGTTGTCGCCCTTGACGATCGCCTCGTAGACCTTGACGCGGCCAACGGTGTCGTCGGACTTGATCGTCAGCATCTCCTGCAGGGTGTGCGAGGCGCCGTAGGCTTCGAGGGCCCACACCTCCATTTCGCCGAAGCGCTGTCCGCCGAACTGGGCCTTGCCGCCGAGCGGCTGCTGAGTGACCATCGAGTAGGGGCCGGTCGAACGGGCGTGGATCTTGTCGTCCACGAGGTGATGCAGCTTGAGCATGTACATGTAGCCGACCGAGATCGGCTCGGGGAAGGGCTCGCCCGAGCGGCCGTCGAACAGCCTCGCCTTGCCTTCCGCGTTGACGAGGACCTCGCCGTCGCGGTTGGGCAGCGTCGAACCGAGGAGGCCCGCAAGCTCGTCGCCTCGGACGCCGTCGAACACCGGCGTCGCAACGTGCTGGCCCGGCTTGCCCTTGACCGTCGCCTCGGGAAGGCGCTTCGCCCACGCCTCGCCGGCTTCGCGCGCGGCGCTGGCGTCCCACCCCTGGCTGGCGATCCATCCCAGGTGCAGCTCGTAAACCTGGCCGAGGTTCATGCGGCCGGGCACGCCCAGCGGGTTGAGGATGATGTCGACGGGCGTGCCGTCCTCCATGAAAGGCATGTCCTCAACGGGGAGAATTCGCGAGATGACGCCCTTGTTTCCGTGGCGCCCCGCCATCTTGTCGCCGATCGTGATCTTGCGGCGCTGGGCGATGTAGACGCGAACCGTCTCGTTGACGTCGGAGGCCAGCTCGTCGTTGTTGTCCTTCGTGAACTGGCGGACGCCGATGACGATTCCCGACTCCCCGTGTGGGACGCGCAGCGAGGTGTCGCGAACCTCTTTGGCCTTCTCGCCGAAGATCGCGCGAAGCAGGCGCTCTTCGCTGGTCAGCTCGGTTTCGCCTTTGGGCGTGATCTTGCCGACGAGGATGTCCCCCGCCTGCACTTCCGCGCCGATCCGGATGACGCCGTGCTCGTCGAGGTGCGAAAGCATCTCGTCCGAGACGTTGGGGATGTCCCGGGTGATTTCCTCCGGCCCCAGCTTCGTGTCGCGCGCATCGACCTCGTGCTCCTCGATGTGGATCGAGGTGAGCAGATCGTCCTTGACGCAACGCTCGGAGAGAATGATCGCGTCCTCGTAGTTGAAGCCGTTCCACGTCATGAACGCGACGAGGAGGTTCTGGCCGAGGGCGAGCTCTCCGCCTTCGGTCGCCGGCCCGTCCGCGATGAGCGTCCCGGCCTCCAGCCTGTCCCCGGGGCTGACCACAACCTGCTGGTTGGTGCAGTTTCCGGGGTTGGAGCGGTCGAACTTCGTCAGCTTGTACGTCACATGGCGCCCGTTGTCCTGTTCGACGACGACGGAATCGGCGTCAACCTCCAAAACGACCCCGGACTCTTTGGCCACTGTGACGTCGCCGGCGTCGACCGCCGAGCGCATCTCCATGCCCGTGCCCACGTAGGGGGCCGAGGGCCGGATGAGCGGGACGGCCTGACGCTGCATGTTGGCGCCCATGAGGGCACGGTTGGCGTCGTCGTGCTCGAGGAAGGGGATCATGGCGGTTCCCACCGAGCACATCTGCCGCGCGGAAACGTCCATGAAGTCAATCTCGTCGACTGGGACGAGGGCGGGTTCGCCGCCCGGCATCCGGCACAGCGCCTCTTCGTCGACGAAGCGGTTGTTCTCGTCCAACGGCACCTCGGCCTGGGCGATGACCGCCCTGTCCTCGTCGTCCGCCTGAAGGTAGACGATCTCGTCCGTGACGACGCCGTTGTCCACCACCCGGTAGGGCGTCTCGATGAAGCCGAAGGGGTTGATGCGCGCAAACGAGGCAAGGGACCCGATGAGGCCGATGTTCGGGCCTTCGGGAGTCTCGATCGGGCACATGCGGCCGTAGTGCGACGAGTGGACGTCGCGCACCTCCATGCCCGCGCGGTCGCGGGAGAGGCCGCCGGGGCCGAGGGCAGAGAGGCGACGCTTGTGGGTCAGGCCCGCTAGCGGGTTGTTCTGATCCATGAACTGCGAAAGCTGCGAAGTCCCGAAGAACTCCTTGATGGCTGCGACGATCGGGCGGATGTTGATGAGCGAGGACGGAGTGATGGCCTCCGCCTCCTGCGTCGTCATGCGCTCGCGAACCATGCGGTCCAAACGCGAAAGCCCGGTGCGAACCTGATTCTGGATGAGCTCGCCGACGGCGCGAATGCGGCGGTTGCCGAAGTGGTCGATGTCGTCCGTCTCGATTTCGACCTCGGCGCCGCCCTCGCCGCACAGGACCTTCTCATGCCCGGCGTGAAGCGCCAAAAGGTAGCGCAGCACGGCCGTGATGTCCGAGATGCCGAGCTGGCGCGACTCGTTGGCCGGGTCGAGGCCGAGCTTCTTGTTGAGCTTGAAGCGGCCGACCTTGGCGGTGTCGTAGCGCTTCGTGTTGAAGTAGAAGTTGTTGAGAAGCGCGCGCCCGGCCTCGGCCGTCGGCGGCTCGCCCGGGCGAAGCTTGCGGTACAGGTCCGTCAAGGCCTCTTCCTGGGTGTGCACGGTGTCCTTCTCGAGCGTCTCGATGAGCGCGGGGAAGTCGCCGAAGATTTCGCGGATCTCCGACTCGCTCATGCCGAGGGCCTTGAGGAAGACCGTCACCGACTGCTTGCGCTTGCGGTCCACGCGCACGCCGACGGCGTCGCGCTTGTCGATCTCGAACTCGAGCCAAGCCCCGCGCGAGGGAATGATCTTGACGTTGAACACGTCTTTGTCAGACGTTTTGTCGGCGAGCCTTTCGAAGTAGACGCCCGGCGAGCGCACAAGCTGCGAAACGACGACGCGCTCGGTGCCGTTGATGATGAACGTTCCACGCTCGGTCATGAGCGGGAAGTCGCCGATGAACGTGGTCTGGCTTTTGATCTCGCCGGTCTCGTAGTTTTGGAATTCGGCTGTCACGTACAGCGGAGCGGCGTACGTCAGATCGCGCTCGCGGCATTCGGCGATGGAGTACTTGGGATCCTCCAGGTGCGGGGAGGAAAGCACGAGACCCATGGTTTGGGCTGCGTTTTCAATGGGGGAAATCTCTTCGAAGATCTCCTCGAGGCCGGATTGGGAACCGGGGTTCTGCGAGGTCCACTGCTCAGAGCCGACGAGCCAACCGAAGCTGTCGGTCTGAAGGCCCAGGAGATTCGGGAGTTGGAGAGGCTCGTGAATCTTGGCAAAGGAAACGCGGTCAACGACCGGCTTTCCATTGCGTGCGGAGAGCGAATAGGTGCGCGAAGCAGCCAAAGGGGTTCCTTCCCTGACGTTGGTAAGGCGGTCGCATCCGGGTATTTCCAATAGTTTCCAAGCTTTGAAGGCCTTCTGGACACACTGGTAGTTACACGAAGCAAATACCTATAATACACCAAATGGCAGGCGCGCGCCACAGCACGCCCTGTGGAAGGCGTCACTGAACAACTGCGTTCGGAAAAACTGTCCCACACCCGGGCGCGATGTGCAAGTGCGACGCGGTTCGGACGGCGATCGGGCGCGTTCTGGCGATCAAACGCCATTAAAAGTTCCTATGCACATTATAAGTTCCGCTTTTGGTCACTATAATGCAAACAGGAACTTTTCATATCGAGATACTTTTCATAACCTCCATTAATAGACAGCAATGCTTGAGAACATTACCTAGTCACATGAAAATCACCTGTGTTCAAAAGGCAGTGGCATGATCGGCCGCTTCCCCGTCTACGCAAACAGGCTTTCGCCCGATCTCACGGCAAACACTTTTATCACAGGTAATATAAAGCAGAGCAAAAGCAATAGGAAACCCATATTGCTCTAAACGAGGAACAAGAAGGCTAAAGCGCAGACAATTAAAACCGACCGCAGGCCGCCTCAAGTGCGAGCCGAACGACGCCGGACAACGTGCTCCAAGGAAAGGAGACCGACAAGCGAAGCGGCTTAGGGCTCAAGTAGCCTTGAGCCCTAAGCCGCTTCAGGCCCGAGCCGTTTGGGCGGGCTCCAGGCGAACCGTTTGGAACCGCCGCCGCTTGGGCTTTTGCCTTGGCTTGCGCCGCATTGACGTTGAACAGTTTGGCTAACGTGTTCGCGCCAAACCGCTCGCGTCACTTCACGGTGACGGACGCGCCGGCGCCTTCGAGCTGCTCCTTGGCCTTGTTCGCGGCTTCCTTGTCGACGCCCTCGAGGACGGCCTTGGGGGCCGAATCGACGAGGTCCTTGGCCTCCTTGAGGCCAAGGGAGGTGAGGGCGCGGACTTCCTTGATGACCGCGACCTTCTTATCGCCGGCAGCCTCGAGAACGACGTCGAACGAGTCCTTCTCCTCCTCGGCGGCAGCGGCTTCTCCGCCGGCGGCCGGGGCTGCGGCGACGGCGGCGACGGGCGCCGCGGCGGTGACGTCGAACTCCTCTTCGAACGCCTTGACGAAGTCGTTGAGCTCGACGAGGGTGAGCTCCTTGAATGCAGCGATGAGCTCTTCGGTGGTGAGCTTAGCCATGATGGCCTTCCTTCCTGATGCCTGCTACGCGAGCAGATGTATCTGTTGATTGCGCGGCGCCCGGTCAGGCAGCCGCTTCTTCTTTCGCGCGCAGCGCGTCGATGGTGCGCACCGTCTTTGAGACGGGCGCCTGGAAAACGTATGCCGCCTGGAACAGGGCAGCCTTGAGCACGCCTGCGGCCTTGCTGAGGAGCACCTCGCGAGACTCGAGATCGGCAAGCTTCTTGACATCGTCCTCCGAGAGCAGGTTGCCCTCAAGGACTCCGCCCTTGATGAGGAGTGCCGGATTGTCCTTGGCGAAATCGCGGACAGCCTTGGCGGTTTCGGCGATTTCACCGGTGACGAAGGCGAATGCGGTGGGGCCGGTCAGAAGGTCGTCGAGACCCTCGATTCCGGCTTTATTGGCCGCAATTCTTGCCAGCGTGTTCTTGGCGACCTTGAACTGAGCGTTGGCGCCGATCGCACGACGCAGCGTCTTGAGCTGCATCACGGTCAGGCCGCGGTATTCAGTGAGCAGCACGGCGCTCGAGCTCTCGAACTTCTCCTTGAGCTCGGCAATGGCTGCTGACTTGTCGGTCCGTGCCATAGGGCCTCCTTTCGGTCGTCTGCCGCAGGCGTCTGAAGATGCAAAAGCCCCGTGCAGGCGCACGGGGCTGGAAGGTCCTCGTTGTCTCACCTGCGCCGGCCTCTTGCGAGTTTCATCCCGTTTGGCGACGGGCAACCTGCGGTCTTTGGCGTCGCTTAGTTTATTGGAAACACTTCCGATGCGCAAACCGTATAGGCCTCGGCCGATCGTCGCTCTTAGGCTCCTCTCGGCAGACTGCCGTGCCTTCGGCGGAACGCCGTTCCTGCTCGGCCTCAGCCGATCGCCCTCTCGACCTTGTTGACAAGCATATCGAGCGCAACGAGGTTGTGCCCTCCGTTGGGAACGATGATGTCCGCATTGCGCTTCGACGGCTCCACATAGAGCTCGTGCATCGGCTTGACCGTCGTCAGGTACTGACGCTCCACGGATTCGAGCGTCCGCCCACGTTCGACGACGTCGCGCTTGATGCGCCGGAGGATTCTCACGTCGGCGTCGGTGTCGACGAAGATTTTGACGTCGAGCAGCCCGCATATTTCGGGCGCGGCGTATATGAGGATTCCCTCAACCACGATGATCGGCGCGGGCTCGATCCGCCTGGTTCTATCCGACCGGTTGTAGCTGGAGTAGTCGTAAACCGGACACTCAACGGACCGCCCTGCGGCGAGTCGGCGAAGATGCTCGACCATCAGATCGTTGTCGAATGCGTCTGGGTGATCGTAGTTGAGCAGGCGCCGTTCCTCATAGGCGAGGTCGTCGTGGGCCTTGTAGTAATTGTCGTGGAAGACGACGGAGGACTTGCCGGGAAACCGCTCCACAAGCTTTCTCGTCAGGGTGGTTTTTCCGCTTCCCGTGCCCCCGGCAACGCCCACTGTCAGCGAGGCCATCACGCGTCCTTCCGTCCGTATGCTCCCGATGTGCTTCGCAACTACGGTACGCGTCGGAACCGCCGCGCCCCAATCCACGCCGACGCCGCACGCCGTTTCTCTCCCCCCGCCGATTGGCCTTTTCCTGCGGCCGAATCGGCCTCCGTCGTCGGCTCAAACCTGCGGAACCTTGGCCATCGCGACCCCGGCGGCCATGAAGACGCACCCCGCCACGGCGAAAAGGAAAAGCCACTTCGATCGCTTTCCGTTGCACAGCACGGCTGCGAGCGCGCAGTGCAGGGCCACCGCGCTCATGGCGTACCGCCCAGACACGACGTCGAAGTAACCGCTCGTCGTCACGATTTCGCGCACCTGCACGACCAGAGCCGTCACGAACGGCGATATGGCCGTGCTCAGAATGAGGCCGCGCCTGTCCACCGCCTTCCACATGCAGATGGCCGAAACGATCAGAAGGACGATGTAGAAAATGTAAAGAATGCCGGCCCACGTGAACGTGGCCCCGGATTTCAGGCCGGGCTGCAGGTAGAAGTCAGTGCGCGGGTCGGTCAGCCCGTAGGCGTCGATGAGGGTGGGAACCACGTAGTGCAGCGCGCTGTCTTTCAACTTGATAGTTGACAGTCCGTCGATCGCCGGAATGTATCCGGGGGGCGTGCGCACCCCCTGGAACTGGTTCCAGAACAGGTAGGGAACCGCCGCGGCTCCCACTGTCGCGCCGAAGATTCTGCTCAAGTCCTGTTTGTCGTCGGCCAGCAGGCCGAATACTTTCGGGATGAAGCATGCGAGCAGTACGACGCCTGCGACGGCCAGCATCGCCCCCAGGGAGACCACCCGGAATGAAGAGACGATGAAGGCCAAGAAGGCGGGGACCCCCCAGCTGAGCTTGTGGCGGGTGAATATTCGCGCGCCCGCCCAGACTGCGGCGTCGCCCGCGAGAAGTGTGATCGCGTCGTTGTGGACAATTGCAGACGACGCCGCGACGGCCGGCGTCGTCAAGGCCAGAAGCGCACCGGAAAATGCGGCGAGGCGATTGACTCTCCACGCTCTGATGGCGAAAAAGAGGCCGGCGACGCCGAGGGCGACGAACCCCGCGGACACCAATCTGGCTCCGGTCACGAAATCGACGCCCGTGAGCTCGGAGATCGTCTGGCCGCCGAGCCCCGTTGCGAAGAAATAGGCAGGCGGATGGAATGCATTGTAGTTCTCGCCCTTGAACGGCCACGACGTCGTGGGCGCACCCTTGTAAATCGATCCGCATTCGGGAGGCTTGACGTCGCGGATCCCGCCTTCCATTCCCCGACAGGACCAGTCCTCCAGGCTTTGCGCAGCCAGTGGCTCTCCCTGAATCGGGATGTGGCCAACCGCCACCTTGCGGGCGTAATCGATGTATGTCCACTCGTCGTACCGACTGATTTGCGTGCCTCGGCTGACCGCTACGAAGCTCCACCCGAGCGATAGGCAGATGAGCAGGAAGGCCAGGACGCCGTCCCGCTTGAAGAACGAGATCGCCCCATGCGCAGCTCGACGAGCGACGCCCTTCTCAGACTCGCGGATCACGAGTCAAGAGTAGGCGATGAAGCGCCTGCACACATCATCTTTTATCGAATCCCACAGAGCGCCGTCCATCGGCATATTCGACGAACGATTCCCGTCTTCCTGTTAGATCGCCATTTTCCTCACGGGGGCCGTGAACCCTGTTTCGGCATGGCCGAAAAGCTCTGCCGTGAAGCCTCAGCGACAGAAGCGTCGCGCCTCACGGATCGGGTTAGCCGGTTATGCCGTCGAGGCACTCGATAAACCTCTTCAGCGCAGGCGCTTGTAACTGCGGCGCGCTCCTGGGCATCGGAGCGGGCGGAGACCTACTCGGCAGGTTTTTCGCGAGGCGACTTCGGTTTGGGGATCGAAAGGAAGGCGACCGCAAAGAAAGCCAATGCGGCGTTAATGAGCGTGCTTCGCCCCTGCCGAGCCTCCTTGCAGGCCTCATGGATGGTCGGTGCCACCACGTCATCTTCAGGTCGCACGCTCGTGTTGGCCCCTTCTACATACTTTTTGATTTTCTGGGGGCTCTCGACATCGAACCTCCCGGTCATCAGATAGAAATCGCCCAGGAAGTTCCAGCCAACCGAGTGGCATCCACGATAGCTGTTGTCGCTCCCACCGGCTTGGATCGTGGGTGGGACGAAAAATAGCCATAGGAAGACGACGAAGGCCGTGAGCGCCACGAGCGACCGAGTAATCAGGTATGTCGATCTAGACAATTCGGTTTCCTTTCACGTTGTGCTTATTGCCTGTACGCGGTTCGGCCTTCTTCGACCACGGATCGGTCCGATTGCTCCTGATGCCCTGGGCCATTTGGTCAAGTCTGGCCTTCGTATCGGTATCCTGCTCCGCGATGGCCTCGGCAGCAAGCTCGGGCAGGTCGAACTAGTTTGATTCCGTACCTCGCCTGAAATCCGTCTCGTTCGTGTCGTCTAAGGTCGTGCCCCTTTTCTCTGTCATGAAAGCGGCATTCTCTCCTCCGGCAGCGGCCTTTTGCTCCGCGCCGCTAGACGTCTCACGGGTTCCTGCGCCGTTGCGCGACCTTCGCGGCTTGGGCACAGATAAGAACACGACGGCGAAAAAGATCGAGGCAACGATGATGACAATCCCACGCTCATGACGTGCCTTATTGCATTGCCTCTGAATATTCCGTCTGATCTCGTCATTGACCTCCATCCTGTACGAAAGACCACCGTCTAAGTACTTCTGAATCTCTTCGGTGCTCTCGACGTCGAAAAGGTCTTGTGTCAGAGGATACAAGTCTTTGTTGAAGTCCGAGCCAACGGCGTGGCACGAGGAGTACACGTTGCCGCCAACTCCGCCCTGGATCGGAGGAGGCGTGAAAAAAAGATGACGAACCGTAAAGAACGCCACAAGCGCCACAAGCACTCTGACCCCGATGTAGATGCCCTTATACAATTTGGTTTCCTTTCACAGGTCGAAATGGCTTGTCGACGCCTCGGAGAATCCAGGGGTCTCCGGGGTCTTGTTTTATGTCTTCAACTGCCTGTTGAAGCTGAGCCCTCGCTTGAGCGTCCTGTTCGGTGATCGCCGCAACAGCCAGTTGAAAGTTCTTCGCCTCATTCTCGACGTCGTCAGCGAGGTTCTTTATTAATTCGGACAGACGAAACTGGAACTGGTCGAACGCGCGTGACGGCCCAACTTCCCCGATTCCAACCTCTTTATCCCTTCCCACACATGAATACATGGAGACCGACGGAATTATCTTCACTGCACTCCGTAGATTGCCACACACTTCACGCATGGTTCGGGCTATGTTCTCCGCAGTCACGTTATTGACATTCAGCTCGCGGGAACGACCTCGGTCGACGTCCACGTTGGCCGAGTCCATCGGATCCATCTGGATATCGTATGCGCTTCTGTTTTTAGCCATGATCCCTAAGTTATCGAATAAGACCCGCTCTATGCCCTTCTCACTTTTCTCGGTGCTTCGATCGATTCTTTTGAACACCGCTTCAAACTCTTTGATCGCCGAATCGTACGTACTCGCCTTCTTCGGCTCAGTCTTTTCGTCGGTCAAACTGTCGATTCCTTTAACCGTGACCCCCGCGCCTTCGAGAACCTTCTTGGTCGCCGCATATTCCGGAGAGACGAATAACATCAGCCCATCGATCGCGGTCGAAACGACCTTCAAAGGAAGCTCTACTCCAGCTGGACGCTGGGCAGAAACCATATCAAACATTTTGATGCCTTCTGTAATCGCCTTGACGACCGCGCGTCTCGTTTCTTCGAGCATCGTTTTCTCGGAGTTCAATGTGCCGCCCCATAAAAGAAACTCGCCACAGAGGCTGTCGATAACCCCCTGAAATTTTGATGTGAAAGAGGCGACTTTGCCGACAACTTCGCCGTTCATGGTGCCAATCCATGTTCCAATTTGACGAATCGAAGCATCGACGTTCGCACCGCCGTATAGTTTGGCGTTGACGGTCCGCGTCGGGCTCGAAATCTTGCGCGAAGCGTCCAACCATTTGTCAATCTCTTTCTCGATGCGCACTGGATCGGGCAGCTTGAGCCACGGTTTGAGAATGTCGCGAAGGCGTTTGCGCACCTTCTCAAACTCCGCGGTGCAATCGTCTTTGCCGAAAGGCGGAGGGGCAGAGTCAGTCAGGATTTCGCCGCCGCCGTCCCCTGACATGAAAGGACGCTTTATCTCGAGCACTCGACCGCCTTGCCCAGTATCTGTGCGAAAGGCTATCAAGTAGCTTTGGTCCGTCATACTCACCCGGTTGGATCCGTCACCGTACTTCGACGCCACGTAGGCATCAATTGCGACCCTTTGAGAAGATATTCCACAAGATCGCTGAGATCTGGTCCATACTCGTAGTCGTAGTCAGGATCGTATTCGATGAATGTCACGACCGCTCCTCTGTGAAAAGAAACCCTGTATTCTTGCGTGATTTGGTTGTTCAAGACGAACAACCCTGTGGTCAGTTGGATTTAAAATATCATCGACGAAACAGAGCTTCAAGACCAACTCAGAACTAGAGAAACCGTTCAGAAGGTCTGCAACAACGAGCAGGCGAAATGGTCTCCTAAAGACCGGGCGACAAAGGTTCCCTAAGAATCAGACGATGCAGGTTCCCAAAGACTGGCTCCCAAGGAACAGGCGGAGCAGGTTCCTGCGACCCTCGATTGGCGTCGCCACGGCTACGCAAACCGCTGTTGACAGACGCCTTTGCGGCGCACGACGATTGAAAGGATGCATGCAGCGAATCGGGAAGGATAAAACATGAACGACGTCGATATCCCAGGAAGCGGAACCTTGGCGACACTGCCGGCCTTGGAGAACCTGGAACTGCTGGCGCCCCCGACGGCTGCCGCCCTTCAGGCGATCGCGGCGACCGAACCGGATTTGGCGGCAAAGGTCCGGGTGGCCGAGATCGACCCCGAGCTCGCCGACACCGAAACGCTGACCGAGGCGTTCGACATGGACCTCGCCCTGTCGTCGAACTGCATCCTGGTCGCCGGGAAACGGGCGGGCGAGGAGAGAATTGCCGCGTGCGTCGTCCGCGCCACCACCAACGCCGACGTCAACCACACCGTGAAAAGGACCCTCGACGTGCGCAAGGCTTCCTTCTGGCCGCAGGAACGAGCGGTGGAAGCTTCGGGGATGGAATACGGAGGAATCACACCGGTGGGAGTGCCGGCGTCGTGGCGCCTGCTCATCGACTCTCGCTGCGCCGAAGGCTGGTCGTGCATTGGCTCGGGGCTGCGCCGTTCAAAGCTCTTCGTTCCCGAAGGCTTCCTTGCCGCGCTTCCGGGCGCCGAGATCGTCGAGGGGCTCGCCGTCCAGTAGCCGGACCGAGGAAGCGCTCATTCTCGAGACCGCCGGCGGCACCGGAGACCGACGGGCCTGAAACCGATGGGGCTCGCGGACGATGAGGTTAGAAGACTAGACGACGGGGTTAGAAGACTACGGGACCCGAGTCCGACGAGTTTCGAACCAGCGCGCCCCAGGCCGACGGCGTCGGCCCCTATTTGTACTCGTCCCCTACGCTTCGATCCCTTTTGACGCCCCGAGCGCTTGGCCCTCCAAGTAGAACATAGGCGCCGTCTTTCGGGGCGCCCGCCACGTCCGGCAGGCTGGATCGCACCCCTAGCGGAAGCGTTTTTCGGTCGTAGTAGAGGTCTCCGCCTTTGGTTACATAGCCGTTCACCCCGTCAAATCTGACGCCCGGCGCCTTGGCGGACTTCGACCTGACCGGCGTCCCACTCGTCCCTTTGGCGTATTCCGCGCGAAGCGGCTTTGGATCGACGGGGATCTCGACACAAAAGTGCTTGCCCTTCTTAGCGGCGAAGCACAGTCCGTCAGGAACCGACGCCGCTTCGAACGACGCCGGCACAAATTGCACGGGCCTGTCAAGGCCCTTCAGGGCAAAGGTCGTCTCTCCGCTGTCGCCGTCGACAACCGCAGACACGTTGCCCCAGCAATAGGCACGAGGCTCGCTCCCCTTCGCAGCCTCAAGGAGCGCACACACGTTTCCGTTCCCCTTCGCCAAGGCAACCGCCTTAGACGGCAGCGAGAGATCGTGGTTCGCTCCGCCGCGCTGTTCCTCCGCATGCAAGTAGGCCTCGCCCCAGCAAGACACTTGGCCGTCCGTCTTCAATGCGCAGGTATGGTATCCCTGGGCGACAACGGATTCGTATTGGCCGGCTTCGCCGATTCGCCGCGGAGCATGCACAACGCGATCGCTACGATAGTCTTTTGAGGCGGAAGAAAAGGGATCGGCCTGCCCTTGCTCGTCGCTTCCCCAACAGTACAGCGTTTTACTCGCGCTCACCGCGCATCCGTGATCGTCTCCCAGGGAAACGGAAGCGATCTTCTCCTTGATCGGCGAGCGCACCGGCCTCGACTTTTTCGCCCACCCGTGCGTTTTCGGCTGAAAGTCGCCCCAGCAGTACAGGGCGCCGGATTCTGCGACAGCGCAGGCCTCTTTGGAATTAGTGCTGACGGATGCCACAGGCTCTTGAATCGGCACACGTTGAAGATAGCTCTCGTTCTCCACGTCTAAACGGTCGCCGCCCATCTCAACTTTCCCAGTGCCCAGTTGGCCGTAGGAATTGTCACCTTCACAGTACAGGCGGCCATGGGCGGTCACGGCGCACAGAAAGTCGGAACCAACCTTCCCTCTCAGCACGGACAGTCCGTTGGACGCCTGCGTGATCTTTTCAGCTACGAAATGCGGTTCCTTCACTGTGACGCTCCTTTTCTTCCGGCTGTCGTGCGAGAAGACGGCTAGCGCGAGCGCCAGCGCTGTGAGAGCAGCGACTATGAGCATTAACGGTCGCCACTCGCTGTGTTCTGAGTCTGATCTGTGCAACTCGTTTGAATCGGTCATTTTTCGCTGCCCCCCGAATAGTCCGGTCCGCCGACAAGAAAATAGGCGTCTGCCGCGGCGTCGTCCTCGTTATCGGCCGGCTCAACATTGGAATATTTATTACTCCCAATGGTCGCCCAGCGGTCGCAGTACAGGTTTCCGCTTTTGCTCGCGAAACAGAAGATTCCTCCAAACCGTGAGGCGGGAACGCGGATTGCTTTCGACGGAACGGGCTCACCCTTCTCGGCTTGCTTGAACCGCCTCACGTCGTATGTGGGGTCTTTCGGCAATTCAACGCATAATGATTTGCCGGGTTTGTGGGCGAAACACAAACCGTCGGGAACCGACGGCGTCTCGACCGGCGTCGGCACAAAGCCCACCGGCTTTCCTTCTCCATCGTCGAGATAGTCCGCGGCGCGGCCCCAGCAGTATGCGCGCGGCTTGCCTCCCTGAGGGGTTTTAAGAAGCGCGCACATGTTATTCGACATTCTCGCAATTGCCTCGGCACGCGCGGGCAAAGGAACGACTCGGCGGCCTCCTCGAAGATCCGCCTTACGCCCAAGTCCCGTTGTCACTTTTCCCCAACACGTGATTCGCCCGTCTAGCCTCAGAGCGCAAGTGTATGATCCGCCGAATCGACTCTCGCTCACCACAGCCGACGAATACCGACCGGCTTTGACGGTCCAATACGTCTCTTTCCGTTGTGTCCTTTCGGGATACGTTGGAGAAGCGACTTCCGTCTTGTCTTCGCTTGCTCCCCAGCAGAATAGCTTTTTAGCGGTGCTCACCGCGCAGGCACGGTCATTCCCCACGGAAACAGAAACGAACTTGCTTTCATTGGGCATTCGAACAGGCAAGGGACCCTTCGCCCATGCCGACCATCCGCTGCGTTTGACTGAACCCCAACAATAAAGCGAGCCGGATTCGGCAATCGCACACGTGCCGAAACCCCCTGTGCTGACGGTCTTCACACGCTCGTCGATGCGGGCGCGCTCGAACTCGCGCGCATCCTCCTCCTTCCCGTTGCCTATCTGCCCGTCATCGCCGTCCCCTTTGCAATAAAGCTCCCCATCGACGGTGACCGCACACACACGATCCACGCCGTCAATACGATAATCTCCCCTATCGTTGTCTTTTACGGCGGAGATTTGCTTGAACCTCTCTGTCGCGGGATTGGAATCCCACATCCGCAAGACGACTCCGAGCACAACGGCCGTGAACGCCGCAAGCGTAACGATCGCGGCATGCGGCCTGATTCTGCGCTTCAAACGCTTCAAAGGCTGGGCCTGTTCTTGTTCGGCGCCCGATTCCTGCTCGGCATCCGATTCCTGCTCGACGCCCGATTCCTGCTCGACGCCCGATTCCTGCTCGGCATCCGATTCCTGCTCGACGCCCGAAGACTCAGCGCCCGAAACGCCTTCGTCGCTTTCTGACGTGACCACTGAAGAACCTCCACATTTCAACTAAACGAATATCCGTTGCACGATTGCGCGAATAGGCTCATCCTATCCTGATTAGACTCCGTCGTGTCAAGAGCTATTGTTCATACGCGGAAAGCCCCGCCGACCGAGGTCGGCGGGGCCTTCGTTCGCCAACGGGACAGGTCAAAAGAACATCGGTCCACGGGCCGAAAAAGCGCCTGTCTAGAAAGCGACCCTTCCCGAAAGAGTCAGGGCTTTCCGGAGACCGTCAAAAGACCCTCCGGAGTTCAAGCAGGGGAGCGTCAGGAAGCGTCTTCCGACGTGAGGTTGCGGGTCTTGCTCGTGTCGAGCGGGATGCCCGGCCCCATCGTGGTCGCGACCGTGCCCTTGAGCAGGTAGCGGCCCTTCGACGTCGAAGGCTTGAGACGAAGGATCTCCTCCTGGACGGCTGCGTAGTTCTCGACCAGCTGCTCCGGGGTGAAAGAGGCCTTGCCGACGACGAAGGAAAGGTTGCCGTTCTTGTCCACGCGGAACTCAATGCGGCCGCCCTTGATGTCCGAAACGGCCTTGGCGACGTCCATCGTCACGGTGCCCGTCTTCGGATTGGGCATGAGGCCGCGAGGGCCGAGAACGCGGCCGAGGCGGCCGACCTTGCCCATAAGGTCAGGGGTCGCAACGGCGGCGTCGAAATCGGTGTAGCCGCCGGCGACCTTCTCGATCAGCTCGTCGCCGCCGACTTCGTCGGCTCCGGCGTCGACAGCCTCCTGCGCACGCGGACCGACGGCGAAGACGAGGACCCTGGCGGTCTTGCCGGTGCCGTGCGGAAGGTTGACGGTTCCACGGACCATCTGGTCGGCCTTGCGGGGGTCGACTCCGAGGCGGAACGCGACCTCGACGGTCGCATCGAACTTCGTGGCGGACGTCTCCTTCGCGAGGCGCATCGCCTCGAGGGGGCTGTAAAGGACGCCGTCAGCGATCTTCTGGACGGCGTTGCGGTAGTTCTTAGAGCGCTTTGCCATTGACTGTTCTCCTTAATGAGCAGTTTGTGGTCATGGGGCCCGCGCAGGCCCTTCCACGATCCGTTCGCGGCGCCTGCATGTGCACGCGCCGGGAAGCGATCAGATCTCGTCGCTGGTGATTCCCATGGAACGAGCGGTCCCCGCGATGATGCGGGCGGCGTTGTCGAGGTCGTTGGCGTTGAGGTCCGGCGCCTTCGTCTTGGCGATCTCGCGGAGCTGCTCGGCCGTCAGATGCCCGACCTTGTCGCTGTGAGGCGTGGACGAGCCCTTGGCCACGCCAGCGGCCCTCTTGATGAGCTCGGCAGCCGGAGGCGTCTTCGTCACAAAGGTGAACGAGCGGTCCTCGTAAACGGTGATCTCAACGGGGATCACGTTGCCGCGCTGGGATTCCGTCGCGGCGTTGTAGGCCTTGCAGAACTCCATGATGTTGACGCCGTGCTGGGCCAGAGCCGGGCCGATCGGCGGAGCAGGCGTCGCCGCCCCAGCCTGAATCTGGAGCTTGATGTAACCTGCAACCTTCTTCTTGGGAGGCATATAGGGTCCTTTCTTGTCAATCGCCGCAATGGCAGAAGCGGCGACCATCTATCAACGTTACGCGCGAATCACGCCAGGCTCAATTCTGCCTGGCGTGATCTTGAACGAATTTCAGTCGTCTTTGCGCACCTGGTTGAACGAAAGCTCGACGGGGGTTTCCTGGCCGACGAGGGTCATGAGCACCGTGAGCCGCTGGTTGGCGGCGTCGACTTCGGAAACGGTGGCCGGCATTCCCGCCCACGGCTCCGAGGTCAAAGTGACGGCGTCGCCGACCGCGTACGGAGAAAGGGTGGCCGGCGTCGTACTGGCAGCCTTTCCGGCGGCGACAGCCTCGGCCGCGGCCTCCGCCTCGATCACCGGGGTGAGCATCGAGACGACCTCATTCTCGGAAAGCGCGACCGGCGTGCGGCCGTTGCCGACGAATCCCGTCACGCCGTTGGTCGATTGCACCACTCGCCACGAATCGTCCGTCAGATCCATGCGAATGAGCACATAGCCAGGCATGCGCACGCGAGAGACGAGCTTGCGCTGGCCTCGGCGGATCTCAAAGACCTCCTCCATGGGGACCTCGATCTGGAAGATGTAATCCTCCATGTTCATCGAGTGCATGCGCACCTCGAGGTCCTGCTTGACGCGCTTCTCGTAACCCGAATAGGTGTGAAGGACGTACCAACGTCCGTCAAGGCCCTTGAGCTTCTCGCGCACCTCCTCCTCGGTCACGAGGTTCGCGCGGGCGTCCTCGACGGCTTTCGCCGCTTCTTCCTCCTCCGAGAACAGAGGGCCGCCGGAAGGCTCGGGAGCCGGCTCTCCCGCCTGATCGTGTGCCGGTCCGACGTCGCCGGAGGGATCGGAACGCCCCTCGCCGGAATCGAACCGAAGCTCTTCGACGCCGGCTTCCGACGCATCGGCAACGGGCTCAAAAATATCGTCAGCCACGCTTTACTGCTTTCTACTCGTTTGTCCGAACGGCCAAGACTGCCCGAAGACCGGCTACCCGAAGACCCAGAAGGTCAGGCGGCCGAATCCAAGGTCGAGGAGGCCGACGACGATCATGATGATGGCCACAAAAGCGAGAACCGTCGAGAACATCTGCCCGAGCTCTTCGCGGGTGGGCCGCTGAACCTTCTTCAGCTCGGCGAAGATCTGGCGAATGAACAGGGCGATCCGCGCGAAGACGTTGCGCCTCTTCTTCTCATCGGAGGCCTTGCCCTTGGCTCCTTTGGCCTTCGATGCGCTTGCTGCAGTCACGTGGCGTCCTTCACTCGTCGTGTAATGGAATAAAGGCGGCCCATGGACCCATGAGCCGCCTTGCAGGGTAGGAGGGATTCGAACCCCCAACCGCCGGTTTTGGAGACCGATGCGCTACCATTGCGCCACTACCCTTCGGCTGTTCGCTCCTGACATTATGCCTTATATTCATGGCGTCGTGCCACCAAACTGGAGACAACTCACAAAATTGTACACGTTTGCCCGCTCCGCGTCATCTGTCGCCTGAATTGCAACGGACGGGCCGCGGGGCACGGCGTCAAGGCGTTCCTCACGCGGCCTGATTGGGGGCATTTCGAGCCCGGCAATGCGGGCGCGCAGCAGACTGCCTCCCCGCGCGTCGCGTACTCGCCAGCCCACGGCGCCGCGCCCCCGGCCTCACAGTTCCCCGCCTCCGATCTCACAGCGCTGAAACGCGGACCGGCGCGCGCGACCGCGGCGAAACGTGCAACCATGGACGTATGAGCAATGACAGAACCCGCCGAGTATCGGCACGCCTCGCCGCCATCCAAGAGTCCGCAACTCTCGCCGTGGACGCCAAAGCCAAGGCCCTCAAGGCGGCAGGGCGCCCCGTCATCGGCTTCGGGGCCGGAGAGCCTAACTTCCCCACGCCCGAGTTCATCGTCGAAGCCGCCGTCGAAGCCGCCCGCGATCCCAAGAACCACAAATACACGCCGGCCAAGGGCCTTCCCGAGCTGCGCGAAGCCATCGCCGCGAAGACCCTCCGCGACTCCGGCAACGCCGTCGACCCGAACGACGTCATCGTGACGAACGGCGGCAAGCAGGCCGTCTTCCAGGCTTTCGCCGCCCTTGTCGACGACGGCGACGAGGTGCTCCTGCCCGCGCCGTACTGGACGACCTACCCCGAGGCGATCCGCTTGGCCGGCGGCGTTCCCGTCGAAGTCTTTGCGGGGGCCGACGCCGATTACAAGGCAAGCGTCGAACAGCTCGAAGCCGCGCGGACGGACAAGACCAAGGCCCTGCTTCTATGTTCGCCGTCCAATCCGACCGGATCCGTCTATTCCCCCGAGGAGGTCCGGGCAATCGGGCAATGGGCCCTCGAAGCCGGAATCTGGGTGATCTCCGACGAGATCTACGAGCATCTCGTCTACGACGGCACGCCCATGAGCTACATCTTGGGAGAGGTTCCCGAGCTGGCCGACCGCTCCGTCGTCCTCAACGGCGTCGCGAAGACCTACGCCATGACGGGCTGGCGGGTCGGCTGGATGTACGGCCCGTCCGACGTGATCAAGGCCGCGACGAACTTCCAGTCCCACGCCACGTCCAACGTCGCGAACGTCTCGCAGCGAGCCGCTTTGGCGGCCCTCACGGGGCCGCAGGGCGTGGTGGCCGAGATGCGCGAGGCCTTCGACCGCCGACGTCGAAAGATGGTCGAGATGCTCAAAGAGATCGACGGCTTCGCCGTGCCCGAGCCGAAGGGCGCCTTCTACGTCTACCCCAACGTCGAGGCGGTGCTCGGCCGCGACGTCAACGGAAAGTCTGCCGCGACCTCGGCCGAGCTGGCGGCGCTCATCCTCGAAGAGGTCGAAGTCGCCGTGGTTCCCGGCGAGGCCTTCGGCCCCAGCGGCTTCCTGCGATTCTCCTACGCCCTCTCCGACGAGGACCTCGTCGAGGGTCTGGGACGGGTGCAAAAGCTCCTCGGCTGACGCCTCGCGGAGGCGCCGACATCCCCCTCGCGGAGGCGCCGTCGTCATCCCGCGGGGCTTCGGCTTGCCGCCCTCGCCCGCTTTGCTGTTTCAGCGATGGCGGTAGGCCCGCTCGAGCCACGCCTCGGCCGTCGAAAGGCGGCCGAGGGCGTCGTCGATCCACTCGGCGCCGTCGACCCGCTTCGCCCCGGCGACGAGTGAAAGCACCACCCCGGCCGTGCGCGCGCACAGCGCCACAGGGTCTACGGCGTGCTCGCAGGCGTCCCTCCAGATCGGAAGGTCGTCCTGAACATACGGGTACGATTCCGGGGCGAGGTGCGGAAGAACGCTCATATGGCCGAGCAAGCAGGCCCAATCGTCGACTCGGTGGCCGGGCCCCAGCGAATCGACGTCGATGATCCCCGTGACCCTCGACGAATCGTGGGAGACGAAGATGTTCGCCTCGTAGAAGTCTCCGTGGACGGGAACCAAAGGCCCAGGGTCCGAACTGGCGAGAAGCTCGTGGATCCCGTGCGCCACGGCCTCGCAGCGGGCGCGTTCCTCAGGCAACGCTGTTCCGGCGGCGTGCGCGTAATGCGTGGAACGGTCCGCCCAAGCGGGCCGATGGCTGAGCGAGAGGGCCTCGCGCGGCAAGGCGTTCAACAGGGCCGTGAGAGAGCCGAGCAGAGGGGCCGCGTTTCTTCCCATGCCGCGCGAAATGGCGGTCGAGAGCGGGATCCCGTTGGCGGCGCCGATCACCAGGAGCCCTCGAACGTCGTGGATGAGGACCGGCGGCGCCGGAATCCCCGCGCGGGAGAGCATGATGTGGCGCTTCGCCAACGATTCGACCTGCGGGGGGCGCGCGACCTTCGCGTAACTGACGGAGTTCGCCGCCCGCACCCGGACGACGGCGCGCCGAGTGGGGCGATAGCTCATGAGCTCCACGGATACGGGCATGCCCAAAAGGGCGCTCATATGCTCGGGCGAGCAGGCCAAGAACAGCGCGGGAAGCTCGGGGTCGGCGGGGTAGCGCCAAACGGAGAACGTGGAGTCCCCCTTGGACACGTACACGAGGCCCGGGGTGTTGGGGTGGGACAGGCGCGCCGTCGAGGCGCACAGATACTCCTCCACGCGCATGTGGGCGCCGTTGGGGAGTATCCGGTCGAGCGTCACCGAATAGCCGGCCGTCACTCCCGCGCCGGGACGATGATGGATCGAATGGACTTCCCACCCCCGTATGACCGCGGGCTGCCCCATGTTCATGAGAGCGCTGCGCAGAATCTCACCGGCGCCGCTGCCGATGAGCAATGCAAGGTCCGCCTTTTCACGGTCCTTCCCGGGAATGCTCATATATAAGTTCTACCGTACAGCGCGGGCCAGAGTGCACGTTAAACACAACATGTTGATATTCGAACAGATTTCTGCTTCGAATCCAAAGTCGTCGGCATATCGGTCGCGCAAGCCTCCCCCCGCCGGCCCGCAGGCCGCCTCGGCGCCCGCGACGGCCCAGGCCGCGGTTCGCCGACTTCCGGCTTGTTTGCAACGATCTTTTAACGTCGGCCGCCCGGCGCCCCGCCGATCGCGCACCCGCCTGCGCCGGCCTTTCCGCCCGGGCGCGATCACGTGCCCAACAACGTGAGAACGGCCGAAACCCGCCGGTGGACTTCGCTGTTGGCGTGCAGGCCGAGCTTCGCAAAGATTCTCTGGATGTGCTTTTCCACAGCCCCTTCTGAGACGACGAGGCGCTTGGCGATCGCCGAGTTCGTATGGCCCTCGGACATGAGCTCCAACACCTCGCGTTCGCGCGGCGTGAGGCTTGCGACGGGGTCGTTCCTGCGTCCGCGCCCCATCATCTGCGCGACCACTTCGGGATCGAGGACCATGCCGCCGTTGCCGACCCGATCGACGGCGTCGAGGAAGGAGTCGAGGTCGCTCACGCGATCCTTGAGCAGGTATCCGATCGAGCCGGAGCCCGAGGAGAGAAGCTCGGTGGCGTAGCTGAGGACTATGTACTGGCTGAGCAGGAGAATGGGGGCGTCGGGCCACTCCTCGCGGATGCGGACAGCTGCGCGCAAGCCTTCGTCGGTGTGCGAGGGCGGCATTCGGATGTCGCTGACCGTCACGTCCGGCCGCAGGGCCAGGCACCGGGACACAAGTTCGTTCCCGGTGCTGACTCCGCCGATGACTTCGTGTCCGCCTTCGTTCAGGATGAGGGTCAGCCCCTCCCTGAGCAGCACAGAATCGTCGGCTATCAGGATGCGCATGGAATCACCGCTTCGATCGTCGTTGGTCCGCCTGCCGGCGAGTCAATCTCAAGAGTACCGTCAACCGAACGCAAACGCTCTTCCAACCCCACAAGACCATGCCCCTTCGACACATCAGCCCCGCCCACACCATCGTCAACCACCGACAAACGCAACACCCCGCCCGACACATCAATCGTCACCACAACAGACGACGCACCCGCATGCTTATTCACATTCACCAAACTCTCCGCCACCACATAATAAGCCGCCGACGCCACATGATCCGGAACAGCCGGAACCCCCGCATGAACCGACACAGGAACCACCGACCGAGCAGCAGCCTCCTGAACCGCGGCCACCAACCCCCGATCCACCAACACCGGAGGCGCAATCCCCCGCGAAAGCTGACGCAACTCCGCCAACGTGTCCCGCGTCTGCGCCATCGCCTCATCCAAAATCTCCTGCGCCCTGACCGGATCACTGCCCGCCTGACGCCTCGCCCGAGCCAAATCCATATTCAACCGCACCAACCTCTGCTGCGGCCCGTCATGCAAATCCCGCTCCAACCTCCGCAACGCCGCACTCTCCGCCCGACGCCCCGCCTCACGCGACCGCGTCAACCGCTCAATATCCGCCCGATCCCGAGCACGCCGCAACAACAACACATCAGCAAAAAGAAGCTGGAGCGTTGCAAGGCCCTTCATAACCGACGGCGCGGAGACCAGCGCGACAAGGCCGAAGACGAAGGAAGAGACGACGTCGAAAAGAAACGGGTGCGGAATGCCGAGAAGCTCCCCGATTCCGCTGTACCAACTGTCTTGAACGCTCTCTATGATAGAAATCACTATGGGCGCGCTCAAACCAGCCAGAATGGCAACCACCCACACGAGTGTCACGCACCAATTGAGGACCACGATCGGGAACGAGCCGACAACCCACAGCACGTCGAGCCACGACTGCGGATCGCGCAACGGATACAGAAGCCTGCGGAACCAGTCCATGTCTCCCGGCGTCGGATAGAGGAAGCCGTCGTACGCGCTCTCCCTTTTGAAAAGGCGCAGGATGGGAGGAGAGGTTTTCTCCCCCGCAAACGCGCGGTTCATGCCGCGTTGGACGACGGCCCCGGCTCTGGCGGCCATGATTCCCGAGTAGAGGATGGGAAGGCCCACGAAGATGACGGTCAGCGACGCCCCCACGGCGCACAGAACGACGACGAGGATGAAGAGGATGAGATGAGGAGGAAAGGCCAGCAACATGTAGGCCGCGTAGGCCGTCGTCCACCTGAAACGCATGGAAAGGCTCTGACGCCGGCCATTGCCTCGGCCTTCCTCATGGCCTCGCTCCACGGCTTCAGCGGCTCTTTCCAGGTGTGAACGGATGTCGTTTGCAGTCATGTCTCTACTTTCCCCTGCCGGACGTCGCGCGAACTATCCTGCGGCCCGGCCAACCGCCGTAGGGCCAGCTGGACAGTTTTCCCGCAGTTTCCCAACGGATCTGTCACGTGCATGGGGTCGCCCATTTTCAGCCGCCTTCTTCGCCGGCGCGCAACAGAGGGTCATGCGCACGGGATCGCCGCTTCGATCGTCGTTGGTCCGCCTGCAGGCGAGTCAATCTCAAGAGTACCGTCAACCGAACGCAAACGTTCCTCCAACCCCACAAGACCATGCCCCTTCGACACATCAGCCCCGCCCACACCATCGTCAACCACCGACAAACGCAACACCCCGCCCGACACATCAATCGTCACCACAACAGACGACGCACCCGCATGCTTATTCACATTCACCAAACTCTCCGCCACCACATAATAAGCCGCCGACGCCACATGATCCGGAACAGCCGGAACCCCCGCATGAACCGACACAGGAACCACCGACCGAGCAGCAGCCTCCTGAACCGCGGCCACCAACCCCCGATCCACCAACACCGGAGGCGCAATCCCCCGCGAAAGCTGACGCAACTCCGCCAACGTGTCCCGCGTCTGCGCCATCGCCTCATCCAAAATCTCCTGCGCCCTGACCGGATCACTGCCCGCCTGACGCCTCGCCCGAGCCAAATCCATATTCAACCGCACCAACCTCTGCTGCGGCCCGTCATGCAAATCCCGCTCCAACCTCCGCAACGCCGCACTCTCCGCCCGACGCCCCGCCTCACGCGACCGCGTCAACCGCTCAATATCCGCCCGATCCCGAGCACGCCGCAACAACAACACATCAGCAATGTAAAACTGAATCTTTCCACCGGCTTTGATCAGGTGCGGCCCGTAAATCATCAAAAGCAAACCGATGCAAAAACCCAAGGTTGCGTCGACGACGGGCGGGTAGGAAACATTCGCCGATCCCGTGAAGCCGGTGTACTCGAGCCCTATCGCCTCAAAGACCAACAGGGTGATCGGCTGGGACAGGCCGATGGACGTCGCAAGGACCCAGGCAAACGCCGCGACCGCATTGCCGACGGCGATGGGAAACGAAACGAACACCCACAGCACGTCAAGCCACGACTGCGGATCGCGCAACGGATAGAAGAAACTGATTATCTTCTTGCGACGCTCCGGCAGCGCGTAGACGAACTCTGGGCGCTCCGCGCCGACGGCCTTCTCATTGATGCGGCGTTGGGCGACGGCCCCGAGCCTGGCGACCATGACTCCCAGAAGCAGGATTGCCACGCCGCCGATCAAGGCCATCCCCGCCCCCAGAAACATCAGCACTGCGACGGCGATGAGCAAGCCCAGGTGGACGGGGACGGCCGCCACCATATACGCAGAGTAGGCTATCGCTCGTCCCAAACGCTTTCTGAACGTTTCACATTGTTCGACGTCGCTCGAATTTTCTGCGAAGTTCCGACGTTCGTCAGCGTCAATCATGTTTCTCGCGGCTGCATTGCGCGCGGGACCGCCGCTGGCGTTCAATGCCGGGGCCGTTTCGACAGTGCTCATGCGTTCAACTTTCCCACACTCTGCGCGATTCTCGTATCTTGCACCCTGGTCAATCGGGGTGAGGACAACCCGACAATGCGGGACCGCCGCATCAGGCGACGACCGGAACGACGACCCGAGGGCGACCGGGACGTCGACAAGGACGCAGTCGGAACCGGAAGACCGAAGCGACGACCCCGCGGACGACCGGGGTGTCGATCGGGCGCCGGAGTATTCAACGTATGGGAAAATGTAGGCGTGCGCGATCTCAACCGCCTCCCCAAGGCACATCTTCACCTGCACTTCACGGGGTCGATGCGCGTGCACACCCTCGAGCGAATGGCCGCGGCCCAAGGCATACGCCTGCCCGAGGGGCTGACGGACAACGTTGCAATCGAGGTGCCTGCGGACCAGCGCGGGTGGTTCCGCTTCCAGCGCGCCTATGACGCGGCGCGGAAGACGGTCCGCAGCGAGGAGGCCATGCGCACCATCGTCCGAGAGGCCGCCGAGGACGACGCCGCAGAGGGCTCGCGCCGCCTCGAGATCCAGATCGATCCGACGTCGTACGCGCCCTTCGTCGGCGGAATCACCCCGGCGCTCGAGATCGTCCTGGACGAGGCCGCGGCCGCCAGCCGCGCGACCGGCGTGGACGTGGCCGTAATCGTCGCCGCCTCGCGCATCCGCCATCCTTTGGAAGCCCGCACCCTGGCCCGCCTGGCGGCCAAGTACGCCGGGGAAGGGGCGGGGGACGTCGTCGGCTTCGGCCTGTCTAACGACGAAAGGAGGGGCGTCACGTCCGAATGGGAGTCGGCGTTCCGCATCGCGCGAAAGGCGGGGCTGAGGGCGGTGCCCCACGGCGGAGAGCTGCTTGGCCCCGAACACCTGCGCGAAGTCCTCGACTTCCTCAAACCCACGCGGCTGGGGCACGGCGTGCGCGCGGCGGAGAGCCCCGACGTCCTCAGGCAGGTCATCGACGAGGGCGTCGCCTTCGAGGTGTGCCCGGCGTCGAACGTCTCCCTGGGCGTCTATTCGGAGGCTTCGGGAGTGCCCGTTCGCACGCTCATGGACGCCGGCGCGACGATCGCTTTGGGCGCCGACGACCCGCTTCTTTTCCTCTCGCGCCTGACCGCCCAGTATGAGACGCTTCGCGAGCAGGGCTTCGACGACGCCGAACTCGCCGCCCTCGCCTCCTCGTCGGTGGAGGCGAGCTTCGCCGACGAGGCGTCCAAGCGCGCGTGGAAAGCAGAGATCCAGGATTGGCTGGCCGCAGACCCTTCGAATGAAACAGAGCCTTTGAACGACGCGGACCCTTCGAGTGAAGACGACGCGGAGGCGGACGGCGCCCGAAGCGAAACGGCGCACACTCCCGAGGAAAAGGCGAAGCGCCGAAAGGCCGCGAGGCCGAATCAGGTCAATCCAAGCCGCCGATAATCGTCGGCTCGGCCTCCAGGGCCACGCCGTAGGCTTCACGCACGCCGTCGCGAATGGTTCGCGCCAGCTCCCGCATCTGGGCGCCCGTCGCTCCCCCGCGGTTCGTCAAGGCGAGCGCGTGCTTGGTCGAGAGCGCCGCGGGCCCCGGCATTCCGTAGCCGGCCGGGAATCCCGCGTGGTCGATGAGCCATGCCGCAGAGGTTTTCACCTGCCCCTCGACTCGCGGGGCGGCCGCGCCGAGGACGGTGCGGCCGCCGTCGCGCAGCCCGTGCCTCGGGGCGTCGTCCGGCAGCCGGGCGGCCTGGGCCTCGCTCAAGACGGGGTTGGTGAAGAACGAGCCGGCCGAGTAGGTGTCTCGATCGGCGTCGTCCAGAACCATGCCCTTGGACCGGCGAAGCTCAAGAACCGCGTCGCGCACAGCGACCGAAGGCACGCGATCGCCCGGCTGCACGCCGAGCAGCCGGGCGAGCTGAGAGTATTGAACGGGTGCGGAAAGCGAGGCGATCCTCAGCTGGAAATCGACGTCGAGCACGATGTGCCGCGGGCTGGGACCCCACCCTTCCTTCAGGCTCTTCTTGACGGCGGACGTCCGGTAGCCGAATTCCAACTGGGAGAAAGAAAGGTAGCCGACCCTGCCAGTCGCGCGGTCGTAAACGCGGACTCCGGCGATCGATCCGCCCGCTTCCTGCCCGTAGGCGCCGATGTTCTGGACCGGGGCCGCTCCCACCGTTCCGGGGATTCCGGAGAGCGCCTCGACTCCCATCCACTCGTTGGCGATCGTGTGGACCACGAAATCGTCCCACGGGGTTCCGGCGCTCACCCGAAGGTTGGCCCCCTCGCACCCCCCTTCTTGCCTGAGGGCGACGCTTTGGCGCGCGTCGCGCACGACGACGCCGGGAAAGCGGCCGTCGGCGGCCAAGACGTTCGAGCCGCCGCCGAGAACCATGACGGGGACGCCTTCGGCGTCGGCCTCGCGGACCGTCTCGACGATCTCCCTCTCGCTCGACGCCTCGACTAGGCGGTCGAAGGAGCCTCCCACGGCGAAGGTTGTCAGCTCGGCAAAAGAACTGGCGCCGATTCTAGCCCGGGCGGCGGGCACGGGCGCCGAAGGGACGGGAGGGACTGCTGAATGCTCTGGAACGCTGCAACTCACGGGCTGAGCATACCAAGAGACGGCGCCCGCCGAGGCGGCAGGCACAGCCAAGCGGCATCGCGACGCCGGAAGGGTCAACTTGCCTTGAACACCTTGTCAATCTCATAGATCCAAAATTTGAAGAGGGTCGCGCGCCCGTCCAGTTTCCCGAAATCAAAGTAGATCTTGCCTCGGGTGAAGGCTAGGTCCATTCGAAAGTAAATCCACCCTTCGACGCTTCTTCCCGGCTCGAGTTTCCTTTCCATTGTCAACGCGCCGGGCTTGACATTCCGATGAAGGCTGACCACTTCGCCTTCACACTTCAGTTTCTGGTCCACGAACAGGAACTTGACGTCTTTGAGATCGAGGTTTGTCATCAACCTGTTCGTCAGGCGAAGTTTGAAGCCCACAAACTTCGCGGGTTTGGAAGGGTTCTCTGAGTATCCCGGTCTGTGCGAGGCTTTGAGGCGCCCGAGGGCGTTCGGATCGAAGTCCAGCACCTGCACCGCAAGCGGGCCGCCCACGTAGGCCTCTCCCTCTTTATACGTCCGCGGCGCCCTGCTAACGTCCTCGCAGTAGCCCCCGTCGACCGGATTGGTGCGAGCCGTGGATTCGGGAGAGGAGTTCTCCTCTTCTTCCTCCGAATCCGAAGAAGGGGGCGACGCCGAAAGCGTGGGGATCGGGATCCGCGGAGGAAGGGGGGCGGGGCCGCTCTCTTGAAACGCGCCCGCAGCCCACAGATGCGCCGTCACGAGGATGAAGACCGCGCAAGCGGTGGCAATCCAGAAGGTCGCCGATCGCTTCCCTTGCGCATGCTCTTCCGAGCGTTCTCCTTGCCCTTCCGAGCGCTCCTCTGAATCGGAGCCCTCGTTTTCGCCCTCTGCGGATGACTCTGCGGCGGGTTCCGCTGCAGTTTCGCCGGTCGATTCGACGTTCCCGCCCGGGACGGGGCTCTTCTCACGAGGCGCCGGGTTGTCTTGAGACTCCGGCTGCTTCGGGGCCCCTTCCTCCGGCGCCGCGTCTTCCCGGGGCTCCGGCTTGCCGTGATGCTCCGGATTCTCCTCGTGAGACGCCGGGTTCTCCCGAGACATCGCTCTCCCTTCTCCACAAAGCCCGCATTAACCTACGGGTTCGTCAATCCTGTAGTAGTTCGGCTCTCCATCGCGGCTGCCGCTGTAGGCCATATTGCTGAAGTAGATTTTGGCTTTTCCGAAGGGCTCCTCGACCCAAAAGTAGATCCAGCCCTCCATCGGCTGCCCTGCAAAGAGTTCCTCGCCCGGAAAAAGCAACCCGGGGTTTCGTTCGTCCTTGTAGTGGAGATAATACGCAAGCTTGTTGCTGTCCTTCTCGATGTTGAGGCCTATCCGCCGATTCCTCTGGCCAACCAATAGGACCTTGGGGTCGTCGAGAGTCATATACTGTTTGTTTCTCAACGAAAACTGAAGTTTGACCCCGACGTATCTTCCTCGATGCGACGCCACCAGGGAGGGAACGTCCGTTTCCACCGCTTTGACCTGTTCCTCGGCGTTCGGGTTGAACTCCAACACCCGCACCGCGACGTCCCCGCCTACGTGCGCATCGCCGTCTTTGACCGCAGGCGCAACGTTGAAGCCGACGCTTTCGAGGGGGTCCTTCAAGGGATTCGCGGGCGAGGGCGTGACGGAAGGGCGCACGGTGGCAGGGGCCGGGGGAGGCGTCGAAGAGCCGGCCTCCGGTTCGGAGTCAAAAACGCCCGTCATCCACAAAGTTCCGGCAATCGAACCTAAGGCTGCAAGCGCCGCCAGGGCGGCGACCGCGGGCCGTCTTGCCATTCGTCGCGGGCGCGAGCTCTCTGAGGCGTCTGGCGAATCGCTTTCCTCCGAGCGCCCCGACTGTTCGGACGCCGATCTCGCCTCGCCCTCAGACGCCGATGCCGCCTTCTCTTCGGAAGCCGAGCTGGTGGCCTCTTCTTCGGACGCTGACTTCGTCTCTTCTTCCGGCATCTGTCTCGCCTCAACTTTCCGCTGACTTTTCAACATTGCGACGTTGTGAGCCTACCCCGCTGTTTTCGAAGAGTAAAGGCATTGGCGTCCGACCGAATGACTTACACATCCGAAAGCACATCCGGGCGAAGCCAGCGCGAAGCCGCCCCGTGCGCATAGCAAAAGCCCGCGGCCAAAGCCGCGGGCTTCAATCTGCGAGGGCAGAGCGATCAGCGAGTCTCGCGATGAGACGTCGACTTGTTGCACCTCGGACAGTACTTCTTCAGCTGAAGACGATCCGGCGTATTGCGACGGTTCTTCTTCGTGATGTAGTTGCGCTCCTTGCAGTCCTCGCAGGCGAGGGTGATCTTGGGGCGAACATCCTGAGACTTGCTAGCCACTTTCTAACTCCTCTTGTTTTGTCAACAAAGCGAGGGCCGCTTCGCGACCGTAGCGGGGGCGGGGCTTGAACCCGCGACCTCACGATTATGAGTCGTGCGCTCTGACCAGCTGAGCTACCCCGCCGCATCTCACCTCGCGGTGATTGAGCCCCGAAAGGGAATCGAACCCTTGACCTTCTCCTTACCATGGAGACGCTCTGCCGACTGAGCTATCGGGGCAGCGCGGATAAGCTTACCAACAAACAATCCGGGCAGTGGCCCGGAGTTCGGTGAAGCCAATCACGCTTATGCGGTTGGCCGCGTGGCGGGTGAGGGATTCGAACCCCCGAAGCTCGCGCGTCTGATTTACAGTCAGATCCCTTTGGCCGCTCAGGAAACCCGCCTTACAATGCTCGGTTTCCCGGACATCGCCAGATGAGATTACCAGGGCGATCCCAGTACATGTCAAATTTTCCGTAGAATGGGAGACGCGAGTCACGAGGCGCGGACGCCCATTCTCAGAGACGGGAACCGCCGCGCCAAATCAACGAAACAGCCCGCCGCCGCGGGCGAAAGGAGCATCCATGGCAGATTCGTCCTTCGACGTCGTCTCCGAGTACGACCGCCAGGAAGTCGACAACGCGGTCAACCAAACCGCCAAGGAGATCTCGCAACGCTACGACTTCAAGGGAGTGGGCGCATCGATCGCGCTCTCCGGCGAGACGATCACGATGGCCGCCAACGCCCCCGAGCGGGTTTTGGCCGTCTACGACGTCCTCCAAACCAAGTTTGTGCGCCGCGGGGTCTCGCTCAAGTCGCTCGACGTCGGCGACGGCGAACCGAAGCAATCGGGCAAGGAGTACAGGCTCGTCGGGACTCTCAAGCGGGGCCTGAGCCAGGAGAACGCGAAGAAGCTCTCGAAGCTCGTGCGCGACGAGGGGCCCAAGGGGGTCAAAGTGCAGATCCAGGGCGAGGAGCTGCGCGTCTCATCGAAGTCTCGCGACGCCCTTCAAAAGACGATCGCGCTGCTCAAGGGCGCAGACGTGGACTGCGCCCTCCAATTCCAAAACTATCGCTGACGGGCTCCGGGGCTGTCGCCGAGGAGCTCCGGGCCCGGCGAGGGCGAGCAGCCGGCCTGGCGCCGACAAGACTCAGAACCGGAACGGACGCAGCGGGAAGAGGCGGAGACATTTGCGAGGGCGGTGCGACGGGGCCCGCGCGACCCAACCGGAATCGCGCGTCACAACGGGCCCCGTGCGGTCGTCAGTACAGCTTTCCGCCGTGCTCCTCGCCTCGCGATACGGCTGTCATGGTCTCGCGTTCGACGACCTTGATCCGCTTGCGCCCCTCGGCCTGGCCTAGCTCCTTCTCGAAGGCTTCGAGAAGCTCCCAGCCGTGCCAGGTCGTGTACCGCACGCCGCGCTCATTCAGCAAGGCGACCACGCCTTCCCCGCCGTCAGGGGCTCCCGTCGCGGAAAGCCTGCCGGCGTTCGCGTCCTCGACGAGGTTGGCGATCGTCTCCTGGGCGTCCGACTTGGTCGATCCGATGAGGCCGACGGGGCCGCGCTTGACCCAGCCCGTCGCGTAGAGCCCGTCGACGGGCTTCCCGCCTTCGACCACGCGTCCGCCGACGTTGGGGATCACACGCTTTTTATCGTCGAACGGCGCCCCTTCGATCGGGCTGGAGGCGTAGCCGACCGCGCGATAGACGGCCTGCACCGGGTAATCGATGTACTCGCCGGTCCCCTCGACCGATCCGTCGCCGCGCAGCCGGGTGCGCTCCATGCGGATCGCCTCGACCTTGCCGTCGCCAAGAATCGCGACGGGCTGCTGGAGCATGTGGATGTGTATGCGGCGCGAGGCGGTGAGGTCCTCGGGCTCCTGGAAGACCCAATTGGTGAGCTGGTCGACGACCTGCTTCGTCATCTTCTTGCTCTCGACGGCCTCCTGCGAAGCGTCGTCGTACTCGAAGTCCTCGGGGTAGACGACGATGTCGACGTCGGGGACGTGGCCGAGCTCGCGCAGCTCCATCGGGGTGAACTTGACCTGCGCGGGGCCGCGGCGGCCGAAGACGTGCACGTCGCGCACCGGGTTGTCCTTGAGCGCGGCGACGACGTTGCCCGGGATCTCGGTGGGCATGAGGTCCTCGACGTGCTTGGCGAGAATCCGCGAGACGTCAAGGGCGACGTTTCCGACGCCGAGGACGGCGACGTCGGCGGCCTCAAGCGGCCAGTCGCGGGGGAAATCGGGATGGCCGTCATACCAGGCGACGAAGTCGGCGGCGCCGTAGCAGCCGGGAAGATCGACGCCGGGAATGTCGAGCGGGGCGTCGGCAAGCGCCCCCGTGGCAATGACAATCGCGTCGTAATGCTCGTGCATCTCGGCCAAAGTCACATCCGAGCCGACGTCGACGTTGCCGAGCAGCCGGATGTCCCCGCGCTGAAGAATGTTGTACAGGGCGTCGATGATCGCCTTGATGCGGGGATGGTCGGGGGCGACTCCGTATCGAACCAGCCCGTAGGGCGCAGGCAGCCGTTCGAACAGGTCGATGGAAACGTCAAGATCGGACTTTGACAGGATGTCCGAGGCGTATATGCCTGCGGGGCCGGCGCCGATCACAGCGACGTTGTAGTGACGTTTGTCCACGTATGTCCTTCCTCGAGAGAACCGAGGGAAAGCTTATCCCGGCGGGAGCCTCGACGTTGCACTGCGTGGCGCGGCCCACGAAACCGCGGCGGAGGCGGCGCCGTGCTTTTCGGCGTCGCCCCCGCGTCGGTCAGACGGTTCGCGTGTCCAAGCGAATCACGCCGTACGTCCACCCGTGGCGGTGGTAGACGGCGCACGGCTGCTTCGTCTCCTCGTCAATGAAGAGATAGAAGGGATGGCCCACGAGCTCCATCTCGTACAGGGCCTGGTCGACCGACATGGGCTGCGCCTCATACAGCTTTTGGCGGACGACGACGGGCGAATCGCCCAGCTGGTTCTCGACCTCCTCGCCGGGGACGGTCGGGACCTTGGCCGCCTCCGGGGCCGCCTGCTCCTTGGCCTTGGGAATGTTGACGTCCTTCGGCGTCAGCGTCAGCGGTGCGCTCACGTGGGCGTCAGAACGTCGGTGTTCCTTGCGGCGATCACGCGCGCGCCTCAGCCGCTCGAGAAGCTTTCCCGACGCCAAGTCGAGGGCCCCGTACCGATCGGATGCGGCGGCCTCGGCCCGTATGACGGGCCCCTTGTCGACGACGGTTATCTCTATTCGCTCGGAGATTTCCGCCTGAGAGGGATTGGGCTCGTGGGTTATCTCGACGTCGACCCGTTGCGCCCTCGGCGCGAACTGTTCGATCTTCGAGAGCTTCTCGTTGACGTGGGTGCGGAAACGGTCGGAAACTTCGGCGTTTCGACCTTTGACGATAATCTCCACAATGCTCTCCTTGGGGGTGTGATTTTAATGGAACTGGCGCTGCATCTCACGCAATCTCAGAGAAGATCACCCCCTTTTCCGAAGACAGCCGCCCCGTCGGGACGTTTGCGTCGATGCACTCATTGTAATCGAACGCATGCCTCTGGGCGAGGTTTAAATCACATTCGCCCTTCGGCTTCTCGGGTCGGCCGCCGCGGCGAGCACGACGGCGCCGACCACCCTCGCACCGGCCTTTTCCAGCGCACGCGCGCATCCGGCCAGTGTTGCGCCCGAGGTCAGGACGTCGTCGGCCACCACGCAATTTAGCTCAGTGCGAAACTCGCGGCGCGCCCGAATGAATGACGTTTTCCGGCGTCGCCCCCGAAGCCCCGAGCCCCGCGCACGCCCCGTTCTCAGCGTGTCGACGACGTCGGCCCTCGCGCCTGCCTCGGTCAGACCCTTCGCCACGGCCCGAGCGACGTGCCCGGCGACGAACCTCCCGTCGTGGCGCCTGCGAAAACGCGAGGGGGCCGGAACCACGAGAATCCGCCCGCCGGCCCGCAGCGCGCCCGCCGGTTCTCGCGGCACACCAGTCAGCTTCTGCGGCGCACCGGCCAGCGCCCGCAGCGCGCCCGCCAGCTCCTGGGCGCGGGCCTCGACGACGCGGGAGACGGCGTCGGTGAGCTCGCGGTCGACGACGTTCTTCCATGCAATGATCGCGCGCCGCCGCCTCCCTTGGTACTCGCCGAGGGAGAAGACGGGAAAGGCCGGTTCAAAGTCGCCGGGCATGGCCAGCCCCTCGCGGCTCAACCTCGGGTGGAGCAGGTATGGGGCGCGCCAGGACGCGTCCGCCCACGCCCCCGCCAGATCCAATGCGCAGGCGGCGCACAGCGACGTGTCCCACGCCCCGCAGCCGGCGCAGGACCGAGGGAAGACAAGGTCCATGAGTTCGTCGAGCACAACTCGATCTTCGCCCCTGCAGGGCGAGCTCGGGCGGCGTGTCCACATGTCCACAGGCGGCGGGCCGCGGGGCCTCTTCGGGCGCCCGGCCGCGGAAAGCCCGCTCAGCCGGGAAGCGCCACGGCGGTGACGGAGCTGGCTATCGCCCGCCAGGATCCGCCCTCTCGCGAATAGGCGACGTTTTTGTCGGTCAAGACGATGATCGACGCCTCGTCGCGGCCGGCGGTGATGGCGACGGCGCCGGTGTAGGGCGCCATGAGCCGTTCGGAGGGGCCCCCGATCTTCACCGAGTACAGGGCTCGGTCGGACCCGGCCGAGGCCCGCCCGAGCACGGCTATCTTTGTGGGGCCGATCCAGGCGACGTCGGTGACGTCGACCATGCTCTGGCCTATGGTCATGGGGTCGCCGAGCTGAATGGGCTCGTCCTCGGCATCGGCGTTGCGGTGGATCGCCGCGACTTGGATCGTGGGAGTTCCCGCCAGCTCGCTGACCACGACGATCCGCGAGCCGTCTCGCGAGACGGCGACGTCGCGAACCTTCGCCCCCCTGAGCCAGGGGACGCCGACGGCCTTCTCCCGACCGACCGACGGGTTGGCCACGATGAGGGACCCTCCGTTCTCGCGCTCGCCCGACCAGATCCAACCGGAAGAGTCATACGAGGGAGACAGAAGATTGCGCCCCTCCTTGACGTTCCACCACGTCTCCTTCTCGGCGTCGAAGGCTACCAGCTGCGTCGCGTTGTTCGCCGTCGCCGCGAAAGCCGACTGCCCCGCCTGATAGCTGGCCGCGATCGAGTCGAGGTGGCGATTGCCCCCTCCCCGTCCCTTGTTCTGGATCTCCCCCGCTTTGAGCACCGTCGCCGGCGCCCCGTTCGAGACGACGGAGACCGGGTAAGATCCGAAAGGGTAGGAGGGAAGGGATTTGACGGCGTCGACGCCGGGAGGCGATCCCTCCACGGTGAGCTTGACCGATCTCACGTCGTTAGAGGTCCCTAGGGTGTGCCTGATCTGGGCGATCATCAAAGCCTGCTGGGAGGAGGACGCGGACAGCGCCTGGCTCGACAAATCGACGGACGCCTCGCCGTTGGCGACGTCGACTGTCTTCGTCAGCTGCGTCCCCGCGGGTATGGCCGTGTGGACGCCGTCGGCCAGCCACTGCGACGGCCCGGAAATGAGGCCGTTGAGGGCGTTGGTGGCGAAGGACTTCTTCGGGTAGTAGCGCAGATCCGCCACCAGGGAGCTCGAGTCCGAGGAAAGGAAGTAGAGCGGAATCTCGGCGAACTTCTGCGAGAAGATGTTCTCTGACAGGAAGATGCCGTCGTCGAGCGAGACTATTCGCCACTGGCCGCTCGCGTTCTTGGCCAGGGAGAATTCCGACGTCGACACGGCGTCGTTGGCCGCCTCGGTGAAGATCCCCTGCGAAGAGACCGATCCGTGGGCGCCGACCGTCGCGCGGACGGCCCCGCTGTCGAGCGTGTTGAGTGCGATGTTCTGAGAATTGGGGTAGACCCTGACCTGCGCGAGCGGTTTCCAATTCGACGCGGCGTCCGCGTGGAGGTACTCTCGCGCCACGGAAAAGTCGTCGTCCAACCCCGCCTGGCTGGCCAAAAGGAAGCCGTTGACAATCTGTTCGGGCGTGGCCCCCTCCGCCGGAGGCTGCGCCGAAAGGCCGATGGGCGGCTCGCTGTTGGTCGACGGCGAGACCTTGTCGACGGGGCCCGATCGGGGAATCTCGGCGCATCCGGCAAGCGCCAGCAACATCGCGGCCACCAGTGCCGCCAGGCGCATTCTATTCATGGTTCTCCCCTTCCGCCGCCTCCCCGACGCGGCCGTCGACGTTCTTCTTTTCTTCCGCCTTGTCTCCGGCGCCGGCGGCTTCCGGCGTCGGCCCCGCGACGACGACGGCGCCGCCCCAGACTTCCTCGGCCGCCGCAACCCGCAGCGTGAGGGGGTTCGTGTACTGCTCGCCGACCTCGCGCGGGACGCTGAGGAGGAAGGTCGAGCCCACGCCGATCTCGCCCGCGCACACGAGGCGGCCGCCGTGAAGCATGGCGTCCTCGCGCGCGATGGTCAGACCGAGGCCCGTGCCGCCGGACTTGCGCACCCTGGCGGTGTCGGCTCGCCAGAATCGATCGAAGACGTGGGCGGCCTGCTCCTCGGACAAGCCTATCCCCCTGTCGGAGACCTCGACGGCGACGGCGCTCTCGCCGCCGACCACCAAGACCCGCACGGGCTTGCCCTCGGCGTGCTCGAGGGCGTTGACGACGAGGTTGCGGACGATTCGCTCGATCCGCCGCGGCTCGACCTTGGCCTGCGTGTCTCCGCGCGACTCGACGATGACCTCCACCCCGTTGGATTCGGCGAGCGGCTTCTGGGCCTTGACGACGGCGTCGGTGATCTCCCGCAGATCCGCCTTGGCGCTCGCCAGCGTCATCGCTCCGGCGTCGTAGCGGGAAATCTCGAGAAGGTCGGAGAGCATGACGTCGAGGTTGATGAGCTGGTCGTGCTGCAATTCGGCGCTGCGTCGCAAAACTGAAGGGAGGTCGGTGCGCCTGTCGTAGATGAGCTGGCCCGCCATTCGGATCGTGGTGACCGGAGAGCGGAGCTCGTGCGAAACCGCCGAGACAAACTCCTGCTGCACCTTGGACATCCGCTCGAGCTGGGTGAACTGGTCCGAAAGCGAGGAGGCCATCTGATTGAAGGAGCGGGCGAGCTGCGCGAGCTCGTCGCGGCCCTTGACCTCCATGCGGGCGTCGAAGCCGCCCTGCGCCAGAATGCTCGCATTGCGCGAGGCCTCGTGGACCGGCCGCAGAACGAGGCGCACGATGAGGGCGGCGCTGACGGCCACGAAAAGGAGGAAGACGCTGGCGCCGACGGTCAGGATGCTCGTGACGATGCCCGTCGTGTACTCCTCGGACTCCAAAGAGTAGGCGACGTAGAACTGGTAGTATCCCGCGCCCGGGAGGTTGAGCCGCGAGCCGACGATGATTCCCGGAACCTTGCTTCCCGCGGACGTCTGCACTTCGATCGACTGCCAGTGCACGGCGTCGTCTTCGGCCACCGCCTTCTTCATCTCGGCGGTGATGCGCGTGCGGATGCGCGAGGAGGACTCCGTGGCGGGCTCGGCGATCTCGAACGACGTCGCCTCGGGCTGCTTGGGCGAGCGCAGCAAGGCCGCTCCGACGATGGCGCCGTCGGGGTTGTTCTGGGAGGCGACGAGCTCGTTCGCGATCTGCTGGAGCTGGCCCGCCGCGGGGGCGTTGGCCGTTTCAATCTGGGCTTCGGCCCGCGAGCTGGCCGAAGAGTACTGGTCGAGATGGGTGGAGACGGCCCGATCGAAAAGCTGGCGATTGACCTGGTGGAGCACGATCGTCCCGACGAGGCCGACGAGGAGGATGCCGATGACGCAGATGCTCGCCACCACCCTGGCGGTCAGGGAGGATCGAAGCCACTCGCGCAGCGCGCGCACGCGAACGCGGAGGGCTCCCGCGAGCCCTCCCCTCGCGCTGGCGCGCAAAGCGCGGGACGTGCTCACCCTCGGATGCTCACTCTTGGACCGCCCCGGCCCGGTAGCCGACGCCGCGAACGGTCAGGACGACCTCGGGATGGTCGGGGTCGTGCTCGACCTTCGAGCGCAGGCGCTGTATGTGGACGTTGACGACCCGGGGGTCGTGGGACGACTGCCGGTATCCCCAGACCTGTTCGAGGAGCTCCTCACGCGAGAACACCTGCCACGGCTTGCGCGCCAGGACGGACAAAAGCTCGAACTCCAGCGGCGTCAGGTGGAGGACCTTGCCTGCCCGCTGCACCTGATGGGCCTTGAGGTCGATCGTCAGATCGGATACGCGCAGAACCTCGTGCTCGGGCTCCTGGCGGCGAAGGCGGGCCTTGACCCTGGCCAGGAGCACGGAGTTCTCAAACGGCTTGGTGACGTAGTCGTCCGCCCCGGCCTCCAGGCCCGCGATGACGTCGACGGAATCCGTTCGGGCGCTCATCATGATGATGGGCACGTCCGACTCCTCCCTGATGAGACGGCAGACCGAGACGCCGTCCAGCCCCGGAAGCATGACGTCGAGCAAAACGAGGTCTGGCCGATCCGCCCGGAAAAGGGGAAGCGCGTTGTTGCCCGTCGCGCACACGCTCACCTCGAAGCCCTCCGATTCGAGCAGAAGCGCGAGCATCTCCGCAATGCTCGGATCGTCGTCAACAACAAGGATACGTGTGCTCATATGCCTATAGTCTCATGTTTATGGGTGATTTTCGCGGATGCCCACGCTAGTTGGAGACCGTGGGTCTCAAACGGCGGGTGTGGCCGGCGGGGGCGCGTCGATGCGGTCCGAAGCCGCCGCAGTCAGTCGATTCGACGCGCTTCGTGCTCCAAAAGAACCGGAATCCCGTCGCGCACGGGATAGGCGAGCCTCGGATCCGCCCCCTCTGCGGCGACGAGCTCCACGCCCTCGGGCCCGTCGGAAAGCTCCAGCTCGGCTCCGCTCACGGGACAGCGCAGCGCGTCGAGCACCCATTCGGGGAGCTCCGGCCGCGCCGCCGGGCCGGGCGACTCTTCACGTCCTTTTCGCGGGGTCATTCTTTGTCTCCCTCGTCGTCGGACTCCTGTTCCTCAGTCCACGGGTCGGACGCGTCGGCGCCCTCCTCCGGGCTCGGAACGAGGCTGAGCCGCGCCCTCGCCCGGGGAGGGGCGGCGATGTCCGCCGGTCGGCGAACCTCGCGGCGCGCGGGCTCGGGCGCCGGCGGCTCACGCAGGGAAGCCTCCCGAATCGCGTCGGCCAACGCCATGAGGTCGTTGGTCGAAGGCGGCGCCGGGGCGAATTCTGTTTGAAGCCTGACCATCTGCCATCCGTGCGGAACGGTGACGGATTTGACGTGCGCGGCGCACAGGTCGAACGCCCCCGGCTCGGCCGCCGGAGACAGCGGCCCGATAACCGCGGTGGCGTCTTCGTACCCGTACGTCATCGTCGCTACGGCGGGCTCATGGCAGGACTGACGGGAACACTGACGGACGTGGCTCACAGCCACCAACGGTACCATCACCGGCGCGAACGGCGCGCGGGACGCGTAGGCTTGAACACATGCCGCGTTCTTACATCCCTTCTCGCGGCCACGCCCGGCGCCGCGACCGCCACGGGCGCGGGCTGCGCGGCCCCGTCATCCCTTTTTCAGTTCCGGCTTGGCGCACGCGCGCCGATGAGTTCGACGACGTCGTCGCCGCGGATTTGGCGCAATACCGACGAATACTCGGCGACGAGATGGCCCACATCGACTACGGGGTGCTCGACGTGCCCGAGAGCGATCCTGCGCCGTGGGAGCGCGGAATCCCGCTGGCCAGATACCTGCCCTTTGAGCGCGGGGCGCAGATCACGGGGCGGATTGTCTTCTACCGCATGCCCATCCTCCAAGCGGCGAAACGCACACTCGATCCGCGTGTGTTCATCCACGACGTCGTGACCGAGCAGCTGGCGAGCGCCCTGGGCCGGCCCGCCGAGGAGATCGACTACCTGAGGTGAGCCGCCTCATCCCAGGGCGATTCTTCGGCTTTCCTCCGCGAGCCCGGAGGAGGCGAGCGGAACCCAGTCGATGCCGACGCCCTCGTTGATCTCCGCGGACGTCGCGACGGCGGCCGAGACCGGCGCATCCGACTCGTAGCGGACCGCCACGGCCCCCTCCGGCAGTTCGAGCACTCCCTGAGCGGCCGGGCCTATGCTCGCGCGCACGGGCGCCATCTCGCGCCCCGACTCCGATATCGGCGTGGCGACGACGTTGGCGCGCCGAGCGCCCGCCACCGCCACTATCCGCGCCTTGGCCGCGCCGTAGACGGCCGAACCGGACGTCGCGGCGGGCCGGGCTGCGGCCCATGCGTCGTCGGTCGGAGCGCCCTCGGCTTTCCTGGAGGTCGATCGGGCGCCGACCGCCACGGGCGCCGACGCCTCGACGGAGACCGAGGTTTGGCCTGCGGGAAGCCCTTCCAGCGAGAGGTCGAGAACCGCCCCCGGGGCGACCTTCACGCCCTCCCCGCCGGGGAGGGGCTTCTTTCCGGCGTCGGAGAAGGTCGATATGTTCACGGACACGGTCGAGTTGCTCGGATTGGCGATTCTCAGGCTGGCCGCGCCGGCGGCGTCGTCGATCCTGATCCCGGGGATCGTCAGGCTGCGCCCCGCCTGGGAAGGCGTGACGAAGCTGACTCCGGCGGGCGTGTACCCGTCGAGCGCCGTCGCCTGCATGGAGACGGCCACCCCGCCCGACTGGGCGGTGATGTGGAAGGCGACGCGGTCCTGGTCGGAGAGCGAGCCGTCGAGCAGAACCCGCTTCGTCTCCCCCGCGGGCACGACGACGGTGCTGTTGGCGCCGAGCTCGGCCTTGCCGATTCCGGCGTGCGCGGCGACGGAGACCGTGACCGGCTTGGCACCGGGATTGGCGAGGATGAGCTGATTGGAGACCCCGACCTTGGCCGACGAGCCGACGATCCACTGGTCGAGGGACGGCCTTTGGCAGGGGTTCATGGCGATGCCGCGCAGATCGCCCGCGGCCGCGCTGTGAAAGGTGCCCGCCGCAAGCTCCGCCGCGCCGGTGGCGACGGAGTCGGTTGAGACCGTGCCCGTCAGCGGCGATTCGCTGGAAGAGAAGGCCAGCTTTCCGACGGCGGGGACCTTGCGCTCGCCGTCGATGCGCGTGCGCGGGGCGTCGCGGCCCTCGGTCGAGGCGGCTGCGATCCACGAGCGCACTCTGATCGACTCGTTGACCTCGCCCACGTTGACGCCTTCGGCGACGGTCCGCTGGAGTTTGCCGCCGCAGGCGAAGCTCAAAGGCGCGGGCGGCGCGGCGACGGCGGAGGCCGGATGCCTCTGCGGGGTTTGGACGGAGCGCGCCTGTGAGACGGCCAATGCCCCTCCCGCGCACGCGACGGCGAGGGCCGAGACCCCGCCGACGATTCGATGCTTCATCACTCGCCCGCCCTCCTCTTCTTCAGCGGCAGGGCTGTGACAGCCGCCGCGACCGCCACAATCGCCTGGCACGCGGCCACGAACAAGCCGAGGCCCGTGTCGAAATCGACCTCCAGGCGCCCGCCGCCGCTGGGAAGCCTCCAAGCTTGGCGCCATCCGTCCTTGACCGGCTCGAGCTCCTTTCCGTCGAGGCTCGCCCGCCACCCCGAATCCGCGCGCTCGGCCAAGGCGACCCGCCCGCCCCCGTCCGAGGACGGGATGCGCGCGTCGGCCGAGACGCCGCCGGAGGGCAGATCCCTCCATTTTTCGCCCTTGCCCGCGGTGAGCCTAGACGTCGCGTGACCCTCTTGGCGGACCCGCCAGAAGGAGCCGGCTTCGGCCGTCGTCACGTACTCGAGCCCCTCAACGGAGTTGAGTTCTGAGACGAGGGCCCGATTGGCCGGGCTGTCGTCCCTTTTGACGAGCACCACCGAGACGGCGTGCTCGGCGACGGTCCGTGTGAAGCCCTCGGAGTCTCCCGCGAGCGAGGCGATCGCCCGCGTCAGGGAAAGGTCGGCGGCGTCGCCCTTGGACATGAGCGAGGCGACCATCGACGTCTCGTGAAGCTCGGCGCCGTTGCCTCGCCACAGGCGCGCCTGGATGCCTCCCTCGACGGTCGAGAGAGCCAGCACCCTGTTGCGCTTCGGACCCTTTTGGTCCGAGACGGCGATCGCGGGCGCCGCGCTGGACTTCACTTCGGAAAGGGCGAGCTTCGCGACGTCGTTGGGCGTCCTTTTGAGCGTGGCGAGGCCCCACGCTCCGACGAAGGCCAGCGTCGCCGCGCAGGCCGCCGCAGTCGCGGCGGACAGCCCGATCTGGACGAAGGAGAAGGAACGCTCCTTGAGGTCCGTTCGAAGCCCGTCGCCCGCGCTGACAAGGGAGACGAGAAGGCCGAGGAAGGCCAGCGAAAGGCCGATTCCGGCCCATCCGCGCACGGACAGATAGCCGTTGCCGTCGACGATCGAGCCCATTCGGACGGCCAGGCACGCCGCGGCCCACGCCCAGCCCGTTCCGAGCAGGGCGAGGCCGGCTCGAATGGAGCTCGAATTGCGCTTGCGCACGAGGGCGAGCATCGCGAGGGCGAGAAGAATCCCCGGCGCCACGAGCGAAACCGCCTCCAGCAGGGTCCCCGGCGCCCCCACGGTCGACGTCGGGGAAAAGCTGAGGAGCCCCGCCTTGGAGGGCGCGGCCGAGACGGGCTGCCCCGGCGTCGAGGCGAAAAGCCTCCACGGCGCGTCGGAGCTGAGGGCCGCGCGCAGGGTCGGGGCGAGGGCCGCGAGGGCCGGAACGGGAAGCCACAGCCAGTGCCAGCGGCCCTTTGACCGAGTGAAGAAGCCGACGACGGCGAGGAGAACCGCCGGAGCGAGGGTTGCGGGCGCCGCTGCGGACATGTAAGCGGCGAGAATGGCGGCCGAGCCGAGGGCCGGAACGGAGCCTGTGCGCCATGCGGCAACGGCCGCCCTCAGCGCGAGCGGGGCGAGCGCGTGCCACACGACGGCGGCCGTGTGGCCCGAGGAAACGGCGGCCAGCAGCGGCGGGGCGAACGCCCATCCGAGCGCGCCAAGCGCGCGAACCTGCGGGGAGTTGGTCAGGACCCTGAATCCGAGGAAGCCGGTGAGGGCCGAAAGCGCGACGCCGCAGACGACGATCGCGCCGGCGAACGAGCCCAGGGTGGAGCCGGTGAGCCCGACGAAGGGCGCCAGAAGGATCCACAGGGCGTCGACGGGGGCCGCGAGACCGTCGCCGGAGGGAAGCCAGGCGTGGGCGGCCGAATGGGCGAGGTCCCCGAAGGTCCACGAATCGCGGAGGAGCCCGCCTCCGGTCAGCTCGGATCCGAGGATGTCGATGGTCGCCAGCAGGCCGGCGGCCGCGGCGGCCGCGGCGGCGAACACCCCCCATTTGCGGGTGGAGGCACGCCATGCGCGCCGCTCTTGGAGAACGATGGGGTCCGGGCGGTTGGCCAGGGTTTCGGCCTCGATGCGGGCCCATCGCCGCGCGCGGCGCCCGACGCGGACGTCCCGCCCGCTGGCCTCAAGCCCGGCTACGACGGACGCGGGGACCTTGCGCACGCGCCTGAGCCTGGCCCTGGCCGCGAGCGCCTTCGGCAGCATCCCGATCATCGCGCCGACGGCGGACAGCTCCTGCGCCGCCAAACCCGGCTCCTTCGTCAGAAGCCGGGCAAGCGCCCGAATCGGGCCTCCGAGAACATAGCCGAAAACGGCGAAGGGCAGCCAGAGGGCGCGGGCTGCCACGAGCGAGTTGTACAGCTGGGCGGCCCGCCGCTTTCCGTACGACTGCTTGCCCTTGGCGAAGCTCACCCTCTCGTGCTGGATCGAGGCGCCGGGGCTGATGGCGACCCTCCACCCGGCGGCCCTGAGCCGTCGCGAGAATTCGAGCCCGTCGCCGAAGGGTCCGAGGGCGGTGTCGAGCCATCCGACCTCTTCGGCCGCGGCGAGCCGCACGAGCATTCCGGCGGTTCCGATTCCCAGAACGTCGCTTCGGATGTCGTACTGGCCTTGGTCGCGCTCTCCTACGTCGATCTCGGGGACCCTGCGCCCGCTGCGCGTGGCCCGTATGCCGACCTCGACGAGTTGCTCGGGATCGTCCCAGTCAACCTGCTTGGGGCCGACCGCCCCCAGTTTCGTCGAGCGCTCCCCCACCGCCGTCAGCTCGGACAGGCAGTCGTAGGTCGGGGCCGAATCCTCGTGCAGGATCCACACCCACGGCTCGACAACCGTGACCTCCCGGAGCGCCCGCGCGACGACGGTCGCCAGATTCGGACACTGCCCGACGAAAACCGTGGCGGTCGACACCGAGCCGCACGTCGACTCGACGGCGGCCCGAACGGTCGGGTCCTCCTGGGCGGCGACGGCCACGACGAGCCGCGTGGGCCGCTGCTTTCCGGCGGCTACAGCAGTCAGCACCCGCTCCGCGCGGGTGCTGAAACTGCGCACTGCGAGAATCGCAAGAACGTCCTCGCGCACCGCCCAGGATTCAGGCGCCACGGGCCCGGCGGCGTTCGCGAGAGATTCTTCTGCGGTCGTTGTCGGACATCCCGCCCCAGATTCCGTGGCGGATGTCGTTGGAGATGGCGTATTCGAGGCACTCGGCCTGGACCGGGCACGAAGCGCACACGCTCGTCGCCGGAGCCGTCGACCCGCCTTTCTCCGGGAAGAAGATGTCGGGATCGGTCTCGGCGCACAAGGCGAAGTCTTGCCAGCGGAGCTCTTCCGCAGAGGCCTTGTCGTAACCGAGGTCGAAGATGTCCGTCATAAGGAGCTGAGCCTCTTCGACATGTGAGTCCGCGCCGGTGTGTGCATTCGGAGCAGAAAGAGATTTAAGCACGCTGTCCTCCTCAGGGCTTACTACACGTAAATTACACATGTGTGATCCACCGGCCGTCAAGGCCTTCCGATCCACCCCGAGATTGATTTACGGGCATCTGTACCCATTCTCGAGAAGTGTGCAAACATGAGTGCATGGCTTTGTCGATCTCTCTTTCCCGGGCCGCAATGGACGCTGCACGCGCCGCGGGCCCTTACTTGAACGCTTCCTTCAAACGGCGTCACACCGTGGATTTCAAGGCCGACTTTCACGACGTCGTCACCGAGGCGGACACCGAGTCTCAGCGTATCCTCCTAGCCTGTGTTTTCGCTGCGTATCCGGACTCGCTGGCCGTTTCAGAGGAGGCGGAAGGCCTTCTGGACAAAACAGGGGCAATCCGCCCATTGACGGATGAGGATATTGTGTGGTATATCGATCCGATTGACGGCACGTCAAACTTCGCCGCGGGATTCGACCACTGGTGCGTCTCGATCGCCGCTGCGCGCGGCGGCGAGCTTTTGGCGGGCGCCGTCTATCAGCCCACGCGGGATCTCATGTTCCACGCCGATGAGACCGGCGCCTACCGCAACGGCGAGAGAATATCGGTTTCGACGGCTTCCTTCGCCGAGGGCATCGTCGGAACCGAGTTCCCCTCGCCCAGAATCGACGACGTCGACGCCGCCTTCCGCGGCTTCGGCCGCCTCCTGGGCTCGGCGCGCTCGGTCAGGCGCACCGGATCGACGGCGCTCATGCTCACGGAGGCCGCCGCAGGAAGCTTCCTGGCCACCTTCAACATCGGAACCAAGCCGTGGGACGTCGCGGCCGGGGCGATCCTCGTCGAACGCGCGGGCGGACGCTTCATCGGATGGGGCGACGGGGCGGGCGGCTCAAACGCGCAGCCCGTCTACCGCCGCAACGCTTGGACGGCCCCGAACTTCGTAGCCGCGGGCACGCCCGAGGCGGCCCGCGCCTGCCTGGCCGCGGCAGGGCATCCCGACCCCGACGCGGCGGTCGCAGCCGCGTGGGGCGAGCCGCCGGAGGACCGATGACGGACGCCCTGCGCCTGTACCGGGCCTTGGAACGGCGGGGGACCTCGCCGGCGTTGACGTGGTACTCGGCCGAAGGCCGCGTCGAGCTGTCGGGGCGGGTGGCAGCGAACCACCTCGCGAAGATCGCAGGCTACCTGCTCGAGGACGTGTGGATCGAGCCCGGCACTGTGGCGCTCCTCGACTGCCGGGCGGGATTCAAGCAGGTCTTGTGGGGCTTGGGCGCATTGCTAGCGGGGGCTCACGTGGCGGTCGGTCAGGCGCCGAGCGGAGGCCTCGCGGCGGTCGTCACCGACGCGCCAGCGCGTTGGGCCGGCTCGACCGCCAACGGCGTCGAGGTGCTCGCCGTCGATCCGGCGCCCCTGGCCATGCAGTGGACCGGGGAGAGCCTGCCGCCCGGAGTCCGCGACGCCGCCGCCGAGGCCGTGGGCGCATCCGACGTGCTCATGGACGAGGCGGCCCACGAAACGTCGAATTGGCAGCTGTGGGGCGACCGCGATTTCGACCCGGCTTCCGACCGCGATTCCGGCTCGGGTCCGCGCGCCTCCGGCGCGGCCGGGGTTCGGGCGAGGCTCCTTGTCGCGCCGTCGCCCTCTCAGGCGTTGGAGGCCGCGGCGGGGACGCTTGCCTCGGCCCGCCTCGTCGTCGTCGAGGATCCCGAAGAAGCCGAGCGCATCCGAATCGCGGAAAAGCTCAATGAGGTGCGACACTAGAAGACATGCGTGGAATCATTCTGGCCGGCGGGTCCGGCACACGACTCAATCCCATCACCCTCGGCACGTCCAAGCAGCTGGCGCCCGTCTATGACAAGCCGATGATCTACTATCCGATGTCCACCCTCATGCTCGCGGGCATCAAGGACATCCTGGTCATCACCACGCCCGAGGACGCCCCCGGCTTCCACCGGCTCCTCGGCGACGGCTCCCGCTACGGCGTCAACCTCGAGTTCGCCGTGCAGCATGAGCCCAACGGCCTGGCGCAGGCCTTCGTCATCGGCGCCGACTTCGTCGGCGACGCCCCCGCCGGGCTGGTTCTCGGCGACAACATCTTCTACGGGCCGGGAATGGGAACGCGCCTGCGCCGCCACGTCGATCCCGACGGCGGAGCCGTCTTCGCCTACCACGTCTCAGATCCGCGGTCCTACGGCGTCGTCGAGTTCGACGAGAACTTCACCGCCGTCTCCATCGAGGAGAAGCCCGCCGAGCCGAAGTCCAATTTCGCGGTTCCGGGCCTGTACTTCTACGACAACGACGTCGTCCGCATCGCCAAGGAGCTCAAGCCTTCCGCCCGCGGCGAGTACGAAATCACCGACGTCAACCGCGTCTACCTCGAGGCGGGCAAGCTGCAGGTCGAGGTCCTTCCCCGCGGCACCGCCTGGCTCGACACCGGCACCTTCGACTCCCTCGCCGACGCCACCGGCTTCGTGCGCACCGTGGAAGCGCGTCAGGGCCTGAAGATCGGCGCGCCGGAAGAGGTCGCCTGGCGGATGGGATTCCTGACCGACGACGAACTGCGCCAGCGCGCCGAGCCGCTCGTCAAGTCGGGCTACGGAGCGTATCTGCTGGGTCTGCTCGACGGATAGGCGGGCGACGGACAGGCGGGCGGACCGGGGCGGAGGCATCCGAGTCGCTCGACGGACAGAGGCAAGCCTCCGCGACGGGCCGTTCCTTTGGCCGGCGGGCCGGTCGGCCTCCGCCGAGCCTGCTCGCCGGGCCTCGCCCAGCGGTCAACCGGCCCTCGAAGAGTCTGCTCGCCGGAGGGGCGCCCCGCAGGACAACGAGACTGCCGAGCGGAGGCCGTCACAGTCTGTCGGCCATGGCCGTCACCGCCGACCGCCTTCCTCCTCGCGGCGCGGAAAGACCCAGTGCTTCATGATGAAGTAGTTCCACAGCGTCGTGATCGCAGTGGAGAATATTTTCCCTTGCACATATGCGTCCCACCACGAGTCGAAACGGTCGACGAAGACCGCCGTGAAGACCATGTTCGCCGCCAAAAGGATGCCGTAGCGCACCATCGCCCCCCGCGTCGAGGCATTCGATCTGAAGGTGTAGCGCATCTGTGTGAAGAAGGCGAAAACCGTTGAGACGGCGAAAGCCGTCGCGGCCGAGAACCACGCGGGGCATCCAAACGTGGATATGAGGATGGAGAGCACCGTCAGATCCAGCGCGAAGGCCGTTCCGCCGAAGAAGAGGTATTTTCCGGCAGTGAGCAGCGTCGCCCCCATGCCCGCGCGAGGGGACTGCCCGCCCCCCATCAGGAGCTTCCCGCAGACGCGCTTCTTGGCTTGGCCTGCTCTTCCGCCGAGTAAGCGTCTTGGTGCGAGACCCCCGTCTTCTCTTGGAGCGAGCCAGTCCGCCAGACCGGGCCATCCTGACGAGCCGATCCGGCCTCGCCGCCCAAGCCGCGCGCTCGACTGATCAAGCCGCTCTCATCGCCGCCGACTGGGCCATGCCCTCCCCCGACTCCCGCAGAGGCACGCACTTCCACGGGGCCGCTCACGTCGCCGCCCCAATAGCCACGCGCATCGCCGCGGCCCTTGCGGTCACCGGCGCCGTTCACACTTTCGCCTTTCGCACCGGCGCCGTCCACACCAGCGTGGTCCGAACTGCCGGCGCCCCCGGCATCGCCATCCGAACCTTCGCCGTTCCTCCCGGCATCGCCCGAGCTTTCGGAGCCCTCAGCGTCGATGCTCGTCAATTCGCCGTCGAAGGGGCGCGTGACGAAAAGCCACCACAAGATTCCGATGCCGACGAGCATCATCGCCAAGGCGTAGTAGTGGTCGGCGGAGAGCTTCGAGAAGTCCCACGGAACTTTGATGCCGAGAGAGTATCTCCACGAGGCCCTGAAGGCCCAGCCGAACATCGCCACGGAGGCGACGGCCAAGAAAACCGCGTTCGCCGGAGTCCCCCAGCGGCGCGCGATCGGAAGCACGGCCAAGGCCACGAGGGCGACGACGAAGGGCAGATTGTACCGGCCCTGCCACATCATTCCGGCGGTCCGCAAAACGGCGTACTGAAGGGCGATCGTGGAGAGAGGAACGAAGAGGATCCCGAGCGCCACGGCCAGCCTCTCGCGTCGCCTGGCCAAGGCCAGCGTGACGACGACGAAGACGACGCAGACGACGATCGACGTCGTGTGCAGCCACCCCGGGATGGGATTGTCGCTCCAGCCGAAGTACCCGAAGGCCCCGTCCCAGATCGGCTCCACAAAGCGCTTCTGGAGCTTGCCGATCATCTCGAAAAGGTCCGCGTCCTTTTCCGCCCATCCGAAAACGCTGTCGCTGGGCCGCGCCACGTGGTTCCACACGAGGGCGCCGACGCACCCGGCGGCGGCGAGCCCGAGGGAGATCCACATCGCCCGACGCCGCAAGAGGCTCTTCCAGGCTTCGAGGCGGATGAGCATGCCAAGCATCCCGACTATCCCCACGGCCCACAAAGCCGCCGTCGGCCGACTCAAGGCGACGAGCGCCACGATGGCGCCTATGCCGATGAGGGAGCGGTCGGAGGGCCTGTGGCCGGCGGCCACCGGAATGAGGAAGCCCGCCAAGGCGAAGCACATGGCGATCTCCGGCCCCTGCGGGTTGATCGCGGCATAGAAGGCCAGGCATGTGGGCGTCAGCCCCACGGTGCAGGCGAGGGCGTAGCGCGTGCCGCATTTTCGGGCGAGCGCGGCAATGCCGAGGGCCGTGAAGCCGGTGCATATGAGCGCGGAGAGGAAGCGCATGGCATACCACGAGGGAGCCCCTTCCAGGAACAGCGTCGGCCACCCGACCGCCATGTAATACAAGGGCGGATAGTTGGCCGCCGTCGTGGAGGCGATGCCCGTCTTGCCGTCGCTCGTCGGAACGGGTTTGGCGCATTTCTCCGGCGCTTCGGGGAAGAAGACGAAGCAGGCGGTGTTTTCCTCGACGTTCTTGAACTCTCGCGGAACTTCGACGTCGTGCCTGTTGTATTTGAAGCCGAATCGATGGACGTCGGGATGCCCCTCGACGATGAACTGCCCGCGGACCACCGCGGCGGCCTGTATGGCGTGCGCGGGTTCGTCGGCCTGGCCCTTGATCGGGATGATGAAGGACCAAGCGACTGTCATGAGAAACAGGGCCGCCCACACGAGGGAGAAGCGGCGCACCGAGTCTTTTGCGAAGGCCGACGCCGCCTTGGCGAAGGCCTTGGAAAATAGTTTGGCCATGAGGGAGGCCGTCGCTTTGGCCAAGGAAAACAGCGCTTTGGCCAAGAAGGAGAGCGCTTTGACGAAGGCCGACGCCGCCTTGGCCGCGGCAGAGGGCTCTTCGCCCGAAGCGGACGAGGCTTCGGCGAAAGCAGGCGACCCTTTGCCGGCGGCGGACGAACCTTCAGCGGCAAAGGGGCTTTCGGCCAAGGCCGACGCCGCCTTCTCGGGAACTGTTTCTTTCATTGCGGCCCTGCCTGCCCTTCCATGCGAGATTCGAGCCTGTCCAGGTCATGTCGAAGTATCGCGACCTGCTCGGTGAGAGTTCTTCGATCCTCTTCCAACTTGGTGACCACCATGGCCAGATGTATGGAAAGGATGACGAGGAGCAAAATGACGGCGAAGAACACCATATTCGACGTGACTTCGAAGCCGGCCATCCTCGCAACTGAGTGAACCCACGCGGGATGGATCGCCCCTCCGAGCGCCATGACGTCGAGGGCGAACCACATCCACACGTATTTCTCTTTGATCTTGCGGTGGCGCAGCAGGTGGACGAGCACCGCCCCGATGCACACGACGATGACGAGGGTGAAAATGCGATAAGTGGTCATTTCGCCGCCTTTTTGACCGGACTGACGAGGGCGACGGCGAGGGCAAGCGAGGCCCGAAGCAGGTAGACCGTCGATTTCACGGGGGAATGGGAGGGTTCGCCGGCCACGCGCTTGTGCATTTCGACGCCGACTTGCTCAACGGCCATGCCGCTGCGAATTCCCACGACAAGCGCTTCGATGGTGTCGCCCAGGTACTCGGCGGGGTACGACGTCGAAAAAAGCGCGAGGGCCCGGGCCGAATAGGCCTTGAAGCCCGACGTGACGTCGGTGAGCTTGGTGTGGGCGATGCCGCTGAGGACGGAGGCCAGAATCTTCATCGCCCAGCGGCGAGGCCCGCGGCTGCGATACTTCCCCACCCCGGCGAAACGCGAACCGATGACGATGTCGGCGCCCTTCTCGATCCTTTCGACGAGGGCCGGGATGTCGGCGGGATTGTGCTGCCCGTCGGCGTCGACCTGCACGGCGGTCCGATAACCGTTGTCCACCGCGTAGACGAAACCCGCGCGCATGGCGCCGCCGACCCCGAGATTGATCTTCAGATCGAGCACGTCGGCCCCAGCTTTCCGCGCGGCGGCGGCCGTCCCGTCGCGGGATCCGTCGCTGACGACAAGGACGTCGGCCCGGGGAACGCATTCGCGGACGGACTGCACGACGCCGCCGACCGATTCTTCCTCGTTCCACGCGGGAATAATGACGAGCAGGTCGTGTGGCGCTGAATTGTCACGGGCGCGTTCGGGGCACACGCGGCCGCCCTTTCTCGAAATGGTTGGCTGGCGATGAGGCGCGCGGCATCTTCCCGCACGGCACCGTTGAGTATACCCGACGCCTCATCGCTTCCCGCCCTACCGGGGACGGATTCCCGCCCCCGCAAAACGCGAAGAAAATGAAAGGGCGCGCCCGTCAGCCGAGAACGACGTCCTTGGCGGCCAGCCACCTCTCCTTCCAATCGCCGATCGGCTCGACCCCGATGCGTTCGAGGGCGTCGTGCCCGAGCACGGAATAGTGCGGGCGCGGAGCGGGGCGCTTAAAGGCCGCGGCGGTCGTCTCCTTGACCATGTCGGGGTCCTTGCCGATGGAGGCGACGATCTCGCGCGTGAAGCCGTGCCAATTCGTCTTGCCCGAGGACGTGCCGTGATAGATGCCCGTCGGCGCCTCGGCGTCGACGAGCCTCACGATGAGGTCCGCCAAGTCCACCGTCCACGTCGGCTGGCCCACCTCGTCGGTGACGACCGAAAGCGTTTCGTGGGTCTCGGAAAGGTCGCGCATCGTTTTGGGGAAGCATTTGCCGCCCGCGCCGTACAGCCAGGCGGTGCGGACGATGAGGTAGTCGTCCGTGTTGCATCGAACCGCCCACTCGCCGGCTGCCTTCGTGCGCCCGTAGGCGCCCTTCGGTTCGAGCAGGCCGTCTTCGCGGTAGGGCGAGGTCGCGTCGCCGCTGAAGACGTAGTCCGTGGAGATGTGGACGAACCGCGCGCCGATCTCGCGGCACCGGCGGGCGAGGATCTCGGGGCCCGTCGCGTTGACGGTGAAGGCGGCGGCCTCTTTCTCCTCCGCGGCGTCGACGGCGGTGAACGCCGCGACGTTGACGACCACGTCGACGTCCTTGACGATCTCGCGCACGCTCGCGGGGTCGGTGATGTCGATCCCGTCGATGTCGACGGCGATGAGATCGTGGCCGTCCTTGACGACGCGCGCGGCCAAATCCTGCCCGAGCATGCCCTTGGCGCCTGCTATCAACCAGCGCATGAGAGTTCCTTCCTCAAAGATGATCTGCCGCAGCAATTGTAGCCCGAGCCGCCGTCGGCGTACCCGGCCGGCGCCGAGGCGGCCGTCACGGCGACGCCGTCGCCTCGTCAACGCGCACCAGTCACGGCGAAGCCGGCGCCCCTGGACGCGTCGGCCTCGCCCTCCGCAGCCTCGGCTTCCGCGGCGACGCCGGCCACGGCCCCGCATTAGAATGGACGCGTCTCATTCAAGACGGCCCACGGAGCCGCCGAACCTCGGCCCGCGGCCGCAAACACGGAAGGACCGCAATGCAGATCCGAGAGCTGAAGATTCCGGGCGCCTGGGAGATCACGCCGAAGCAGTTCCCCGACGACCGCGGGGTTTTCCTCGAAGCGTACAAGTCGAGCGCGTTCGAGAAAGCCGTGGGCCACAGGCTCGACCTGCGCCAGGCCAACGTCTCGGTGTCGAAGGCAGGGACCGTGCGCGGAATCCACTTCGCCGACGTCCCCCCGTCGCAGGCCAAGTACGTCGTGTGCCCGCGCGGGGCCGTCCTCGACTTCGCCATCGACATCCGGGTCGGCTCGCCGACCTTCGGCAAATGGGACTCGGTTCTTCTGGACGACGTCGATCGCAGGGCCATCTATCTCTCGGAAGGCCTGGGCCACGCATTCATCGCCCTCGAAGACGACTCGACCGTCATGTACATGTGCTCGGCCGAGTACGCGCCCGGGCGCGAGCACGGCGTCTCCCCCGTCTGCCCGGAGGTCGCGCTCGATTTCCCGAAGACGGGGCGAGACGGCTCCCCGCTGGAGCTCCTGCTGTCCGAAAAGGACACGGCCGCCCCAAATCTGACCGAGGCGCGCGAGTCCGGGCTTCTGCCCACGTGGGACGCCGTGCAGGCGTACCTCGCGACGCTGTGATCGCCGCCGTCGTCGTCACGTACCACCCCGGCGACGTCTCCGCCCTCCTGGCGGAGCTCGCCGGCCAATGCGACAGCGTGATCGCGGTGGACAACGGTTCGGATCCCGCCGAAACAGAGGCTCTGCGGGAGGCTTGCGGCCAGGTCGGCGCCACGCTCCTCGAGCTGGGGGAGAATCTGGGAATCGCCGCGGCGCAGAACCGCGGGATTGAGCTGGCGCAGAGCCGGGCCGCCGAGTCGCCGGAATCGAATTTCGTGCTGCTGAGCGACCAGGATTCGATGCCCGCTCCCGACATGGTCGCCCGGCTCCTCGAGGCGATCGAGGAGGACCCGGCGATCGCGGCCGTCGGACCGCTCGCCTCCGAGGAGCGCAAGGGCGCCGACGAGCTCGTCTACGTCGACCGCGGGTGGGCGCCCAAGCGGGCCAGCCGCTCGGAGCTTGGCCTGTCGCGCCTGGACGTCGCCTTCCTCATCGCCTCGGGCTGCCTCATCCGTCTTTCGGCCCTGGCGTCCGTGGGAAAAATGAGGGAGGACCTTTTCATCGACCACGTCGACCTCGAATGGGGCGTGCGCGCAAGGAAGGCGGGCTGGCGTCTTGTCGCGGTCCCAGGGGCCAAGCTGGCGCATTCGCTCGGCGACGACGTCGTCCGGCTCCCGGGCCGCGACCAGCCCGTCCACGTTCACAGCCCGATCCGCAACTATTACATTCTGCGCAACACGATTGCGCTCGTGCGCACGAGCCTTCTCCCCGGAAAGTGGCGGGTCCGTTACTGCTACTGGGCGGCCAAGTACGCGGCGTTCAACGCCTTCGCGGCGGGCGACGGCAAGGCGCGCAGGAAGATGCTGCGCAAGGCCGCCGCCGACGGATTCAAAGGCAGGCTCGGGCCGTTCGAGGAGTGAAGCGGCGGAGATGCGGCTGTCCGCGACGCCGCGCGGCGTCGCGGACAGCCCTCGGCCGCAGGCTTTAACTCCACACGGCGTTGCGCACGGCCAGCAGGTAGGTCTGCCCGAAGCGCGTCGTCGGCTCGAGGATTGCGCTCTCGGCCCACTCGTTCCACGCGTTGACGAAGAGCAGGCGGTCCTTCGCCTCGCGCGGGGCGACGACGCGCACGAGCCCGGCGATCCAACGGTGGAAGGTGTAGGGATTCGAGCCGTACCAGGCGTCGGCCTTCCACTGGCGGCGGGCGGTGTTGTCGAAGCCGACCATTGCCCCGGGGTACTCGTCGTCGGCCAGGCTCGGCGCCGCGTGCAGGGACGCCTTGACCGTGGCCCGATAGCTCATGAAATTGCCGCGCCAGCGGCCGTCGAGGCCGACCTCCGTGGCCGGCCCCGCAACCCACGGCAGGTTGTGCGGCGGGAACTGGAGCGTGCCGTCCAGTCCGGCCTCGCGGAACCCTTGGCCGAGGCCGTCGAATTCCTCGGCGACGGCCACGGCGAGCACTTTGAGCTCGCCGACTCCGGCGGCGCGGGCGCGCTCCCTCCAGGTCGCGACTACCTCGGGGAAATTGTCCATCTGCGCCGGGCGGTAGACGGCGATGAGCGCCTTGCCGTCGACCCGCACGTACCTCGGGTCGAGAAGGAACTCCATGACGTCGTCGATGAAATCCTCCGCCGGCACCTGCGAATAGTCCTGGCCGATGAGGACGTCTTGCGAGCGCCCGTCCCAGCGCCTCGTCCAGTTTTCGTTGGCCCACATGATGCAGAACGGGAAGTCGAGGCCGGAGGCCCTGAGCTTCTCGATGGGCCTGTTGAGAATCCTCTTTCCGGAGAACCAGTAGTAGTAGTACATGAACGCGCCGATGCCGTTGGCCGCGGCGAGGCCGGCCTGGTCGGCGCGCACCCGGTCGAGCTCGAGGTCGTAATATCCCAGATCCGTCGGCTGCTTGGGCTGATAATGGCCGCGCCAGGCGGGAATCGCCGCGGCCACATTCGACCATTCGGTGAAGCCCCGTCCCCACCAGCGGTTGTTTTCCTCCGACTCGTGGAATTGCGGCAGGTAGAAGGGGATGACGTTCGCCGCAGCCGTGCGGGACGCGCCCGGCTCGAACCTGCGCCAGCCGCGCGCGTCGTATCCCGGCTCGGAGGCCAGCTTCGCCAGCTGAGGCGCCTCGACGGTCCGCAGCCCGGCCTCGTCGGTCACGATTCCGACGATCCGCTCGATCGCGTGGGCGGTGGTGGCGTCGACCTGCCCCTTTTCCTCGTCGAAGTCGGCCGAGGTCAAGTTGAAGGCCCTCAGGCCCTGGAGGACGAAAGCGCGGGTCCAGTACATCGAACCCGAGGCGAACTCCAGCTCGTCCGGGTTGATCGACATCTCAATGCGGAGCATGAGCTGCTCGACGATCCTCTGGTCCCCGCCCCAGAACTCCTTGCCGACGATCGAGTCGGCCGCGGTGACGAGCCCCAGCGTCGGGTCGGCGGCGAAGGCGTTGAGGATCTCCTCGACTTTCTCGCGCGATCCGACCAGGTCGGAGAGGAACTGGTCCTTCCACGCCGCGCCGCTGCCGTCGAGGTCGGCGTGCTCCTCGCGCCACGGGCTCTTCTTCGTGTGGAGCTTGAGGATGAGGTCGTAGGGATTGAGGATTCCCGAGTTGACGAGCTGGACGGTCGGGAAGATGTCCCGGCCGTGGTTCTCGACCTTGACGACGACGCTGTGGCGCATGCGCCCGAGGTCTTCGGGAACGGCCACGTCTGCGCCCGAGGCGTTCGTGACGAACAGGTCGAAATCGATCGGGAGATTGCGCAGGCGATCGAAAAGCTCGGGCATGAGGTCGGCGTAGAAGCAGTGAATGACCACGGCGATCCGGCTCGGGTCGGCGATGTCGAACTGCGGGTCGATCCTCCACTTGTCGGGGAAGCCGGAGTCCTGCCGTCCGCCCTGGCGCATGACGTATTCGCTGAAGTCGGCCGGGTGTTGGGACCTGTAGCCCTTGACGCTTCCCGAAACGAGGAAGTTGGCGGCCGCGTTGCGGGCTCGCGCGGCGTGGTATTGGGCCCTGCGCACAAGGCCGGATCTGCTGAAACGAGGCATGGGGGAAACTCCTAACTCACCACTGGGCGATATCGGTGTTGTAGCGCCGGGCGACGTAGGCGGCGGCCTCGGCGCCTTCCGACAGGGTCGAAGGATGCGTCATGATCGTGCGCTTGAGGAACGGGACGTCGTATTCCATGAGCTTGCGCCAGCCGTCGACCGTCGGATTTCCGTACGGAACCCCGAGGTCCGGGCCGGTCACCCATTCGTCGGAGGAGTAGGCCTCGGAGAAGCACACCTTTGAGGCGCCGAGCTCGTAGGAGAGCACGACGTCGTCCTTGTCCGGCTCGACGCGGACGTCGTTGAAGAAATCGACCCACGGTCTGTCGGCCAGGATCCCCCCGCGGAAGGCGAGGAAGAACGACTGAATGTGGCGGGCGAATTGGTAGGACGCGGTCAGCCCGCGGATGTCGGGGCCGGGTTCGGCCGCCCATTCCAAAAGATGGTCGATCGGGGCGAAGGGGCCGAGCAGCGAGTCGTTGGTCAACAAGACGACGGGCGCTTCGCGGACGCCCGGGATGCAGCCCAAAGCCGTGGCCCACGAGCCGAAGTCGTAGCCGAGGTTGGGACGGCGCATCACGACGGTCGCCTCGGGGATTCCGTGGGGGAATCGCAGGGGCTCGGCCGAGTCGCACGTCGATATGACGACGGTCGCATAGCCGTTTCCTTCGAGCGCCTCCAGATACCTCGAAAGGGACATCGGCTGATCGGGTCCCACGGAGAACTGGGCGACGAGCGCCACCCGCTCCCTGCCGGCGACGCCGGCCGGCTCCCCCCGTTCGATGCGGACTTTTCCGCGCGAGACCTCGGAGACGAGCGGGCCGCGTTTCTTCAGTCCCCTCACCGGCCCAGGCCTTTGCGGATGGCCGTCTTGACGAGTCTGACGGGGGCGGTCATCTTCCACGACGTCGAATGCCGGATCGCGTCCAGCTGCTCCCACGCGCCGCCGAGCTTGCGGTTTGCCGTGCGAAGCTCCTTTTCGAGTTGGTCGTTGCGCTTGCCGAGCCTCTGGACGTCGCTCTGGGACGCCCGCAGAGCGGCGCGCAGCTGCCGCAATTCTTCCTCGCTGCTCGATTCGTTCATCTCATCGCCTCTCTTGTGACGAGGGCGCTCCGGAGACTCGGCTCCAGGCACCGGCTGGAAGTGTTATCAATCCAGGCTCTTCGGCGACCCGGTTACCTCTGACGATCAATTCGGTTCTGCGATCCGAATAGTCGAACATCTCGCCGTCGCGCACGAAGCACGTTGTGATCCAGAATCTTCCAGGTTGGATGAGCACGGGGTCCATCGTGTAGTCGATGAAGGTCTCCTCGCCCCTGCGCAGCGAGTAGAGCCGCCCGCCGTGGCGTGAGTTGGGCCCTGCGATGGTCTGCCCCTGGTCGGTCACGAAGGCCAAGCCGAGTTCGACGTCGTGCAGGTCCTTCTTCGCCCGCACGTGCACGCGGACCGTGCCGGCCTCGCCGGACGTGAGGAACGGCGCCTCGTTGCCCTCGGCGTCGAGAAGGTCGACGCCGACCATCCGGCAGTCGCCGTTGCCCTGGTTGAGCTTGAAGGACTCGTCCTCGGGGAATTCCTCTTCTTCCTGGCGCTCCGCGGCGCGCTTGGCGAATTCCTTCGCGTTGACCGCTTCGAGGTAGGCGGAGACGGCCTCGTCGGCGTCGGCGACCATCTTGACGCGGCCGTGGTCGAGCCACACGACCTCGTCGCACATCTCCTGGGCGAGCGAAAGAGAGTGGGTCACGAGGGCCACAGTGGTTCCGGTGTCGCGCAGCTCGCGCATGTAGTCGAAGCATTTGCGCTGGAACTCTTCGTCGCCGACGGCGATGATCTCGTCGACGATGAGGATCTTGGGCCGGATGGCCACGGCCACGGCGAAGCCCAGGCGCACCGTCATTCCAGACGAGTAGACCTTGACCGGCTGGTCGATGAAGTCGCCGATGTCGGCGAAGTCGATGATCCAGTCGAGGGTTTCTTCGATCTGCTTCTTCGTCCGTCCCAGGATCGCGCCGTTGAGGAAGATGTTTTCGCGGCCTGTCAGCTCGGCGTGGAACCCCGCCCCGAGCTCGAGCAGGGCGTCGACCTTGTCGGAGACGGTGACGGAGCCCGACGTCGGCCTGTACACGCCGGCCAAGATCTTGAGCATGGTCGACTTGCCCGAGCCGTTGTGGCCGATAAGGCCGAAGGTCGTCCCCTTGCGGATTTTGAAGGAGACGTCGTCAAGGGCGTGGAACATGCGCTTGCCTTGACGGGAGCGGCCGCGAACGAAGCGCTCCTTGAAGGTGTCGCGGCGGTCCGCCTGCATTTCGAAGGACTTCGAGACGTTCTCGACGACGATCGCGTACTCGTCGGGCGCTCCCTGCGCGCCGGCGTCGGTGCGGACTTCCATCTCAGATCCTCTCTCCCAAATCGGCCCCCCACTTGCGGTAAACGAATCTGGCGCCGAGGAAGGCGATGCCCGCCCACGCCGCGCACGCGACCCACGACTTCCAGTATCCGGGCGTGGTGTCAAAGGAGACGTTTCTAAAGAGTCCGATGAACTCGGCCATCGGCATATGCCCGACGAACTTTTGGAGCGACGGGGGAACGTAGTCGACGGCGTAGATGATGGGCGTCCCATAGAACATAAGCTGGAGGATCACTCCGACGAGCTGCGCCAAATCTCTGACGTAGATGTTCCAGACGGCGAGCATCACCGCGATGGATTGGACGAAGACAAATAGAAGGAGCCCCAAGAAGGGTATGAGGATCCATGTCCACCCGAATATGCCGAGGAAGATGAAAACGACGAGCAGCAACCCCGCCTCAATGAGGGACTGGACGCCGACGGCCAAACCGGCGCCCAAAACGGGCGCGTACGCTGGGAAGTAAACCTTCTGCAGCAGGGATCCGGCTCCGAGGAGCCCCGAGATTCCGGCGTTTATCGAGTTCTGGAAGTATCCCCATACGGTCAGGCCCGCGAAGAGCCACACCGCAAAGAACTCGATTCCCTGCTGGCGGTCCGTGGCTCCGGGAACCTTCATATTGAACAAGCCGCCGAAGATGAGCGTGTAGATCCCCAGGGTTGCGAGCGGCACGACGAGCGACCACACCCACCCCAAGAAGGTTCCGTTGAACTTGGCTTTGAGGTCCCGCTGACCGAAGGCGTTGATCAGCGTCCACTGTTGCGACAAGGGCAGGGGCGCCCTCACGTCTGTTCTGTCTTCCATACCCTCACTCGCTCGCGTAAGCGCCGAAGCGCCGCTCTTGCTTCGCCTAGTGTAGTAGGAAGCTTAGCCGAACGCTCACCCGGGGAGGCCATTCGCACAGTCGCCTTCGCCGCACGCGCGGCGTTCGAATCCCGTCGACGCACGCTCCGCATGGGCGGAAGGCCGGCGGAGGAACCGGAGAAAGCCGGCTAAGGACGGGCGAAAAGCCCGCGAAGGAGGGCGCACGCATATGCTGGCCGACGACGTCGAAACGCCCTCGCTCTGCGCTCTAAGGCGCGGTGTGCCGCCGCCAATCCGCCCCGTCGCCGGCGTCTGCGGCTTTCACGGGCTCGTCGGCGGCGCCCCCGGCTCGCCATGTCCGCCGCCGTCGGGTTGCCTGGGCCTCCCCCGGCCTGCCGCGAGAGCGAGCCCTCCGGCGACGAGGTCGGCGACGGTCACAAGAACCCTCGACGTGATGACCACAACAACGAGCGAACCGACGTCGACGGCGCCCGCGAGCGCCGCCCCCAGCGCGACTTCCCTCACACCGACCCCGGCGGGGACGAAAAAGACGAGGAACCCCGCCGTCCACCCGAGCGCGTAGCCGCCTATCGAGCGCGCCAGCCCCGCCGCGCCGGCCTCCATTCCCAGCGCGGTGAGAAGGACGTAGACCTGCAGGCCGATCGCGAGCCACGCGAGGAGGGAGATGAGCGCCGACCGCAAAACGGCGCGCCCGGACACCGGCCGCTCAAGGGGCTCTCTGCGCGCCAGCCGCAAAGCCGCGTTCAGGCACCTGTTGAGGACTGAGGGCCAAAGAACCGCGATTCCCATGGGCACGGCGGCCAGCAGCCACCAGTAGCGGCTGCGCAGGCCTTCGGCCGCCAGCAGGGACGGCAACGCGAGCATCGCCCCGACGACGATCGAGATCGCAACCGCAACGGCGAGCGAGGAAACCGAACGGCGGCGTGAAATCGAGTGGCCGCGGGCCGCCTCCCCCACGGCGACGAAGTTCCACACTCCGCCGGGAAGGTACTTCGCGATCTGCGACACGAAAAAAATGCGCGAAGCCACCGAAAGGCGGATGCCTATCACGGCCTGCCACGAGAGCATCGTGAGGGCGACGTACGCGAAGGACGCCGCCGCGGCGGCCGCCAAGGCGGGAAGCGACATCTGGCCGAGGGCGATTCGCACCTGCGGCCATTTGGCGGCTGTCGCCCACACGGCGGCGGCCGCGGCCGCGGCGAGCGCGATGCGGCGCACATGCGCGGCGAACCTCGAAGACCGCCGCGAATCGCCTTCGGGCCGCGCATTCATTCGCGCTCCCGCTCGTCGCGCGTCCGCCTCCGGTCGAAACGCCGGATTGCCCGGGCGAGCGAGTCCGTCACGCGCACGGCGCGGAAGCCTTCCCGAATCTCGGCCGCCTCCGATTCATTCGAAGCGGGCTCGGCTTGATCGGCGGGGGCGTCTTCCGAGGGTCGGACGCCGTCGCCTTCGAACTGCTTGCGAGAATCCTCGCCTTCGGGCGGCCTTCGGGCGCGTAAACGTTCCCGATCCCGGGGCCGCTCCTGCGCCAAGGCTTCAAGGGCGTCCGCCAGGGCCAGTGCGTCGCCCGGCTCGACGAACCGCGCGCCGCCGCCCAGAATCCTGCGCTGAGGCGGAGTGTCGGACGTGACGACGACGCAGCCTGCGGCGATCCCCTGGTAAACCTTGTTCGGCACCACGCGGCGGGCCTTGCCTGACGTTCCGAAGATTCCAAGGCAGACGTCGTGCCCGGCGACGACGTCGGGCAGCTCCTCCGAATCGACCCAGTCGATCCACGAGACCCGAACGTTTTCCCCGGGAGGAAGGGCCTCGCGCACGGCTGCGGCGTCCTGCCCGTCCCCTATGAGAGTGACGTCGATCCGAACGCCGCGGCCGTCGAGGACCGCCAACGCGCGCGCGATTGTCGGAGCGCCCTGCAGGGGCGTAAAGAGGCCGAAGAAGACGACCGAAAGAGGGCTTTCGCCCCCCTCCCCGTTGCCCTCCTTTCGCGCTTCGCCCCCGGCTATTCGCGCATTCTCCGCCGGCCCCGGCGCCTCGCCCCGGATCCGCCGAGCCCGGTCTCCGGCGTCGAACCACCTTTTGGGGGCGCCGACGGGGACGACCACCTCTTTCCCCCTCGCGCGCCTCGGCAGGAGGGCGCGATGGTCGTCGGTGTCGAGCACGACGACGTCGGCCGCCGCGAGCGCTGTCCTGTCGATCCCCTCCAACAGGCGGTAGGCGAGCCTGCCGACGACGCCGCCCCCGGAGAGCCCCCTGTCCTTGGCCGTGTCCGAGGCGAAGATCAAATGGTCGAGCACGATCGGCGTGCGCGGAAAGAGCACGCGGGCGAGGAGGACGTCGAAATGCCCGAGGTATCCGACGAGAACGGCGTCGGGCCTGTTCTTTCTGCGGTAAGCCGAGGCGCGGCGGATCAGCCGCGCCCATTTTCCAGCGATCGCGGCGGCGAACCGCAAAGCGCTTGCCGGGCTCGTCAGCGATTTGACCCTCTGCGCCGTTCCGACCCCCAAAGGCTCATCGACCTCCCGAACGGCGAACCCCCGTTCGCGCAGGCCTTCGAGCAGCACGCCGACGCGCGGGTGCGATCGAACGTCATAAGTTCCGAATCCAAGGATTCTCAACGTTTCTCCTTCACAAGCCGAATCGCGTGCGAGCCGCGGGCAAACCGAGTGCAAGCCGCATGCGCGACGCCGCCGCTCCAACGCGAGCGCGCCTATATCGGCTCGCCGGTTTCGAGCTGTGCGCGACCATCGGGTGCGCGGCGCGGGTCGCCGCCGCGACGTGCGGCGTCGCGTTCGCCGCCCTGCGCGGCCCTCTCCTCTCCGTCGCCGTCACGTGCGGCCCTCTCCTCTCCGTCGCCGTCACGTGCGGCCCTCTCCTCGCTGCCGCCCTGCGCGGCCCTTGCCTCGCCGGAGGCGGCGTCAGCTTCCGCGCCGGCGTCGTCCCAGCGCGAGCCGCAGCCCAGCATGCCTCCCTCCCGGGCAGCCTCGCCGTATTGCAGTTCCTTCACCCGCTCGAGCGTGTCTTCTAGCAGCACCCGATTCGTGCGCTGAAGGTCGGCGACCACCAGCAGACCGGCGCTCAGAAGGCTCGTGACGATCATGGCCGTGCCGAATATGAGCGATTGAACATGCCCCCCGCTCTCGCCCTGGAACCAAAAGACAAGAAAGCGCAGGAACGGCACAAGCCCGGCGATCCCGGTCACCAGGGCCAGGAATCCGAGCGGAATGTGGGGCTTGTACATGAGGAAGGACCTGACGATCGCCTTTCCCGATTTGTACATGTGCTGAAAGATGTTCGAGAACAGGCGGGACTCGCGGGTCTTCGGATTCGTGCGGATCTTCACCGACTCGATTCGCATCCGGAGATTGCCCGCCTGAACGATGGTTTCCATACAGTAGGAAAACCTCGTGACGACGTTGAGCCGCAGCAAAGACCGGCGCGAATAGGCTCTGAATCCCGAGGCGGCGTCCGGCAGCCGCGTCCCGGCGGCGAGGTTGACCATGCCCGATCCGAGGGACTGCATGCGCTTCTTGAACCGTGAAAAATGCGCGATGTCCCTGGTTTGGCGGTCCGCGATGACGATGTCGGCGCGCCCCCGAAGAATCGGCGCGAGAAGATCGGGGATCCGCTCCTGCGGGTATTGGTTGTCGCCGTCGGTGTTGACGACGACGTCGGCGCCATGGGCCAAGGCGTAGTCGACGCCGTCGCGGAAGGACCTCGCGAGCCCCTGGTTTTTGGCGTGCCGGACGATGTGCGTGACGCCGCAGGCGTGGGCCGCTCGAACGGTGCCGTCAGTCGATCCGTCGTCGATGACGAGGATCTCAAGCTCGTCGACGCCCTCGATCGCGCGGGGAATCGACTCGAGAACCATGGGAAGCGTCGTTTCTTCGTTGAAACAGGGTATTTGGACGAAGACCTTCACGGTTGCCTCCCACGCATGTCTTTCACATCGGCCTCCTCGCGTCGCTTTCACGATCGCCCCTCGCATCGGCCGGCGGAGCGGCGACGTCGGCGATTGGATCTCCTAAATCGGACCGTCTTGTCTGCATCCGACGGTCTGACCGCCTGAGTCTGACGGTCTGACCGCCTTGATTGAACAGACTAATCGCCGCTTGAGCGATTGTCGTCACAGCCTTTCAAGGGTACCATCCAGTAGTCTGATTGACATGAAGATCTCGGTCATCGGGTGTGGCTACCTCGGCGCCGCGCACGCCGTCGCCATGGCCAGCCTCGGCCACGACGTTGTGGGCATTGACAGCAACCGCACCAAGATTTTATCGCTCTCATCCGGACAGCCGACGATTCTGGAGCCCGGATTCGAGGGCCTGCTCAGGGAAGGCCTGGATTCTGGCCGGCTGGCCTTCTCCGCCGACCCCGAAGCGGCCGGCGGCGCCCGGGTCCATTTCATTGGAGTCGGGACCCCGCAGAAAGCGGATTCGCACGCCGCCGACCTCGCCTTCCTCGACGACGCCGTCGATTCGCTCCTCCCCTGTCTTCGCGAGGGCGACGTCGTGGCGGGAAAGTCCACGGTGCCCGTGGGGACCGCGGCGGCGCTCGAGCCCCGCATCCGGCGCGCGGGGGCCTCCCTCGTCTGGAATCCCGAGTTCCTGCGGGAGGGATCGGCGGTCAGGGACACCCTCGAGCCGGACCGGCTGGTCTATGGCCTGTCATCCGAGGAAGCGGACTGGCGCGCGGGCCGTGACGCCCTCGACGAGTGCTACGCCGCGCTCCTCGCCGCGGGCGTCCCCCGCCTGACGATGGACTTCGCCACAGCCGAGCTCGTCAAGGTCGCGGCGAACTCCTTCCTTGCAACGAAGATCTCCTTCATCAACGCGATGTCCCAGGCCTGCGACGCCACCGGCGCCGACGTCGTCAAGCTCGCCCGAGCCCTGGGATTCGACGAACGCATCGGGCATCGGTTCCTGCGGGCGGGAATAGGGTTCGGCGGCGGCTGCCTGCCAAAGGACATCCGCGCGCTGCGGGCCCGGGCGGAGGAGCTCGACCTGCACGAGGCCTTTGGCTTTCTCGCCGAAGTCGAGCGCATCAACGACGGCCAGCGGGCTCGAACCGTCGGAATCCTCGAGGGCCTCACAGGCGGCCTCGCGGGCCGCAAGGTCGCCGTTCTCGGGGCGGCGTTCAAACCCGACACGGACGACATCCGCTCGTCGCCCGCGCTGAGCATGGCGGCTGCGCTCGTCGGACGGGGCGCGCGCGTGACGATCACAGACCCCGCGGCTTCGGCGCAGGCGGTCGCGACCGAGGTCGAAGGCGCAGCGTTCTCCTCCGACGTCGAGGCCGCCGTCGCCGGCGCCGAGGCCGTCCTTCTGTGCACGGAATGGGAGCAGTACGTGCGGCTCGACCCCGCCCGAATCGGGGAGCTCGTGAGCGAGCGGATCGTCGTGGACGGGCGCAACGCCCTCGACCCCGACGCGTGGAAGCGCGCCGGGTGGACCTATCGAGGCGTCGGCAGGCGCTGAGCCAAGCGTTCTCGCAGCCGAACAGAAGGCGGCGCCCAGACAAAAGGCGGCGGTCAGACAAAACAGATAGACTTGCCCAACGATCGATCTTTCTTGCCCATTGACAGAGGAGAGGAAACGCATGCGCGTTCTCATCACGGGAGGCGCCGGCTTCATCGGCGCGAACTTCGTTCATTCCACGGTCGAGTCGATGCCCGACGCCGACGTCGTCGTCCTCGACAAACTGACCTACGCAGGGAACCCGAAGTCCATCGAGGGGCTGGACCGCGTCGAACTGGTCGTGGGCGACATCGCGGACCCCGACACCGTGGACCCGCTAGTCAAGGACGCCGACGTCGTCGTCAATTTCGCCGCCGAGTCGCACAACGACAACTCGCTGAACGACCCGAGCCCGTTCATCCGCACGAACATCGAGGGCACCTTCCGGCTTCTTGAGGCCGTTCGCCGCCACGGAACGAGATTCCACCACATTTCCACCGACGAGGTCTACGGCGATCTGGAGATCGGCGACCCCCGTCGGTTCAAGCCCGGCGACCCGTACGCGCCGTCGAGCCCCTACTCCTCGTCGAAGGGGGCCTCGGACCTGCTGGTGCGCGCATGGGTGCGCTCTTTCGGCGTCCCCGCAACGATCTCGAACTGCTCGAACAACTACGGCCCCTATCAGCACGTCGAAAAGTTCATTCCGCGCACGATCACGAACATGATCGACGGAATCCGCCCGCGCGTCTACGGAACGGGCGAGCAGGTGCGCGACTGGATCCACGTGCGCGACCACAACACCGCGGTGTGGGAGATCATTGACAAGGGCCGCATCGGCGAGACCTACCTGATCGGGGCCGACGGCGAGAAGAACAACCTCGAAGTGGTTCAGATGATCCTCGCGGAATTCGGCCGCGAGGCCGACGATTTTGACCACGTCAACGATCGCCCCGGCCACGACCAGCGCTACGCGATTGACAACTCCAAGCTCGTCGAGGAGACCGGCTGGAGCCCGAGCTTCGCCGACTTCGCGGCCGGGCTGCACGACACCGTCGAGTGGTACAAGGCCAACGAGGACTGGTGGCGTCCGCAGAAGGACGACGTCGAGGCCAAGTACGCCAAGACCGGGCAGTAGTTCGGAGGAGGCCGCCGGCCGGGAGTTCTGAGCGGCGCATGCACGATGAAAGTTCCTAACTGCAAGTTCCATAATCTGGAACTTGCAGTTAGGAACTTTCATGCGTAGGTACTTTTCATGCAGGTGCTGTTCTCGCATGCAAGTGCTTTTCATCGGCAACAATCTGACTAAACGGCCGCCGGAGCAGGATCGGCTGCGGCGGCTGCGACCGGTGCGGGGTCGGTCGCAGCCGCGGCATTGGCCTCGCCAGAATGAGCCGATCAGCCGCATTCGCTCAGCAGATCCGACTCGCCGATTCGACCAGCCGGGTCGGTCCCGGAACGGTCCGATCCAGCCTCGCCAGATCAGCCTCGGCGGACGCCGAAGGTGTCGACCCGGTTTCCGTCCCAGTCGCCGACGAACGCCCTGTCGCCGACCCGTCCGTAATCGATGACGCGGTCGGCGTCGCCGTTGTGGAGGCTCCTGGAGACGTAGAAGGTCTTGCCGCGGCGCACCGCGAGCGCGTCTTTGGCCGATCCGCCGAAGTGGCCGACGAAGACTTCGTCGTCGGCCCTGCCGTAGGGAACCACCCTGTCCGCCGGGCCCGAAGACATCGTGTTGCGAATGTGATACTCGTTGCCTCGACGCACGGCGAAGGTGTCGCGTCCGTCGCCGTCCCAATCGCCGACAAGCACGACGTCGCCCGGTTTGCCGTAGGCGATCGTGTAATCGGCGGTGGTCGCGCCGACCTTGTTGGAGACGTGGAAGACGTTGCCTCGACGTATGGCGAGCGAATCTTTGCCGTCGCCGTCCCAGTCGCCCACGTAATACTCGTCGCCGGGAATCCCATAGGCGGCGGTGAACTTCGGGGCCGCTGTGGGCGCGCTGACGTTGTTGACGGCGAAGGTGTTGCCCCTGCGCAGGGAAACCGTGTCTTTGCCGTCGCCGTCCCAGTCGCCCACGATCTCGGTGTCGGAACTCAACCCGTAGGTGAATGTGTGGGTGGCGTTGCCGCTCCACGCGTTGTTGAGGTAGTAGGTCGGGGACGACGGCTGGGGCGCCGGCTGAGGCTGGGGCGCCGCGGCCGCCCCGCCCATGATCCTCTGGTACTTGGCCGCCGTCGCCGCGCGGATCTGATCGAGGTACCCGTAGATCGCACCGGGGCAGGATGTGGACTTGACGTCCTTGTGCCCGACGATGCGGGGAAGGGCGCTTCCTGCGGGGAGCGCGGCGCCGGTGCCTCTCGGAACCGTCATCGTGCCTCGGCTGCCCGGATTGACGCCGCCGAGAACGAAGCGCGCGGCGATGACGTCGGAAAAGGTTTCGCGGATGAGCGGTGTGACGCTCGCCGCCGAACTGTAGGTGCCCAGAACCGAAACCCCGAAGGTGCCCTGGTTGCGGGGGGCGGCGTGCGCGCCGGTCACCACTTTGCCGTGCGGGGCGGCGAGGGTGCCCGAGCGGCCCTCCCAACGCCCGCCGTACTTGTCGATGAGGACGTTGTATCCGATGTCGCCCCATCCGCGGGTGATCGAATGGTAGCTGTAGATGCCGCGAATAGTCGCCGGCACTTGCGCTTGGCTGTAGTTGTTCGACCCCGCCGTGTGATGGATGATCGCGCCTTCAAAGTTCTCGTAAGAACGCGGCCACGACATCTTCCTCTCGTCGGCTCCCCATGCCGAGCGCGGGTGGATGCGCGCGAGGTTGTCGGCGGCGGCGATCTGCGAGGTCGTCAGCTGCCGCGCCGCGGGCACGTCGGCCTTTGCCGCGGCGCCGGCCTTGCCTTCCGGGGAAGCCTGTCCTTGCGGGGAGGCTGCGGCAGCCGGGCCGCCGAATTGCGACGTCGAGGCTACGCCCGTCGCTTTGCCCGAGAGGATCGACTGCTTCTCGTCGGGGTTGGCGACCGGGGCGGTCAGGCTCTTGGCCGCGGGCTGTTGAGCCGCGGCGACCTTGCGGACGCCTGCGACATTCTTGGTCGGCCCCTCGCCGTTGACGAGGTTGACTGCGAGCCCGGCGGGAAGGCTGCCGCTTCCCTTGATGCGGATCTGCACGCCGGTCGACCCGCCGGAAACGTTGGCCTCCGTTCCGGGGCGCCCGCTCTCGCCCTCTTCGACCGAAAGGACGTACCAATCCGACCATCCCTTGGCGTCGAGAGTGCGCATCTCCACGGTGGCGCCGTTCGGCAAGGACTGGCCCTTGTTCCATGTCAGGCCGGCGACGGCGAATTCGTCGACGGAGAGCGGTTCGGAGACGAAAAGGTAGCCGCTGGGAGGCTCTGTGGAATCGGCCTTCTGGACCGGTTCGGCCTGCGGCGCCTCCTGCGCGGGCTCGGATTGGGCCGGCTGCGGCTGCGCCTGTTCGGGCTGCTGCGCCGGCTGAGGCGCCCCGCCCTGCTGCGAATCGGCGGGGCGCCGGGCAACCTCGTTCTGCGCAGAATCCGTTTGCGTCTGCTGCACGGAAGGCTGCTGCGCCGTCGGCATGCTTTCCGTCAAGCCCTCGGCGCCGTCCGTTTGCGCTGAGCCTTCGGGCTGCCCGGACCCGTCGGACGTCGCGGAATCGGCCGGCTGCGCGGAGGCGTCAGACTGCCCAAGTCCGTTGGCCGAAGCTCCGAGGCCGTTTGTCCGGCCCATCCCGGTCGAAGCCAGGCGGGCGCCTGAAGTCCGGGCGGCATAGCCGTTTCCCGCTCCGGATGCAGGCGCATCGGCCTGCGTTCCGGACTCCGCGCCGGCTTGAGCTTCGGACTCATTGCCCGTTCCAGTGCCCGAGGCGGTTGCGGCGGCAGCTTCCGAAGCCGTCAGGGCGGCGTCCTTGCCAGTTTGAGTCAAGGCGCCCGAGCCGTCTGTGATGGCAAGAGTCTGCGTTTTCTCCAAGCCGCTCTGCGGGGTCATCGGAATGTTGCCGTCGGCTGTCCCAGCCAGACCGGAAGCGGACGGCGCACGGTTGGCGTCGGCCGCCTGGTTGACGGCGGCCGATGCATTTCGCGCCCCGACAACCGGATTTTCTGAGGCGAACACGGGAGTGCTCACGAAGATGAGCGACGCGGCCAACGAAAGGCCGGCGAAGCGTCGAATGGTCATGCTTGATCCTCCAATTTTTCTCCCTCCAAAAGAGAAACGGTAATCCACTGTACATCACAGACTTAACAGAATACACATTTGTCACATTCGCAACATTTCAACCTAAATGCGCACCATGTGAGGTATAAGCGCACACGAACCGATGCGGCTTTGCCACAGCCACGCAGCCCGCATTTCGTCATTTTTACAGGCATCCCAGAGGCCCCTGCAAGCCTCGACGACGTCCACCGAACCCGAAAACGCCCACAAACACCGCTGGGCACCCGGACACAGCGGCCACGCCCGTCAAGCATCTCGGCGCGCCAGAGCGTCTCTGCACCGTCCACAGGACGCCTCAGCAGGGCCCATAAGCCTCGCGGCGATTGGCGGGGCGGCCTCAGCGAAACGCGAAAGCCCCGGATTTCGCCGCGCTGCCAGCCTCATCGCAGCATCGACGCACCCGCCTTCGCACCCGCAGTTGCAATGTCCAGACACTTTTCTGGACGCTCAACCCAAGCAAGGCACTTTTCTTGGAATTTCACTCCAGAAACTCGGCACTCATCCCTAAAGGGCACACAAAATCGCGCTTCGACGCCCGCCGTAGCTCACGCCGGCCTTCCGCACGGCGCCCGCTTCCCTCGCCTCGCCGCGACGGCTATTTCCCGCTTCGCCGTGACAAACGGACAAGCAGCTCCTCCCGCGCCTTCAGCCCGGCTCGCAGCGCCCAGCGCAACGGCGCCTGCCAAGGCTTGGAGTACACGCCGTCGAGGTATCGGGCAGCCGAACGATGGTGCGCGCGGATCATGTTTTCAGGCTTGTTCCGCCAGCTAGCGCCTTGATCGTGCACCACTTCGGCGTCGGGAACGAAAACGCTCTGCCACCCCGCGGAGGCAAGCTGCTCTCCCAACGCCGTGTCCTCGAAGAACATGAAGTACGACTCGTCGAACCCGCCGACGGCGTCAAATGCCTCGCGTCGAAGCAGCAGGCACGATCCGGAAAGCCAGTCGACAACGTGGGCCCGCGTGGCGTCGGCGTTCTCGCGGTAGGCTCGCGAGAACGGGTTGTTCGGCCAAACCCCGACCAAAAGCGCATGCCCGACGCCGGAAACGAGTCGCGGGAACTTGCGGGCGGAGGGGTAGACGGTTCCCGCGCGGTCACGCACGAGCGGCCCGAAGGCTCCCCCTCGAGGCCACGCGGCCGCGGCCGCGATCAGCTTGTCGATGGCGTCGGGAAGAAAGACGACGTCGGGGTTGACGACGACGATCCACTCGGAATCCCGCAGATCAAACAAACCCTCGCCACCGGCCGACCCCTGCGCATTAAATGGCCGCCCGCCAAACGACCCCGCGGAGGGGTCGGGCGCAGCAGTGCCGACGCTTCGCTCGCGCAGCGCCTTTACACCGCGGTTTACCGCCGTTCCGTAGCCGAGATTCCGGCCTGGCCTGAGGACGGCGGCGCCATAAATCCGGCCCACGGCGTCGACCATTTCAGCGTCGGTCCCGTTGTCGACGATGACGACGTCGGCGGCTCTGTGCGTGGCCTCGCCGACGGACTCCGCCCACAACGCGAGCTCCTCCCCCGGATTGAAGGCGACAGTGACGATCCTCAGACGTTCGGTGTTCACTGAATAAGACTAACCTCCCGCGGCGCTTCGCGTTTCCAGCATCCGGCCCCCGCCCCCAGACGGACCGTTTCGGGGCCTCATGCGCCGGTATCGGGACGAAATCCAGCCCCCGCCCCCAGGCGGACCGCCATTGCGGCCCTTCCCGAAGTGCAACTTGGACGTCCGGCCCCCGCCGTCTCTAGGCGGACAGAAAGCACGTGGTCGTCTCGATCTTCGTCGCCCCTCTCCAACCCCCGCCCCCAGGCGGACGGAAAGCGCAGATGTTCACCTCCTTCACCCTCGACTGTGTCAAGCCTCCAACTGCTGTGAAAACCGCTACATTTCGCGGAAGACACTTACGTCGGCAGTCGTCGGCCACGCCTGCACATTTGGGTCGGATGTCCCGCGGGCGTTCTCGGACTTTGACCCGTTACTTCGCCGTCCACACTTATCGACATCGACGTCGGCCTCGGTCACACAAGTCCCCAACGGCAAGCATTCCCCGCTCCCCCACAGAAACGGCACGTACTATTGGCAAGGTGAGTAGAAAACAACGCGATGCCGCCCATATGGCGGCCGGCCGTCGATCACGGCACATTTTCAGGATTGCGGCACTGTGCCTTTCCGCGCTCCTGCTGACAGGTGCTTCGGCCCTTGTTTTCATGTACATCCGCCTGAACGGCAACATTGATAAGTACGATCCAAAAAGGGACCTCGGCAGCGATCGCCCCACAATCGACAAGCAAGCCGGAAAGTCGGTGAATTTCCTCCTCATCGGATCGGATTATCGCAGCGGAGAGTCGGACGTGGACGGAGCCGGGTCTTCGGGCGACGTGGTTGGAATGCGCTCAGACACGACGATGCTCGTGCATGTTTCCGCCGACCGCAAACGAGTCGAAGTCGTCTCCATCCCCCGCGACACCCTCGTCGACATTCCCGAATGCAATGTGAGGGACAAAGACGATGACGACAAGGTCCTCTACACCACCGAGCCTCAAAAGAACGCTCGATTCAACACTGCCTTCGCCAAAGGCGGCGCCAAGCTCAACACCGGGTCGGCAGCGGCATGCACAATGAAAACCGTTGAGAAACTCACCGGAAAGAGGCTGCGCATTGACAATTTCATGGTTATCAACTTCGCCGCTTTCAAAGGAATCGTGAACGAGCTTGGAGGAGTGCCTTCGTACTTCCCCGAGGACGTCAACGACAAGGAGGCAGGCCTCAAGGTCAAGGCGGGATGCCGCCTTCTCGACGGCGACCAAGCGCTGGCCTTGGCCCGAGCCCGCAAAAGCCTGGGCGACGGTTCAGACCTCGGCAGAGTGAACAGACAGCAGGAGCTAGTCAGGACCATTCTGGCTGAGGCCATGAATCTTGACTTAGTCGGGAATGCGACCAAGCTGTACAGCATCCTTGACGCCACCACTAAAAACATCGCCGCCAACAAGGAGTTCGGAGACATCCGGAATCTCGCGGGCCTAGCCTCGTCCCTTCAGAATGTCGCCCCGAGCGACGTCAAATTCCTCACGATGCCTTTCGAGCACAAGGGCGCCTACGTCGTCCCGCGCAAAGAGGCGGACAAACTTTGGGCGAGCATAGCCAAAGACAAGCCCGTGACGATGACGGTCGACCCGGCCGAAGGCACCGTCACGGACAGCGAGTCTCCTTCCGAGACTCCCGCGAGCCCGGGAGGAAGCGCGGAGAACGCCGCCAAGGAAAGCCCGGCCTCGCCCAAGGCTTCCCAATCGGCCAAGTCTTCCCCCTCAAGCACGACGACCCCGGTTTGCACTAGGAAGAATGCCAAGTAAGCGGGTGCCTTATGACACAGCCTCCGTCTTTCGAGCCTGCCAGAAAAGCCGTGCGTCCAGACCCCTCGGGAGCCAAAGAGGTGGTCGGCGGCCGCTCCGGCAGCACGTCTGAGCAACTTCAAGAATGGGCCGCGATCGACGGCCGCCCACCGCAACGTCAGCGCTCTCTGCTCGAAAAGGAGCTCGGAATCGACCCGAACGAGCAGCGCGGTTCTGCTCAGCAGGTCGGGTCCGCAGCGTCGGCTTCCGAAGCCTCTCGGAGCGCACGCCGCTCCGGGTCCACGAGCATCGCTCGGCCCGGCGGAAGCGCGCGGCGCCTTGACGAGGATCCCGTCGCGGATGCGCCTGGCCCGTCCCAACCTTCTTCCTATCCTCCCGCCTCGCGAGACGCGCCGTCGACGTCGTCGCAGCGGCCTTCGAGCGGCGCCTCCAATCTGTCGGGCTCTCAGAATCCACAGGGATCGGGTGCGCTCGGCGGCGAGCCCCTTCCGGCTCCTACAGAGCCTTTCCGAGCTGCGCAGCCTCAGGGTCCGACGTCGCCTCCCGGTTCTCCCGAGCCGCCGCGCGGCCCGGGAGAACCGGGAGGCGGGCTCTATCCGCCGTCGAAGCCTCGCCGCAGGCACCCTTGGCGCCGCCGCATAGGCATCGCCCTCGTCGTCCTTCTAGTGCTTCTCATCGCCTGGCCCGCGTATCTCATCCATTACGGAAACTCGAAGCTTCACGACGTCGACGCGCTTTCCGACAAGGCCGACACCCCCGGCACGACGTACCTCGTGGTCGGCTCCGACAAGCGCGAGAAGGGCGCGATCGACGATCCCACCGCCGGGCAGCGTTCGGACACGATCATGCTCCTGCACGTCCCCGAGTCCGGCAAACCGGCCCTCGTCTCCCTTCCCCGCGACGCCTACGTGACAATCCCCGGCAACAACGCCGGCAAGCTCAACGCAGCCTATTCGATCGGCGGGCCCAAGCTGCTGGTGCGCACCGTCGAGGAATTGAGCGGCCTGAAGGTGGACCACTACATCGAGGTTTCCATGGGCGGGGTCCAATCCCTCGTCGAGGCCGTCGGCGGAGTCAATCTATGCTACGACGCCGACGTCAACGACCACGACTCGGGCCTGGTGTGGACTAAGGGCTGCCACGACGCCGACGGCCCCACGGCCCTCGCCTTTTCCCGAATGCGCAAGTCCGACCCTCTCGGAGACATCGGCCGAGCGCTCCGCCAGCGCCAGGTCGTCTCAAAGGTCGTCTCCAAGGCGGCCTCGCCCTCCACGTTCATCAACCCGATTCGCCAGCGGTCCCTCGTCGGCACCGTGGCCGAGCATCTGACCGTCGACCCCGACACCGGGATGGTCGCTCTGGGCAGGGCGGGATGGAGCATTCGCAAGGTCATGGGCCCCGACGGGCTCATGGGCGCGCCGCCCATTTCGAGCATGAACTACCGGGTGGGCCAGCAATCGGCCGTGCGCCTCGATCCCGCCAAAATCGACGGATTCTTCGAGAAACTCCGCAACGGGACCCTGACGTCGAACGACTTCTTCTCCCCGCTGTAAGGGCGCGAGTCGCCGCAGCGGCAGCTGCGGTCAGCTGTGTCAGCGGGCACGATCCGTTGCGGCAGTGCGCGCTTCGCCGCCGTAAGGCGCGAGATACGCGAACGCCTCAGCCCGATGAGCCGTTCAGCCCCCGAGCTTGCCGCGCAGCGCGGCCCCTTTGGCCTTGGCCGTATCCCTGAGGCCGTCCTGGAATGCCGCCATCCGATCGCGAACGTCCCGGTCCGCCGGGGCGCTGCCGATGATCCGCGCGGCGAGAAGCCCGGCGTTCCGCGCCCCGGCGATCGACACCGTCGCCACCGGCACACCCGCCGGCATTTGGACGATCGACAGGAGCGAGTCCATTCCGTCAAGATGCCGCAGCGGCACCGGGACGCCAATGACGGGCAACGGCGTCAAGGCGGCCAGCATTCCCGGAAGATGGGCCGCGCCCCCCGCGCCCGCGATGATCGCGCGAAGCCCCCTCTCGCTTGCCTCGCGCCCATATTCGACCATGTCTTCGGGCATCCGGTGCGCCGAGACGACGTCGACCTCGTAGGCGATCCCGAACTCGTCAAGCGCCGCGGCGGCGTCTTCCATGACCTTCCAGTCAGAATCCGAGCCCATGACGATTCCAACGATTGCGTTCATGCCTCGATTTTCTCACGAGGGGCGCGGGTCCGCTTCCTCACAAGGGCTGCGCGGCCGCGGCTCCCGCCCTCTCCCCGTCCGAAAATCACGGGTTCAGCCCCGCGCGGCCGCCTCCCGCTGGCGCGGCACGCCCCGCCAGCGTCTCGGCTGCCCCGCGCGCCTGGGCTCTCGCAGCATCCAGATCGACGCCGCACACGGTGACATGGCCCAGCTTGCGGCCCGGCCTCACCTCCTTGCCGTACACGTGAATCTTCGCCGACGGGTGCGAGGACATCGCCTCGGGGTAGGCGTCGCGGGGGTCGTCGAGCTCCGAGCCGAGCAGGTTGACCATCACGGCCCAGGGGGCGAGCGATTCGGTCGATCCGAGGGGCAGGTCGAGCACGGCCCTCAAGTGCTGCTCGAATTGGCTCGTCACCGCGCCTTCGATCGTCCAGTGGCCGGAGTTGTGCGGACGCATCGCCAGCTCGTTGACCAGAACGCGCCCGGATTGGTCGACGAACATTTCGACAGCGAGAATCCCCACCACGCCGAGCTCCTCGGCGATCGTCTTCGCGACGTCGGCGGCGCGCCGGGCGACGTCGGCGGAAACCCGCGCCGGCGCAATGGTCTCGGCGCACACTCCCCCGCGCTGGATCGTTTCGACGGCGCACCAGCATGCAATCTCGCCGCCCGGGCGCCGGGCAATGAGCTGGGAGATCTCGCACGTGAAGGGGACGAGCTCCTCAATGAGCAGCCCCTCGCCGCCTGCCGCAGCAAACCATTGGCCCACGGGGGCGGACGTCTCGTATCCGCCCCCGGCCGCCAGCCTGATTTCGGCGACTCCCTTTCCGTCGTACCCGTCGCGCGGAGTCTTGACGACCGCCCGCCCGCCGAGCTCTCGCAGCGCGGAGACGATCTCTTCATCGTTCCTCGCGGCGAACCAGCGCGGGCACTCGATTCCCGCGTCGGTCAGCCTTCGCCGCATGAGCAGCTTGTCCTGAGCAAAGGCGAGCGCGGAGGCGCCGGGGCGCACGGGTGCGACGGCGGCCGCTGCGGCAAGGATCTCGTCTGGCACGTGTTCGTGTTCCACGGTCACTGCGTCGACGCCGCGCGCGAGGGCCAGGACGGCGTCGGCGTCGTCGGCCGCCCCCACGACGGAAAGCGGGACGACCTGGCCCGTGGCGCCGTCAGGCGCTTCGACCAGAGCGCGCAGCTCGATTCCCAGGGCGATGGCCGCCTCTTGCATCATGCGGGCCAGCTGCCCTCCGCCCACGACGCCGACCCGCGGCGCACCCGCGGCGGCCCCCGTCCCGATGACTTTGCTATCGGACACGTCTCCTCCTGTGCTTTTCACATGTCAGCCTATGTATTTTTCTCATTATCCCCGGTTAGACTTACGTGGTGCTGTCGAATCTCATACACAAACTTCTGCGGGGCCAGACTTTCCGAGAGTGGTTTGTCGAGTTCTTACAGTTTTGCACCGTAGGCTTGGGCGCCTACATCGTCGACGTCGGCCTTTTCAATCTTTTGGCCTACTCGCTTCCGATCGACCTCCCCGGGGACAAATCGCTCACCGCCAAGATCGTCTCCGTGACCGTTTCCGTGATCTTCGCCTGGGTCGCCAACAGGCTGTGGACTTTCAAGAAGAGGCGCAACGAGAACAAGGGCCGGGAATTCGCCATGTTCGCGCTGGTGAACCTCGGCGGCCTGCTCATCGCCCTCGGCTGCCTGGGCTTTTCCCGCTACGTCCTGCATTTGACCACCCAGTTTGCGGACAACGTCTCCGGCAACGTCGTCGGCCTCGTGCTCGGCACGGCCTTCCGATACGTCATGTACCGCTATTTCGTCTTTTCCCCGGCCTCCCACAGCGAGAAGGTCGCCTCTTGCGGCGAGAAAAAGGCCGACGCCTAAAGATTTTCAACAAGTCCGACGGCGAAGCAAACGCGCGTGCCAAATTGGACACCGGCAGATCCCGATGGCTGCCTCATCTTCACCCTGGCTTGACTTGTCTGCCGTCTGCTCTTTCTGCGTCTGCCCGCAAGAGCTTGATCAACCGCCGCAGCCTCGGCCGTCTCGGAACGCCAATCGATTGTCATAAAATGCGCTTCCGCTTTGGCAGAGGCGGATAAAATCGTCTATCGGCGCCGCCTGCGCGCGCCCACTGAGACGATCGCCCCCGCCGGGAGGATCTCCTGCGGATTGATCGATTTCGGGACGGCGTTGAGGGTCAGCCGGAAGATCGGCGGCGCCGCCTGCGCCAGCTCGAGCCTGCCGCCCGCGCCCTCGGCGAGGCTGCGCGCCAGCGGAAGGCCGATTCCCGTTGATCCGCCGGTCGAAACGCCCTTGTTGAAAATCGCGTCGACGAGGTCCTCGCGAATGCCCTCGCCTTCGTCGGAAATGTCGATCACCACTCCCTTGCCGACCTTCCGCGCCGCGACCTTCGTGGTCCCCCCGCCGTATTTGAGGGAGTTCTCGATGAGGGTCGCGACGATTTGCGCCAGAGCGCCGGGGGTCGCGAGAACGGCCACTCCGGCGTCGTCCTCAAATACGAGGCGCCTGTCGGCCTTGGCGAAGGAGCGCTCCCACTCGTCGGCCTGCTGTTCGAAGAGCCTGAAGAGGGAGACGGCCTCAGTGCTGGTCTCGACGGCGCGGGAGGAGCGCAGCAGATCGGTGACGACGCCGGTGAGCCGCTCCACCTGTTCCAGGCACGAGGCGGCCTCCTGGCGGACCTCCTCTTGGTCGGAAATGTACTCGATCTCCTCGAGCCGCATCGACAGGGCTGTGAGCGGCGTGCGCAGCTGGTGCGAGGCGTCCGCGGCGAACTGCCTCTCGGCCGCAATGCGACCGGCCATGCGGTCGGCTGTTCTCACGAGCTCCTCGTAAACGAGGTCGATCTCCTCTATCCCGGACTTCTTCATGCGCGGGCTCGCCTGGCCGGCGCCAATCTGCTCCGCGGCCGCGGCGAGGTAGATGAGCGGCGCGGATATCCTCCGCGACTGGCGGCGGGCCAAAGCGACGGCCACGGCGAAGGACACAGCGACGGCGGCGACGGCAAGGGAAATGAACAAGCCGATTCTGCGCCACACGGCGCTTCGCTCTATGCCCACCGTCACCCGCGCCCCCGAGGTTCCCATGGCCGTGTGCTCAATGGCGTCCTCGTCGGTTTGCGCGCCGACCTGGGCCTCCTCCCCCGAGATCGCGACGCGGACGTACATGGGGTATGTCGCACCGTCGACGGTTGCGCGCATGACGTCAAGGGGCAGAACGTCGAAGTTGCCCTGCTGCCCTCTGCCCTTCAGCCCTTGGCGCTGATCCGAGACGTTCTTGTCGACGACGTTGGCGATCTGCGTCGCCCGGCGATGGACGTCCTCGTCTGCGCTGCGGAGAATGTACAGCGAGCCCAAGGCCATTCCCGGCAGGCCGAGCAGGAGGACTGCGACCGTCACGGCGACCGTCGTCATCGTGAGGGCCCGCCTGCGCACCGCTCACTCCCTTTCGAGACGGAATCCCACTCCGCGCACCGTCGAAATGTAGCGCGGATCCGAGACGGAATCCCCGAGCTTCCGGCGCAGCCAAGAGACGTGCATGTCGAGCTTCTTCGAGGCGTCGTCCTCCGGCGCGTCCCACACGTCCCGCATGATGTCGGCGCGGGAAACCGCCTGCCCGGCGTTGCGCGCGAGGGCAACGAGCAGGTCGTACTCCTTGCCGGAGACCCCGAGCTCCGTCGTTCCGCGGATGACCCTGTGGGCGGGAACGTCGATGACCAGATCCTGGACGCGGATGACGTCGCTCTCGCTCGCCTCGCTTCGGCGCAGCACCGCGCGGACCCGCGCGAGGAGCTCGGCGAGTCGGAAAGGCTTGGTGACGTAGTCGTCGGCCCCGGCGTCGAGTCCGACGACCATGTCGACCTCTTCCGAACGGGCCGTGAGGATGAGAATCGGAAATATCCACCCTTGGGAGCGTGCATGGCGTGCGACGTCAAGACCGTCCATGTCGGGAAGTCCGAGGTCAAGGATGGCGATGTCCACGCCGCCGCCCATCGCCTCTATGGCCCCCCGGCCGGTCTCCGCCAAGTGCACGTCGTATCCCTCCCGCCCGAGGGCGCGCAGGAGTGGTCCGGAGATCGCGGTGTCGTCCTCTACAAGAAGCATCTTCGTCATGAGCTGATTCTAATGCAATTCCGTTACAATTTACCTCCCCGCCTTAGGAAATCTTTACTTTTAAAACACCGACTCGGAGGCAGTCGCTTTCCCAGACCTTAACGGCGCTCCCAGTTCATAAAGGACGCATGCGCAAAAGGCCGTCCCTTCGCTCGCGTACAAGCCGATTCCGCCGCCCCGGCGGCGGCCCGAATCGCGGCAGTTTCCTCAGGCGCCGCGCTGGCGCCGGGCGCTCGCCCAACAGAAGCCCGTCACGACGAGGGCATCCTCCGCACCTCGACCGCCTCGATCTTTCCGAAACCTTGAAGATTCGGGCTTCCGGCCGGAACGAGCGTGTAGCGTCCCGGCATGAGCGAACGCAAGGTTTCCGCGGTTTCGCTGTCGGTCAGGATCGTCCCGGATTCGGCGACGTCGACCAAACGCGAGGCGAGATTGACCTTGGGCCCGAATATGTCGCCGAAGCGCGAGACGACGCCTCCCCACACGATGGAGGCTCGCACCGGGAGCATGCCGGGCACCTTCCGCAGCTCGTCGACGACGTTCGTCACCACCCGCGCGCCCGTGTCGAGGTCGTCGGCGATGTAGAGGAAGGCGTCTCCGATGCTCTTGACCACCCGCGCGCCGTGGGCGTGGATGGCCATGCGGCATGTGAAGTCGAACTCCTCGACGAGCTCGATGAACTCGGCCGACCCCAGCTCGTTCGATCTATTCGTGAAAGCCACCATGTCGATGAATCCGAAAGCCCTGCGCAGAGTGACGTCGGAGGCCTCGGTCAGCTCCATTTGCGAGACTTCCGTCTCGCTGCGTCGGAGAAGGGCCACCATGTGGCGCCTCCATGAGTATTCCATCTGCCGGCGCAGATAGTCCTCGTAGTCGATGATGTTGTCGAGCACCCAGAACCTTGCCGAGATCCCGTCAAGCCCAAGTTCCCTGCGGGCATAATCGACGAGCACCTCGTGCTGCCAAAGAACGAGGCGGTCGGACATGTGGGATTGGGCGCGATTGAGCGACTCCAAGGTTTCGTGGGTCAGCAGGCCCGAGCGAAGCGCCTTCGCGTGAAGCCGCATGGCCTCGACGTCGCCGTCGGTGAATATCCGTTTCTCGCGACTCTCCGAGACCGTGGGAAAGCCCATGGCCAGCCAGAAGCGGAGGGCCGTTTCGACGTCGAGCCCCGCGAGCTCGGCCGCCTGCAGGAGGGAATACCGCTCCCCTCCGCCGAGCATGCCGCGCGCATGCCGTTCGACGGTGTTGAACGGCGCGCTTTCGTCGGCCTGTCGACTCTGATCGTCCCGTCGGCACTCATTGACCGGCTGGCCTTGATCGTCCTGCCGGCTCTCGTCAACCGGCTGACCCTCATCGGTTTGCCGGCTCTGATCGGTTTGCCGGCTCGGATCGACCTGCCGATTCTCGTTGACCTGTCGGCTTTCGGCGTCGGAAAGCCTTTTCTCATTGCGGTCCACGACCTCACCCCCGGACCCGTTGTCCGTTTCCAGTCCTTTTACGCCGTGCAATTGTGTCACGTGCCTCCCTTGTTTTGTGCCTTCAATCACACACTATACGGCACGGAGGAGGCCGGCGTCACGCATTGTGGGCGGGCGTCGCCCGTCGAACGGCGGCTCGGAGGAGATCGGAGCCCCAAAAGGCCTGCGGAAACGGAGGAGGCCGGCGCCCGCGCCTCACCGAGCCCGCGACGACCGACGCTTGACCCCGACTGCCGCGGCCGCAGTCCCTCAGCCCGAAGACTCCAAGGACTGCGCTCGCAGACAAGAGGGCTGAGCCCATGGAGTCAGCCAGCCGCTTTCCTCGCCTCGAAAAGGCGCCGGGGATTGCGCCGGCGGAAAATGCTCCTATGGCTCCAAGGGCCCGAGTCGATAAACTTGATCCATGACGAACACCCGCACCCCCAGCGACATCGACGCGCTCGCGAACAAGTACTTTCACGCAGACCTCGCTTTGTCTCCCGAAGCTGCCACCGTCGTGGGCACCGACGACGCCGACCACGGCGCCCTTTCAGACTATTCTCCCGCCGGCGTGGACGAGCAGCGCAGCTTGATATCCGGCACCCTCGCCAAGCTCAACTCCCTCCCGATCACCGACGACGTCGATCGGATCACCGTGGCGGCGATGAACGAACGCCTCGGGCTGGAGCTCGAGCTCATCGACTCCGGCGAGAGGTGCGGCGAGATCAACGTCATCTCTTCGCCCATCCAGGGCGTCCGCGACATCTTCGACCTGATGCCCACCGAGACCGAGGCCGACTGGGACAACATCAACCGCCGCCTCGGCGTCGTCGCCGAAGCCCTCGAAGGCTACAAGGAATCCCTGCGGCGGCGAATCGCCTCCGGGCCGGCGATCCCGGCGCGCCAGATCGAGAGGTGCGCGGAGCAGTGCGAAGGCGCCGCCGGCTCGGCCTCCCCCTTCCTCCATCTGGTGAGCAAGAGGCCCGAAGTCGCCGCGAACGCCGACTCGGCGCGCGTGGCCTATGGCCAGCTCGCGGAGTTCCTGCGGCAGACGGCATTGCCGACGGCGGTGGAGGAAGACGCCGTGGGCCGCGAGCGCTACAGCCTCTTCTCGCGCCACTTCCTGGGCGCGGACATCGACCTCGACGAGACCTATGAGTGGGGGAAGGCCGAGCTCGCGGGGATCGTCGCGGAGCAGGAGAGGATAGCGCGCGAGCTGTACGGCCCCGGCGTCGGCGTGCGCGAGGCGATGGAGAGGCTCGATTCGGACCCCAAGCGCAAGCTGTGCGGCGTCGAAGCCCTGCAAAAGTGGATGCAGGAGACGGCGGACGCCTCGGTTGACGCGATGTCCCAGCATTTCGACATTCCCGAGCCGCTGCGCACGATCGAGTGCTGCCTGGCGCCGTCGGGGACCGGAATCATCTACTACACGGGGCCGACGGGCGATTTCTCACGACCGGGCCGCATGTGGTGGTCCGTGCCCTCCGGTGTCACGGAGTTCGCGACCTGGAAGGAGAAGACCACCGTCTACCACGAGGGCGTTCCCGGCCACCACCTTCAGATCGGGCTCGCGACGTATATGCGCGATTCGCTCAACGACTGGCGTCGCAGCGGATGCTGGGTGTCGGGCCACGGCGAGGGCTGGGCCCTTTACGCCGAGCAGCTCATGGCCGAGCTCGGGTACATGGACGAGCTGGGCGACCGCATGGGCGTGCTCGACTCGATGCGGCTGCGCACCTCCCGCGTGGTGGTGGATCTCGGCGTCCACCTGCGCAAGGACGCCGGCCCGTGGGGCGAGGGCGCGTGGGACGCCGATTCGGCCTGGCGCTTCCTGCGGGAGAACGTCGCCAGCGACGACGCCTTCCTGCGCTTCGAGCTCAACCGCTACCTGGGGTGGCCGGGGCAGGCGCCGTCGTACAAGATCGGCCAGCGCATCTGGACGCAGCTTCGCGAGGAGGCCCGGGCGAAGGAGGGCGCGGACTTCGACCTCAAGGCATGGCACAACAGGGCCCTGTCGATCGGCTCGGTGGGACTGGACGTTCTGCGCGAGGCCTTGGCGTGAGCGGTTCCTCTCGGGAGCATGCGGGCGAAGACGGGCATGCCGGCGATACCGGGCATGGCCTAGCGGGCGAAGCCGGGCGCAGCCGTTTTGTCGATCTTTCCGGCGATGCGGATGGCGCCCACTCGCCGCGGAAGACGCGGACGCGAGGCGGCAGGCTCGGCCTGACGGGCAACGGACGGCTCCGGCTGGCTCTGGCGAGCAAGTCGCCCGCGCGGCTGGCCACGCTGCGGGCCGCGGGTTTCGACCCGCTCGTCCAGGTCTCCGACGTCGACGAAGAAGCCCTCCTCGAATCGGTCCGCGGCGGGCCGACGCAGAAGGTCCTCGCCCTCGCGACGGCGAAGGCCCGGGCGGTGGCGAATGACGCGCGCGAGGCGGCGGGGGCCGACATCGTGGTCGGCTGCGATTCGATGTTCGAGTTCGACGGCGAGGCAGTCGGCAAGCCCGGCAGCCCCGAAGCGGCGCGGGAGCGCATTGCGCGCATGGCCGGGCGCAGCGGAGTCCTCCACACGGGCCACCAGATCGTCCATCTGGAGAGCGGGGCGTCGCTGGGGGCGGTTTCCCACGCCGTCGTCCATTTCGCGCCGATGACCAACGCCGAAGTCGAGGCATACGTCGCCACCGAGGAGCCGCTGCACGTGGCGGGCGCCTTCACCGTGGACGGGCTGGGCGGACCGTTTGTCGAGAGGGTCGACGGCGACTATCACGGCGTGGTCGGCATCTCGCTGCCGCTGCTGCGCGCCATGCTCGCGAACTGGGACGTCTCGATCACCCGGCTGTGGCAGCCGCCGGTCAATACGGATGACGAAGCCGACGGCAAATCCGCCCCGGCGGGCGCCGCATCCAACCCGGCTAGCAATCCGCCGGATATTGCAAACTCGCCCACCGTCGAATCTGACCTGGCCGCCACGGATGGCACTGCATCCGACGGCGGTGTCGGCGGCGTCGCCGATCTGGGCGGCGCGGCAGGTCTGCCGACTTCCGCTTCGGGACGTACGAAACCCGGCGGCAAACCGTTGAGCGACAGGACGCCGTGCGCCAGACCGCTGCGCGGCAAGCCATACAGCGGCAGACGCCGCAAAAGCGCGGACGGCTTTATTTTGTGCCCCTGCGGTTCCGAACACTGGGGCTTGGCGGGCGCCGCGGGGATCCTCGCCTTCCGCGAGCGCGAATCGATCGAGGTGCTCGTGCAGCTGCGCGCCGAATGGTCGCATTCGGGCGGGACGTGGTCGAACCCGGGCGGGGCGATTGACTGGTCGGAAACCCCGCTGGAAGGCGCGCTGCGCGAATTCGAGGAGGAGACGGCGATCGGCGCGGGCAGCCTCGACGTGGTCGGCAGCATCGTGCGCGACCACGGCGACTGGCGCTACACGACGTTCGCAGCCCGCTGCAAGACGGCCGAACCCGTGCCCAACGACGAATCCCTCGCGCTCGAATGGGCGCCCCTCGACGATCTGCTGGAGGGCCGCCTCGACCGGCCCGTGCACCCCGCCTTCGCCGAGGACCTGCCGCACCTAGCTGAGGTTATCCGCGGCGCTGCAAGCTGACCGCCCCGCTTTTCGCGGCCATCGGTCTTTCCCCGTTCGCCAACCCGCCGTCAGCAGTCGACCGGTCGACCGACTCCCAGCGAACGCCTGCCATTCTCTTGGTAGGCTTGGGCGCATGAGTGCAAAGAACGCGTGGGGCCGAGGCCTGGCAACTGTTTCCGACGGACGTATTCTCGACGTGTGGTATCCGGAGCTCGGTTTCGGCGAGCCCGCCGAGGGCGCCGACCTCGAGCTGGCCGAGACCGAAGACCAGATTCGCGCGGTCCAGACGCGGGCCGTCACGACGTCGATCGACGTCGACGCCGCCCCCGAGAACGCCGCCGACGCCTACCTGCGCCTGCACTTGCTGTCCCATCGGCTCGTGCGCCCGAACGAGATCAACCTGGAGGGAATCTTCGGCGTCCTCGAAAATGTGGCGTGGACGAATCTGGGGCCCGTGGCCGTGGACAAGCTGACCGAGGTGCAGCTGCGCGCCCGCGCGGTCTGTGCGAACCTGCAGGTGCTCGGCGTAGACAAGTTCCCGCGGATGGTCGATTACGTCGTGCCTTCGGGCGTGCGCATCGCCGACGGCAACAACGTGCGCCTGGGCGCGCATCTGGCCGAGGGAACCACCGTCATGCACGCCGGTTTCGTCAATTTCAACGCGGGAACCCTGGGCAACGCGATGGTCGAGGGTCGGATTTCGCAGGGAGTGGTGATCGGCGTCGGTTCCGACATCGGCGGCGGCGCCTCCACGATGGGCACGCTCTCCGGCGGCGGCAAGGAACGGGTGCGCGTGGGCGAGCGCTCGCTCGTGGGCGCGAACGCGGGAATCGGCATCGCGCTCGGCGACGACTGCATTGTTGAGGCCGGCCTGTACGTCACGGCCGGAACGAAGGTCACAGTCCTTCCCGCCAAGGGCGAGGGCGGCGAACCGCGCGTGGTCTCGGCCCGCGAGCTTTCCGGCGCAAACAACATCCTGTTCCGCCGCAATTCGATCACCGGCGCCGTCGAAGCGGTCCCCCGCACGGGCACGGGAATCGAGCTGAACTCGGCGCTTCACGCCAACTGACCGGCCCGCGAGTCAAGGCCGTCTGCCATTGGCTCATGGCCCCCTCACTGACAGGTCCCGCGCATAAGCGACAGTTCCTGCACCTTAAGCGACAGGTTCCAAACCCTCTAAGCCGTCTCGCCAGAGGTCTGCCCGCCACGGCGGACCTCTTTAGCGGCTTTGAGGCATTCCTCAGGATCCACGTCGTACTCGCCAAACGCCTGTGCATCGGCGACGATGTCGCTCAGTGCCTCCTCGGCTGCCCGTCGCTGCCGTTTCTGGTACTCCAGCCGTCCGTCAGGCAGAGTCGGCGGTGCCGCCGCTTCCGAAAGAACGGGATCTCGCCGTCATCAAGGATGCGTATAAGCGTTGGCCGCGAAACCCCAAGCAGATCCGCTGCCTGTTGCGTTGAGAGCATCGTGCGCTGCGGAACGACGCTGACCGCCGTCCCCTGACGCGTTGCCTCGACTACATGCCTGAGAATGTCGACCGCCTCAGCAGAAAGCTCGACGGCTTCCTTTCCCAACACCAGTCGAGCCCTTTCACTTCTTTCAGCCATGGCAGTGTCGGCGAGACGCTGAAGCTTCTGACTGAACTCTGGATCGGCGTTCTGATTGAGCTCTTCGGAAAGAAATGTTCTGCTTTCAAGGGCTTCGGGCATCACTCATCCTCCTGGACGTGCCGGCAAAACAGTTAGACTTTTCGTTTTGTTCGTTTCAATCGTACTGTTCGTTTTGCCTCTGTTCCAAGATTGATAAGACTGATCCTTGTTCTTCATTGAGACAGACCCGATTCTTCATCGCAATAGATCCGACGAAAACTGAGCAAATATCTCAACAAGCCCTTGGCGGCAGCTCCTCCGTTGTCGCTAACCCTGCCGCAGCTAGCCCCGCAACAGTGCCTCGGGCAGGTGCGGCAGACGGCGGACCGCTTCGTCAATGGCGGGGTCGGTCGCCGTGAGGGAGATTCGCACGCGGTCGCGCCCGGCCTCGCCGTAAAAGTCGCCCGGGGCGACGACGATGCCCAGATCGGCGCACGCCCGAACGATGTCCCAGCCTGTCGGCGCCTCTACCACGCTGCCGCCATCGTGATTAGAACCAGCCACACCGCCGGCAGCATCGGCGCCAAAATCACCAGCCGCACCATCGCCCGGCCGTTTTGCCGCGGCCCAAATGTAAAGCCCCGCCACGGACAGCGGGTCGTTGACCAGGCCCGCGGCGTCGAGCACTGCCAGGAGCTTCTCGCGCCTGCGCGCATAGACGGCCCGCTGCTCGGCCACATGCGCGTCGTCGCCCAGCGCCCACGTCATTGCGGCCTGCACCGGTCCGGGCATGAGGAATCCCGCGTGCTTGCGGATCTCGGCGATCGGCCCGATCATCGCCGGGTCGCCCGCGAGGAAGGCCGCCCGGTAACCGGCCATATTCGACTGTTTGGACAGCGAATACAGGCACAGGAGGCCCGCGACGTCGCCGTCGCACACCCGCTCGTCCAGGATCGACGGCGCCTCGGGAACGTCCCACGCAAGCTCGGCGTAGCACTCGTCGCTGGCGACCACGACGCCGCGCTCCCGCGCCCACGCGAGGATCGCCCGCAGGCGCTCCACGCCGAGCACGTGCCCGTCGGGGTTCCCCGGCGAGTTGAGCCAGAGCATGCTCATCGCGGGCCACGTCGAAGGGTCGGCGTCCGTGTCCACGGGCACGGGCTTGGCGCCAGCGAGGCGCGCGCCGACGTCGTACGTCGGATAGGAGGCGCGGGGAAAGCCGACGGCGTCCGCGGATCCCAAACCGAGGAGCGAGGGCAGCAAGGCCACCATTTCCTTCGACCCGATCGTGGGAAGCACGCCTGTCTCGGCGCGCACGCCGCGGCGTCGTTCAAGCCATCCGCGTACGGCCGCTCGCAGCTCGGCCGTTCCGACCGTCAGCGGATAGCCATGGGCGTCGGATGCGGCGTCCAAGGCCGCTCGCGCGCCGGAGGGGACCGAATCCACCGGCGTGCCGATCGTCAGGTCCACGACGCCGTCCGGATGCGCTGCGGCGCGCTCCCGCACCGGCACGAGCGAGTCCCAGGGGAAATCAGGAAGCTGAGCGCCGAGGAGTCCCATCACTCCCCCTGCGGCGGAAGTCCGGCGACGTACGGGTGGTCGCTGCCCGTGGGCCCCAAACGCTGGGCGCCGCCGGGCGAGCCGATGTCGTCGAAGAATTCGGCGTTGACCGACTCGAACACGGACCATTCCTCAGGAAGGTCGTCCTCATAGTAGATCGCTTCGACGGGGCAGACGGGCTCGCACGCACCGCAGTCGACGCACTCGTCGGGGTGGATGTAGAGCGTTCGCTCGCCCTCGTAGATGCAGTCGACAGGGCATTCGTCGACGCATGCGCGGTCCATGACGTCGACGCACGGAAGCGCGATGATGTACGCCATTTCCTTCCTTCTTTCGTTGCGACTACAAGCCTAGTCCTTGTAGGACCTTAGGGCCATGTGGTCACTTGCACACCACTCGATTGGTCGGCGAGTAGGTCCACTTGTAGTTCGAGTTTTCGTGGACCTTTCCGTCTCGCGAGACCTTCCGCGAGACGGTCACCGTGAAGCCCGGCCCCCCGGCCCCGGAGGGTTCGCAGTCGCGAGCCGGGTTGACCTTCGTCGTCGGCGCGACCTGGGCGTAGGGCTTCGACGTCGTCGTCTCGACGTCCCAGTACTTCGTCGACCAGAGCTTCGAATACACCTTTCCGTCGGCGACCCAGGTGTCGATGACCGCGCCGTACGGAGTGTTGTTCTTGAACCTCATGTCGTACTTTCCCTCCCACAGGGTCGACTCCATGCCCATGGGATAGCGCGAGAAGTACTTCGAGTGCGGTTTGTGCTCGACGTCGACGAATCCCGCCCTGTACCCCAGGTTGAAGGTGTTTGTGGACAGTTGGGAAAGGCCTCCGCCCAAAGCGGTCGAGTTGAAGCCGTTCGCCACCACGCCCGAAGAGACAAAGCCGTGCGCGGCGTCGATGGGCCCGAGCGCCTTGAGCAGCGAGAACTCCTCGTCGGGTTTGACGAGCGTGTTCGCGATCTTTTGCGTGCCGACCTTGAGGTTCGTGGTGCGAACCGCGTCGTTGGTCAAGGGGGTCTCGATGGAGGAGACGACCTCCTTGACGCCCATCTTCTCCGCGTCCCCCGTGGTGAACTTCGCGGGGACGGACTTCGTGGCGACCTCGACCTTCCGGTCCCCCGTCGTCGCGGCCTCCGCAGCGGATTCCGCGAGCTTTCCCTCGTCGAAGCCCACGCCGTCTTCGGACGGAATGATCTTCGGCGTCGTGTGATTGACTATCTCGATTTTGGCGTCCCTGCCTTCCTTCAGGAGGGAGGGCGCGCCCTTGCGGACGACGTCGCTCAGCTTCTCCGAATCCAGCTTGAGTTTGAGCTCGCCGTCGGAGGCCACGAACTTGGAGACCGAGGCCAGCTGCTTCGGGGTCACCGTCACCGTGGCCGATCCGACTTTCACCGTGAGATTGCCCGAAACAAGGGGCTTGGCAAGGTCTTTCAGCGCCCTTTGCGCCTCAGAATCCTTGATGTCCGGCTCCTTTTCCTTGACAGGCAAAGGTATCGTCTTGCCTTCGAGCATCTTCTCGGCGATCTTCTTGGACGCCTCCTCGCGGTTGAGGTCAACCCCCTTCTTCGCTTTCGTGGTCTTCGGGGTCACCCCGTCGAACTCTATCGATGCGTTCGTCGGCGTGTTCACCGAGGCGTCCACAAGGGAATCGACTGTTTTTCGCAGTTTTGCCTGGTCGACGTCGACGGTCGGGGCGACCTCGGAGCCTCCCGTCATGCTGTCCCACAGACGCAGGGGGTTGAGAGAGAATCCCGAGAGGGAATCGACCGTGGACTTCGCGTCGAATTTCGCGTCTATCGAAGAGGGGTCGATAGTTTGCTCCTTGCCCCCGATCGAGACTTTCACGGGCTGGGACAGCCGGCTCGAAAGTTCGGATTCGAGCTTCGCCTGGGCGGCCTCGCGGGACATTCCGCCGACCTTCACGCCGGCGACGGTCGTGTTGCCGGGGATCTTGTTCGAGAAGTAGAACGCGGCCCCCAAATAGACGACGCCGAAGATGAGGGCGGCCGCGGCGACCCAAAGCCACACGGAACGCCTCTTGGCGGGTTCGCCGTCGGAAGCCTCGCCTTTCGCGAGCTTCTCAACGGTCCTTTCGGCCGACGTTTCGAGGGACGACGGGCCGCCGACGCTTGACGGCGACGCCTCGGTCTCGGGGCCCAGGATGGGCGCGGCGACGTCGTCGGATACGCTCGGCCTGCTCGTAGGAGTCTCGGCTAGCGAAGAAGCCTCGGCCAGCGTGGAAGCCTCCTGTGCCGGTAACTCGACCTGCGTCGAGGGCTGAGCTTGCGTCGAGGGCTCGGCGAGGTCCCGCCAGTTCTCGTGCAACGGAAAGCCGCCAGCCGGGGCGGGTTCGGCGACGTCAGGCTCGGTACCGGCGGCGCCGGACTCGAGGGCGGCGTCGGTCTGCGCAGATTCGGCAACGGCGGCCTCAGGCTCCGCAACGTCCTGCCCAGTCTCTGCGACGGCGGCTTCAGAATTGGCGAGGCCGTGCCGGGATTCCGCGACGCCGTCGTCGGGCTCCACAACGCCGAGGCCCGACGAGGATTCCCGTGCCGTTTTCTTTCCGGCAGCGGTTTCGGCTGCGCTCAAGCCGGATGCGAATTCACTCGCGGCGGGCTCAGATTCAGCGGCTCCGGCAAACGGCGGCGAGACGGCCGATGGGGCCGATTGAACGGCGGGGCGCGGAGCCGTCGCAGCCGCGGCGTCGGCGGCGTCCCAATAGGATCCGGGCGCCCCCGCCGCCCGCGAATCGGCCTCGTCAATCTCGGCCTCGTCAATCGGGGAATGCTCGGGGGTCTGAGAATCGGCGCGCGCGGCGGTCCGCGAGCCTGCCTCCGGCGTCCTATCGTCGGTTTCCCCTGCGGATGTCCGCCGATGCTGCCATGCCTCGACGCCAGGCCCGTATACAACTGGCTGCGCGGCGATCGAACGCTTGACGGCGGGAATCGTGGCGGTGTCGTCGTCCGAGGAATCGGAGACAGCAGGCGCCTCGCCGGCCTCTCCCGAGGCATCCGCGCCGGCACCGGATTCCTTGCCGACGTTGAATTCGAGGCGGGACAGCGCTTCTGGCTTGAGAGATTCCGCAACGGGCCGGGATTCGCCGGCCGCTTCCTGCCGGACGCCTTCTTTTCCGACTCGCGCGGCCAAGCCGTCAGTCAGAGACGCGTTCGCCGGCTGACCGGGTGCGCCGCCAGCGGCGGGCGCCGCGGAAAAGCCGGCAGCGGGAACGGGGCCTTGGGCATGGTTCTGTCCGGCTGCGGACGGGGCCGACTTTGCTTTCTCGGGCGAACCCGCGGAAGAAGCGGACGATCGCGCAGAAGGAGAGGACGGTTGCGCAGAAGGAGTCGGCGACTGCGCGGATGGAGAAGTCCGCCGCGCCGAAACTGCGCCGCCGGTCTCGGGCGCCGAAGCAGCCGACACGGCGGAGCCAGCCGATGCACGGTCGGATACCGCTCCTCGGGTCTGGCGGACGTCCTCTGGCCTCACCCTGTCCGCGGCCAGCGGGGCAGCGCCTTTCGTCGCCGCGGCATCGCCCTTGCCCGCTGCGGCAACGTCTTCGCTGACTGCGGCAACGTCCTTGGCGGTCTTTGAAGCTTCGTCTCTCAGGGCGCCCCCGGCCTTCAGGGCGTCGGCTTTCGGAGCACCGGCTTTTGCATCTGGAACGTGCGACTCACGAGCCTTCGCCGGAGTCGCCTTCGGAGCGGCGTCCGCCGCGGCCGCGGCACTCGCAGACGCGGATTCAATCTTCCCAGCCTTCTCGGCCGCGGGCGCAGGAGCGCTTGACTGGACAGGCGCCCCAGGAGCGGCTGCGGCGCCTTCCGCCGCGTCGGCCGCCTTCTGCGCGGACGCGACAGGTTCCTCACCCCCGGCGGTGCGATTCGCCCTCGAGGCGACGTCGTTGCCAACCGCCGCAGGAGTCGTGGGAGCCGACGGATCCGGCACAACCGGGCGTTTGCCGCCAGAATCAGGTTTGGCGGCAGCCGAGGCTTTCGCAGCAGCTGCAGATTTGACGGCGGACTCCGTCTTATCCGCAAACGGGGCTTTCGCAGCAGCCGCAACCTTGGCCGCAAGCGGGGATTTGGCAGTGACCACAGGTTTGGAAGCAGCCTCCGGTTTGTCAGCGCCTGGCGATTTGGCCACAGATTCGGCTGTCGGCTTGGCCCCAGGTTCGGCTGTCGGCTTAGCCTCAGCCTCAGATTCGGCTGCAGCCGCGGCTTCAGCGGCGACAGCGGCCTTGGCCGCGACCTCAGATCTGACCGCAGCCTCCGCCTTGGCGGCGCCGTCGTCGCCCGCGCTCGGCCTCTTCGCCGCCTCTTGCGACACGGCGTCGGATTTTGCAACGTCCCTGCCCGACGACGCCGAAAGGGCCGCCCCCCGCGCTTTCGAGGATCCTTTTGCGGCCGCGGACTTCGAACTCTTGGCTCCTTTGGACGCCTTCTTCTTCGACCCCTTGGCCCCCTTCGGCCTCACCACGGGGATCGTGGCGGTTATGTCGGGGTCGTACGCGGAATCGGCGGATTCGCCCGAAGCGCCTTGCGAATCGGCGATTCGCTCGACGTCCTTCCTCTGTTCTCCGCCCGAGTTCCCGCCGCCAGGCGCAGCGGACCTATCGGTGGCATCAACGTTCTCATTCTCTTGAGTCACGATGGATCCTTTCCTTTGTCGCCGCGACGGGCAAGGGCCCAGCCTGCGGGAACGATTGCGGAGACCGGGGCGAGGAAGAGCCAGAGCTGGGACACCCACTGGTCTGTGGAAACGAATGAGTCATTGTTCGGCGGGTACATGAGAAGCCATACGGCGGCGCCGGCCACGCCGACCGACGCCGCGAACCACGCCGTGACCCACCCGCATTCGACCATGAACCACGCTCCGGCGGCAACCATTCCGGACGCCAGGGCCAATCCTGCGATCGGCATGTCCACGGGCCCCGCGTGAACGATGGTGGCCAAGATCCCCACCAGCACGCCGGCGAGCAAACCTAGCGCGGTCTGCGCTGCTTTACGCATAGTCACTTGCCTCTTTTCGCTCGCGCGGCCGCCCTGTAACGCTCCTGCGAGCCGAGAATCACTTTCCGGATGCGCACCGCCTCCGGCGTGACCTCGATGCATTCGTCGGCGGCGGCGAACTCGATGGACTCTTCCAAGGTCAGCTTGCGCGGAGCCTGAAGCGTCTCAAACACCTCCGCGGTGGCCGATCGCATATTCGTCATTTCCTTCGCCCGCACGACGTTGACGTCCATGTCCTCGTCACGCGGGTTCTCCCCCACGACCTGGCCTTCGTAAACCTCCTGGCCCGGTTCGACGAAGAACGTTCCGCGGTCCTCCAGCTTTTGGAGGGCGTATGCGGTGACCTGGCCCTGACGGTCGGAAACGAGGGAGCCGGTGGCGCGAGACTCTATCGGCCCGGCCCAAGGCGCGTACCCGTCGCCAATCGAGGAGGCGATTCCGGTGCCCCTCGTCTGCGTGAGGAACTGGGAGCGGAAGCCGATCATGCCGCGGGCCGGCACGACGAACTCCATACGCACCCAGCCGGAGCCGTGGTTCGACATCGTCTCCATCCGTCCTTTGCGCGCCGCCATGATCTGCGTGACCGTGCCGAGATACTCTTCGGGAACGTCAATCGTCGTCCGCTCCATGGGCTCGTGGACCTTGCCGTCGACCGTCTTCGTGACGACCTGCGGCTTGCCCACAGTCAGCTCGAACCCCTCGCGCCGCATCTGCTCGACGAGGATCGCCAACGCGAGCTCTCCGCGATCCTGGACCTCCCACCGGTCGGGGCGGTCGGTGGGCAGCACCCTGATCGAGACATTGCCCACGAGCTCCGCGTCGAGCCGGTCTTTGACCTGGCGCGCGGTGAGTTTGTGCCCTTTCACCCTGCCCGCCAAGGGCGAGGTGTTGATGCCGACCGTCATGGAGATCGCCGGATCGTCGACGTGTATGGGCGGCAGCGGGCGGGGATCGTCCAAGTCCACCAGGCAGTCGCCGATTGTGATGTCTTCGACCCCCGCAATCGCCACGATGTCGCCGGCTCGCGCGCTCTGCGCCGGCTCGCGGTTGAGCCCTTTGGTTGCAAGCAGCTCGGATATGTGCACCCGCGAAAGCGAGCCGTCCTTTCCTGAAAGGCCGACCCATGCGCCCTTCGTCAGCTCTCCCGAATAGATCCGGGTCAGCGCGAGGCGCCCGAGGAAGGGCGAGGCGTCGAGGTTCGTCACCTGGGCGACGAGCCCGGCGTCGGCGTCGTACTCGGGGGCGGGTATGTAGTGGAGCATCGCCTCGAAAAGCGGCTCCAAATCGCGGTTGGCGGGCAGCTCGCCGTCTTCGGGGCGGAGCGTGTCGGCGTATCCCGCCTTCGCGGCGCAGAAGACCACGGGGATCTCCAAGAGCCGGTCGAGAATCGCGTCGTCGGGATCCTCGAGGTCCGAGTAGAGGGAGAACAGCAGGTCCTGGGTCTCGTTGACCACCTCGTCGATCCTGGCGTCCGGGCGGTCTACCTTGTTGACCACGGTGATGACCGGGAGCTTCGCCTCGAGGGCTTTGCGCAAGACGAAACGGGTTTGGGGCAGCGGGCCCTCAGAGGCGTCGACGAGCAGGACGACGCCGTCGACCATCGACAGCCCGCGCTCGACCTCCCCGCCGAAGTCTGCGTGGCCGGGAGTGTCGATGACGTTGATCGTCACGCCCTCGGGCGCGTTGAACTTGGCCGCGGAGGGTCCGGTGTAGCGTATCGCCGTGTTCTTCGCGAGGATCGTGATGCCCTTTTCACGCTCCAGATCCCCCGAATCCATGACCCGCTCCCCCGTTTTCTCAACGGTGGCGCGCTCGCCGAAAGCCCCCGACTGCCACAGCATGGCGTCGACGAGCGTTGTCTTGCCGTGGTCGACGTGCGCCACGATGGCGACGTTCCGCAGGTCGTAACGCTTGCTCAATGATTCCTTGTCCTCGTTTGACGCGCACACGCCGGATGCCTGCTCCGACGCGTTCAGTTGCGCGGGCGCACGGTGCGCCATCAAATATCCTACGCGCGCAGGTTGGAAATAGCCCGGTGCGCAAGAATGTGTGATAGACCAAGCGCGCGGGTGTGAGAGAATCTGCCCATGCCCACGATCCGTTTCCGTCTGCGCAATCCCCGGCAGGCCGTCAAAGGCGGCCTGTTCGCCGCCTTCGCCGCCTTCATAGAAGCGGCCAGCGTGATGGATTCGGCCCGGGCCTCGCTCGTCCCGCCGACTCTCATCGCCGCCGGCGTCCTCGCCCTGGCTTACGTCTTCTATCTGCGACCTTACGTGACGCTCGACGACGCCGGCATCGCCTTGGGGAACTGGATCCGAACCGTGCGCATCCCCTGGCGGGAGTACAAGGGCCTCTCGTCGAAGCTGGGTTTGAAGATCCTCAGCGAGAAGGGCGACGACGCCGTCGCCTCCTATCCGAGGTCGGACAAGCGAAGCGATCGCCTTGCCCGGCGCTCGGGAGAGACCTATCGCCGCCCCGAGCCGGCCCTCAGGCCGAAGGCCGATCTGCAATGGGCGACTCCCCTGCAGGCGAGGCTGGCCATCGACTCCGCCTCCCGGGAGGCGGGAAAGGGCGAGGCCGAAGCCTTTGCATCGGGAGGAGGCGAGCAGTACTCGCGCCGCTTCTGCCCGGCCCCGTGCTTCGCCTTGGCGGCGGGCCTGCTGGCGATTGCCGAAGGCGTGAGGCAGGCCGTCTCGGGCTAGCCTCACGCCTCGAACCCTTAGAGCTTGAGCTCCGCGACCTCGTCGCCGATCGAGCGGAGAAGCTCGTGTCGCTCCTCGCGCCGTCGGCGCTGCTCTCCGGGCTCCGGGACGGGCGCCGCGGCCAGCAGCCGCTTCGTGTACTCCTCGCGCGGATTGTGCAGCACGGACGTGCGCAGCCCCTGCTCAACGATCTTTCCGTCTTGGAGCACCACCACTCGGTGGGCGAGCATGTCCACCACGGCGAGGTCGTGCGAGACGAACAAGCAGGCGAAGCCGAAGTCCCGCTGAAGGGCCGAAAGCATCGTCAGCACCTGCGCCTGCACGGAGACGTCGAGGGCCGACGTCGGCTCGTCCGCGATGAGAAGGCTGGGTCGAAGCGCCAGGGCCCGCGCGATGCACACGCGCTGACGCTGGCCTCCGGAAAGCTCGTGCGGGAAGCGGTTGTAGGTCGAGCGCGGAAGGCTGACGGCGTCAAGCAGCTCATACACCCTTTGCCGCCGGGACTTCTGGTTTCCCTCCCGGTGAACCACCAGGGGCTCGACGATGCAGTCGCCGATCGGGAAGCGCGGGTCGAGGGAGGCGGCGGGGTCCTGGAAGACCACGCCCATCATTTTCCTGCTGCGTCTAGCCTCATCCTTGGACATTGCCAGGAGGTTCTTGCCGAAGACCTCGACGCTTCCGGAGGCGGCCGGAACAAGCCCGAGCACGCATTTGCCGATCGTCGATTTGCCCGAGCCCGACTCCCCGACGAGCCCGACGATCTCCCCGTGCGCGACGTCGAAGGTCACGCCGTCGACCGCGCGGAACGGCTCCTTGCCGTGCCGCTCGTACTCGATGACCAAATTGTTCGCGCTGAGAACCGTGTCGCTCAGATTGATGAGCTCGTCGCGGGACTCGTCGAATCCGAACTGGGCCCGTCCGCGTCCCAGGTGGGGAACCGCGCGCAGCAGCCTCTGCGTGTACGGATGCTCGGGGTGGTTGAGGACGGCGTCGACGGTTCCCGATTCGACGATGTTTCCTTTGAACATCACGTGGACGGTGTCGGCCATGTCGGCGACGACGCCCATCGAGTGCGTGATGAGCAAGATGCCGGTGTTGAGCTTGTCCTTGAGCGAGCGCAGCAGGTCGAGGATGTCGGCCTGGACGGTGACGTCGAGGGCCGTGGTCGGCTCATCGGCGATGATGGCCTTGGGGTTGCACGAGATCGCCATGGCGATGCACACGCGCTGGCGCTGACCGCCGGAAAGCTCGTGCGGGTACTGCTTGACCCGAGCCTCGGCGTCGTTCAAGCCGACCATCTTGAGCAGCTCGACGGCTCGCGCCATGGCCGCCGTCCCGTAGGCGACGCCGTGCTGCTCGAGCGCTTCGGTTATCTGCCGTCCGATCGTGAGGACGGGGTTGAGCGCCGTCATGGGCTCCTGGAAGACCATGGCGACGTCTTTGCCTCGCAGGTTGCGCAGGCCGCGCGAGCCCATTCCCCGAACGCTTTTGCCAGCCACGGTGACTTCGCCGTCGATGGACGCGTTCCCGGGCAGGAGGCCCAGCGCGGTCGTCGACGTGACAGACTTGCCTGACCCGGATTCGCCCACGAGGGCCACGACCTGTCCGGGGACGACGTCGATGCTCACGCCGCGCACCGCGTGGACTCGCCCAAACTCCGTCTTGAACTGGACGTCGAGGTCCTGAAAGGCCAAAACGGGCTCCGAGGAGATCTTCTGGACCTCGATCACCTTGCCCTTGTCGAGGCCTCCGTCGAGCTTGGGGCCGGCCCCTTTGCGGTGCTTGCGGACGGGCTGTTCTTTCTTGTCTTTCTTGTCCGACGCGGGCTGTTCTTTCTTGTCCGACATCAGGATGCCTTTCCTCTCTGGCGGGGATCGAACGCGTCGCGCAAGCCGTCGCCGATGAAGTTGACGCTCAGCGCGAAGACGAGGATCGCCGTCGCAGGAGCGAAGAAGAGCCACGGACGCGTGGAGAACGAGCTCTGGTACTGGCTGATGAGCAGGCCGAGCGACGTGTCGGGCGCCTTCACTCCGTATCCGAGGAAGGAAAGCGACGTCTCCAGAAGCACCGCGGAGGCGATGAGCAAGGTCGCCGAGACGATGATCGTGCCCAGGCAGTTGGGAAGAATGTGGCGGATGATGATCCTCCTGTTGGAAGCGCCGAGTGCGCGCGCGGCCGAGACGAACTCGCGCTCCCTGAGGGAAAGGACCTCGCCTCTGACCAGGCGCGCCAAGCCGGTCCAATAAAGAATGCCCAGCATGAAGGCGAGGAAGACGATTCCGAACTCTCCCGTCATCCGGCCGACGACGGCGGCCAGCACGAGCAGCGGGATGACGATGAAAAGGTCCGTCATCCGCATGAGGGCGGCCTCGACCCAGCCGCGGTAGTAGCCCGCGATCGCGCCGACCACCGTGCCGATGAGCGTTCCCACCAGCCCGACGACGAAGGCGATGATGATCGAGTTTTGGGTTCCTCTCATGGTCAGGGCGAAGTAGTCTTTGCCTACGGAATCCTGACCGAAGGGGTGCTCGCCGAGGTGGAGGAAACCGAGGGTCGGGCGCCCGCCGTTGATCGTCGGATAGGTGTCTGTGTAGTTGTACTTCCACCAACCCGGAAGGGGCCCGTAGCCGATCGACGTGAAGGCGAGGAGGGCGATGAAGACGAAGACGATGAGGGAAACCATCGCCGCTCTGTGGTGGAAGAAGCGACGGCGGACGAGCTGGCCCTGCGAATAGGACTTGTCCGTCGTCTGGTCGAGGACCTCGTCCTCCACCTCCACTGCTGCGAAGTCGGCGTCTTCGCCAATGTGCACAACCGAGTGCTTGCTGTCTGTCATGTTTCCCTCCGAAGGGGCGTCACTGGATGTCATCGCAGCCTCACCGCCTGATTCTCGGGTCGATGTACGCGTAAAGGATGTCGGCGACCATGTTCATGACGATGGCGGCGGTTCCGGTCACCGTGAAGAAGGCCATGACCGGCATCGGATCGACGGCGTCGAGCCCCGAACGGAACAGGGCGCCCATCCCTTGCCAGCCGAAGATGGATTCCGTGATGACCGCCCCTCCGATGAGGTTGGCGAAGTCCGTGGCGACGATCGTGGTGATCGGAATCATGGCGTTGCGGAAAGCGTGTCGGGTGATGACCGTGCGCTCGGGAAGGCCTTTGGATCTGGCGGTTCGAATGTAATCTTGCCCCAGAACTTCGAGCATGGACGAGCGCGTGTACCTCGTGTAGCTCGCGAAGGATATGAGGGTCAGGGAAATCGTCGGCAAAAGCAGATGCGTGGCGGTGTCGATGACGTTGAGCCAGAATATCTCCCCGCCCTCGAAGTTCGGCGTTCCCGCACCCACGGTAGCCACCGGCCGGTTGCCCACCACTTTGGTGTAGTCCGCCCAGTATTCGGCCATGTAGTTCGCGAAAACCGCGAGGAAAACAGCGCATGCCGTCCACACGTTGGCCCACATGACGGAGCGCTTGGCGTATCCGCCGAAAACGAACCCGATGACGACCCCGGCGAGTATCGCCGCCAGGAGGAGGCCGAAGAGCAGACCCCACGTAGGCCGCCAAAGGCCCCCGCTGGCGGCTAGGAAGACCACTAGGCTCGCTAGCGCGGAGCCGAACGTGGACACCAGGGCCCGCCTGTTGGACAGGCCGCAGAAGAGAGAGGAGAAGAGCACGGCCGAGGCGGCGGAGACGACGATGATGAAACCCCATCCCAGCTCCGGGCTGAGGAACCACTTCGTGTTCGAGATGACGACGAGCACGACGAGGGCGAATAGGAAGGCGCCCGCGCCCGCGCATGCCCGCCGCCGGAGGCTCCCGCCGACGAGCGACTGCGTGAAAAGTGCGAAAATCGCCGCAAAAAGCACAGTCGTCGCAAAGGATATGGTCGGATCCTCCAGCCAGTCGTTGAACTTGATGGCGCCGTATTCCTTGAGGAGGACGGCGAAGACGAAGGACGGAAGCGAGAAGAAGGCGAAGGATATGAAGGTGACGACGTAGTCGAATCCCGAGTACTGCCGTATCGCCGTCATGACGCCGAAGAAAACGCCGAGCACGATGGCGAAGACCGTCGAGAGGAAGACGAGGCGAAGGCTCGATCCCATGGCGTCGACGAGAAGGTCGTTTACGTGCTGGCCTCTGAAGTTGGTTCCGAAGTCACAGGCGCCCACAAAGCACTTGCTTGCCCCGCCGAGCCAGGCGAAATAGCGCGTGTACCAGGGGTCGTTCAGGTGCATGACGGCTATGCGCCGATCGATGAGGTTCTGGCGGTTGGGGCTCGTGCTCTCCCTGAGATCGCCCAGGGGATCGCCGGCATTGATCGTCAGAATGAAAAGGATGACGGAGGCCGCCAGCAAGACAAGGGCGGATATGCCCAGGCGCTTGATTATGAATTTAAACACTAGGCGAATCTTCTTTCCAACGGTTCGCGAACGTTGCCCCTCGGGCTGACGTGCCCGAAGCAACATTGTGGAAGTGTACCAGTTTCACCTTCAGAGCCATTTGCCGAAGGCGGAAGAAGGGCCCCGCGATCGCGCACGCCGTCCGCGCCCGCAACAGCGGGGCCCTCCTGGTCAGCCGGTCACTCGGACGACTTCCACTTCCACTTTTCGGCGTTCCACAACGCCTGCTTTTGGGTGATGTTCCGCTTGACGTTCTCCAGACCGTTCGAGTAACCGACGATGCCCGGCTGGACGTACAGCGGCAGGCCGAACAGATCGTCCCACAGCTGCTTCTCGATCACTTTCTTGGACTCCAGCCACACGCCTTTGTCCAGACTGGTGGCGACCTTCTTCCATTCGGCGTCGACGGTCTTGTTGGAGTACTCGCTCTTGTTCTGCTGCCCTTTGGTTTGATAGATGTTCTGGCCCGAAACGATCTGTCCGGAGCCGTTCCAGCCGAAGAGCGCCATATCCCACTGACCCGTGAAGTACTCGCCGCCTTCGTCCATGAACTTCGCGGACGAGTTGTCCTTAACGGTAATCCCTGCCTTCTTGCAGGAGGCGGTGATGAGGGCGACCGTCTCTTCACGGCGCGGATTGCCGTTTCGGTATCCGATCCGAACCGTCGGATTCTTAATTCCGGAGGCGGCCACGTGTTGCTTCGCCTTTTCGATGTTCACCTTGTCGTACTCGCCGTTGTAGGAAGCCTTGACGACGTCTTCATAGTCCTTGTCCGTCGGGAAGTACTCGCGGGCGTTGAGGACTTGGGCCTTCGGGTCGAGAGGCTTGATGAGCTTCTGGACGATATCCGAACGCGGGACGCAGTATGCCATGGCCTTGCGGAGGTTGATCCCGCCCTTGTTCTCGGCGAACACCGAATTCGAGCCGAAGTTGTAGTCGAGGTGCTCCCAGACCATGGTCGGCCCCTGGAGGAGCGTCACATTGGGCGTCTTCTTGATACGGGCGATCGAGTCCTGGGTGGCCTGGGGCTCGATGACGTTCAGATCTCCGTTGGCCAGGGCCTGAAGCTGGGCGTCGTCTTCCACCTGCTTGATGATGAGCTCTTTCGTTCCGGCCTTCTCGCCCCACCAATCGGGGTTTCGCTCGAGCGTGACGTACTGCTTGGCCTTCCAACCGCCCTGCTTGAGCGCGAAGGGCCCGAAGGACGGGATCTCCTCGGCGGGCGGAAGCTTGCCCGGAGCAGTGTCATTCCACTTGTTCCAGGCCTCGGCCGCCTTCTTCGCGATCGCGAAATCCTTGTTCTTGAGCGCCTTGAACAGATCCTGCTTGCTCATGCCGATCTTCTTGGCGACCACGTGCGAGGGAAGGGGCCCGCTCACGTTGAGCTCCCAGTCGGGGTACACGGTGTCGTACTTGACCGTGAACTTCTTTTCGCCCTCGTTGCACTGCGGGCCTTCCGAAACGGGGTGAGCGTATCCTTCGGGGCTGGAAACGTGGTTGAAAAGAGGCTGAGCCTGTCCGCTCTTTTCGTCGACGGCGCCCGCGGCCTTTTGGCCTTCGAGGATCCAATCGGGGTTCTGGCTCACCCAATCAAGGTAGAAGTCCTCGCAGGTGATCGGCGTCTTCCCCTGATAGACCGCTTTCTCGTTGACCGTGTACTCGACGGTGAGCGGGTCGTCCGAGAGTTTCTTGTAGTCGCCCAGATCGGTCCCGTGCTTCCACACCCCCTGGGGGTCGTAATAGCCGAAGCCCGATTGCACGCGGTCGGTGACCGCCGCGGTCGTGGTCGAGTATGCCTCAACCGTCGAACCGTTGTAGCCGCCCCACTCCTGCTTGCCGGGAGAGTAGCTGATCGAGTTTTTAGACCCGACTTTGAGCTCTTGCTTGCCGCCGGAGCCGCATGCCCCCAAAGCGAGTGCGGCCGCGGCAAAGGCCCCGACCATCGAGTAGGCCTTCTTCATAGAAGTTCCCCTCCTTATTTCGTTTTCTCATGCGGGGGATACCTCAGTGCGCATGGACCCCCGAGAACCAGGTAAACGAACCAACCATACGTTCGTAGGAAGGATCATATACCCAAAGCGGAAGGTCGTTACGCTTGTCCCACATTCTGGACTAAAACCATGGACAGTCTTTACTCCAGCAACAGGGTTGGCGCGACCCCCTTTTAACTTTGCACCCGGCGTCTTTGGCGTGAAGAAGAGATCCGACCCGTCGAGAAGATCGCCGATGTATAGCAATGAATGATAACGCATACTCTTACAATCCGCGACGCCGTCGGCCGTTCCGGGGCTTCGCAGGCGCTCCAACGGGCGCTTGGCAGGCTTCCTGAAACGGCAGCCTGCCAAGCTTCTCGACGCCGTCCGCCGGACCGGCCGATCCGAGCGGGCGCACACACGGCCCGCGTTTCGGCGCTTGCTTCGCGGGCCCGGCTTCCTCGCCGACTCGACAGTCCGGCTCATTCCTCGCCGATTCGGGCAATTCGAGAAGATGGGCCCAAAGGCCTAAAATCGAGACGTGAACATCCTTTGCCTCTTAGACAGGGGCCCCCTGAGTTACGCCGAAGTCGACAGGGTGCAGCGCGAGATCCACGCCGCAGTGGCGCGAGGCGAGGAGCCTGACACTCTCGTCGTGTGGCAGGCAAAGGACGTCTACACGGCGGGGCGGCGCACCCGCCCGGAGGACGTTCCCGACCCGTCTGTGCCCGTCGTCAAGGTCGATCGCGGAGGCTCGGTGACCTACCACGGGCCGGGCCAGGTGATCGTCTATCCGATCGTCCGCGTGCGCCTCCCAAAGGACGTGGTCGCCTTCGTCCGCGCCGTCGAAACGGCCGTGATCGAAGCGCTTTCGGCCTTCGGCATCCGCGGCGAACAGATCGCGGGGCGCTCGGGCGTGTGGGTCGGCGGCGAGAAGATCTGCGCCGTCGGCCTGAAGTTCGCCTCCGACACGTCGATGCACGGCCTGGCCCTCAACGTGGCGACCGACGTTTCGAAGTTTTTCCGGGTCAACCCGTGCGGAATCACGGATGCCGGAGTAACGTCTATGGAGCGGCAGGGCGTCGGCGCCTCGCTCGAGGAGGCGGCGGCGGCGTTGACGTCGGCCCTAGGCAAGCGCCTCGCGAGCTTCCAACAGGAAAGGTAAACGATGACGATCGCCCCCGAAGGGCGCAAACTCCTGCGGGTCGAAGCCCGCAACGCCCAGACTCCGATCGAGAAGAAGCCCGACTGGATCCGAACCACCGCCGTGGTCGGCGAAGACTACGCTGACATGAAGAGCCTGGTCTCGACGGCCTCGCTGCACACGGTGTGCCAGGAGGCGCAGTGCCCGAACATCTACGAGTGCTGGCAGGACAGGGAGGCGACCTTCCTCGTCGGCGGCTCGGAGTGCACGCGGCGCTGCGACTTCTGCCAGATCGCCACCGGCAAGCCCAAGAGCCTCGACCGCGACGAGCCGCGGCGCGTCGCCGAATCCGTGCGGCGTCTGGGCCTGCGCTACGCCACGGTCACCGGGGTGGCCCGCGACGACCTGCCCGACGGCGCCTCATGGATCTACGCCGAGACGTGCCGCCAAATCCACGAGCTGTGCCCCGGCGCCGGGGTCGAGCTGCTCGTCGACGACTTCCAGGGCGACGTCGGGGCGCTGCGCCAGGTCTTCGACTCCCGCCCGGAGGTTTTCGCGCACAACCTCGAAACGGTGCCGCGGATCTTCAAGAGGATCAGGCCCGCGTTCCGGTATGAACGGTCCCTGGACATTATCGCGATGGCGTCCGAGGAGGGCCTCGTCACCAAGTCGAACCTCATTCTCGGCATGGGCGAGACCCGCGAGGAGATCGAGGAGGCCATGGCGGCTCTGCGCGAGAACTCGTGCGACCTTCTGACCGTCACCCAGTACCTGAGGCCTTCCCCGCTCCACCACCCGATCGACAGGTGGGTCAAGCCCAAGGAGTTCATCGAGCTGCGCGATCTGGGCAGAAAAATGGGCTTCGCCGGAGTCATGGCCGGCCCGCTCGTGCGTTCCTCGTACCGCGCCGGCCGTCTCTACGGGATGGCGATGACGGCGAAGGGCCTTCAGCTGCCGCCGGGCATGGAGCATTTGGGCAAGCCGATGGAAGCCCGGCAAGAGGCGAGCTGGCTACTGTCCAAAGGAAGGGGCTGCTGAAACCAGGCGGTCTTTGACGGCAGCCCTGTCGACCTCGCCCTCGGCGTCGAGCGGGACCTGTTCGATGCGGGCCAGTCCGCGCGGAAGCTTGTACCTCGCGAGAACCTGAGCGGCAAAGGCCTGCAGCTCCGCGAGGGTCGGCACCGCGGCGGCGTCGCACACGATGGCGGCGGCGACGATTTCTCCCCACACCTCGTCCGGTATGCCGACCACGACGACGTCGTCGATCTTCGGGTGGGCGCGCAGAACCTCCTCGACCTCCGCGGGGTTGACGCCCTCGCCTCCCGTGCCGATGCGGTCCGAGAGGCGACCGACGACCGTCACCTCGTTGCCTCCGACGGCGACGTCCCCCGTGCGAAGCCACCCGCCCTCGACGAACGCCGACCGCGTCTGCTCGGCATTGTGCCAGTAGCCGGGGCTGATGGACGGCCCTCGAACGAGAAGCTCCCCCACCGTCGCGTCGGCCTGCGTCGTCGGATCGACGATCCTCGCCTCGACGTGCGCGTACGGCCTGCCGACGGCCCCGGACGCCCCGCTGCCGAACGGTTGGAAGGTCCCCGACCCGGCGGTCTCGGTCATGCCCCAGGCGACCGCCGGCTTCAGCCCGACGCCCTTCAGCCGGTCCAAGAGGGTGAGCGGGACCGGCGCCCCTCCGACGACGGGAAGCCGCAGGCTCGCCAAATCATAAGACCCGCGTTCGGCCTCCGCGACGATCGCCCAGAACATCGTCGGCACCCCGAAGAAGATCGCGGCCTGCCACTGTTCGACCAGCCGGAGCGCCTCGGAGGCGTCGAAAGAGCGCATGAGGATGACGGCGCCGCCCGAGACGAACAGGTCGAGGGTGCCGCCGTTGAATCCGCCGATGTGGGCGAGCGAAGCGCCCACCACGATGACGTCGTCGACGCCGTATCCGAAGCCCTCCCGGAAGTTCCTCGCGGCCCACCAGAGGTTTCGGTGCGTGAGCTCGACCGCCCGGAGGCTTCCCGACGCGCTCCCCGAGGTGTAGAAAATGGCCGCCGTTCCGGTCGGATACTCCACCGTGTTGAGGGACGCGCTCCCCGAGCCGCGGCAATCCGAGACCAGCGTGCCGTCGAGGGAGGCGAGGGCGGGCGTCAGGGCGAAGTAGCCGTTGGCGATTCCCGCGCCGTAGGAGCCGCCGGCCGGGTCGTCGTCGATCACGAAGCTCATGAAGGTTCCCGTCGAGGCGAAGCTTCCCCTCGCCGCAACCGTCGCGTCCGCAAAAATCGCCCGGGGCGAGCAGAAATCGACGATCTCCTGGACCTCGTTCTGCGCCAGCCTGAAGGAGACGGGGACGAAGACTGCGCCCAGCCTGGCGCACGCGACGTAGACGAACAGGTGGTAGGGAGAGTTGTGCGCGACGAAGAGCACCCTGTCGCCCTTGCTCACGCCCGACTGTGCGAGCAGCTGGGCGAGCTGGCGCGTCAGATGCGCAGCCTGCGCAACAGTCCACCGCCGGTCGCCGTAGACGACCGACAGGGCGGCAGGCCGGGTCCAAGCGGAGCGATCGAGGGCGAACGCCGCGTTGTACGAGGAATCATGCAATCGTCCAGTACCCCCGCAAGATCTGCGCCAGCGCCCAATCGTCGGCGATCGAGGAGAGTTCGCGAACCGAATGCATGGACAGGAGCGGAACGCCGACGTCCAGGGTGTCGATTCCCAGGCGGGTGGCCGTCAGCGGGCCGATCGTCGTCCCACAGGGAACCGAATTGTTCGAAACGAACGTCTGCACGGGCTGGTCGGCGTCCGCAGCCGCCCGCAGCCACAGGGCGCAGCCGGTCGAATCGGACGCGTAGCGCTGGTTCGCGTTCACTTTGACCATGGGCCCGCCGCCGGCCGTCGGATACTGCGTCGGATCGTGGTGCCCCGGATAGTTCGGGTTGATCGAGTGCCCGGCGTCGGCGCTCATGCACGTCGTGCGCGCGAGCATCCGATAGTACTCGTCCTCGCCCGCGCCCAGCGCCAGGGCCGTGCGGCGCAGAACCCATTCGAGAAGCGGGCCGGCCGCGCCCGTGGCCGTGGAGGAGCCGACCTCTTCATGGTCGAAAGCCGCATACACCGCAATGCAGCGGCTCTGGGCGGCCAGCTCCTCCTCGGCAGCCAAGAGCGCCGTCAGGCCGGCGTGGACGGACACGAGGTTGTCCTGCCGCCCGCCGGCCAAAAACTCGCCCGAAATGATCTGCGGCCGCTGGACGTCGAAGGCATACGCGTCGAGGGCGGCGATCCGCTCGGCGGGGATTCCCGCGCTCTGCGCGATCGTCGCGGCGATCGACCGCTCGCCCGTGCCGCACACCGGTTGGAGGTGCCTCTGCCTGTCGAGCGTCAAACGCTCGTCGACGGAACGGTCGAGGTGCGGAGCGAGCTGCGGGATCGTCATAGCCGGCCCGGTTGCGAACAGCCTCTCCTCGCCGTCGACGGCGGTCACTCGCCCGGCGACGCCGAGGTCGCGATTGAGCCACGAGTTGGCGAGAAGGCCGCCGTATGTTTCGACGTTGACGGACGCAAAGCCGAATGCGCTGGAGTCTGCAACCGGCTTCACCTTGAACGACGGCGAATCCGTGTGCGCGCCGACGATGCGGAACCCGCTGCGCGGGCCGGCGACTTGGGGAACGAACCAGGCGACGACGGCGCCGGAGCGGACGATGTAATGGCCGCCGGGCGCAGCGCTCCATTCGTCTTCCGGGCGCTGGCGCACGTATCCTGCGGCGTCAAGGCGCGACGCCGCCTCCGCCGCAGCGTGAAAAGCGGTCGGGGAAGCGACGATGAAGTCGCGAAGATCAAGCGCGTGAGCGGTCGCCGAGTCCCCGTCAAAGTGCTTCTGCATGATTCAACAGTCTAGTGCGCATTGAGGGCTCACGTCGCACCAATCCCCAGCGAATTGTTTCTCGGGTGCGCCCTTTGCGGTTGGCCAGGCCGTTCGTTGCGGCATGCCCCCCGTTGTTGTCGGAGGCTCGCCGATGCCTCCCCCGCCCGGCGGCCCGAGCCAGTCAGCTGGAAGCGCGGGCTCAGTCAGTTGAAAGCCCGCGCCCCGTCGGCGGACGGCACCTCACCGCGCCGCGACTTTGCGGCGTCGAGAAGGACGTCGCGCAGCACTTCCGCGTGATTGTGCGCCGCGTCTTTCCCGGCATAGACGAGCGTCACATGCTCGGGAGCGCGGGAGAGGAAAGCGGGAACGGCGTCGCCCTCCTCGAGTTCGCGGCGATAAGCCGAGCGGAACTCGTCCCACCGCCCTGCGACGTCCCCGTGAAACCACTTCCTCAGGTCCGTCGAGGGGGCCAGGCCCTTCGCCCACTCGTCTACTGCCGCCCGGGCTTTCGCCACCCCTCGCGGCCACAGCCTGTCGACGAGCACGCGCAGCCCGTCGGAGGAATCCGGCTCTTCGTACACTCTCTTGAGCGAGACATCCCTGAGGCGGACGGCGCCGTCATCGAGCGGCGATCGCTCCTCGCCGGCCGATCCGTTCCGCTGTGCCGATTGAGATTCCATGTTTCAAATCGCCTCCGTTTCAGCGTTCAACCTTGCCGGGGCGCCACATGCACACGACGGCCCACGGCTTCCCCTGCGCGGCCGCGCCCATGGGAATGAAGCCCTTTCGTTCGTAAAGGGCCTGCGACCCCGGCGTCGAGGATTCCAGGTAGGCGGCGTGTCCGCCGGCTTCCGCGATTCCGCGGTCAAGGAGCGCGCCTCCCACGCCCCTGCCCTGCGCCTCGCCGACGACGCCGAGGAAGCCCAGGTACCAGTGCGGAAAACGAGGCGCGAGTTTGTCGGATTCCCTCTCGAGGCGACGGGCGCGCAAGGTCGATCTGCCGTGAGCCGCGAGCAGCCGCGCATTCATGCGCGCCCTTGCGATCAATCCCGGCTCGCGCCCCGGAGCCCGCCACGCCGCCGCTCCGACGGCCGTTCCGGCGCCGTCTCTGGCTACGTCTATGCGTCCGTACGGAAGGAAGCACTCCTCGACCAGCGCCCGAAAGGCGCGCGGCATGACGTCCTCATACCGCTGCCGCGGCCCAATCGTCGCCAGCGTGAAGGGGTCCTCGCGGAAGGCCTTCGTCAAGACGTCGACGACATCGCCGACGTCGCCCGAGCGGGCCGTCGATATGTTCAACGGCTCCACTTTATTTTCCTCCTCCTTCAGAATCCGGCCGTTTGCCAGACGGTTGTTTGCCGGAACCCGGTCGTTTGCCGGCATCCGGCTGTTTGCGGTCTTCTTCGGCTGCGCTGTGCGCCCCGCTCGCGCCGTACGTCTCGGCTGCGGCGCGGGCGACGCCACGGACGCGCCACCATCCGAGGCCCAGCACTCCGAACCAGAGCGGGGTCACGGCCAGGGCGGTCAAAGTGTCGCGGTCGCGCGTGAGGGCAACGAGGATGAAAACGAAGAACGCGAGCACGGCCCACGGCATGAAGAGAGCGCCGGGCATCTTGTACTCCGACGTCGCGTGCGCCTCTGGGTCGCTCCGCCGATAGACGACGTGGCAGATGAGGATGATCGACCATACGAATAGGAAAAGCACCGACGCCAGGGCGACGACGATCTTGAAGGCGCTCTGAAGCCCGCTCGAAAGAGTGAGGAAATGCGCGGAGCAAATGACGCACACCGTGACGACGAGCCCTCGCCATGGAACTCCGACGCGCGTGAGCTCGCGGAAGCCCCTGGGCGCCATTCGTTTGTGCGCCAGCCCGAAGAGCATTCGCGACGTCGAGTAGATCCCGGAATTGCACGAGGACGAGGCGCTGGAAAGTATGACGGCGTTCATGATCCCGGCGGCCCCCGCGAGGCCGGCGAGGCCGAAGAGGCTGACGAAGGGCGAAATCTTTGGATTGATCTCGTTCCATGGCGTCACGCACATGATCGCCGCGAGCGCGACGACGTAGAAGAGGAGGATCCTCACGGGAATCGCGTTGATGGCGCGCGGAAGGGTGACGCGGGGGTTGGCGGTCTCGGCCGCCGTCGTGCCGACGAGCTCGATTCCCACGAAAGCGAAGACGGCCAGCTGGAACCCGTTGACGAATCCGGCGAGCTTCGTGGGGAACATTCCGCCGTGGCTCCACAGGTGGGAGACGGAGGCGGTCGTCCCGTCCGGCGAAGTGAAACCGACGATCACCATGAAGGAAGCGACCCCCACAAGAGCCACGATCGCCGCCAATTTGACGATCGCGAACCAGAATTCGATCTCGCCGAACAGTTTGACTGAGGCGAGGTTCATGACGAGGAGGGCGAGCATGACCGCGGTGGTGAGGACCATCGCGAGCCACCGCAAGTCTTCGCCGAGCCAGTACTCCCAGTATCCGGTGATGGCCACGACGTCGGCCATCCCGATGACGACCCAGCTGAACCAGTATGTCCATCCCACGAAAAAGCCCGCCCACGGCCCGAGGATGTCGGCGGCGAAGTCTTGGAAAGAGCGGTATTCGAGCTTGTGCAGCAGCAGCTCCCCCATCGCGCGCATCACGAAGTACAGCATGAAGCCGATTACCGCGTAGACCAAGAGGATCGAAGGGCCGGCCTTTGAGATCGTCTCGCCCGACCCTAGGAAAAGGCCCGTGCCGATGGCGCCGCCCAGCGCGATGAGCTGGATGTGGCGGTTGGACAGGCTGCGCTGGAGGTTCCGTTCTTCCGCGGCCTCGATGACGTTTTCGCTTCGCGTCGCCTCGGTCATAGATTCCTCTCTTGAGTGCCGCGCAGGTCTCTGCGTCGGCGTCTCGCCTTGTCGCTGCGGATTCGCTCCCCGGGCCGCGGCCTCCGTCAATCGTCGATCGACGCCGCATTGCAGGCGCAACCCGGCAGTCGGGCGTTTTCTCAGCGTTGTTTCGGCGCGCCAGATCCTTCCCTCTCCCCGACGAACCGGAGCCGCCGCCCGCTGACCCGAAGCTGCGGCTCCGACGCGCCCAAGCCCTTCAGGAAACTCACGCGTCGAACTCACGCGTCTTAGAGATTACAGCATTTCAGAGGCGCCGCTGCGCCGAAGCGGCGGCCTGGCGCCGTCCTCCCCGCGAATGTCAAACGGACGCGGCTCTTCTGAGGTTTTTCGCCTGCGCGTGAAAGAATTCCGCCAAGGGCAATTGTCGCCTCCTTGAACGCCGGAAAAGCCTAGGATCGGACTGTATGCAAGGCCACATCGACGGAACGCATACGGCCGCCGAGCGTGCCGCGCAAGGCCGAGCCCGCTGCACAGACGACGGCGAGCGGCGTCGCACAGGCAGCCGGAAACGAACGGCTGGAAAGCGGCTGCCTCGGCAGGAAGCTTCCTGCCCGCCGAAGCGGTGCGCAAGCCGGCGCGGACAGCGGCTTTCGTCAACAGCCATAGGCTTTCGTCAACAGCCATCAACTTCGAAAGGAAACTCCATGCGAGGAGCAGTCATGCACGGCCCGGGCGACGTCAGGGTCGAAGACCTCGACGTCCCCACCGTCGTCGAACCGACCGACGCCGTCATCGAAGTCGCCGCCGCCTGCATCTGCGGATCGGATCTGTGGCCGTACCGCGGCCTCGAGCCGTCGGGCGGACGGCCGATGGGCCACGAATACGTGGGAACGGTCACCGAAGTCGGGGACGCCGTGAAAAACGTGAAGGTCGGCGACTTCGTCGTCGGCTCCTTCTGCCTCTCCGACAACACGTGTGAGATATGCCGCTCCGGCTACCAGTCGCGTTGCGTCGACGGCGGCTTCGTCCAGGGAACCCAGGCTCAGTACGCGCGAATCCCGCTGGCCGACGGAACGCTCGTCGTCGTTCCGGGAGGACGGCCCAAGGACGAGGCGACCCTCGCCTCGCTCTTGGCCGCATCCGACGTTCTTGGAACCGGATGGTTCGGCGCCGTCGCCGCCGGTGCGGGCCCGGGCAAAACGATCGCGGTCGTGGGCGACGGCGCCGTCGGGCTCATGGCCGTTCTGGCCGCAAAGCAGCTCGGCGCCGAGAGGATCGTCGCCATGTCCCGCCACGAGGACCGCGCAGCGCTTGCGCGGGAGTTCGGCGCCACGGACGTCGTCGCCGAACGCGGCGACGCGGGAGTGGCCGCCGTCAAGGAGCTCACGGAAGGCTTGGGGGCCCACGGCGTGGTCGAGGCCGTCGGCACCCAGGAATCGATGATGCAGGCCATCGGGGCGTGCCGTCCGGGCGGGCATGTGGGATACGTCGGCGTCTCCCACGGCGTCTCGCTTCCCGGCCAAGAGCTGTTCTTCGCCGAGGTCAACCTGCTCGGCGGCCCCGCCCCCGTGCGCCGGTTCCTCCCCGACCTCGTCGACAGGATCCTCAAGGGCGAGATAAATCCGGGCAAGGTCTTCACCCTCGTCCTTCCCTTGGACGACGCCGCGGAGGGCTACAAGGCAATGGACGAAAGGCGCGCCGTCAAGGTGCTCCTTCGGCCCTGAGCTCAACCCTGACGGTTCATCCCTGAGGCCACAATCCTTCCTTCGCAAACGTAGGGGCCCGCAGCGCGGGCCCCTACGTTTGCGGCGCCTCTTTCGTTTTGCGGCGCTTTTCCGCCAACGCTGTCAGCCTTTAGGGGCCTTGGCGTTACGAGCGGGTTCGGCGTCAAGAGGCACTTCGGGATCGGGCATGCGCGTAATTCTGTTGCGCAAGTCTCGCCGCACAATCTCGATGGCCCACATCCACACGACGTGGCCGAGAGCCTCCGAAAAGTGCTCTTCGAAAGGCTGGTCCCACGGAGCGGGGACGGTGCCCATCGCCGGCATCAGGACGACGTGGAACAGAACCCACAAGGTCAAGCCGCATGCGGCCCCCTGCCACAGCTTTACCTTCGGATGCTTCTCCGCGATCAGGCAGTAGGCGAGTGCGAAGAATATGGCGAAGGAAAAGTGGATGGCGAAAGAGTATATGGGAAGCTCGTTGCCGTTGAAGACCACCGTTGTGTGGCTCGCCTCGGGCGACATCCCCAGCTGCTCCAGAAGCTCCTGCGGAGGATTGGTGGCGTTGCGCTCGGGTGTTCGCGGCGGGAAGGGAACCTCCCATCCGAATTTGACGACGGCGGAAAACACGCCGCCGACGAGGCCTGCGACGGCGGCCGCCTTGTAGTTGCGCCGGGACTTCGGCGTGGTGGTCAGCAGGCTTTTCAAACCCATGTGCGTCCTCCTGTCGATGATCGCGATAGGCACACCATAAACGGCAATTGCCTTTGCGGCGCCGTCACACGCTGTCGAAGCCCAAGCTGGCCGCTCCTGTCAGAAGGGGCGCATCGGCCCCGGCGGGCGCACGGCCCGCGCGGAAGGCCTCAGTTCGCCGTGTCCCATACCGTTATAGGGCGTCCGTCGATGTCGGTGAAGGACCCCGCCGCGATCATGATGATGTCGACGAGCGCCCAGATTCCCAGGCCTCCGAAGGTGAAGATCATTGCGACCGCGGTTCCGATCTTTCCGACGTAAAAACGGTGGGCGCCGAATACGCCGAGGAACCAGGCCAGAAGCAGGGCGACGAGACGGCTCTTGTCGGAGACGTTCGGGTCGCGGCCGGGACGGTAGTAATAGCCCTGGCCGTAGGCGCCGTTGCCCGGATTCGGGTAGCCTCCGGGGCCGGCATTCGGGTAGCCTCCGGGATATCCGCCGGGATTCGGGTACCCGCCAGGGCCGCCATTCGGGTAGCCTCCGGGATATCCGCCGGGATTCGGGTACCCGCCAGGGCCGCCATTCGGGTAGCCGCCCGGGCCGGGATATGGGCCCCCGGCGCTTCCTGCCGAGCCCGCGTAGGGCGGCTGATTCAGAAAGTTCTGATTAGACATGGATTCACCTAATTGAGATAGAAAAGCGCAAACTGTATAACCACGTGGGCTGCCTCCAGTCTATAACGCCATGCATTGGAAACAAGCAATCGGACCCGTCCAATCCGCCGCCCCTCAGAAGGAAGGCCTTCCGGAAGCACGTGGGCAGCGGCGCGGGCATCCCTGAATTCCCGATTCTGACGCCGGCAGACGTCCGCGCCGGGCAAAGCCGCCTTTTGACATTTCCCACGGTGGAGCTCTCCCCCAAAAACCCGTTGCCTCCGTCCGACGCCGCTGCCCCGGCAGCCCGCCGACGGCGCCTCGACAGCCCGAGCTCAACGATCCGGCGTCGTCCCGGAGCCGAAAGCCGGAAAAGAAACGGACGCAAGAAGAAGCCGGAAACGAAACTCGGGCGGCCGCCGCGAGCCGGTAAGCTCGTACCAGCCCATCGAGAAGGAGAACCATGGCAACCGGACTCGCCGCCCTTTTGGACGACATCGCGGCCCTCGTCAAACTCACCGCCTCCAGTTTGGACGACGTCGCAGCGGGAGTCGCCAAAGCGGGATCGAAGGCGGTGGCGGTCGTCGTCGACGACACGGCGGTCACGCCGCAATACGTCGAGGGCATCGATCCCAAACGCGAGATCCCCATCATCAAGAGAATCGCGAAGGGATCGCTCGCCAACAAGGGCGTCATCTTGGTCGGGGCGCTCCTCTTGTCCGCTTTCGCGCCGTGGGCTCTGAATCCGTTGCTCATGGTCGGAGGCTCCTACCTCTGTTTCGAGGGAGCGCACAAGATCTGGGGCAAGCTCACGGGGCACGGCGAAACGCAAGCGGCGGTCACGGAGGGCGGCCAAGCGGAGGACACGATCGTCAAGAACGCCGTGCGCACCGACTTCATCCTCTCCACCGAGATCATGGTCGTGGCGCTCGCCGAGATCGCCGAGCAGCGCATCGCCTACAGGGCCGCGATTCTCGCGGTCGTCGCAGTCTTGATCACCGCTTTGGTCTACGGGATCGTGGCCTGCCTGGTGAAGATCGACGACCTCGGGCTGCACATGGCCTCCAGAGAAAGCTCCGCCGCGCGAAAGACTGGGCGGGGGCTCGTCAAGGCCATGCCCAGAATCCTTTCGGCGATCACCGTGATCGGAGTCGCGGCGATGCTGTGGGTCGGCGGCCACCTGCTCGTAAGCGGCAGCGACAAGCTCGGCTGGTCCGCGCCGCACGACGTCGTCCACAGCCTCTCCTCGGCGGCGCCCCGCGGATTCCTCTCGTGGACCGTCGAAACAGCCTGCTCGCTGGCAGTCGGATTCGTCTTCGGAAGTCTCATAGCGGCCCTGCAGGCCGCCGTCGGCCGCGTCCGCGGAGGCTCGGGTCGCTGACCCGCTCCGATCGGAGCCTCCTCGCAGCCGCGATGCCGGAACGCTTTCCCCGCGGTGCAAACGGCCGATCCGAGTTCGGAGGCGGACGGTCGGCCCATATTTCACGCCCGACGTGACGGCTTGAGCGTGCCTTCGCGGACTCTGTGTTTTGCAGACGTCTGCGGGCGAGCCCCGTTCCACTCCCACCCCGAGTCCTAGGGCCGCAAGGGAAAGATCCTACTGCGGGGCGAGCTCGAAAGCCCGACAGCTGATAAGATTGACACCGTATTAAATAACGCAACGGAGCTCACGCAGCGGATCACGCACCCGATCGCGCAGTCAATGCAGCTCCATTGCATCGCGCACCAAAAGGAGCCTGTTACATGGCCAAATATGTCGTTCCAACCGGCGCCGTGCATTCGTTCGGCATCGACGAGCTGTTCTTTTCCGTAACTGACTCGAAGGGCGTCATCGAATCGTCGAACGAGGTGTTCGTTCGGCTTTCTCACTACTCCCACGACGAGCTGATGGCCTCCCCCCACAACATCATCCGTCACCCCGAGATGCCCGGCGCGGCTTTCAAGCTCCTCTGGGACACCGTCCGCAAGGGAGAGCCTTTCGCCGCATACGTGAGGAATCTGGCCGCAAACGGGTCCGAGTACGACGTTTTCGCCACCGTCACTCCCCTGCCGGGCAACCGCTACCTCTCGGTTCGAACCCGCCCGGTATGCGAAGACATTTTTGCGACGACGAACGGCCTTTACAGGGAAGTCCACGCGTTCGAGGCCGGGCTGAAAGAGAGCGGGGCAAGCCGCAGGGAGGCCGCGGCTTCCGGGGTCCAAAAGGCCGCGGAGATGCTCAAAGGGCTTGGGTTTGCGAGCTACGAGGATTTCCAGAACGCCGTGCTGCCGGCCGAGGTCGCGCGGCGCGAGGCGCTCTCGGCGGGGTTCCCGCGCAGGCCGAAAGCCCAAGGCATTCTGCGCGAGGCGCTGGAGACCATTGAGGGCGTCTACAACGAACTCGCCGTATGGGTCGACGAGCAGAAGGACCTCGCCGACCTGTCGACCGAATTGCACCGAGTGGCCGACGAAATCGAAGGCCGCCTCTCCAACGCCACGGTCAAGCCTGAGACGATCGAGGCGATTTCCGCCCACGGCCCGGCGATGCAGCCCCTCATCGAACCGCTCCAGGTGTGGACGTCGATGCAGAGCATCGTCGCCTCGACCCTCACCCGTTTGGTTGAGTCGTTGCGCGAGCTGGAAAAGACGAGCGCGCGCACGCGCTTCCGAGTGGCGCTCGCCCGGCTGCACACGACGATGCTGGCGACGTTCATCGCCGAGCTCATCGACAGCGCGGACAATTCGCACGAGTCGGTCGAAGCCATCTGGATGCTGACCAAGGCTCTGCGCCAAGGGCTTTACGAGATGGAGGAGCAGACCGCGGCATTCCGCCGGCTGGCGAGCAACACCGTGTGGAACATCGACCAGGCCATCTCGATGCTCGGCATTCCCAGCCAGGTTCTCTCGATGTGGAAGACGACGGCCGAAACGATGACCCTTCCGGAAGACGTCGCAGCGCTCGTGCCCGGCATCTCGGAGGGGGTCGTCGACTACACCGGCAAGATTCTCAACGACTCGGCGAGCCTTGCCGCTCGCTGCAACGCTTTGGGTGAGCAGCACGATTCAACTCGCATGAAGGCGTTGGTGGACCGCGCCGAAGATATGGCAGCGCGCCTCGCGCAAGGCTGACTCGTGCACCGGGGCGGGGCCGACTTGAATGTCGGCCCCGCCCCCTTTTGCTTTCATCAGACCGCCCTGCCGCGGCCCGAAATGACGCCCTCTGCCGCGGCCCAAAACGGCGGCCTGCGCAGGCGCCGACGTCGGCAGGAATCCCCGAAAGGGAATCGCGCCTCTTCAGATCGGCTCCTCAGCGCGGTTCTCTCGCCAGCCTTCCGACTCGCTTCTCTAGTCCGCTTTCCCACTCGGGAACGGCATGTCTTCGATGCAGGGTTCCCCACAGCCATGCGGGACAATCCCTGCGCGGGGCGTTCCTGGTGCGATGCGTTTTCTATGCAGTGCGTTTGTTAGGCGGGACGATCCCTGCGCGACAGGTCTTCTATGCGGGCGCCGTTTGCCCTCTATGCGGGGACGATATGCGGCGTGAATTCCTCGACGACGGCCCGAAGATAGCCTTCGCGGGCGTCCGTCTTCAGATCGATCTTCGACGTCACACGCTCAAACCACGTTCCGTAGACACTGGAGATGAAGTTGGACACGATCGCTCCATTCATTGTTGAAATTTGGCTTTTCCATGCGGAAAACGCCCTGACTTCAACGAGGCTACCCGCCCAAACGATCAATGGGTATGATCATTTAGAATGTAAACGATCATCTCTGAAGACCGGTCGGAAACCGCGAAGAACTGCTCGGACGGGCGGGGGCAGGCAACGTTGAAGAGACGCGGCCGAACCCCGAAGCCGGGCGCACGGCCGTTCCCCAACGGCGAGCAAGCCAAGCCAAAAGCACCAAAACAAACCAGAAGAACCGAGAAAACGAGGGAAAAGTGGAGTCTCGACACCTGGCCTCGGAGCGCCACAGGGCAATCATGCGGGCGCTGAACGGAACGGAAGCCGTGAGCGTCACAGCGCTCGCGCGTCTGACAGGCGTCTCGGCCGTGACAATCCGCCGCGATCTGACGGAGTTGGCGCACAAGGGCCTCGTCACCCGCGTTCACGGCGGCGCGCTGCGTGCGCCCAAACGCGGAACGGCCCACCCCTTTCCCCTTCGAAAAAGCCAGGATCTCGAGGCGAAGCACCTTTTGGCCAAGGCCACCGCCCGTCTGATCGACGACGGGGAGAGCGTGATCCTCGACAACGGAACCACCTGCGACCTCGTAGCGGAGAATCTGGCGGGTCGCGACATCACGGTCCTCGCGTTGAGTTTGCGGGCCGCTGTGACGTTGGCGGAGACGCCGGGGGTGCGCGTCGTCGTCCCCGGCGGCGCAGTCGAAACGGCTTCGCTCGCCATGCTGGCGAGCCCCGTCATCGACGTCGTGAGGGATTTCCGAGCCGACGTCGCCGTCCTCGGCGCTTGCGCGGCGTCCGTCGCCAACGGCCTCACATGCATCAACCCGTCGGACGCGACGCTCAAACGAAATATCCTGCAATCGGCCGCGCGGGCCATACTCCCGGCCACGCCCAGAAAACTCACGCGTTCCTCCGTCCACAGATTCGGGACGCTCGAGGATCTTGCGGACCTTCTCACAACGTCCGACATCCCAGAAGAATCTCTGAATGACCTTCGCTCAAGCGGAGTGCCGATCACGATCTGCGATTAGCGCGATTCGAAAAAGCCAAGCGTCGGCCAGGGCTCAGGCGACCAAGCGCCGAAGCCCAAAGAGCGAGGCGCCAAGCCCCAAAGAGCCGGGCAAGAAAAGCCCCAAACGGCGGCGCAATCTCGAAGGCAAGAGCACCGGGCCCCGCATCCGCGAGCCCGGCCGCCCTTGCTAAAACGGTCAGTCCTGGAAAGAACGGCAAGTCCGCGTCTGGCCGCCCCGCCTGACTCGCGTTGCGCATGCCTTCTGAGGCAAGCCGGCGGGCCCGCTGTGGGCGCGGCCCCGCCTGTTGCGGATTCGAAGCTCATTCGGCGGCGCTGGGATGCGTCATGTCCGCCGGAACAACCCACTTGTCGAACTCCTTGTTCGTGAGGAATCCGAGCTCAACGGCCGATTCGCGCAGCGACAGGCCCTTCTTGTGCGCGTTCTTGGCGATCTTCGAGGCCTTGTCATAGCCGATGTGACGGTTGAGGGCGGTGACCTGCATGAGGTTCTTGTCCAGATTCTCCTCGATCTTCTCGCGGTTCGGCTCGATTCCGTACGCGCAATGCGAATCGAAGCTGACGCAGGCGTCGCCGATGAGCTGAATCGACTCGAGGATGGCCCACGCCATGACCGGCTTGAACACGTTGAGCTGGAAGTTGCCCTGCGATCCGGCGAAGCCCACCGTGGCGTCGTTGCCGAACACCTTGGTCGCGACCATCGTCATCGCCTCGCACTGCGTCGGGTTGACTTTCCCCGGCATGATCGAGGATCCGGGCTCGTTCTCCGGGATCAGCAGCTCGCCGATGCCGTTGCGCGGGCCGGAGGCGTACCAGCGCACGTCGTTGGCGATCTTCATGAGCGCGTCGGCCAGAACGCGCAGCGAGCCCGAAACCTGCACAAGGGCGTCGTGGGCGCCGAGGGCCGCGAAGAGGTTGGAGGCCTGTGTGAATTCGATTCCCGTCTCCCCGCTGATCTTCTCGGCGGTCAGCTCGCCGAATCGGGGATGGGCGTTGAGCCCCGTGCCGACGGCGGTCCCTCCGATCGCCAGCTCGCGGGCGCGGGAATCCGAATACCGGATGCAGTCCAAGGCGAAGTCGATCTGCGCGACCCACCCGGAGAACACCTGGCCGAGGCGAATCGGGGTGGCGTCCTGCAAATGGGTGCGGCCCACCATGACGACGTCGTCGTACTCCTTGGCCTTCGCATCGAGGGTGTCGCGAAGGCGGCGGACCTTGGGGTACATGGCCGCCAGCTCGCAGACCACCGCGATGTGCATCGCGGTGGGGAACGTGTCGTTCGAGGACTGGCCGCGGTTCACGTGGTCGTTGGGGTGGACGGGCGCCTTCGACCCCATCTCGCCTCCGGCGATTTCGATGGCGCGGTTGGAGATGACCTCGTTGGAGTTCATATTCGACTGCGTTCCGGACCCCGTTTGGAAGACGACGAGGGGAAACTCGGCGTCGAGCTTGCCGGCGACGACTTCGTCGGCCGCCTGAGCGACGAGGTCGGCGATGTCCGCCGGCAATTCGCCGAGTTCTTTGTTCGCGAGCGCCGCGGATTTCTTCAAGACGCCCAGCGCGCGGATCATGGGCCTGCCCCACACGAAGGTTTCCCTGCCGATGTCGAAGTTGTGGAGGCTGCGTTCGGTTTGCGCCCCCCAGTAATGGTCGGCGGGAACCTCGATGGCTCCCATGGAATCGGTTTCCGTGCGCGTCGTCGCTGTGTTATCTGCCATGTCACTAGGGTAACGGCGGAGCCGCACGGCCGTCAGGTCGCACGTCCCACCGGGGCGTGACCGCACGCTGCCGAGCCCGTTCGACTCGTTGGCGTTCCGTTTGACGCATTCCCATCTCAAGGGCGAACAAGTCCCATGAAATCAGACGATATTGAACTCTGTGAGGCCTTTGCGAGCAAGTTCCCTCCAACGTGAGAATCTCAGACCACCGGACGACTCCGCCACACATTCACACCGCTATAATGAAGGAGCGGCTCATGGGCCGCAGGGCTGCTCGCACAGCCCGTTGCACGCATCTAAATCTCGTTTCCGGGGCCGTCCCGGGCGAGGAACACCGTATCCGGCCGGACTGGGCACGCCGTTTCCGGATCGCACACCTGGGAGGTCCGTCGTGATTGAGCTGCGCCCCGTCATTGAGGCAGACCTCTATTTCCTTTGGCACTGGATACACGAGGTTCCCAATCCGGAGTGGGCCCTTTGGGACGCCCCTTATTTCAAGAGGCCCGGAAGAAAGAGCATCCAAGATTTCATGGCAGAGGACGCCGAGTGGTTTCGCGACACCGATCGGCGCATGATCTTCGTCGACGGCAGGCCCGCCGGGATCGTCACGAGGTACGAGGAGCTTCCCGCGGGAAGCCGCTGGTGGGAGGTAGGCATCATCCTCTACGACCCCGATCGGTGGGGCCGGGGAATCGGCCGCCAAGCCTTGGAATTGTGGGTCTCAATGATTTTCGAGAAGACGGACGCCCACCTCGTGACTCTGACAACCTGGAGCGGGAACGAGCGGATGGTGCGCGCCGCCTCCAGGGCGGGGTTCTCCGAGTGCGCGAGGATTCCCGAGGCGCGCGAATGGAACGGAAGGCGCTGGGACTCGATTCGAATGGTCTTTCTGCGCAAAGCCTGGGAAAGGCAGCTCCGCCCAGCTCCAGCGCGCCTTTCGCGGGGAAGGGTCGCCTCCCACAGAGCGACCGGGCGCTGATTGAGACGAGTTCCAAGCCGGTGCGGGCATTTACTCAGCTGACATACAGCTTTAGGATATAGTTTCTCTTCATGGCTTTCTTCGCTCTCACCTCGGCAAGCCTGCTGTGGACCGTCATCACGCTCACCGTTGCGTGCTTTGTCTGGACCGTCTTCGGCGTTCCGAGAAAACGCTGGAGCGGCGCACGCGCCTACGTCCAGCAGGCCCTCGGCGTCACCCTGAGCGCGCTCCTGTTCTTTTCGAGCGCTTTCCTGGCTTTCAACCGTTTTTCAATCTGGTACTCCGACTGGAGCGACCTCTTCGGCTATGCTTCAGACCGCGGAACGACGACGCAGTATGGCGGCGGAGCGGCTCTGGCCACGCCGCAGGCGAAGGCGACGAGGACGCCTTCCAGCGGCGCCTCGAATTCCCGCAAGTTCACCGATCTTCAGCGCAAGCCCCTGACCAATTCCGCGCTGTCGGGCGTTTCCGCGAAAGCTCCGAACGGCCAGTGGGTCACCGCGAAGATCCCCGGGCAGGGATCCGACGCCGATGCGTGGGCGCAAGTGTGGCTGCCTCCCAGCTACATGGACAATCCGAACAAGGCCTACACGGTGATCATAGCCTTCCCCGGGGTTCCCGGCTCGCCCAAGGGATACGAACGGCCGATGCACACCGACGCCGACCTCGCCGCAGCCGTCAAATCGGGCAAGATCCGCGATTCGATCATCGTCTCCCCGAACGTCTTCCCGCATGACGCCGACACCGAGTGCATGGACGTACAGGGCAAGGGAATCGAAACCTGGGTCACGAAGAACGTCGTGCCGTGGGTGAAGGCCAACCTTCGGACCGAAGAGGGCCCTGACGCTTGGGCGACTTACGGCTACTCCGCGGGGGCGTGGTGCGCCAACATGTTCGCCGTGCGGCACCCGGATCTTTTCAGAACGTCGATTTCGATGTCCGGTTACTACGCCCCTCTCTTCCCGTCGGGCGAAAGCAACCAGGAAGGCTACGTCTTGGCGGACGAAGTTGCGCGCAACCGTCCGCCCGTGAGGATCTGGAATCTCTCGGGCGCAGGGGACGGGAAGTTCCGCAAGTCCTTCGACGCCTTCGCCCCGAAGGTGGCGTCGCCGACGTCGCTCACATCGGTCGAGGTGAAGGGAAGCTCGCACAAGTGGGACGCGTGGACCTCCGCTCAACCGAAGGCGCTCGAATGGCTTGGATCCAACGCTCCCGCTTTCAGCCCTCAAGCCGGATCGACCAGCCCCCAATCTGGATCGACGACGAAGGCCCCGCCAGTCAACGCAGCCACTCCGACGCCCGCGCCCTCGGCCAAAACCCGCGCACCGGCGCTCGGGCCGGAGGCTGCTAAACCGCAGTGGGAGCCGCGGGTTCGCGAGCCCAGGGCCGAGAAGAGCCCCCGTTAAGGGCCTGGGCCTGCTACGCCGGGCCCCGTCTTGCACGGCCCCGCATCGTCGCCCGCGCCCGATCGCGCCCGCGGCACAATTACGCCCTCTCGGCGGGGGCGCCGTCCGAAGGATTCCAAGCGGCGGGAACGCCGGCCGGATCGCTCAACCGCAGGACGTTCGGCGGCGTCGAGTACGTCCGGCCGGGGTAGCGCCCGAATTGCTCCTCGTCGGTCAGCGGTTTGACGGTTCGAAGGCGCTCCGCGGCCCAAGCGGGAGGCGGCCAACCGTCGCGGCGATCCGACCCGGCGGGCAGCGGCGAGCCATAGAGGGCGCTGCGCAAGGGAGGCTTGACCATGAGGCGGCCGGGCCTGCTGCGGTCTCGAAGGGCATGCGCACGCCACGTGAGAATCGGATGGGTCGTGAACCACGCGACGAGATGGAGCCAAAAGCCCCGCTCGGTGGCCGCCCTGTCGGCCATGTCGTTGAAGTTCACCTGGGCGCCGAGGTACTTGCCCGCGCTCAGCACCCCGATCATTCCCGGGGCGCCTGCGGGCGCGCCCTCGTATCCGTAGTTGTCCGCGGTGTATTCTTGGGCGCGCGAAAGGGCCGTGCCGAGGAACGGGACCAGGCTGCCCACCGACATGGCCAGCAGCCGAAAGTAACTCACGTGCCCGGCAGCGAGATGGCCGACCTCGTGATTGATGACGAACCGCAGGGCCTCCGGGTCGCGCGCGGCGCCTCCGATCTCGAAAAGGTCCGAGTAGACGGCGACGAAACGTCGATGACCGTGCCCGGAGGCGTAGGCATTGATCGTGCCATTTCCCAGGAGGACATAGGCGTCGGGCACTTTTCGCAACCCCGTCCGCTCGGCCGCTTCTACGACCATCCGATACCCCTCGGGAAACTGCGTCGGACTCATGCGCACGCCACGCGAGCGCAGATTGGCGTAGATGAAGGCCCTGACTCCCCAGATTCCGACGGCGACGCAGATCAGCACGAACAGGACGACGCCGAAGATGTCCGCCGACGTTCTAAAGCGCCCACAGCCCTTGGGAAGAAATCTGAGGTAGCCCTGCGACAGCAAAACCTCGAACCCGCTCTCGCACACGGGGTCCGGAGCGGTGAGCAGCCACCAGTAAAAGGCAATGGCTCCGAGGGTTGCGAGGGCGGCCGCGGCCAGAAGACGCAGCTCCCACGGATGGCGCAACGCTGCGCGTCCGAAGAGTCCGTGAACCGTGGGGCCGTTCCAGATCGACGGCTGCGAGGTGCTCATGCGCTTTATGTTACCAACCGAGAATCCCGGCTCAGACGAGGACGGCCGCCCGTCGCTTCGTCTCGCAAAGGGCTGCCCGACGATTCTTGGGAGGCCCCGGCTTCGACTTCCCGGAGCATAGCCCTCGATTCAAAAAGCCCAAGCCTCGCCTTGCAGCACGGCCCTCAGTCCAAGCAGCGCTGCCTCTGATTCAAACAGCCTCCGATTCAAAAGGACTGGCCCCGGGCAAACATGTTGGGGCCCGGGCGTCACGCTCGCCCGGGCCCCAAGGTGCGCTGCGGGTGTCACGCATCACCCTGAGCGCAATGGCGGCATCGAGACTTAATCAATCGACTGCCACCGGCAAGGACGAAAATAACTCTCGGCTTCCCGCACCAAGGTGCGATCGGCCAAGGACTCGGGCATGAAGCTCCGAATCGATTACCTGGTCTATTCAGCTATTCTCGTCGCTAAGATCGTTGTTTCGCGGTGCTAGAACCACGAGCGCCATACTCGTCGGTACTCGGTCCCGCACAGGATTCTCCAGCTCCTAGTCCATGGCATGGAGCAGAAGAACTCAGGTTGCGAAGCGCCGCCTTTTGCGAGCGGTGCGCTCTGAGCGGCCTCGACGTGTGTGTTCGTTGCCGCGTAGGATTCGCCCCCGAATGGCAGAAGCGACGCCGTGAAAGCGATTGACGCCGCGGCGGCGATGCCCAAAGTCTTCATCCGTATTACCTCCTATACGTGATGTCTATAAGCTTACTCAGCCGGAGAGCTTTCGGCTTCCCCCAAAAGTAGGAAAAATCGAAAAGCTTGCCAAAGCCCGGCTTTCGCCCGTCCTTTCAATGCCGGACAAGCCCCAGCTCGTAGGCGCGGACAACCACCTTGAGCCTGCTGTTGACCTCGAGTTTGGCCATAATCGAGGAAATGTGCGTCTTGACCGTCGATTCTTGGACGTACAGCTGCGCGGCTATCTCCGAGTTCGAATGCGCCTGGCACAAGAGCCGGAGAACGTCCATCTCCCGCTTGGAGAACTGGACGTTGACCCCGGAGTCGGGAGGCATGGGCACCAGGTAGTTCTTCACCAAGCGCGACGTCGGCCCGGGAGAGACGACTGTGCCGCCGGAGGAGACTTCTCTGATGCTCTTGACGATGTCCTCCGGAGACGTGTTCTTCAACAGGAAGGCGCCGGCTCCGGCGTTCAGGCCGGAGAGCATCGCTTCGTCGTCGTCGAAAGTGGTGAGCAGAAGGATCTTCGTGTCGGGATAGAGGGCCTTGACCTGTTCGCTCGCAGTAATGCCGTCCATGAGAGGCATGCGGACGTCCGTCACAAGGATGTCGGGATTGAGCCTGCCGACCAGCCGAACGGCCTCCATGCCGTTCTCCCCCATACCCACGATCTGTATGTCCTCGGCGGCTTCCAGAAAGGTCGCGACGTTCTTGCGAACCTCTTCGTCGTCGTCGACGACGACCACTCTGATGGTTTTCTTGCGATCTGCACCGGACCCGCCTTTGCGGGCGCCGCACGCCGATCGTTCGGATTCTTTCATGTTCGTCTCTCCTGGCTTTCAGCCGTGCAGGGGGATGGATACGCGAACGATCCACCGGTCGGAAACTTGTGAGACTCGAATCACCCCGCCAAGAGCCTCTACGCGCTCTTGCTGGCCGGCCAATCCGAAATGCTTGACTTTCACATCCGAACGATCGGTGGGAAAGCCGCTTAGCGCCTCCAGCCCGTCGCCGGGCGAAGGCACGATGTTGATGAATATGGCGTCGACGGCGTAAGCGCCGACTTCCACCATGATCGTCACGGGGCCGCGGCGGTCGGCGTGCTTGACGATGTTCGAGCACGCTTCCGTGACTATGCGCGAAAAGGTCGCCGCCACGACCTCGGGAAGCCTTGAGACGTCTCCGTCGACGGCAGCCTGGACCTTCAGACCGGCCGCCCTCACCTTCCCTATCTGTTCGTCGATCGCCTCCGCCGGGGGCTTGTCGCGAATCGTGAAGCGGGTGGCCACATCGGCCTCGAGCGACGTGTCAAGGCTGTCCGTGGCGCGCAAAAGCTCGAGCATATGCCTCAGATCGGCCGTTGCGGCGCGTCCGGTCCGCGCGATGAACTCGAGGTCCTCCGCAAGCTGGGGGTCCACTTCCTTGCGAAGTTTGGCCGCTTCGGCCCTCATGACGACCATCGTGGCCGAATAGACGGCGGTGTCGTGAAGCTCCCGCGCGATGGCTCGGCGCTGGGCGGCCAGCTCGGCCCGCCGCCTCTCTTCGAGTTTGACGTTCGCCAGACGCTGGCGCAGCAGGAGCTCGCCGATGAGCACGAAGATCATCTCGAACGCCAGCCACACGAGGGTCCCTTTGACGAGTTCCTCTTGATCCGCCGCACTCGTCGCGTTCACGGCGACGACGGACGCCAGATACCAGGGCGTGGCGACAAAGACGACTGCGCGCCGCCCGGACCAGATGACCATCGATGTGACGAGGAACATGGACAACGACGACAGCGAGATCGTCATGTCGGGCGTCAGCCAGACCATCGCGAACGCGACGGCTTCGACGCAGGCCCCGGCGACCGGATACCTGCCGGACAAGGCGACGGCGACGCACGCCGTCACCGCGACGACGGCATTCGGCCAGGATCCCAAAGTCCGGGGAGCCAAAAAGAAGGTGAGAGTGAGCAGTGTCACCCCGAGGGAGAGCCCCACAAAAGCGCGAAGCCGATCGCGCGAACGTTGAGCGCGTTCGGCGACGTCGTCGGCCGCCCCAGCCGCGCCGTCGCCCGCGATTCGCCCGGCTGAACCGGAGTGAGAGCGTTTCGGTGAGATACGCTCGACCACTTCCGCGGCCCGTTTCATATGCACTCCTCCACAGCGCCACTACCGTGCACGTCACGCTTGCCCCAACGCGACGCGTTCTACGGAATAACCAGTTTACCGGCATAGTAACCGTTTGAATACCCCGCAAACCTATGAATATCTGTGTGTATACACGGTATTCCAAAAGTTCTGTAGACAACGATGCAACCACAGTGGTACATTAGTAGGGCTCGACGCACCCGAGTACATGCAAAAGCATTCCAAACATCAAGCGGAAACACATATGCGTTCCAACATTGATCAAAATCCATCTTCGAGAGATTTACTGGCAAAAATTGATCCTCGGGACGCCCTTCGCACACTCTTTGTCACGCTTTGCGCGGTCCTGCTGGCCCTGGGCGTGACCCAACCTACGAAAGACTTCCCTGCGGCGGCCGTCGCGGGCCTTATCGCAGGCTGTTTTCCGATCGCAGTCGAAGCCTGGGGCGACATCCGACACGCCAAGATGAGCATGGAGCTGTCGATGCTCATTGCGATCGTCGCCGCGGCGGCCATCGGCGAGTGGCTCACGGCCTTGGTCGTCACCTCTTTCGTTCTGGCCGCCGAAATTCTCGAAGACCTGTCCGTCGAGCGGGGGCACGACGCTTTGACCGATCTCATGGCCTTCCTCCCGCAGACGGTGCGCATACGCGAAGGCGAGGGCGCCGTTTCCGTCCCTCTGGCCGACGTCGAGCCCGGGAACGTCGTCATCGTCAGCCCCGGCGGGCGCATCCCCGTGGACGGCGTCGTGACGGCCGGCGAATCCTCCGTCGACCAATCGCGCATTACAGGCGAGCCGCTCCCGGCGGACGTGGGAAGCGGGGACGCCGTTTTCGCCGGATCGATCAATCTGGTCGGCGCGCTGGAGGTTCGCGCCGAGCGGGTGGGAGGGGAATCCTCGTATGGCAAAATCGTCGAAGCGATCAGGCAGGCGCAGTCTTCGCGGGCCCCGGTCGTCAGGCTCGCCGACCGATTCGCCGCCTACCTCGTCTACATCGCGCTCGCCGCTGCGGCAGCGACCTATGTAGCGACCTCGAACTGGACGACGACTATCTCCGTGGTCGTTGTGGCGGGGGCGTGCGGAATCGCCGCCGGAACTCCCCTCGCCGTTCTCGCCGCGATCGCAAGGGCGGCACACAGCGGGGCGTTCGTCAAAGACGGCGCGCACCTCGAGGCGCTCTCCGAAGTCGAAACCGTGGTCTTCGACAAGACGGGGACGCTGACGTCGGGAGCCCCCGTCGTTCAGCGCATCGACGTCGTCCCCGGAATCGACGAAGAGGAACTGCTGTTTCTGCTGGCGACGGCGGAATCCTATTCGGAGCACCCGCTGGCCAAGGCCGTGGTCGAGCATCTCCGCGAGCGCGGGACGGCCGCAGGGGCGCCCGACTCCTTCGAGTACCGCCCGGGCATGGGAGTCGTCGCGCAGATCGGCGGGCGCACCGTCGTCGCAGGCAACTCGTCGCTTGTGGCGGACGCCCCCGATTCCGGCGACGTCGAGGGCTCCCCCATTCACGTGAGCGTGGACGGCGCGTACCGCGCAACCGCAATCTTGGCCGACGCCGTTCGGCCCGGCGCGGCAGGCGCGGTCGCCGAACTGAAACGCATGGGGCTGCAGGTCGCCATGGTGACCGGCGACGGGGAGGGCGCCGCGCGGGCCGTCGGCGCCGGGCTCGGCATCGACGACTGCCGAGCAGAGCTTCTTCCCGAGCAGAAAACGGCCTTCGTCGATTCGTTGAGGGCCGCGGGGCGCAAGGTGGCGATGGTCGGCGACGGCGTCAACGACGCGCCGTCGCTCGCCCGGGCCGACGTCGGCATCGCCATGGGCAGCGGGACCGACGTCGCCCGAGACAGCGCGGACGTCGTGCTCGTCGCCTCCGATCCGGCGGACCTTGTCTCGACCGTGCGCGTCGCCCGGCGTGCGCGGGCGATCGTGACGTTCAACTTCGTCGGCACCGTCGCGGTCGATCTCGTCGGAATGGCGCTGGCTGCGGCGGGCATCCTCACGCCGGTGCTCGCCGCGATCGTGCACGTGGGAAGCGAGACGGCCTTCATCCTCAACTCCGCACGGCTCATTCCCCGAAAAACGGTGCGAAGGCGCAAGCGCCGCAGAAAACTATCGGGAGGCGCCGAGGCCTAGAAGGATTCGAGACGTGCTCGCGCCGAGAGATTCAAGCGGCGCTGGCTCGAAGGCCTGCGCCGCAGACAAGGCTCGCCTCGGCGCCGAACCCCGGACGGGCCGGCGCCGAGACAGGCGCTACGCCGGAGTGACCTCGCGGATGCGTCTGTGCGAGGATGCGCCGGCAAACTGGGATGCAGGGATCCGATCGGCGACCTCCTCGCCGATGAGCCCGAAGAGGTCCTTGGGATCCTCGGGATCGGCTATGAGGTCGATCTCCTCGTAGAATCCCGTGTCTTCAACGGCCTTCTCCAGGTAGCACAGCGCGGTGAAGTCCTCGATGGCAAAGCCGACGGAGTCGAAGACCGTCACTTGGTCGGCGCCGGTGCGGCCCTCCTTGAGGCCGGCGACGACCTGCCAGATCTCGGTGACGGGGTAATCCTCAGGCTTGGCCTGAATCTCGCCCTCGATGCGCGTCTGCTCGGGATATTCCACAAACACCGGCCCAAGGTCGAGGATGCGGTGGTCCAGCTCCGTCTTGCCCGGGCAATCGCCTCCGATCCCGTTGATGTGCACGCCGGGCCGCACGTCTTCGAGGGAAAGGACCGTGGCGTTGCGCTTGTCCGCGGTGCACGTCGTGATGACGTCGGCGTCGGCCGCCGCCTCGGCGGCCGAGTCGGCGATGTGCACGTCAATGCCCACGGGAGCGAGGTTGCGGGCGAGCTTTTCGCTCGCTGCGCGATCGACGTCGAACACGGAGACCTTGCCCAGGCCGCGGACGATCTTCACCGCGAGCGTCTGAAACTCGGACTGCGAGCCGGCGCCGATAAGCCCGAGGTTGCAGGGCCCCTCAGGAGCGAGGAACTTGGTGGCCAGGCCGGACATCGCGGCGGTGCGCAGCGCCGTGAGGATCGTCATCTCGGACTGGAAGCGGGGGTAGCCGTTGTGGACGTCGGCCAGCACGCCGAAAGCCGTGACGGTCTGGTAGCCGCGCGCGGGATTGGAGGGGTGCCCGTTGACGAACTTGAATCCGTAGGTTGCGCCGTCGGCGGTGGGCATGAGCTCAATGACGCCGTCCCGGGAGTGGGAGGCGACGCGCGGCCTCAGCTCGAACTCCGGCCACCGGCGAAAATCCGCTTCGAGTGCATCGATCATTCCGGCAATTGCCGCCTCAGGCCCGACCGAAGCCAGCCACCGACGGATGTTGTTGACGCTTACAAACCGCATGCGTTCCCCCTTTTTCTGCAAAATGTCCAGTTCTGCTAACTGTATGAGAAAGCGATATGGCGCGGCAACAACGTAAATGCGCAATTTTGGGGCATTTGCGCGACACATTGACCACAGCGGTTTAGCATTCTGCTATGGCCAACTTGGATTCCCTCGATCGCGCCCTCCTTTCCGCTCTTCGCGTGGACGGGCGCGCCCCCATCGCCGAGCTTGCGCGCACCCTCGGCGTCACCCGCACAACGATCACCCGCCGCATCGACGCGCTGACAGACGCGGGCGTCATACTCGGCTTCACAGTTCGGGTGGCCGAACGCGCCGACGCGGCCATCCGGGCCATCTCCCACCTCGCGATCGAGGGCCCGTACGTCGGGGAGACGATTAAGATGCTGCGAGGGCTTCCCGAGGTGACAGCGCTGCACGCGACAAACGGCGAATGGGACCTCATAGCCGAGATCACGGTGACAAAGCTCGCCGACGTCGACGTCGTCCTCTCCGCCATTCGCAACTCCCCGGGCGTTCACCGCTCCGAGACGAGCATCCTCCTCAGGTCGGTGCTCCTGTGACGGGCCGAGCACGAGCGGGGGCCAAACGGCGGGCCAAACGCGCATAAAGATAAGAAGCGGGCCAAACGCGCATGAAAAGTACCTTCATGCATGATAAATTCCAAAATTTGGTCATTATCTTGCAGGAAGGAACTTTTCACACCCAGGTACTTTTTACCCTGTCGTCCTGCATCCGCAACGGGGCATATCCGCCTCGGGCGACGTTCACATCAAAATGGACAGCAAACCTACCGCAGAGCATGCAGCAAACCCTTCGCAGTGCGAGGCGGCGCATGGCGGGTCAAGCCGCGCGTCTACAAAAGAACAAGCCGCATTGACAGCAGATCGGTGCACGCCTAGGTCAGAACGAAACAGCAAGCTCACGTCAATGCGAGGCAGCAAACAAAGCGGACGCAGTCTGCGAGCCGCGATCCGCCTCTAGGACAGGTCGGAGAACTCCGCCGGCACGCTCTCGACGGCTTGCGCGATCGGCGTCGATCCGTCCCCGAAGGGGATGACCTTGCCGACGCTCGCCGGCTCGGCGAGCACGGCCGCAATCACCGCGGCGACGTTTCCGCGGGAGGCGTACAGGCTGTCGCCTTGGCCATTCCGACGTCACACGTCGATCTTGCCGCTCGGATCCTCCAGCGTGAGGGTCCCCGGGCCGACGCAGTCAAGCATGCCCCGGCCGACCCGTGCCTTCAGCCGCGTTCGTTCAGCGCGGACGCTTCAGCCATCGGGGGAACGCTCGCGCTGTCGAGTCCGACAGCCGGACGCTACGGACGCCCCAGCCACCGGGGAACGCTCTTCGCGTAATCCTCATACTCCTGTGGAAAAGCGCGTCGCAAAGCGGCTTCTTCCGCCGGCACCTGCAGCAGGCCGACGAGCAGCGCGAAACAGGCGGCGGGCAGCCAGGCCCACGGGCCGCGCAGAACGGCGTGGGCAACGAGGATCGCCGCCATTCCAACGTACATGGGATTGCGCGTGAGACGGTACACGCCGTCGCGCACAAGAGCGCGGGGGCGTTCGACGTCGACCGGGTCAGCCGAAACCCCCGCCCGGTAGAAGCGCATAGACGAACCGAACAGAAACGCCAGCCCTGCAAGCGAAATCGGCAGCGACAAGCCCCACTGCCACCATTGCGGACCGCCGGGGGACGCAGGCAGCAACGCCTGCGCGACCAAGCCGCCGGACATGAGGAACATCGGGGGAATTCTGAGCATTGCGGCGCCCTTTCAATGGCCGCGCCGGCTATCCGAGCAGGGGCGCAAGCGCGTCCAGCAGCGAGACGAAATCCTCCTCGCCCGTCTCGGACTCGAACTCACCGATCTCCAAACCCACCACTTCGCCCTCGGCGAGCGCTTCGGCGGCCTCCCGCAGTTCGGCGAGCGTCAGGCCTCCCGAAACCCGATACTCCGTCGGCACAGCGCCCGGCTCCAGCACGTCGCAGTCGATGTGGACGTAGACCGGGCGGCCTTTCACCGCCGAAACGACTCGCCGCGCGAGGTCGGGCCCCGGCGCCACCTCGGTCAGCCCGCTCGATTCGATCGTCCCGCGTTCGGGCGGATCGACGTCGCGCACGCCCACGAGTATCGCCTTGTCCGCTGCAAGGCCGGACCCCAGGCCCGAGTCCCACATGCCGAGCGGCCCGGAAAGCGCGAGCCCTCCCAAGTAGTCGCTCGTCGTGCTCTCAGGCGTGTTGATATCGGCGTGGGCGTCGAACCAGACGACGACGGCGTCGGGCCTGTGGGCGGCGACGACCGGAAGTGTCGCGAGCGCCACCGCGCAGCGTCCCATGACGCTGACGGGCCGCGCTCCCTGCCCGAAGACGCTTTCATAGCGGCGGCTCATGGCTATCAGGTCGGCTCGCGCCAGCTCCAGCTCGACGTCCCACGGCTGAGCCGCGGCGGGGCGGCGGGAGCCGATCGCATAGGCGAAGGCCCCCAGGCGCACGCTCAGCGCGCCGGCCAGCAAATGGGAGGCTATCATCGCCCGGTCGTTGCGGTCCCCGGCTCGGCCCGCGTAATGCGTCAGCGCAATGTTGTGCGTGCCCATGGCGACTCCTCTTGACGAAGAAAACTCACCTATAAGCCTACTTACGCCGTCCCCGTTGGAAAAGGCCCAAGGCCCCGCGGATCTAACCTTTCTCATCCGGCCAGGGAACGCCGGGGACGCTTTCGCCCCCGAATATTTTTCGGAGCATGCCCGCCTCCGAGCGGATTGAGCCGTCGTGGCCTTCGTCGCGAATGCGCACGCGGCTTGCGCGTTTCATTCCTATGCCGCGGTATGTGCGCGGCGCCGCGGCAGACTCGCCGACGGCGTCGAACGCGCCGCCTGTCTAAAGGCCTCGAGGACGCACACGCTGTCCTTGCGCGCGAATTCGGGAAGCCGTCTCCGTGGAGGCAGAAGAGGACGCCCTCGGCCTCTTTCCGGCCAGATGGTCGGCGTAGACGGCGTACTGGCTCGTCATCCCTTGGAACGTGAACGTCCGCTTCGGCAATGCAGTTTTGACGGCTGGCCGCCCGACGGCGGGCGAAGCGGACGCGGCCGAGGCGACGGACGGAGGACGGCGAGCGTCCGACGCAGAGGGGACGGACGACGCCGAGGAAACGGAGACGGACGAAGGCGCCGGAGCGGAGGGAAAGCACCCGCTCAAGCCCAAGGCCAAGGCGGCTGTTGTGGAAAAGGCTGTCGTGGAGAGAAGGCGGCGCATGGTCGTCGCTCCCGGCGGTCTCGCCCATGTGCATGACACACCGCAAATTACCGGCCGCGAACACGATCGCGACAGGTGAGACGTCATCAAGCTCACGCTCCGCCTTTGACCGGCTCATTCCTACGTGAATGCGCCGTCCTCTGGGCCCTCCGTGTAGGCGGCGATCGCCGGTTTGCACTCCAAGATGTGCGGGACCGGCACGCCGCAGCGCCCGGCCGCTTCCACCACGTCCCAGTACCCTGCTATCCATTCCTCGATCCCGTGGCGCATATGGCGTTCGACCATCGTGCGCACGTCCGCCTGGCCCAGGACGCGCCGCAGCAACGCGGCGGACAACGGCGTCGGCATGGCCGTAAGGCGCCCGAGCATTGAACCTCGCGGATTCGCACCGTCGGCTCTGGCCGTCGAAAGGCCCTCCCGCAAGGCGAGCACCGCCCTTTTCATCTCCGCCCGGTCCTCCAGCAGGCCGTCGAGCCCTCCCGCGCGAAGGATCGGACCGACCGTCATGGCCTGCTGGAGCCCGTGAAGCTTGAGCCATCCCGCCATGTCCTTCTGGGCCTTGACATGCAGTCCGGCGGCCTCGAACATCTCGCGCAGACGGCGAGCCCAGCCGCCGTCGCCGGCCTCGAGCACGGTGCCCCGAGGGAAAACCGTCGCCTCGATCATGCGGCCGTCTCGGCCCCCGCCGACCTGGCCCGGGAACCCTAAAGAATACTGCTCGGGCCTCAAGACGCCGTCGGCCTGCGAGGGCAGGTCCCAATGGTTGAGCATGAAGACGACGTGGCCGGACCTCGCCAGCGCGCGCACGGTTTCCAAGGATCCTGCGAGCCGAAGCCGATCGGTCATCACCAGAACGACGTCGCACTTGACCTCCTCAGGGTCTGAAGCAATCCGCGGAAGATAGGCGAACTCGCCCCCGGCTTCAAACTTCCCTGCCTCGGCTTCAAGCTTCCCGGCTCTGACGCCCTTGGGCTCGCGGCGGCCGATGACTTTGCGACGGGCGGCAGCCTTGCGGCGGTCGGCGACGCGGAGGGCGAAAGGCTCGCGATACCACTCGCTGCGCTCGGGGCGCACAACGTGGGTCACGCCGTGGCGCTTGGACAGCAGCCAGCCGTATGTCAGGCCGATCGTTCCCGACCCGACAATCGCTATGTCCAATCCGACCTCCTGCGATTCGAATCCGCCCCTCTGCGGTTCCCCGCGATTTCCATCCGGACAAGAAGCCCGGCGATCGTACAGGCCCGGCGCGACCGCTGGAACACACGCCGCATGGCCGCCTGCACCGCGCCGAGGGGCGCCGGATCAATCCGCGTGCAGCTCGACCCCTTCGCCGTCCATCTTCTCGTTCAGCGCGGCCAAGCGCTTTTCGGGGTCGAGCAGCGGGTCGAGGATGTGCTTGGCCAGCCTCTCCGCCGAGTCTTCGACGTCGGCGGGCGTCGCTTCTACCGCGCCGTTGAAGATGAAGGCGGGCAGGAACTTCAGATGGACGAGGTTCGCCGTCTGCTGCAGCGGCTTCATGAGCTCGCTCATCGAGAAGTTGTTGTATCCGCCGGCGCGATACGACTCCGCCGGGCCGCCCGTCGAAATGGCCGAGACCCACTCGCGCCCTTCGAGCGCCCTTCCTCTCGGCCCGTAGGCCCAGTTGTAGGTGAGCACCTGGTCGAGCCACTGCTTCATGAGCGGCGGGGTCGAGTACCAGTAGAAGGGATGCTGGAACACGATCCTTTCGTGCGCAAGCAGGGCCTCCTGCTCCGCGGCGACGTCGATCTTGCCGTCGGGATACAGCTCATAAACTTTGCGGACGGTGGCCTCGGGCTCGCCCTCGAGGCGCTCGACCCACGCCTTGTTGACGGTGGAAGCCGAGAGATTGGGATGGAAGACGTTGACCAGAACTTTCACTTTTTCTCCTCAATTCCGCTGCGGCCGGCGGCCAAAGCGCAATCCGACCGCTTGCGTGCAGAACGGTTTCGACGCGGCGGCGAGCCTTGTTTGCGCGTCGCGGCTGCGCCGCCTCCTCACTCTACCCCACGTGGAAATAGCGTTTGACCAAGTCTTCGACCCGCACCCGCTTCTCCGCGATGTCCTCGCGCAGGGTCTCGTCTCCCAGGCCGATGAGCTTCTGGGCCCAAGCGTCGATGAGCCCCGCGGGGAAAACGCCGCGCTCCTCGTAAGCCGAGCGTTGGGCGAGCAGACGCCGGGCGGCCTCGGCGCACGACGTCGGAAGCCGTTCGAGCTCGGCCATCTGCGAAGCGTCCCCGCTGACGCGTCTCGAATTCGCGTAGTCGAGCATGGCCGGGTCGGTCAGGCCGACCCGGGCGGCCACCGTCACGCCGGCAAGCAGCAGGTGGACGTTCGCCGAGCCGTCGGGCGAGCGAAGCTCCACGGTCTGCGAGTCGTTAGGAAGCGCGCCCACCGGCCCCTCCTGCGGGTTGGCGTCGCGAAACATGCGGTCGTCGAGGTTCTGCCATCCCAGCGGCACCCGCACGAGCGCCGACCGGTTGCGGTCGCCCCAGCAGATGGCCGTGGGGGCCTCCTGGCGAGGGACGAGCCGGAGGAACGACGTCGGCGCCGTGTTGCCGAAAGCCGTGAGCGACGCCGCATGGAGAAGGTAGCCGCCGATGACCCTGCGGGCGGCGTCGGTGAGCCCCGCGCCCTCCGAAAACTGGTTGACGCCGTCCTTCATGAGCCGCGTGTGGAAGTGCATCCCCGAGCCGGCCTGCCCCACCGCGATCTTGGGCGAAAAGGACACTTCGATTCCGTGGGAATGGGCCACTTCCCGCACCACCCACTTGGCCAGCGCCATCTGGTCTGCGGCGCGCACGACGTCGACGGGCAAGAACTCAATTTCCTGCTGAACCGCCTGAACGCCGTCGGCTACGAAGTTGCCGACCTCCGCGTGGGCGTACTTGACCGAGCATCCCATCTGCACGAGGTGATAGAGCGCCTCAGTGCGCACCTCCTCCCATTTCGAGAAGGGCGAGGTCTCGTGGTATCCGCGCTGCGGCTCGACCGGGAACAGGCTTTCCTCCGGGGAGAACAGGTAGTACTCAAGCTCGCCGAGGGCTTCGAGCCGGCAGCCCGTCGCGTCCTCCAGGGCCTCCTGCGCCTTGCGCAAAACCTGCTGAGGCGCGCTGGCCAGCGGATTTCCGTCGACGTCGTAGAACCCGCACACGATGTCGAGGCTTGGGATCGGATTGAAGGGATTGAGGAATGCGGTGCGCAGCTGCGGCACAACGTAAAGGTCCGAACTGGCGGCGTCGACGAAATCGAAGAGCGAGGATCCGTCCACGCGCTCCCCCATCGTCAGCACCCTGTCAAGATGGGCGGCGGACTGAATCGCAAAGTTGAGGGTTTTGAGCCTGCCGTCGCCGCCGACGTAGCGGAGGTTGAGCATCGGTATGTCGCGCTCGCGGACGAATCGAAGGATGTCGGCCCGCGTGAACCCGTCCGCGGGCTTCCCGATTTCTTGGACGAGCGGGTTTGGGTTCAAAGCCAGAGAGTCGGCCTCGAGCATGTGTTTCTCCTAGCGGCAGGGTGACGTTGGACAGACGCGGTTTACGGCGAATTTGCAAGATAAGCGAGATTATCGCAGATGCTCCGAAACCGACCAATCGACAGTCGCCTTCGGCTGGCGCGCAATCCAAGGAGGAGCCGTCGCGGACGCGGCGCCGGCGAACGCATCGCCCTGAACGGCAAGCGCAGGTCCGGGCCTGCGGGAACGCACTCCGCCGGCCGCCGTCCACAGCATTCCAATCCCAGGCTTCCTTCCTTTTCCGGGCGTTTTCGCGACGCCTTCGACTCAAGCACTTCGCCTTTGACTCACGCGCTTCGGCCGGCGCCCCCTCCGCAAGAGCCCGGCAGCCCCTCCGCGAGAACGCGGTCGAGCTCTTGGCGCATGCGGCCCTCCTCGTCGCTGCCGTTCGTTCGAAACGACAGAACCTTGACCCCGTACAGGCTGAGTATGGACTCCTTGAGCCCGTCGCGTCTAAGCTGCACGGGTTTGTCTTCGTGGAAAGCGGTTCCGTCCACCTCGATGGCCAGCAGGGCGCGGCGGGTCACGGCGTGGTAGACGACGAAGTCGACGGCCGACGTCGAACGGACGAACTTCCGCTGGCGCTCGCTCAAAAGCGCCAGGTCGGGAACGAGGTCGCGAAGCCGCACCTGAAAGGCCACGTCCAGCCAGCCTTCATACTTGGACTCGCCGAGCAGGCCCTTGAGCAGGGTGTACATGATGTTCTCTGACTTGTACTTGCTTTTGCCCCGCAGGCCGGAGGCGAACTTCGCCAACCGTTCGGAATGTTTGCGGTACAGGAGGTCGAAAACGGACACGATGCGGCTTTCAACCACCTGATCCGGGCACTGATAGCGAATGTAGTCGGCGAGGGCGGAGATGTTGACGCTCCCCCTCATTTCACCGTCGTCGGTCACGAGGACGAACCGCTCTTTGGCCCGAGAGACCGCGACGTTGATGAGACGGGGGTCGTCCGCGAAACTGAGAGCCCCGCGTCCGTCGCGAGACTCGTCGAGGACCGTGCTGAAGACCATCGTGCGAGCGCCTCTTCCTTGGAACTTGTGAACGGTTTCTGAGAGCCACCCGCCGTCGGCCTCGCCTTCCACGCACCCGCCAAAGGCGTCCTCGAGCGCCTGATCGAGGCGGTCGGCGTGGAGCCGGAAGGGCGCTGCGAAGCCGACTTCGAGGTCGCTTCCCCGCCGCACATTGAGATCGGCCGGAGAAATGCCGCATTCGGCGAGGGTTTCCCGCATGACGACGTCGATCTCCCGCTGGTTGTATCTGCCTTTGACCGGGCCCCGGGCAATGCGGCGACAATGGTTTCCCGGCGCCGTCTTGAACATGGCCAGGGACGGCCCGGCAGCCTCGCCCGGCCCGTCGGCCAGGGGAATGAGCTGGCCGCCGTAGAACATTCCGTTGCAAAAGCCGATGATCTCCGGCGCACACCTGAAGTGCTCGCGCAGCATCGTCTGCGGCAGTCTCTCGCCGTAGAGCTTCTTGACCGATTCCAGGATCGAGAGCTCTCCGACGTCGTACGCCGGGTCCGGAGGGGCGGGAAGGGCCTTGGCCCACTTCTTGTCGAGCACGGGCGCGAGCTGTTTGAGGTCGCCGACCACAACCACGTTGCGGGCGCGGCTGAGCGCCAGCGCGGCGCTGAGAACGTCGGTCAGCGTCGCTTCGTCGATGATCAGCCAGTCGAGCAGGGTTCCCTCCGCGAGGTTACTGCGAATCGAATGGCAGGTGGTTAGCACAACCGGGTATTCGCTCAGGAGGTCCTTCGTTCGCCGGCGAAGGCCTTCATCGTCGAAGCTCTTTCTTGCCGCGCCGCGATACCGGCGGCGCAATGCGTCGTCGAGAGCCTGCCGAGACAGCGTCTTGTGCCGCTTTCGAACGGATTCCTCGTCGGCCCGGGCAAGGGTTTCCTCGAGGTTCCTCTTGCGCTCCTCCAACTCCTCAAGGCTCCGGGTGTAGAAGGCCCTTTGCAGGCGAAGGACGACGTCGGCGTCCCTCGGGTCGAGGCCTTTGAGCGATCCGTACTCGAAGTGCCTGCGGATGCGGCCGACGATGCCCGAAAGGCCGCCCGGAATCTCCGCCCGAACGGCCGTTTCCGCGAGGCACTTGACGATCTTGTCGGAGGATTTGCGCAGCAGAGGCAACCCGTCGAGGTCGGCGAAGCGCTCGCCGCGCATACGGCGCTCGAAATGCGAAAACTCCAGCGCGCATTCCTCGATGGAACGCCGCACCTCGGCGAGCTCGCGGCTGGCCCGCCATATGCCGACGAGCCTGCTTTCCGCTTCGGCGATCTCGGAATCGGCGCTTCGCCCGCCGGCGTTCGGCTCAACGGCGTTCGGCTCGGCCGCCCAGTTCGCCAGCGCGCGCATCCTCGACTCTTGCCCTCGAAGAAACTCCGCGACCATTCGTCTGTTTCCGAGCCGGGCGGCGACGAATCCAAGCCCCGCCTCGTCAAGCTTGTCTCGAACGTTGTCGACTGCGGCGTTGCTGAAGGAGACAATCCCCGCCGTCAGTTTCGAGTGCTGAAGAAGATTGGCGACGATGTTGAGGATAGTTTCGGTTTTCCCGGTCCCCGGCGGCCCGTCGATCACGCTGACCCTGTTCCTGAGGGCCTTGGCGACGGCGTCGCGCTGGTCCTCGTTGCCGTTGAAGGGCAAAATGACGGGGCGATCGGGATACTGCGTTTCCCCGTTCGCCCCGTCGAGATAGGCGGCGAGGGCGCTGTCGGGGTCGATGAAGTCCAGCCTCTCGTGCCCCTTTCTCGTCCGGTTCTCAGGGCCGAGAAGCTTGACGACGTCCTTCCAATAGCGGCGGACTTCGGCCGCGCGGCCGTCCGCGGCCGCGGAGGAGACGATTTCCACCGCCTCGGCGGGGTATGTGTACGCACGGTCGTGCGAGACGATTCGGACCCATGAGTACTCCCGGTCCCAGACGTCCGTGAAAAGCGCGGCCGTCAGGCTCCCTCCCCAGCCGCGGCCGCGCACCCGCAGCTGCTCCTCCGGCTCAATCCTTATCTCGTGCGAATATTCGAGAAGCCGGGCATTCGGGTGGTTGTACGGATAGGCCGTCCCGCAGCCCGCATACTCGATCCGCACCTTTCCGTCCGCAAGGTTGCAACGTCTGACTTTCTTTGTTTGATCCCTGATTTCGCGCCCGCTGCGCGGCGGGGCCAGGATGAGATATCGATCTGGATCGACCATTGCCACACCTCGTCAATAGTGCTGCGTGCCACTTTTTACTTTAACGTAAGCATCAAGCGAATGCCAGGCCCAATCTCTGGGAATTTACGGAAGGAGCGGTCGAAGTTTCCCCAGACATGGGTGTCAGTACCCGTGTCGTCATACGTGAGAATCGCCTTGGAAGCGGCAGGAAACGGGTATCGTCAATCAAGCACGCGGAAAGAATCAGTCGTCTGAAGCCGATCAGCCCGGAAGAACCGGCTGTCAGCAACAAGTCACGCAATCGTACTAACATGCAGAATCGAGGGACACCATGGCAGTGCTCGCAGCAGGCCGACGGCATTCCGTCGCTTGCACGGCGGACGGAAGGGCCGTGGCCGCAGGATATCGCCGCGGAGGCGAATGCGCCGTGGACGAGTGGGCGGACATCGTCGCCGTAACGGCTGGAAACGTTCACACCGCAACCAACACAGGCCGCTCGCACACCGTCGGCCTTCGGGCCGACGGCGCCGTCGCGGCAACGGGATGGAACGAGCACGGCCAGTGCGACGTCGAAGGCTGGAGCGACGTCGTCGCGGTCTCCGCAGGATGGCGCAGAACCCTCGGAGTGCGCGGGGACGGGGCCGTTCTGGCGCTGGGCAGCAACGAAGAAGGCCAGTGCGACGTCGAAGGCTGGAGCGGCGTGTCTGCGGCCGCCTGCGGCGATTGGCATTCCGTGGGTCTGAGGCGCGACGGCGCAGTCCTCGCCGCGGGGAACAACCGCTACGGCCAGTGCGACGTCGAAGGCTGGAGCGACGTCGTCGCGGTCAGCGCGGGCTGCCTCCACACGGTCGGGTTGCGCGAAGACGGCATGGTTGTGGCGGCCGGATGGAACCGTCTGGGCCAGTGCGACGTCGAGGATTGGTCGAGGGTCACGGCCGTGGCGGCGGGAAGCCGCCACACGGTCGCGCTTTTGGCGGACGGCACCGTGCGGGCGATCGGCGACAACAGAGACAAACAGTGCAACGTCCAGTCCTGGCGCAGGATCGTCGCGATCGCGGCGGGCTCGGGCCACACGCTCGGGCTCCGGGACGACGGCAGGGTGCTCGCGGCAGGCCGCAACGAGTACGGCCAGTGCGACGTCGGCGCTTGGCGGGAAATCCGCATGCCTTAGGGAGAGCGTGCCCGCTTGCTTCAACCCGCGCGGCGGGCCGCGGGCGATCCGCATGCCCGATCCGCATGCCCTAGAGGAGGAAGCGCCCTCCCCCGTATCATTGCCCTATGTCACGGCCTTCTCGTCATCGCCCTAAAGCACAGCCGCCTCAGTCGGCTCGCAACATGGGACGCCCGCTGCCTTCGCGCGCGCATGTGGCGCTTCAGCCCGAGGAACCGCCGGCGCCTCGGTGGCGGGCCAGCGACATGCGCACGTTCTTCGACGTCGTCTTCTCGCTTTGCGGAAGGCATTCTGACCGCCCGGGGATAATCGCGGCGGACGGGCGCGGCGGCTCGGGAAAGACGACCCTTGCGTCGAAGCTCGCCGCGGCGGCCCCCGGCGCCGAAACGCTGCACATCGACGACCTCGACTGGAACGAGCCCCTTTTCCGCTGGGACCATCTGCTTGTGGCGGCGCTCGGCGAGCTCCGCCGAAACGGCTCGCTCGATTTCACCCCTCCCGCATGGCGCCGGCACGGGCGCGAGGGCTCCATCGCCGTTGCCGCGGGCGCGCCGTTCGTCGTCGTGGAAGGAACGGGCGCGGGAATGCGGGCGGTCGCCGATCTCATCGACGTTCACATATGGATTCAGACCGACGACGACGCGGCCGAGGAACGCGGCATTCGGCGCGACACCGCGGAGGGAACCAATGGCGACGCCGAAGAGTCGGTCCGGTTCTGGCATTGGTGGATGGCCGGCGAGCGCGCGTTCTTCGCAGCCGACCGCCCCTGGGAGCGCGCGCATCTCATCGTCTCAGGCGAGCGGCTGCCCGGGCTGGCCGACAACGAGATCGCGTGGGCCGAGGGCCCGATCTGACCGACTGGACGACGGGCCGGACGCCCTCGGCGATCCAGAGCACGATGCAATCGAGCCGATAGAGGCCCGCGCCCGATGGGGCAAGTCCTAGCCAATCAGTCCGTCTCGCGAACGCTTCTCCGCCTGCCCTTGCCGCGGGCGGAAGAAAACGCCGAGGGCGGCGGCAAACGCCACAGCGCCCGCGCCAAACAGAACGTAAAACGCCGCCTGGGCGCCCGCCGTCGTCCCCGCAACCAGGTCTCCGGAGCTGTCCGCCTGAGCTGAGTTGACGATCGCGGCCGCCACGGCCGTGCCGATCGCGCCGCCTAGCTGCTGGAGGGTGTTGAAGGCGGCGTTTCCGTCGGCTTGGAGTTCCTCGGGCAGCGAGCGCAAGCCGTTCGTCATCGAGTTCGAGAGGGACAGTGCCTGGCAGATCGGGAAGAAAGGGTAGATGAGGGCCAAACGGACCGCCGAGCCTTCAATCCCGAACGCGGCAAAGCAAGCCAAAGTCGCCACGCCGACGGCGGCGCCTATAAGGATCGGCCGCTTCGCCCCCAACCGGTCGAGGAGCCTTCCGCCGAACGGGGTGAGGATCGCTCCGATGACGCATCCGGGCAGCAGTAGGCAACCGGCGGCGAAGGAGCCCATCGATTTGGCCGCCTGCGCGAAATACGGGATGAGGTAGCCCAAGGCCAGCACCGCGGCTTGGATCAGCACCGCATAGACGAGGCTCAGCGAATACGTGCGGTCGGCGAAAATCCGCACTCTCAGCAGCTGCATGTCAGAGCGTAGCGAGATCCATGTGAATCCCGTGAGCAAAGCGAAGGCAAGCGCGAGCAGCCCGAGCGTCTTCGGGCTTGTCCACGCGCTTTCGGAGGCCGCATTGGCTGCGACGACCAGCGCCGTGAAGCCCGCGGCGACAAGCACGAACTGTACCGGGCTGAAACTCGCCTTCTCAACGTCGCGCGCCTGACGCACAGTCAGCGCTCCGAGAACAAGTGAAAGGCCGAGGAAGGGCAACAACACAAGGAAAATCGAGCGCCAGCCAAAGGCCTCCACGAGGAATCCCCCAAACGAGGGCCCCACCGCGGGGGCTATGGCGATGATGAGCGTCGCAAAGCCCATCATGACGCCGAGCTTTCCGACGGGCGCCTGCTGCAGCACGATGTTGAACATGAGCGGCAGGGCGATCCCTGCGCCGATTCCCTGAAGGATTCGCCCGGCGACGAGGAGAATGAAGTTCGGCGCTGCCGCACACACCGCCGTCCCGGCGAGGAAGACGGCCATGGCCGCCAGAAACAGCGCCTTGTTGCGGAATCTGCGATTGAGGAACGATGAGATCGGCATGATCGCGGCGAGGACCAGCAGATAGGCTGTCGTCACCCACTGCACGGACGCCGTCGTCACGCCGAACTCCTCCATAAGCGCCGGAAACGCAATGTTCAGCGCGGTCTCGACGACGACGCCGGCAAAGGACATGATGCCGACCGCCGCCACGGAGACGACGAGCCGCGCGTCCAAGCGCCTTTCGAAATTCGGCATGCTCCCGCTTTCGTCTTGCCTGCCGAGCAAACCGTGCGGCAGACGCGGCCTTAAGCCGCAACCAGTCTAGACCTTGCTCCGCGCGCTCGCGTTTCCTTCGCCTCCGATCAAAGCGTTTCCCCGTCTCCGACGGCGACATTCGGCTCCCGCGAGTTTAACCGCGACGCGGGCGCCGCCAAGCGCGCCGCGGCAAACGGTCCCGTTCTAATGACCGATCGCGGCACTCCTGCATTCGTTTTGCTTTCGATCGAGGATTGCAGACGGAATTTCGAACCCGGCCTGACGCGAACCGAACGTGAGGGCTTGGGCCGCTTCGACAGCGGCCTCAATCTATCTGAGCGTCATAACCGTCTTCGAGCTCGAAGTCGGCGTGCGGCCCTCGACTGCAAACCCCAGATCCTCGGCCCGATCACGGCTGCTTCATCGCCGCTTCCGCATTCGCCCGCAACATGACGGTCGCCATCCGCAACGTCAAGGATTTCAAGAGCGTGCCGCGATTGCCGTCGGTGAATCCTCTGGGCGCGCAAGCCGGTTGGGAAACGCCTGAGGGTTCAAGCCCCTTCCCATTGAAAGCTTCGAATCAGATCTCGCACGATTGAGGGTAAAGAACCCCGCTCCTCGGGACGAACGGGCCTCGGGACGAACGGGCCTGGTCCAGGATCGCAGGGGTCGGTTAGCCTTTCCTAAGCAATACGTGATTGTCGAGCCGACGCGCGTCAGCCCAGCCGGAGAGCCCGGAACGGCCTCCGCGGCCGCGGCCTTGCGACGTCGGCGCCGCCCCTGCGAAAGGACCGCCATGAGCATGAACGACGTGCAACAAACCCTCTTCTTCCCGCTGATGGGGCGGTCCGACGCCGCCCGCCGCTGGCCCGATCTGTTTCCGGACCCCTGGGCGGAGCACGCAATGAGCATCCGAGAGTCGGAGGGAAGCGCCGCCCAGCAGCTCGGCACTTTTCCAGCCGTCGTCTACGGGCTGCGCCACCTGCTCACAATCCGCGAGATCAACGCCTATCTCAAGGGCCACTCGGGCGCCGCGGTCGTGAACATAGGATGCGGGCTTGACCGGATCGTCCACGAGATCGCCGACGCGGACTCCCTCGTCTACAACGTCGACTTCCCAGAAGTGATCGAGACTCGCGAACGCTGGATCGAGCCTCACGAACGCGAGGTCGCCCTTCCCTATTCGGCGACCGACCATCGGTGGATGGACCAGGTCGACGCCGGCAAGGGGCTCGTGGCGATAGCGGCCGGGGTGTTCTACTACTTCGAGGTCGACGAGGTCAAAGCGCTCGTGCGGGAAATGGGCGCCCGCTTCCCCGGCAGCAGGCTGTGCTACGACGCCGAATCCCCGAGGATGACGGCGGGCAGCGAGAAGAACATCCGCCGCAACGGCACCCCCGAGGCCCGCATGCCCTTCCGCGTCAAAGACCCCTACAGCGCGCGAACCTGGAGCGACCGAATAGACGACGTGCGCGTCGAGTTCGACTTCTCCTCCTACCTTCCCGCGCCTAAGCGGGCGAAGCTGCCCAGAGGCATTCGCTTCGCGTTTCGGTCATTCCGCATGTTCAAGGGAATGTACGAGGTGGTCATCACCTTCAAGTGACGCCGCCGACGTCGGCGGACAGGCAGACGAACCCGGCCGGCCGGTCCCGCACTCCGCCAAAGGAAGAGGCCGAACCGTCGGCAAACGGCGAAGCCAACTGCGAGCGTTTAGAAGCTCGAGGAGGAGCCGGAGCCGCTGGAGCCGCCGCCTGAACCGCTGTACGACGAATCGCCGTCGTCATCGCCGTCGAAAATGGACTTTACGACGCCCACCACGGCTATCCAGATTGCCCCCAAAAGCAAGGCGAACGTCAATGGGGTTTTGCCGACGTTCGAAGGCCTCGGAGGTGGAAAGTCGAAGGCGGGTCGAATTGTCGTGTACGGATTGTAGCTGCCTGAGACGCCGTTGACCTTCCAGGAGCCGCTGTAGGATTCTTCATTGCTCGGGGACGACTCCTGCTCATAGCTTTCGAGGATTCGATCGCCGCGCCTGGAGAGGCCAATCCTGGACGCTGCACGAATAAGCCTCTCGGCCCTGTCGTGGATTTCGTCCGACATCCTGTCCAGTTCTTCGAGCGCGTCGGAGGGCCCGGTCTCGCCCGTTTCAAGCTCTAAAACCAGAGCTTCGAGTCGCGCCAGCCGAACAGAAACCCATGCGTCCAGCTCCTGGGCATCCTCGAAGAAAGGAGCTCGCACAGACTGCGGTTTAGAGGAGGAGAGCTTCCTGATGGATTCTCGCAACCGGAGGATCCGCTCCACATCCTCCATCACGCGCCCGACTTCGTTCGCCCAAACGTCTTTCCAACCGGGAGACATGGTTAGCAATTCGGCCGCCTTGACAACGGCTCTGCCCTGTGAGTCCAAGGCGAATGCGCGCTTTCGAAACGCTTTCGCCGACGTCGCCGCACACTTCCTAAACCAGTCTGGGCCGGAGAAATCGCCTACGAAATCCTCCGCGATGCGTGGGAACCCCGCGTACTCTTTGCAAAATGCGCGATAACGGGCAATCGTTTCGGCGCCGTAAAAGCTGTCTTCTGGAATCAACTCGGCGTACCGTCCAATGGCATCGTAGTCGCGCACGACGCGCGAGTAATGGTCACGGGCGGCCCGAACGTTCTTAAAAGCCCTCAAGCCAGACCGGAAGTACAGAAACAGCCACACTGCGCCGCCGACGCTCGCCGCACCCGCCAGGGCAAACTTCCCTGCAGTTTCCCAGGCGCCAGAATTCGCGGCGTCGGCGTACTCCCTCGCCATGGACAAGACGCCGCCTGGCCAATCGGACCTTCGGAACTGGTCTTTCGCCGCATCCTGAATGTCTTTCTGGGCGTCCAAGGAAAGCTGGACATCCTTGCCAAAGTAACAGCCCACTTCCCTCCCCCGGGGAGAAACCGCGAGAATCACGAGGCCGTCCCGAAACCTCTCGGGATACGGCACCGGGTTTTCAAGCAGAGCAGTCGGATCGGGCTGTCGATGGGCGTAGTCAAGTACGGCATGGTCAAGCGAACCGGACAATCGTCCAGGCATGGTGAGCACCACGATGCGGACCCGCTTGTCAAAGGTCAGACCCTCGATTTCCGCTCCCACCCCCGTGCCGCGAAGAACGCCCGCCTCGTCGCGAACCTCCACGGTGGGATGGAAACTGCCGCCGGCAGCAGACCAATAAACGCAAAAAACTGGGAACGCAAGAACGAGAGCGAGTCCCGCTGTCACTTTGACGGCAAATAGAAGAAGCGATAAGAACCTGTCCGCAAACAAGGCGAGAAGGCGTCGCATTTATTTCTCTTTCGTTTCACAGGAACTTTTCACAAAGACGAGTGTAGGCCAGCGATCGCGGGCGAAGAAGCCAAATCCGCACTTCGGCGAAAGCTGGGGAGAATCGCCCGAGAAACAGACGCACAGACCTGCAATTTGCCCTGCCAAACCGGACCAGAACTTAGAAAAGACGCTCTAAATGCGCAAAAGTTCAAACCGATAAAGCTACGCAGCCAGCCCGTTCCGCCGTCACACATCTCCGAGGATCTCGCCGTGGACGACGGCGAACCACCCGTCGCCGCTCGCGCCCCACTGCCGCCACCCCTCAGCCATCGCCTGGAGGTCAGCGGCCGTAGCCAGGCCCAGCTCGCAGGCTCTGGGGCCGAACGAGCTGAAGCAACGCTCCGCCCACGTCGCCGACCACCACGAGCGGTCGCGCTCGGCGGCGAAACACCAGCTCGAAGCCGAGGCCGTCACATGAGCCAATCCCGCTCGGCGCGCCCAAGAAAGAAGCCTGCTCCCGGCGTCGGGGTCGCCTCCGTTGGCCCGCGCGGTCGCCATGTACGCGGAAAGCCACAGGTCCATGCCTTCCGGCCTCGGGAACCAGCTCATGGCGGAGTACACGGCGTCGCGCACCGCAACCGTCCCTCCGGGGCGGACGACTCGGCGCATTTCCTTGAGCGCCGCCACGGGATCGTGCACGTGCTGAAGCACCTGATGGGCGTGGACCACGTCGAACGCGCCGTCTTCGAAGGGCAGCGCGAACGCGTCGCCGACGGCCAACTCGACCCCGCCCAATAAGCCTCGGGCCGCCAGGGTCGCACGGGCGGCTTCAATCGCCGAGGGCGAGGCGTCAAGCGCAACGACCCGCCCGGGCGCCACAAGCTCGGCCAAATCGGCGGTGATGGAAGCCGGCCCGCATCCGACGTCGAGCAGATCCATGCCCGGACGCAAGCGAGGAAGGAGGTAGGCGGCCGAATCCAGGGCGCCGCGACGCGAGTGCCCTTCGAGCACAGCCGGGCTGTGCCCGTGGGTGTACCGATGCTCCGAGGCCTCGCTCGGGCGGCCTGAAGGGTCCCGGCCTGCTAAATCGTCCGACGGACCCCGGCCTGCCAGACGGTCCGACGGAGCTCGGTCTGCCGGACGATCCGAAGGAAGGCGATCCGAAGGGTCAGAAGCGCTGTCGGCGTTTCGGCAGCCCCCGCGACCGGGGGCGTCTGCCGAGGCGCCGCCCTCAAGAGAATCTGCGCACATGCTGCAAGTATCTTCTCGGGAAGGCGTCGAATGCTCAGACGTCCAAAACTCGGACCAAGATGTTGCCCCAAAAGAGGCAAATTATATATGTATAATCATATATTTGCACAGTCTTATATATGCATGAAAGAATAGGGTTATGGAGCTCAAACACGCAATCCTTGGAATGCTCTCGATCACGCCGCTGAGCGGCTACGACCTCAACCGGGCATTCGTCGGCAGCGTCGCGCATTTCTGGCATGCAGACCAATCCCAGATCTACCGGACGCTCGACCGGCTCGCGGCCGACGGCGCAATCAAAACGAAGGTGATTCGCCAAAGCGGCAAACCCGATCGCAAAGTCCACTCCCTCACTCCGGCGGGGCGCGGCGAATTGCATCGTTGGCTGACGTCCCCCCTCGAAGAGGAGAAGATCAAAGAGCCGTTCGTCGCGCGCGTCTTTTTCGCGGGCGCCCTCAGCCGCGCCGAGATCGAACGCATCCTCGACGAACGCGAGGGGCAGGCGAAAGAAAAACTGCAATCGCTCAAAGCCCTCGGGCGGCCCGTGGACGACTTGCCGTCGGCCCTCCGGGACGCAACGCTGCGCAAAGGAGTCCTCGACGCCGAAGCGGAGCTGACGTGGATTCAAGAGACCCGCGGCATCCTAGAGCGCCACTCGCCGCAATCGCCGCCGGAGGATTCGACATCCCCTCCGGAGCCCGCAGAAGGCGCTTAGGACGACGGCGCCCCTCTGCCACATGAGGGAACCCTCGCCGTCGAATCAAACCTAACAAAAACACTACGCCAAAGGAAGGAAAGATGAACATGTCAGAGAAAAACATGTCGGGCAAACCAGCGAATCCGGCAAACGCCATAAACGCGAAAGGCCTTGAGAACGGCAAGAAACCGATAAATCCCGAAATCCCCGGGAACATGGACGGACTCGATTCTGCAACGATCCTGGAAACCTTCGACGCGGCGACAATTCTGGCGACGTATCCGCTGGAGCACGGCCCGCGCGAAGGCGAGACTATCGTCATGCTGCACGGCGGAAACATGGCGGGATGGACGTGGGACCTTCTGGTGAAGGCGATGCCCGAACGCCACATCCTCACCCCCGACTTCCCCGGATACGGAAGAAGGACGAACGAAGCCTGGCCGGGAATGGCCGGGGCCGCCGCCGACATCGCGGAGCTGATCCGCACGCACGCCATTGGCGGCAAGGCACACGTGGTCGGCCTTTCACTCGGAGGCTTTGTGTCCGTGGAACTGCTCAGGCACTATCCCCAGCTCGTGCGCTCGTGCACGATCAGCGGCTCCGCCGTTTCCGGCTACGCGCGGTGGGAGCGCGCTCTGATCTGCGGCCAAGCGCCGTTGTGGACCACGCGTTGGTACTGGGCGGCCCATGCCCGCGCATTCGGAATCGCCAAGGAAGAGAAGGAACTGTTCGTTCTCACCACAAGCAGCCCTAGCCGCGAGACGAACATGCGCCTGGTCAGAGAAGCAGGCTTTGGGACCATACCCAAAAGGCCCACGAAAGCATTCGCCTATGACGGGCCCGTCTTGGCGGTGTGCGCAGAGCACGATTCAGCCTCGATACGCCGAGCCTTCGGCCCGCTGCGGGCATGCCTTCCCCAGCTGCGCACGTGGACTGCCCCCGGAGTGCACCACGCATGGAGTGGGGAGAATCCGGAGCTGTTCGCTCGAATGGTCGCCACGCACATCGACACGGGCGAATGGCCCGCGTCGAATGGGTGACGGGCCGGGCTAGAGATAGGAGCGCAGATCGGATCGCCGCTGCCCACAAGCGAGTAGCCGGGCGCCATCATCCTGCCCGTCGTGTTGGCGTACCGCGCCAGACTCGCGAAAGTGCCGATCACCCACCAGCGGTCGTCGGTGTACGGCTCGGCCGCTTTCGCCGTCATTTCATACCCCCAGCCGCTGCACTCGCCGCCGAAGGACCCGATGTCAGGCTCGAGGGCGCTCATCCCGTAGGCGACGATGTGGGCGTACCCCTTGGGGGATCGGAACAGCGCAGCGCTGTCGAGGCACTCTTCGCCGCCGCCGAATCGCGCCCTGTCGATGACGGGCGACGCCGCGCGATCCGGCCTCTCATCCGGGTACAGCCGAGCAAACTCTCGTCGATCGCATCCCAGCCCGGAGCCCAGTCGAATTCCCGGGCACGGCGGTACAAAAACTCCCTGCGAGTCATCCGCGGCCCTTGGGGCGAGGGCGAATCAGCGCGCATCGATTCCGCCTACGGCCGCACATGCCGCGGCCTCGCTTGCCGACTTTCCGGTCTACGGGGCGGGGCGAAACAGTTTCGACCCTCAATTCAAAGCCCCAGGGCCGTCGGCTCTGACGTCGCAAGCTTATAAGACAACTCGGCTCTGACGTCGCAAGCTTATAAGACAACGCAGACTGCGCGCATCGCCTGTCTGCAAACGGCCGGACGGCCGATTCCACCGTCAAAGCGCCTCAGGCTCGCCAGCGAGAAAACGTCGGCGCGGCCCCCTGTGTCCAAACCCTGTCTCTCGTTGTGGACACGGTGGCGATCAGGCCTGCGACCCAGGGATAATCCTGTTTATGATACGGAAGGACAAAAATAACGCATGGGCGTCACAACAGAGTAAAAACATCGAAAAGCGCAAAAGAGGCACTCGGCGGCCTCTTATCGCTCGAATGGGAGGTCTGCCTGCAGTTTTAGCTTTCATCTTCAACATACTGACAGTTCCGGCGCTGATTATCGCGCTTCCGCTCATTGCCATGCGGCCTTCGCACGGAGAATATCATCCTACCGTAGAAGTTCGCGACGAGGCGGACGTCCTTCAGGCCGATCCCTTGATAAGGGAGATCCGCAAACTGACTTTTCACGAGAAGGTCCATATCGCAGTCCTCACGGTGTCGGGCACGAACATTGACAATCTCAATGACGAGGTGCTCAAGTACGCCCAAAGTCACAGCGACACGGACGTCCCCTGGATCTCTCGCTCCAGCCCGAACTATTGGAGCGACGGCCTGGTGATCCTCGCCGTCGCCCCCGACGGGCGGGAAGTCGGCTGCTACTTCGGCGAGGACGTCAAAGTCCCCTTGGAGTCTCAGGCGGATATACAGAACGCGGCAAAAGACCAGTATCGCGACGCCGATTGGCAGGGAGGCACGGTGTCCATGGCGAAGGAAGCCGCCGACATCATCGGCAACCCCAATCACGAAAACAAGACTCTTTCACAAGTCGTTCGGGGAATATTCGTCGTCCTGGGCGTCGCGTGGCTCTGCTACGGCCTCTGGCGCGGATTCGCCGCCCGGCGTCGGGCGCGCGAGGCCCTGGGGCACTTCTCGCAGGTCACGCATGACTATGCCACAACCGAACTCTATGCGAGCGCGATCCCCGAAGACGAGCCCCACGGCGCCCAAGTGATGGAACGCTACCGGTGGTTCCGCAACGAGTATGAGAAAGCCGCGCGAGATTGGAAAGCGTTCGAAGGGGTGTCCGGCGCCAAATGGTTTGCGATGAAGACGCTCAGGCGGGCGAATAGCCTGAAAGAACGGTCTGCCGCGCTGGATTCTCTCGACAACGTCATCGCCAACACTGCCACGTTTCTCAGTATGTCGCCCGGGTGGGAGCAGGTTTGGGCCAACGAGCAAGGCCCCGTCTTGGAAGACTTGGGTTCGCTCAATGCGCTCTGCTCGAAGATCGACGGCGCAGACGTGGCCCTCGCGACCGAGGAAACGAAGGAATGGATCCGCGCCCAATACGAAAAGCTGAGCGCGATCTCCTCCGAGCTCGAGACCGGGCAAACCAAGCCGTCGGCAGCCCTGGACGAACTGGATCGGATCGCCGAACGGACCAGGGCCCGAGCCGTGCAACTCGCACGCCAAGCCATCGACGCAGACACTTCCAGCTACGCCGCCCAACGCCGCCGGCGCTTCAACGATTCGCTGTCTTCCACCAAGAGGGCGAGCTATAGCGGCAGCTGGTTCTACAGCGGCAGACGCGGGAGCTACAGCCCGCGTTCGACCATTCGCCTCAATCCCAGCTCGCCGGCGCTTTTCACCACCGATTCGAGCGAAGGCTCGTTCGACGGAAGCGGCTCTTCCAGCTCTTTCAACTCGATCTCCGACTTGGTGGTAGGTTACTCGTCCGCCGCGTCCTACGTCCCTGCCTCCTCAGGCAGCGGTTCGTACAGCGGAAGCAGCTTCTCAAGCGGCGGAGGCGGCGGTTTCTCCGGAGCCGGCTCCTCTTCAAGCTTCTGATCCGCGTTTTGACGCAGGAACCCACGCCGCGAGCGGGGTTCCTGCGTCAACCGCGTTCAGCGCCTCGCTCCCCCAAGAATCACGTTGGAAATGAGGAAGCCGAGGCGTTTGTCCGTCAGCCAGGCAGCCCCAGAAGGCGATGCGTGTAGACGGCTTGGCCGGAGTGCTGGGCGGCGTCGTCGGCGATCGAAACCAGCCGCGCGGCAAGTGTCACGGGAGGATCCCAGGATTCGTCGATGACTTTGGTGAAATCGTCTTCCTTCAATCCCCGAAGGTAGTCATTCGCCCAGGCGTAGGCATCGTCGAGATAGGAGGTAAGCACCGATATGTCGCTCACTGCAACCTTGGCCGCCAGTTCGGGGGTGTGGCGCCAATCCTCGGTGTCGTCGGGAAGGTCGAGGGCGAAACGCTCCTTGTGGCCCGCGGTGATCCACACCGGCTGAACGCCGGCGAGAAGCGCGATCTGGAAGTCGATCTCCCTAGCCGTGTGCCAGGCGAGCCAACTCAATGAGTCCACGCGAGGCGCTTTTTCCGGAGCAGGCTGCGTATTGGCCTGTTCCACCGCGACGCCGGAGAGGGCGCGGTCGAAACGCTTCCGCGAACGCGACAAACTGTCAATGAGCAAATCTGAAAGGTTCATGGCTTAGACGCTACCACTGAGCTCACTGCAACAAGATTCGTTTCACTGCAACGGGGTTCGATCGTCGGTTCTCAAGTATTTGTTGGCGCGCTTGACGGCCTCAACCCAGCTGCCGACCCGTTTGGTTACAAGCACGATGTTCGGCAATGGGACGGTCTGCTTTCTCACCCAAGAAGAGTACCCTTCGATGCTAGGCTCTTCTCCCCGCGATTGTTCCTGCTTGATGTACAGCGCTATGAGTTTGAGGATTTCTTCCTTCGTCCACATTCCGGCGTTGCGGCGTCCGCTGTAACCGCCCGCCGCTTTGACCAGGCTGTTCCACGACATGCCCGAGATGCTGACCAACGCATGCGAAGGCGTGTTTCCACGCTCTTCAGCCCATTCGGTGTAAATGATGTGGGTGATGTACGGCCCGCGGTCGGCAATGCATTGCCTGATCAGCTCAATCGCGAATCGCTTGCTCGCGCCGCTTCCCCTGGCCTTGCGAACGAAGTTCTCCCACGTTCGAGGCGTCATGACGTCGCGCGCCCATTCCTCCTCGTCAGGGCGTATATGCCCCGCAAGCAGACGATTGGCCGTTTCTTCGAGTTCGGCCCAGTGGAGGCCCAACCGCCCTTTAACGGTTATCAATGCCGGCATGCCGTGAATATCCCGCGAATATCGAGCGTAGTCGCCGCTCGAGTGGGTGCGATCGTCCAATGACATGTATTCCACGACGGCGGCCCAGCAGTCTTCGTCGCTGTACTTCTTCCCTCCGCTCTTCCGCGCAGCCTCTCTTTCCTGAGCAGCCTCTCTTTCCTGAATAGACGGCGAGTCCGGGAGGGGGCCTTCCTCCCGTTCTTCCGGCGACGCTTCGGACGGCTCCTCTTTGGGTGCGTGCCGCTGATCGGTTTCAGGCGCGACGCCGTCCTCGGAGTTCGCCGTACGCAAGGCAAGGTCCCATAGTTCGTCGCGCTTCGCCCCTCTTGCGTTTGAATCGTCCTTGGCACGGCGGACGGCCAGGGGCATCGCAATCGAATCACTGGCGACCGATCCTCGCCCCTGCGCGTAGCTCACAGTCCCGTCGCCCTCGCGCGCCGCGTCATGGTTGCCTTCGCCTGCGACATCACCGCAGCCTTCGCCGGCCGCGTCATGGTTGCCTTCGCGCTTCATGCCCGAGTTCCTCTCCTTTTCCGCAGTTTCGCCTGTTTCGTCCGAAACCTCGTCCTCCCGGGCTGCAGCCTCGGTTTGACCGTCGTTTCCCTCATCTGGGCCGCCCTTGCCTTGGGCCGTCTTCACAATTCGCCACGCTTCTTTCACTCTGCGAATCGTGACCAACGGGTAGAGGCCTGACAAACGGCAGCGAACCGTCTCTTGAGTAATGCCCTCCTTCTGGGCCGCCTCGACCATACTGCCGCCACGGGCGACGGCTTCCGCGGTTTTCCACTTTTCCTCGGGGGCAAAACCCTCGGAACACGCCCGCGAGACGGCGTGCACATACCCCTTGGCGTTGGCGACGGAACTCGAACTGTCTTTGCTGTACAAGAGAAGGAGCCCCAGGATCGCCAGACTGCTGGACAGATCTTCCTTGCAGTCCGGAAGAAACCGCAGAAGGTCCGTGTTCCCTTGACAGTAAAGCCTGAGCGCGGCTTGCGCACGGGAAATTGACTCGAGGCTCGCGACGGGCGCCAACTCTCGAATCATGTCGTTTACCAGATTGACGCTCTGCTTCAGACCAAGCAGCACCTGCTCGATCCCGCTTCCCCGCATGAGAAGGCGCTCGCAGACGAGGAACTCCCGCTTGCCTAACGACAACGACTCAATCAGCCTTGCCGCCACTTCTTTCAGGTGGAGGTATGCGTCATCCGCAGTAGTCAAATCCATGCTGGCGAAGTACCACTTTCATAGGCTTCCCGTTCACCTTAGCGTAGGACGTGCGCTTATCGCTTCAGCGACGGACTTTTCTTTGATTGGGTATTTTCATTTTAGGATGCCTTCTTCTGTTTGGCCAGAGCAAAACATGATCGAAAGCCGCACAATCGCGCCGGGCCGAGCGGGGTTCCTTCGCTCGCCGCAGCTATCGCGCAAAGGCAATGCTACACGGGGAACGAGGCCCGTGCCTGCCAGCCGGGCGGCACTGGTCCGCCTGTCGCCGATAAACTTATCAGTCCCTTCCTCATGGCGATAAACTTATCATCATGAGAGTTCCGCTTGACTCGCCTTTCAGCCCCGGTTCCGAGAACGTTCCCAGGGTATGGGCCGGTCGCACAAGCCAGCTCAACGATTGACGAGATGTCCTTCGTCCGCGCCGCTTGGCCGGAATCCACGAACGCGGACGCACCATCCTCGGCGAGGCCGGCTCGGGCAAATCTTCACTTGTGCGAAGGATTGCACGGCAAGCGTCCGAAGCCGGCGACTGGACGACGCCGCAGCTGCGCATCCCATCTGGCACAGATCCGGTCAAAAGAGTCGCCTCCGCGCTCCTCGAGCTGTCCTCCAAAGCGGGGCTCGCGTCAGCTCGGGAGAAACGGATCGGCGAGCTTCTCCACCGAGTCGAGGCCGTGGCCGTCTCCGGCATCTCGCTTTCCATACACGCTTCCGAAGGGCCCGAGCCCTATATGGCCCTCAGCAATCTCCTCGTTGAAATCGGACGGGCAGCGATTCGACGTCGGAACACCATGGTGGTGCTCCACATAGACGAAGTGCAGAACATAACCGACGAGCACGTCGCCCTCCAGCTTTTCGTCGCCGAGGGGTGGCCGGTCGCCGATGGAGCCGGCGGCGTCGGCAGAGTCTTCATGGAGGCCAAAGCTCAGCGCGCCATCGTCGAACTGGCTTGCGGCGAGCCCTTCCTGTTCCAACTTGCGGGCGAACGAGCCTGGTACGCCGGAACGGAGGATGTCATCACCGCCGAACACGTCAGATCCGGGTGGCGAGAGGCCGCACCCGAAGCCGAAGCGCACGTGCAGCGCGTCCTCGACCGGCTCCCCGCCCGCGAGCGCGAGTTTCTCCAAGCCATGGCCGAACTCGAGCCGGAAGAGCGATCATTGACGAACATCGCCCGGAAGATGGGCTACCGAAAAACGACGGATGCGGGCCCCACAGCACAACGGTTGGATGTTTCGCGTGGGATCATCCACCGCGGAAGGCCTCACAGTTTCCGGAACCGCGCCGTCGGTGCGTACCTCACATCGGGCTGGCCCCGGTAAGCCCCTGTCCCCTGTTGCCGACGTCGCCGGACCCAAAGCGGGACAGCCTTCAGGGCCGGAGAGCCCGCAAAGGCTCGCATCCGCAAGGGATCTCTCCGCGGCTCTCCGTCCAGGCGGCCGACGTCGATGTTGACGATGTCGTCGACGTAGTCTCGAAGGTGGCGTTGCGCTTGGCGAACCGTCAGATTGCGGTCTCCTGGCCAGCCCCCGTGCACCAGCGCGTCCAACGCCTCGCGCACGCTCGTATCCGAATCCAGCGTCGGCTCAGGGTCATGACCGTCGAACAGCTCGGCAAGCGACACACTGCCGGCCTCAACTTCAAGCAAGCAGTCGCCGTCAGGAACCGGCGAACCTCCGGGCCGCGCGGATGACGCGCGCGGCCTGCTTCTCGAGCTCGGCGCGCGTCAGCCTCACAACGCCGCCGTCCGGGTCGCCGTCGAAGTCCGCCTCGTTGCCTTCGCTCCCCCGGCGCAGGGCGGCCAAGAGGTTCTCCCGGTCCGGCTCGCCTCCGGGCATGAAGAGCTCGTTGCCGGCCTTGACGCTGGCCGCTGCGGTGGCGCGCGGGTGCTTCATGTCGCTGCGGGTCATGCCGTCGACGACCCAGTCGGTCATGACCAGGCCGTCGAAGCCCCACTCCTGGCGCAGGATCGCCTCGAGCAGCTCGGCCGATTCGGAGGTGTGGACGCCGTTGATGAGGTTGTAGGAAGTCATGACGGCGGCAGGCCGAGCCTGGCGCACACAGATCTCAAAGGCGCGCAGGTAAAGGTCGCGCAGGGCGCGAGGGCTCACGTTGCTGTTGGAGTTGAGACGGTTGGTCTCCTGGTTGTTGCAGGCCAGGTGCTTGACGGTGACTCCCCGGCCCGGATGCGACTGGACGCCGCGGGCGATGGCGGCGGCGATGCGCCCGGACAGCAGTGGGTCCTCGGAGAGGTACTCGAAGTTGCGTCCGCACAGGGCGGTGCGGTGCAGGTTGAAGGCGGGCGCGAGCCAGAGGTCGACGCCGAAGCGCTCCATTTCGGCTCCGACGACGTCGCCGAGCCGCTGCGCCAGCGCCGGGTTCCAGGACTGGGCGAGCGCTGTGCCGATGGGGATGGCGGTGGTGTACTGCTCGCGGATCTCGGCGGGCTCACGGGGTTCGGGCTCGTCGGCGACGCCGAGGGCCTCGCGTCCGGCGTCGTCCATAAGCTCGAGGAAGGAGGCGGGCAGGCTGGAGTCGCTAAGAGAGAAGGGGCCCTCGGCGTCGACGCCATAGGCGGGGGCCAGCCGCAGTCCGGCGGGGCCGTCGGCCATGATGACGCTGGGCAGGCCGGGGATCCGCGTGGTTGTCTGGCCCGCCGCGCCGATGACGGCGGTGGAGGCTGCTCCGATAATGGAGCCGGACTCCTCGCCACGGCGGTAGTCGCCCAAGACGGTGTAGATGAGATCGTCGTCGGAGAGCCCTCGAGCCAGGGTGAGGGCCTCGCTGAAGCCCTCCGGAGCGGTCTGCTCATCGGGCTCGGCGCGGTTCGGCAGGCGCAGGTCGGCCGGGTCGACGGCGAGCACCGGCAGGCCTGCCGGAATGTCGAGGACCGCCGGGGCCTCGGGCTTCCAGTCGGTGAAGCCTGGCTCCCCCAGGTCGCCGGCCAGGCGTCGCACGGTTGCGTCCCTGGCAAGCGCGACGACGGCGACGGGGCGCGAGTGCCGGCTGGAGGTTCCCGCCCGCAGCAGGTAGCGGCCGGCCTCCAGGATCGTGGCGCGGGCAGCCGCGTCGTAGGAGGCCAGGTCGGTCAGGTCGACGTCGATGGTGACCTGCGCCGCGGCTCCGGGGGCGATCTCGTCGGTCTTGGCGAAACCCGCCAACGCCTGAAGAGGCTGGTCGAGCCGGCCGGGACACTGACATAGACCTGAACGGTCTCCTTGCCAGGGCTCTCACCGGTGTTGGCGACGTCGACGTCGATGCTCACGCGGGCGCCGTCGAGGCTCACCTGGCGAGTCTGGACGTCGAAGGCCGTGTAGCCCAGACCGAATCCGAAGGGGAAGAGCGGCTCCTTGCCGACCGAGTCGTAGAAGCGGTAGCCGACGTAGACCCCCTCACGATAGTGGGTGCCGTCCGGATCGCCGAAGTCGCCGATCTGATCGTCCTCGTCCCAGGCGGCCCAGGTGGCGGCCAGCTTGCCAGAGGGATAGGTCCGCCCCAGGAGGACGTCGGCGAAGACGTCGCCGATGCTGGCGCCGAGCTGGGAGAGCAAAAGAATGTTGGTGACGCCCTCCACCGGACTGAGGTCGACGACGCCGCCCACGTTGAGGACGAGGAGGAACCGCTCGAAGCGCTCGTTCAGGGTGAGGATGTCGCGGATCTCGGTGTCGGTGAGCCTCAGGTCCCCGGCCTCGGGGGCGCGGTCACTGCCTTCCCCGGAGATACGGGCCAGAACGTAGACGGCCGTGCGCGGGTCGGCGTCGGTATCGACGTCGAGGGGGATCGTATACTCCGGCTCGGGCATGACCGAGCCCATGCCGACCATGATGGCGGGGACGCCTCGCTCGGCGGCCTCCGCCCTGATGCCGGCGATGAAGTCTTGGCGGGCATGGTCGCGGACGCGGTCGTAGGCGTCCAGCCAGGGCCTGGTGACGATGGAGAAGCCGGCAGCTTCCAGCCCCTCCTCGATGGAGGCGACGTGGCGGGAGTTGACGTCGCCGCTGCCGGTTCCGCCTTTGACGGTGTGGCGGGCGCCGGAGCCGAACAGGGCGATCTCGCCCGGTTGCGCCAGGGGAAAGGCGCCGTCGGAGCGCAGCAGCACCATGCACTCGGGAGCCAGGGCACGGACAGCGCTGAGGTGGTCAACCTCGTAGGCTGTCAGGGTCGGCGGTCGCAGAACGAGCAGCGTGTGCGGACAGTGCGGCTGCGATCCATGCAACGGATGCCGCGGCGCGATCAGTCCCCGCTTCCCACACGCAACCGGTATTCCTCGGCGCCGTCGAGTACCGGCTTGGCCTCCTCGGGCACGTACACGCTCAGACCGCCGTCGCTCACGGAAAGCTCTACGACGCCGTCGTCGCCGACGACGACAGGTTCGTGGCCGCCCACCACGCTGACCCATCTTTTTCCGGCGTGGCGCGTGCCGACGTAGAGGCGCTTGGCGCCGGCCAGACGGTCCGAGAGCACCGCCGCCAGTCCGGAGCCGGGGTGGGCGTCGTCGCCCTCGCGCGCGAAGCCGACGACGTCGGGCGCGTCGAAGGCGTCATGCTGGGGGCCGTGGGCAAGTGCGCGCCGCATGGTCATGAGCAGGGGCAGCTCGGCGACGGCCGGCAGATCGCCGGTCTCGGGCGTGCCGAAGAGATCGCCCCAAAAGACGCAGGGGGTTCCGGCCTCTCGCAGCAAGATGACGGCGTAGGCCGACGGTTTGAACCACGACTGGACGGTGGAGGCCAACGACTGCCCCGGCTGGGTGTCGTGGTTTTCGACGAACGTGACGGCGCGGGCGGGGTCGGCGTCGACGAGGGTGCCCTCAAAGAGTCGGGAAAGATCGACGTCGCCGTTGGAGTTCGAAGCGGCGTGCAGGTGGAAGTGCAACGGCACGTCGAACAGGCTCGTGGACGGTACCGCTTCAAGGTATTCCTTCAGCTCGCCGACGTCGTGGGACCAGTACTCGCCGACGGCGGGAAGGGCGCGTCCGGTGGCTTTACGAAGTTCGGGCAGCCAGCCGGCGAAGAAGTCCGCGCCGATATGCTTGACGGCGTCGAGCCGCAGGCCGTCGATGTCGGCGGTTTCGACGTACCAGCGTCCCCAGCTGTCGAGTTCGGCCCGCACCTTCGGGTCGGCGACGTCGACGTCGCAGCCCATGAGGTAGTCATAGTTGCCGAACTCGTCGTCGACGTTCTCGTTCCACTGCTTTCCCTCGAAGAGCCACACCCCCGAAATTCCGCGGGTTTCATCCCAGTCGGAGCCGTTGAAACACGTCCAATCCCAGGTGAAGTCGGAATAGGCACCCCCGCGGCCGGGAAATTCGTAGCGCGTCCACGCTTGGATCTCCTCGGCCTCGCCGATGGGCCGACGGCGGTCACTCGGGTCGACGGGCGTGGCGCGCACCGTCTCCACGGCTTCGCCGCCCATGCGGTGGTTGAGAACGACGTCGGCCACCACGGAGACGCCCGCGGCGTGCAGCGCCGAGACGGCCGCGAGGTATTCGTCCTTGGTGCCGTACTTGGTGGGCACGGCGCCTTTCTGATCGAACTCCCCCAGGTCGTACATGTCGTAGACGCCGTATCCGACGTCCTTCACCCCGGCATGCCCCTTGTAGGCGGGCGGGAGCCATATGGAACTGACGCCGCAGGCCGCCAGGAACTCGGCGTTGCGGGCTAGAAGCCGCCAGTGGCTCGAATCCGGAGCCATGTCCCAGGCGAAAGCCTGAAGCAGAAGGGGGTTGACGACGTCGGACGCCCCCTCGCTGTTCGCGCGATCGTTGTTGCCCATGTCTTCGGTCCTTTCACAGCTCATCGATCGAGACTCACGTAGACACTACCCGCTGATCTTTCCGAAGAATCCTTACAAACCTCTGAAGGGAGCTCAATGCGGCGGCAGTCGGCCCCGGGTCGCGTTCAAAGGACGTCTTCCGACGTTCGGAGGAAACTTGCACCGTTGACGTATGTTGGCGGGATCTTATAGCGTCAACACATGACGGAAACACAAGAAAAAGAGCTCCCCGAACAGCAGCCATCGTGGCCTGCCTGGCGGAGCCGGGTCCTTTCCATAGCGGGCACGCTCATACTCGTCAGCGCAGCGCTGACCGGCGGGGCCGCAATTCTCTTCTGGGAGTTCGAAAGTGAATGCCCCAGCGAAACTGCTGGCTGCGAATACGTGGTGCGGCGTCCAGGCCTCCTGTTCCTGGGGATCTACGCGCTCGTCAGCGCCGCAATCACCCTGTGGAAAATGATCCGCGCAACGCGCACACGCGATGTGCGCGAGATGCGAACCGCGCTCGTCCTCCTCGCAGTCACTCTCGCTCTTGCTCTGTCCATAGTGGGCGTGCCATTCCTCGACGCCCTTTTTGACGAGCCGGAACTACCGCATTTTGGCGGCTGACACCCTCTGCCGGTCCCTGCGAAAGCAACATGTTCACCCATGAATTCGATCGCTCGAACCCTTCGAGTCCCATCGCCCGCGGAAAAGAAGAACCACGCGGACTGCCGGCGAGAAGATCAGCGCGAAGGCTTCAAAAGGACCTCGGATCGCCGGCCCGGAGGAGCCCTTCTGCCATTCGGAAGAACTTTGCACCGTTGACGTATGTTGGAGAGATCTTATAGCGTCAACATATGACGGAAACACAAGAAGAAGCGCCCTTGAAACAGCAGCGATCATGGACTGCGCGACAAATCCGGGCCCTTTTCATAACGGGCGTCTTCATACTTGGCGGCGCAGTGATATCCAGCGGAGTCGCCATCTTTACGTGGCAGTATGAAGATCTTTGTCCCAAGGGAGGAGAGTGCAAAACTCTTGTGTGGCGTCCGGGCCTTCTGTTCCTGGGGATCTATGCGCTCGTCAGCGCCGCAATCACTCTGTGGAAGCTGATCCGCGCAACGCGCACACGCGATGTGCGCCGGCTCCGAACCACGCTCGTCCTCCTCGCAATCACATTCTCCCTGGTTCTGACTGTCTGGGGCACGTTGCTCATCGACAATTCTTCGCACAAACGGCATGAGTACCGGCCTTCCAGCGACGATCCATGCGAAGTCTATGACTGCAACCCTTCCAGCACCGCGCCGCCAACGGAGGGAAGTCCCAAATGAGGGCCTCACACGGGAAGCTCCACGAATGAGGGCTTCCGTTCGGCCAACGGCACTTCGCACATGGTTGCGCCGTCGCCAGCCAGGTCAGCAGTCAATGAGCGCGGGACTGGAAGATCACAGGCTTTAGTCGAAGGCCAGAAAGGCGGCGGCAAAGATTGACATCTGAACCGCGGGAAAAGCGGCAAGCCACATCATTATCGCAACATCGAAACCAAATTGTGGATGTACAATGTACGTACGCGAAAGGAGTTTCTATGTCGACGACCGCCAAAACACGTCGCATCAACCTCCGCGCCAGCGAACGGCAAGAGGCGGCAATACGCCATGCGGCCGAGTTAAGCGATTCGACGGTTTCAGAGTTCATTTTGAGAAGCGCTGTCGAGCACGCCGAACGAGTGCTCGCGGACCTCCGTCGGTTCACGCTCTCCGACGAGGAGTACTCGCTCTTCCTGGAAGCACTTGACTCGCCGGTCGAAACCGCCAAGTTACGGCGACTATTTGAACGTGAAAGCCCCGTTGGCTCCGAAATCACGTTGCGCGACGATTCATGAACGCAACTCTGCTAGCACCGCGCCGCCTGCAGAAAGAGGATTCGCGTAAGGGCTTCAGATCGGGCGTTGACGAGCTCGACACGTGGTTTCAGAAATTTGCGTGGGAAAATCAGCGGAACAACAATGCAGTGACCTACGTCGCATGCACCAATAAGCGTGTTGTGGGCTATTACGCGCTTGCCGCGGGCGGCGTGAGCAAGGCAAGCGTCGACGTGCATTTCGCTATGCGTCGCCCGAGTGACATTCCATGCATATTGCTCGCCAGGCTCGCAGTCGATGAACGTGCAACCGGGCAAGAGATCGGGATGGCAATGCTACAGGACGCTCTTCGAAGAACACTGGCAGCAGGCGAGTCCCTCGGCGCAGCATGCGTTCTCATTCATTGCCGCGACGCCGCGGCCAACTCCTTCTATATGCACCATGTGGACGCGCTCGCCTCGCCAGCCGACCCACTCCAGCTCGTGGTTCCCATGAAGCGCATCGAGGCGCTGCTGGTTGAGCAGGGACAGGATAGCGGATAGAGGCCGGGCGCCGATTCGTTTTCACCTTGCCTCACACAAAGCAGCGAAACCGCGCCCCACACGCTCCCACGCCGCTGCGCCGCCCCGCCGCACGCACCAGCAGTTTCCCTTTTGCCCCTACACCCGCTTCGGAAACCGCAATTTCCTGTCAAGATCCGCACGCTCCTCGCTCAAACTGCGTAAACAACCTACTGCACTGTCTGCAAATACCCCGCTTCAGTGCTTGCAAACCCCTCACTTCATCTTCTGCAGATTCCTCAGTTGAAGCCCTGCGGATTCCCCAACAGGGCCACCGCGCGATCCAAACTTGCATATAGACTGGCGCCATGGATACCGGCGAAGTCACCGGAATCAGCTATTTGCCGCGCGCCGTGGACCCGCTCATGATTCGCGTGCTTGACTCAGCTGGTGCAGTCATTCTGGAAGGCCCTCGCGGCTGCGGCAAGACCATGACGGGCCTCGCACACGCGTCGTCCTACACGCTGCTAGACACACCAGAGGCTCAAACTGCGGCCGAGATCGATCCGCGTCTGCTGCTGGCCGGGGCTTCCCCTCACCTTCTCGACGAATGGCAGCTGATCCCCCAGATCTGGAATCTGGCGCGCAGAGAGGTCGATTTTTCCTCCGAACCTGGACGCTTCATCCTCACGGGTTCGGCCGTTCCTGCCGCCGACCCAATCCGGCACACTGGCGCAGCGCGCTTCATCCGAGTCCGTCAGCGCACCATGACCTGGGCAGAAAAGGAGAACAGCCTCGACGACGGCGGAGTCTCGCTAAGCGCGCTGTTCGAAAGCGAGTCACCGCAACCCTCAATGTCCGCAGCCCCGCTTGAGCACATTGTCCAGAGTGTCTTGCGCCCCGGATTCCCCGGTCTGCTGAACTCTCCGTCGGATATCGCAGCACGGAGCATGGAGAGCTACATCAAGGACATCGCGACCACCGACATCAACAGGCTCGCGAATCTGCGCTCGGAACCCGCAGTCGTCGAACAGCTCATTGCCTCGCTGGCCCGTTCCTCCGCGAGCGAGGTTTCCCAGGCGACGCTGCGCAAAGACATTTCGCGGACGCTCTCCGCGCCTTCCGAGGGCACAACTGCCAAGCTCCTCGAGCTGCTAGAGCGAGTCTTCCTGCTAGAGAAAATCCAGCCATGGGCCATTTCCCTACGGTCCAAGGCTCGTCTGCGCCGTTCGCCCAAGTATCACCTGGCGGACCCCGCGCTGGCCGCCGCAGCTCTGCAAGCCGACGCCAACCGACTGAGCGCGGACCTAGAAACGCTCGGTTTCCTCTTTAAATCTGCAGTCGTCCACGACCTGCTCGTCTACGCGGAGGCCCTGGGCGGACACGTACATCACTATCGCGACTCCAACGGGCACAAGATCGATGCGGTTCTGACGATGCCCAACGGAAGCTGGGCAGCCATCGAGGTGAAGCTCGGCGGCGGGCAAGCACAGCGCGGAGCCGAGAGCCTCGCCTGCGCCGTCGACCAGATCGACGCCGCACCGCCAACCTTCAAAGCGGTGATCACAGGAACCGGCTTCACGGCGTCCCTGCCCGACGGCACGATCACCTTCCCTCTGCACGCGCTCCGGCCTTGAACGCAGCCGCATACCGTTACGATTTGGTCAATCTGGGGAGCGAGCGATGTCGCTCCTGAGCGAATCCGCGTAAGGAACTCTCAAATACTAAAGCAGGGCCGAGAAACAGATGAGAGGTTCCCTATACGTCTGTCACTAAACAAGTTAAAGAATGGGACGATAGTACCCATCGACCAGACTCGGATTCGAGTGGATGAGGTTGAGCAGGCTATCCGAGTAACTATTGCTCTTTTCGATTTGATCGACTAGTCCGGCCAGAAGAGTAAGTGCCGCTGCCGGTGTCGTTGTCGAAAGGTACTTTCGTTTAACACGAAGAGCCACCGCCGGGAGAGTCACATGCCCTTCAAATCGACGATTCCACAAGCGTCCATGGTGCGCCGCTATATTTCGTATGAAAGTAATGTTTTGAATGGCTTGAAGAAGCTTAGACTCATCTTCAAGCTCGAGAGATTTCGTTACCGGGGCCAGGACGCTCTTGTCACGAAGCGCGCGTAAGAACCGTGAGAAAGTCCCAATGGAAACCACTTCAATTGCTGCCCAGAAAGGAACGGGCTCCTCTTGCGTCACGTAATGTTGGATAAAAATTTCGTGTCGTTTCTGAATATCTTTGAAACTCTTCAGAACTGTTTCTCGGTTTGCGAATTCCTTCTGCCAACGGTCGTGAGCACCAACATCACCCGGATCTGGCTCCGACCCCACAGGAAGATACAGACTTCTATCGAGGTAAGCATCTTCCCCGCCAACTAACTTCGCGAAATTGTAGGCAACTCGGCCGCGAAGCGTTGGCTCAAGAACGCCGATCCCGTCAAGCACGCTGTTCCGCACAGCACGATCGAGATCGTAAATCTCCATCAGTTTCATGGCAGTCGTGCCCGAAACGTAGCGCTCGGCATCGCGTTCATAGAAGCACCTGGCGTAGCCACTTACCCGATAGTAGTTGCTCGAATAGAGGAAAGCGGCAAAGCGCTCAGACGATACAGGGCCCAAATCCAGCCCTCGCTCAACGTGCTTCTGAACCTGACTCTTGAGGTCTATCCACTTCTTCATTCTGCCGCCCTTGAAAACGAAGAGCCCACCCGGCTTATACCGAGTGGGCCCGAATGTTGCAACCAGTTTACAGACTCGTGACATAGAAAGCAAGATAAGCCACGCAAGTCCAACTTATACATCAACTCCACACCAGACGCTGAGGTGCGTTTGCACACAAGATCAACAATTTTTCTCACGATGCTGTGAAAACTGGCTCACAAGTATGACGAGCATACCATTGACGCAATCACACGCCGATCAAGGCAAGCGGTACGACGCCGATGCCGTCGCGGCGGCGGTAGGCTGCGGTCCCGGTATTGACGATGATCGAGTCGATCAATCGCTGGCCCATTTGCTTGCGCAACCATTGAAGGTGCTTGGTGTCGCCGTCGTCGACGGCACCGGCAGCCTTGACCTCGATCGCCAGGACGGCACCATCTTCACGAGTGACGACCAGATCGACCTCGTGGTCGC